>SKDY01000006.1_pt1 | contig 204861 bp, 170 predicted proteins | sample 4826591 | NCBI WGS metagenome assembly SKDY01 (sample SAMN11008823, study PRJNA524170) | human gut metagenome | biome: Human fecal sample; material: Feces; isolation source: fecal sample from pouch patient p10, p22 | host: Homo sapiens | place: Israel: Tel-Aviv | collected 2016-06-15 | reverse complement strand
GTGGGTATCTATTAAATTCTTTTACAAAAGCCTTTGCGAGACAGGCCGTGCTGAAAAATAAAAGCACGACGGTCGAAAATACGCGAGTTTTGAGCGAGTTTGCAATGCGTTGACAATCAAGTTATTATAAAGAACAAGGCAAAATATGAAGAAAAATAAGGTGGAGAAGTCCTCTCGTTTGATGCAAATTGCATGCTCATCTGCTTCATTTTGCATTGTGTTTTGATGCAGATAGGAGTGTCATCTGACGCAAAACACGAGCTAAGATGATGTATATTGCAAGATAAGGTGAAAGAAAATGGCTCGAAATCAGCTTGAAAACGGCTTTCGTTTTTCTATTTCGTGGATTTTCAACCCCCTCTTTTCAGATAATAAAACTTTACATTTTACAGCGATATTCATTGCCTTTCATCATGGAAAACAGGGCAGAATAATACTTCATAAATTGCCTGTCGGCTCATGATATTATTCCTTTTTTCACGTTTTATCATTTAAAATATCTATCTTTGCACGAAATAAACGTTTATAAACAACATCATGAAAGCTTTGAAGGAATATCTACCAGACCTGCTGGTAGTCATTATTTTCGCGGTAATATCATTTGCCTACTTCTTTCCTGCGGATGTAGACGGACGCATACTCTACCGACATGACGCATCGGCGGGACGTGGAGCAGGACAGGAAACGGCTGAATATCACGAGCGTACCGGTAAGGTTTCGCGTTGGACTAACGCCACTTTCAGTGGTATGCCGACTTATCAGACGGCGCCATCTTACAAGAGTGTAAGTGTGCTTAATCAAGCAGTGAAGGCCTATCATCTGTGGCTTCCAGAGAACGTTTGGTATGTCTTTGCCTACCTTCTGGGCTTCTATATCCTGCTTCGGGCCTATGATTTCCGACGGGCTTTAGCCGTTTTAGGTTCTATCATATGGGCTTTCTCGTCGTATTTCTTTATCATCATTGCCGCCGGACACATCTGGAAGGTGATGGCTTTGGCCTATCTCCCACCGCTGATAGCAGGCATCGTGCTCTCTTATCGGGGCAAATATCTATGGGGGTTTATTGTCACGGCAATCTTTGCAGCCTTTGAAGTTGATGCCAATCATGTGCAGATGACCTATTATTATCTGTTCATCATCCTCTTTATGATTATTGCTTATTTGGTCGATGCTGTCAGAAAGAAGACCATGAAGCAGTTTATGAAGGCCACAGCCGTATGTGCTGCGGGTGCATTGATTGGTGTATTGATGAATATTTCCAACCTTTATCACACCTGGCAGTATGCTCAAGAGAGCATGAGAGGCAAGAGTGAACTCGTCAAGAAGAATGCCGCCAATCAGACTAACAGCGGACTTGACCGCGATTATATCACGCAGTGGAGCTATGGCGTGGATGAAACTTGGACGCTGCTCGTGCCGAATACCAAGGGCGGAGCATCGGTTCCGTTGGCTGCCAACACTGAGGCCATGAAGATTGCCGACCCGAATTTCATGCAGATTTATCAGCAGTTGGGGCAGTATTGGGGCGAACAACCGGGCACAAGTGGCCCAGTCTATGTGGGCGCTTTCGTGCTGATGCTTTTCGTCTTGGGCCTGTTTATTGTGAAAGGTCCCACGAAATGGGCGTTATTGGCAGCCACAGTGTTGAGTGTTTTGCTTTCATGGGGGCGTAATTTCATGCCGTTTACCAACTTCTTCCTTGACTATATACCGATGTACAGCAAGTTCCGAACGGTGGCATCTATACTTGTTATTGCCGAGTTTACCATACCGTTGCTCGCTATGATGACGCTGAAGAAGATTGTAGACGAGCCGGATATTCTGACAAAGAAAATCAAATATGTCTATATCAGCTTTGGTCTGACGGCCGGCATTGCCCTGCTCTTTGCCCTCATGCCGACGCTTTTCTTCTCTGATTTCATTTCAAGTTCAGAGATGCAAGCCCTGAAATCAATCCCTGCCGAATATCTCACGCCACTGCTATCCAACCTGAGAAGCATCCGCGAAAGCATATTCACGGCCGACTGTTGGCGGTCGTTCTGGATTATCGTTATCGGCACATTGTGTCTCTTCCTCTACAAGATGAAGAAGCTGCGGGTAGAGTTTATGATGATTGCGATTACTGTTTTGTGTCTTGCCGACATGTGGCAAGTGAACAAACGCTACCTCAATGACGGCATGTTTGTAGAGAAGAGCGTGCGCGAACAGGCACAACCGATGACGCAGACAGACCGTCAGATACTGCAAGACAAGGCCTTGGACTATCGTGTTCTGAACTTTGCAAGCAACACGTTCAACGAGAATGAAACCAGTTTCTATCATAAGAGTATCGGCGGATATCATGCTGCCAAGCTGCGCAGATACCAGGAATTGATTGATGCTTACATCAGTCCTGAGATGCAAAAGACCATGCCCGCCATCGCACAGGCAGCCGGAGACATGACCAAGGTCAATGGAAACAGCATCTTCCCTGTGCTGAACATGCTCAATGCCAAATACTTCATTGTGCCTCTTCAAAGCAATCAGACGGTGGCAATACAGAACCCTTACGTCTATGGCAATGCTTGGTTTGTGGATAAAATCACTTATGTGAAGAATGCAAATGAAGAACTTGACGGACTTGGAAAACTTGACTTGCGCCATGAAGCCATTGCCGATGCACGCTTCCAGAGTCAGTTGGGCGAGTCAAAAGCCCAAGACAGCACGTCAATCGTAAAGATAACAGCCTACGAACCCAATCAACTCACGTATGATGTGCGTAGTGCTACGGGGGGAATTGTGGTCTTTTCCGAGATATTCTATCCCGAATGGACGGCTACAGTCGACGGGAAAGCCGTGGAGTTAGGCCGTGTAAACTATGTGCTTCGCGCCCTGAATGTTGACAAGGGACATCATACAGTGGTGCTTACCTTTGATCCTAAGAGTGTAAAGCAAACCGAAACCGTGGCTTATCTCTCTTATGGTGTGCTGCTATTGGTAGTGCTTCTGGGTGTCTACTTCAAGAGAAAAGAAGATAAGAAATCACAAGCTTAATTGCGTTTTCAGGCTTTGCGTTAATGGATGACGTAGCCTGCTCTATACAAACAGGCCTTATGAATGTTGTAAAATCATTCGTAAAGCCTGTTTTTGTGAAGGAAACGATGTGTAGTTTCCTTTGCTTTAGAATGTTCGTTAGTCACGTTATGATGGACTGTTAATGCCTTTCCATTTCTTCATAAAGGCTTGAAGTTTCTCTTTTGTGAGTGCCATGAATGCCTGATAGTCTTCACTTTCTGGATTGAAAGGCCTGTGATGAAGTGCTTCTTTGATAGGTTTCCATTCGCGCATCATCGTGAATACGTCGGCATGGAAGTAGGTTTCGGCAAATTGTTCCCATATATATTCCACGGCTTGAGGGCTTGGATGCAACATGTCTTCTTTGTAGAAGCGGTAGTCGCGAAGCTCATCATTCATGATTTCATAGGCAGGAAAGTAATCCACTTGGCTTTCGCGAGACAGTTGTTCGGCTGCCAGCAGCAGCGTAGCCTTGCCGAGTTGACTCCCATGGAAGCCATATTTGCGGTACCGAATGGGGCTGACGGTGATGATGATGTGCATGTTTGGGTTGCAGGATAACAGACATTGCGTGGCCTTTTGCAGGTAATCAACACATTGGGCAACGCTCAATTCGCACTCATCAAACAGCGATTGTGGTCTTTTCCGGCAGTTATCAACAATCTCTTTGGTTTCTTTCAGCACGTAAACATGGTTGGTTCCGAGCGTGAGAACGGTTACATCGGGCACGAAATCATGCGTTTTGCAGTGTTGTTCAACAGAATGGAGGATGCTTGCAGGGTTATACATCACGCCATAAGGATTGATTACGGTAGGAAACTGCTCATCCTTGAACTTGTTCCCAATGCTTTCTGCAAAGCAAGAACCAATGAATAAAAGGTGCTGTGCAGGTTTGATTTGCCATGAAGACGCGGCAATTTCCACTTTTGTTCTGAACTCCATACGCTGTCATTTGTTGCTTATTGCAAAGTTAGCGATATTCTTTCTATGAACCATTCGGTTTCAGTGATTAATTGAACTGATTGCTCTGATTTCAGAAATAAAGTGTTATTTTTGTGTCGAAGAAACGAAAGCGACCGACCATGGAAGAGAAAATACCGCGCGAATTCAATCAGTTTTATCTGCATGATGTCACGTTTGCCAACCTGATGATGCGGAGAATCTACAACGTTTTGATTGTTGCCAACCCCTATGATGCCTTTATGTTGGAGGATGACGGACGCATAGAGGAGAAGATCTACAATGAATATATGGAACTTGGACTGCGTTATCCGCCGATGTTTACACGCGTTTCAACGACTGAAGAGGCGATGCACGTCATGCATACCACCAATATCGACCTCGTGATTTGTATGCCGGGAACGGCCGATAATGATGCTTTCAGCGTGGCAAGGTCTATCAAACAAGCCTTTAAAAATATTCCATGTGTGGTGCTTACGCCCTTTTCTCACGGCATAACCAAACGTATGCAGAACGAGGATTTGCGTATCTTCGACTATGTTTTCTGCTGGTTGGGAAACACTAATCTCATTCTTTCCATTATCAAACTCATCGAGGACAGGATGAACATTGCACACGATATCCAGGAGAGTGGCGTGCAGATGATCCTGCTTGTAGAGGACAGTATTCGTTTCTATTCATCCATATTGCCCAATCTCTACAGCTATATTCTTGCACAAAGCAAGCGGTTTGCCACCGAAGCATTAAACAAACATCAGGCTACTTTGCGTATGCGTGGCAGGCCAAAGGTCGTGCTTGCACGCACTTATGAAGAGGCAATGACGATTTATAATCAGTTTTCTGACAACTGTCTTGGCGTTATCTGTGATGCCCGTTTCCCGATGAAAGAAGTGTCGCCCGATGAGAATGAATTGTTGCCTTCACCGCTCCGGGACACTGATGTCTATAAAGATCCCGAGGCTGGACTAAAGCTTTTGCGGGCCATTCGAGCCAAAGACGAATACGTGCCCTTGATCATGGAGAGTTCAGAAAGTGCAAATCGTGAGAAAGCTGAAGCCGAAGGGTTCCGTTTTGTGGATAAGAATTCAAAGCAGATGAGCCTTGATCTGCGCCTGATTATGGAGGAACACATGGGCTTCGGCGACTTTATCTTCCGCAATCCCAAGACACATGAGGAGATTGTTCGCATCAAGTCGCTCAAGGATTTGCAGGATAACATCTTCAAAATCCCCAATGATTCCATGCTTTATCATATCTCGCGAAACCACATGAGCCGTTGGTTGAGCGCACGAGCTATATTCCCTGTGTCGCAATTCCTACGTGGAATTACGTGGCATAAACTGCAGGATGTCGATGCACATCGACAGATAACGTTTGATGCTATCGTGCAATATCGCCACATGAAGAACATCGGTGTGGTGGCCGTTTTCGACAGAATGAAGTTCGACCGCTATGCTCATTTCGCACGGATTGGTGAAGGTTCGCTCGGAGGAAAAGGCAGAGGGTTGGCCTTTTTGGACAATATCATCAAGCTTCATCCTGCATTCAACCAGTTCGAAGGGGTCAAAGTGCAGATTCCAAAGACACTCGTGCTGTGCACGGATGTGTTTGATCAGTTCATGGAAAGCAACAATCTCTACCCTATTGCCCTAAGCGATGCAAGCGATGAAGACATCCTTCAGCACTTCTTGAAAGCGCAGTTGCCCGACAGTTTGACTGAAGATTTCCTCACATTCTTTGAAGCAGTGAAGGCACCTATCGCCATTCGGTCGTCGAGTTTGCTTGAAGACAGCCATTATCAACCCTTTGCCGGCATCTACAGCACCTACATGATACCCTGTTTAGACAATCGGAAAGCGATGCTGGAGATGTTGGCAAGTGCTATCAAGAGCGTCTATGCCTCGGTGTATTACCGTGATTCAAAGGCCTATATGACTGCTACAAGCAATGTCATCGACCAGGAAAAGATGGCCGTCATCTTGCAGGAAGTGGTCGGAAAGCAGTATGATGACCACTTCTATCCTACCTTCAGCGGAGTTCTTCGCTCGCTGAATTACTATCCGATTGGCGATGAAACCGCCGAAGAAGGCATTGCTTCGTTAGCTTTAGGCTTAGGAAAATACATCGTAGACGGCGGCCAAACGCTGCGCGTTTCGCCCTATCATCCTCACCAAGTGCTGCAAATGAGCGAATGGGAAACGGCACTTCGCGAGACGCAGACACAGTTTTACGCTCTTGATATGGCTCCCGTGGGCAGAAAATTCAAAGTAGATGACGGCTTCAACATCAGGAAAATGAAGGTGAAAGAAGCCGAGAAAGACGGTGCGATACGCTATATCTGTTCGACATTCGACCCCTATGACCAAGTGATTTACGACGGACTCTACGACAGCGGACGCAAGATTATCTCATTTGCAGGCGTGCTTCAACAGGATGTTTTCCCTCTCCCGGAATTGTTGCAAATGGCGATGAAGCATGGTGCAGAAGCCATGAAACGCCCTGTGGAGATAGAGTTTGCATGCAATCTCAATGAGGACAAGAGCGGTGAACTCTATCTGTTGCAGATACGTCCGATTGCAGATGCCAAGCAAATACTCCATGAAGACCTCGCAAAAGTGGCTGATGAGGACTGCCTGATAAGGTCACATAATGCCTTGGGACATGGCATCATGGACGATGTCTACGATGTAGTTTACGTGAAATATGATGACAGTTTCTCGGCCATGAACAATTATTATGTGGCCGATGATATCGAGAGAATCAATCGTAAGTTCCTTGCCGACAATCGCCATTATGTGCTCATTGGCCCCGGCAGATGGGGCAGCAGCGACCATTATCTCGGTGTGCCGGTGAAATGGCCACATATTTCTGCCGCGCGCATTATTGTCGAAGTGGCACTCCACAACTACCACGTTGACCCTTCACAAGGCACGCATTTCTTTCAAAATCTCACTTCTTTCGGCGTCGGTTACTTCACGATTGACAGCTGTTCTGCATCGGGTGGCTTCGTCCGTAAGGAGGTTTTAGATGCTATGCCGGCCGTAGAAGAAACACCATATGTGCGGCATGTGCATTTCAAAAAGCCGCTACGGATTATGATTGACGGTCAGAAACAGGAAGGATTGATTGACATAAGTCAATAAAACGGCTAACAGACTGATTTATAATGTGATTTGTTTGCAGTGCACACAGATTGTGATTAATTTTGCAATGTGTTTTTCATGGTATTAGATTTAAGGTTAACAAAGGTTGGAGTACGGCGGTACTCCTTTTTTTATGTCTTATTTCTTAAATTGTTAAAAAACACCTATTAGAGGTTTAATAAATTGTAAATACTACACCATATAAGGCGAAATGTTTGGAAAATCCATTCATTCTGTCTAACTTTGCAACGTGTTTTTCATAGTATTAGATTTAAGGTTAACAAGGTCGGAGTACAGCGGTACTCCTTTTTTTGTGTCTTGAAGTGAAACTTCTCGTAGCATCTTTTCAGACCATCAGCACGTTTATGGAAGTCCATCAGCAAATAGTTGTAGGTCATGGAAGCATAAAAAGACAAGAGAAAAAACATTACTCAGATCCCACTTTCAATGGTTGTGCTCCTTGAAAAAGCTTATTCAACCAGAACAACAGCCTCTAAAGTCCTCATCTTTTTGTAAAGATTATCCCCTTGATTTTAACACTTCATGACCACACCAAATAGAAAAAAACAGGCGGGAAAACGGGGAGTTGTTTTGCAGTTTTAAGCTTCTTGGTTTGTGATTGCATTCATCATGCATTGCAATCTGACTTGAATGACCGTGCCATTTGACTCAAAACACGTGGTCATTTGAGGCAGTTTGTGGGCTGATTTGATGCAGATTGCGTGGTTTTTCAGCATGATTATATGCTGTGATTTGCTTTGTTTTTCGTAATGTGTTGATTGTCAATGCTTTATAGATGGCCAAAAACTGGACGTTTTTCTGGGTCGAGATGCTTTCGTTTTCAAATACGCGAGCTATGAGAAAGCAATTGTAATGATAATTCAAAAGACGAGACTTCGTTTCTCATCCTTGCTTTTTTCTTCTCTTTTTTGATGCTTTAATTGAAAAAACAACTATCTTTGTGAGAAAAAGAAAGGGAGAGATAAGCATGGAAACCATCAGACTTTTTGTTGAAGAACTCATCATTCGCTGTGGCCTTCACGGTTCGGTTGTGCCGGTTGTACGCCATATTTTACTCGTTATTGTCGTTGTTTTACTGGCGATGTTGAGTTATTCTGTTGGGCGACGTGTCATTCTTCTGCTCACGAAAGTGGTGGCTCGCAAAGGTATGCAGTGGAATAAGGCGTTGTTGGTGTCGGTGTGTCGCATCATTCCTGCTATTGTAGTGTGGGAACTTCTGCCGCTTGTGTTCTATCAATATCATGTGGTGCGGGTGTTGCTGACACGCTTCACGGCCATTTATATCATTGTGATGGTGACGCGGGCTGCCATAGCCTTGCTTGATAGTTTTGATGGTTTGAGAGGCGATGAGAGGTCGGCCAAGCAACAATATCTCAAGTCGTTGCGTGGTGTACTGAAGATAGTTGCTGTCTTTTTAGCCTGTATTTTAGTTGTTGCTACAGCCATTGGGCGCAGTCCGATGACTCTTTTTGCCGGGTTGGGTGCCACTTCTGCTATCTTGATGCTGGTTTTCAAGGATACAATATCGGGACTTGTGGCCGGCATACAACTGACGAGTAATGACATGGTTCATAAAGGGGACTGGATTACTGTGCCTTCAGCCAACTTGAATGGTGTTGTGGAAGAGATTTCTCTGACGACGGTGAAGGTGAGGAATTTTGATAATACAATAGTCACCGTTACGCCCCAGACGCTTGTTGAAGACTCGTTTCAAAACTGGATAGGAATGCAGCAGAGTGAGGGTAGAAGAGTAAAGCGCGTGGTCTATTATGACTTCAGAAGCGTGTGTATGATTGATGAAACTCTGCGCAAGCAGTTAGTGGAGAAGGGATATTTCAAGCTTGAAGAGGTGGAAGGAAGCATCGTGAACATGGCACTTTATCGTCGTTTCATCGAACGTTTTCTCAGTCGAAACGCTTATGTGAACCAGCAGCTGACTTTCCTCGTGTGTCAGAAAGAGGGCACGAATGCAGGACTTCCACTCGAATTCTATTTCTTTTTGAAAGATAAAGAGTGGATTAATTACGAGCACCAATTGGCCGAAATCATGGAATATATCTATGCAGTGACGCCTGATTTTGGGCTTAAGATTTATCAACAGACCCCCATGCAGTGATTTAATGACTTTGTTTTCATTCGATATCTAATATTGTATATTTATGTCATATTATAAGCAATACATAGTATATTTAAAGTTATTTATATTTAAAAAAGGCCGTTTGCTTGCATCTGCTCTTGACAGGTATTGGAATTTCTTTTATATTTGTAGTTGTAAATCAAATGTTATTCAACTTTAATTAGACGCATGTATGGACACCAAAAGAACAGCTCTTCCGCAGATTCTGCAGGATTTTCGCAGAGAAGACGACAATGAAACTACCGAGGTACATATCATAGAATCTGATGTATGGTACACTTAAAGCTTGTAAAACAGCTCTTATTTGCTGATGTAATAAAATCTAAGATAGGATGACTGACCTTGAGAGGGTCGGTCATTTTTTATGTAACTGCGTTGATGTCAGACGCTGATAGGTTGGTTGTTTTTATGCAGTTTGATGTCCGGCAGATAACAGATTACGACGGCATTTACTCACTTCTTTATCGTAGCGGGCAGTTCATTGTTGCGTAATCTTTTATCATGCGGAGGATGTTACGTTTCACTCGGGAGGACATTATGTTATGGAAGAAGAGAAGAAATCAAAGTGTCTGCACATTCGATGGTCGTCTTTTCATAAACAGAAAGAATGAAAAAACGGTTGAACGCTATTGCATCCAACCGCTATTATATTTGATTTTGAAAAACTTTCTCTTTCAAAGAGAACACCAAGTTTAGCGTCCCATAGAGATTTTGTCGTTCACATTCACTGCGAGTGAAACTGTTGCTACGACCACTGCTAATACAATCATTAATGTTACCATAATCTTTTTACCTTTCCTTTAGTTTTAGGGAACCTCGTCAGGCTCCTGTCATTATTATCCTTTTATCTTTGAATTGCACTGCAAAGTTAGTGCCGCGTTAGGATATGGACAAAGAAATCGTGGTAAATCATGGCCGTAGTTGGAATTAATTATCCTATATCAAGAAAGCCCGAAAAAACGGAATTGAGCGTTTTCTCGGGCTTTCATGTGTTAGGGTTGCATTTGTTTAATCGTTATCTGGCTTATTGTAAGCATCGCGTATCTTCTTGGTTTTCAGCAGCAGGTTGTTGTAGTGAAGTGCATTGATGCTGTTGGCATCAGTGGTTTTCAGCTGTTGACGGCAGAAGTTGTCAATCTTGTCAAGATGCTTCAACGCATAGAGTGTGACATCAGAGCGCGTGAACTTGATGTTTTCTTTGGGTGTCTTGGAGGTATAAATGGCTTGTCCGATGTGCTCAACATAGTTCTGTTCCAATCTGCGGCGGAAGTTATTGCCACGTAAGTCGGTTTTACTCATGGGCTTCCATGCAGCCTGAAAGACATCATTCAGATAGTCGTTGACAGGATAAGGCTGGCTTGCGGTGAAGCTGTTGTTGATGCAATTGTAGAGAATATAGGCCGAAAGGAGGTAGGAAAGCACAGCATTGGCGCGCATGGTAACCTCGTTGTCGGCATCAACTCCAAGCTTGTTGACGATGCTGTCAGGGTAGAGCCATGTGGGAATTGTAAATAGATGACGGCCAAACCAAGCGATAGCTTGTTTCTGGAGGACTGCTGGCACGATGTCGTTCTTGCGGGCAGAGGGCCAGTTATCACTGTAAACACCGGCAATGTGGCGTTGAGCGTGGTTGCTGTAGCGTTGGAACTGTCCGCGAACACTACTGTACATGTTGCTTAAATCGTCAGTCTGATCATCGGGTTGTGCCGTCCATTTTACAATATTCTGCATCACACGCTTGAGGTTCTTGATGCCATATTCGGCAGCAGTAATGTCGTTATCGCCGAGATCTTCAGTCTGGGAACGTGGGTCTCTCCCACGACCTTCATCGCCTTTATAGCGAAGTCGCTTGTTATTGGTAAGCATTTTGGTGACTTCACTGCGTAGTGTTTTCTTCTCATCGAACTCGTCTTTGAACTCCGGACGATACTGATAACCCCACTTGATAGCCCAGTTGTCGTAGTCGTTGATGCGGGGGAAGAGGCCGGCTTCACCGATGTTGTCCTCCGGTTGCGCAACATAATTGAAGCGTGCATAGTCCATAATGCTCGCTGTGTGGCCATGTTTCTCAACCCAAGCTTTATCACGTAGCTTCTCCACGGGAGTAGCATTGCTGGCTATCATGTTGTGTCGAAGTCCTAATGTATGACCCACTTCATGGCTTGAAACAAAGCGGATAAGCTTGCCCATAAGGTCTTTATCAAACTTCATTGTCTGTGCACGCTTGTCCAACGGCCCGCATTGTGTCATGTACCATTTGGTTAATAGGTTCATCACATTATGGTACCAACAGATATGACTCTCGATAATTTCACCGCTTCGTGGGTCAACAATGCGTGGCCCGTAAGCGTTCTCTTGCTCTGAAGGCAGGTAACGCAGGAAAGAATAACGGGCATCATCAGGACTGATGTCGCTGTCTTCAGGCACTTCTTTGCCTACGATGGCATTCTTGAAACCGGCAGCTTCGAAGGCTTTATTCCAGTCGTTGATGCCTTGAATGAGGTAAGGTACCCACTCTTTTGGCGTAGCTGGGTCGATGTAATAAACGATTTGCTTCTCAGGCTCAACGAGTTTACCCTTTGCATAAGCCTTTTTGTCTTTGGGAACCAAGCGATAACGTGAGATAATGGCATCGTGTTTACTGGTTTCCCTGTCGCTGAATGTGACAAGACGGTTGTCGAAATAGCCCACACGTTCATCGGCCAAACGGGGCCGCATCGGTTCTTCGGGAAGCTGAACAATGCTTGTATTGAGGCTCAATGTCATGAAACCTTGACGTGAGGCCATGGATTTTCCGGGATTTGCAGCATAGGTTCGAAGTGTGGAAACCTCGATATTGATAGGATAAGTCTTGATAGTGTCGATGAAAGTACGGTCATCTTGCAGCGTCCCTAATTTCACTTGAGTTCGGTCGTTGGCTGTAAAACCGGCGATTTTATTGTCTCCTTTGAACAGTTTTGTTACGTTGACAAGCATCTTCCCCGTCTTCTTGTCCTTGCCGATAATATCAAACTTATAGACAATAGGGTCTATAGTAGCTTTTCTGACGAGTTCGGAGATGTTGCTTTTCGGGTCGGCAGTCTGTGAATGTGCCCATGAACGCAAGAACATGGTCTTGTCATCATAACGCTCGAAATAAACCGTGTTGTAGTTCACTTCCTCACCACTGAGCATGCCGAAGTCCTGTGGAACCGACACAAAACGGGTCACGGCAAGAAACAATCTGCCTAAAGCTGCCTCCGGAATCTCAAAATACCAGTCTTTCTCTATATGCCTGACATCGAACAACCCCTGTTGGAAAGAACCGCCTTTCTTCATGAGTTTCTCGTAATCATCTTCTTTCTTTTCAGGCTTTTTCTTATTTGTTTCGTTGTCTTTCTTTACTTCTGTAGAGTCTTTTGCCCATGTGTTCAAGCTGTGTGGAACTGCCCATGTAGTCGTTGTTGTGAGTATTGACAGGGCAAATGTGGCTATTAAATGTTTCATTTCGTTTGATAAACTGTATTTATTACTCGTTATTATATTTCGTTGTTTGTTAATAATCTCGCTCGCAAATCTATGGAGGCAAGGTGCCGAAAGGTTTACAAATATACGCAAAAGAATGCAGAAAAACGTCTTTCTCTCCAAATTTTAACATCGTTATCCGCATTAGTCAAGGGCTGATACGGGCTAAGACGAAGAAAAAAGACAATCTTTTCAGATATATTTCATCAATATATCCCACACTGCAATGATATGACAGATACTGCCGGCAAGTACAAAGAAGTGGAAAACAGTATGCATATATTTTCGCTTGTTGATGCTGTAGAACACTGCACCTGTAATGTAACAGACGCCTTCTGCAATAATCCATATGAAAGCAGATGTGGTGAGTGCGTCGATAAGTGGCTTGAAAGCAACGAGCACACTCAGTCCCATTCCAACGAAAGCAATGGTTTCCAAGTTACTGTGGTCCTTGAGATTGACAAAGCTAATGACGGTTCCTGCAATCGCACAAGCCCATATAAAACAAAACAAGGTGAGGCCCCAGTAGCCTTGATCACGCAGTGCAATGAGCGTTATCGGGGAGTAACTGCCCGCAATGTGCCAGTAAATGGCGGCATGATCCCATTTGCGCAGTCGCTCTTTCCATTTGCTCCAAGCCGACAGGGAGTGGTAAACCGTAGAGGCTATATACGAGCAAAGCATGCCGAAGAGATAGAGAATAATGCCTGCTGTGGCCCATCCGTTGTGTTCACGAAAGCACCAAATGAGGAAAATTATGCCCACAACGATGCCCATGATGATGCCTCCGGCATGACTCCAAGCGTTCCAAAGCTCCTCGCGATGATTGAAATGAATTTTCAGTTTCATAATAGTCAACTTCTTCGGCAAAGTTAGTTGTTTGTCGGCTATCGTCAAATTTTCGTGCCGTTTATTTTTAGTTTTCAGCCAATTTTCAAGGAAATGTTCCTCAACGACAAGCGGATAATCATATTCCTACATAGCCTCGACCTCAACACGCAGCCCGGATTGTTATGCGAAAACGCGCTCTCTTCCAGCTTATGCTTAGGATGAAAGCGCGCTTCTTGCTTTTGATTACAGTCTATTCTGCTACTGTAAAGTCGAGTTGTTTCTTCTCTAAATCAGCTCTTGCCACTTGAATTTGGATGGCATCTCCAAGTTGATACTTGTGATGATGACGCCGACCAACGAGACAGAAGTTGCGTTCGTCGAAGTCATAATAGTCATCTCCGAGGTCACGCATAGGGATCATACCCTCGCAGTGGTTCTCATCTATCTCGGCATATATGCCATAACTCGTGATACCACTAATGTGGGCATCATATGTTTCGCCTACTTTGTCGGCCATAAACTCTACCATCTTGTACTTAATAGAGTCGCGTTCAGCATTCTGGGCCACGAGTTCCATCTCGGAACAATGCTCACAAAGTTCCTCATAATGCTTCTCATTGGCACTCCTCCCACCGTTAGCGTAACGCGTCAAGAGGCGATGAACCATCGTGTCGGGATAGCGACGGATAGGGCTTGTGAAGTGAGTATAGTAGTCGAATGCCAGTCCAAAGTGTCCGATATTATGCACACTGTACTTCGCTTTCATCATAGCACGGAGTGCAACAGACTGAATCATCTTTGCTTCGGGCTTGTTGTTACAGTCGTCCATGAGTTTGTTGAGGCTGCGAGCCATGGCACTTTTCGTGCCATCGGTCTTCACTTTATAGCCGAACTTGACGATAAACTGCCGCAAAGTCTCCATCTTCTGCGGGTCAGGATTGTCATGTATGCGATAAGGGAGCGTCTTCTTCTTTTGTCCTTTCTTTACTTTCCCGATGCTTTCTGCCACAGTTCGGTTGGCCAAAAGCATGAACTCCTCAATCAGTTTGTTGGCATCGCGCGAGCGTTTGAAGTAACATCGCGTCGGTTTTCCTTGTGCATCAATGTCGAAATGCAGTTCTTCGCGGTCGAATTTCACGGCTCCACCCTTGAAACGGCGGGCACGTAACAGTTTTGCCAGACGGTCTAAGGTGATCAACTGGTCGGCATTCTCACCCTGATATCCGCCTCTCGGTGCTTTCGGTGCAGGCTCTCCGGTGCCGTCTTTCACGCCGTTGGCCTCCAATATCTCCTGCACTTCCTCGTAGGCATAGCGTCGATTACTGCGGATAATGGTGTGAACAATGCGGTAAGCCTTGACATTTGCCTCATCATCTAAGTTGAAAATGACGCTGTAGGCCAGTTTATCTTCATCGGGACGAAGCGAACAAATGAAGTTACACAGACGCTCGGGAAGCATTGGTATCGTGCGATCGACGAGATAAACACTCGTGGCCCGCTTCATGGCTTCCTTGTCAATGATGCTGCCCTCCGTGACATAATGGCTCACATCGGCAATGTGAACACCCACCTGCCAAAGGCCTTTGTCGAGCCGTTTGACAGAGAGTGCATCGTCAAAGTCCTTGGCATCATGCGGGTCAATGGTGCAGGTGAAGACATCACGGAAGTCTTCACGCTCCGCCTCATCCTGCTTTGTAATCTCTGCCGAGATTTTCTCTGCGGCCTCTTCCACAGCTTTCGGATAGACATAAGGCAAGCCGTATTGGGCTAAGATGGTATTCATTTCAACATCGTTGTTGCCTGTCTGCCCAAGCACATCCACGACTTCGCCCAACAGGTTCTTGTGTTCTGCATCGGGCCATTGTGTGATTTTGACGATAGCTTTGTCGTTAGTCTTGCCCCCTTTAAGCTTCTTTTTCGGGATGATGATATCGTGGACGAAAGTGTTTTCGGGTGTGATGAGATAGGCAAAGTCGCGATCTACGCGCAAGCGGCCTACGAAACGGTCTTTGTTGCGCTGTATGATTTCAATGACTTGTGCCTCTTTAATGTGCTTCTGTCGGCGTGCCATGAAGCTCACTTTCACGCGATCGCCATTGGTTGCCCACATGGAATTGCGCTCTGAAACGAAGATAGGTGAACCGCCATCATCGGGAAGAAACGAGTTCTTTCCATTCGCCTTGCGCACAAAAGTGCCTTCCTGCACCTGGCCTTTCGTGTTGAGTTTGTAGGAACTGTCGGTCACGCGCGTGAGAAAGTCGTCCCAAGCCATCTCCTCCATAATGTCGATAGCCATCATCTTCAGTGGGTGGGTGTCTAATTTGAGCGCCCGGAATATCTCCTTGAAGCTAAGCTTCTTGCCGGGTTGCGACGTGAAAAAGTCTTGCAACCGCTCACAGAGTTGCTTCTTACTCATGCGTTTTCCACCTTTTTTCCCTTTTCCCATCTTTTTCTTTTTTTGTTTGTTTAGGTTACAAAGTAACGAAAAAGAAATGACAATTACAATTTTTATGTTGTCTTTTTATTGGCGGATTGCATGGAATTCCATATGCCTGCGAGAGAATGCGGAGAAGTGCATGCAGGCTGAAAACCGTATAGTGTTGCCGTTTGTCGTGATGACAGAGGCGTTGACCTGCATGTTATCAGTTTGCTTTTTGTTTTGTCTTATCTTGTGGAAAGCGTGTGGGGTGCACTTATCGGTGTAAAGTTTGTTGCTCGGTTTTTAACACTTCCGGAGTTGACCAAATAGAAATGAAACTCCCACTTCTTTGCTTGTGCAGAGCCATTTCACCGCTTGTGTGAAGCCTTTTTATAGCTTCGATATCCTCATTTGCCTCTTTTCAGCCTGTAATCTCAGTCACTTTACCATGCTGTTTGACTGAAATGACCCCGTATTATGACGCAAAACACACCGTAACTTGACGCAAATGGCAACGCTTTTCAGCGTGATTTTGCTTCATAATTCGACTTGAAATCCATAACGGTTTGATTGTCAAAGCGTTGTGAAAGACAAGAATACGGCACGTATTTGAAGCGGAGACAACTTTCATTTCAAATTCGCAAGCTGTGCAAAAGCATTTGTAAATAATCATGACATGAATTAACATATCATTCGCTTGTCAGGACTCTTACTTATCAAATAGGCTTTTAAGAGGTGAAAATGCTAAGTTTTGATGTGTCAGCAGGCGGGTTGTCATGGGCAGACTCTGTCAGACGGAGCTTATTTGCAGCGTAAGGTTGTCTGAAGAAATCGCCCCGATGACACGATGGTTATCGGGGCGATGACTTATATTGCTTTGCAACATTCAATTTAAAGTTCAAGGTCTACTTCTATCGGACAATGGTCGCTGCCGAATATTTCGGTGTGGATAGAAGCGTCTTTCAGTTGAGGCCGGAGTCTGTCGGAGATGAGGAAGTAGTCTATGCGCCAGCCCGCGTTCTTCTCTCTTGCACGGAAACGGTAGCTCCACCAACTGTAGGTGACCTGCTCCGGATACAGAGTTCTGAACGTATCTGTAAAGCCATGGCTGAGCAGTTGAGTCATCTTGTCGCGCTCTTCATCGGTAAATCCGGCGTTACGGCGGTTGCTCTTGGGGTTCTTGAGGTCTATTTCCTGGTGTGCAACGTTCAGATCGCCGCAAACAATGACGGGCTTTTGTTCGTCAAGACGATGCAGGTAAGCCTGGAAGTCGTCTTCCCAAGTCATGCGATAGTCAAGCCTACGGAGTCCGTCTTGAGCGTTGGGCGTATACACCGTGACGAGGAAGAAGTTGTCATATTCAAGGGTTATGACGCGTCCTTCATGGTCGTGCTCGTCTATTCCGATGCCATAAGTGACGGCAATCGGTTCTTTTCGTGCATAGATAGCAGTGCCGCTGTAGCCTTTCTTGTCGGCATAATTCCAATAAGATGTATAGCCCGGGAACTGAAGATCAAGCTGTCCGGCCTGCATCTTGGTTTCTTGCAGGCAGAAGAAATCGGCATTCAGCGTTTCAAAAGATTGTGAGAAGTCTTTGCCTACACAGGCGCGAAGGCCATTTACATTCCATGAAATGAATTTCATATGGTGTTTAGTGTTTTGTTTTTGAGACGAACATCAGATAGAGACCTGATGGGGCAAGTCTTTCCTTATCAGCAGTGATGAGGGCGGGCTGAACGGCTATTTGCAGTTTCTTGTTGGCCGGATTATAGAAGCACAGCATGTTGTTGCTGAATACAACCTCATGCGGTTTGCTGTCGTAGTTGGCTGTCAACGTAGCCTTAAAGCCGTTTGTCAGATAGCGATAAATCTTCTTTGGCTTGTTTGTGAAGCCCAAAGCGCCAATCTTGCTTTCGGCAGGTTGCATGGTAAGATGCTTGGCCAAATCCTGCTTTGCCTTGTTTGTCAAGGTGTGGTTTGGATTGAGCAGGCGTGAATAAAGGCTGTCGGGAATACTGTTGATGCGTACGATGGTGTCGAGCCCGATGGTGACCTTGACATTCGGAACAGAGTCTTTTGTGCGAGAGATTGAGCCATATTGCTGATAGACTGCATAGAGGTCGCCCTCATAAGTGCCTTTGGCTGCATCGAAAATCATCTTTGCTTCGGGCTCGGTAATCGTGATATCGTCGTCGTTATCATTACTCAAACAAGAAGAAAATGCGGTCAGTACAGCGGTCAGACAGAAGGCATAGCCAAGAAATTTACGTAGTTTTTTCATATGAGATGCTTTATATTGTTGTTGGACAAGATGAGGAAGAGCAACCTTTGAGTCGCTTTTCCTGCAATAAAAGAATTAAATTCGTTTGGATTCTCCACGCAGCAGACTCATGAATTCCTGTCGGGTGTTGAGGTCGTTGAACACGCCGCTGAAGTCGCTTGTCGTCGTTATGGAGTTTTGTTTCTCTACACCTCGCATCTGCATGCACATGTGTTTGGCCTCAATCACGACCATTACGCCCTGCGGTTTCAAAGTAGACTGGATGCAGTCTTTGATTTGTTGAGTCAGACGTTCCTGCACTTGGAGACGGTGACTGAATATATCTACCACGCGGGCAATCTTGCTTAAGCCCGTGATGTAACCGTCGGGAATGTAAGCTACGTGGCATTTGCCGTAGAAAGGCAGCATGTGGTGTTCGCAAAGAGAGAACACATCAATGTCTTTTACAATGACCATTTGATTGTAATCTTCCTTGAACAGTGCATCAGTCAGCACTTTGTGAGGGTCTTGAGTGTAGCCACGGGTCAGTATCTGCATGGCTTTTGCCACGCGCATCGGGGTCTTTTCCAACCCTTCCCGACTGACATCTTCACCCAAAAGCGTGAGAACGCTCCTATAATGTGTGGCGAGATCATCAAGACCTTCGCGGAATTCAGTTTCAGGATTCATATATATTGTATTGTCTTTTCCTTTGTGTAATCACTGCATTTGCAGTGCATCGCGCAACTTAATATTGCACGGTAATCTTTCCTTTGACGATGCAGGCCTGGTGATAGCCGAGGGCTTTCACCTTGCGGAGCATTTCGCTGGCCTCTTCAAAGTTTCGATAGTTGCCCACACGACATATCCAATGGGGCGAATAGAAATGCACATAGACAGGTTGCCCAGGGTATTTCATCTTGATGGCTGTGCTTGCTTGTTCGGCTTTCTGGCGGTCGAGACGTGAGTTCCCGCCTGAAAAAGCCTGTACACGATAGCCAACAATCTTGTGACTTCCACGCATTACTTTCTTTCGCATGTCGACAGTTGGAATGTTGATTTCATTCTCATCCTGCGGCTTGTTGGCAGGTTCTGTCTTCTTTTGCGTTGTATTTTCGTGCCGTTCGATAGGCTTTTCAACGGACTCTGTCTTGCTTTCTGCATGCTTGGCAGAGTCACCGGTGATGACATGTTGGGGCTTTTTAGTCTCTTTTTGAGCAGCTTCAGTCTTATTGGTTGTTGCGTTATTCTTTACAATCTCTTTCTTGGAGTTGTTCGTAACCTGCGGCTTTGTCTGTTTGCTGCCATTGACGAGTTCGTCGATTTCCTTGCTTTGCGTGACAGTTACAGTGCCTTTTCCGGGTTCGTTCTTTTTCAGATGGTCAAGGAAAGTCTGTGCATGAGTTGGAATAACCATGCAAATCATGACACCTAAGAGCCAAGCGAACTTTTTCATTTCCTATTGGATTAATTAAAATATTGGAAAGAAAGGAACCGAAGTCCGGCCTCGTTCCCTGACTTTCCAATGTTAGTTTCGTTTCATTACTTCTTCCAAGCGTCGATGATACCCTTGAAATCAGCAGCTTTCAAAGAAGCACCGCCGATCAAACCACCGTCGATATTCGGTTTGGAGAACAGCTCGGGAGCATTTGAAGCCTTGCAGCTTCCACCGTAAAGGATAGAGGTTTCTTCTGCAACTTCCTTGCCATACTTCTCTGCTACGATAGAACGGATGTAGCAAAGCATCTCTTCTGCCTGGTCAGAAGTAGCGGTCTTGCCGGTACCAATGGCCCAGATGGGTTCGTAAGCCAATACGATGTTCTTCCACTCTTCAGCGGTAAGATTGAATACACTGCCGTCAAGTTCGGCCTTAACAACAGCGTTCTGGCGGTTTGACTCGCGCTCTTCGAGGGTCTCACCACAGCAGAAAATCACCTTCAGACCGTGCTTCAAAGCCAACTGTACCTTTTCTTTCAGGATCTCTGCAGTTTCACCATAGTACTGACGACGCTCTGAATGACCGAGGATTACGTACTGTGCACCGGTGCTTTTTACCATTTCTGCAGACACTTCTCCAGTGAAAGCACCCTTCTCTTTGTCTGCACAGTTCTCTGCACCAAGGCCTACCAAGTCGGCATTCAGTACCTGGGCAACACTTGCCAAGTGGATGAATGGGGTGCAGATTACTACGTCACAGTTAGGCTTTTCAGCTGTCATTGCCTCGTTGATCTCCTTTGCGAGAGCAATACCTTCTTGCAGGTTGAGGTTCATTTTCCAGTTACCTGCTACGATTTTCTTTCTCATTTTACTTTTCTTTTTATTAAAGAGTTGATATAATCTTTGTTTATCTTTCTTTTCTTTCAGCCTCACCCACTTGCTCCATGCCCACAGACGGTCGGCTAAAGTGAGTAGGGTCAGTGGCAATATGAACCATAGAATAATCTCTAATATCTTGCCAGGAACGCTGTCTTGCGGCATCTTTCCCAATGCAGATTGCGTGATGGGCAGCGATAGTTTGGCCCCGTTGGGCAGTTGATTATGGCTCCATTTGTTGATAATCGTGCCGTCTTTAAGCAACAACAGACCGGGATTACTGCGCACAATTGTCTTCAATGTAGTTTCGTCTGTGATGCAGAATGGATACTCTGCTCCCGTGATGTCTCTCCATCGTTGAATGGCTTTCGCAGTGCTTGCCGTCAGACAATAGAATGGAATATTATAGGTCTGGGCGTACTCATAGAGTTGATCAATGTCGCCGAAATTGCTGTCATCGGCCCTTTCTAAATACGGAGCAATCAGTAGAAACGTATATCCTTTGTGACGAAGCACACTGTCTGTGAGGTCTTTTCCTGTTTTCCTGTCTGCAACAGAGAAGTCATGAATGGGCGGAATATAGCCTTCTTTGACTTGCACTGTCTTGCTGTCAATGAACTTCCAGGTGGAATCTGGATAGTCATTAAGTGTGAATTCCTTACGCTGTCCGCCTTTCTCCATAATGAAAGTAGTTTCAAACAGAGGTTGTTCTGCATCTTTCGGTATCTCCATTCCACGTGGAATATTCGTGCCGATGCGATAAGGACGGAAGTCAAATAGTGGCAGATAGTAGAGGCTCAGACCGCTGCAGACAAAGATAAACACAATCGTATAGTTGATGACAATCCACTGGTTGCTTTCTGAAATGAAGCGGAACATCGCCAAAGGTCTTCGCATGATGACGATTGAACAGCCCAGAAGGATGATGTTCTTCACGAGTGTTTCTGTGTTTGTCAAATGCAAAGCATCCCCAAAACAGCCACAATCTTTCACCGGATTTGCCACGACCAACCACACGGTTATCAGCGTCATGATGCTCATGAAGACTACTATCAACTTGGAAATGAGCCTCCGTTGGATGGCAAAAAGCAGGAAAATGCCCATACAGAACTCAACAGCTGCAAGCAAAACTGCCATAATCAACAGCATCCAATCGGGTAGAAAGCCCGGTATTCCAATTGCTCCGAGGTAGTCTTGTAACTTATATTGCAGTCCAATAGGGTCTATAGCCTTCACGAAACCCGAGAAGATGAACGTCAGTGCCACGATGATGCGGCAGAGATTTACTGTCATTTTCAGTAGTCGTTGGCTCACTGTTGTGTTGCTTTTTATTCCTTTTCAGTCAGTTTGATGACTCCGAATACAGCATAATTGATGATGTCCATATAGTTTGCATCAATGCCTTCGGATACCAAAGTCTGGCCATTAATGTCTTCAATTTCCTTTATCCGTACCAACTTCGTGAGGATAAAATCCGTGTAACTACTTACACGCATGGCTCTCCAAACCTCGTCGTAATCGTGGTTTTTCTTCAACATCAGCTCCAAAGCTGCCTTGGCATATTTGTCATAAAGACTCAAGGCTTCCTCTGTGGTCATATCAACGGCATCGACAAACCCATGTTCAAGCTGGATAAGTCCAATGATTCCGTAGTTGATTAACCCGATAAATTCGGGACGAATGCCTTCGCCTACGAGTGATTTCTTCTTGATTTCAAGTGATCGGATACGCTTTGCCTTGATGAGAAGTTGGTCCGTTAAGGACTCAGGACGCAGCAAACGCCACGATGCCCCATAGTCATGTAGCTTCTTGTTGAAAAGCTCACGACATTCTTTCATGACGTTCTTAAACTGTTCCTCTGTGTTAGAATGTTTCATAAGTTCAAAAACTTTGCAATTGCAAAGTTACTTATTTATAATGAAACAGCCAAATTTTTGGTTGCTGCTTTGGTTCTTATGGATGTTGCTGACGATAGCGGATCATCTTTACCACACCACACATGGCTTCGTATCTTGCCTTGAGAGAGTCGCATTTTACATGTAGCATGTTGCGCTCAAACAAAGGGCGTTTGCCCTCAAGTGCATGAAGAGTGACCTGCAAAGAAGAGTCTGTTTTCGCTATATCTGCCTGTGCCATCTTCAGTGAAGCGTCCTGCCATATCTTCAAAGCTGCCTTTCGTGACTCTACAGCTTCAGGGTAATCCTTGCGCAAGGCCATGATAGAATCGAGCGTTTGAGTGTAGTTTCCCGCTTCATACAGCGCCTCTATCTGCGCCATGAGCGGTGCAGCTTTCTCGTCTTGTGTCTCTGCACAGCCGCAAAGAGAGGCACTGACAGCAAGTAACCAAAAATAATTCTTCATGGTTGCAAAATTATAAAAAACTATGTGAAACGGCATATTCTGCACTAATTTTTAGTAACTTTGTACGCAATTTATAGCAAGTTAAGAGAAATTAAGCAACAATGAGAAATCTAACTGACGCTGATTTGGCGCGTCTACTCAATAAAGATATTTTCCACCTGATTTCAGAAGCGGCCGACAAACTGGCACTTGAGTGCTATGTTGTGGGCGGGTATGTGCGTGATTTGTTCCTTGAACGCCCGTCAAACGATATAGATGTCGTCGTCGTTGGCAGTGGAATACAGGTTGCAAGCGAACTGAAGAACCGCTTGGGCAGGCGTGCTCACCTCTCAGTGTTCCGTAATTTCGGCACAGCACAGGTGAAATATGGTGGCATGGAGATTGAATTCGTGGGGGCACGAAAGGAAAGTTACAGCCACGATTCGCGCAAACCGCATGTTGAAGACGGTACACTTGAAGACGATCAGAACCGCCGTGACTTCACCATCAATGCCTTGGCAGTATGCCTGAACAAGGAGCGTTTCGGCCAACTTGTTGATCCTTTCGATGGCGTTTACGACATGGAAGACGGCATTATCCGTACACCGCTCGACCCAGATATAACATTTTCCGATGATCCTCTGCGCATGATGCGTTGCATTCGCTTTGCAACACAGTTGAATTTCTTTATCGAAGACGAGACGTTTGAGGCCTTGCAGCGTAATGCCGAGCGTATAAAAATCATCAGTGGAGAGCGTATTGACGACGAACTTAACAAGATAATGCTGACCCAAACGCCAAGCAAAGGCTTCATAGATCTTTACCGTTGTGGGCTGCTTCAGCTGATTATCCCCGAGTTGGTGGCGCTTGATGTGGTTGAAACCCGCAATGGTCGTGCCCACAAAAATAACTTCTATCATACTTTAGAAGTGCTTGATAACCTCTGCAAAGCGCAAACTGACAATGGCAAGTTAGGCGAAATGGCCCTCTGGTTGCGCTGGTCGGCACTGTTTCATGACATAGGAAAGCCTCGTTGTAAGCGTTGGGACAACGTTATCGGCTGGTCTTTCCACAACCATAACTACGTGGGTGCAAAGATGATACCGGGCATATTCCGTCGCATGAAGCTGCCTATGGACAGCAAGATGAAGTATGTTCAGAAGATGGTCGACCTGCACATGCGCCCTATTGTCATTGCCGATGAAGAAGTAACTGACAGTGCTGTGCGCCGTTTGATGAATGATGCGGGCGATGATATTGACGATTTAATGATGCTCTGTGAAGCTGATATCACGAGCAAGAACCAAGTGCGAAAACAGCGTTTCTTAGATAACTTCCGCATTGTTCGCGAGAAAATAGCCGACTTGAAGGTGCGCGATTACAAGCGACTCCTGCAACCTTGCATCGACGGTAACGAGATTATGGAGATGTTCCACCTTGGCCCTTGCCGTGAAGTAGGCCAATTAAAGCAGACTTTGAAAGACGCAGTGCTCGACAACAAGGTTGAAAATGAACGTGAACCCCTCATGCAATTGTTGATGAAGAAGGCTAAAAGCATGGGGTTGGTAGAGTAGGAAAGAGAAGTGTCTAAGCGTGATATAGCAGATTGTCTGTTAATCTGTTCTCTTAAAGAAAAGCCTTTTAAATGTGAGCACTACGCAGACAATGAAGCAAATAAGTGCGAAAGGTAGACTGCATAAAGCGGCTTTCCAAAAAGAGAAATGATAAAAATAAAGGAATAAACTTGTGGGTATATAGATGCTAAGAAAGCCTGCACAGACACAATACATGAAGGGAACGGGTTCCCGAACGAGCATGATTTTATGGCTACAATGGTTACATCTTGTCGGGTAGTTTGTGCCTCGATAGATATACAAGAAGCAGCGTTTTAGGGAGATTTCTTTGTGACAATATGGGCATTCTCTGTTTCTCATTCTCTGTTTCTCTGTGAATATAGGCAACGAATAGGTGTTCTCAAGTTGAGAGGTCTATGTTTTGTTTCGCACTTCTTTGACGTTTTTATTTTTTTAAATCTTCATCCGCAAGCATCATTGTTATTATTCTTTTATTCATTAATTTGTTTGGTTTTAGATGTTTAACTCTATGTTACAAATATACAGATTGTAAGGAGAATAATAATCATCAATGTGGCTAAGAGATGTTAAATCCCTGAAAAAACGTCATTCTTTGTCGTCTATCAGTTTTGTTTTTGTAGATTTATTGCAGGCATTGTTGTTGCAAAATTAGAATAAATCTTTGGCTATTATGGTTTTGTCTCCTATACAAAACGGCACCTTTTAGTTTGCCGTTCCATTTTATCCCGCTACATATTTTCTCTTCGTTTTGTAAACTTTGTTGACCAAAAAACATGTAGTTTCATTTCTGCAAAATAGAAATTGAAAATCAAGAAAAAGGTTCTTTCTCATCATTTTCTGATGAGTTGCTTTTCAATTTCAGTTGTCTTACGTTGCATTTTGACTCATGTTGCATGGTAATTAGCGTCAGATAGCATTGCTGAATGACTGATATTGCATGCTGAAGTGACTGATTTTATACGTTGATTTCATTCATTTTACATGCTTTTATCATGTTTTTTTGTGCTGAATTTTGTTGCAGATTGCCTAACTGTTTGATAGATAATAAGTTGTAAAACAAGCTCAAAACTCGCGTATTTCGAGTCTAAGTCTTTTTCATTTCAAATACGCGAGTTTTACAACGACAATTATAAATATTCTTTACTGCATTCTTCTTGTATTCCTACTTGTTTTTTCACAGTGTTTAAATGCTTGTTCAAAGAAAACTGTCTATATGTTCCTTTTCATTTTGTCTTTAGCTTATTTCCCAACAAGATTAAGCAGAAAGATATTCAATCATTTGCAAATATCGCTTTAATTTCCTATATTTGCCTTGTGATAAACAATAAAACTGAAACGTTATGCCAGAGATAAGCCGATTTTATGGAATTGTAATTTATATGTATATAGCAGATCATAATCCGCCACATTTCCATATTTGGTATGATGATTATAAAGCAACAATGACCATAACTGACGGAATAGTCACAGGCTCTTTACCTCGCAGAGCTATTAAAATGGTATATGAATGGCTTGATTTGCATAAGGAAGAGTTAATGGAAAACTGGGAACGGCTTTCTAATCGTGAGTCAGCTAACAAGATAGAACCCTTAAAATAAACGATGATGAAACAGAAAGATAATGCTCAGATATTAACGGTTACAGCAGCGGTGTATGTAAATGATAACACGCTTCGTATCACTTTCAGCAATGGAGAGGAACGGTTGCTCGACTTCACTCCGTTGATGCAGGAAGGTATTTGCCGAAAATTGCAGGATAAGGACTATTTCAAATCGTTTACATTAGACCCGTTTACGATTGATTGGAACAACGAAGTAGGTTTTGCACCCGAGTTTCTTTATGCACAAAGTGTGCGCTTATAGAGTATATTATAGTAGTTTTGTCCTTTTATTTTGTTTCATTGTATTCTGCTTCATTGTTGAGATTGCAGAATTTGGTGATTGATTTCTTTGAGGAGATTCAAAGGTGTGGGGTTAGCAATGACTATTATAAATACAATCTCTTGCTGTTTTCTTGCATTCCTACTCATTTGTAGGTAGCTTGCATTTCATGTGGTTTAGGTATTGTTATGATTGTAGAAAAGGCATATATTTGTAAAGTCTTAACAGATTAATTCATATCTAAAACCACAATTAAAGATGAAAAAGAATTTTTTATTAAGTGTCGTGTTGCTGTGCATGGTAGGTCTTATGGCAATGGCAGGAAGTCCTGTCGGTAAGGCAAAAATGGCGAAGAAGCCAACCCAAAGGCAGGTGAAAGTGGAGGGAACTTATGTTGCGTTTTTCTCTGACAACGGTGCAAATGCGTCGAAATGGGACTCGCTCTGGCTTGCTGAAGCTGCGAAGTATGTGGGCAAGGAAAAGGCTTCCGAGGCTGTGGCTAAGATGAAAAATAAGTGCAACGGCACCTGTATTGGGAGTGAAGCTGTAAGGAAATTCGGAGCTTTTGCCAATGACAATAAGGATTACAGTGGCACTTTTCAGTTTGATTGTCGCTTCAAACACGGTGTTGATCAATTGACTTTCAAAGGCAGAAGGATTACGGGAGTCGATGCAAGTGGCTCACGTGTGTTCTCGCATACCTATTCTTTGGTTGGGAAAGACAAGGCCTTCGGTGCCGAATTCTATAAGAGTGATGATGGCAATCGGGACGAATTCACTTACTTTATGTTGCTTCCCGACACGCCGGCTGACACTTATCACATCGAACTTCGATACGGTTCGAACATCGAAGCACTGAAGAACATGCGCATGGGTAAGTATGCTTACTGGATGATAGGGGCTGTACGTGCGGGCAATGATGCCGATTGTGCAGCTGCAATCAAGCTGTATGTGGAAGAGAATCTGCGTGCAGAGAAACATTAAGACAGGTTTATGTTATCCGTTTGCTGAGCGCAGTCAGCCGAAAAGAAAAGGCTTGGACGTCTGTTGAATGACAGCTCTTTGTACGCATGTAACATGCATATGAAGGGCTGTCTTTGCTTTTTCAGCTTTTGTTTCAGGGGTGTCTTATGTGCTTCTTGCTGTAATCTTTGTTAAAAACTAAAGTCAATTCATGACACTTTCTGATTTTAATTTGTAACTTTGCAGTATCAAAACTCTTTTGCTGTTTTGGGTTTTCTTATAATGATTTGATGCAACATGAAATCCGATAGCGAGCATCAGTTGCAGAAAGAAAATAGGAATAGGATAAGTTCTAAATATATAAATAGGTATGAAAATTATTAAGTTTTTGTTTGTTGCGGCAGTAACCGCTTCGCTTACTGCTTGTGGCGGTGGCGGCTCAATGCCTAAATTCGGCAACAACGAGTTCCCTGTTGAGACGGTTGGTGCCAACAGCGCATCGCTTCAGTCCACATATCCGGCAACGATAAAAGGCATTCAAGATGTTGAAGTTCGCCCTAAAGTGTCGGGCTTCATCACGAGAGTTTATGTGCATGAAGGACAGGTTGTGAAAGCCGGTCAGCCGCTTTTTTCAATCGATAGTGAAACTTATCAGGCTGCAGTTCGCCAGGCACAGGCCAGTGTCAACACGGCCCGTGCACAGCTGAATACGGCTCGTTTGACTTATGAAAACAACAAGAAGCTGTTTGATAAGAAAGTAATCGGGCAATATGAACTGTCTACTGCGCAGAACACTTATGCCACAGCACAGGCTTCTTTGTCGCAGGCCATGGCTGCATTGGCCTCTGCAAAGGAGACTTTAAGCTGGTGTATGGTGAAGAGTCCTGCCGCTGGTGTGATTGGCAGTTTGCCTTATAAAGCGGGCGCATTAGTCAGTGCTTCGTCGGTTGATCCATTGACTACGGTTTCTGATGTCAGTACGGTTGAGGTGTTCTTCTCCATGTCGGAGAATGATATTCTGGGGCTGACGAAGACCGCAGGAAGCGTTACTGCTGCACTGAAAGACCTTCCGGAGGTGAAGTTGCAGCTTGTTGATGGTTCGCTATACAACCATCCTGGGAAGGTCGTTAAGATGAGTGGAGTGATTAACTCCTCTACAGGTGCCTATTCACTCATTGCTCATTTTGCCAATCCTGAACGCCTGTTGAAGAGTGGGGGAGCCGGACAGATCATCATTCCACGCACAGACAATCATGCGATTGTTATTCCCCAAGAGGCTACAGTGTCTGTTCAAGACAAGCTGTTTGTGTATAAAGTGGGTAAAAATAATAAGGTGTATTACACTGAAATCAAGGTTAACCCACAGAATGACGGCAACACTTATATCGTGACAAGCGGTCTTTCGGTAGGCGACCGCATTGTTGTTAAAGGCTTGACGAAGCTTTCCGACAAGATGAAAATCAAGCCGGTGACGCTTGCAGCCTATCAAAAGAGCATTGATGATGCCGCTAAACTCGGTGCCAAGCAAGGCTCGGCAAGTGGCTTTGTTGATGTAATGAAAGGAAAATAAGATAAGAATGTTTTCGATAAACCAAATGAGTAGGGTCAAGTTTCCTTGAACTTTATCATGGCAAGAAAGCGCACTTATGGTGAAATGAAATAAGAACGTATGACATTTACAAACTTTATTAAGCGCCCGGTACTGTCGACGGTGATTTCAATCTTCTTCGTCTTGCTGGGTGCAATCGGTCTGGTTTCACTGCCGATTGAGCAGTATCCAGACATCGCACCGCCTACAATATCGGTCATGACCTCGTATACGGGAGCCGATGCACAGACAGTTTTGAACTCCGTTATTACGCCTTTGGAAGAGAGTATCAATGGTGTAGAGAACATGACCTATATGTCTTCGACCGCAACTAACTCGGGAATGGCGATGATAACGGTATATTTCAAGCAGGGATCGAATGCAGATATGGCGGCCGTCAACGTGCAGAACCGTGTCCAGCAGGCTCAGGCTTTGCTGCCGGCTGAGGTTACTCGTGCCGGTGTGACAGTCTCTAAGCGTCAGTCTTCCAATGTAATCATGTATTCATTGACCACAGAAGACGGTCGTTATGACGGTCAGTTCCTGACAAACTACAATAACATCAACATCGTTCCACAGTTGAAACGTATCAAAGGTGTAGGTGATGTGCAGACGCCGGGAACGGAGACTTATTCCATGAGAATATGGCTTCAACCCGACAAGATGAAGCAGTATGGCTTGGTTCCTTCTGATATAACCGGTGTATTGGCAGAGCAGAACATCGAAGCTGCGCCTGGTTCTTTGGGCGAAAGTGGGTCTGTTGCCTATGAATATGCACTGAGATATAAAGGTCGTCTGAAGTCGGTTCCGGAGTTTGAAAACATCATGTTGAAAAGCTCAATGACGGGAGAGACGCTGCGATTGAAGGATGTTGCCAAGGTGGAATTAGGCGCATTGATGTATAATGTGAGGCTCATCAACAACGGACAGCCTGCAGTTATGGGTATGGTTAACCAGATTGCAGGGTCTAATGCCACGGATATTGCCAAGGCTGTAAAGTCAGCTTTGAAAGAAGCCAGCAAGAGTTTCCCTCCCGGAATGGAATATACGATAGAGCAGGATACTACAGAATTCCTCTTTGCTTCCATTGAAGAAGTAGTTATAACGCTGTTCATTACGCTGGCATTGGTATTCTTTGTGGTCTATATTTTCCTGCAGGATATACGCTCAACGCTTATTCCTTTGATTGCCGTTCCTGTGGCATTGATAGGTACTTTCTTCTTCCTTTGGGTCTTTGGGTTCTCAATCAACCTGCTCGTTCTGTCCGCTTTGCTGCTTGCCATCGCCATTGTTGTGGACGATGCCATAGTAGTTGTTGAGGCCGTTCATGCCAAGTTAGACCAAGGTTACAAGAGTGCTTTGACGGCATCTATTGATGCAATGAACGAAATTTCAGGCGCTATCATCTCCATTACGCTTGTAATGGCGGCAGTGTTCGTGCCTGTTTCCTTCCTCGGAGGCACCTCGGGAACGTTCTATAGAGAGTTCGGTGTGACGATGGCACTGTCAATTGTCATCTCCGCTCTTAACGCTTTGACACTTTCTCCGGCTCTCTGTGCGATACTGTTGAAGCCACATGACGAGGAAAAAGACGAGACAAACAAGAACTTTGTGAGTCGTTTTCACAGTAATTTCAACCGTATCTTCGATAAGACTACTAATAAATATAAGAAAGGTGTCACCCGTATTATCAACCATAAGGTGTGGGCTGGCATTGCCGTTGCTGTTGGAATAGCAGCTTTGGTGATTACAATGAAGTTCACAAAGACGGGACTTGTGCCTGATGAAGATACCGGAACGCTGTTCGTGATGATATCAGCCAATCCGGGAACAAGCCAGGAACGTACTATCGAAATCGTGAATGAAGTGGACAAGATGCTGGCAAGTAATCCTGCCATTCAGCGTCGTGAGGCGATTATCGGCTATAACTTCATAGCAGGACAGGGCTCTGATCAGGCTACATTCGTTATCAAGTTGAAACCTTTCGAAGAGCGTTCAGGCGGCTTCTTCACACGCATCAAGAATGCAATCTCGCAGGGAGACCCGATGGCTTTGCTTGTAAATCCGTTGGAATCGAACTCTGTTTTAGGCATGATCTATAAGCAGACGGCTTCTATCAAGGATGCCCAGATCTTGGCATTTGGCCCTCCAATGGTGCCGGGTTTCTCTGTTCAGAATGGTATTACGATGACACTTCAGGACAAAACCGGTGGAGATTTGAACAAGTTCTTCAACGTTGCGCAGGACTTCCTCAAGGAGTTGAACAAGCGACCAGAGGTGAAGCAGGCCATGACAACATATAATCCTAACTATCCACAGTACATGGTTGACGTCGATGTTGCCAAGACAAAGCAGGCCGGTATCTCTCCAACGGTGGTGCTTTCTACGCTGCAAGGCTACCTCGGGGGTATGTATGCATCCAATTTCAACGCTTATGGTAAGCTCTATCGTGTGATGATTCAGGCTGCACCAAACGACCGTTTACGTCCTGAACAGCTGTCGAATATCTACGTTCGCACGGCAAGTGGTCAGATGTCTCCGGTCTCGGAGTTCTGTACTTTGAAGCGTGTTTACGGCCCATCCAATATTGCCCGCTTCAATTTGTATACCGCAATAAACGTCAGTGTGACGCCAAACACGGGCTATTCTTCAGGTCAAGCCATGCAAGCTATAGCCGAAGTGTCGAAGAATACGATGCCTCAGGGCTACGGATATGAATATTCCGGACTGACAAGATCAGAGGCGGAGAGCAGCAATGCAACGGCTATTGTGCTCGTTCTCTGTGTGATCTTCGTCTATTTAATCCTCAGTGCACAGTACGAGAGCTATGTTCTTCCGTTATCGGTAATCCTTTCCATTTCGTTCGGATTGGCCGGAGCATTCCTCTTTACAATGCTCTTCGGACACTCGAATGACATCTATATGCAGATTTCGCTCATCATGTTGATCGGTCTGTTGGCTAAGAATGCCATCTTGATTGTACAGTTTGCGCTCGAAAGACGACACACTGGTATGGCTATCAAGTATAGTGCTATCCTCGGTGCAGCCGCTCGTCTGCGTCCAATTCTGATGACTTCACTCGCTATGGTCATAGGTCTTCTGCCGTTGATGTTTGCAAGTGGTGTTGGCAAGAACGGCAACCAGACCCTTGGTGCGGCTGCCGTGGGCGGTATGTTGATTGGTACTTTGTGTCAGCTTTTCATTGTTCCGGCTCTCTTTGTGGCTTTCCAATGGTTGCAAGAGAAGATATCTCCGTTGAAGTTTGAAGAGGAACTGAACGAGGAGGTGACCTCCGAACTTGAGCAATATGCCCACAAGAATGGTGTCGTAACCCTTAACAACAATAAGAATTAAGATGATGAAGAATATAAATAAGACGATATTTCTCATGGCAATTGCAGCCGTCATGCTGACGGGATGCAAGAGTCTTTATGGCAAATATGAACGTCCGGAGGTCAACACGAGCGGTGTGTTCCGCGATGTTGTCTCCGACAAAGACACGTTTGTCGCAACAGATACGGCTACATTTGCTAACATCCCATGGCGCAGTGTGTTTACCGATACACAGCTGCAGAGGCTTATTGAGCAGGGATTGGGCCACAACCCAAACCTTCTCAATGCTGCATTGAACGTGCAAATGGCCGAGGCTCAGCTCAAGGCGGCTAAGCTTTCATTTCTTCCTTCGTTTGCTTTTACGCCACAAGGCACTATCTCTTCATGGGATGGAAACAAGGCAAACAAGGTTTACAGCTTGCCGGTTACAGCCAGTTGGAACGTAGATCTCTTTGGAACTCTGCTCTCTTCGAAGCGTGCTGCACAGGTAGCTTTGCTGCAAAGCAAGGATTATCAGGTCTCTGTTCAGACCAAGTTGATTGCTAACATCGCCAATATGTACTACACACTCCTTATGCTTGACAAGCAAATGGAATTGGTAACAGACATGGAAAAGCTGACGAAAGACACCTGGGATATCATGGTCTTGCAGAAAGATGCCATAGTAGGTGTGCGCTCTACTGCCGTTCAAAGGGCCGAAGCCAACTACTATTCAGTGCTCACCCAAAAGGTAGATATCAAGCGACAGATACGTGAAACCGAGAACGCTCTTTCGCTTTTAATCGGTCAGCAGGCACAAAGCATCAGCCGAGGCAAGCTTGAAGACCAGATGCTGCCAGTTAATTTCTCTACCGGAGTGGGGCTGCAATTACTGCAAAATCGTGCTGATGTCCACGCCGCTGAAATGGCATTGGCGCAGTGTTTCTATAATGTGGAGACCGCACGCAGCCGTTTCTATCCTGTGCTTAACATCAATGCGAGCGGTGCTTTCACTAATAGTGGGGGCATGGGGATAGTTAATCCCGGCAAGTGGTTACTCACTGCAGTCGGTTCCTTGACGCAACCTATCTTCCAGAATGGTAAACTTGTGGCCGGACTTAAAGTGGCGAAAGCTCAATACGAGCAGGCTTTCAACACCTGGCAGAACGCTGTTCTCACTGCAGGAAGCGAGGTCAGCAACGCTCTGGTGCAATATAACAGCGCCGAAGAGAAGTCGAAAGTTGAGGCCAAGCAGATTGAAGTGCTCAAGAAGAACGTTGACGACACGAAGGAATTAATGGCAAGTGCAGGCAGCACCTATCTTGAAGTGATCACCGCACAGAGTAGTCTTCTCAATGCAGAACTCTCCAAAGTGGCCGATGATTTCAGCAAGATGCAGGCCGTAGTCAACCTCTATAGTGCATTAGGAGGAGGGAGTAGATAATGTGAAATGAGAAATATGGGGTGTGGAATGATACTGATAAGGAGTGTTGAATGAGGAATGTGGAATGATATGTCACGCTACATTCCACATTAAAACAATTCCACATCCAACACTCCTCACTTCACATTAAAACACAATTCCACATTTCTCACTCCTCATTCCACATGAAAATAACTTCACATTCAACATTACTCATTCAACATTTACAACTATGTCAAGTGATATAAGTCCAAGAGCAGAGGTGTCACCGAAAGCTAAAATCGGCGACAACTGCAAGATATTTCCGTTCGTGTATATTGAAGACGACGTAGTGATCGGCGACAACTGTGTGCTTTTTCCATTCACGAGTGTCCTCAACGGTACGAAGATGGGCAGCAACAACAAGGTGCATCAGTGTGCAGTCTTGGGTGCATTGCCACAGGATTTCAATTTCTGCGGCGAACAAAGTGAGCTTATCATCGGCGACAATAACATCATTCGTGAGAACGTAGTCATTAACCGTGCCACGCATGAAGGCTGCAAAACCGTCATCGGCAACGGCAACTTTCTCATGGAAGGCGTTCATATTTCGCATGATACTGTCGTGGGAAACCACTGCGTTTTCGGTTATGGCACGAAGATTGCAGGCGATTGTTGCATCGGCGATAATGTCATTTTCAGCTCCAGTGTCATAGAGAATGCAAAGACACGTGTCGGCAGTTTGTCCATGATTCAGGCTGGAACGACATTCTCAAAAGACGTGCCACCGTATACCATTGTTGGTGGAAAACCGGCCTCATATACCGGGCCTAACAACGTGATGATGGGCAGTAACGGTATTGATGAAAAGGTTCAGAAGCATGTTGCAAACGCCTATCGACTCGTGTTCCACGGTCAGACGAGTCTCTTTGATGCCGTGCATCAGATTAAAGATCAGGTGCCTGACAGTGCTGAAATCCGTAGTATTGTGGAATTCCTCAATGCTACTGAATTGGGCATCATAGGTAAAATGTAGGCATACCTATACATTTTACACTACGTGCAGAGGAGGTTTCCGAGAGGTGACCTCCTCTTTTCGGTTAGCTCTCTCAACCAAAACTGCAACGTGATAAAACACGAATGAAAATAGTAAAAAACTGTAACAAAAAAGATTGTTCTGTGGAAATGCAGATTGTTCTGTTTTTCCTTAACTTCAGAAATGACGTGTTTTCGGCTTGCAATCTCGGTCTGATTGTCGTGTCATCTGCCTCAAATCACCTTGTATTTTGACGTAGATTGCATCACGATTTGACGCAAATGAGAAGTCAGAATGAGGCTTGTTGTGGGCTGTCTCCGTGTTTATCGGGCTTTCATGAAAATCAAGACACGAAAAAAGGAGAGCCGTAACAGACCCTCCGCTGATGCAAAGATAATAAATTTTTGAGGCAAATGCAAATCGGTTTTGAATTATATTGACAATTAATGAGCCAGGGGAGGCTTCCCTCTTTCTCCTTAATAGGATGCCGTGCAAGGTATTCCTTCCGCGATAACACGGTCGCGAATGGCATCAAGTTCTTCGTGGGTAGCCTTCAAGAGCGCATGATCCGGGGTCTCACGGTCAATGGTATAAATCATCACTTCTTGCGGTCTGATGCTCTTGACGGCCTGCAACCATGGGCCGACAAACTGCTCCTGCGTGTTGTCTACATCGATTCCATCTTCGGTTTTGCCTTTCATAAACATGGATTGAATAATGACATGCCCCTTGAAAAGCTTCAAGCCTTCAATGATTTTGTGGATATCATACGAGGATTGCAATGGGCGATCCACCGTCCGGATATAGTCCATGTCGACCGTGTCCACTTTCAGTATGTTGTTGTCTACCTTCATCAATGCCTCACGGACACTGTCGTTAAAAATGAAAGTGCTGTTGCTGAGCACGCTGATTTTGGCCTTGGGACAGTATTGATTGCGTAGTTTGATGGTGTCTTCGATGATTGCTTTGAAATCAGGATGACCTGTAGGTTCGCCGTTCCCCGCAAAAGTCAGTACGTCGGGAAACTCCTCATGTGCGTGCATTTCGCGCAGTTTGGCCTCTAACTGCATGGCCACTTCCTCGCGTGTAGGTCGCTTTTGAGTAGGCACATGCTGCTTGTTGAAGCCGCATTCGCAATAGATGCAGTCGAAAGTACACACCTTACCGTCGGCCGGCATAAGGTTGATGCCTAATGAAATCCCCAATCTGCGACTGTGAACAGGGCCGAAAATGGGAGAGGGATAAATGATTGTGCTCATATTTGTGACAAAGATAGCGAAATATATCAGGATTACAGGTGTTGCTACTAAATTAGAATGATTTAATAGTTAATGGAGGTTAAACTATTGTATGACGGCGAATTAAGCATTATCTTTGCAGGATATTTGGTGTATTATACGCTGTTGTGGAATGAGAAAGAAACGTAAAGCTGCTCGCAATCGTCACGGATTGCAGGTTGTTACTTTGTGTATCAGCACGGCTATGGTGTTGATTTTGTTGGGAATTGTCGTCTTTTCTGTGCTTACAGCCAGGAATATGTCAACCTATGTAAAGGAGAATCTTGTTGTAACGATGATGCTTCAGGACGATATGACCAATCCCGAAGCACAGCAACTTTGCAGTCGTTTGCATCAGTATCCCTATATCAACAAAGTGGATTTCATCAGTAAGGAGCAGGCTTTGAAGGAGCAGACACAGGCTTTGGGAACAGATCCTTCGGAGTTTATCGGCATCAATCCGTTTCAGGCTTCCATAGAGATTAAGCTCAAAGGTGACTATGCCAACAACGATTCTTTGAAATGGATTACCAAGGAATTGAAGCGTTATCCTAAGGTGGGTAATATCACCTATCAGAAAGGTTTGATGGAAAGTGTCAACACGTTTTTGCAGAAAATCAGTTTTGTTCTGTTGATATTGGCGGGCTTGCTGACGTTTGTGTCGTTCTCACTCATCAGCAACACCGTGCGCTTGAGTATCTATGCACGCCGTTTCTCCATTCATACGATGAAGTTGGTCGGTGCCTCGTGGGGGTTCATTCGCCGTCCGTTTGTGTGGCGGTCAGTGGCAGTCGGCATCGTTGCAGCTTTGTTGGCAGTGATAGTATTGGGCTGTTTTGTCTATGCACTCTACACGTATGAACCCGAAATCTTGACGGTGGTTACCCCCGAAGTGATGGCGATAACGGCCTTGGCTGTGTTCCTTTTTGGCATCATCATCACGGCAATCTGTGCGAGTCTTTCAGTCAACAAGTTCCTGAAGATGAAAGCCGGCGAACTTTATAAAATTTGATTTCAATGCTTGTGATGGGTCATTTGTGCGTGTGGCAAGGCTCAAAGCAGGAAAACATATAACAGAAAACAATTTATGGACAAAAAGAATTTAGCATTCGATAAGGTCAACTTCATCCTGTTGGCCATAGGAATGGCAGTTGTTATTTTGGGCTTTATCCTCATGAGTGGCAGTGGTTCTACAGAGCAAGCCTTTAATCCGGAGGTGTTCAGTACGATGAGAATAAAGGTTGCTCCGGTAGTTTGTTTCGTCGGTTTTGTGTCGATTATCTACGCAATCATCCGTAAACCAAAAGACATCAACACCGAGGAAGACTAATGGATTTCATTCAAACGCTCATCATTGCGATTGTTGAAGGACTGACAGAGTTCCTTCCTGTGTCGTCAACAGGACACATGATTATCACGCAGAACCTGCTCGGTGTGCCACAGGGTGACCCTTTTGTTCATGCGTTTACATTCATTATTCAGTTTGGGGCCATTCTTTCGGTGGTGTGCCTTTATTGGAAACGTTTCTTCCAGATGCGCACCAAAGAAGAGTTCTTCAGTAAGATGAAGTTCTATGGACTGCTGATAGTAGGCGTCATACCTGCGGTTATCGTAGGTTTGTTGGCCAAGAAGAGTGGTCTGCTTGATAGATTGCTCGACAGTGTTGAAGTTGTTGCGGTAACCTTAGTATTGGGAGGTGTGTTCATGTTGTTCTGTGATCGCCTCTTCAATAAGGGCACAGAAGAAAATAAGGTGGATTGGAAACGCGCATTGAAGATAGGTTGTTTCCAGTGTCTTTCGGTCATTCCGGGCATGAGTCGCAGTATGTCGACGATTGTAGGTGGTATGCAACAGAAGCTGACTCGTCGGCGGGCAGCCGAGTTTTCATTCTTTCTTGCAGTGCCTACTATGGCGGGTGCCACGTTGCTTGACCTGTTGGATATGTTCAAAAAAGGTACAGATTGGGCCACAACGCATAATATAGAGATGCTCGTTTTAGGCTGTGTGGTAGCCTTTATCGTAGCAATCTTCGCCATGAAATGGTTTGTAAGCTTCCTTACGAGATATGGCTTCAAGGCCTTTGGATGGTATCGTATCATCATCGGTACAGTGATTTTGCTACTTTTGGCCACGGGCCATTCACTCGTAATGGTCGACTAAATGGATTTCAAGGCAGGAGAAATTTTTGCGATAGACAAGCCTTATCGCATTTCAAGTTTCGGCGCATTGGCTCACGTGCGCTATGTGCTTTCACGCACATTGGGCTATAAAGTGAAGATTGGTCATGCCGGAACGCTCGACCCTTTGGCTACGGGGGTGCTCATTCTCTGTACGGGAAAGGCCACCAAACGCATTGAAGAATTCCAGGGACAGACGAAGGAATACACAGCAACACTGCAGTTGGGAGCCACTACAGCAAGCTATGATATGGAGCATGAAGTCAATGCAACCTTTCCTACAGCACATATTACGCGGGCTTTGATAGATGAAAAATTGCAGCAGTTCATTGGAGATATAGCGCAGGTTCCCCCTACTTTCAGTGCTGTAAAGGTGAATGGTGACCGCGCTTATGAATTGCGTCGTGCCGGCGAAGAGGTGAAATTGAGTCCCAAGCAGATACATATCGACGAAATTGAAGTGACTGATTTCGATGCAGGAAAGATGTTGTTGAGCATTCGTGTGGTGTGTGGCAAGGGTACATATATCCGTGCTTTGGCCCGTGATTTAGGTCGAGCACTTGACAGCGGAGCCTATCTGACCGCACTCCGACGTACCCGTGTGGGAGAATTCACGATTGGAAAATGTCTCGATTACGAGCATATCAGAGAATGGATAGAATAAAGTTAAAACATTAGTAAAATAATATATGAAGTTATCACAGTTCAAATTTAATCTGGCTGAGGAGCAAGTTGCACTCTATCCTCATAGTTTCACCCGAGTGTTTGAAAATGAAGATGGAACTAAGGACAGTTTCCAGGTAACGCGTCGTGACGAATGTCGACTGATGGTTTTGCACAAACGGTCTGGACAGATAGAGATGTTCAAGAAGGATTCTAAAGGTAATCCCATTGAAGGAGAGTATCTCGACTTCCGCAATATCCTTGATTATTTCGGCGAAGGTGATACTTTTATTTTCAATGATACAAAGGTTTTCCCTGCACGTCTCTATGGAACGAAAGAAAAAACGGATGCAAAAATCGAAGTGTTTCTGCTTAGAGAACTGAACCAGGAGATGCGTTTGTGGGACGTTCTCGTTGAACCTGCGCGTAAAATACGCATTGGTAACAAGCTGTTCTTTGATGAAACAGGTACGATGGTGGCTGAAGTTATCGACAATACCACCAGTCGTGGCCGTACACTTCGCTTTCTCTATGATTGTGATCACGAGGAATTCAAGCGCGAACTCTTCGCTTTGGGAGAGGCTCCCCTGCCTCGTTATATCATTGACAATCGCGAAGAACCGCATGCAACTCCTGAAGATCTGGAAGACTTCCAGACGGTGTTTGCAAAGAACGAAGGTGCTGTGACGGCTCCTGCAACAGGCTTACATTTCAGTCGTGAACTGATGAAACGCATGGAAATCCGTGGCATTCATGATGCTTATATCACACTGCATTGTGGATTGGGAAACTTCAATTCAATTGAAGTGGAAGACCTCACGAAGCATAAAATGGACTCAGAACAGATGATTGTTTCGGCTGAAGCATGTCAACGAGTGAACCAGACGAAGCGCGAAAGGCATCATGTTTTAGCAGTTGGTGTAAGCGTTGTGAAGGCTACAGAGACTGCCGTCGGCACTGATGGCATGCTGAAAGAATATGACGGTTGGACCAACAAGTTTATCTTCCCGCCTTATGACTTCGACTTGGCAGACTCAATGGTGGCTAATTTCTATCATCCTTATTCTACGCTTCTGATGACAACAGCGGCCTTTGGTGGCTATGAGGCAGTGATGGAATGTTATAATTTGGCAGCTGAAAACGGCTATATGTTTGGCTGTTACGGTGATGCCTTGTTGATCGTTGATGATTGATAAAGGGCTGAAAGTGGCTTTGCATACGGTTTATTTGAGTTTAGGATCGAATATCGGAAACCGAAAGCGTAACATGCGCGATGCTGTCCGATATCTTGAGGCAAATGTCGGTACGGTGCTTAGACAGTCTGATTTGCTAGAAACTGAACCTTGGGGATTTGATTCTCCAAATCTTTTTATCAATATGTGTGTGTGCATAGAGACGCCTTTATTGCCTCAACAGTTGCTTGAGGTAACACAGGCGATAGAGCGGAAAATGGGGAGAACGGAGAAATCTGTAGGTGAACAGTATGCCGATCGTATCATAGACATTGATATTCTGCTCTATGATAGCCTGCAAATTGATGAGCCTGACCTGCAAATTCCTCATCCTTTTATGCATGAACGCGATTTTGTAATGATCCCATTGCGGCAGATATTGAAATAATACTATAAGAAAACGAGACCTAAAAAAGGTCTCGTTTTCTTATAGCCAGATTTTTATATTCATTTCATTTGATGAGATAAAATAGGGCTGCATGAGGTATATGATCTCACTTAGTATGACGTAATCATGTCTTCGGGCACACAGATATAATAATCGGCAATGCCTTTGTAGTCGTCTTCCAACTGCGAAATATCCTCTTGACGCACTGCCCTTACCACTGTATAAGTAATGCCTGGCTTATATTGTAACAGGTAAGGAATGATACCATCACGGCTATCGGTGTGAAAGTTACCATTGAAATGAATGAACTTTCCCTGCAGATGCTGTGCTATCCGCCAAGCCATTGTAGCATCCTTGATAGCCTGTGCCTCGGCAATCTGCTGCGCATTGGCCTTCTTGTTCTTGCCCATCAGCCCCATAAGTGCAAAACCTTGTGCTACGTTTTCATTCTGCTGAAAACGGATAGGCAATGGAGCCATATAGGATTTTGCCTCTGGCGAAAGCGAATCAAGATAGGCAAGGCCATGCTCTTTTACGGCAGTGGCATAACGACGTGGTACATTTGTCGCCACAACAGGCATGTGGTACTCACGTGCAAAGTCAATCAATGGGGCATAATCCGTACTGTAATTCGGCCAAAGTCGGGCTTCATCTTCAAAGCGTTCGCCTGTAATCTGACGTTGAAGATACTCATCCAAGATGAGTTGGTTATCGCTTTCAAACATCTCTAAGCCCGTTTTCAACTGCTTTCCATGCACTTTGTAGAGGCTTTCCAACAGCTTCAACTCTAACCAATGCGTGATAACGCAGTTATGGATCTCACCAACAAAGACCACATCTACCTTGGAAAGCGCTTTCACCAACTGCTCATAAGTCATTGCTTTGCCGTTGTTGTCGTATAAACGATAGGCTTCGGGCTGCTTCTCGGCCCTCATATTAGCTGCCATGAACAAGATGATGACACAGCAAACCAAACGTAAATTCTTGATTATTCTCATTATTTCTGCGATTTAAATACAACCATTCGGTGGTTCCAATCCAACATTTCACTTATCATTTTCTGCACCATTGCAGGCGTTATGCCATTCAGACAGGCGGCATAGTCATTGAAATCGTGCAACGACTCGCCATTCTTCACCAGCGACATCAATGCCGTTTTCCATTCAGAAGGAGCCTTGTCGGTCAGCACTTTGTCTTTCGTCACGAGAAAAGAACGCTTCAACTTGTCGAGTTCTGCCGTGCTGACAGGTTTTTCTTTCAAGTCTTTAAGAAAGCTTTGCAAGAGGATTTCAGCTCTCTGGCGGTTCTCATCTTTCAGCGAAAGGTTAATGACGAAATGATATTTCTGCTGTGGAACACCATTATAATAGAGGTCTACATAAGGTGAATAGACAATATTCTCGTTCTCACGTAATACTTTCAGCACACGGTCTTGCAACACATCGCGTATCAGTTTCATGCTCAATGTGGCTTGAAGTGACGGTGTATAATTGCCTACAAAGATGTAGTTAGCCACCGTTTGATGATCATTTCCGCCCTCAAAGCCTTTGAAAAACTTCTGTTTCTTAGCTGCAAACGGTGAGTTGTTCAACGGTAATGGCGACTGCGGTACCTGCATTTGGGCAAACGTTGCAATGGCTTTGGGCACCACATGTGCAGCATTGAAGTTGCCCGTTAAGATGATTGTGAGTCCTGAAGGATTGGCAAACAGGCGTTTGTAATAGTTGGTAATCGTGTCGATATTCAATGCCAGCAGCGCCTCTTTTGTGATTAATTGCTCACTTCCTGCTGCTACATTGCCTACCAATGAGTCGATAGTGTTGGTCATTAAGCGGTCGGAATCGTGTGCCAAAAGCTTGTCCAAAAGGGTTTCCTTGCCTACGTTTTCCAGTTCAGAAGCCACAGTTTCCGCGAAATCTTCGCGGTTAACACCTGGGAAACACAACTTTTCATAAGCCAAATTAAACAATGCTGTAGCGCTTTTTGCAGGCGCGGAGGCCAGCAACTGATGCCAATAGGCATCTTCACCAACCGTCATCGACAACTGTTGTTGTGTCATCACGGTCAGCAATGTGTCGCACGACACCTTGGCTAACCCGCCCATATCGACATAACTTACAGCATCGTGCACCTTCAATTGCATTTGAGGTGAGAGGTCGGCCGTGCCACCTCGTCCCACTGCAGCTAAGTAAATTGTAGAGTCTTCGTCTAAGGTTGGGCGTACAAGCAGCTTGATGCCGTTTGTCAACTGTATTTCCTCAATTCCAAGTTCAGGCCATTTCTTCCGATTTTCAATGCTTGCATTTGTGAATGTTGGCGCTTGTTTTAAGCATAAAGGCAGATTGAGCGTCTCCTCTTTCGGCTGTTCTTTCTGTCGATAAACATAAGATTCGAGGGGGCGTTTCCAACCTTGTTTCCAAGCCAAGTCAGCCTGTTTTGCATTGAGAAGAGGTGCATTTGCATTGTCTGCAACATAGGTATAGGCATACAACCGACTGCGTTTCATGGCTTTAAGAATGCTTTTCAGACATTCCTGCAACTGTAAACTCGTTGTCATCTTCACCTGACTGCGCACCCACTCCACATCATCGGAATGCCAAAGTGGGCGGTCTCCTGCCGTGATATAATCGATAAAATCATCGCATAAGTCAGAGGAAAGCTGCTGTGTGGTATCAGGTAACAAATGCACAAGACGCGTATGAATGAGTTGTTGCAGTTCATCTTGCCCCACTCCACGCTGCAACAGCCGTCGACATTCATAGGAAGCTGCAGCCAACTGCTGCGCTAACAGAGCCGAAGAAGCACCGCGAAACGACAGCACAAAATGATCTTTGTCGGCCAGATACCAATCATTTGATACATTACACCTTATACTATAAGCTGCAAACCGCTCTGAAAGGCATTGCGCCAACATGCGCATGCGTTGCTTGTTGACGGCATCCTGCAATGTTTTTTCAACGATTGTGGGATGTGGAATGATGAGTTCTATTTTGTTTTCGCGTTGCATGTTGTCGGATAACTGCATCCAAGCGGCTCCTTTTGCATAGGTCATCGGTAGCTGTTTGAAAGGCTTTTTATCCGCTTTTGCAGGGATAGTACCCACCGTTTTGCGCATTTTTTCAACGATTTCTGCCACATTTACCTGTCCAATCACAAGCACTGTGGCATGTGAAGGCGTGTACCAACGCTTATAGAAAGCTTTCAGTCGGTCGCTGTCTATGCTGTTAATATCGCGTTCTGTGCCTAAGGGTATGCGGTCTGCATAGCGATTTTGTCCCATTTTCAGACTGTAGAAATCGTCATTTTGCTGATAACCGCGCAACTCTTCTACAATGACTCCGCGCTCTTTCTTCACGCGTTCATCATCAAAACTAAGGTCGCAGAGCCAGTCACGAAGTGCTAAAAAAGTAGTATCAAGCACACTGTCGTTTTCTGAATGGTGGGGCAGTGAAAGCCAATAAATGGTGCGATCAAAGCCCGTAAAGGCGTTGATGTCGCGTCCAAACTTCATTCCTTGCTGCTCAAAATGGTCAATAAGCGTGCGTTCTGGAAAGTGTTTAGTTCCGATAAAGGCACTATGTTCGAGGAAATGTGCACCACCTCGCTGGTCGTTTTCTTCTTGCAACGAGCCTATATTCATGATCATTCTCACCTCGATATTATGTCTCGGCAACTCATTGGGCAGGATAATATAACGCAGTCCGTTATCCAATCGTCCCTCAACAGTGCCTTTAGGCAGAGTAATGTATTTATTAACGCGCAAGCAAGGCAGAGCAAAAGCCCTACCTACAAATAGAAGTCCGAGCACAATCGCCCAGAAAAGAGAATGTCTGATAAGTTTTTTCTCCATATAATACTTGCTGTTTAGCGGTGCAATGTATAAACCACATGCACCTGTTCATAGCCATTTCCGTCGGCATAATCCCATGGGAAAGTGAACGAGAGCGTTCCTTTCGCGAGGTCAAGCAATGCAGAAGGGGCTACCCAATCACTCGGATTGTTTCCAAAAGTATCGCTACTGATATTGCTAACGCCTAAGAATCGGTTGGGATCTAAAGAGCCTCCCATGGTTAAGAAGTCGTCATTGATGGTGTAACCCACTAACTTTCCATCTTCTTCTATTTCCACAACAGTACCTTTTTCCTTTTCTTTGAGCAGGCGATTCCAGGAAGAGTAGTCGTAGGTGAAAGGAATTCCCATAATCATATCACCGTAAACGTTTTCTTTTTCGCCTGTAAACGTAATGCTGTTGCTGGCAGGATTAATACCGATATTACTCAAAGCAACCGAGAATGTCTCTTTACTTTCTTGATAATTAATGGCTTTCACGGCCGCTTTTCCATAGGGGGTCCGCATGAAAAACTCGTTATCGTTCACTGTTTTGCGCTTCAAGACATCATAGAGGAACGTAGTCAGCCCCATAGGATTGGTCAACATCTTGAGCGTTGGGTGGTCTATGGTGGCATCATCTCCAAGGGTTATCACGCTATATCCTTTGTAAACGCGTTGTGATTGACCTTGGAAGAAGTTCTCTTTGTCGTCTTTGTTGAAGACAACAGTAGTCTCTACAGGTAGCTTTCCCAACAAGCGAGCAAGGTCTATGCCGTATTTTTTCTTCACACCAGCAATCAATTGCAACTGTGTTTCTGTTAGAATAGGAATGTCTGCATCGGGATTTACCGTGATTTGAACACCTTTACCAAAGCCTTTTATCTGCGGATGAGATGCAGATGCCACTTGCAAAGTGACCGTCTTACTGATAGAAAGCGAATGTTTTCCATTGGATTTCACGCGAAAAACGACCTCTTTCTGACCAGGCTCAAACACTATTTCGTCGCTTTCCACCTGCAACACAGTATCTTCATTGCCTGTAAAAGCCAACTTTACTGATATTCGTTCGGAAGGCGCAAAAGCTATCATGGCATGCACAAACACGCTACTTGTGTCGTCTTCTGATAGGATTGCATTGCCGGGAATGGTGAGTTCCACTCCATTGGTCATGCTTTCTCGAGGTGCATCTTGCGCCTGACAACCTACTAAAGCAAGCACTATGGCTACAAGAATGCTATTGAATAAATGTTTCATTTGTTTATCATTTAGTTTAATTGGATGGCCAACCAGCATTTTGTTCCACCTTGTTGAAGCGATATTCAGACACCGGAATAGGGAAATTCCATCGGTAATCAGTGGTCGCTATTGTACTGCTTGCGCTTGCTCCCCATTGAGAATATCTCGTTAAAGCTGCGAGATGCGTGCGCGCTTGAGGTCAAAGAAATTAATCCCTTCACCTGCAAACTCACGCTGCTTATCAGTGAGAATAAGTTCCAAAAGCACCTGATTAGTAGTGCCGACAGGTGCTTCTGACACGTCAATACAATTCCAATAATGATTGATGAGCACACGTGCTGACTCGGTTTCTCCCTTTCGACAATAGGCTTCGGCTACGATATAATAGGCTCCGGCATAACGCATGGTGTTAATATAGGCAGTAGCCTGATTGAGTTTATTACTTCGGTTATACTTCCCAAGCAGTGTCCTGCTCGTGCCATTCATCACAAAAGGATAGGTAAATGAGGCGCTCCGGAGGTCTGAAACATCAAAACTCAACTTAGGATTGACACAGAAATAGTCGCCTTCTTTGGCATTATATTGGATGCCGGCATAGTAAGTTGAGTTAGTATTGAATGCGAAAATACGACCTGCATAACTGTCTTTTTCCCATAAACTATTCATGCCTTCGGCCGTGAAATAGGCGTCATTGCTTTTTGCAATCACGGCATTTCCTGACTTAATGGCTGTCTCATAATCACCCGAATAGAGCGCCAAATCAGCTTGAAGATACTGTACCGCCGTTTGTGAAAGCCAGCCATTACGCTTCGAAGTGTTATCAACTTGCACGGCATCATCAAGCAAAGCACGTATTGTTGCCACGCAATCACGAATCGAAGAACGTTGTTTGTCCTCTATTCCAAACCTATTTTTCAAGATAACTCCTGCCGCATCAGGATTTAAGTCATAGGCAGGTGCAAATGTTTTAAGCAATTGGAAATAGCATAAGGCCTTTAATGTTTTGGCTTCAGCAGCAATCGCTTGTTTTTCGTTCTGCTCTTCAGCAGAGCTTGTCTGCACGTTATCCATGCGTTCAAGCAAGGCATCACATTGTGCAATTACATTATAATAGTCTTGCCAAAGGCTTGGAGCAATCTTGTTTATCTCTTGATCTTTCCAATTATATAAGTTCAAAGACGTAATATCCTTAAAGGAAAGAGATGTCGGAACGAAATCATTTCCCAACAAAGAGAACTCATATTCCATGTGGGGATAGGAAGAATAAGCCGATGCCAGGAATGATCTTGCATTGGAAATATTCGTGATTGCATCAGGATCGGAGAACTGATCAAGCGGTGGAATGTTAAGGCTGCATGAGGCAAAAACCATTGAAACCAACCCCACTGCAACGCTCTTGAAAGTCAATTTATTCTGTTTCATATACTATTATCAGAATGTTAGATTGAGATGGAAGGTGAAAACAGGCTGCATCGTGCCTGCCAAGGTACCGCTTTCAGGGTCAGACTCCTTGTAGTTTGTCCATGTAAAGAGGTTTGATCCCTGTAGACCTACGTTGGCATATTGTAGGAATGGAGCTACTTTATGTAGCCAGTTCGATGGAATACGATAGCGCATAGAGAAGCTCGAAAGTTTTAAGTAGTCGCTATTCCCTACAGTTCGTGAGTTAGGATATTGCGCAAGGTTATCTTGTGCAATGCTTTGTGTGTAGAAAGGTGTCCAATATTCTTTGTATTCATCACCTCGTTTAAACCACATTCTCGCAGTTTGTCCAGCCACTGCATTATAGTTTGCATTATCTTTATTACGCACATACTGGTAGTTAAAGCGCTGTTTTCCACCAAAAACATAATAGAATGAAATGTCAAAATCAAACTGCTTATAGGAGAAATTGGCATAGAAGCTACCCGAATAAGGTGGCGTCAGATGACCAAGTGCAACGAAATCATCACGCGTAAGCTGCTCCGTACCTTGCTTTTCTTTTCCATCCGGCGTCAGGAAAACAGGGTAACCGGTGAGCGGATTGATGCCCAATGAATGCAAACCATAAATCATATCATAGGATTTTCCTACCTCGTAGTTGGGTACAATAGACTGTTCGTCTAAATAAAGTTTATCAGTCCAGTAAAGACTTACCACCTTATTATTATTATAAGCGATGTTGCCTCCTACAGCCAAACGGCAGTCATAAGCCTCCAATATCTTTGCATTGAGTCCGAGTTCTACACCTCGGTTCTGCAAAACTCCAATGTTACGCTTCAGCGAAGAAAATCCTGAATTGGTGGCGATTGGCACATCCAAGAGCGCCTGTTCTGTGCGGCGGTTATACCAATTCACATCTAAAGTGATGCGTTTCAACAGCTCTACCGTCATACCTAAATCAGTTGATTTGTTTTGCTCGGCTTTTAAATCTTTATTATAGAGGGATAACAACGATAAAACTCGGCTACTTTCATAGGCTTGTTCACCGAACATAAAAGTTCCAACGGTGCTGGAAACTGTCACACCATTAAGGTTTGCCGTTACACCATAAGAGGCCTTGAAGTTTAATTTCGACAGAACCTTATTGCCTTTCAGCCAAGAATAGTTTGTCAGAGTCCACCCCAAGCCAGCTGCCCAGGCTGCATTCCAACGCTTATCTGACGGCAATATCGATGAAGCATCGGCCTTATAAGTGAAATAAGCATCATAAATCGTGTTATATGTGTAGCCTACAACCATACCAATTCCAAGCTGAGCATTCTTATCGCGAGGGTTCCTTACAGAGGGTTGTCGCAGTCCTTGCAGGGAATTATTAATGGCAGAAGGAGCATCCACATTGCCAACTCCATAGCCTGTAATGCCTACTGCATCATAATTATATAGGTAATAATCGAAGTTTGCGCCCAAAGTGACATCATGAACATCCGCAAAAACATGGTTGTAAGTGGCGCGGAAGTTGCTTGAAAGATTGGTTGTTGTGCCTTTGGTACGGCTGTAAATACCCCGTGCATTCAATAGAATACCTGAACTTTGCTCTGAAAAGGCAGAAGCAGGAGTAAAGCGATGGTCATCATTCTGCAAGAAATCAAGACCTGCAACATAAGCCAACGTGAGGTCTTTCCATGGTGAAAGCGTGAGATTTACATCTACTCCGGCATTCTTATCGGTAGCATCGCTTTTGTATTGATGCATTAAATCATAATAGGTTCGATTGGGATAAGAATAGAGTTCGCTTGTCTTTTGCTCATAAGGATTAAGATTATACACCAACGAAGAAGGGTCAAAGGTCGTTCCATTGGGTGAATTACTCTTGGAATACCCTCCGGAAATACCAATCATCAGATAGCCTATGTTGCCCAATTGCTGGTCTAAACCCATGCGAACATTGAAGCGTTGTTTGTTATTTCCCTCGAGACGACCGCCTTGATAGGCATAGTTGCCCGAAAGATAATAGGTTGTAGAGCCACTGCCCCCTTTGACATTGAGGTTATGCTTCTGATAGAAATTATTATGAATCAGTTCTTTAAACCAATCCGTATGAATGTTTCTCAATGCAGCCAAGCGTTGTTCGCCTTCGGCAATAAGCTGCTCTTTGTTGGGATCAGAAGCATACTCACGTTCAATATAATCACGACTGTAACGATACCCCGGTGCTGCCGGGTTCTGCAACAGACGCTCTAACTCAAGCTTCTCATCGGTATCCATCAGTCGAACGCCGCGTCGTCCACGCATGGTCAAACCCAAATCCATGCTGTAAGTGAACGTCATCTTGCCTTTATAGCCATGCTGTGAACTGATTTCCAACACGCCGTTGGCTGCTTTTATGCCATACAATGCGCATGCTGCAGCATCTTTCAGAACCTTGATATTGGCGATATCCTGTGGGTTCAGATTATAGAATGTCTCGGCAGAGATAATCTTTCCGTCCAACACATACAATGGTTCATTGCTTGTGTTACCACGACGAAACGATGAATTCCCACGTATTCTGATTTTCGGAGCACTTCCCAAGTCGCCTGTATTCATGACATTCAAGCCTGGAACCAAACCTTGAAGAGCCAGTCCCATGTCTATCATTGGCTTCTCGGTGAGCCGTTTCATGTCCACATTCTCAACGATGCCTGCTTTCGAACGCAGGTCAATGGCGTTGATATTGCTTTTGGCTTTTACGACCACTTCACCGATACCATTGGCCACTTCCACCATCTTTACATCCATGCGGTCGCGCCCATCATCCTTAAACTGTTGTTTGGCATAGCCGATATAGGTGAAAGAAATGAGCGTACCTTTGGCCCAATGACCACTCAGTTGATAGCGACCTTTGACATCGGTCACCGTTGCAATCTGCGTTCCTTCCACGCGAATGCTCACACCGACAAGAGGCTCATTGCCGGCATCGGTTATGTAACCATAGAGCTTTCGCTCCTGAGCCACGCTCTCTTGTGGAACAAGAAAGAGGCTCAGCACTGCGAAAAGACTCAATATTGTAAGGTTTTTCATGCCGTATCTGGTTTATCGTTTGCTTTCAACCCATTGTTTTGTCTGGGCTACAATCCAATCAACAACGCGAGAAGTAGAGGCAGGCAGGATGCCGTCGGAACTGTAGACAATTTCCACCCCGGTTTTCTTCACCAAGTCATTCTGTACATCTTGCATCTTATGTCGGTCGGCCATGCGTTTCACATCAGAGGTAAGATAGATACCTTGCACTATGATTCGCTTCTTCTTTTGGGCTGCTTTGGTAAGCAAAGGCATGAGTTCCTTACCGAAGTCATGTCCCATTTCAATGAGTGCATGGTCTACATAAGTGATTTTTGTATGCTCTTTAGTGTATTTCTCCACACTGTTGAACATCTCTTTCCAGAACCCAATGCGCTCATCATCGCCGTGGGCGAGATAGATTACAGCTTCGTTGGCAGCATCTTTCGAAAGACTTTGAATGCGATCGAGCATGCACTTCTCCAACACATAGCTGTAATAGAAAGTCGGACCGAGGATGATTGGTGTCTTCGTATGCACCATTTCAGTCTTCTCTTCGCCTAATTCTTCACGCACGTATGGGTTGTATTTGTGGCCAAGAATATTGGGAAGGTCTTCTTCTGTATGCCCCGATGGTGCAATGAAGACAGGCAGTGCGAAGATTGTATCGGCGCCTTCGGCCTCACAAGCCTTCACCATTGAAGCTACAGAAGGCTCTGTATATTCCATGAGGGCTACCTTTACAATGTCTATTCCCATGAGTTTTCCCTCGGCAACTTGCTGCTTTACGAGTGGTTCTAAGTCTAAAACGGGTTTTCTCCACGATTCCATCGGTGAGCCATGTGCTACTATCATGAGTGCCGTTTTAGCCTGTAGAGTTGATAAAGTGGTTAGCATCAAGGCTAACAATAACATGATTTTTCTATTCATTTTAATTCGTATATTTTTGTTTATTTTAATTTGTTATCTTTATTCGAATACTTGATTAAACGCTTGGAATACGGCAAAAGTATGATATTTTCCCTGATTGAACAATACCTAATAATAATGAAAAAGATGTTAAAACAATGAGCTTTTCCCATGCCTCGAACTGCCTGACTTCTTTTCCAAAGCCTTATGAAAGTCTGAAATAAATATACCTTAACAGGTATAAGATATATCCCCTCTTTTATTTAGCGTTCTCTTGAACTATCAAAAGATGCAGCATGTGAACTGTAATCTCATGAAGCGGAAAATAGGTTAATTCTTATCAAGGATATTTACAATTGCTCTTGAATGCTTCGCGAATTTGAAATAGTTCTTTTCCTCGCTCCAAATACGCACTGTTTTTCGGTGGTTTGCAATGTGTTGATAGTCAAATCATTATGTGTTCTGAAACAAGATATAGAACAAAATCACGCAAAAAATCACTGCGATTAGTGTCAACTTACCGCCTGATTTGCCTGAGATTACCACGCTTTTTGACGCAAAACGCAAGATTTTTCAGTGTGGTTTTATCTCATAATTTGCCTTGAATTATATAATCATCTGATAGACAATGCGTTATAAAACATCAAAATACAGCGCGTATTTGGAGTGAGGAAGGCTGTCGTTTCAAATACGCGAGCTATGCGAAAGCTATTGTGTGGATTTTTCAAAAACAATAAATTATACTTCAATATATGGAACTATATAAGTTTTTCTCTGGCAATTTGTTAATTCAAGAATAAGGGAACCCCCTGCATTATGCCCTGTCAGCACGGCAGAGGCAAGCCTCGATAGCGCTTCGATTGCCGATAGCGGATGTCTCATATATCGTCAAACATGGACTGTCGGCCGTCTTGTTCCTTGTCATCGGCAGCCTTGATGCTCAGCCTATAGCGTTTTGTTTCCGTCTCATAATGGCTTTTCAAGCGTGTCAAATCATGGTTTTCGGGCATTGAAATGAGGAAATCGCTCACTGAAAGCACGTCGGCATTCATGCTTATTTATATATAATGATGTGTAAAGATGATTAATTTCAACAGAAAACTCAAATGTGCAAATATCCGTAATAAATGCAAATTTTGAAGTAATATTGGTAATAATATATCCAAATATAAGTCGTATATTTGCTGCTGAAAGGAAAGATATTAGTTTTTTTAGTGGTTAATTTAGTTTTAGTAAGTAATGAAATAAGACCTGTCGGGATGATAGGTCTTGTTTTTTTTATATATCTTTGCGAAGTAATTAAACGATATACAATGAAAAAGATGATATTCCTAATGGTGCTTTTGATGTCAGTCAGTAGCATGAAAGCCCAGCAGACAGCGAGCAGTACGAGTATAAGGTATGAGCAGCGGCATGTGGTTTGCACGAACAGCAAAGGCGAGATGAATGTGATTGACATTGATTTTGAGTGGCCGGAGCGTTTGTGTTATGTGGCGCAACCCGTGCTTTTACAGCATATCAACGCACTCCTTGGCGACACATGTATGCAACTTGATCGGAAGATTGCAGCCATACAATCGCTTTATGGTGAGCCTCTGACGACAAAACTCGATACAATTCCAGATGACAGTAAGTTCTGTTATGCCACCTATTCAGTGCGTGAAGTGGGGTTACAGGAAGGTAGATACATTTCAATGCGTGTGGAAAAAAACATTCAGCCGGGGCTGAAATCGTCGCTACAAAAAGAACATCAACTGGATTTATTTGTCTATGACATTCCCAGCCAGCGTATTCTTAAGGGTAAAGAGCTTATGAAGTTGGAAAACATTTTGGTCGATCCCGTGGCATCTTATTACTTGAGTAATGCTCTGACAGAAGGACTTTTGAACAATTATGCCGTTTCACTTGATGCACAGAAGCTTTATGGTCCTGTGCCGGTAAATGACAGAACGCTGCTCATGGAAGTGGGGGCGGAAGGGCAACCTTCTGTTCAATCCATGATTTCAACAGCTGACTGGGTGAACTTCCTGACGTCAAAAATGAAGAAACTTCTCAAGACTAAACCCATTGTGGGTACGCCTGTTGTGGAACTTGTTGATGTACCTGTTGTCGGCGACAGCATGTATGTGTATCGTCAGACGGAGGAGTTGGCATCGTTTTCATGGAATAATCAAAATCTTAATCAATATATTACGACCAATCTCGTTGTACCACCTTATTTAAAGAAAGAGGCTCTTTCAGGGCGTGCATTGGTACGTTTGATTATCGAACGCGACGGCACTTTGAGTAATATATCAATTGTAAAACCATTCTCTCCTACATTGGATCGCAACATCGTTGCTTTGCTTAGACGCATGCCGAAATGGTCTCCGGCAAGGCAAGAAGGCAGACCTGTCAGAAGTTTCTGCTTCATCCCTGTAAACGTAAAGCTGCAATAGGTTGCACAATGTAACTTTTTAAGCGTTATGGTTATCCTCTTGATATATATCAAGGTGTTAACATTTACAAAGTGATTTTATTCAAAATAGTTTACAATTAATAATGTTACGGATTGTAAGTTGTTGTGCGCGATAACACAACAGAATATCTCTTGTAGGCTATCTCTCTTTATCTTAAATCCCTGTTATAGTGGAGTTTGAAAGAAGTTACTTTTAAAACTGTAAGCAAAATCATTGATTTTAATCAAGTTTTAAATTGAAAGCAGGTTGTAAAGTTACGACTATTTTGACGTGAAAAAATATGTATAAAATAGTGTTAAAAAAGGAACGACTTCACAATTCTTTTCTATATATTTGCAGTAGAAACAGAATAAACAACCTAAAAATATACAAATATGAAGCGTATTCTTTTAATATCAGTAATGGCAATGTTGACTATTACAAGCTTTGGACGTAAACATGTAGCTGAGAATGCAGTCATTGTTGCCGACACTATCTATTATGCTGCAGATAAAACCAGCGTAACAAATAATGAACAAGCAAGTTATTATCGCTTATTGATGAAGCAGAATCAAGGCCTCAACAAGCGCGATGTCTTCCAGGATTTCTATATGAATGGTACACTGAAAGCCGAAGGTGAATACAGTTTTATTGACTTGGGAAACGATGCCAACACTGTTCTTAACGGCGAAGTTACCACATATTATCAGAATGGTATGGAGAAATGGCATGGTAAGTACATTCAAGGTAAGCGCGAAGGGTACTTCACTCTTCACATGCGTGAAGGCGGTATAGCTGTTGTTCAGTTTAAGGGCGGCAAGTCTGTACACGATTATTTCACGATTACTCGTGCGGATGGAACGATGGAAAAGCGTCCTATTTCTGAATTGAAAGCATTGATGTAATACATAAAATTTCTTCTCTTAAATCGTTATAAGATAAATAACAAAAGTCTCTATTTAAACAATAAACATTTATAGAGGGTCTGCTTCGTGAGAAGCGGACCTTTTTTGGTTCTTTGTGTACTTGCATCTGACTTTCTATGTCCGTTGTATGAATAGGCTGACATGCCCCGTCTTTGTAGAAAACAACTTGTCAGATAATGAATGCCTGCATAGTAAGCATGGGCTAATGTCTAAGAAAAGATGCACAATTATCACAAAAAATGAGGAAAAGAGCAGTGTGTTTCGCTTTCTTTTTTTATATTTGCAACGGAATAATAAAACGAATATCATCTATGAAAAGAAGCCTTTTTATCCTATTGGTTCTATGTCTTGCCTTGCAGGTTGAGGCACAAAGTTACAGACATCAAGTGAGATGGAGCATTGGAGTGGGGGATGAACCCCATTTGAAGAACGTGAGAAATGATTATGTAAGGCTGTTTAAGCTTGAGAGTGACAGCTCACTTTTCTCTGCGTTTCAAAACATTAATGTTTCGTTGAGCATGGAATATCTCTATCATCTGAATTCAAAATGGGCCGTTGGTGCAGGCATCAGCTATACTGAAGCAGAGGCAAGAGGCGCGCATATTCCACGAGCTGAACGGTGGGGGAATAATCCTTATAAACTCATTTTCGGTGGTCTTTTCTATTCAATCTTCCCTGATGACGACTTAAGACTGTACAGTAAGAGTTTTACTTTCATGCCGGCTGTATGCTATACATGGTTGGATAATGGTCATTTTACTCTTTATTCTCGAGGTGGTCTGGGGGTAAGCTACTATCATCTGAAGTCGAACAGCAGTAATTTCCCTAATATAAAAGAAGAAAAAGCGAGGGTGGCTTATCAGTTTTCGCCCGTTGGAATAGAGATTGGAAGCAATCATCTGCGCTTCACTTCTGAATTGGGTTACGGGCTTCAAGGCATCTGGAATGTTGGCCTTGTGTGGCATTTTGGGAGAATGTAAAAGCCTATTCTACTTTCTCAGCGGCTTTAATGCTGCCGCTTTTCATTAGTTTTTCCACGACTTTCTGATAGTCTGTTTCTTCCGGATGACGTTCCATGAAGATACGGGCTGCGCGATTTATGAGCTTCGCATTCATCAGCTTGACATTCACCATCTTGTTACCTTCGACTCTTCCAAGGCGTATCATTAGTGTGGTGCTAATCATATCAAGGGTTAATTTCTGTGAAGTTCCGCCCTTCATCCGTGTGCTTCCGGTGACAAATTCGGGCCCTGTGATGATTTCAACCACATGGTCTGACGCTGTTGCAATAGGGCTATCGGGATTATTTACGATGCAAGCTGTTGTGATGTTATGGGCACGACAGGCAGCAAGAGTGGCTTTTACAAAAGGTGTGGTGCCACTGGTTGAGAGTCCAAGCACAATGTCTTTTTCATTGATATGATGCTCTTGAAGTTGTTTCCAACCGTCTGTGAGGTCATCTTCGCGCGACTCTCGCGTCTGTGTTAGTTCGTCAATACCACCAGGAAAGATAGCTTGTATCTGGCTTCCATCGGTTCCATACGTGTTCTGTACCTCTATTGTATCGAGCGTTGCAAGTCGTCCTCCTGTGCCACAACCGCAATAAAACAGTCTTCCTCCAATCTGCAAATGTTGTAAAATCGTTTTTATCAAGGCATTTATCTGCGGTAAAGCATGCTCAATGGCAGCGGGCACGAGTTTGTTTTCCTCATTGATAGCAGCCGTAAGTTGGGCAATAGACATCGTCTCCAAGTGGTCATAGTGAGATGATTGCTCTGTAATTCTCTTTTCCATAGCGCAAAGATATGAAAAAAGGTGAGAACAAATCTGTCCTCACCTTTATTATTTTATCCAACTCAAAAGCCGTAATCTTCTTACAACTGAGCGAGTTTGTTGTCAGAACCAAGAACATCCTTAATCTTCTCTTTGTACATTTCAGTCATGTAAGCACGTGCAACCTTGCCGTATTGACGTGGATCAAAGTAATCAGGATGATTTGCCAAAGTCTCACGAACGCCGGCAGTGTAAGCCAAACGAGAGTCAGAGTCGATGTTAATCTTACATACAGCGCTCTTTGAAGCTCTGCGGAGTTGTTCCTCTGGAATACCTACTGCATCTGGCAATTTGCCACCATATTGGTTGATGATATCAACATATTTCTGTGGAACAGAAGACGAACCGTGGAGTACAATTGGGAAACCTGGGAGCTTCTTCTCAATCTCTGCGAGTACGTCGAAAGCCAATGGAGGAGGTACCAAGCGGCCAGTCTTCGGGTCACGAGTACACTGTTCCGGCTTAAACTTATAAGCACCGTGAGATGTACCGATAGAGATCGCGAGGCTATCACAGCCTGAACGCTGTGAGAACTCAATCACTTCTTCCGGCCGAGTATAGTGAGACTCCTCTGAAGCAACCTCATCTTCTACGCCAGCGAGTACACCAAGCTCTGCTTCTACAGTCACATCAAACTGATGTGCATAGTCAACACACTTCTTTGTCAATGCAATGTTCTCTTCGAAAGACTTTGAAGAAGCATCGATCATCACAGAAGAGAAGCCCATATCTACACAGTCTTTCACGAGTTCGAAAGTGTCACCGTGATCCAAGTGGAGGGCAATCTCCGGATGTTCACAGCCAAGTTCTTTTGCAAAAGCTACAGCACCTTCAGCCATATAGCGGAGTAGTGTAGGGTTAGCATAATTGCGGGCACCCTTAGAAACCTGGAGGATTACAGGAGACTTCAACTCAGATGATGCCGTAATAATTGCCTGGAGTTGCTCCAAGTTGTTGAAGTTGAATGCTGGAATAGCATAACCACCGTTTACAGCTCTCTTAAACATCTCGCGTGTATTGACGAGACCTAATTCTTTATAACTAACTGCCATAATTTGAAATATTATGTTTATAAATAACTTACTTCATGAATGTTATCATTTCATCTCTTTCTGATTGCAAATTTAACATATTCTTTTGATGACACAAAATGTTGCTTCTTTTTTTTCGATCAGTAACGGGTTAAAAAGTTTAATTTTGCGTTAAATCAAGAAAGGGCTGTGTAATTGCAACATGGAAGTAGCAATGATGCCATGTCTTAACAATGCGTTTCTCTTTGTTTGTGCATCAATTCAGAAGCAAAGAGCAATACAACGAAGTAGCCGAAGAATGGAATCAGGAACGGAATCACAAGGTTGGCACTGTCGGCAATGATGCCCATAAGCAGGAAACCACAGCCTCCGATTGGTGTCATCATCAGCAGGGAAGCAGCACTTTTCTTGAGATTTCCAAGCCCGTCGAGTGCTAATGAAAAGATGGTTGGGAACATAATGGCTTCAAAAAGATAATTAGCTATGATGGCAACCATTGAGAATTTGCCGATATTCAGCAGCACACAAACCATGCAGACCACGCTTCCGGCAGCGCAGACAAACAGCATCATTTCGGCCCGGATGCGGCGCATGAGCCAGCTTCCGGCAAAGCGTCCCACCATGAAAAAGCCCAAGGCAACGGTCAGTATGATGCTCGCCATGTTGTCATTCATCCATCCTTGTCCTGTCACGAAATTGATGAAATAACTGTTTATGGATATTTCTGCCACCTCATAAGCCAACAAAGCGAAAAGCCCGAAGACGAACATGGGGTGGTGACGAAACAGTTTCATGATGCGTGTTCCCTTGATTTTATCTTCTTCAGTCTCTTCATGTTTGATTTCAGGCAGGTTGACCCGCGAGAAGACTAAAGCGATAACGAGCACCAGAATGCCTAAAATGGTATAGGGAATGACGACATCATTATCTTCAAAATGACCACCGAAGAAAAACTGTCCCACGACAAGTGTTGCGAACAGACAGCCCAAGCCGTTGAACGACTGTGAGAAGTTGAGGCGACTTGTTGCCGTTGCCTTGTCGCCAAGTTCGGTCACATAAGGATTTGCCGAGGTCTCCAAAAACACGAGACCACAGCCAATGATGAACAAAGCTCCTAAGAAAGCATAGAACGTGTTGAGTGCTGCACAGGGAATGAACAGCAGAGAACCGATGCCGAAAAGCATCAACCCGATGACTACACCAAGGCGATAACCATGACGATTGATAAACCAACCCGCCGGAATAGCAGTCAGGAAATAACCCAAATAGGTTGTAACCTGAATTAAAGACGACTGCGTAATACTGATGTCGAGTGCGTTTTGAAAGTGCTTGTTGAGTACGTCGAGAATGGCTCTTGCAAAGCCCCACAGGAAGAAGAGCGATGTGATGAGCACGAAAGGCACAAGAAACTGCTTGTTGGTAAGGCTGTTTTTTTTCATGATAGAAAAGAAAGCAAGATGCCGTTGCACCCTGCTTTCACGACATTTTATTTGGATTTATATTTGTTTTTATATTATTTGAACGTCTAAAAAGCATAATTATTATAAGTAAATAATGATTATTTTTCTTATGTTTCTTTTCAAGTGGTAAAAACGAATAAAAGGTTTTCTGTCAGAAAGTCTGCATAAGCGAATAGTATGTTAATTCTTTTCAAGGATGTTTACAATTGTCTTCATCAGATTTGCAAATTCAAATCGAAAGTCTTCTTCGTTTAAAATATGCACTGTTTTTCTGTAAATTGCAAAGTATTGACTGTCAAGTGATTGCAAAACTCAAAAGAAATCACGGGGTGAAATTACGCTGAGAAGCGTTGCCATTTGCGTCAAGTTACAGTGTGTTTTGAGTCATAACGCGGGGTCATTTCAGTCAAACAGCATGGTAAAGTGACTGAGATTGCAGGCTGAAAAGATGCAGATGAGGATATCGAAGCCATAAAATGGCTTCGCACAAGCGGTGAAATGACTTCATGCAAGCATGGAAAGCACGTTTTTATTTCTATTTGGTGGGGACGAAAAGTGTTAAAAATGAGGAAGAAAATAAACAAAAGAAAAGCCTCTCCCCCAACCCCTCTCCAAGGAGAGGGGAGTGATATGTCCTCCAATTATACCGTATAAAGGCTCCATTTCATAAACATTTTACTCCCCTCTCTCTTCGGAGAGGGGCTGGGGGAGAGGCTTTATTTGCCCCGTTTCTTCTTGTTATTTTTTCTTTTCTTCGGCTTTCTTTACCTCATAAAAAAGCCCCTCTGCTTTCTGCAAGCAAAGGGACGATATCTTGATTTGCAATGTTTCGCGTTTATTTTATGGGGAACAAGCCATAGAGTTCGGCATCAATCCGGTCGGTAATCGTTTGGAAATCCTGTGGATTATTCTCGAAATCAGTGTTGTCTCCGTCTACAATGATGAGATTACCTTTATAGTCTTTAATCCAATTCTCATAGCGGTTGTTCAGTCCTGTGAGGTAATCGATGCGGATACTCTTTTCGAATTCGCGCCCACGTTTACCGATGTGGTTCACCAAAGTCGGTATGCTTGAGCGGATGTAAATCATCAGGTTAGGCAGGTTGACCAATGAAATCATCAGGTCGAAAAGGTCGGAATAATTGGCGAAGTCACGGTCGCTCATCATGCCCATGCCATGGAGATTGGGTGCAAAGATGCACGCGTCTTCGAATATAGTGCGGTCTTGTATGATGGTTTCTTTGCTTTTTGAAATCTCAACTACCTCCTTGAAGCGCTTGTTGAGAAAGTAAACCTGGAGGTTGAATGACCACCGTGACATGTCAGCATAGAAGTCGTCGAGATACGGATTGTTGTCGACGGGTTCAAAACGTGGTGTCCAATGAAATCTCTTGGCAAGCATTTTAGTGAGTGTAGTCTTGCCACTGCCGATGTTTCCTGCGATTGCGATATGCATAATTTGATTATAATTCTGGGGTTAGAAAAGTCCGAATAGGTTGGCATCTATCTTGTCTATGATGCCCGAAAAGTCTCTTTTGCTGTGCAGATAGTCGATGTCGTCAACGTCAACAACAAGCACCTTGCCCTTGTATTTCCTGTAGATGAAGTCCTCATACAGGTCATTGAGACTCTCAAGATAGGCGAGGGGCATCTTCTGTTCGTATTCACGTCCGCGGTTCTGAATGTTCTTTACCAAGTGAGGAACACTTGATTTGAGATAGATCATCAAGTCGGGATAGTGCAGGATATGCGTCATTGAGTCGAAGAGTTCCATGTAGGTTTGGAAGTCTCTTTCGTTCATGTTGCCCATCTTGTAGTTGTTTTCTGTGAACACATAAACGCCTTCATAGATGGAGCGGTCTTGCACAATGGTCTCCTTGTTCATGTTCTGATCAAGTTGTAGAAGGTCTTTGAAGCGTTCTTTCAAGAAGAAAACTTCCATGTTGAATGACCATCTTGGGATGTCTTTATAATAGTCTTCGAGATACGGATTGTAGTCCACGGCCTCGTATTTTGGCGTCCAACCATAGTGTTTGGCAAGCAGTTCGGTGAGTGTGGTCTTACCGCTTCCGATGTTTCCAGCGATAGCTATATGCACGGTTTCTGTTGTTTTAGCTGCAAAATTACAATTTTTTATCTATTTAATCGAATAAAGCGACAGGAAAAGTAGGGGCATCCGTTTTTTGTTTGTACTTTTGCATATATAGAAATAAGGTACACTTTATAACATGACATATACCATACATGGGCCTCAACACATTGACACCACGGTGAAACTGCCGGCCAGCAAGAGTATCAGCAACCGTGCACTTATCATTCAGGCATTAGCAGGAGACAATGTCGTTCCAGATAATCTCAGCGACTGTGATGACACGGAAGTCATCATCGAAGCATTGAAAACGATGCCCGAAACCATTGATATCAAGGCTTCAGGAACGGCCATGCGCTTCATGACGGCTTATCTCTCGGTCAGCGAGGGAGAGCATGTGCTCACGGGAACTGACCGTATGAAGCAGCGCCCGATAGCCGTGTTGGTAGATGCCTTGCGCTATCTTGGCGCCGACATAGCGTATGAAGGCGAGGCGGGTTTCCCGCCGTTGCGCATCAAAGGACGTCGTCTTGAGGGTGGATATCTCGAAATTTCGGGCAGTATCAGCTCGCAGTTTATCTCGGCGTTGCTGTTGATAGGGCCGATGCTTGAAAAGGGATTGGAACTCAAGATGACCGATACGATTATCTCTCGGCCGTATATTGATCTCACGCTTTGCATGATGCGCGACTTCGGAGCAGCGGTTGAATGGACGGATGTCGATATGATCAGTGTGGCGCCGAAGCCCTATACATCACGTCGTTATTATATAGAGAGCGACTGGAGTGCCGGCAGTTATTGGTATGAAATCATGGCCTTGAATGATGATCCCGAAGCAACTGTGCGGCTTGAAGGCCTGATGGACGGCTCAAGACAGGGCGACTCGGTGGTGAAATACATTTTTTCGCTGTTGGGTGTAAAGACGAGTTTCGAGACAACCGACCCCTGTGTGCCCAATACAGTGACGCTACGTCGCCATAAATGTCTGTTGCCTCGGCTTGAATATGACTTCACCGGATCACCTGATTTGGCACAGACTTTGGTGGTTTGTTGTGCATTAATGGACATAAAATTCCATTTCAAAGGACTCGCAACCCTGCGGATTAAGGAGACAGACCGCATAGAAGCCTTGAAAACCGAACTGCGTAAGTTAGGTTATGTGTTGCATAACGTGGGCGACAATGAACTGTTCTGGGACGGCGAACGTTGCGAACCGACGGGCGAAGCCATTGATACTTATGAGGATCATCGTATGGCTTTGGCCTTTGCTCCAGTGGCATTGAAGTGTCCAGGATTGCAAATTAACAACCCAGAAGTAGTGAGTAAATCTTATCCCGATTATTGGAAAGATCTCCAGACAGCAGGTTTTACATTATGATATATTTTGTTTTAGCACTCCTTGTGTTAGGTCTGATAACGGCCTTTGCCTCATTTCTCGGTCGTAAGAAAGGCGAAGAAGATGCTCCGCTCATTGTGAATAACTCGTGTTCTACGTGTAGTGGTGAGAATGATCAGTGTGAACAGGAGTGCATGTTGGAGGTGGCTACGAAGGAAATAGAATATTATGACGACGAAGAACTCGATCGTTTTCGAGGTCGTTTGTCGGATAGTTATACCGACGACGAGGCCGAAGAATTTGCTGAAGTGATGCTTACGATGCGGCCGGAAGAAGTGAAAGGCTGGAACAGAAGCCTCATTTTGCGTGGCATTAATATGCCCAATCAGATTAAAGATGACTTTATCGCGTTGGCTGATGATTGATATTCTGCATTATAGTTTCTTTCAGAATGCGTTGTTGGGAGCGTTGCTTGCCAGCATCGTTTGTGGCATTGTGGGCACTTATATTGTGACACGCCGCTTGGTTTTCATCAGTGGTGGCATCACGCATGCTTCGTTTGGAGGTATCGGCTTGGGTGTTCTGATGGGTATTAACCCCATACTTTCTGCCATGATTTTTGCTGTATTGAGTGCTTTCGGCGTAGAGTGGATGGCGCGAAAAGGCGATGTTCGCGAGGATTCTGCTATTGCAGTTTTCTGGACTTTCGGCATGAGTGTGGGCATCATCTGTTGCTTCTTGACGCCTGGTTTTATGCCCGATCTGCCTTCATTCCTCTTTGGAAGTATTCTGACGATAGGGAGTTTAGAGCTTTGGTTGTTAGCTGTGCTGTGCGTTATTGTTGTTATTTGCATGACATTCTTTTACAGGGAGATACTTAGTGTGGCTTTCGATCGCACGTTTGCCGAGTCACAAGGACTTCCCGTTCGTTGGATAGAATATGGTATGATGGCGCTGATAGCCTTGACCATAGTGGCAACTTTGCGCATGGTGGGCATTGTGTTGGCCCTCAGTTTGCTTACCATTCCGCAGATGACAGCCAATCTTTTCACCTTCAACTATAAGCGGATGATGCTTCTTTCCATTCTTATTGGTTGGGCAGACTGCTTGTTTGGGCTTGCCATGAGCTATTGGTTGGATGTCCCTTCGGGTGCTTCGATTATCTTTGTAAGTATTATTGTGTATGCAATTGCAAGGTTGTTGTTGAGGAAATGAAGCATGTTATACCATATTTCATTGCTTTTGGGCTCGTTGTTACGTTGCTCTTGGGTTGTTCGATGCAGCAGAATACGGCGAAATCGAGGTGGTGGCATGCCTTCAACACACGCTATAATGTCTATTACAACGGTTCAATGGCCTACATAGATGGCTCATTAGAGAAAGAAAAAGGTAATAAAGATAACTTCACAGAGATAATACCTCTCTACACTGTTGGCAACAAAGAGAGCCGCAGTTTAGGTGAGACTAACTTCAATCGGGCCATAGAAAAGTGCGAGAAAGCGATTAAACTGCATAGTATCAAGCGGCATCCCGTGTGGGATAAGAACCGTCGTAAGACTGCAGAAGACATTGAATGGCTGAACAGAAAGGAATATAATCCGTTCTTATGGAAGGTCTGGATGCTCATGGGAAGGTCGCAATTCCATGAAGGAAACTTTGAAGAAGCGGTCTCAACCTTTGCATATATGAGTCGGCTTTATGCCACTCAACCGGCTATTTACCAGCGGGCGCAGGCATGGTTGGCCAAGAGTTACATCGAAGCGGGGTGGCAATATGAGGCTGAAGACGTAATCCGCAACATGCAACGTGACTCCATTTACTGGAGCGCACAAAAGGAATGGGACTACACCTACGCTGATTATTACATTCATATCGGCGACTATCAGAAGGCAATTCCTTATCTTCGGAAGGTTATCAGCCATGAGATGCGCCGCAAACAAAAGGCACGTGAGTGGTTTCTTATGGGGCAATTACTGGCCGAAACAGGGCAGAAAGCAGCGGCGTATAAGGCCTATCAGCATGTTGTCAGGCTCAGTCCACCCTATGATTTGGCTTTCAATGCGCGTGTTGCCATGACAGAAGTAATGGCAGGAAAGCCGAAACAGATGATTGCCAAGCTGCGACGTATGGCTTCATCTGATAATAATAAGGAGTATTTAGACCAGGTTTATTACGCTATTGGCAATATATATCTGTCGCAAAAAGACACGCTTCACGCCATTGGTGCCTATGAACAGGGCAACGAACTTGGGGTGCGTAGTGGTATCGAAAAGGGGGTGTTGCTGCTTAAACTCGGTGATTTATATTGGCAAAGGAATAAGTTTGGCGATGCAAAGCGGTGTTATGATGTGGCTATCGGACTGCTGGATAAGGAGCGAAAGGACTATCGTCAATTGTCTGAAAGACTGCAAGTGCTTGAAGAACTCGTGCCTTATACCGATGCCGTTGAACTGCAAGATTCATTGCAACAGCTTGCAAAAATGAACGAACATGACCGCAATGCTGCCATTGACCGCGTGATAACCGCACTCAAACTGAAAGAGAAAAAGGAGCAAAAAGCACAGTCTGTAGAGGGCAATGACGGTTATTCGGGCATGCAAGGTGGAATGGAAAGTAACACCGAAACACCGTCTCAATCTTTCAATAGCAGTCAGCAAGCCACTTGGTATTTCTATAATCCCATGACGGTGGCACGTGGAAAAGAGATGTTTCAACGGCGTTGGGGCAAGCGACAGAATATTGATAACTGGCAGCGTATCAATAAAACTGTGGTGGCTTTAGCTTCAGACAGTATTGCAGAACAAGCCGAATTGGTTGAAGATACCTTGCAGAAGACGAATAATCCGGAGGCTGATCCGCACCGAAGAGAATACTATTTGAAACAGATACCAATGACTTCTGAACAGTTGGAGGCCAGTAATAAGCTGCTTGCTGACGGGCTTTTCCACAGCGGAATCATCTTCAAAGACAGGTTGGACAACCTTGATTTGAGTGAGAAAACATTGTTGAGACTCATTCATGACTATCCAAATTTCGCGCAGATAGACGAGGCTTTCTATCATCTTTACCTGCTTTATGCACGCCGAAATGAATTGACGCGGGCGGAAAGTTACCTTGACCGACTGCATAAGGAGTGTCCCGACAGCAAATGGACAGCTTTGCTCAGCGACCCTTATTATCGCGAAAATGCACGTTTTGGCAAGCATATCGAGGATTCACTCTATGCTGCTTCCTACACCGCTTTCAACGAAGGACGCTATAACGAGGTCTTAGGCAATGCGCATGTGTCGTCAAAGCGTTTCCCCAATGGGGCCAACCGTGACAAGTTTTTGTTTATAGCTGCATTGAGTAAGCTGAATGACGGCGATGCAAAAGCTTGTCTGCAAGACCTCAATACGCTTGTCTCTACCTATCCGGAAAGCCAACTTAGCGTTATGGCGGGTATGATTATCAACGGCGTGAAGGCTGGAAAACAACTGCGTGGTGCCAAGTTCGACATGTCAACGGTATGGAGTAGGCGCAGCGATGTGCTGAACGACAGTGACTCTATACACGCTGTTAAACTGAGTGCCGAACGCGATGTGAACTTCGTCTATATGTTGGTTTACAACCCTGATTCAGTCAAAGAGAACCAGCTGCTCTTTGAGTTGGCAAAATATAACTTTGCGAGTTATCTCGTCAGAAATTTCGAAATACAGGTTGAAGAGGCAGAAGGCATGCACCGAATGATAGTCAGAGGTTTTCAAAACTATGATGAAGCGTTGCAGTATGCGCGTCATTTGCATCGGCAAGAAGCCATCGGTAGGCTGACGAAAAAGGCGCGACCGTTTATTATAAGCGAACAAAACATGCCGCTTTTAGGCCGCCAATTCAGTTATGATGATTATGCTTTGTTCTATCAGAAGCATTTTGCACCGCTTCGCATCAGTACATTACAGCTGCTGACAGAACCTGTTCCATCGACAATAAAGCCAACCGGAAAGCCTGCTACAGCCGAGGAAATAGACCGCGAATTGGAGCGTATCAGTCAGCAAGACAAAGATTATTATCCTGTCGAACCCGTCTCCAAACCTGCTGAAAAACCGAAACCTGCACAGCAAAGTCAGTCACAGAAACCGCAGACCGAACCGCAGAAGCCCCGGAAACCGACACCTGTGAAGAAGCCTGCAACGCCGGTCAAGCCCGTCAAACCACTTGATTTGGATGATGAATATTATGATTTAGATGGTTTTTAACTATGAGTAATGGGAAGTTATTGTGGGTAGATGATGAGATAGACCTGTTGAAAGGTCACATCATCTTCCTTGAGAAGAAAGGCTACAACGTAACAACGATGAGCAATGGCATAGATGCTGTTGAGCTTTGTCGTAAGGAAACTTTCGATCTTATCCTGCTCGATGAGATGATGCCTGGCTTGACCGGTCTTGAAACTTTGCAGAGAATAAAGGACATTCAGCCTGCAACACCGATTGTGATGGTTACGAAAAGCGAGGAAGAAGACATCATGAACCAGGCTATCGGGCGTAAGATTGCCGACTATCTCATCAAGCCGGTAAACCCCAATCAAATTCTCATTACGCTGAAAAAGAATATCCATAATCGTGAAATCGTTACCGAAGTGACGCAAAACAGCTATCAGCAGGACTTCCAGAAGATAGCTCTTCAGATTGCCGATTGCCGTGATTGGGACGACTGGATGACGGTGTATCGCCGCTTGGTGAACTGGGAATTGGAGTTAAGTACTACTGACAGCCGTATGACAGAGATGCTCCAGGCACAGAAAGAAGATGCCAACATCGGCTTCTCAAAATATGTTCAACGGCATTATATGGCTTGGATGAGTGGCTCGGAAGACCGTCCAATGATGAGCAACGATATGTTCAAACAGCAGATTTTCCCCTTTCTCGACAAGAAAGAAAAGGTGTTTTTGCTCGTCATCGACAACTTCAGATACGATCAGTGGCGCGTACTTGCTGAAGAACTTGCCGACAGTTTCGACATCGATGAACGGCTTTACATGAGCATTCTGCCTACAGCGACGCAGTATGCCCGCAATGCCATATTCAGTGGTTTGATGCCCATGGAGATACAACAGATGTTTCCCGACCTCTGGGTTGATGAGGACGAAGACAATGGCAAGAATGTCCATGAGGAGGCATTGATAGCGGGTTTGCTCGCACGTTATCGCAGACGAGAGAGCTTCAGCTATCATAAAATCAATGATTCGCAGTCGATGGAGCGGTTGTTGACCCATTTCAATGAACTCCAACACAATGATTTCAACGTGTTGGTGGTTAACTTTATCGATATGCTTTCACATGCACGTACCGAGTCACGCATGGTTCGTGAGCTTGCAAACAATGAGAGTGCATACCGCAGCATCACGCAAAGTTGGTTGCGACATTCGGGGATGTCCGAGCTTTTCCGTGTGCTCAGCCAAGTTGACTGCCATGTCATTGTCACCACAGATCATGGAAGTATCCGCACCAATCGCCCGATAAAGATTGTCGGTGACCGCAATACGAACACCAATCTCCGCTATAAATTGGGTAAGAACCTTAGCTATGAGTCGAGTCAGGTGTTTGAAATCCGCGACCCTCGAAAGGCACATTTGCCCTCGCCTAACTTGAGTACGTCGTATGTTTTCGCAATGGGCGACACTTTCTTTGCCTACCCCAACAACTACAACTACTATGTGTCGTACTACAAGGACACGTTCCAGCATGGTGGCATATCCATGGAAGAAATGCTTATTCCCATAGGAATAATGCGTGGAAAATCAATAGATACAAAGTGAATATAAACTAAATAACAGTCTCCTTACGGTGTCATAGCAAGACAACGGAGGGAGAAACAGAAGAAAAGATGGAAATAAAAATCAATTCATTAGACAACATCCATGAGGCAGCCAAGGCTTTTTTAGCTGGCATGGGAACGGCTAAAGTCTTCGCTTTCTATGGGAAAATGGGGGCCGGAAAGACTACTTTTATCAAGGCTATCTGTGAGGAATTGGGCGTCAGTGATGTCATCACATCACCTACTTTCGCACTCGTCAACGAGTATACGGCAGGCAACGGCGCCGCAATCTATCATTTCGATTTCTATCGAATCAAGAAACTTGAAGAGGTCTACGACATGGGATATGAAGACTATTTCTATGGAGGTAACCTCTGTTTCCTTGAATGGCCCGAGCTCATTGAGGAGATTTTGCCTGAAGATGCCACGAAAGTGACGATAACTGAAGAGGCAGACGGCAGCAGGAAAGTAGTGTGGTAACGCTGCTTCTGCTGTCAACTTTCTTCCTCGTTTTTAACACTTGGTAGATTAAACTACCATATGCTCAAGAACGTAGAGCAAAGAGTATGCTTAAGATTCCGTTCTATTAATATCAATAACTTCATCATGAATATAATTACTGCAATGGGGAGTTATTGCTTCTTTTGTCATTGCAAGGATATGGCATTGAACAAGACAAACAACTCAGATTAATTCTAAGGCTTAATCCAAATAGAGCAGTATATGGCCTCTATAGAAGCTAAATGAAATGGCAGACCTATGGAGAAACTGCTTTTGAACACTGAAATTTATTTTTTTACAAAAGCCTTAAGTGAATTCGCATTTGGTAGTTGAAACTACCAAGTGTTAAAAAACGGAGAAGAAAATGAACAAAAGCAGTTGACAGACTGTTGGACTTCGGCGTTTGACAGTACGGTCGAAGCGAGAGAAAGCGATGCAGAATAAGCATAAAAGAGGGACCTCATGTGGTGTGGCATCATGGATTTCAAGTCGCAGAAAGGAGTCTACGGTGTTTTAATACACTATAAGGTTAAAGATAGTTAGCGTCATGAAATTAAACAGATAAAACGATTTCACTATATCATTTTTTATCTATCTTTGTTCCAAGTAACGAGCAATCTAATCTAATAACAAATAATTGATATGGTAAGTAAAAACATTCCTACAGTCAAATTGGGCATTATTGCCGTCAGTCGTGACTGTTTTCCAATTGCACTATCTACTAAAAGACGCGAAAACATCGTAGAAGCTTATAAAGGCGAACTGTTTAATTGCAAGACAACTGTAGAGAACGAGCAGGATATGCTCAAAGCCGTTGCCGAAGTGAAAGCGGCAGGTTGCAACGCATTGGTGGTGTTCTTGGGCAACTTCGGCCCTGAAACTCCCGAAACATTGATTGCAAAACACTTCGAAGGGCCATGTATGTTTGTGGCTGCAGCAGAGGGAGATGGCGACATGATCAATGGCCGTGGCGATGCTTATTGCGGCATGTTGAACTGCTCCTACAATCTCGGCATGCGTCATCTTAAGGCATATATTCCTGAATATCCTGTCGGAACGGCAGAAGACGTGGCACAGATGATGGCCGACTTTGTGCCCGTTGCCCGCACGGTTATCGGTCTGCAGGGTCTTAAAATCATTACTTTCGGGCCGCGCCCGCAGGACTTCTTTGCCTGCAATGCACCGATAAAGGGACTTTATGAGCTTGGCGTTGAGATAGAAGAAAACTCAGAACTCGATCTTCTCGTGGCTTATAAGGCACACGAAAACGACCCACGTATTGACAGTGTCTGCGAGGATATGGCCCGCGAAATGGGTTGCGGTAAATACTATCCCGACTTGAGTCGCCGCATGGCTCAATTTGAACTTACGTTGTTGGATTGGGCAGAAGAGCACAAGGGTTCACGTGAATATGTGGCCTTTGCCGACAAGTGTTGGCCGGCATTTCCGAGCCAGTTTGGGTTTGAACCCTGCTATGTGAACTCGCGATTGGTGAGTCGTGGCATCCCTGTGGCATGTGAGGTTGACATCTATGGTGCGCTTTCTGAATACATTGGTATGTGTGCTTCGGGCGACACGGTGACGTTGCTCGACATCAACAACTCCGTGCCGAAATACATCTACGACGAGGATATCAAGGGCAAATATGACTATAAGCTGACCGACACTTTCATGGGGTTCCACTGTGGAAACACGCCCGAATGCAAGATGTGCAGCACACGTGCCATTAAATATCAGCTCATTCAGAACCGCCTTTTGGAGCAAGGGGGAGAGCCAGACTTTACCCGTGGCACGCTTGAGGGCGACATTGCAGCCAGCAAGGTGACTTTCTATCGGTTGCAATGTGACGCACAGGGCAATCTGCGTTCCTATATTGCAGAGGGCGAAGTGCTTGATGTTCCGACGCGTTCTTTCGGTGGTATCGGTGTGTTTGCTATCCCGGAGATGGGGCGTTTCTATCGTCATGTGCTCATACAAAAGGGTTATCCCCACCATGGAGCAGTGGCTTTTGACCATGTGGGCAAGATTCTTTTCGAAGTGTTCAAGTATCTTGGCATCAAGGATATAGCCTACAACCAGCCTGTTTCCTTGCCTTATCCGACGGAAAATCCATTTAAGTAAGCATCTATTCCTACCCTCCTGAAAGGGAGGGAGGATTGATTTACCAGACACTTCTTTATATCTTATACTATCTTTATCGTATGAAAACGAATGTTTTTATCGGTTGTTGTCTTCTCGCATGTGTCTTTTCGGCCTGTAACTCACGGCAGCAGAAAGGAGAAACACAAAGTCAAAAGGTGAAGAACAGCGTTCAATTGAATTCCCCTTTCCTTAAAGATACATCGGCGGTCAAGGCTTCTGTTGACACCATTTATACCACCCTCTGCGATACTTACAATGGGGCATTGGACGAAGAAGAGCAGAGTGAGATGTCATTGGACCGCAGATTTTGCACCAAAGCATGGAATAAGACGATGGAAGATTGTGAGCGTGAGCGGATGAAGCGGCATGACCAGTTGGGCTGTTTCGATTATGATTATTGGATAAGTGCCCAAGATTGGGATGTGCTCTCCTATAAAATAGAAAAGGTGAGCATGCAGGATGCTACCCATGCTGTGGTATATGTGGTACTGAAAAATCGGGAAGTAAAGACTCTCTTTCAGCTTTGGATGCGAAAAGAAGATGGACATTGGCGCATTGACGACTTGAGGTCAGATAGCGAAGCTCCTTCTTCTCTCATGCAGATAGCCCGAGACTATATTGCAGAATAAAAGCATAGGAGTATGAAAGCCATTCAACATGGGGGCAGCGGGCTTCATACGGAATGGCAGATATATAAAAAGAAGAAGGTAAAAGCGATTGAAAACAGCATGTAGTCTGTTTCTACTCATTTTTACCTTCTTGTTATTTTAAGCTCTGAACAGCTGTCTATTGTCGTTTATAAGAGTTCAACAGGCAGTGTCTCCCCTCCTTTCGGAGGGGTTAAGAGAGGCTTTCTTACGCTTTGATTTTACCTAAAGTTACCTCCTTACCAATCTTTCCTTCAAGAATCTTTCGGCTCAAATCATTGAGCACATAGTCTTGAATGGCGCGCTTTACAGGGCGTGCTCCGAAGTCAGGATCATAGCCAAGGTCGGCCAAATCGTCGATGGTTTCCTGCGTCCAATGCAGCTTAAAGCCTTGCTGTTCGAGCATACTTTGCACGCGTTTCAATTGCAGTTCAACCACCTTTCCAATCTCTTCCTTCGTCAAGGGGTGGAAAGTGATGATGTCATCGATACGGTTCAGGAACTCCGGACGCATCAACTTGGTGAGCTGTTCGCGTGTAGCGTTGCTCGTCATGATGATGATTGTGTTCTTGAAGTCTACCAAACGGCCCTTGTTGTCGGTGAGTCTTCCGTCGTCAAGCACTTGTAGAAGCGTGTTGAAGACATCGGGATGAGCCTTTTCAATCTCGTCGAAAAGCACTACACTGTAAGGCTTACGGCGCACTGCTTCGGTGAGTTGTCCGCCCTCATCATAGCCTACATACCCCGGAGGTGCACCGATCAAGCGCGTCACACTGAACTTCTCCTGATACTCACTCATGTCGATACGCGTCATCATATTCTCGTCGTTGAAGAGATATTCGGCCAAAGCTTTCGCCAATTCTGTCTTTCCAACGCCTGTCGTTCCCAAGAAGATGAAGGATGCAATCGGTCGTTTGGGGTCCTGAAGTCCTGCCCTACTGCGTCTGACGGCATTGCAAACGGCATCGATAGCCTCGTCTTGTCCGATGACACGTTTATGCAGTTCGTCCTCCAAGTGAAGTAATTTCTCACGCTCACTCTGCATCATTCGGCTCACAGGAATGCCTGTCCAACGACTCACAACCTCGGCAATATCGTCGGCAGTTACTTCCTCTCTGACGAGTGCTTCGCCTCCCTGTTCATCGTGAACACGCTTTCTTAGCGTATCCATTTGGTCTTGGAGCTGTTTGAGTTCACCGTATCTGATCTCGGCAACACGCTGGTAATTGCCCTCACGTTCGGCCCTTTCAGCCTCTAATTTGAGGTCTTCCATGTGTTGTTTGATTTGCTGAATGTGGTCAACTTCACCCTTCTGAGCCTGCCAGCGGGCACGGAATGCGTTTACTTTCTCTTTGAGTTCGGCGATTTCCTTTTCGAGTTGAGCAATCTTCTGCTGGTCATCTTCGCGCAGAATAGCCTGGCGTTCAATCTCCTTCTGCTTCAGACTGCGCTCCATTTCATCGAGTTCTTCGGGTAAGGAATCACGTTCCATACGCAGCTTTGCGGCCGCTTCGTCCATCAAATCAATGGCTTTATCCGGCAGGAAACGGTCGGAAATGTAACGCTCCGAAAGTTTAACCGCAGCGATACAGGCATCATCCTGTATTCTCACCTTATGGTGGTTCTCATATCGTTCTTTTAATCCGCGCAGGATACTGATAGCATCCAATTCGTCAGGTTCATTCACCATGACCATCTGGAAGCGTCGTTCAAGGGCCTTGTCCTTTTCAAAATACTTCTGATATTCATTCAAAGTAGTGGCTCCAATGGCACGGAGTTCACCGCGTGCCAATGCGGGTTTAAGGATGTTTGCAGCATCCATTGCACCCTCACCTCCACCTGCTCCGACGAGCGTATGTATCTCATCGATGAACAAGATGATGTTGCCTTGCGCATTAGTTACTTCCTTAATGACGCCTTTCAAACGCTCTTCGAACTCCCCTTTATACTTGGCTCCGGCCACAAGCTGCCCCATATCAAGCGAGTAAAGCTGCTTGTTCTTGAGGTTCTCCGGCACATCTCCCTTCATGATTCGCTCGGCTAAGCCCTCTACTATCGCGGTCTTTCCCGTTCCGGGTTCACCTATTAATATAGGGTTGTTCTTGGTTCTTCGGCTCAAGATCTGAAGCACACGACGTATCTCTTCATCTCTTCCAATGACGGGATCAAGCTTTCCTTGCCGCGCACGTTCAACGAGATTGATAGCGTATTTGTCGAGAGATTGATAGTTTTCATCACCACTTTGTGACTGAACCTTTTGCCCCTGGCGCAACTCTTCGATAGCTTTTCGCATACCGTCTTCCGTGCAACCGGCATCTTTCATGATGCGTCCTGCGGTGTTGTTACCTTTCATCAGGGATAACAAGAGTGGCTCGATAGAGACAAATTCATCGCCCCATTGCTGGGAAATAGCCTCTGCATTGTTGAGCACTTGCGTCAAGTCATTACTTAAATAAGGCTGACCGCCATCTACTTTCGGCAGATGTTGCAGTTCTTGTTGCAGTGCCATTTCGATGCTTTGTGCATTGGCACCCAACTTCTGGAACACGAAATTGGTGATGTCTTTGCCTTTGTTTATGATGCCACTCAATAGGTGGATAGGCTCAACACTTTGCTGATGCCCCTGCTGGGCGGCCTGCACTGCGGCTTGAACTGCCTCTTGTGCTTTGATAGTGTACTTGTCAAATGTCATTTATATTCCTCCAATTAATTATTTATTAAGCCTTAGACAAATGGCATGCCCTATATAGTTTCATGACATAATGACGTAAAATTTTGACAAATTGACATCAAGCAAAGGATGGATATCTACCGTGAAAAGACTTGAATGCTATGCGTAGATATTGACTGTAGAATGAAAAAGGAGACCAAAATCGGCCTCCTTTTCCTTTTATTACTTTGCAAACAGATGGCAAGACGTTATTCTTCTACGCCCATATTCTTGATGTTTCGCTCACACATAGCCATGAGCAGGCGCTGTTTCCGCTTGCTGTCAAGCAGGCGATGAACGAAGATATGCGGCAACGCAACACCCAAAGTGATGCACAGGATGACGAGTGAAGCCTTGATAAGATAGTTCATTGCCGTCGTCACCTCACCGATAACACCATTCATTTCGATAAAGGCGAAGAGCGCACGATACATTAAAACGCCCGGAACCATAGGGATAACGCTCGGTATGGAGATACATTGATGCGGCGTGTGGAACCAGTGTTGTGCCCGCGTAATGATAAGACTGACGAGCGTTGAACCTGCCAACGAGCCGATGATGAGCCCCTGGTCAAGCCCTATGTTGTCATTGCTTGGACCGAGAAACACAAAATTTCTGAAGCAAACCGCAATGATACCACCCACTGCAATCACAGGAAGCAGACGCTTCGGCGTGTTGTAAATCATCGAGAAACCCATGGCAGAGATAGCTGCGGCAATAGCAAATTCAATGTAATTATGGTGAGGAATTGTCGAAAGCGTAGTCACAAAGTTGTCTATTCCACATACTTTTATGGCGCAAGCTATGCCGAACGACATCGCACCCACCATTAAAAGCGTGTTCAATGCGCGTGTGATACCCGTCTGAATATGGCCATCCAACATGTCACTCACAAAGTTAATCAGCGGAACTCCGGGCACGATGAAGAGTGCACAGGCCAGAAATGGATGCCAAGGGGTTGCAGAATGCAGGATTTCGGGCACCAAATGAGCAATCGGCCCGACTGAAAGGAAAGTGAAAAGCCACGCCAACATGGTCGATACGAAGGCTGCAATACCGATGCCGGCATATACATTCGTGCCCTTCTTTGCCATGTACATCTTCAGTCTGAAGCCTAAGATTGCAGCGATAGAAGCATAGAAAAAGGCCTTCCAGTCACAGCCGAACTGAATGCAGAAGCCACCGCAAGCGAAGCCACTCCCTATGGCCACCTGCCACGGTGTATAGCGGTTGCGCTTCTTCCCGATTTCCTTGAGTGCCGCATCATAGGCATCAAGCGAGAGATTTCCCTCGATGCTGTGCCATGAAAGATGGCTGACCTCGGTGATAACTGCCATGTCTATGATGTGTCGTTTGCAGTGTTGGAACTTCGTAAATGAATGGATGTCGTCGTGATAATTCACCATCAGGATGTCGTAGTTGATGTAAAGATGAAGGTTTTCTTCACGGAGTCCGAGGTAAACTATCGTTCTTTTAAGCGTTCGCTTGATACGCGTTGTGTCGGCTGAGCACTCCATTAACAGACAGCCTGTTTCCAAAAGAAGCCCTAACTTGCGGTTTACGACTTCTTCACTGTCGTTCAAAACTATTTTATTGTCCATTGTGTTTGTGTGAAATACGCTGCAAAGTTAGTGCTTTTTTCCCGAAAATGAGTAGGTAATTCCTATTATATTATTCCGCAGTTTCTGTCGGCAAGTGCTCATCAATGGCATTAAAGCGTGTGCTTTTTAGGCTTATTCACACTCTGAACGACCCCATTCTGACTTTTTTCATTACCTTTGCATGACAACAGAAACAATGAAATGAACATCAGAACTCTATTCAGCATAGCACTGTCCCTTCTCTTCTCAACGTCTGTTCTGAGCGGTTGTGGCAGCAAAGACAAGGATAACAACGATGCAGACAAGGTCAAGAGCAAGGTCAACATCCCCATAGATAACGATTTACGCGGGCGACTTGAAGACTTCGCCGACAAGCCCCGACCGCGTGGAGCCTTTGGTTTCCACGTCTATGACCTCACGGCCGACAAGCCCGTTTATGGCTGCAACGAAAACAAAGTGCAGCCTTCGGCTTCTTGCATGAAGCTTTTAAGCGGTGTGGCCGGCCTGCATCTGCTCGGTACGAAATATCTTTATGCCACGTCACTCTATACGAAAGGCACCGCCACTGACGGCACTTTCAAAGGCGACATCAGTTTCAAGGCAGGCCTTGACCCCCAACTTAACGGCCCCGATTTGGTCATGTTTGCCAAGGCTTTGCGCCGAAAAGGTGTTCAAAAGCTTGACGGACGTCTCATCATCGACCTTGTGATATCCGATCCTGTGCAAAGCGAAGAGCATTGGTATCCCTGGGATTTGTCGTTCTCTAAATATGGATTATTCTACAAAGGAGCCGACCGCATCACAAAAGAACTGAAGAATGCGCTTCGCACGGCAGGCATTTCTGTCGACGATAAGCAAGTGGTGGTGGGGCGAACGCCACGAGGTTCGCATTGCATCTTCCGCTTCTACCGTTCCATTGACCGTGTCATTCAGCGCATGATGAAGAACAGTTCCAACACGCAGGCAACTGCTTTGCTCTATACTATCGGGCATAAAGCCAACCCACATGCGTCACCTGTCAAGGCAGGAGTAGCCTACTTGCACGCTTTCGTGCGTCAAGAACTCGGCCTTCGCGACTCTTCTATCGTCATCCATGACGGCTGTGGACTCTGCACCCACAATCAGATTGCCCCCACAACGCTGACAACTGTCTTGCGCTATGCCTACAATCATAATCCCATCTATCGCATGTTGTACGACAATCTGGCTGTAGCCGGCGTTGACGGCACATTGCGTCGCGAGCTGTCAAGCCCCGTTTTGCATGGCAAGGTGCGTGCAAAGACCGGCACGCTCTCTCATCCTTACGGCATCAGTTCATTGGCCGGTTACTGCCAAGGTGCCAACGGTCATCTGCTTGCCTTTGCCATTATGGACCATGATATGTCGGTGCTTGATGCTCGCGTCTTGCAGAAAAAGCTGTGCGAAATATTAGTAAAACCCGCGCAGAAAAATAGTTGAAAGTTTTCGTAATAATTGACATCGAAAATTGGCAAGCATTGTTCTGTTTTTCCGTAAAAGCCAAATTGCCTGCTCATTTCTTTCATTTTGTTTCGCAATATGCTGCATGTTGTTTTGCATTCTGCGTCAGATCATGCGGTCATCTGATGCATCTTGCAATATGATTTGACGCAGATTACATCGCATTTTGACGCATCTTGCGAGGCCTTTTGCTACAAGGTACGAAAAAAGGGAAAGCACTCCCGATACTTTCCCTACGGCAAAGATAATCAATTTTTGAGGTAAATGCAAATCTACTATCAAACATTTTTACAACTAAAAAATGTGAAAACGCCAACTCGTTCCCTCCTTTTTACCCTTCTGTTCTTTTCCTTTTCTATTTTAAAATGCTATTTTTGCAGGCATGAACAACACCTTTACTCCTGATAGTTTCCAAGCTGCCGTGATTGCATTGCAGGCTGGTTATCATCTTGTTTTGGCCTCGCCGGGTTGCGGAAAGACGCAGATATTGGCCGAACGCGTGGCACAAGCCCATGCTCATGGCGTGGATTTCGGCGACATGCTCTGTCTCACTTTCACCAATCGGGCCGCTCGTGGCATGCAGGAACGCGTGGGGCTGCGGCTTCAAGTGCCTGCCGACGATTTGTTTATCGGCAATGTTCATCGTTTCTGTTCGCGCTTTTTGTTTGATGCGGGCCTTGTTCCTGCGTCTACATCAATCATCGATGACGACGACGTTTTGAGCATATTGTGCGATTTTTCGGGGGATGATGAGTCGCAGGTTGGGGCAAACTATCGGCGGAAAGGCCAATATATGGGGGCCATGCAGCTGTCGCATCTGATGTTTCAGATAGAGAATGAGCATCCGCGCGACCTCCGTTTGCATCCCGATTGCCTTTCTTCTGACGACATTCATGCGCTGAAAGCTATCTGTAAGGCGCAGAATGAGCCGTTTACGGCAGCCATGATGATTGACATTTACAAGCATGCCGACACCTATCGCGATGCTTGCAGCGACCTCGGTGAGCAGCAGCTGATTTATGCTTTGCTGAAGAAAATGCAGCTTGCTCACCAATATGAGCGCTATAAGAGCGACAACCGACTGATGGATTTCGAGGATATTCTCCTGCTTTCCTATGCGCATCGCGACCAGTTGCCACGCTATCGGTGGATTCAGGTGGATGAAGTTCAGGACCTTAATCCGTTGCAATTGGCGCTCATTGATGCCTTGACAGCCAATGACGAGGGGCAGAAGGGGTGCGTGGTCTACTTGGGTGACCCGCAACAAAGCATCTTTTCGTTCATGGGAGCGAAGTATTCTACGCTCGAATTTCTGCGTAACCGCTGTGCAGGACACATTCATTCGCTCGGTCAGAACCACCGTTCGCCGAAGTATCTGCTTGATATTTTCAACATTTATGCAGCCAAAGAATTGGGCATTTCGGCAGAATTGCTGCCGTCGACAAGCTGTCATCCGACGACGATAGGCAACGAACTGCAGCTCTTTCAGTCGGACACTATCGACACGGAATACCTTGATGCCGCACAGCAGGCAGTGAGATTGCAGCGCGATTTTCCCAATGATACGACGGCAATCATCGTGAATTCCAACCGCGATGCCGACGGAGTGAGCGACGCTTTGAAGCAGTTGCGCACGTCACATTTTAAGGTTTCGGGCGAAGATCTGTTCACTTCGCCGCAGATAAAGCTGTTGTTTGCCCATTTAACCGTGATGAACAATCCTCATAATTTCATTGCCTGGGCGCGTATTTTGCAGGGCATGCAGGTGTTTCGAACGCCTACTGCCGCGCGGAGATTTGTCAGAGCGTGCAGCGACAGGGCGCTTTTGCCATCGGATTTCCTGCGCGATGACGGTCAGACTTATGTGGGAAAGTTCGTTCAATGTTATGAGAACGAAACGATAACAATCTTTGATACCGAGACAACGGGGCTTGACATCTTCCATGACGACATCTTGCAGATTGCCGCCGTGAAGGTCAGAAATGGGGCTGTTGTGCCGGGTTCGGCGCTCTCACTCCATTTGGAAAGCGACCGCGAAATCCCCGAAATGCTCGGTGATATCGTTAATCCTATCATCGAAGAACGCAGAAATCAGACGCTTCTTCCACGCCGAGAAGCCTTGCAACGCTTTGTGGATTATGCCCGAGGGACAGTGCTCTTGGGACATAATGCCGACTATGACATTCACATTCTTGCCAACAACTTGCGGCGCGAGATGCCCGAAACGGCGTTGCCTAATGAGCTGAGCGACTATTTCGACAGCCTGCATCTGATACGCCTTTTGCGTCCTGGATTGCGGCAATATAAATTGAAATATCTGCTTGAAGTGTTGCATTTGGAGGGCGAAAACAGCCATTTGGCCGATGCAGATGTCAATGCAACGCAGTCATTGGTGGCCTTTTGTTATGACAAGGCAAAGGAGATTGTGGGCGAACAGCAGGCATTTATCGGGCATAAACGCGTGCAGGAGCGTATCATAACGCTACGAAACAACTATCTTCCTCACTACCGTCACACGGTGGAACGGCTGTGGAAAGAGGATGAAAAGCCTGAAGTGCTGGTTGAAGAAATGCGTCATCTCTATGCAACCTGGGTGGAAGAAAACCTCATTCAGCCTTTGCCGACGGTGGATTATATCTTCCGTTATGTGGCTTCCGACCTGCTTCGGGAGGATGAGTCCACGGCTCTTGTGATGCAGATAGGCCGACATATTCTTGAAATGAACACCTTGAAAGAGGCCGATCTCTGTGGAAGCACAACGATAGACGACAAGATTTTCGTCACAACAGTGCACAAAGCAAAGGGGCTTGAATTTGATAACGTGATTGTGTTCGACGTGATAGAAGGTCGTTATCCCAATTATTACAGCCAGCAAAATCCGGCACAAGTGGCTGAAGATGCCCGCAAATTCTATGTTGCCATGACGCGAAGTAAGAAGCGGTTAATGGTGATGCAGAGCTGTTTCCGCATCGACTTTCATGGTCTGCGCAAGCCCGTTGCACTCTCACGCTTTGTGGAAAGCATCAGAGATAGACTGAGAGTAACCCACCCCGACCCTCCCGAAGGGAGGGAGAATGAGCGTGGACAAGATAGCTGTGAATGAAGTTTATAAAGCTTCAACTCTCCCAAAGAGAGGGAGAAAGGGTGTGGACGCGATAGCAATGCATGAAGTTTATAAAGCTTCAACTCTCCCAAAGAGAGGGAGAAAGAGTGTGGACACGATAGCAATGCATGAAGTTTATAAAGCTTCAACTCTCCCAAAGGGAGAAAAAATGAGCTTGCAAGAACGCTGTAAAAGCATGAAACAAGCATCTATAAGCTAATGGTTTTGGTATATTTTCTATAAAAACGAGTGCAATATACCATTATATACTGCATCTTCTAAATATACCCGCAAGTTCACTCTCCCTCCCTTGGGGAGGGTTGGGGTGGGTTTTTTAGAGGGTTGGGGTGGGTTTTATAACACATAATCCTCCACAACTTTCCCCACACCATCATTGTCGTTGGAGAGCGTAACGACATCAGCTATCTGCTGAATGTCGTGAGGTGCGTTGGCCATGGCTACGCCCAAGCCCGCAAATTTAATCATGCTTTCATCGTTATATCCGTCACCACAGGCGATAATCTCTTCGCGATGAATGCCCAAAGTGTCGATGAGTTTGGCGAGTGATTTTGCCTTGTCGATGCCCAAGGGAACACATTCCAAGAAGTAGTCTGCCGAGCGATAAAGGTTCATTCGCCCCTCAAGCTGTGACAAGAGATGCTGTTCGAGGGTATGGAGTGGAACAGGATTGCCCACAATAAGGCATTTGTTTATAGGATATTCCACTTGATGAAGAAAGTCATCATATTGCATCAGAGGCATCTTATTGATGTGGGCTTCCTCTTGAACATAAGGGTCGTCAGCCTTTGTAGTGGCTATACCTTCGCCTTGATAAGTAAGGATTTGCATGCCCGCTTGCATGGCTTCGCGGTAGAGAATGGGCACAAGTGCAGGGTCGAGTGTCTGTTCAAACAGCATTTTTCCCGTCTTGCAGTCGATGATTTTGCCACCGTTGAACGCTAAGATAAACCCTCCGTAGCGGGCAAGTTCAAGTTCGTTGGCCAATGGCATGATGCCAAACGTGGGTCTTCCCGATGCCAATACTAATCTCACTCCCTGCTTTTGAGCCTCCATTAAGGCTTTCTTTGTGCGTGGAGTGATTTGTTTTTCGCTGTTAGTAAGTGTTCCGTCGAGGTCAAGTACAATTAATTCACAATTCATAATTCGTAATTCATAATAATGAAAGGGCAGGAGTTGTCATGCAATATTTAAGATTCGACACCTTAATTTTATTTTCCACTCTTTTCATTCCTCATTCTAAAGGTTCCAATCCCACCTCACTTGACATCAGCGTTACGCTGCCGTCTTCGCGCATATAGCATGGAATGCAGACGTCGCCCATGGCTTTTTCCTCAGCAAAGGCAGGATTGTTGTCGCGCAGATTGAGGAATTCTTTCATATCATGCACATCGTTACCAATATCAATCACCTTGAAATTGGGATTGCCTTCCACCTGTTTCATCACGTGAGCACAGTAAGGACAGGACTTCATCACATACATCTTAATCATCTCTTTACCTTAATTATATTTTAAAATATTGTTCTTTTCGGTTTCTCAGAACATGCTTTTGTACTAAAAACAACGCTCAAAAGCCAGCCGCATACCATGTGCTCCATAGTCTATTTCGCCACATGCTGTGAAACCAAGTCGTTGCAACAGTGTGCGCATCTCGCGGTTATCGTGGTTCGTATCGACTTTGATGCTGTGGATATTCTGCTTCCGACATAACCTTTCTACGTTCTGAAAGAGTTGCCGCGCATAACCTTTTCCACGCTCATTCATGGCTACTGCCACACGATGCACCACCATATAATCACCCTCTGTGAGCCATTTTGCCGAGTGTTGGGCATAAGCCGGTTCGCCATTCGCTATCACAACGCCATACGCTTTTACATCATTTCCATCGGCGAGCACATAAGCATGGCCCTGCTGAATGTCGTTGGTTATCTGTTCGCGCGAGGGATATTCCGCCGTCCATTGATGCCTTCCGTCGGCCAGCATCTTCCACCTTGCAGCGTCAATCACCGCCCAGCACGCATTGAAATCCTGTAAGTTGGCTTGTCTGAAAGTTGTCATCGGAATGCAATATCATTCGTTATATTCAATTAAAAACTCGTCTATGAGGTATTGGTCGCTACGGCAATGTAGGTCGGCAACGCCATTCTGAATCATTTGGAAAGTCACAGAGTGATAGAATTTGTCCATTGCTTCCTCCAAAGAAATGCCCAATTGTTCGGCTATTCCCTTGATAATGCGGGCATATTTCATTTGCAAAATGATTTGTTTAGCGTCCATGTTAAATCTCCTCTGCGTTGATAAATGAAAGAAACTCATCTATTAAAGCTTGTTTCAAAAAGCAAATCTGATGGTTCGGTTTCTCAAATTGGAGTCTGGTAAGAGCTTCCTCACGGCTGATTTCATTTGCAAAAAGCAGGTCAATCGTTCGGAATATCCTGTCATTTGCGATGCCTCCTTCCACACAGTCGTAGGAAGTAACAGGAAGTTGACTGCGGTTTGCTGTGATAAAGTCTAACCATTTTGCATCATAAGCAGTAAATCTCTTGATGTTTTTTGATTGCCAACCATCACGAAGTTCATAGATATTAAGATATGCCTGCTGTTTCCGGAGTTTGAAACGGTTGGCATAATCGACCGCTTGCTCACGTAAAGTTGTCACATAAAAGCCTTGTCCAAAGTCCAAAGCCACACGGGAATGGAGCGTATCGGGATGAACTATAATTGTGTTTGAAGCGTGATATACCCTCATGAAATCACTCCTTTCTCTTTCATATACCCTATTAAATCATCGGCAATATAGTCGCTGCTGAAGGTGTGGAGCACATTATAAGCCTTGATGATATAGCCCTCAAGGATGTCACTTTCCTTGAGTTTATCGTAAACTTCGCGCTGGTTCATCTCCAATCTTGAAGCCAATAGGCCGATACAATAGGTTGCAAAATCAAGTTGGTCGTAGGTCATCGTTACCTTATATTATATAGACAAAGATACAGAGAAACTTCCGAAATTGCAAGAAAACCACTTATAATATCTGCAATGCAATAGCTGCGCAGGCCTCGGCATCGGCAAGTGCGTGGTGATGATTGGTCAAATCATAGCCACATCGGGCTGCAATGATGTCGAGATTATGGTGACCTTGTGGCCAGACTCGACGTGACTGGGCGAGCGTGCAATAGAAGGAATAGTCGGGATAGTCCATTTGATAGCAGCGGAAAACGGCTTTCAAACAACTCTCATCAAAGGCTTTATTATGGGCAACGAGGGGCAAATCAACGATGAGTGGCTCCACTTTGCGCCACACTTCAGGGAAGATTGGCGCATGGTTAGTGTCTGCTTGTGTCAATCCATGCACGCGAGTGTTCCAGTAAGTGTAGTAATCGGGCTCGGGATGAATAAGCGAATAGAAGCGGTCGGCTATTTTTCCGTCGCGCATAACCACCAATCCTACGGAGCAAACACTGGTCCGTTCGTTGTTGGCTGTCTCGAAATCAATGGCTGCAAAGTCTTTCATTATAACTGCAAATATAGTGAATCTTGAGGAAATATGCAAGAAGATAGACCACCTTCTCTGTTTATTTATTTTCTTGTTTTTGTAGATAGGCGAGCATTTTAATTACGGGAAAATTAAATAGTAGGTTTAGATACCTTAAATTATTGTGTTTGCAAAAACCTATTCTCTTATTTAGATGAATATATTATGCATAGCCTTTTATTAACATGAAAATACTAATTTTAAGGTATTGTTTAGTTATAGGGGTAGTATTATCTTTGTTCCCGAATAAAATACCATTAATTTTAAATTTATATATTTATGAAACTAAAATCAATTATCGCGTTTGGATGCCTCGCAGTATTAACTTTTTCGTCATGCAGTAAGGATGACAATACACCTGTAAATCCTCAAAATGTCAACTCAAAACGTCTCACGCTCAATGCGTCTCCTCGTGACTCTTGGCTTTATGTGAATTTAGAAACAGGTGATACAGTCACTGCAAAAGATGTGAATGAATGGGAATATCATGAGTTCATCATAGAAAATGGGAAATATAAGAAGAAGCCGGACGGTACATTAGACTATAAGGTAATCAAGACTATTCCCGCAGGGAAACCCAATGCACCTAAGACGTGGCACTTGGCATTCCATGTGTATGATGCTCTTATCAACAATGGGGAGGCACTTATGACCAATGAAACTGAACTTTCTAAACTGACAGAAATGCCTAAGGGAAATTATGTAGCCAATAAACAACTTTTCATTCCTGTAGACATGTCGGGCATGCAGAATAGTGTGATGGGCTATTCTAAAGGATATTCTAATCTTGAATTAAACAAGTGGATTAGCAGCAAGGGCATGCCTCCAAAGTACACGATGAGCGACAAAGTGTTCTCTGTGCGCTTCAAGGATGGAAGCTATGCTTTGATTAAGTTCAAGGATTATGCAGATAAGAAAGGTAAAAAGAAGTTGGTAGACTTTGAGTATAAGTTCGTGAAAAAATAAATAGTTTCTCTAATTAAATACTATATATAATGAAACGATTTTCATTTATATTGGTCTTATTGTTAACGGTGGCTTTAGTCACCGTTAATGCTAATATCCCTGCTAATCCTCCTAATTATATTATCAAGGGTGTTGTCATGACAGCTAATGGAGAACCTTTAGCAGGAGCATCTATTGTGGTAGAAGGAACGAATATCAATTGCGGCAGCAATTCAAAAGGCGAATTTAGCTTGAATGTTCAGAAAGATAAGGTGTATAAGTTGCGAGTGAGTTACTTAGGCTATACTCCTCGATTAATTACGGTTCCAGCATCAGGACATCCACCGTTGAAAATAAAACTCCAGCCTTCGGAAACTGCACTCAATGAATTAGTTGTTACAGGATCACGTTATGAACGCCAATTGAAAGACGTGCCGGTTATTACACGTGTTATTTCACGTGAAGAGATAGAAACAGTCAATCCTGTAGATTTCACTACATTGTTGGAATACACTTTACCTGGTATCCAATTCTATTATAATACGATGAGTCAGGTACCAGAAATTACTTATCAAGGTATGGATGCAAAGGCTGTACTTTTTTTACTTGATGGAGAGCGCATCAGTGGAGAGAGTGGCGATAGTAATATTGATTACAGTCGGTTTAATATCAATGATATTGAGCGTATAGAAGTGGTGCGAGGCGCAGCTTCCACTTTGTATGACAGTAGGGCTATCGGTGGTGTGATTAATATTATCACAAAGAAAAGTGTTCGTCCGTTTACTGCCAGTATGCATACACGCTATGCAGGTAAGAAAGGGCAGTCTTATTCGGCTTCAGCTGGAGTAAACCTTCATAGGTTTTCATCGCTTACATCTTTTGGATGGAGAAAACGCGATTCCTATCTTGTGAAAGATGAGCAAGGTAAGCAGAAAGAAATCATCAATCCTGACGGTAGTGTGACCAAAAGCAAGACAGATCCCGTTGCATTCAATATTTACGGCTATTCTATTATGGATGTTTCTCAGAAGTTATCTTATAATTTCAGTGATCGCTTTACTGGATCAGCCAGAATTTCTTATTATACTAATAAACGTGACAAGTATGATAATGCAAGGTATTATCAGCGATATAGGGATCTTATTTTGAGCGGAAAGCTTAAATGGCAGTTTGCTGACAATCAGAATCTTGATTTATCGTATATCCGTGATAACTATATCAAGGATAATGTATATGTGGACGATGATGAACGTGTATATGGAAATGTGAACAGTACTATTCGCTTGTATTACACAGGTATGTTTGGTAAACACACCCTGAGTGGTGGCGTAGATCTGTTACGTGAGGACATGAAGCATCATTTCATGAAAGATACAGCTACGGTACACATGAACCAGTATTCATTCTGTTTACAAGATGATTGGCAGCTTACAGATAAAATGAATGTTGTCGTTGGAGTGCGCGGAGATAAGGGTGGAAGTTATAGGCTACATTTTACTCCTAAGGTGTCAGTATTATATCGTCCGTTGAAAACAATCACATTGCGTGCCGGCTACTCTCAAGGTTACCGCATACCGAATCTGAAAGAACTCTATCAGGAATTTAATATGGGGGGAATGGGGATCATGATGTATGGTAATAAGGATTTGAAACCAGAAGAGGGAACTCAGATTTCTGCTTCGGTTGAATATGATTATAAGGGGTTAAATCTATCCGTCTCTACCTATCATAATAGATATAAGAACAAAATTTCGTATGAATATATTTCTCCGGGAAAGTCATGGAACATGAAATATGTAAATGCCTTGAATGTTAAGACTACCGGTGTGGAGGTTACAGCCAATTATAAACTTCCTTTCGGACTGCGTTTCTCAGGAGGATATTCTTATGTATATGACTATGATGAGCGTGATGGTTATAACATGTCATGGGTGCGTCCGCATAGTGCACGATTGAGTTCTGTCTATAAGCATCGTTTTGGCAAAACTACTGAAAGTGTAGCATTCAATACATCATGGGTGTCAAGTATAACTCGATACGCTTATAGTAGCAGTGACAAGACCTATACCAAAACGAAATACGATCCGCGTACTTTGTGTTCACTGAACTTACGGTCGGAGCTCCCGAGAGGAATTGCAATAGGGTTGATGGTAGATAATATCTTCAACTATAGGGATAAGGCGGTGGATTCTGCTGTTCAGCTGCCTGAAAACGGTCGTACATTTGTTGCTACGGTGAGCGTCAATATTGCCGATATGTTTAAACTTTAATAATCGATGGAAATGAGAAAAAAGATATTTCTCGCAATTGCAGCACTGATATTGTTGGTTGCGGGTGGTATAGTCTGGCACACATGGTTCAGTGTTACGCGCATAGCTTTTGTCAACTATCAAACCATTACGCTTAGCAGGATAGCTAAAGCCAATGATAACTCCTTTATCAAAATTAAGGATGTAAGTACGGAAGAATTGTCAGAGTTAGGTCACTATGATGCTGTTTGTATTGAAGCCATGGGACTTCGACTTACTATGGAGCAGCGTGAAGAAATAGAGAAAGCGCGTAAGAAGGGGGTGCCAATTGTGTGTACAATGATAACAAACCCTGATAATGATTTCACTTCTATGGATTCAGTTACCGCCGACACACTAAAGCGTTATATTAGCAATGGCGGCTATAAGAACTATCGAAGTATGCTTAGTTATATTCGCAAATACATAGATAGGAAACTAATTTCGGCACCGGAACCTCAGCCATTGATAGAGAAGATTTACGGATTGCTCTATCATGCAGATCCAAAGCATAGTGATGCGGAAGATATTCAATTTAATAACGTTAGCGAATACCATGCTTTCTTGAAACGTAATGGTCTATGGAAATCTCAGGTTCCTGCAATATTGATTACGGGTTCAATGGGAGAACCGAGAGAGCTGATAGCTCGTTTAGAGGCTACAGGAAATATTGTCTATCCTGTTAATTCTATCAGGGAGTTTATAGGAGAACATCATGTAGATAGTGTTCATGTGGCTGCAGTTATCAATATGGCACACGGACGTATGGGTGATGACGTAGTGGAGTTCCTAAAGAACAGAAATATTCTTCTTTTCTCTCCACTTAACATAAATAGAACTGTAAAGTCTTGGGAAGATGATAAAATGGGTATGAATGGTGGTTTCCTCTCTCAAAGTGTAGTGATGCCGGAAATAGATGGTGCACTACGTCCATTCGTATTGTTTGGTCATTTTCTTGGTAAAGATGATCTAAATTATGTTGCAACAATCCCAGAGAGGCTTGAACAGTTTGTCAAGACCGTTAATAATTATATCAGCCTTGGTAAAAAGCAGAATAAAGATAAGCGTGTAGCTATTTATTATTACAAAGGCCCTGGACAAAATGCGATGATGGCAGGCGGGATGGAAGTCGGTCCTTCACTTTATAATCTTTTAGTCAAATTAAAAAATGAAGGCTATGATGTATCGGGCCTTCCTAGTTCATCAGAGAAGCTTGAAGGGATGATTCAGAAGCAAGGTGCAGTCTTTGGACTATATGCCAAGGGAGCTTTTGATACGTTTATGAAAAGAGAACGACCGGAACTGATTACGTGCCAGCAATATGAAAGTTGGGTAAAAGCAACATTGCAACCAAAGAAATATGCAGAGGTAGTCAAAGCTTTCGGTGAATTTCCTGGCTCATATATGAATACACCTGATGGTAAACTCGGTATAGCCCGACTTAAGTTTGGAAATGTAGTTTTGTTGCCACAGAATGCTGCTGGTAAAGGGGACAACTCTTTCAAAATAGCACATGGCACTGATGCAGCACCTCCCCACACTTATATAGCCTCTTATCTATGGACACAGTTTGGATTTAAAGCAGATATACTTATTCATTTCGGGACACACGGAAGTTTGGAATTCACTCCTAAGAAACAAGTGGCATTAAGTAGTTTAGACTGGCCAGATAGACTTGTGGGAGCTACACCTCATTTCTATCTATATACTATTGGTAATGTAGGGGAAGGCTTGATAGCCAAGCGGCGTTCGTATGCGGGACTTCAGTCATATCTTACTGCGCCTTTCATGGAAAGTAGTCTTAGAGGAACCTACCGTGAATTAGCAGAGAAGATTAAGATATATAACGATAAACTCGCCCACCATCGACAAGATGTAGCCAAAGCTTCGCTGGCTGTTAAGGCACTAACTATTCAATTAGGCATTCACCGTGAACTGGAACTTGATAGTATCCCTGGGAAACCATATTCGGAGAACGATATTCTCAGAATAGATAATTTTGCAGAAGAAATAGCTACTACTAAAATCAATGGTAAACTTTATACGCTGGGGGTGCCTTATGAACCTGCTCGTATTACAAGTAGTGTCTATGCGATGTCTACTGATCCTATAGCCTATTCGCTTTATGCTATAGACAAAGCTTTAGGGCGTGCAGATAACACGATAGCTAAACATAATGTACGCTTTACACAACGCTATCTTACACCTGCAAAGGCATTAGTAGGCAAGTTGCTTGCCAACCCTGCTTATGCAACAGATGGCATAGTGTGCGCTACTGCACATATTACTCCTCAACAGTTATCTAAAGCGCGTCTTGTCCATAAGGAAATTACAGCGCCTAAAGATATGATGGCCATGATGATGGGGGGAATGTCAAAAGGTAAGTCGTCAATGAAGAGTATGCCTGACATGGTGAAAGGCAATATGTCTAAGTCTATGGGGAAAAGGCCTGGCATGAAAGACAGAATGTCAAATGTGAAAGACGGGAACTCCAAGAATATGGGCAGAATGCCAAAGATGATGAAGGGAGGAATGCCTCAGAAGCCTTCATACAACAAACGCGATAAAGATTTTGCTTTTGCAGTTGTTGAATTAGAACGCACTATCCGTAATGTTTCACTGTATAAGAAGAACCTGTTGAGCAGTCCTCAGATGGAACTGAATAGCTTAATTAACGCTATGAATGGTGGATATACTGCTCCTTCGCCCGGTGGTGATCCCATTGCTAATCCCAACACCCTCCCTACTGGACGTAATTTATATGGTATCAATGCAGAAGCTACCCCCAGCGAGTCAGCTTGGGAAAAAGGGAAAGACTTAGCAGAGAATACCATAGAAATCTATAAACGCCGCCACCATGACAGCATTCCGCGTAAAGTTAGTTATACGCTGTGGAGTGGTGAGTTCATCGAAACAGAGGGAGCAACCATTGCTCAAGTGTTATATATGCTTGGTGTGGAGCCTATTAGAGATAGTTTTGGGCGTGTGAGCGACCTTAAGCTTATCCCTTCTGCTGAGCTTGGACGTCCCAGAATTGATGTTGTTGTGCAGACCTCAGGACAGTTACGTGACCTTGCTGCCTCACGCTTATTTCTCATCAATCGTGCCGTTGAAATGGCTGCAGCTGCTAAAGACGATAAGTTTGAAAATCAAGTGAGCGAAGGTGTAAAGGAAACCGAACGTGTCTTGACTGATAAGGGCGTATCGCCTAAAGAGGCAAGAGAACTTGCTTCAAGGCGTGTGTTCGGTGGAATGAATGGAAACTATGGCACAGGTATACAGGCAATGGTTATGAGCAGTGACCGATGGGAGAAGCGATCAGAAATTGCTGATACATATTTGAATAATATGGGAGCTTTCTATGGCGACACAAAACATTGGGAACAATTCAAAGAATATGCCTTTGAAGCTGCCCTTACACGGACAGATGTTGTCGTACAACCACGCCAGAGCAATACCTGGGGTGCATTAAGTCTTGATCATGTTTATGAGTTTATGGGTGGACTTAATCTTGCTGTGCGCAAGGTAACGGGCAAGGACCCCGATGCTTATTTGAGCGACTATCGCAACAGACAAAACATGAAAATGCAAGAAGTGAAAGAAGCCATAGGCATAGAAAGTCGTACGACTATCTTCAATCCTACTTATATTAAAGAACATATGAAAGGTGGAGCCAGTTCTGCCGATGGATTTGCAGCTATCGTACAAAACACTTTTGGCTGGGAAGTGATGAAACCTGCTGCTATTGACAATGAATTATGGAATGAAATCTATAATGTATATATCAAAGATAAGTTCAACCTTGGTATCAATAAGTTCTTCGAAAAAAAGAATCCTGCTGCCATTGAAGAAATTACTGCCGTTATGCTTGAAAGTGCTCGAAAGGGCATGTGGAAAGCTTCACATCAGCAAGTGGAAGCTTTGGCAAAACGACACGTGGAACTTGTGAATAAATACAAACCTTCTTGTTCAGGATTTGTTTGCGACAATGCGAAGCTAAGACAGTTTATTGTTGACAATAACGCAGATAAACAGGCAAATGAAAGCTATGCAAAGCATATAGAGAAGATACGTGAAAGTGGCCTTGGCGACAAAAAGGGTATTAAAATGCAGAAAGAGACACTTTCCGATACTACTACTGAGAAGCATATATTAAGCAACTTGTTTGTTGTTGCAGCAGCATTTGCCATTATTGTCACACTCATATGGATTGTGCGTCGTAATCGCAAGTTGCGTAACATGAAATAATTATTTGCACGAGATGACCACAGTAGTTCTCATATTGATGATATTGGTTTGCTTCAATTTCCTGTTGAAGCAAACCTTTGTCACCCGCAACGTTCTTGCCATTACTACTCTTGTACTTGGTATTTTCGCAGCCTTGATGTGGCAGGTAGCTATAGAACAGTCCAAAACGCAAATCATCGACTGGTTGCACGATACTTCCCTCATGCGTAATATTGCTGCTATATTAAGCATAGATGTGGTGGTACAGCTTACGTTCTGTATTTTCACTGTCCGTAGTGGAGGCAGTCGAGGCAATACACTTCGAAGTCGTATCATAGCAAAGGGACTCTTGTTTTATCCGGGATTCATCATTTTTCCCGTTGTTTTTGCATTGCTTGTACAACTCATTTTCCTGACTCCCGGAGTTTCTTTCACGCTTGTTTCCACTTCATTGGGTGTGGCAATTCTCTTTGCCGTACCGCTTGGCATAATGGTATTGCGCGCCATTTTGCCCGAGTCCGACTTGCGTTTAGAAATACTTTTCCTCTCCAACGTTCTTGTCGCTCTTGTCGGTATAGTGGCAACAGTCAATGGAGAGACTCAAAATGCTCCTGTCAACACTGTCGATACAGCTTCGCTTATAGGTTTTGTCGTCTTGCTGTTCATAGGAGGTGTCATCGGTTTTATGTGGAACAGATGGCAAGAAAAAATGTTTAATAAAAAAGGATATAACAAATGACTTATATATCAGATTTCTTGTTTTGGATTTCAACAGGCTTACTCGTTCCTGTCATTATCCTACTTCTTGTGCTTTTTGGCAGGGCACTCCTACTGCTCGGTACATTCTTTGGACAGTATATGAACATGAGGAAACTGCATGGTACTGTTATTGCAGAAATGGAAAATCTCACGGTTGATAATGTAAGTTCGCTCAGTACGCGCTTACCGGTTCAGACTTCTTCTCTCTTGTTATCATACATACATCGTATGCTCAACGCTCAAGGAAGTCATGCCCAAATCAACCGTTTGCTGTCGCAATACGAAATCGCTGCTGACAAAGAGATGGGTATTTCAAAGACTTTATCCAAGTTAGGCCCGGTGTTAGGACTCATGGGTACGCTTATACCGATGGGCCCGGCCTTAGTAGGACTATCTACAGGAGATATTGCTTCCATGGCTTATAACATGCAGGTAGCATTTGCTACGACCGTTGTCGGACTCTTTTCAGGTGCAGTGGGTGTAGTGACATTACAGGTAAAGAAACGGTGGCATATGCAGGAACTCACTCAACTTGAGTTTCTCGCAGAGTTATTAACTTCTGAAAATCCAGCGCATGAGACGGCGTAGACTACTCTCCCAAGATAGTGATTTCGACCCGATGAGCGTGGTTGGAAATCTCTTTGACATTGCCATGGTCTTCGCTGTAGCACTGATGGTGGCACTTGTCACACGCTATAATATGACCGAAATGTTTAGCACTGAAGACTTCACAATGGTGAAGAACCCAGGTAAGGAAAACATGGAGATTGTCAGTAAGAAAGGACAAAAGATCGAACGTTATACGCCTTCGCACAATCAAGACAATAGTAATGGTACCAAAGGAAGGAAAGTAGGAATAGCTTATGAACTTGAGAACGGTGAAATTATCTATGTGCCTGAATAAAGTGTAAGCACATCAAGCAGAATATTGCAGTGTGTTCCAATACAAGAGTGTAAGTTCTATATGTCCATTTCTTTATTGTTTTCAAATGCAAAGAAAAGGAAAATAGGGCTTACACTCTTTCATGAGAGGACTTCTTTTTCCTGAAAATCCTGTACAATTTAATGTCGCCGGCCGGATGATATGGGCTGCCTGTCCTCCGAAAGACGGTTTTCCTTACAGGTTATATGTTGCGCCAACCGTCGCAAATATAGGATAGAGGGTTTGCTCTATGGTCTTGAAATTACTGTGGTGAATGCCGTTCAAGCCCCAGTTCAGGTCGAGATAACCGCCCCATTTTTCGCAGAGTGTCCAGTCACAACCCACGGTCAATCCCACTTGTAGACGGCGCATATGGTTGCTGAAGTCGTAATCTCCACGCTGACCTGGCTCTTCTCCGATGTTGATTTTGGCCCCGGTAGGCCCTCCTACGCGTAGATATCCACCGTGAGCATAGCCTTCAAACTGGCGCGAGAGCACGTAAGAAGCATACATTCCGGCTTTCAGTCGCACATCATCGCCTACATGAAAGGCTGCCATTACAGGCACCGTGAACATCCATTCGTTTACTTTCGTCTTCACATCGCCCGTAAATTGGCCTTCAAGATGCTGCGTTCCCTGCTCGATGGCCATGTGATAGTTCTTCACACGAGCGTCAACCCGCATGCCTTTATTCTCCAAACGAAGTCCCAACATGACGCCCATGAGCGGCGAAATACGGCGTTCGGCATCAATTCCAAACTGAAAATTCGGCATCAGTGTATAGCTGTTCATGTGCCGGATAGTGCGGGGAAGCCCTACGGGAGCCGTTCCTCCGAGTGAATATCCTACTCTTGCAGTCAGCGAGATGCTGTCCCCGAGAATGCTTTGTGCGTTTGCCGAAAGGCTGATGAGCATTGCGGCAAAGGCTATCATGACTTTTTTCATACGCTATTTCTTTTCCTTTTCACAGATAATTCTTACTTTGTCAATACACAATGTCGAGCCTATGGCACCGATAAAACGGTCGCCTTGCTTGCTCGAAGAGAACACAAGCGCCAAGCTGTAGCCGTTCTGTTCAAGCACGTCGAGATCGATATCAGTCAGGTATTTGAATTTGATTTCGAATTCTGTCCAGTCTTCTTTTGGCTCCACATAGTCCATGTCGGCCATTGCAACGATAAGATTGCTGGTCTTGATGTTGCTTCCATCAAGCACAACTTTCTGGCCGCTGTCGTCATGGTTGCGATAGAATACGGCATAAATGGCGGCACTGTCTTTGACATCTTCAAGTACTTTAGAAGCTCGATCGGTCACAGTTTTTGCAGGGGTGTACTTGTAATACCCCGTAACCGTAAGGGGCTTGCGGTTGAACGGATGCCCGAATTGCGTGGCTTTCAAGGCATCTGAGAGTGCATTTCTCAAGTCAAAAGTACCATAGAAAAGGTTACCTGCGGCAATAGGCATCTTTACCAACTTGCCTAAGCTACCCGTACTGCGTGTTGTCAGCTGTACTGCTTTGCCGTCAAATCCGTCAATCGGTATGGCTGGATCGGCTTCGGCAGGTTGATCCCAGGCCGACAATGAGAAGCCGGCATTGCCCGATCCCCACACATCCTGCATGCCCTCACCGTCTTTTTCCTGCCATTTGTAGAAGTCGGCGAGGCCGGTGAGGTTGGCTTTCACATAGTGTTCGAAGTCAAACTTGACGGTATCGCCCACCATGACTGAAGCTTTTTTAAAGCTGACGCGATAGACACGGCTGTAGTTCCCGTCTTGAGAAGTGACGGTATAAACGACAGGCCCCTTGCTGAAATCATGCTCCGAGCCGTTTGCCGGACTGATTGTTGCCCCCTCAGTGAGCTTGAACTGTGGCGCAAAGTTCGTGACAGTGGCCTTTCGTCTGATTTGAAAAATGAGGTCAGTCGTTGTTGATGACACCTGCAGAAGCGTGTCTGAAAGGTTGTTGAACACCTCTTTTGCATTGCTTACACTGACAAAAGCCTCTTCAATATCGCACTCCGCATTCGGTGCTTCGTCTTTGAAACATGAGGTGAAAGTGGCACAAAGTGCGGCCACTGCCACCATTTTGGAATATATCTTCATCTCCTTTATGAGCTTAAAAACGGTACAAAATTACGAAAAAAAGGAGAAAATGAAGCGTTTGATACATTATTTTACATCGCCATTACACTCATTCAATCTTCATGACCAATGCAATACGGTTGGGCAAAGCTTGGGGAAGGGTGATAGAAAGCCCTTGCTTTGACGACTTGAAAGCTACTTTCCCATAGCCCAACAGAGTGACACGGTGTGCCTTTAGCAGGGCTTTCAGTTTTACGGTAGCACCTGCCTGCGGCACATCTAACGTCGTTGCATAGATGGTTTTGCCTTTAGTGACATAGCGAATATCTGCCGAAGTATATTTCACTTTGCCCTCATTGAAGCCCTGTTCCTCTATCGGATTGACCGCTTCTGCAGACGGCCCTTCACCAAACTGATACCAAGGACGCGTGCCATAGATGCTTTCTCCGTTCACATTCAGCCATGCACCGATTTCCCGAACGACTTGATATTCAAGCGAATCTATCGTGCCGTCGGCCCTTACAGGAATGCTCAACAGTAGGTTTCCATTCTTGCTTACTACATCAACGAGCGTCTGGATAACCTCTTTTGCAGTTTTATAAGTGCCGTCATAAAAGCGCCGTTTGTCGTAATGCCATGACCCGATGCAAGTGCAGGTCTGCCAAGGTAGGGGCTGAATTCTATCGGGTGCACCGCGTTCCACATCCCAAACGATAGCTTTCTTATGCCAGTCTTTCAGCACTTTTCCCGTTACAACCATTTTGTTTCGACCGTTGTTTTCGGCCATACTCTTGTTGTAGAGGTGGGCAGTGAGCTGTAATCCCGCATCAGAGAAAGGGTAGAGGGGCAGCACAGTGTCGTCAAAATAAACCACAGAGGGGGCATATTTGTTAATCAAATCCATGGTTCGGTTGTAGAACCTGTTGCAATAAGCCTGATCGGGAACGGTCACTTGCGCAGGATCCCAATCCCATTCGCTGTTGTTTTTGCTGAGTTCGTGGCGCTGTTCATAGAGATCTTGCGGGTCAAGTCCATTCCACCAAGTGCCCTTTCCGTCGGCTTTTGTCAAGTTTCCATCATACTTTTGTCCTTTGAAAGTGCCTGTCTTGTCTGCTCCCCTGCTTGTTTCATACCAGGTCCAAGCGTGTGCAGCGTGCACACTCAGCCCCAAAGGAAGCCCCAATTCCTTGCAGGCTGCGGCCCAACCTGCTATGAGATTTTTCTTCGGGCCGATGCTTGTTGCGTTCCAAGGCTGGTACTTACTGTCCCAAAGATCAAAGTTATCGTGGTGGTTGGCGAGTGCAAAGAAATACTTTGCACCGCATTCCTGATAGAGTTTTACAAGCTTTTCGGGGTTCCAGTTCTCGGCTTTCCACTCGTGAATCCAGTCTTTAAAACCGAAATCCTTTTGTGGATTGCGGGCCTCTTTGCTAAAGGTGTAGGCTTCAGAACCCTGTTCATACATCCTGCGTGCAAACCAATCACCGTATTCGGGCTGGCATTGTGGCCCCCAATGTGCCCAGATACCGAACTTGGCATCACGGAACCAAGTGGGGCATTCATAGTCGGAGAGCGACTCCCAAGTGGGTTTATACTTGCCTTTCTGAATGGGCTCGTGCGATGTGTCCACTTTAACGGTCACGGCCTTTTCGGCTTCTTGCGCACTGTTGTAGCTGTTCTGGGCTGCCAAGGCAAATGGCAATGCCAGCGCAGTGACGAGGAGTGATGTTCTTTTCATATTGGTTATAGATTGATTTTTTTTATGATTTCGGGCGCTTTTTCAATAGCATATAGCCGGCAATACCGCCTATGATAGATGCTGCAAAGATACCAACTTTCGACTGAATAACGCTCTCCGACGAGTTAAAAGCAAGCATAGTGACAAACATTGACATGGTGAATCCGATGGAAGCAAGAAAGCCCAAGCTGATAATAATGCGCCATGTCATGGAGTGAGAACGGCGTCCAAGCCCCAGTTTTTCCATCATCCAAACGGCAAAAGCAATGCCAATGGGCTTGCCAAGCAGCAGACCTGCCATGACACCGAGCGCCACATGATTGGCTCTAAGCGTACTGAAATCCATGTCGACAAACGACACTCCTGCATTCGAAAGGGCGAAAATAGGCATGACAACAAACGAAACAAACGGATGAAGTGCATGCTCCAAACGCTGTAAAGGAGGTGTTGCCTGCATGGAATCAGCCTTCACTCGCGCCAGAATATCCAACTGTTCGGGCTCCAAAGTGCGCACATCATTGGGTTCGGCTTGCTCGAACTGACGCGTCAGTTTGTGTATTCTCGCGATGAATGTTGCCTCAGAAATGCGCGAGTCTGCAGGTATAACCATGGCAGCAAGTACGGCAGAAATGGTGGCATGTATACCTGAAGTGAGGAAAGAAAGCCATACACCTCCGATGCCGATAAGTCCATAAAACCATACGTTTTTGATGCCCAATCGGTTGCCGGCAAACATGATTCCGAGGAACAGGATGCCCAAAGCAAGACTCGAAAACGAGATGTTTGAGGTATAGAAAAGGGCTATCACAACCACTGAACCAAGGTCGTCGACAATGGCAAGTGTGGTCAGAAACACTTTTGCTGACACTGGAATGCGGTCGCCTACCATATATAATACGGCCAAAGCAAAGGCGATGTCAGTGGCCATGGGTATTCCCCAGCCATGAGAAAAGGGCGTTCCAAGATTGAAAAGTAGATAAATCAATGCGGGAACAAGCATGCCGAAGACGGCCGCAGCAACAGGAAGTGTGACCTTACGGAGGTCGCGAAGCTCGCCACCTATAAACTCTCTCTTCAGTTCCAAGCCCACAACGAAGAAGAACATCGACATGAGTCCGTCGTTAATCCAATGGGCAACACTGAAGTTGAGCACTGATTTTCCATCTACGATAAAACCGAAATGATGCTCTAAGAAATGGAGATAATCACTGCGTAAGGGCGAGTTGGCCAGCAGAAGTGCAAGCACAACGAAGACGGCAAGCACTATTCCGCTCGACTTTTCGCGTTGTGTGAATTGCAAAATCGGTAAGAGTAAGCGGTGTTCTATCTGTTTCTGATAACGTTTTCTCATTGTTTCTGTCGGTTATTTCCTGTCTATATATATGAAAAATGAAATGGGGTTGCTTCAAAACTGCGCTGCCTTGCGCATGTCTTTCGCTTTGCAAAGATAAACGAAAAAGTTGAAAACACGCCTATTTTTCCCCTTAGCTTTCGCTGATTTGGCTTGAGATGAAGGAAGCGGTAATGGAGAACTAATATAACAGCAAGCGTTAAATTACTTTAACGTAGGGCAAATGGCTTAGGTATAAAGGGCAATATGCAAACTCTTTTGTAATTTTGCAGCAAAACAAATAAATATGGAAAGCAATGAAAAATCGCTATGGCAGGTGATTAAAGGGTATTTCAACGCACTGCCAGATAAGGAGAACGAGGAGGAAACTATACAGCAAATTAGCAGTGGAGTAGCCTTTCATGGCTCCAATTTATGGGTCTTAGTGTTTGCTGTTTTCATAGCATCTTTAGGGCTAAATGTCAACTCTACAGCAGTCATTATCGGTGCAATGCTCATCTCTCCACTCATGGGACCCATCATTGGTATGGGGCTTGGTGTGGGTATAAATGACCTGGTCTTGCTGAAAAGATCAATTAAAAATTACCTTGTTGCGACAGGAATCAGCGTTTTAACAGCCACGCTTTACTTTCTTATTACACCTTTGAACGAGGCTCAGTCAGAGCTTTTGGCGCGTACTTCGCCCACGCTTTACGATGTTCTCATCGCTCTTTGCGGTGGTGCTGCAGGCATTTTGGCTCTCTCTACAAAGGGAAAGGGCAATGTTATCCCTGGCGTTGCTATTGCTACAGCTTTAATGCCGCCCCTATGTACAGCTGGATATGGACTTGCCATGGGCGAATCGAGTTTCTTTTTTGGAGCATTCTACCTCTTTTTTATCAATACGGTGTTTATTGCTTTGGCAACTTTCATTGGTGTTCGAATGCTTCGCTTCAAGCAAAGAAGATTCATAGACGATGCACGTTTGCGGAAGATGAAGCAATATATCATAGGAATCGTGGTGCTAACCATGCTTCCGGCAGCCTATATGACTCTGCAAATCATTCGACAAAGTGTGATAGAAAATAATGCAAGAAGATTTGTACGTACTGAACTTTCTTTCAAAGGCACAAGGATTATCTCACAAAACTATGACACAAAGGACAAGGTGTTGAATGTTGTTGCCGTGGGAAAAACTATCTCAAAGAAGGCAATCTGCGAGGCAGAGAAGATGTTGGAAGCCTACAATTTAGCAGACTATAAACTGCATGTGATACAGGGTTCGCAGTCGGATAGCCTGCTCATGGCCAACCAAATGCTTGGAACGGGAACAACAAGTGAACAGGTTAGTAAGCAGAAACTCATAGAGCAGTCAGCTCAAATCAATGACCTTGAGCAAAAACTTGAGAAGTTTACACGCTATACTGAACTGACAAAAGATGTTCGAGAAGAATTAAAATCTATGTATCCAACAGCCAAACTCGTTGCGATTGCTCAGATTCCAGAAACCAAAACAGATACTGTTGTTACGAAAAGCCACGTTATGGCTGTTGTTAGTTGCCTACGCCCACTCAACAATCCTGATAGAGAACGATTGCAAAGTTGGCTGAAATTAAGAACAAAATCCGATAGTTTGAAGCTTATTGTGACGCAGAATTAAGAGTAAGAGGGGCGGAAAAGTTGATTTTCCTTGTAAACTTTTATCCCCTTTTTTAACACTTCTTGGCGCCACCAAATAGAAATGAAAACGCAATTTCTGCACTTGTGCAAAGCCATTTCATAGCTTCGACGCCCTCATTTCTATCATCTTGCACTGCGTTTTGACGCTAATAGCATTGCTATCTGCGTCAAAACATGCGGTAATCTCATGCAAAATGCAAGGCAATTTGACGCAAATCGCATGGTTTTTCAGTGTTGTTTTTTCTTGTAATTTGCCTTTGTTTTCGTAACGTTTTGGCTGTCAATGCGTTGCTGACTCGCAGAAAGCGCTGCATATTTTGAACGAGGACAGTATGCTTTTTGAATTTGCCGAGCATTCAAGAGCAATTGTAAAGTTCTTTGAAAAGATTTAACCTATTTTCTGCTTCACTTGATTTCGGGATTCCAAATCAACCGTTTCAGGGAATTATTTGCCCATGTTGGCCAGAATGAAACTATAGATATCGGCCTGTTCTTCAATCTGTTTGCTCAACGGTTTGCCTCCGCCGTGGCCTGCTTTCGAGTCGATGCGAATGAGCACGGGCGCCTTTCCGCCCTGGCATTCCTGCATGGTTGCCGCAAACTTGAAGCTATGTGCCGGCACAACGCGGTCGTCATGGTCGGCCGTGGTGATGAGCGTTGCGGGATAACTCACGCCTTTCTTCAGGTTGTGGAGTGGAGAATAGCCTCGCAAGTAGTTGAACATTTCCTTGCTGTCTGCCGATGTTCCATAGTCGGGAGCCCAGTTCCAACCAATCGTAAACCTGTGATATCGCAGCATGTCGAGCACGCCAACCTGGGGTATGCAGACTTGAAACAGGTCGGGACGTTGGGTTAAACAGGCTCCGACAAGCAGTCCGCCGTTGCTTCCTCCGACGATAGCGAGATGCTTTTTATCGGTATATTTGTTGGCAATGAGCCATTCGGCAGCAGCGATGAAGTCGTCAAACACATTCTGTTTCTGCATCTTTGTGCCTGCCTTGTGCCATGCTTCGCCATACTCGCTTCCGCCTCTTAGGTTCACTTGCACATAGATACCGCCCTGCTCCATGAATGGAATTCGCATGGAAGAGAAGTAGGGTGGCAACGCAACATTAAAGCCCCCGTAGCCATAGAGATATACAGGATTCTTGCCATTGAGCTTCAAATTTTTGCGGTAAGTGAGGAACATCGGCACGCGGGTTCCGTCTTTACTCGCATAAAACACCTGTTTGGTGACGAAGTCATTCGGCTTGAAATTCACTTTCGGTTGGCTGTAAACGCGACTCGTTCTGCTGTCGGTGTCAAACTGATATACTGTGCCGGGAACGGTGAACGAACTGAAAGAGAAGAAGCATTCCGGCTCATTTCGCTCGCCCGAAAAACTCACACTGCCGACCGATGGCAGTTTGATTTCGCCTATATTACGGCCTTCAAGCGTGTAAAGGTAACAATGAGAACTGGCGTCCTTACTGTAGTTCAGCACCATCTTTCCATGGGTGAAAGTGACGTCATCAAGCACATATTCTGCTTCGGGAACAAGCACTTTCCAATCCTTAATGCCTGGTTTGGCGAGGTTGGCCAGCATCAAACGGTTCTTCTGTGCCCCTGAGTTAGTGAAGATATAGATGCTGTCTCCCACGGTCTGTACAGGCGAATACTGAAGGTTCATGTCGTTGGTCATCTGCACGAACTGAGCGTCGGGACGTCGCAAGTCGCGCACATAGAGGTTGTTTCCGCTGCCTTCTCCCGACTCCGTCAGATACATTACGGTTTCTTCTTTGTTGACCATTACGTCATAAAAACGCAGTGGAAATGCCGGATTTTGATAGAACAATTCATCCTCGCTCTGCGGAGTTCCGAGCTTGTGATAATAGATTTTATGCACTTCGTTCTTGCTTGTGAAGGCGTGACCTGTGGGTGCATCGTAGGCACTGTAATAGAAACCGTCGCCTCTCCAGGCTGCATTGCTGAACTTTGCCCATTCGATATGGTCGGTCAGGTCTTGCTCTGTTTCGAGGTCTTTCACGTAGATTTCCTGCCAATCGCTCCCGTTTCGACTCACGATATAGGCCATATAGCGGCCATTATGAGAGAAACTGACCGACTTTAATGCCACAGTTCCGTCGCTGCTTAGCTTGTTGGGATCGAGCACTTCATGCAGTGTGCCACCCAATTTATCCATTTTATAGAGCACACTTTGGTTCTGCAAGCCGTTGTTTTTGTAGACATACCACGTGCCATGTCGCTTGAACGGCGTGCTTACTTTTTCGTAGTTGGCCACTTCCTTGAGGCGCTTCATGAGCTTCGGACGCTGTGGAAGCTGGTCAAGGTAATGTCGGGTCAATGCGTTTTCTGCCGTGACCCAACGCTCTGTTTCGGCGCTGTTGTCGTCTTCAAGCGGGCGGTATGGGTCGGCAATCTGTGTGCCGAAATAGGTGTCAACGGTGTTGTCTTGCGGCGCTTTCGGATAGTGAAAGCTCTGTGCTATCATGCAGGATGCAGTCATAGTCAATGTTGAAGTCAATAGTAATCTGATGTTCATCTTAAAGCCATTTCATTTGATTTATTGTACGAAATTAGGCAATCTTTTGCATGATTTCGGGAATATAACGTTAAAAGAAGATAAAAACGAGGTCTTTTGTCACATTTGTTACTCTTCTTTGCAATGTCATATACCTATCTTTGCATATAGAAATTTAATTAAAAGTAAACAGATATGACACACGGACATGAAATACTCCACATGATGGAGGGAAAGAGTTTCGCCTCAAAGCAGGCGCTTGTTGATGCAATCATTGAACGCTTCGGCGCTGCAGAACGCTTCTGTACATGCTCTGTTGAGGGGCTTGATGCTGCAGAGATTGTCGACTTCTTAGATGATCGCGGCAAGTTTATGGAGACGCCGGATGGTGGCTTCACCGTCAATTTGGGTATGATGTGCAACCACTGAACCATAGGAAAGGAGTGATATTATGGGGAAGAAGATAGACTTATCTCGCACGGTTTACGACCTCACTACCCAGTATCCGGAGCTTATTGAGGTGCTGGCGGGCCTCGGACTGACCGATATCAAGAAGAAGTTTTTGCGCAATTCGGTGGGCAAACTGATAACCATTCCGAAGGGAGCAGGCATGCATGGCATCGAAATGAAAGCCGTTATCGATGCTTTGGAGCAGCAAGGTTTTGAGGTTGTTGGGGCAGGAAAGCCAACGATGAGTGCTGAAACACTGCGCCCTGTGGCTGAAAACACGCGCACGGAGCAGTTGAAAGGCTACCTCAGACGACTTGGAACAGGAGAGAGTTTGGAGGCAGTCCGCAAGGATTTTGCCAATGAGTTCGGCGACGTAGAGGCTTCGGAAATCATGCAGGCAGAGCAGGAACTGCTGGCCGAAGGCATGCCCTTGCATGAGGTTCAGCAGCTTTGTGATATTCATTCTGCCTTGTTTCATGGGGCAACTCGTGAGGAACGCATGGCCAATGTCGAGCAGGAAGTGGCGGCATCTGTCAGCCGTCATGACGAAATTCATGCCATGGCGCAGGCCAATACCCAACGCGCTGTCGACCTGTCGCATATAGACGGGCATCCCATTCAGACGTTCTTGCGTGAGAATGCGGCCCTTGAAGCGTTGCTGAAGCAGGCATTTGAAGTGCTTGAAACACGTGGGGATATCACCGAATTACTATTGCGCATACGTGAACTTTCCATTCATTATGCGAAGAAAGGCGACTTGCTCTATCCGCATCTTAAAGTAAGATATGACATCAGTGGGCCGTCACAAGTGATGTGGACTATTGATGATGAGATACGCAACGAGCTTGGAATTCTGACACGAAAAGGCGAACATGACGAGCTGTGGTGGGGCAGAGTCGGGGCTGTTCTGAACCGCGCCAAGGAGATGATATATAAGGAAAACAACATTCTTCTGCCCCTTTGTGCGGCCAACTTCACGGAAACGGAGTGGCAACAGATTTACCGTGACAGTAAGGATTATGCCGTCTGCCTCGGTGTCGAGCATCGCATCTGGTCGCAGGCAGAGTCAAAAGAGACCGTCAGAACACAGCATGAAGGCGAAATAGTCATGCCGGGAGGTCACCTCACTTTAGGTCAGTTGACGGCTATGCTCAACACACTTCCACTTGAAATTACCTTTGTAGATGCCCACAACTTCAATCGTTATTTCAACGAAGGGAGCAAGATATTCAAGCGTCCTTTAATGGCTATCGACCGTGAAGTCTTTAGTTGTCATCCGCCGAAAATAGAGCCGATGGTGCGTAGTATCATTGAGGATCTGCGTTCGGGAAAGCGCAGTCAGGTGCCGATGTGGGTGGAGAAATGTGGTCATCCCATGTATGTCAACTACATGGCTGTGCGAGATGACGAAGGAAACTATGTCGGAACGGTCGAAGTTGTCCAGGATATGGAGTTTGCAAAGAAGCACTTTCAACGGTAAAGAGCGTTTCTCTTAAGCTCTCTAAAGGGAGGGTAGACCGTGCAGACTGAAGTTTTCCATGCTGCTTTTTGAAAGCACAGACGCCTTGGAATAAGGCATATCCTGTCGCTATAAAATAAGAATGTGGATTGCATACCATTTGAATCGTAAGCAATCCACTTTTATTTTATTTCGTAAATTCTGTTTTCCTCTACTTTGGAAAGGCTGAGAAAAACTTGTGTTTTAACCCTCGAGAATTCTTCTTGCGCCTCTATATCGGTGGGCATAATAGCCTTCTTCGCTGTTGCTTATGGTCACTCCATACTTGCAGCTGGAATGAATGAACTTGAAATTCCCGTCATCCCTGACCTCACATACAATGCCGACATGACCGATATTGTGTTTTCTTGAACCGAAAAACACGAGATCTCCCACCTGAATTCCATCCTTATCAATAGATAATCCCTGTTTCCACTGGTCGCGACTTGACCGCCCAAGTGAGATGTTCATGCACTTATAGACATAGCTTGTGAAGCCCGAACAGTCGAAACCCGATGGACTTGATGCGCCATAACGATAGGGAGTGCCGAGGAAGTCCTTGGCTCTGGTGATGAGATCAAAGCCTGAAACATTGAAGAGTGCCTCGAATTCACTGTGATCACAATAGTCTTCGACGCCTTCAGAAGCGTCTTCAGGCGTGATAGGGTTGCCCGCAACAGCGAACGAAAAGGAGGTAATCCATAGGATTGAAAGGGCGAATATCTTCTTAAAATACATTTGCTTGGTTTTAGGTATGACACAAAGTTATGAAAAAAATGCCACTCATGAAAATGTATGATTACATAAATTAACAAACTGTTCGCCCTCATCCGCAGCCGTTAAAAACTTTTTAGAGGCTTTAACGGCTATCTTAAAAATTTCACATTTTTGCCTTTTTGTGCAATTTTTCGTTATGTTTCGTCCTATAACCACTTATATATAATTAAGGTGACAAGTTATAAATAAGCCCACCACGCAAAGGCTTTTCGGCGCTGAAGATAGTCAGTTTCATGCATGTGGGCATAGGCCTCGCGCTCAAAAGCAATGTTGCTGTAGGCTCTGCCTCGCATCATGAGACGCGCCAACCACTCAATGACATACCAGAGATAGAAGCCGACAAACAAGGTTTCCTGCATCTGGCGGGTGTGTATGCGCTCATGAAGTATGAGGTCGGGAGTAAGCCGTGTCTCCGTCCTACACACTATAATGCCCATGAAGTTCATGGCTTCAAAGCCCTTGAAAGGCAGAAACTGATTGCGAATAATAATCATATTGCAGACAAAGTTAACGAAAATAAGGGAATGACCGGCCCTTAACTCCGTTTATTTTCAAGTCCACTGAAACTGTTTATCACAAGGTGTTTTGTGCCGAAAGAATGTACTTTACCGCATGATTTCACGGTTAACGGGAAATAGGTTAAATCTTTTCAGCAAATTTTACAAATGCTCTTGAATGCTTGGTGTATTCAAAAAGTGCATTGTCTTTGTTCTAAATACGTGCTGTTTCGAAGTAGTTTGCAACGTATTGACATTCATGAAGTTACGAAAGTCAAGGCAAAATGCGAGATGAAATCACGCTGAAAAACCATGCGATTTGCGTCAAATCAGCTCGCAACTTGCTTCATTTTGCGATGCAACTTGATGCAAATAGCAATGTGATTAGCGTCAGATGACAATGTAAAATGATTAAAATGGAGACATCAAAGCCATAAAAAGGCTTCGCACTCACGCAAAAAACGCGTTTTTATTTTTATTTGGTTGAACTTTGAAATGTTAAAAACGGGAAAGAAAGTTGACAATAATAGTCCATTAGAAAGATGAAATATACAGGGTGTCGTGTATGTTCTTATGAGCTGTGTCAACACAAAACCACAGAAAAGAAGGAATTCTGTAAACCATGAGCTAAGTCATGTGATAATCTGATATTATTTTAACGGTTTTCCTTACAGATGCTTCCAATTATGAAAAGTTTATGAAACAATTCATTGTGTATTACGCTTTTTCTCACTATCTTTGCACAAAATATACATGCATTCGGCAAATCTTGGTTGCTTTTCAGGCCTCTGTTTGCCCGTTTTTTGCATGGTATGAAGTCGTGGAACCTTTCGAAAAGCGTTTCATGTAAAGCGAGCAAAAGGAATAAAGAGAAGAAAACAATGAAGCATAAGTTAAGGAGTGCCGTCTGTACTGAAGGCAGGAGAATGGCCGGTGCCAGGGCCCTTTGGGTGGCAGCCGGTATGAAACACGAGCAAATGGGCAAGCCTATCATCGCCATTGTAAACAGTTTCACGCAGTTTGTGCCTGGACATACGCACTTACATGACATTGGTCAGATTGTAAAACACGAGATAGAACGACTTGGTTGTTATGCAGCGGAGTTCAATACGATTGCTGTTGACGACGGAATTGCCATGGGACACGACGGTATGCTCTATTCACTGCCTTCGCGGGACATTATTGCCGACTCCGTGGAATACATGGTCAATGCACACAAGGCGGATGCAATGATCTGTATTTCCAACTGCGATAAGGTGACGCCGGGCATGCTTATGGCGGCTATGCGACTGAATATTCCAACGGTTTTCTGTTCGGGTGGCCCCATGGAAGCAGGCAGGTGGCGCGGTGAGAATGCCGACTTGGTGACTGCAATGATTAAAGGTGCCGACCCATCTGTTACAGATGAGGAGATGACTGCACTTGAAAACTGTGCTTGTCCGGGTTGCGGCAGCTGCTCGGGCATGTTTACTGCCAACTCAATGAACTCGCTTACCGAGGCCATTGGATTGGCTTTGCCGGGCAATGGAACCGTTCTTGCCACGCATAAGAACCGCATTCAGCTCTTCAAAGATGCTGCAAAGCTGATTGTGAAGAATGCTTTGGCCTACTATGAAGCGGGCGATGAGCGTGTTTTGCCACGTAGCATTGCCACGCGTGATGCCTTTCTCAATGCCATGACTTTAGACATTGCCATGGGTGGAAGCACGAATACGGTGCTGCATCTGTTGGCTATAGCCCAGGAAGGAGAAGTGGAGTTCAGCATGAACGACATTGACAAACTGAGCCGACATGTGCCCTGTCTCTGCATGCTTGCCCCCAACACACAGCGTTACAGCGTGCAGGAATGCAATCGGGCAGGCGGTATTCTCGGCATCATGAACGAGCTTCACAAAGGCAAACTCATTCAAGGCAGTGTGCTTCGCGTAGACGGAATGACGCTTGATGAGGCCATGAAGAAATATGATATCACGCAGAACACGATAGATGCAGAGGCAGACCGCATCTATCACAGTGCTCCGGGACGTCGCTTTTCTACTGAAATGGGCAGTCAGGATGCGCGTTGGGAAAGTCTTGATACCGACAGAACAGCAGGTTGTATCCGCGACCTTGACCACGCATATACCAAGGATGGCGGGCTCGGTGTGCTCTTCGGGAACATTGCTAAGCATGGATGTGTGGTGAAAACTGCCGGAGTTGACCCTGCATTGTGGACCTTTTCAGGGCCTGCGGTGGTGTTCGACAGCCAGGAAGATGCCTGCAATGGCATTCTCAGTGGCAAGGTGAAGAAAGGTGATTGCGTAGTCATCACGCATGAAGGGCCTAAAGGTGGCCCCGGAATGCAGGAGATGTTATATCCTACTTCCTATATCAAGAGCATGCATATGGGCAAGGAATGCGCCTTGATTACCGACGGACGCTTCTCCGGAGGCACGTCGGGATTGAGCATCGGACATATCTCTCCGGAAGCTGCAGCAGGTGGAAATATCGGAAAGATTAAGGATGGTGACATCATCGAAATAGACATTCCAAACCGCAGTATCAATGTAAAACTCACGGATGAAGAACTTGATGCGCGCCCGCAACAGCCGTTGAAACGCCACAGAGTGGTGAGCAAAGCGCTGCGAGCCTACGCACAAAGCGTTACTTCGGCCGACAAGGGAGGTGTCCGCTTGATAGACTAAACCACATCATCCACCTTATTATATATAGACAACAGCATGACTAAAGAAGTTATTACGGGTTCAGAAGCACTGATGCGTGCACTGCGTGACGAGGGCGTTAAAACCATCTTCGGCTATCCCGGCGGTGCAATTATGCCGGTGTTTGATGCACTCTACGGCTATACGAGAGGAGAAAACAAGACATTTAACCACATCTTAGTGCGTCATGAGCAAGCAGCTGCACACGCAGCTGAGGGATTTGCGCGTGTGAGTGGACGCGTTGGAGTCTGCTTGGTGACGAGCGGACCGGGCGCGACCAACACATTAACCGGTGTGGCCGACGCCATGATGGACTCTACCCCGATTGTAGTCATTGCGGGACAAGTGGGTATTGGTGCCCTCGGTTCTGATGCTTTTCAGGAAGTTGACTTAGTAGGTGTGGCCCAACCTATTTGTAAATGGGCCTATCAGATACGCAGACCGGAAGACATTGCATGGGCAGTAAGCCGTGCTTTCTATATTGCGAAGTCGGGTCGTCCGGGGCCGGTTGTGCTTGATCTTCCCAAGAACACGCAGACAGATACCTGCGAGTGGCAGCCCGCAAAGACCACGAATGTCCGCTCTTATGACCCTTACCCCACGCTTGATACACAGGCAATTGAAGCCGCTGCACAGCTTATTAATGGGGCAAAGCGCCCATTTGCGCTCGTAGGTCAAGGCGTAGAACTCGGCAATGCGCATGAGGAACTGCTGGCATTTCTTGAGAAAGCCGATATTCCTGCAGGCAGAACGCTGCTCGGTTTGTCGGCCCTTGCATCCCATCATCCCTTGAATATGGGTATGTTGGGTATGCATGGAAGCTATGCAACGAATATGAAAACGCAGGAATGTGACGTGCTTATTGCCATTGGAATGCGTTTCAGTGACCGCGTAACCGGCACTCCCGAGACCTACGCTAAACAGGCCAAGGTGATTCATTTGGATATAGATGCATCGGAATTCGACAAGAACATCAAGACCGATGTGGCCGTTTTAGGCGATTGCAAGCAGAGTCTTCCAGCCATTACGAAGCTGTTACAGCCCGCAGAACACAAGGAATGGATAGCCTCTTTCAAGAATTATGCCGAGCAAGAACGCCTGCGTGTCATCGAGAAAGACATTCATCCAACCGATGGCCCACTGCTCATGGGCGAGGTTACGCATGTTGTTTCTGAGGCAACTCGAGGCGAAGCAGTGCTCGTAAACGATGTAGGACAGAACCAAATGATATCAAGTCGCTACTTCACTTTTAAGCAGAAGCGCTCCATTGTGACGAGCGGTGGCTTCGGAACCATGGGCTTTGGTCTTCCCGCGGCTGTCGGAGCATGCTTCGGAGTGCCCCAACGCACGGTGTGTTGCTTTATGGGTGACGGTGGCATTCAAATGAGTATACAGGAGTTTGGCACGATTATGGAGCATCAAGTTCCCGTGAAAATGATCCTTTTGAACAACACTTTCTTAGGCAATGTGCGTCAATGGCAGGACTTGATGTTCGGACATCGCCATTCATTTACAGACATGCTGAACCCTAATTATGCTGACATTGCGCACGGATATGGTATTTCCTATGATGTCGTTACCGACAGGAAAGACCTCAAAATGAAGGTAGAAAAGATGCTTTCTACGCCAGGGCCTTACCTACTTGAATGTGCGATTAAGCCCGATGAAGACATTGTTCCCATGACATTACCGGGCAAGAGTGTCAACGAAATGCTGCTCGAACTGCACTATTAATCCTCATAAAGCCAAACAAGATGCAACAGGAAAAGAAACTATATACACTGCTTGTCTATTCGGAAAACGTCACAGGAATGCTCAGTCAGATATCGGCAGTGTTCACACGGAGGCAAGTAAACGTTGAAAGTATCAATGCTTCGGCCAGCAATCTGCCCAATATTCACAAATATACGATAACGGCCTGGAGCGACGAAGAGCAGATTATAAAGATTACGAAGGCCATAGAAAAGAAGATAGATGTCGTGAAAGCCGACTTCTACACTGATGAACAACTGTTCATTCACGAGGTAGCTATCTATAAAATTGCCACACCTGTGCTCATGAAGAACCCCGAGGTGTCGCGTACTATCCGTAAACATGACGCACGGATGTTAGAGGTTAACCCCACCTATACTACGGTTTTGCTGAACGGTTTGACAGAAGATATCATCAGCCTCTACAATCAACTCGATGCCTTTGGCTGCATCCTGCAATACACACGCAGTGGACGTATTGCCGTAACCCGCAGTTTCGATGAGCCTGTTTCAGTGTTTTTAAATCGTCAAGAAGAATTAAATCATGGAGAAACTGAGTAAAATCGGCAGTTATGAACTATTGGCCGAGCCTTTCCATTGCGACTTCTCGCATCATCTTTTCATGGGATATTTAGGCAATCATCTGCTGAATGCCGCCGATTTTCACTCCAATGACCGCGGTTACGGCATGACTTTTCTGAACCCAATCCACAGAACCTGGGTGCTCTCTCGCTTGGCCATAGAGATGAACGAAATGCCCGAGGCCTACAATCGCTTTACAGTTGACACTTGGGTTGATGCCGTCATGCGCTATTTCACCAGTCGAAATTTCCGCATTTCCAAAGGCAGCAAGACCATAGGATACGGCAGAAGCATCTGGGCAATGATAGATACCGACACCCGACAACCCGTTGATATACTCAATATTCGCAATGGACTTATCACCCAATATGTTGATACCGAGACGCCCTGTCCTATCGAAAAGAGCTCAAGAGTGAAGATGACCGAGACCGCAAGTCTTGTGCAGTCCATAGCCACCCACTATAGCGATGTCGACATGAATGGGCACATCAACAGCGTGAAATATATTGAACACGTGCTCAATCTGTGGCCACTTGAATGGTACAGACACCACTTCTTGAAACGTTTCGAGATAGCTTATGTGGCTGAAAGCCATTGCGGAGACACGCTGAATCTCTATCAGGAAGAGACCGACAAAGGCGAGTTCTGCGTGCGGATAACCAAGAGAAGCAATGCAACTGCCGAAGAAACAGAAGTTGTAAGAAGCAAAGTTAAATTCATTAAAGAATGAAATTATATTTTGCAATTTCGTTCTAATATGTTACCTTTGCAGGCATAAAATATATTCATATAAACCGCGTTTCCCACTCATGGGACGCATATAAAAAGATATTATGGCAGAAATGAATTTCGGTGGCGTTATAGAAACCGTTGTCACTAACAAGGAATTTTCCGTTGAGAAAGCTCGTGAAGTATTGAAAAACGAAACAATTGCCGTCATTGGTTATGGCATTCAAGGGCCTGGACAGGCCTGCAATCTGCGCGACAATGGCTTTAATGTCATCGTAGGTCAGCGCGAAGGAAAGACTTACGAAAAGGCGAAAGCCGACGGATGGGAGCCTGGAAAGACGCTGTTTTCTATCGAAGAAGCCATTCAGAAAGGCACTTTCATCTGCATGTTACTTTCAGATGCCGGGCAAATTGCCGTCTGGCCGAAGATCAAGGGCTATCTGACAAAAGGGAAAACGCTTTATTATTCACACGGATTTGCTATCAACTGGCAAGACCGCACGGGCGTAGTACCGCCTAACGACATTGATGTTGTCATGGTTGCCCCTAAGGGTTCGGGCACATCCCTGCGTACATTGTTCCGCGAGGGCCGTGGCATCAACTGCTCGTATGCCGTTCATCAGGATGCTTCGGGGCATGCAGAAGAGAAAGCACTCGCCATTGGTATCGGCATCGGTGCAGGCTATCTGTTCAAGACAACGTTTCAACGTGAGGCCACTTCTGACCTTACAGGCGAGCGCGGTTCACTCATGGGAGCCATGGAAGGACTGTTCGAAGCACAGTATGAAGTGCTCCGTGAGCATGGACATTCACCTTCAGAAGCCTTCAATGAAACGGTAGAAGAGATGACGCAAAGCCTCATGCCACTCTTCGGAGAGAAGGGAATGGACTGGATGTATGCCAATTGTTCGACCACAGCTCAACGCGGAGCACTCGATTGGGCGCCTCGTTTCAGAGAGGCTATCAAGCCGGTTATGGAGTGGTTATACCTCAGTGTGAAGACTGGAAACGAAGCCCAGATATCCATAGATCGCAACTCTCAGCCCGATTATCGGGAGAAACTGAATGCCGAACTCGAAGAGATGCGCAATAAAGAAATATGGAGAGCAGGCGTAACTGTACGCAAACTGCGTCCTGAAAATAATTAATTTTTTCTCGTACATAATGTTGTAAGGGGGTGGTTTCCGTGAGGGAATTGCCCCTTTTTGTTACCCACTGCCGACCTTTCCCCAAGGGATAAGCCGGTTAATAAAGACCTACCCCCAACCCCTCCCCAAGGGAGGGGAGTCGTTATTGCAGTGTACTTACTCCTTAAAATGATTGCTGTTGCAGTAAAAATAATTATGAATTAAACCATTATTCATTAGAATATAACTACTCATTCAACATTCCTCATTTCACATTCCAATAAAACACAACTCCACACTCAACACTCCTCATTCCACATTCCAATTATGAATTATGCATTGTGCATTATGAATTAAACTATAGTTGCGCTTGCCTTACTATCCATTTTCATCGTTGGCAAGAAATAGGTTAAATATCTTCAAGAAACTTTACAATTGCTCTTGAATGCTTTAAGAATTCAAAAAGCACGTTGGCCTCGTTCAAAATACGCACCGTATTCTGCGAGTTTGCAATGTGTTGACAATCAAAACATTACGAAAACAAAGGCAAATTATGAAGTGGAATCACGCTGAAAAACCATGCCATTTACGTCAAATTACCCCATAACTTGCTTCATTTTACGATGCTATCTGATGCAGATAGCAACGTGATTAGCGTCAGATTACAGTGCAAGATGACAGAAGCAAGGGCACCGAAGCCATGAAATGGCTTCACACAAGCGTAGAAAGCGCATTTTTATTTCTATTTGGTGGGGGCGAAAAGTGCAGTTTAAATTAGTAAATGCGACAGTCTCCGGTGACAAATAGTTTACAAAGAACTATGAAAAACACCGAGGGGGTGCCCAGCGGCGGGGGCTCGCAGCCCCCGAGAGCGAAACAGAAGATTACGATTAAACATATATTAAACAAAGGGGAGACCACGGTCTCCCCAAGATTAATTAATTTTGTATTATGAAGTTCCATCAATTAACCTCGGAGCAAAGATACACAATTTCTGTCTTACTCCAAAAAGAAATGTCCAAGAAAGCAATTGCAGAAGCAATAGGCGTTCACAGAAGTACAGTATACCGTGAGATAGAGCGTAACTCCTCTGAATATACGGGTAAATACACCTATACGGTTGCCGTCAGGAGAGCAAGAAGGCGCAAGCGACGCTATCAGAGACCTCGCAAGATGACTCCTGAGATGTGGCGGAACATCAGTAAATATCTAAGGATGGGCTGGTCTGCACAGCAGATATGCGGGCGCATGAAGGCACTTGGAAGGAAGTGTGTGTCTCACACGACCATATACAAGTACATCTGGCGGGACCGTAATGCCGGTGGAGACATCTATAGGTACTGTCGTTTCCAGTTCAAATACAGGAACCACTGGCTTAAAAGAGACAAAAAGATACTCTCGGGGAATCGGAAAAGCATAGCCGAACGTCCTGCCTGTGCTGACGGAAAGCGGTTTGGAGACTGGGAGATGGATCTGATCATCGGCCCGGGAAACTCATCGGCATTAACCATGGTGGAGAGAAGTACCAACCTTGGAATTATCAGAAAGTTGGCTAAATACAAGACGGCCCAGGAGGTTTCCAAGGCCGTAACAGAGGCTTTGAGACCCATAAAGGATGCTGTACATACCATAACTACCGACAACGGACCGGAGTTTATGCAGTATGAGGACATTGAAAAATCTTTAGGATGCAGCGTATATTATGCACATCCACACTGCCCCTGGCAGAAGGGAGCTGTAGAAAATCTGAATATGTTAATCAGGCAGTATATCGATAAAAGATGTAATATAAACAAACTCTCAACGCAGTATATTGCCGCAATAGAAGCCAAATTAAATGACAGACCCAGGAAGAAACTTAACTTTAGGACACCGAAATTTGTTTTTTACAAAAAACTTAAGTAAATTCGCATTTGGTAGTTGAAACTACCAAATGTTAAAAATGAGCAATAATTATTACACGAAGAGGAAGCATAGATGAATGCTATTCTCTGGCTATTCGCTTCATATTGCAGTTTGGAGAATATGTCGTTGCCTTTTCATATCAGGACTGTTGTTTGAGAAAATGTTTCTGTTGAAGTGTTCATTTGCAAGTTGTTGATTTAGATAAACTTTTATTTTAAATCATATAATAAGTTTTCAAAAAAGAAAATCTTTAGTGAAAAATAAAGCAAGTAAGTTTTCCTTTTGTCGAATTTAAAGGCTAATTTTGCAACTATAAATTTACTTTTACACAAGAAAATGGAAAGCAATAAGATCTATTCTTTTGAAGAAGCATACCAAACTTCTTTGAAATACTTTGACGGCGACGAGCTTGCTGCCCGCGTTTGGGTAAATAAGTATGCAATGAAAGATAGCTTCGGGCATATCTTTGAGTGCAGTCCTGAAGACATGCATCGGCGTATTGCCAATGAAGTGGCACGTATAGAAGCGAAGTATAAGAACCCGATGAACGCGCAGGAAATATTCGAAATGCTCGATCATTTCAAGTATATTGTGCCTGCAGGAAGCCCAATGACCGGCATCGGAAACAGCCACCAAGTGGCCAGTTTGAGCAATTGCTTCGTAATAGGTCTTGAAGGAAAGGCCGACAGTTACGGTGCTATCATGCGCATTGACGAGGAACAAGTGCAGCTGATGAAGCGTCGTGGCGGTGTTGGTCACGACTTGAGCCATATCCGTCCGAAAGGAAGTCCGGTGAATAATTCGGCACTTACGTCAACAGGTCTTGTGCCTTTCATGGAGCGTTACAGTAATTCTACGCGCGAAGTGGCGCAGGATGGCCGTCGCGGTGCACTGATGCTGTCGGTCAGTATCAAGCATCCCGACAGCGAAGCTTTCATTGATGCCAAGATGGAAGAGGGCAAGGTGACGGGTGCAAACGTGTCAGTGAAGCTCGATGATGAGTTCATGCAGGCTGCTGTTGATGACAGAAATTACATGCAGCAGTGGCCTATTGATGCGAAAGAACCTAAGATGACGAAGGAGATTTCAGCCCGCAAGCTGTGGGAAAAGATAGTGCATAATGCGTGGAAGAGTGCAGAACCCGGCGTCTTGTTCTGGGATACAATCCTCCGCGAGAGTATTCCCGACTGCTATGCTGACCTCGGTTTCACCACCGTGAGCACCAATCCATGCGGTGAAATCCCGTTGTGTCCTTATGATTCCTGCCGTCTGTTGAGCATCAATCTCTATAGTTATGTGGAGAAACCTTTTACAACAGAGGCTTCATTCAATTTCGACAAGTTCAAGAAGCACGTTCAGATTGCACAGCGTATCATGGATGATATCGTTGATCTTGAAATGGAAAAGATAGACCTTATCATTCATAAGATCAAGGAAGACCCTGAGAACAATGAGGTAAAAGAGGCTGAATATCATCTTTGGGAGAAGATAAAGCACAAGAGTGGAATGGGACGTCGTACCGGTGTCGGCATCACTGCAGAGGGTGATATGCTTGCAGCTTTGGGATTACGCTATGGTACTCAGGAGGCAACTGACTTTTCGGTGTCTGTTCATAAGACTTTAGCTTTGAATGCTTATCGCTCATCTGTGACCATGGCAAGGGAGCGTGGGGCCTTCGAAATCTATGATGCTAAGCGTGAAGTCGATAATCCTTTCGTTCAAAGAATAAAGGAGGCTGATCCTGAACTCTTTGCAGATATGCAGCAATATGGCCGACGCAACATTGCCTGTCTGACCATTGCACCGACCGGAACAACTTCACTGATGACACAGACTACCAGCGGAATAGAGCCGGTTTTCATGCCTGTATACAAGCGTCGGCGTAAGGTTAACCCCAATGATGCTGATGTTCATGTGGATTTTGTAGACGAAGTGGGCGACAGTTTCGAGGAGTATATCGTTTATCATCGTAAGTTTTTGCAGTGGATGCAGGTCAACGGATACGATACAGAGAAGCGATATACGCAGGAAGAGATAGATCATCTCGTTGCAAAATCACCTTATTATAAGGCTACCGCCAATGATGTTGACTGGTTGATGAAGGTGAAGATGCAGGGCGCTATACAGAAATGGGTGGATCATAGCATCTCCGTGACAGTCAATCTGCCTCATGATGTCGACGAAAGTCTTGTGAATCGTCTTTATGTTGAAGCCTGGAAGAGCGGTTGCAAGGGTTGTACTATCTATCGGGACGGTAGCCGTGCGGGGGTAATGATATCTGTTTCGAAGAAAGACAAGAAGAAAGGCAGTCATACAGAAGGCGTAGATGTTCGGGAAGATACACCGAAACAGCACGAGTGTGTCCGTCCGGAAGTGACAGAAGTACGGCCGAAAGAACTCGAATGTGATGTTGTTCGTTTCCAGAACAACAAGGAGAAATGGGTGGCTTTTGTGGGCTTGCTCAATGGTTATCCTTATGAAATCTTCACTGGTTTGCAGGATGATGAAGAAGGAATTGTATTGCCAAAGAATGTCACTAAAGGCAAGATCATCAAGTCTACCATTGAGGATGGCTCGCATCGTTATGATTTTCAGTTTGAAAACAAGCGGGGATACAAAACTACAGTGGAGGGACTGAGCGAGAAGTTCAACCCGGAATATTGGAACTATGCAAAGTTGATATCCGGCGTTTTGCGCTATCGTATGCCGATTGATCATGTGATGAAGCTTGTGAGTTCATTGCAATTGAAGGATGAAAGCATTAATACTTGGAAGAATGGTGTAGAGCGTGCGCTGAAGAAATATATCGTTGATGGCACTAAAGCCAATGGACAGAAGTGCCCGGTATGCGGTCATGAGACGCTCGTCTATCAGGAAGGATGCCTCATTTGTACTAACTGTGGCGCCAGTCGGTGTGGTTGATAGCGCCTCAAGTGATATGAATTGAAATGAAAATCAGAAATAGTTATATCTTTCTTAACGGCCTGCGGTTTCATGCTTTCCATGGTGTGATGCCGCAGGAGCGTTTGACAGGCAATGATTATCGGGTGGATTTAAGAATCAGTTACCCGTTGGATGAAGCCGTTATTTCCGATGATGTAGCTGATACCTTGAATTATGCAGCGGTCTATGAGCTTGTTTCTCAGGAGATGAAAGTGCCCGGTAATCTCGTTGAACGCGTGGCTTATAGGATTGCTGATCGCCTGTTTCGAAAGTTTTCTTCTATCAGGGAACTCGATATAAAAATACTTAAATGCAATCCACCAATGGGTGCTGACGGTGAAGGTGCAGGCGTTGAACTTCATTTAATAAATGATAAAACTGAATGAGGACATAAGGTTTTATGACATTTTTTCATTAACTTTGTCACCCGATATATTGGTTTTATGCGTAGAAAGAGAGTCTTCTTCCTGATAACAATGTTGCTGTTTGCTGTTGCTGTCATGGCGGCAAACCGCAAGTTTACACTCGTTATTGATGCCGGACACGGTGGAACTGACCATGGAGCACCTGGTAGTTACTCCAAAGAAAAAGACCTTACACTGAAATATGCGCTTGCTTTTGGGCGCTATGTTGAGGATAATAGTCCCGATGTTCGTGTGGTCTATACGCGTAAGACCGATGTTTTCGTAACTTTGGCAGGGCGTGCTGATATTGCCAATAAGTGCAATGCCGACCTTTTCTTGTCGTTCCATATCAATGCGGTTACAGGTTCGAAATCGGCCCACGGCTTTCAAAGTTGGACGTTAGGTCGCGGTGAACATTCAGGCGATCGAGGCATTAAAGCCAACCTCGACGTAGCAAAACGCGAGAATTCTGTCATGTTCTTAGAGAAAGACTACAAGACAGTTTATAAGGGTTTTGACACGAATTCTTCGGAAAGTGATATCATGTATGAGTTCATTGCAGATAAGAATCGTGAGAAAAGTGTTGAACTTTCACGCCTATTACAACAGTATGTATGTGCTTCAACGGGTCGTGTCAATGGAGGATCTCACCAGAATAACCTCGCAGTTCTGCGCTTAACGTCGATGCCAAGCTGTCTTTTGGAGTTGGGGTTCATATCGACTCCTGATGAAGAAGACTTCTTGAATGATGATGCTTCAGTAGCTTTGTATGTGAAAGGTGTTTATAATGCCTTCATGAAATATCGCCAACGTTATGGCAACGACATCAGTGTGCCTTATAAACCCATTAAGGAAGAGCCTACAATACCGCAGGTTGTGCCCTCTGATTACCGAAAACCAGCTGCTGATAATCCTGCTCCACGCAAGTCAAAGCGACGTGTCGAACGCAAGTCGGCTGAGGCAGATAACAACCTTGCAAAAGTGGAACCACCACATAAGGAAGGTGATGTTCAGGTACCGAATAGGGTAGAGAACGACAAACCTGTATTCAAAGTGCAGCTCCTTGTCAGTTCCAATGTGCTGAAATCTGATGACAACCGCTTCAAAGGATTGACCAATATTGAGTCGTATAAAGAGGGACTATATAAGTACACTTATGGGGCATCGACCAATTACAACGAGATATATCGGCTGCGTAAGCAGATACTTGACAGGTTCCCTGACGCTTTTATAGTTGCTTTCAAGAATGGAAACAAGATGGATATCAACGCTGCTATTCAGGAATTCAAATTGAAAAGATAGTTTTATATAAGTCAAACAGACAGAAAGTTAAGATAAGAATATGAAGTTAACAAAGGAAATCAAAATTGCAATAGTAGCCATAGTGGGTATTCTTGTGCTCTTTTTCGGACTCAACTTCCTTAAGGGAATGACGCTGTTTTCCAATGACAACACTTATTATGTGTCGTTCAAGGATATCAGTGGATTGTCTTCTTCCAATCCGATCTATGCCGATGGATACAAGGTGGGCGTTGTGAAACGCATTCAATATGACTACGATAAGGGTGGAGATATCCTTGTTCAGATCAATGTAGACCAAGACCTTCGCATCCCGAAAGGCAGTTCTGCCGAGATAGAAAGCGACATCATGGGTAACATTAAAATGAATTTACTCTTGGCTAATAATCCTCGTGAGCGCGTCAATCCCGGCGAAACGATGATTGGTTCGACGAAAAACGGACTTATGGGAAAGGTTGCAAGCTTGGTGCCTACAGTAGAAGTGATGTTGCCGAAGATAGACAGTATCCTCACAAACCTCAATGCGTTGTTGGCTAATCCGGCACTTGCCCAGTCGCTTCAAAACATTGAAGGTATCACCGGTAACCTCAAGACGACTTCCAAACAGCTGAATGTTCTGATGGCAGATCTCAACAAGAACGTACCCGGGTTGCTGCATAAGGCCAACGGTGTGCTGACGAATGCCGATAAGTTTACAGGCAATTTAGCGCGTGTGGATGTAGCAGGAACGATGTCACAAGTAGACCAGACAATAGCAAATCTCAAGGATTTCACCCATCAACTCAATAGCAGGGAAGGCTCTTTGGGCCTGCTGATGCACGATCCGACACTGTATAACAATATGAACAAGACCATGCGCAGTGCCGACTCTTTGTTGATAAATGTGCGGCAACATCCCAAGCGTTATGTGCATTTCTCTGTCTTTGGAAGAAAAGAAAAATAAGAGATTGCAATTAAATTAAAAATGGTCTAAATTGTAAAGATAAATGTTTCACGGCTTTTGGGCATACCCGAAAGCCGTTTTTATATGCTTCATACAGACATATTCTCAAATGTTTCACCAAATCATATGACTTTATTCAAAACCTAAGATAATCCATTTGAAATCAAGACCTTATATATCTGCAAGTCTGTAAAGAGGCAAATAAATTGATAATATGCGTAAGTTCACATGTATGAGTGATTTAACTCATTTTATCAGAAAACATTCATCAGATAGATTTGTCATTTTGATTATCTTTTACTATCTTTGCAATCACGACGTAAAAAAGAGTCGAAAGACATACATTATTATACATCTTAAATGATAAATGAAAGTGAGTCCTGATAACCGTTGGGGCAAATCGCTTGCGCTCATCAGGCAGAACGTGACGCAACAGCAATTTGAAACCTGGTTCAAACCTATTGTCTTTGAGCATTACAACGAAGCAACGAAGACTATCTTAGTTCAAGTACCTAGCTTGTTTGTGTATGAGTACTTGGAAGAGAACTTCTTGAACCTACTCAAAACCGTGCTCTATCGCTCGTTTGGTGAGGGTGCACAGCTCACTTATCGCGTTGTTACAGACAAGGAACACAAGCTGACTCAAGACTTAGAAGCCGATCCAACAGATGCTGAACCACGCAAAGAGCGCAGCGGGGCCAATCAGTCGCCTTCGCCTATGGACGTAGACAAGGCTGCCGATATAGACACTCAGCTTGATCCCCACCTTAATTTCAAGAATTATGTTGAGGGAACCAGCAACAAATTAGCACGCAGTTTGGGGCTTTCTATCGCTGAACATCCGTCTCAACCGCAGTTCAACCCGATGTTCATCTATGGCCCTTCCGGTTGTGGAAAGACCCATCTTATCAATGCTATCGGCCTTCGTTGCAAGCAGCTTTATCCCGAAAAGCGCGTGCTTTACATTAGTGCACGCCTCTTCCAATCGCAGTTTGTAGACGCCAATCTCCACAGTTCTATCAACGACTTCATTCGCTTTTATCAGACGATTGACATGTTGATTGTCGATGATATCCAAGAATGGGTCAATGCAACCAAGACACAAGACACTTTCTTTCATATCTTCAACCATCTCTTCCGCAATGGAAAACGCATACTTTTAGTAAGCGATCGTCCGCCGGTCGACCTGAAAGGCATGAACGAACGACTGCTCACACGTTTCTCCTGTGGGCTTATTGCAGAGTTGGAGAAGCCGAATGTGGAATTATGTACCGACATTCTGAAGGCTAAAATCCGTCGCGATGGCCTGCATATTCCCGATGAAGTCATCCGTTTCATAGCCTCAACAGCCAATGGAAGTGTGCGTGATCTTGAAGGCGTTGTCAATTCATTGCTGGCTTACAGCGTAGTTTACAACAGCAATGTTGACATGCGTTTGGCCGAAAGAGTCATCAAACGGGCGGTGAAAGTGGATGACAATCCGCTCACAGTTGACGAAATTCTCGACACGGTATGCAATCATTTCAGCGTTACTTTGAGTGCTGTCAACAGCAAGAGTCGCAAGCATGATCTCGTGATTGCCCGCCAAGTGACGATGTATCTCGCCCAGAAATATACCAAGATGCCTGCATCTCGCATCGGCCGTCTTGTCGGAAACCGTGATCATTCCACAGTAATTCATAGTTGTGCACAGGTAGAAAACCGCTTGAAAGTAGACAGTTCGTTCAAGGAGGAAGTGAATTCTATCGAAGTTTCTTTTAAGTTAAAGTCTTGAATTCCTGTCGTTTCCTGTCGTTGTATGTCGTAGGAAAAAGGTAAGAAGAATAGTTTTCAAAGTATTTATTTATATAAAGTGAAAGCGTCTCTGATACTCTGTATCAGGGACTTTTTTCGTTAATGAGGATTGTATGTGCTGCATTCCATGAGCTATAATCCCATGAAGCGGATGATGTGTTAATTCATTTCAAGGATATTTACAATTGCTCTCGCTATACTCGCGTATTTGAAATGAAGTCCTTCCCGACGCTGAATATGCGCTGTATTTTATGATTTTGTAATGCGTTGGATATCAGTTGATTATGGTTTTCAATGCAAAAAGCAACATGAAATCATGTTGAAAAACGGTGCAATTTGCGTCAAAACATATCGTCATCTGCGTCAGATTACCTTGCCATTTGCATCATCATACGAAGTAAAGTCTATGAGTTTATGCGGTGAACTGACTGAAATGACAACAAAAGAAGATAAAAACAAGAGAGCTGATAGGCAGAAATGGCCTCACATCCGTGCTGAAAGTAGATTTTCATTTCTATTTGGTGGTGTCTTGAGATGTTAAAAAACAGGTAATAATCTTTACAAAAACAGGTGTGATTTTCACTTTGCAGAAACTTTCAGTCTGACGCAGATTATTTTCCTTGTCTATTGCTTTGGCATTTTCGTTTGCCCTCAAAGGTAAGGTAAACAAGGTAAGGCCCGTCGGCCAGGAAACTGATTTCATCTCCTTGCGCCTTGTTAAGTGTGCCCTGCCATAGCGCATCATAGGCGAAAGAATCCCATACTAGCCCCTTGCTTTTCAGTTGCTTGCATCCGAAATTGAAGATACTTACCTGTTGTCGGGCAAACGTTTTGAAGGTGCTGTTGCCTTGGGTGGGGATGAAATATCCGTGGTCTGTAATCATGATGGGTTGCAGATGAAACTCTGAATAATAGCGCATCATGAGCGCGATGTTGGCTAATGTGTGGTCTTCGCGCTTGCCTGTAGCCCCTAAATAAGCAATCCGGCTGCCCTCTTGGATGTGCGGAAGCGTGGCCATATGGCGTGTAGCTTTGGTTAAATCGTTATCATCTTGCTCGGCCATGTGGAGGAAATTCAAACGTGTTTTCAGTTCTGCCGACAGACTGTCTCCGTCACCAACCACCGTCATTTGCTCAGAACGAATGCCGTGGTCAATGAGTGATAAGGCTGCGCCATCACATGCGATGAGGTGTCGGGCATGGCGAATAATGGTTTGGCCTACCTCGTTTTCGGGGTAGGAACCATTGGCCACGATGACCATGTCGAAGTGAGTTTCACTGTTGATGAGCGGATAGTTGTTCATGTTGTTGTTGCATCATTTGTTTCCATTTGTAGTATCCGGCCACGGCAATCACCACATATAAGCCATAAAGTCCGGCTTTGAAAGGAATTCCTTTGACGATGTAGAGATAGCAACTGATGACATCTACCACGAGCCAGAAAGCCCATTGCTCGATATATTTGCGTGCCAAAGCCCACAAACCAACGAAACTCAGCGCGTTGGTAAAGGCATCAAGCAGTGGAACTGTAGAGTTGGTGAAGCTTCGCAACACCCAGTAGGTGACGCCCCAGGCCACGAAAAAGAACACTGTTGCAGGCAGATAGAGACGTCGGCGCATGCGGGTGATGGGCAGAGCCTGCCCTTGTTGCTGTCCATGTTTACGGCCGAAGCGCCACACGGCATAGCCATAGAGTGCGGCTCCCGTATAGTAAACGGCCATAGCTGCATCGCCATAGAGACCGTGACTGAAGTAAAGCCAGATGTCAAGCAGGGGCATCACGATGCCCACGAGCCATAGAAAGATACTCGCCCGATACTCCAATACGATGTAGGTGAGACCTAAGAGCGTAGTCAGAATATCGAGCCAGTGGAGTGATAAGTATGCTGTCATATCAGAAGGTGATGCTTAAATGCGCCAGAAAGTGAATGGGTGCCTGTGGAGAATAGGCTGATTCAGTCTTAGTTTCCTTTCCGTTGTCATCATAACCTGCGCTGGCATGGCCGTTTGTGAAATACTTTTCGGAGAACAGGTTGTATATCGTTGCGCCTACAGTAATGGCTTTCACCGACTTCATCTTAAAGCTGTAACTCAGGTCAAGATTAGTGATGAAGTAAGCATCAAGCATGAGATTGCGGTTGTTGTCATTGGTCATATACTGCTCTCCGACGTATTGGCTTTGCACAGATGCTTCAAAACCGCGATAGTCAAAGGTGAAAATGTTGTTGAAAATGAGGTCGGGCGAGAAGCTGAGGTGGGTAGTTCCGAAGTTGAGTGGCTTCTTGTTATCGCTCTTTACCGTCCAGTCTTTCGCGCGGTTACGGCTCAATGTGGTGTTCATGTCCCAGCGGAACCAGCTCATGGGCTTCCAGGCAGCCTGCAATTCAACGCCTTCGCGATAGGAACTACCTACATTTCGGTGGATCATCTCACCGATAGCGTTTCGCTCTCCAGTGAGAACAAACTGGTCTTTGTAGGCCATATAGTAGAGATTAAGGCCTGCACTGAACTTCACTCCTTGGTACTTGTAGCCCAATTCCCAATCGTTCATGCGCTCAGCACGTGGCTTTGGGGCGGGATTTCCCTCGAAATCGTTACGCACTGGCTCGCGATGAGAGAGTGCCCACGAGCCATATACCGCGTGATTAGGGTTGATTTGCCAGAAAAGTCCAGCCTTGGGGTTGAGGAATTTGTAGCGTTCGTCATAACGCCAACCCACAGAATGCACGGTCGTGTATTTGTCTTCGGGATTCTCTATGCGGTATCTGATGTAGCGATATTGCAGGTCTGCATAGGCGTTGAGGCCCTTGACGAGTTCATAGTTCAGCTTTCCGTAGATGCTGTTTTCGTTTTTTTCGGCCTTGTTTCGATAGTATTCGTTATCGGGATAGTTGGCAACAGTGGGATTAATCACGCTGACAATGGTTCCGAAATGGCGTCCGTTATAATGGTTTATGGCTCCACCGAGCGATGCTTCAAGTCGGTTGTGCTTGTAATTCAAGGCATATACGCCACCAAAGAAGTCATTCCGTAAGTTCTTTCGACGGATAAGATCTGATTTCAAGTTTGTGGTTGTGAGTCCATACTTGGCAAGTTTCTGTCCCACCATATACTGTTCATAGTAGCCAAAGCCTGCCGTGTAGTGCAGGGCTACGTTGAAATTGAACCTGTCACCAAGCAACTGGTTCCAGATAAGCTGGTAGTTTTGCTGGTGATAGTTGTCAGTCTGGTTGTCATAGTAGCGTGTATTGCCGTCTGCATCCTTGTATTCTCCGCATGGATTATAGCGTCTTCCGTACTTTTTCATCTGCTCTTTTGTGGCGTAATCCCAAGCGTGGTAGGTCTTTTCTATGCCGTTGAAGGTCAGAAACTTCACGAGCGTGTTGTCTCCGGTATAGGCACCTTGCAGGAAATAGGAATTCAGTTGGCTCGCAGCACGCTCTATATAACCGTTGCTGGAGATATTGGAGAGGCGGCCGTCAAAGCTCCAATGGTTTCCCAAAAGGCCCGAACCGAAGCGCAAACTCTCTTTATGCGTGGCGTAACTGCCTGCAGAAGCATTGAAATTCAAGTAAGGATAGAGCGAAGGAGCATCTGTCTGCATGTTCACAGTGGCACCAAATGCAGCGCTTCCATTGGTAGATGTGCCCACACCTCGCTGTATCTGAAGGTCTTTTACGCTTGACATGAAGTCGCTCATGTTAACGAAAAACACTTGCGAACTCTCTGCATCATTCACTGGAATGCCGTTAGCGGTGAAGTTGATACGGCTCGGGTCGGTGCCACGTACTTTCAAGGAAGTGTAGCCAATGCCGTTTCCTGCATCGCTTGTTGTGGTTACACTCGGCGTGAGAGAAAGCAGAAAAGGAATATCCTGACCATGATTAATCTTCTTGATTTGGTCTTTATTGAGCGTTGAAAAGGCCATGGGAGTATACTTTCCTGCACGAGTTGATGTGACTTGTACATTCTGCAACTCATAGGTTTTGAGTGTGTCGATGGACTCCTTTGCTGCATAACTCTGGCTCACTGCTATCAAAGCGGCCATCAGCATTTGTGGTTTTCTGTTCATTTTGAAGCTTTATTAATGAATAATCTCGATTTCTTTCCCAACAACATCGAGGTTTCTGCATTGCTTTTATGCATCAGATGGTCTTAAAAATGAACTCGTGGAATAATCTCTTCCCTGCGTCGGCATTATCCGTTTCAGGTTCCATGGGTCTGTTCTCAGCATCCGCAAACGCGGTAGCACCCCGTGTGTTGTGTCGTCAACGCAATGTTGAAGACGCCTGCAAAGGTAGTGAATAGCATTTAATTATGCAAATCTTTTTATGGATTTTGTTGTTTTATCCGAAACAACAGCTTGAGTCTTGTCCTTAAATTTCCGCTCTGTATTGTCGTGGTGAAAGTCCTATATGGCGTTTGAAAAACTTGCAAAAGCTGCTGAGTGAAGGGAAATTGAATTCGTTGGCGAGTTGGGTGAGTGTTTTGTTGGAATAGCGTAACTCCGCCTGGATAGCTGAAATGGTGGCTCGGTCAATCCATGTTTTGGCCGTTTCTCCCGTTTCCCGTTTCACGACCATACTGAGGTGGTGGTTAGACATGCAGAGCGTAGAAGCATAAAACGAAAGCTCATGTTCGGTGTGTGTCTTTTGATTAACCAATTGAATGAAAGCCTCGGTCTGCTGTTTACCCAACGACCAATTCTTCTGTGGAGCTACAAAGTCTTGGTCATAAAGCATTTCGGCGAAGTTGAGTGCAGCGACAAACAGAGCATTGAGTGCTTTGTTTTTGTCGCCGGTAGGTAGTTTTGAGAGGCTCATGATAGTATCGAGATAGCACTTGTAAACCTTACTTTCTTCCTCGCTTAGGTGAACTTTGAAACAAAGTCCCGGGTTTTTGAGCATTGTGGGAATATCCAATCCGAAGAGTTGACGCAGGTATTCCTCGGTTAGAGCAAAGCCTTCAAACCGTGTGTCGGGTGCAAAGCTGTCGTCGTCGAGCACACTTCCCCAGTTGATGAAAATCATATCTCCAGGCTCGCAAGCATAGGGACGCGAGTTTACTACAGGGCAACAAGAACCTTGTTTGACGATAGCAACACGCATACATTCCATGCGAATGGGTGCATTGGCCGCTATTATTGCTTGAAAGAAAGGACTGCAATCGGTGAAAGCCATATAGTCTGAGGTGACAACATGGTCTCCCAAAGTTTTGTATTCCGTAGATTGTAGCAATTCGGTCAGTTCTTTCAGTGATGCAATCGTGGGCATTTTGTTCTTGTTGCTTTCCATAATTGATGCTTGATATTGTAGTCGTAAAGGTACGAATAATAAGGACATATCAGGCTTACTTTGTTATATTTTAACATTTTTCGTAAGTGGAAAAACAGTATTTTATCCCAAAAAGGTAGCTAAAATGCCCTTTTTTATCTCTATTTCAGTGATTTCATACATAAAAGGAAAATTTACATACCTTTTTGACAAGGCTTATATAAGGAAATATGTGTACTTTTGCAACAATAAAATTCAACTCATGTAGGTGCGCGACTAATTAAACGATTATACTCATATAAGTCCAAATGATAATTAAGTATCACTTAAGATGAAATTATAGTGGTAGCTATAAGAGAGAAAGACTCGTCGGGATGATGGGTCTTTTTTTGTTTGTAAATCTCTTGTAGCCATTCTTCAAGAGAGTGCATCTGTATTTATCAGGGATATATAAAGCGAGCCTTGCAACCGATACTTGGTATCATTGCAAGGTTCACCTTATTATATATATGTGTTTTTACTCGAAATCTATCGATATTGAATTCAGGTTATTATCATTTGTCTCGGCACTATTTCAGAACGGGATAAGTTGGTCCCGCTTTGAAACGGTAGGTACAAGCATGAGTCGGTTCTTTTGCATTGAAGGCCTCAATAGCATCGTTCATAGCCTTTATGGTCGCTGGAGAGTTCAGGTCGGCACGTGTTTTCTTCCCGCAGTTTTTCCCCGTATCGGCTATTCCTACAGACTTTGGCAAATCATCCGAAGCGTCAGAAAGGGCAAAGACTCCATTGCCATACGGCTTTCTCAAGCTTACGCCGGGCTTTCCGTTTTGTGGAAGAGTGCCCGCGCTGAAACAGCCGTAAAGTGCAGTACTCTTTTCAGATGTTGCTGTACACAATCCCGAGGCTTGCTCACCTACATAAGTTTTGCCTTCCACTACCTTTATATCTCCGACGTTATAGCAGGCCACAAAAGTGTTTCGGACATCATTCGGTTTGTTCTGATTTTCCTCGGCCTCTCCCGTTATTCCTCCGGCCCGTCCGTCTCCACGCACAGAGATAGTACCGTAGTTGACGCAGGCTATCATGAAAGAGGGTATATCGTACCCTGACAGTAAAAGATCGGCTACACATCCGGCCACGCCCCCTATAATCCTGCTGTCGTCGGAAAGGGAGACGACATTGGCATAGTTTGAGCATTGCATCATGGTTCCTCCGTAGAAATAGCCGATGAGACCTCCCATATAGACTGCTATCTTATCGGAGGATACGGTTCCTTTGACCGTACAGTTTTGCATGGTACCTCCCATGCAGTTGCCTGCTATTCCTCCAATAGTCACAGCTTCTGAACCGGTGTCGTCACAATTTCCTTTGATGTCGCACTCTACGGTGAGGTCTTTAACCGTGGAGTTCGGATATAATTGAGCAATGAGACCGAGATGCCGATAGGTGCCTTTCGTCATCTTCAATTCTTTTATCGTGTGATGGTTTCCGTTGAGCGTGCCCAAGAAACCAACGGCCTTACCGCTTGCATTGTCTTTCGTATATCCCAAGGGATACATTTCGTGCCCGCCGAAGTTCAGGTCTGCGATCAGATTGACGATCAGTCCATTCGTAGGAATCGTATTGTTGCCTACCTGTTCACAAAGCCATACCCATTCTTCTGCATCCTTGATGTTATAGGTTCTGCCGTCGGCTTCGGGAGTTACGGCCGATGTCGTCACCCCGTCCCATTTGGATAGGTTGGCTTCTCCACCCGGGATGACTTCACGGCCAGTCCAGTCGGCCACCGTCACTTCGCCCACCTCGAGTTTCTCCTTGCCCACGGTGAGGCGGTAGGTGTAGCTCTTGCCGACATTATACGAATAGTCCTGCAGCTTGGCAGTCATCGCCTTGTCACCTACGGTAAGGGAAACCGTATTGTACGCAGCATTACCGCGAACAAGCACCGTGTAGGTGCTGCCCGCTTCGCCCGTGCCCTCGGCATAGGGTGTGTATGTTACTTGAGGGGCGCTTGCGTTGCTCTTGCTATGAAACTCGACCTTCTCCACCTTGGCATCGGCAGGAAATTCGGAGTTGAAGCCGGCTATCTCGACAATAAGGCGTGCCGTCTTGCGTTGCATCGTAAAGTGCAACGCGTCTTTCGTCTTTGCTTGGGTAAGCCCCCCTTCCATCAGGTCTGCTTTAGCGATTTTGTCTTTACTGCTCTGGTCTGTTGGAAAATCATATGGTGTCCCATCAACAACTTCCAAGCCATATTCGGCGGGATAATAGGCTACGAAATGCTCCTCGTTGTCTCTCCAAAGGAGGTATTTGCCGTCTTTGGGCTTCCAGGCAGCGCCATCGAAACGATAGATGGCATGCAGGTCGCTGTTGAAGCTTGTCACCAAGATTTCGTCTCCTTCCTTGAACTTGGCTTGATCCTCCACCGTGCCCAAAGGCATGGAACGGGTGGTGGCAAACGGGTTGTTTATACTCGCCGTAATCCGCACGGCATTTTCGGGAACTTGGTCTGCCTGCGGCTCGCCAAGTTCGTTGTTACAGGCGGTCAGGCCTCCGAAGAGGGCAGCCACTGCAAGCATTTTTACTATCTGAAGTTTCATTGTATTAAATGTTTTTATTGCATTAAAAAGTTTTTATTTTGTCTCGATGTTTTGCGTGTCGCCGTCAATCCATGGAGTAGCGGTGAAGCTGCCGATGACAACGATGTCCTTGCCCACCGTGAGGGTGAGGTTGTACTGCGTGTTGGATGTGAGGGTAACTTTATCCCCGGACTTCCATGTGTACAATTTGCCTCCTATGACAATCTTCACCGCGAAGCCGTTGGCATTGATGGTCTGTGGCAGGAGGATGCATTCGTACTTCGCCACGGCGTTCTGCTTATCGGCATTACCGGCGGTGTATGAAGTCTGAAGAGGTTTGACAGATTTCTTTTCGCTCAGCCCGCTGAATTCATCGGTAATGAGTGTCCATGCAGCCTTGGTGTTGGTGCCATTCACGTTCACCTCGGTAATGGGATTGTTGGTGGTGCCGATGCCGTTCAGGTTGAAATCAGTACCGAGCTTCACGGTGAGGTTGAGCTTGGCAAGGCGGTGCTTGAGTTCTACTTTCATTTTGCCTCCTGTGGTCAGTTCGGTGGCAGGGTTGAACTCGTGGTTCTTCATCGCGAGGAGGTCGCTTTTGTTCAGCTTGTCGTCAGTGCTCTGGTCGGCTTCTACCTTGATGTTCACGGGTGTGGCGCCGGTGGCTTTCCAATTATCATCGGTCAGTGTGACGTCAGGGATACATACGGCGGCTACGTTCACCTTTTGCGTCTTGTTTTGCCAGAGCATCATCATTTTCTCAGAACCGTCGTTCTTGTAACTCACCCATTGGTCGCCATCTTTCTTCATCTGAGCGTTGTAGGAATAGGTGTCATTGACGGGGTTCTGTACACGAAGCTGGAACATCGTAAGATTGTTTGTTTCCATTCCCGCACGGGTTTGTGGGTCAGTTACATCGGCAGCCACGCGAATGATGCCGTCGGCGGGAAAATGATCAGTCGGAGTGACGAGGTTTTCATCATTGCTGCACGCAGCTGTGGCAAGTGCGGCAACGGCAAGCATTGCCAGATTTTTGATTGTCTTCATTATCTTGATTATTTTTTATGATGATTATTATTGGAAAATAAAAACGGGTTTTATCAGAGATTATCCGATTTAATCCACTGCTTCTCCACCCGTGATGTCTGCGGCAGATCCCCAGTCGTTGATGACCACTTGGTCAAGCTCAATGCGGTTACGTCCCACAATGAGTTTCACCGTCTGCTTTTTGCCCTTGACAAGCATCAGCTGTGTGGGATGAGTGTAGACGTAGTTCTTGCCGTTGATGGTTATCGTGAACTTCTGCACTGCCTGCGGCATGATGACGGAAGCATACACCTCGTTGGCCTTCACTGTTTGCAAGTGGAACGGAGCAACAGTCCCGTTGGGAGTAATCACACCTTTGAGGTAATCAATGGTGCCTTCGTTCTTGGCCTCTATGCTTGTCGAACCGACAGTGGGCGTGCCGCTGAACTCGTTGCGGTAGGTCAGTTCCAGAACAAGCTTGGACATCATGTGGTCGAAATGGAGCGATACCGGATTATCAGTGGCTTGCAGTCCCGCTTTGCTTTTACCTGTATTGACGGCTACGAGCAGGTCGCTCTCCAACTGCTTCTGCGTGTCTACCTTCACGGGGTCGGCCTTGAAGTTGGTTACGGTGCGGGCTGGATAGACGGAGAGGAAGAAGTGAGGCGTTGACATGTCTTTCCATTTCATGAGAGGAGTGGCCTGCCACTTGCCCCCTTTCAGTTCGTTGATGGAGTTGTTCACTGCAAGGTTGGCGAGTGCCACCTCATCGGCAGTGCCGGTCCAGGCATAGACACTGATTTTGTCGCCTTCATCGAACTTGGAGGCGTTGCCCGTGGTGGAGACGCGAGTCAGGTTGTCAATGGAAGTACTCACGGTGATGTACTCAGGCTTGGTCTGCGACAGCACTTGTCCGTTGTCGTTATTGCAGCTTGCCAGTGCAATGGCTGCCAGTGTGACAGCGAAAAGAAACTTTTTCTTCATGTTTGTTAATTTTATAGGTTGAATAATAATTAAAGTTGTTTCATCAGTTCTCTCATTGGGTAATGGGATTAAGTATTTCCCCGCTGATTGTCCATCCCTCTTCCCAATCGCTGATCCGCATGGCATCGATATGCATGAAAGGCTTAAGTTCAGCGTATTTCATTTTCAATGTATACTTGCCAGCCGGCTTCATGAGAGGGGCTTCTGCATCGCACTTGCGCAGGCTTTTGTCAGCAAGGTGGAACGTAAAGTGGAGATAAGCATGCGTGGCATTGCTCACCGTAGGCATCGGACGAAGTGTTTCAGTCTTGATGATATTGTTCTGTTCGACGGCGATTTTGCCTTTGGCTCGCTGCTTGTTTTCAGAGGCTCTCCCCCAAGTGCCGTCGGCCTCCTTTTGTGAGGGGACAAGGGCTTCGGCGGCATTGATCACTACAGTCTCAAGTTTCGCACCCTGTGGGACGCCTTCCACTTCTATCGTGAGCTCCGAGAGAATGCGATGCAGTTTGAGATTGGCACGGATGTTCCTATCCTTCGGCAGACTGATGTGCGCTACGGCATAGTGGGCGTGCTCGGCTAAGGCCGAAGCTTCCTGAAGTTTCAGTGACAATGTGGAAAAAGTCTCGTTGCCGTCTGCTCGGAAAGGTTTGATGAGATTGACCGCAGCCACCACGTCGTATTCCCCTACGGGAAGCGGATGGATGTCGAGGGCGGTCAGAAACTTGGAACTGTATTCGCGCTCGGATACGAGCTTGCCGTCAGCTTGGAATATCCACACCTTGACATTCTTGATTTCGCGACCGGCATCGGCGGGATCTGCCCAAGAAAGGGTGGCAGAAATGCCGTAAGCCTCATTGCTTGTGTCGTTGGAGTTGCATGATGTAAACAAGAACGCCACGAAAAATAAAAGTGATAACAAAGGTGACGTGTCAGAGAACACTAAGCGGCACACGACGGTGTAATAAAATGATATCTGTTTCATAATTTAATCCTCCTTTACTGTTTCCGAACGGCGCGCTTTGGCAGCGTTCTTTTCGTTAAAGTCTCGGCCTTTGCCAGCGGTCTTGATGCGGGCAGAATTGATACCCCGGGTGGTCAGCCATGTTTTGAGGGCTTTGGCACGTCGCACTGACAGACGCAGGTTGACAGCATCGCTACCCACAGTGTCGCACCAGCCTGTCACGATGATATTCAGCTTCGGATTGTCTTGTAGTAGGTGGAGTATCTGCTGCATTTTTGTTTCCTCCTTGCTCGAAATCCTTGCACTGTTGAAAGCAAAGTACACTGTGGGGAAGTCGACTGTTGCCACACTTTCGGCAGCTGCCACACTTACTTCAGAAACGGAGCGTTCAGTTGTCTTTGACCGCTCAACCTGTTCTGTCACTTTTGTCATTTCCGGTTCGTTGCCCTCTTTCCGTTCCGGTTGTACGTGAAGATCATCAACTTCGGGCATATTAGGTTCTGAAGGCTGCAATGCCTCTGTTCTTTTCACTTTCTTGCCTACAGAATAAGTGAGCTTCAGGCCAGCTTCGCGGAGCAGATTTGTTTTGTAGCCCTGTTCTGGAATGTGATCGAGACGTTTGCCGACAAGCTGTGTGAAACCACCGTAGGCGCCGATAGCCCAATGCTCGGACATCCGGTAGCTGATTTGCATCTCACCACCCCACCCAAAGTGCCATTGAGATCCAAGCCCCATAACGGTCTTATTGTCTGAAATATCCATGAAATCGGCTTTCGTACGCACTACCGATACAAGGGGTGAAATCTCCATACGCCAGCGACGATTGACGGAGCGGAAGAATTTAAGCAAGTCGATATTGCCCTGCAAGCTGAAGCTCTGGATGCTGACGCGGCTTTTGAGGTCGTTGTAGTTCCAACCCTCGAGGCCAATGACGGGAGCATGGTAACGCACGAGATCGCTGCCCAACCAATAGTTCGCACCGACATCGCCTTTGCGGACACCGAGAGTGACTTCTCCCCATTTCAATATACCTTCGATAGAAAATACGGAGTTAAATCGGTAACCTCCGGAAAATCCTGCATTCCATCCTGGCCGATATTTATCAGCAGCAGCCGAAACGAATGTAGACGTACCGCCCGACAGTCCGCCACGAAGTCCGACATACCATCCTCGGCTCGTGGATAGTTCTTTCGAAACCTCCTGTGCATGGAGTTGGAGAATAGCTCCTCCAAGCAGCATTGTCAACATAACTCTTTTATAATTCATATTTTGTTTTAATTTAAATGGTTTGCTTCTCATCATAATTAGCTAAAAGTCTGTCGCGATATTGCTTTGTCTCTGTCTGATGAGCTCGTATGAATCTCCTGATTGTTTTTAGCGAGAGATCCTCGAGCAGATGTTTGTATGCCAGCGCATCGAAAGGAACAGGAAAGGACCGGAGATAGAAAAGGCGTTTCCCACATGTGGAAAGAATAAGGAGCATTTTGTCCATTTCAGCAGAAAACCCAATGGTCATTCCTGCATCGCTCTCCTCCGTTATATATACCCAATACATCCTCTTAATTCTTTTTTTTGTTGATGCTGGTACAAAGTTAGAAACTATGTTTTCCTGTGGTGTCTCATATTCGAAAAAAAAAGTGTCATATTCGGAAATCGCCGTAAGACAGATAAATACGGATGAAAAAGTCTCTATTCTTTCTTTCCTTTCTTATAGGAAAAGGAATATCAAAAGAAAGATAAAGCGATAATCAAAACTTGTTTTAAGCAAAGAAAAGGTCTGTCATTTTCAAGAAAATCTGCTCAGATACGGGGTACAATCATTGATTTTCAAGAAAAATAACTCAGATACGGGGGTAGATTATCAATTTTCGGGAAAATTTGTTCAGATACGGGGTACAATCATTGAAAAACAGAAAAATGAAGCTTTCGTAGGGGTACGATTGATGAAAAACGCATAAAACAAGGCTTCGTACCCCTACGATGAGCGGAAAATATGAAAAATCACGCTTCGTAGGGGTACGACGTACAAAAATCAGCTTTCTTCCACGAGGGAAAATCAAAAATCTGCGAAAATCGGTTTTCCCTCATGGGGGAAAATCAAAAATCAGCGAAAAACGGCTTTCCCCCGCGGGGGAAAATCAGAAAACAGCGAAAATCAGCTATCTTCCACGAGGGAAAATCAAAAATCGGCGAAAATTGGCTTTCCCCCGCGAGGGAAAATCAAAAAACGCCATTGGCTCCATTTCCTACTCCTCAGAAAAACGAAAAACCCCGAAAGTTTGACAAAACAACTTTCGGGGGTCAGTTCACATTTTACATACTCTCTTTCGTTATCTATCGACCTGGCAATTGTTATTTTCTCTTCTTCTTCTCTTTGGAGATGACCTTGTATTCCGAGGGCGACATGCCATAGCTGGTTCGAAAGCAACGGTTGAAAGTGGAACGGGAATTGAAGCCCGACAGGAATTCCACTTCATTGATATTCAAGTCAGGATTACCGGTCAGCAGGGAGGCTGCGCGACGCAGACGGTAGCTGTTGATAAACTCATTGACAGTGGCACCGTCGGCATATTTGCGCACGGCATCGGCAAGATAAACGGAGTTCGTGCCGAGTTGTTCGGCCAGAATATCTCGGTTCAGTGCCGTATCTTTGTAAACTTCCCTGGTCTGCATCAGTTCGCACAGTTGGCGGTAGAGCCTGCCTTCGCGGTCGAGTTGTTCTTCAGGAATGGCTTTTTCCGAACTCTCTACTTCGTCCTGCACACGTCGGTATTGCAGAATGGAGTCGTACAAGGCTCTGTTCTTACGGTGCATCCTGCGCATATATATAATGTATAGGATGAGGGTAAGCAACAGCAGTAGTCCGATAATAAGAGAGAGATAGAAGCGTGTGGTGATGATTTCGTTGCGTAGCGTGAGCTTATCCACTTCAAAAATGGTATGCAGTTCGTCGAGTTGGTTGGCAAGTTCCGTGGTGCGCAGCCTGTCCTTGTGAGGAAGTATCTCGTTGTAGAGTTCGGCAGCCTCCTTATACCGTCCGGCTTTCAGGAGAAAATCTGCCTGCTGTGTCTGCACGGTGAGCAGACTCACGGAGTCGCCCGAGGCAGTAATAATTTCCATGTTCTTGCGGTTGCAGGCTATCGCTTTTGCATATTGTTTCGTCGCCGCATAGTAACGTGCCTCTACTTGTAAGAGCTTGTATTGTGCGACAGCCTTGCGCCCTTCTGCGTATATCTCTGCTTGTTTCAGCAGTTTGTAAGCCTTTGAATAATTCGCCGTCTCTATTTCAGCAACGGCAGCTGCCAGTGTACAGTAAAGGTAACGTCCGTTTAGTGGCTGGGTATAGCCCTTGCGCAGTGCCTCTTCCCGATATTTGTCAAGGACGTTTTTCCATTTTTCGGTTGTTGCCCGCAGTCTGCCGTACTCGCCCAATCCGTCGAGAGTCTCGCTTAAGGCATTGTAGGCAGAGAGCAGTTGTGAGATATCTTCTTCCTTAGACAGAGCGGCAATACTCTCCGTTAAGGATTTTTCCGCTTCACGAAAGCGGCCCATAGTTTGGTAGATGCTACCAATATCGTATGAGGAAACCCCCAGTCCGTAGTTGCTGTTCACCGCGTGTGCATCGGCATACATCTTCCGTGCTTCGAGCAAGGCGGTCTGCAGTTTTTCCTCGTACATATACCTCTCTACCAAGACGCTCCACGCATTGTAGTAATACTCCCACATTCTGTTTTTCTTCAGAGATTTGAGTGTCTCTGGCAGATAGAAGAGGATGCTGTCTGGTTTATCGTAGTTGTAGTAGCAATACAACTGTCTGACACGTGCCCTTCCCTCGGCATCTGCATCCTTTTGTTTCAAAGCTTCCGCAAGAAAATCGCGGATGCAGCGCAACTCATATGCCATATCATCTTGGGCGGCTGCTAACCGGCAGAGGTTACTGTGTGCCCGCAAGAGTTCTTTTCCCTTGAGGTGTTTCATTTCCCGGCGTATGGAGTCGACAGAAGTGACGGCATATACGCTTCCCATCGAAAGCATAAGGATAAACAGGATAGATGTGATTCTTTTCATCAGTATATTTATTTAAATCCTACAGTCTGTATCATAAGTTCAGACAGCTCTTCGATAGAACTTGCGTTCACTGACTCCTTGCCTGGGCTGTGGAGTACAATGTTGCCGTCTCTTTTCAATTCTCCGGTTTCGATGTACGCTTAAATGATAGAACTTCTGCCCACAATCACTCTTCTCCTCGTGCTTCATGATTTTGAAAACAGAATGAGGGAGATTTCAAGTTGGCTTTATTTCTTGCAGTCACAAGGCGTCCACGGCTTCAGTTCCTTAAAGAAATCGTGGCCTTTATCATCAACAAGAATGAAAGCAGGGAAGTCTTCAACGCGTATCTTCCATACGGCTTCCATGCCCAATTCCGGGTATTCTACGCATTCAATACTCTTGATACTGCTCTGTGAAAGCACTGCAGCAACACCGCCAATCGTACCTAAATAGAAGCCACCATGCTTCTTGCAGGCATCTGTTACAACTTGAGTGCGGTTGCCTTTGGCTATCATGACGAGAGAACCGCCGTGTTCTTGGAACTCATCTACATAGGGATCCATGCGGTTGGCAGTAGTCGGCCCCATCGAACCACAGGCATATCCTTTCGGAGTCTTGGCCGGACCAGCATATAGAACAGGGTAGTCTTTCATGTATTGCGGCAGATCTTCGCCTGCATCAAGACGCGCTTTAAGTTTTGCATGGGCTATATCACGTGCCACAATGATTGTTCCTTTAAGGCTGACACGCGTTGAAACAGGATACTTTGTAAGCTCTGCGCGCACGGCATCCATGCCTTTATCTAAGTCAATTTCTATGCCCTTAGCGCCTTCTCCAGGCTTTCTGTATGCTTCGGGGATAAGTTCTGAAGGGTTAGTATCCATCTTTTCGAGCCAGATTCCGTCCGCATTGATCTTTGCTTTGATGTTTCTGTCGGCCGAACAACTTACTCCCATGCCGATAGGACAGCTTGCACCATGGCGTGGAAGACGGATAACGCGGATGTCATGTGCCAGCGCTTTGCCGCCAAACTGTGCACCGAGACCAATCTTGTGCGCCTCTTTGAGCAGCTTGTTTTCAAGATCTATGTCGCGAAAAGCACGCCCGGTCTCGTCTCCGGTGGTAGGAAGATTATCGTAATACTTGATAGATCCGAGCTTAACGGTAAGCAAGTTCTTTTCTGCGGAGGTTCCACCTACGACGAAACAAATATGATATGGAGGGCAGGCTGCAGTTCCCAAGCTCTTCATTTTCTCCACCAAGAAGGGCAGAAGTGTGCTTTCATTCTGGATAGTTGCTTTTGTCATAGGATAGAAGTAGGTTTTATTGGCCGAGCCACCACCTTTAGCTACCATGACAAAACGATACTCTGCACCCTCTGTTGCTTCGATATCAATCTGCGCAGGCAGGTTACATTTGGTGTTAATCTCATCATACATGTTGAGCGGAGCATTCTGAGAATAGCGCAAGTTGTCTTCAGTGAAGGTGTTGTAGACACCGCGTGAGAGCGCTTCCTCATCTTCAAAGCCAGTCCAGATCTGCTGACCTTTCTCGCCATGGATAATGGCCGTACCCGTGTCTTGACAGAAAGGAAGTATGCCTTTGACTGCAGTTTCGGCATTACGGAGGAACTGCAGTGCTACATACTTATCGTTTTCAGAGGCTTCCGGGTCGCTAAGTATGGCGGCAACCTGCTCGTTGTGTGCGCGACGCAGCATGAACTCAACATCGTGAAAAGCCTGCTGTGCAAGAAGAGTCAAGGCTTCTTTTGAGACTTTCACAATCTGCTTGCCTTCAAATTCGCTTGTTGTTACACCCTCTTTTGTCAGAAGACGATATTCCGTGTCGTCCTTTCCAACCTGAAACATCGGTGCATACTTGAATTCAACTTTATTTGCCATAATGTTTTTTGTTTATGATATTGTTTCGAATTTCTCATTGCTTGATTGTTGCAAAGGTATAAAAAATATGTGTAATTCGCAGCGAATTTCATGTTTTTCGTACGCATCTTTTTCCGGATTTTGCGAAAGGAAACCATGCAATATACAGCTCCTTTCATGATGAGGAGAATGCTTAAAGTGGAATATACGAGCCATTTGCATAGCTTGATAATGTAAACTTAATGTCTCGTTTTTAACATCTCAGAGCATCACCAAATAGAAAATAAAAAGCAGAAAAATGGGCGTTATCTCTCGCGTTCAATGTCCTTGATGTGCAATTTCATTCATGATGTGCTGTGATTTGACGCAAGTCATGCTGCTGTTTGCGTCAGATTACACCATGAAGTGATGCAAGATACAAGCTGATTTGACGCAAATTGCAGTGTTTTTCAGCGTGATTATTCCCCATAATCTGAGTTGAATTTCATAATAATCTGACTATCAATATGTTGCGAAACCGTAAAAAACAGCACTTATTTGGAACGAAAAAGACTTTTGTTTTGAATTCATTGATTTAACAAGTACTATTGTAAATATTAATGATAAGATTTAACATATCATTCGCTTCTTGATTAATTCCTTGTTATTCTCAAGGTCTGCTGTCACTGGATTGAAACATGATGCCACATTGAAAGCAGGAAAAAGGGATATGTTTCAATGGATGAAGCATATCCCTTTAACAGAAGTTGTATCTTATTTTTCGGCAAAAGATTGCTTTTCCATTCTTTTACCTTTTAGTTTTCTCAGCCTTTTACTCTCCGAAGATGTCTTCCGTCGTGAGGCGTTTCACGGGGGCTATCTTTTCAAGTACTTTCATGTCGAGGTTCTTTTCGTTGCCAAGAACGGCATAACGATAAGGCTTATGGGCAATGTTCTGACGGGCGAAGCTGACAATGTCCTGCAAGGTAAGCTTCGGTAATGCGGCATATATGTCCTGCATGTAGTCGTGGTCAAGGCCCAATTGCTTGAGGAACAGATAGCGTTGGAAGATGTTGAACTTCGTTGTTCGTTCGCTTTGAATGGATTTCGTGAGGCTTTGTTTGGCCAAATCAAACGCTGCTTCGTTCTGCGGCATACTGTCGACAATCTCGTTGAAGACCTTGATGCAGTCGCCCATCTTGTCGTTCTGTGAGATGATATGCGTGAAGAAGCTTTCCGAATCGTCCTTATATTCAGGATGTTTATACATGGCATAAGCGTTGTAAGCCAGTGCACGTGTTTCGCGAAGTTCCTGGAAAACCACCGTGTTCATGCCTCCGCCGAAGTACTGATTGAATAGGGTTTCAACGGGAGCTTTGGCAAGCGACCATGTCTTCCCTTCGTTGTTGTACTGTCTGAGATAGATGTTCTTGGCGTCGTATGGGGCAATGAGCACTTCGTTTTGTGCCGTCAGCTGTGGCTTATAGGGCTTGTTGACAGGCATGGGTGCCCATTTTGCAGGTGTAGGATGCTCCTTGGTGAGCAGTTTGTCGAGCTGCTTGAGGTCGGATGCGCCGTAGTATAACACGGTGTGTTGCATCTTTCCGAGTTGTGCAAGCATGTCAACGAGCTGCTGTGGGTTCATGGCACGCAGGTCCTTTATAGGTGTCTTGTCGCGCGTCGGATTGTATTTTCCATAGATTGCATAGTCCCAAAGTGCATTGAAATTAGCCTTCTGATCGGTCTTTGCATCGTTGCGTGCCTTCTCAACCATGTCACAATAGCGGCTCCAAGAGGCCTTGTCAGCCTTTGCCTGATGCATGATCTTTTCTAAAAGTTGCAGTGCTTGCGGCATGTTTTCATTGAGACCGGTGAGATAGATGCTTAGTGTGCGCTGGTCCATGACGGCATAATATTTACAGGCAAGCTTGTAGAAAGCCTGTTTGATTTGTGAAACGGTCATGTCGTTGGTGCCGATATAGTCGAGATAATCAAAGGCGGTGTTGTAGAGTTTGTTGGCTGTGTAGCCGAAATCATAGCGGAAAACGAGGTCGAAAATGCCGTCGTCAGTATTCTTCTTGTAAATCAAAGGCAGGCGAGACTTTGTGTTTGAGAATGTAAGTTCTTTCTTGAAATCCACGAACACAGGCTGTATCGGCTCTGTTTTTGCCGTGCGGATTTCGTTGAGGAACTTGCTTTCAAACTCGCGGTTTGCAGGAATTGGGGTGATGATAGGCTTCTCAATCTTCTTCAAGGTGGTGTCGGTGCCCATCTGTTTATAGACACATGCGTAGTTATCCGTGCGCAGATGACGGCGTGCAAAGTCTATGATATCCTGCTTGGTAAGCTTTTCCTGACGCTCTATCTGCTGTGTGACGTCAGCCCATGGCTTGTCGTTGACGAAAGCATCTACCATCATGCTGACGCGCTTTTGATTGCTGTCGAGCGACTTGTAGAATTGAAGTTTCTTGTTGGCAAGCACAGCCGGCAGCAGATCATCGCTGAATTCACCGCGTCCCAGCTTTGTTGTTTCGGCTAAGATGAGGGCTTTCAGGTCGTCAAGCTTTTGATTTTGCAGGGGCACTCCCTCGATAAGGAGTATCGAATAGTCGTGAAGTTCGTCGAGATATGTGCCTGTTTCCATGGCTTTCATAGGCTGGTTGATATTGATGTCAAGCAGTCCGGCCTTGCCGTTCGAAAGCATACGGTTCACGATATCAAGCGTGTCATTCTGCAACTGATTGGCACCTTTGAAGCGCCAACCCATCATTATGTTTTCTGCATCAAGTCCGATGACAGTGGTATCGCGTGGACTCGTAATGGTCTTTTGGGCCTCGAACTCGGGTCGGGAAAGCTGTTTGCTGGGCTTCCAGCTGCCGAAATATTGGTCGATGATTGCGATAACGGCGTCTGGATTGAAGTCGCCTGCAAGCACGATAGCCACATTATTAGGCACATAATAACGGTGGAAATAGTTCTTGATGTTGACGATTGAAGGATTTTTCAAGTGTTCTTGCTCGCCGATTGTGGTCTGGGTGCCGTATGGATGCGTAGGAGCGAGGAGTTTCCAAAGGGCAGCATACTCCTTACTTCCGTCGCTTCCCATAGATATGTTCTTCTCTTCGTAGACGGCTTCAAGCTCAGTATGGAAGCCGCGGATAATCATATTCTGGAAGCGGTCGGCCTGAATGCGTGCCCAATTTGCGATTTCATTCGATGGAATATTCTCCACATAGCAGGTCACATCGTTGCTTGTGTAGGCGTTACTTCCTTCAGATCCGATGCTCGCCATGAGCTTGTCATATTCATTCGGGATGTTATATCGGGCGGCAAGTTGCGATACAGAGTCGATTTCATGATAGGCGTTCTTGCGTTGTGCAGGGTCAGTGAGCGTGCGATAGTGTTCATAACGTCGTTCAATCTCGTCGAGATAAGGCTTTTCCTTGGCGTAGTCTGTGGTGCCAAACTGTTGTGTTCCCTTGAACATCAGATGCTCCAAGTAGTGTGCCAAGCCTGTTGTTTCGGCCGGATCATTGCGAGATCCCGTGCGGACTACAATGTTGGCTTGCAGTCTCGGCTGCGCTTTGTTGACACTCATAAACACTTTCAAGCCGTTGTCAAGGGTGTAGATGCGCGTCTGCATCGCGTCACCTTTGACGGTCGTGAAGTGGTAGTCTTTGGCCGAAACTGATGAGATTGCGGTCAAAGCCAATGTGAATAAAATCGTTTTTAGTCTCATATTCTTTTAGTTTTCAAAATCAATTTCGTGGTCAAGATTGTCGATAAAGTCATCAAGTACATGCTTTTCGACATCTCCCATGGCGTATTCTTTCTCGGCATCTTTACGTATTTCGGCAATCCATGCACGTCGGGCACGCACATAGTCCTCGCGAATTCGCTCAATATCTGCGTCAGTAATCTCTGAAAGATGATAGTAGTCAAGTATCATCTGATAAGTCCAAGCCCACTGATATTCACGATAATTGCAGTTGATTTCCTTGAAACGGTCAGTCACTTCCTGTATGGTTTCAATCTCTCCGCTCTTGATATCGTCAATCAGTCGCATCTCTTCACTCTCCGGAAGCAGCAGTCCGCTGAGGTCATTCCACTTTCCAAGCCCTATAGTTGTCGTCGGAGGCTCGACTGTTCCACATTTCTTGATGACTCGTTTCAGCACGGCTCCCATATAGATACGCAGGGCAATATCGTAGTATTTGATGCCCTTGTTGAGCGAACTTGCATTGATCACATAGTTATGATAGGTGTAAGTGGTTACGTTTTCGCCACTGGCATCGAGCAGTTTCTCAAGGATTTGCTTTCCTTTTACTATCTCTCCGACGGAGAAAGGAGATAGCCAATCGAAGTTGACGATGCTCTTTTGGCTGCCCACAGGACGCACATCGCGCTTCGGCCACTTGCGAATGTCGCGGTAAAGTCCTACGGTTGTGATGTTCCTTCCAGGCGAAAGATACATTGTATCGCCGTAAGCGATGAGGTAAGAGAACGGCAGATTGCGCGTGTCGGGATGATACATCAGCTTGCCAAAGCACACGGAGAAAGTTCCGATATAGGCCGGCATGAGCACATAAGCACCGCTGGCAGTCTTCGTTCCTCGCTCCAAAATGCCGTAGTGCATAGGTCCCATTTTGTAAGCATGATTGCTGAAATTCGTTGCACTTCCAGCGTTATAGAAAGAGAACTGACCGCCAATAAGCAAGCTGCTTTTATGGTGACTGGCCGTAAAAGGGCCACAGAATGCGGCGCAAGCTTCCCCATTACTCATGTAAGAATTAGCAAAGAACACACTTGAAGATGCCGTAAATCCGTTGCTGATCTGACAGGCTTCGCCCACAAAGCAGTCTTGAATTTTAACGCTGTTGATAATGCTTGAGCCTTCACTGATAATCGAATTCTCGCAGATAACGCCTGTACCGATATACACGCTTGAAGCAGGTGAACTCAGAATAGTACAGTCGCTGAGGCGTGCAGCGCCATTGATTTCGCAGTCATCATAGACAACCGTGTTCGTAATTTCCTTGGTGTTGACAATCTTGACATGGTTTCCGATGTAGGCTTGATCGTGGCGTTTGCGGGCAATCTCTTCGTTGATGAGGCGCCGAATGGCATCTTTGAGGGGTTTGTCGCCGAAGTGTTTTGCCATGAAAGCAGCAAACTGACTGTTCAAGTCGCTGAAAAGTATGACGTTTCCATCGCCAACTTCATTGAGTACGGAGATGAGATTGCCCTCGCCATAGGTAGCCCCGTCGGTGGTTTCCATAGCGCTTACGTTGCTGATATAGCAGTCGTCACCAATCGTGTAGTTATTGATGAAGCCGCCAATGTTCTCAATCAGGCAGTTATCACCAATGTTTACGTTGCGCAACGTGGCGTTGTTGATGCCCGAATGCTTGAGGAAACCACGGCTCACTTCAATGTTCTTGTCGAAGTCGCCGATAGAAATCTCACCGTAAAGCATTACCCGGTGCATGTAATTCGGCTTGAAATCATCTGATACATGCACGTTTGTCCAGTCCTCAGCCCAGCAGTTTCGGTCTTCAAGAACCCTTATTTCTTCATCTGTAAGTTGTCGCATGATGTTCATTCATAATTCATTGTTCATTATCCTTAATTACGAATACCGGAGTAAAGTGGTTTATTCCACCTCCGGATATAGGAAGTCATTGTAGGGATATTTCTGCACATGAAGCTCTCTCACCTTTTTATATAGGGTGCTTCGGAACTCATCTATGTTCATTTTCTCCTTGGCACTGATGAACAGGCAGTTATCATTGAGGCGTGCCATCCATGTCTTTTTCAGTTCCTCTAATGTGATATTCTCGCGCGTTTCGGGCGTAAGGTCGTCCTCATCTTTCTCTACCCAATGATAGTTGTCAATCTTGTTGAAGATAATCATCGAGGGTTTGTCACTGCAACCCAAGTCGGCAAGTGTCTTTTCCACTACCTGTATCTGCTCTTCAAAGTCGGGATGTGAGATGTCAACCACATGCAACAGCACGTCAGCCTCGCGCACTTCGTCGAGTGTACTCTTGAAGGAATCAACGAGATCTGTGGGGAGTTTGCGAATGAAACCTACCGTGTCAGCCAGCAGGAAAGGCAGATTGTCGACAACAACCTTGCGAACGGTGGTGTCAAGCGTGGCAAACAGTTTGTTTTCGGCAAACACTTCGCTCTTTGCCAACAGGTTCATGATGGTGCTTTTGCCCACATTCGTATAGCCCACGAGCGCCACACGGATCATTCGTCCACGGTTCTTTCGCTGGGTAACCTTTTGCTTATCAATCTCCGCGAGGCGCTGTTTGAGCAGCGTGATGCGCTGAAGAATAATACGACGGTCCATTTCAAGCTGTGTTTCTCCAGGGCCACGAAGTCCCACAGAGCCTTTACCTCCACCCGAACCAGAGCCACCTCCCTGTCTTTCCAAGTGCGTCCAAAGTCGTTGCAAGCGTGGAAGCATGTAACGATATTGGGCTAATTCCACTTGCGTTTTAGCGTTGGCAGTCTGTGCCCGCATTGCAAATATGTCGAGAATCAACGAGGTTCGGTCAAGTATCTTTACCTTCAACTCGTTTTCTATGTTGCGGATTTGCTTGGCAGAAAGCTCATCATCGAAGATAACCATACCTATAGGTTCTTCGTTTTCTTCGCAAGTTTCGATGTAATTCTTGATTTCTTCCAACTTACCTTTACCCACATAAGTCACAGCACTGGGGCCGTTTGCCTTCTGAGTGAAGCGCTTCACGGTCACGGCCCCTGCCGTGTCAGCAAGGAATTCGAGTTCATCTAAGTATTCTTTTGTCTTGGCTTCCGACTGGTTATTGGTGATTAAACCCACCAAAATGGCTGTTTCGGCCTTGACTTCAGAGATTACAAATTCTTTCATCAGCTTTGTTTATATATACAATATGGTGCAAATTTAATAAATTAGCACGATAATTCATCGAATGACTGTAAGAAAGTTATGCAGGAGTTCAATTCTTTCCGTGTGCGAAAAGCTATGAGGTGACACTTCATGCAGATAGACTTTTTGCCGCAAACGTTTACGTAATTATTTGCATGATTTGTTTCGTTTCATGCTAACTCATTGAAACTTTTGCCTATCTTTGCCCCAGATTGATAATGGAAACAATACAGATTTTCAATAAACTCATGACTTCTTAAGAACAAACTACTGAAACATTTCAAAAAGAAATAGGCCTCGACATTGAGTCGGGGCTTTTTCTTTGCCATATAGTCTATGCTCTGTTTCAAGGAAAAATGATAGGAAACATACCCTCCGATGCGTTGAAAGTCATGATGAAATAGCAGGAGGCGGATGATATGTTAAATCTTATCATTAATGTTTACAGTTGTGCTTGTTAAAGCAGTGAATTCAAAACAGAAGGCTTTTTCGTTCCAAATAGGTGCTGTTTTTTATGGTTTTACAACATATTGGCAGTCAGATGGTTATAAAATCCAAGTCAAATTATGGGGAATAATCACGCTGAGAAACACTGTAATTTGCGTCAAATCAGCTTGTATCTTGCATCATTTCATGGTGTAATCTGACGCAAACAGCAGCATGACTTGCGTCAAATCACAGCGCATCATGAATGAAATTGCACACAAAGAACTTTGAAAAAGCAAACTAACTCCTGTTTTTTCGTCTGTTTTTCTCTGTTTGGTGGTCTTCTGAAGTGTTAAAAACGAGCAAGGAATTCAACAAAAAATCATCATTCGTAAGGTCTTTTCTTCTCTGTTTTGTCGCTTAGTTTCGTCATTCGGATGATTTTCTTCGCTTGGCTTTTGTGGTTTGTTGCTTTTGTCTTATCTTTGTGAATGCAAAACAACTTTTACGTAATAACATGAAGAAAACCTTTTTATTGGCATGGGTATTGAGCCTCACTGCAATGGTCTTTGCCGACGTTCACACTGTTTATTCACCTGACAAAAAGCTCAAACTCTCGGTCAACGATGAAGGAGGAAAGCTTGCTTATGCGATTTTCTATGACGGAACAGAAGTCCTGAAGCCTTCAGCGCTTGGACTGAAAGCCGATTATGGCGACTTCACACAAGGCATGAAAATCGTTAAGGCCACGGAAAAGGCGATGAATAAGGCATACGATATGACGCGTACAAAACGTGCACATGTGGACTATGAAGCAACTCAATTGACGTTGAAATTAGTCAATGAAAAAGGTTTCCCGTTGCAGATGACGTTCTCTGTAGGCAATCATGATGTGGCTTATCGCTACACCTTGCTGCCTTCCAAGGGTGAAAATCCACGGTGTGGCGTTGTATATAGCGAGGCCAGCAGTTTCAATTTTCCCGATGAAACGCATACTTTCCTCACGCCACAGATACAGCCTATGTCGGGTTGGGAACGCACAAAGCCGAGTTATGAGGAAGAATATCGCGTCGATGCACGCTTGACCGACAAGTCAACCTATGGCGTTGGATATACTTTCCCCTGTCTTTATCGCATTCCAAACGGCAGAGAAAACACGTGGGTTCTTGTCTCTGAAACAGGTACAACGAGTTATCCCGGATGCCGACTCTCCGAATATGAGCCTGGCAAGGGATATCATGTTGCCTATCCGCAAGCAGGAGAAAACAACGGTGTTGGCAGTGAGTTTGCGTCTATTCCTGTACCGGGAAGCACGCCATGGCGCACGATAACAGTGGGCCGTTCGCTGCAACCTATTGTTGAAACCACCATCCCTTATGATGTCGTTGAACCGCTTTATAAGGCGAAATATGACTGTAAACCGGGGCGCTATACATGGAGTTGGATACTTTGGATGGATGAAAGTTGCAACTATGATGACCAGGTAAAGTTTATTGATGTGGCTTCCAAGATGGGCTATGAATATATCCTTGTGGATGCACTTTGGGACAAACAGATTGGCCGAAAGCGCATTGAAGAGCTCTCACGTTATGCACAAAGCAAGGGTGTGAGCCTCATGTTGTGGTATAACAGCAATGGAACGGCGAACGATGCACCGCAGGGTCCGCGCAATGTTATGAGCAATTCGATTGCCCGTAAGCGTGACATGGCGTGGATGAAGAAGATAGGTGTGAAGGCAATAAAGGTTGATTTCTTCGGTGGCGACAAGCAACAGACGATTCAACTCTACCAGGATATCCTCAGCGATGCCAATGACTATGGACTTCAAGTCATCTTCCATGGCTGCACATTGCCACGTGGCTGGGAGCGCATGTACCCTAATTATGCGGCGAGTGAAGGCGCTTTAGCGAGTGAGAATGTGTACTTCACAGAACATCATGCCAAGCAGGAAGCATTCGAACTGACCATGTATCCGTTTACAAGAAATGCCGTTGCAGCATTCGATTGGGGTGGTGTGCTGATGAACCGCTATATGAGCAAGGACAATAAGAGTCGTCATCAACGGTTCACAGGTGATATCTTTGAAATGGCAACGGCTATCACCAATCAGTGTAGTGTGAACTGTGTGGCACTGACACCGAACGCTCTTGAAAGTCTGCCTGCTTTCGAAACAGACTGGCTGAAGCAGCTCCCTACAACGTGGAAAGACCTCCGTTTCCTTGCCGGTTACCCCGGAAAGCACTTTGCTGTGGCTCGACAAACCACGGAAGGTAAGTGGTATGCTGCTGCTATCAGCGCTGAAGAGAAACCTGTTACCTTGACACTTCATCTCCCGATGTTTGCCGGAAAAGAAGTCAATGTGTATGCAGATGGCCCGAAAAAGGCAGGTTCTTTGTGGCTCACACCAGGCATGAAGCGTCAGAAAGTGGGGCGTAACGGACAATTGAAAGTGACAGTTCAGCCGCGTGGTGGCATCATTGTGAACGAGTAAATGCAAGAAACGCTTCTCCCTGTCTTTAGTTTTTAGCCGTTAAGTAAGTTCCTGAAAGGAAATCAAAGGTTTCTGAAGACAGGGAGAAGTCTGTTTGTGAATAGTGAAAGTTCTATGTTGAGAGCCTCCTATATGAGCATTAATGATTTGTGAAGATATGTTTGTTTTGTACTTGTACTATAGTGAACAGTTACTATTCAAAAGCCAAAATGTGATTTATTAGTGTGTGTGTTTGCGTAGATTTTAACTTATTTCTTGAATAAATCACTATGTGTTCCTGTACTGAGAAAGTATAGAATAAACTCTTTATCGTTTTGTTCCCAAACAAGAAGCCAGTCTGGTTGGATATGACATTCCCATAGATCTTTATACTTTCCTTGTAGAGTATGGGCATGATATGTAGGAGGAAGTTTTCCTTCTTCAGAGAGAATTCGAATTACTTCCTTTAGTAATAACATGTCAAGTCCTCTCTTCTTACAACGTTTATATGCTTTCTTGAAGTTTGAAGAGTAGCGAATAATGTAACTCATGCATCCAATTGGGCAAATAAATCATCTGCATCTTTAGCCAAATATCCTTTGTCTTTGCCTGAACGGTAGGCCACAACGTCACTGACAATGTCGTCATTCAGTGCCCAACCAGTATCAGGGTCGACAATGGTTTCAGTTTTTTCACTGCATGTCTTGACATTAACGACCCCGCTTATAGCCTCAAGAACTTTCTTGAGGTAGGGGATTATCTTGTCGTCTTTAATCGTAATTACCAATTGTGTCATTGCAGTTCTGCTCTTGTTGTCTTTGCAAATATAGATTATTTTCTGTCATTTTCCAAATATTTATGTCCTTAATATGATAGGAACTAAATAGGAGCTACACGGTAATATAAGCCTTTTACGCCTCAATTTTCTGTTTAACCTGCTCCATGAGCCATGCACTTTGCTCGGCAATTGTCATGTGGCTGTTGTCGAGTTCGATAGCATCGGGAGCCTTTCGAAGTGGACTTACCTCGCGATGACTGTCGATATAATCGCGCTCCTGCACGTTTTTCAGAATGTCGTTGAAGTCAGCAGGCATGCCTTTTTCTTTGAGTTCGTCATAGCGGCGCTGTGCCCTTACCTCGGCAGAAGCCGTGACAAACACTTTCAGTTCAGCCTCGGGAAACACTGTTGTGCCGATATCTCGCCCGTCCATCACGACACCTTTGTCTTTCCCCATACGCTGTTGCTGGGCTACCATGGCTTCACGTATGAAAGGAACTGCTGCAATCTGGCTGACATGATTGCTCACTTCAAGCGTCCGGATGTCGTTTTCTACAAGTTCATTATTCAGGTAAGTATCGGGTCTTTCGGCCGTCTTGTTAAGTTTGAATGTTATGTTAATCTTGTTCATCTGCCGTTCAAGGTCAGCCGTCTTGACGCTACCATCGGCATTGAAAAGCCCATTTCTCATGGCATAAAGCGTCACAGCGCGATACATGGCACCGGTATCTACATAGACATATCCTAATTTCTTGGCCAAGTCTTTGGCCATAGTGCTCTTGCCACATGACGAAAATCCGTCAATGGCAATGGTTATTTTCTTCATAATGAATAAGCAATATTAATGATGATTGAATTGTTGCTGACGTGATATTTGCCATAGGCGAGGTTGATTTTGAACTGCTCCAAGTTCAAACCTGCACCCATACAGAAGCCTGCCCCGTGGCTACTTTCTTCGCCGGACGTATCGGTAATGCGCATCTCATGCGCCCTGCGGAAGTTGTATCCAAGGCCAATCCAGATGCTTTCTGACAGATGTGCATCGATGCCTGCTACCAAATGGTCGATGAATTTGTAGTTCCAGTGATTCATGTCTACAAGGGTTGCAGACAGCCTAATGGGGGTGTTTGTGAGCTTTTTGCTTACTCCAAGCTGAACATCTAAAGGCATTTTCTCAAACTGGTCATCGTAAGCTTTGAGTTGTCCCCCAAGGTTTTTAGCCACTAACGAAACGCTCCATTCGTGGTCACTGTCATAGTAATTAAGTCCCAAGTCAACGCCCATGGCAATGGAATTATACGAGCTGATATATGATGTTATCAACTTCGCAGCAATGCCACCTGCAAGCCGTTCGGTAAGCATATACGAGAAATAGCCGGCCAACGAGATGTCTTTTGCCGAGAATTCTCCTGTCTGCACATTGTTCTCATCCACCTCTTTTATCTTGCCATAGTTGAGATATTGCGCTGAAACAGCCCACGAAGCATGCTCGCCGACATTGCGGTTGAAGGCTGCACTTGCCATGTTTGCGCCACGCATATAGTTCATATAGTTGAGGCTTATGGTCTTATCTGAAACACTTGAAAGCAGGGCCGGATTGTTGAAAATAAGCGATTCGTCGTCCTCAATCAGTGTGATGTTGTCGCCACCGAGGGCTGCTCCATGGGCACTGTTGGGCAGTCTGAGGAAGTTATATCCCGTCAGACTTTCCTGCGCAACGGCTGGAGTTGCACATAAACTAAATAGAAGTGCGAATGCAGTTATTTTCATTTAATTTTCCTAATTATTCGACAAAGATACGGTTTTTTTCAAATATAAGCATTAATTTTGCCTTACAATGTGAGACCGTTGACAGCATGTTAATGAATAAGTCCAAAGAGACTGTATTTCATATAGCATGAAATGGGTTTCCAATCTGCGTCATTTTACCGTGCAAACTGACGCAGATGAGCGTGTAATCTGACGCAAGTTGCACGGTAAAATGACGCAGATTGCGAGGTGTTCTGAAATCAGTTGGTAGTCAATGAGTTATAGAAAGAGTTTTCAGATATTGCATGATGCGTGGAGAGTGAATGTGTTTCATATAGCATGGAAATAAAAAAGTCATATCGTGCAGACATAGAACACAAGCGAACAACTAATTTCCTGTTGGGCTTAGTGTTAGTGCTCGCCATGCTTTATGTGGGCTTTGAATATACCTCGGGGCCTGCTGACGACAGTCACAACAATGACATGACCGATGATGTGAGCCAGGATATCGAGCTGATGCCGGCCATGGATGTCAGGGATATGATAGCGGTTGTACCGAGTGGAGCCACACATGCCGTCACCGAAAAACTCAAAGCCGTGGACAAGACGCCCCAGATGGCTGAGAAACTCAGTCCTGACAATGGTGATATGACACAGGGTGTAGGTGGTGAGAACATGCGTACGAACACGCAGGATGATGCTAATTCTACCGCTGCTCAATCGCAAGTGGCTGTTGACGAGAATGATAATCCGCTGCATTTCCGTATTGTAGAGAAGCTGCCGGAGTTCCCGGGAGGCATGGTTGAGCTGATGAAATGGCTCACACGCAACCTGCATTACCCCGCTTTGGCACAGCGCCAGAGGCTTGAAGGCAAAGTAGTTGTGTCGTTTATCATCAATAAGGACGGTTCTGTTACGAATGAGAAAATAGAGAAAAGCATCGATCCTTTGCTCGACCAGGAGGCCTTACGTGTGGTCAAGATGATGCCGAAATGGAAGCCGGGAATAGAGAAGAACAAACCTTGTCGGACGATGTTTGCCATCCCGATAAACTTTAAGTTATAAAATGAAAGCTGAAGAATTATTAGTAAAGGTCAATGACTTTTTAGACAATCTGAAGTATGATCGCAAGCCAAGTGGCCTGTATGACCCCGTGAAATACGTGCTTTCGATGGGTGGAAAGCGTATTCGGCCCGTGCTGATGCTGTTGTCTTACGGTCTGTTTAAGGACGATGTGGAGTCTGTTCTCATGCCGGCCTGCGCCTTAGAGACCTATCATAACTATACATTGTTGCACGATGACCTGATGGACAACGCTGATATGAGGCGCGGACATGAAACAGTTCATCGCAAATGGGATGCCAACACAGCTATCTTGAGCGGTGATTCGATGCTGGTTCTTGCCTATGAACGCATGGCAAAGTGTAATCCTGTTTATCTGTCAGATGTGCTTCATACGTTCACGGAAACGGCCTTGGAGATAGGTGAGGGGCAGCAATATGACATGGAATTCGAAACGCGCAATGATGTCACTGAAGACGAATACATAGAGATGATACGCCTCAAGACGAGCGTTCTGCTGGCTTGTGCGCAGAAGATTGGGGCTATCTTGGCCGGTGCTTCGAAGCAGGATCAGGACAATCTCTATAAATTTGGCGAGCAGATTGGATTGGCTTTTCAGCTTCAGGACGATTATCTTGATGTTTATGGTGACCCGAAAGTCTTTGGAAAGAAAGTCGGAGGAGACATCATCTGCAATAAGAAAACCTACATGCTCATCAATGCTTACAACCGAGCTGATGCCGAACAGCGGCGCGAACTGCAGCATTGGATGGAAGCAGAGACGTTCAACAGCGATGAGAAAGTGGCTGCTGTGACTGCTATATATAATAAGGTGGGCGTGGATAAACTGGCAATTGAGAAGATTGCTTATTATTTTGAAGAGAGTAAGAAGTATCTTGATGCAGTGCAAGTGAGCGATGAACGTAAGGCCGAACTTCGGCTTTATGCACAGAAAATGATGCATCGGAAGAATTAAGTGAACCAATCCCGGGAAGCAGATAATGCCTTATAGAAGATTACCTAAAACGGATGCAAGCAGGCTTAAGGCCTTGAAGACATTGCTTGGAAACGACAGTCTCTACACGGTGAGAGGTCGGTTTGTTGATTGGGAGACTATCAATGCGGCACAACCGGCTTATAACGAACTGAAAACTGCTGTCGACCAATATACCCTTCAGTTGAAAGTACAGACGCGAAGAACGCCGTATGTAGAGAAGCCTCAACGCAATGCAGCAATGTATGTGGGGCATTTCATTCAGGTTCTGCTCATGGCTGTAGAGCGTGGAGAAATACGGAAAGCACAGCTGAAGCTATATGGTTTGGATGAAAAAGCAAAGGCAATGCCGGCTAATCTGAAGTCGGCTGAAGGGTTGCTTGTATGGGGGCCGAAGATCATTGAAGGTGAGAAAGCGCGACTAAAGCAGGGTGGAAGGGCTATCTATAACCCTACTATCAGCATGGTGTCAACCCATTTCGACATCTTTCGTGAAGCTTATGAACAGCAGCGGAAACTGATGTTGCAGACTCAAACAGCGCTTGATAAGGTGCAGATGCTGCGTCCTAAGGTCGATGAAATCATTCTTAATCTGTGGAATCAGATAGAGGCGCACTTTCAGAATGAACCACCCGAGGTGAAATTTGAACAGTGCCGGAAGTATGGGGTGATTTATTATTATCGCCGAAATGAGGAACATATTTATTGAAAATGACATTTACAGATACACATACACATTTAGATGGCGAGGAATTCAAAGCCGATTTGTCCGATGTAATCAGCAGGGCTAAGGAGCAAGGTGTGGGCCGTGTGTTCATTCCTGCCATTGACTTGAAGTCTGTTGACACCGTCCTTGATGTGTGTCGGCAGTTTCCCGGCTATGCTTTTCCAATGATTGGTCTGCATCCCGAGGAAGTAAAAGCCGACTGGGAGATGCAGCTTGATGCAATGAAATCGCGTTTCAATGAGGCTCCTTTCATTGCTATTGGTGAGGTTGGACTTGACTTTTATTGGGACAGGACCTTTGAACGGGAGCAGTTGTTGGCTTTTGAAGCGCAGGTGGAGTGGGCTGTTGAGGTGCAATTACCACTGATGATACATTGTCGTAAGGCCCAGAATGAGTTAGTACATATCCTGAAAAAGTATGAAAGTCGGCTCTCGGGAGGTGTCTTCCACTGTTTCACGGGTAATCAGAAAGAGGCAGAACAGCTGCTGCAATTCAAGAGATTTGCACTTGGAATAGGTGGTGTTTTGACGTTCAAGAGCAGTCATTTGCGTGAAGACCTGCCCGCTTCAGTTCCTTTGGAGCGTATTGTTTTAGAGACAGACAGCCCATATATGGCCCCTGTTCCACATCGGGGAGAACGTAATGAGAGTGCTTTCGTACATTTGGTATTGGAGAAATTGGCTGAGGTTTATGGTGTTTCAGCCGACAAGGTGGCGCAAGTGACAGAAGAAAACGTAAGACGTATATTCACGAAAATATAAAAAACAGGAATAAAGATGAAACATTTTATGGCACGTTTTGCCATGCTGTTGCTGCTGACAGGCTTGCTTTTCAGTCCGGCAATGGCGCAGAACAAGAGTGCAGGTCAGGCAAAAACAGATACGGCGAAAGTCGATACGACTTCTAATGATGATGCTCTTGCAGCCCAACTTGATGAAGCTGTAGCCGACAGTAGTGCGTTGTTGGGAGATGGCGTGACGAGCGAAGGCTTTCATCAAGCCTTGAAAACCAAGTTCATTGAGGGCGATGCAGGCTTTATGTCATTGGTTGCTTTGGCCTTGGTCATCGGTCTTGCCTTCTGCATTGAACGCATCATCTATCTCAGTTTATCTGAAATCAATGCGAAAAAGTTTATGACCGACCTTGACGAACGCATCATGAAAGGAGATATTGAGGGCGCAAAGAAGTTGTGCCGAGATACCCGTGGTCCTGTAGCCTCTATCTGTTATCAAGGTTTGGAGCGTGTACATGAAAGCATTGATAACATTGAACGGTCTGTTGTCTCCTATGGTTCCGTGCAGGCTGCAAACCTTGAAAAGGGTTGTTCATGGATTACTTTGTTCATTGCCATGGCTCCTTCTTTGGGCTTTTTAGGTACAGTTATCGGCATGGTTATGGCCTTTGATCAGATTCAGACAGCTGGAGATATCAGTCCGACCATCGTGGCTTCGGGAATGAAAGTGGCTTTGCTGACAACGATTTTCGGTATCATCGTGGCCCTGATCTTACAGGTGTTCTATAACTATATCCTTTCAAAGATAGAGCATATCACGTCACAAATGGAAGAAAGTGCTATCACTTTGTTAGATGTTGTGATGAAATATAAGTTGAAAAAAGAATGTTAAGACTGAGCAATATAAGGCATTGGCCTACGGAACGGATATCACAACGGGTGCTTTATCTGCTGATAACGTTGGCTGCAGTGGTGTTTGTTTTGTTCTATGGCATAGGTTATGACCGTCCTTTCGCCGACAACCCAAGCTTCAATGCGCCATTGTTTACCGACTTGTTATTGTCATTGATGCTCGTGTTGACAGTGCTTGCAGGTGGTTTGTCGATATGGGCTGTTGTGCGAAATGTACGTAAATTGCGTGGCTCGGGTAATGGAATTGAAAACAATGTGCCTGCTGCGCGCATCTCTCGAAGTGTCATTTTGGGTACGATAGGCATAGTAGTCTTCTCCTTTTTGGTGGCTTCCGGTCGTGAAATGCTTGTCAATGGACGGCCTTATGGAGATTGGTTTTGGTTGAAAGTATCGGATATGTTCATCTATACATCGGTCATTCTGTTGCTTGTAACCATTGCCGCTGCCATCTATGGCGCTACGAAATATTATCGGGGAGCAAGGAAGTGAGCATGTTTAGGCATAGAAAACATAGGGTTCCTGGACTGAATACGACGTCTACAGCAGATATATCTTTCATGCTGTTGATATTCTTCTTGGTGGCTTCTTCTATGGATGTTGACAAAGGACTCCCACGACAATTGCCGCCTGCGGAGCACAAACAGCAGCAGGATGAGACTGAAGTTGACCGACAACGCCTGTTAGAAATCAAGATAACTGCACAGAATCAGCTGCTTGTTGATGGTAAACCTATGTCTCAGAAACAGCTTTCGAATCATATCTTACGTTTCATAATGGCACGTGGAAAAAGCCATCTTATCTCTTTGGATGCTCATCCTGAGTCGAGTTATGATGCCTATTTTCATGTTCAGAATGCCCTTGTTGCGGCTTATCGAGAGTGGCGCGACCGCACAGCAAGGCAGAAGTTTGGTCGTGTTTATAATCTGTTGACACCTCAACAACGCGAAGAATTGCGCACACTTTGCCCGCAACGCGTGGCCGAAACCTATAATATGGCAGAGAAAGGAGGCACACAATGAGTCTCTTTCAGCGCCATATTCATGAAATGCCAGGCTTGAATACCGCTTCACTTCCTGACTTGATATTCTCCGTTTTGTTCTTCTTTATGATTGTTACTCACATGCGTAAGGAGACGCTGAAGGTAGAATATCGCGTGCCACAAGGTACAGAACTGACGCGCTTGACTAAGAAGTCGGCTGTCAGTTATGTGCATATCGGTCGGCCGATAAGTAGTCGTTATCCCGTCTCGGCTTTGGTTTTCGACGGTTCGTGCATTCAGTTGAATGACAAATATGTCACGCCGAGCGAAATCATTGATTATATTTCGGCAGAGAAAAGCAGGCTTTCTCCCGAAGATCAGCAATTGATGACTGTCTCTATAAAAGCCGACAAAGCTACTAAAATGAGTGTTGTCAATGAGGTGAAACAGGCATTGCGCCAGGCAAAAGCGTTGAAGATAAACTACTCTGCAACAGAGATAAAGAAATAATTCCTATAAAATTAGATAACAATCTGTCATAATATTATAATTTTAGTTGCAACATTCAAACTAATATACTAACTTTGCAAGCAAATTAATATATAATATGTCACATCATAATTTAGATTTACTGGATAGGAAAATCCTTAAGCTTATTTCAGAGGATGCACGCATTCCATTCCTTGAAGTGGCGCGAGCTTGCAACGTAAGTGGTGCTGCAATTCATCAACGTATACAGAAATTAACGGCTTTAGGCGTATTAAAGGGCTCACAATTCATTATTGATCCCGAGAAGGTTGGTTATGAAACATGTGCTTATATCGCTCTTTATCTGAAGAATCCAGAGAAGCATGACATCGTCGTTGATGCTTTGAAGAAGATTCCCGAAGTGGTAGAATGCCATACAACTACAGGCGGTATGGATCTCTTTATCAAGCTTTATGCCCACAATAATCGCCACATGATGCAGATTATTCATGATAAACTGCAACCTTTAGGGCTATCACGCAGTGAGACTATCATTTCATTCAGCATGCTCATTGACCGACAATTGCCGATTACCGACATTCAGGTTGAAGAGAATAATGATGAGGATGAAGACGAATGAGCATAGGAGATGACCGTTAACCTGTCCATCATTAACTCGTTAACTCCTCTCCTCAACGTCTCTGATAAACAGTAAATGCGAAGGCAAAAGGGTTGTCTTCGCTTTTTTTATGGGCTTCGTGAGCCACCAAATGCCAGGAGTTATAGGCAGGGAAATAAGCATCGGCCTGCTCTGCCAGGGCATCTATCTCTGTCAGATAAAGCCTGTCGGCCTGTGTAATGGCTTCTTTATACACCTGTTCTCCGCCGATAACGAACACTTCTTCTTCTGTTTGGCACATGTCTAAAGCCTCTTCGAATGATGAAACACGTGTACAACCATGAAAAGAAGCAACAGATTTACTGATGACAATATTCTTCCGATGAGGCAAGGCGCCGTTGGGCAGCGATTCAAACGTATGACGTCCCATGATAACCACATGCCCCATGGTCAGCCGTTTGAAATGTTCAAGGTCGGCTTTGATGTGGAATAGTAATCTGTTCTGATAGCCGATGGCACGGTTTCGGGCCACTGCTGCAATGAGAGAGAGTATCATTCAATCACAATGTTGTTGTCTTCGGGGATGTGTGAACTTTTGATTTTCCACGCCTGCGGATAGAGATTGTTAGCTCGGTTGCCTAAGTTCTTGGCAAAACCGATAGGAAAATCACGGTAAGTCAATAGCACTATACCGCGCGGAGCATCTGCTTTCAGCGTGACAGCTTCCGTGCGAAGGTAGGCAATAGCTTGCTGATAATCTACTTCTACGTGTGGATAGGCGTGCAAATCTGCCGTTACAGAGAGTGCTTTAGAATGGTCGGGAAGGACTTGTCTGCCTTTCATCATGTCGGGCAATGGGCCATGTGACAGCACATGTAGCTTCTTCAGTGCCTTTTCATGAATAGCTTTTATCTCTTTCAAGCGCCTTTCTTTGTTCATATCGGCAGGCTCTCCATACTTCCGAAGCACAGCCATGAAGAGGCCTTCTCCACGTGTTTTGCCGGGAACGAAGCGGTAGACAGGGTTCTTGTCGATAAGACTTCCCATGATATTCCATGCTTTTTCTGTAGGAATTTCAATGAAGTCGGCTCCCAATTCCTTGGCTATCCATGCCACATTCTCCTCATCTTCATGTGCATTGAAAGTGCAAGTGGAATATATCAGCAGTCCTCCAGGCTTGAGACATGACCATATATCGCTGACAATCTCACGCTGCAGGCGGGCACATTCCTCTACTTTCTTCATACTCCAATCGTCAATCGCCCCCGCATCTTTACGAAACATGCCCTCCCCCGAGCAGGGAACGTCGGTCAGAATAACGTCAAACTGCAACTTGCTTTGTTGATAGTCGCGGGCATAGTTGTTGGTCACAATGATGTCTGGAACGCCAAATTTCAAGACATTCTCATTCAGAATATTCGCCCGTTGACGTATAGGCTCGTTGCTGAAAAGCAGACTTCCGGCGGGCAAAGCAGCATAGGCGCAAGTGGATTTCCCACCGGGTGACGCACAAAGGTCAAGCATACGGACGGGCTTCTTGACCACTTCGCGCAGCACATGGTCTACAAACATAGATGCCGCTTCCTGCACATAGTAGAGTCCGGCATGTAGCATGGGGTCGAAAGTGAAGTTCGGACGCGACTTCAGAAACATGGCATTGCGGCACCAAGGAACATCAGTTTCCCTGTCTTTCACGCAGACTTGCGCAGTATTGAGCTTGAAAGGGTTGAGCCGAATGCTGACAGGTGCCTCTTCCTGCATGCCTTTTTCAAACGCAGCATACAGTTCTTCACCCATCAACCGGCGTGTATATTCTATGAAATCTTTTGGCAGATTCATGGTCATTTGTCTTGATATATAATGCAAAATTAGGAATTTTTTCGTTCCTTTGCAACTAAACGAGCCGGCGTTTCGTCTAAACAACAGAAATAATAAATAAAGCAATAGATATGAAACAGACTTTTATCACACTCTTGTTAGTGTTGACATTAGGAACAATCCATGTGGCACAGGCACAGCGGCACAGGCACACGCCGCGCACAGAAACCGTGTCTCACAAGGCAAAAGCCTCTGACAGATCTCATAAAGCAGCTGCTGAAAAGGCAAAGAATGGAGGAATTGAGGCCTTTTCTGACACCACTTCTTCTGCTGATGATACTGTTGACACGGCCGTAGTCGACACCACTTACACTTCAGGTTATCATGTCCAGGAAGACGATTTCAACGATTCTCCCTGGTTTGTAAAAGCTATCACGGGGGCATTAGGCGTCGGAGCAGTTATCTTTGCATTGCTGATTGTTGTGCTTGTCTTCCTGTTTCTCGTGTCGCCTTTCATCATTATCATCCTTGTTCTGCGCTATCTCATTCGTCGGCATAACGACAATGTGCGACTTGCAGAGAAGGCAATGGAAAGCGGACAAGCTGTTCCTTCGGGTGCAAAAATTGCGAAACATCGCACTTATTCCAATGAAGATCAGTGGCAACGGGGCATCAAGACGGTTTCAATAGGCCTCGGACTCATGGCTTTGTTCTGGTTTATTGGTGCAGAACAACTCGTTGGAGTGGGCGTCTTGATACTCTGCATGGGGGCCGGGCAGATGTTGATTGGGCGTACAAGTCATAGTAACGACTCGGCCATTCACGATGAATTCCAGGAAAAAGACCAAGTCCCTGATCAGAAAGAACCCACAGAAGACAAACCCCAGGACACGGATAATCATTTACAGGTGTAGCATAACGTGAAAGAACTGAACGATATCTCTCTCGTAACACAGGTGGCTGTGTTTCACAACCGAAAGGCTTTCGACCGATTGGTTGTGAAATATCAGTCGCCTATACGACGTTTCTTTCTGGCCCAAACGGGGGGAGATGTCCAGCTCAGTGATGACCTTGCACAGGATACTTTCATCAAAGCATACACCAATATCACGCATTTCCGTGGCCTGTCGAGCTTTTCAACCTGGCTCTATCGCATTGCCTACAACACCTTTTACGATTATGTGAGGCGTAACAAACCTACGGATGATATTGATGCTCCGGGCATGTCGGGACGTAAGTCGGCAGGAGTGGACAGCGGATTGAAGATGGATTTGCAGCAGGCTCTGCACATTTTGTCGGCCCGTGAGCGTTCTTGCATCACGCTTCAGCTGATAGAAGGGCAGAGCATTGATAAGATATCAGAAATCACGGGCATGGCAGAAGGAACGGTGAAAAGCCATCTCTCGCGTGGAAAACAGAAACTGACCGTTTATCTTAAACAGAATGGATATGACAGATAATCATATTGATGAGAAACTGATTGCAAGCTTCTTTGAGGCTCATCAGATAGGAGAAATCGAAGACCGAGGCTTCTCACGCAGAGTGATGCGACGGCTCCCGGAGTCGCGTATGCGTCGGTTGAACACGGTATGGACGCTCCTTTGCATGGTGGCTGTGGTCGTTTATTTCATCATGCAGCAGGGAACGAAAGTGCTTCTTGTGGCTTTAACCCATCTGTGGAGCAGTCTTTCAGAGGCTGTCGTCATGCCCGATTTGAACATGACCACAGCACTGTTGACTTATGTCGGACTTGTTGCGGTGATGATTTTTGGGGTGTATCATGTCTTGAAAAATGTGCAAAGGTATATTTAGGGAGGCTTTTATATGGAGCGATAGCCTTTATATTTATTTAACAAAATACTCAAAAAAGCGGACAAAATCATTTTGTTCGCTTTTTTGTTTGTTGGTAGTTGCGTTCTGAAATCGGTCATTTTGCAAGCTGACTAAAGTCATGTCGTCTTGTAATCTGCGTCACTTCACACGCTGATTTGATGCAGATGAGATGCTGATTTCATATGACTTTGCGAGTGGTTTCAGCCTTTTTATACTTTTTGTTGTACTTAGGCATGAAAAAAGGGAAAGCATCTGTACACCTTCCCTACGGCAAAGATAATCAATTTCAGAGGCGAATGCAAATCTGATGTGAATTTATTTGACAACGCAAAAGGGCCAAATCCATGGCTTGTCTACATCATTTCTTTGGTTCAGAAGTATATTTCGGCCTCTTCTTTTCCCTTTTTCTGCTGTTTCTTTTCAGGTTCATTCTTCAGTTTCCCGTCCTTGTCGAACATGCCGTATGTTGTTCGGAGCACGCTGAATTCCGTGCGTCGGTTCAGTTGATTACATGTTTCCTGCTGCTCTTTATCAAGCTTTTCGATGAAAGCGGGAGTAAGTTGGTCGCCTTCTTTCAGCCATGTGTACTTCTCGGTGAGCTTCTTTCGAATGGTTTTCGGACGTTGTTTTCCGTAGCCGACAGCCGTCAGACGGTCGGCAGCAATGCCTTTGCTGATGAGATAACGCACAACGTTCTCGGCCCTTTGCTGCGACAGACGGAGGTTGTACTCGGCCGAACCGCGGTAGTCACAGTGGGCTGCAAGTTCAATGGTTACATGCGGGTTTTCGTTCAACAACGTGACAAGTTCATCGAGTGCAGCGGTTGATTCGGGGCGAAGTGTGGCCTTGTTGAAGTCGTAGAAGATGTTGTCGATGAGCACAGGAGCTGTGATTGAGGCCAAAGGAAATTGCAGTACGTGCTCTTCTGAAGCCTTTGTGGGGCGTATGTTGAGGCTTGCGTGGTGATTGAGAAAGCCGTCACAGGTGGCAAGGAAAATGTAGTTGACTCCCGGTTTGAGGGTCTGTGTGAACGAACCGTCGCCTCTTACGCTCAGTTTTACATTCGTTCCGTCGTTTCCCACCATGTAAACCTGTGCATGAGGAAGCTCATATCCGTCTTTCTCATATACCCAACCTTTGACCGTCTGCACGATTTCGGGGTTCTCAAAGCTATAGATATGGTCGTAGCCTCGACTGTCGTTGCGGTTTGAAGCAAAGTATCCGCGGTTGTGAGGGCCTTCGAAAGTCATGCCGAAGTCATCGCCGTTGCTGTTCATCGGATACCCCAAATGGGTGATTGTCGGGTGCCCTTGTGCATCAAAATGGGCCATAAAAAGGTCTAAACCGCCCAGTCCGGGATGGCCATCGCTCGAGAAGTAGAGGTCTCCATTGGGTCGGAAAGTGGGGAATTCCTCGTTGCCTGGTGTGTTGATAGGTGCCCCGAGGTTCTCTGCTCCGCCTAATCCTGCGGCTGTAATTCGTATGCGCCAGAGGTCAAGTCCACCCATTCCTCCTGGCATGTCAGAGGTGAAATAGAGCCAATGGCCATCGGGAGAGACGGCAGGGTGGGCGAAAAGAGAGAGTGTGTCGCGGGAGATTGGCAGTTCGGAAGGCTTGCCCCATGTGGCATCGCTACGTTCGGAAGTCATGATACGGGCATAGCGTGGATAGGTGGGATCAGTTGAACACTGTGTCAGGTACATCGTTCTGCCGTCGGGAGAAAAGGCACATGCGCCCTCGTCGAAGGCCGTGTTGAGGGCTCCCCCAACGGGTTCGGGCTTGCTCCATTTGCCTTTATCGTTCTTCTCGGCAAAGAAGATGTCACCGTTCTTCATTCCCGTAATACCGCTTTGCTCGTCACCTTCGGCCTCTTTTCGCGTGGAAGTGAAGTAGAGAATGTTGTTTTCGTCGCCATAGAGCATGGGCGAATAGTCTGCTTTATAGGAGTTGAAAGCCGCCATTTTCCTGACGGTATAGCTGCTTCCTTGCTTCTTCCAGAGTGGTGATTGGCGTGCAGAAGCGAGACCATTCAACACCAAAGTGTCGTTTGGAAGAGAGTCTTTCAGGGTCAAGAACTCCTTTTCTGCTGCCTTATATTGTCCGTCTTTCAAGAGCAATCGCGCATAGATGAGTTGGTCGTTCAATGTGGCTTGTTGGTAACGTATGGCGTTTCGAAAGGCTGGTATAGCGCGTTGTGTCTGGTTGATTTTAGCATAACAGCGTGCCATTTTTACGGCTCTTTGACCACGTTCTGTGCGTTCTTTGGCCGGGGTTTGTTGGTAGGCTTTGCGGTATTGCTGTGCAGCATCGTAATATTCTCCTATGGCTTGATGTTGCTCGGCTTTCTTCATGGCGCGTTCAGTGCCGCAGGAAGCGAGGGCAGTGAGGGCTGTAATGTATATGATAAGGTGGATTTTCTGCATGTATAAATAACGTTTTGCATGGAGTTATATTATAGTTTTCAGTGGGTTTTGCCCTGAATTTCTGATAGATTTTTATATCTTTGCCCCCGCAGATAAGGTCAATATGAAGATAAAAAAGTATTTTGTCAGACTTCTGATAGGCGTGTTTTGGACGTGTCTTGTATTGGAATTGCCTCAGCTTTTCTTGAATATTGGGTGGCCAGATGTGATGAATGATGCGCTTTGGCTACTTGGTCCAGCATCGTGTTGTGCCTTGATAATCCGATGGTTTTATGTGAAAAGTCGGCGTAATTCGAATGCCGTGACAAAAGCATTATACGCTATGTCATGGCTCTGTTTGCCTGTTTTGGTGTTGCATTTGCTATTTTATAGTTATATGATGGCAGGCAGAACGTATGAAATTCTCTATCAAGACAAGGAGTATGAAGTTGTAGTTGACTATGCGTCCTTTGCCACAAATAGTGATTATGTATCAGTATATAAGAGGTGGTTAGGCTTTCGAAAGACACTTTACAGAGGCTATTATGGGGGTGAAACCGATTCGTTGAGGAGCCGGAAAGCCATAGAAAGTTTCTTGAAAAAGCAGAATTAAGCGTGAAATCAGACATTCATCTAATGGTCATTAACCTTGATGAATGTCGTCTATACTTTGTCATTAAAAGGCAAAACAAATTTACAGCCATCCTTCCAGCAGCTGCATCCGTAGGCAGTTTTCCCCTTGATGATGTGTCCTTTGCCACATAGTGGGCAGGTTTTCCCGATGAGTTCATCACTCGGTTTTAGGGTCTTGTCCTTTTTAGAGACTTTTTTCTCCGTGGATTTTGGTGCTGCTTTCTTCTTCGTTTTCCTCTTTAAGTCCTCATCGGAGAGTATAGTCACGCGGCGATTACTATTGTCACGCAGCACATCATTAACGATATTGGAGATCTGTGTCTTTAATTCTTCGATGAATTGTGAGGCATCATACTTCTTCTGTTCTATGTCGCGGAGTTTCTTTTCCCATATACCTGTGAGTTCACAACTCGTGAGTAGCTTCTCATGAATCATGTCGATGAGTTCTATTCCAGTGGGAGTTGCCACGAGATTCTTGCGCTCACGGCGAATATATTTACGTTTGAAAAGCGTCTCAATGATACCTGCTCGGCTCGAAGGACGGCCTATGCCATTCTCTTTCAAGGCTGCACGCAGCTCATCATCTTCTACGAATTTGCCCGCCGTTTCCATGGCACGGAGCAGCGAAGCCTCTGTATAGAACTTCGGAGGTGTAGTCTGTTTCTCCGTGAGTGTAGGCGTGTGAGGCCCACTTTCGCCTTTAGTGAAAGTGGGAAGAGTGGCAGTTTCACCTCCAATTTCACCTCGAAGAGCAGGGGAAGTGGGTTGTTCTTCTTCTTGAGAAGCCATGTTATTTGAAAGCGTATCACTCTTTTCGTTCTTTGAGGAGATGCTTTCCGTGAGACTTCTCCACCCAGGTTCCAATATTTCTTTACCCGTAACTTTGAATTCTATGCCGTCAACTTCGCCGAGAACTGTGGTCGTTGAGAACTTACAGTCAGGGTAGAAAGCACTGATAAAGCGTGTTGCAATGAGGTCAAACACGTTTTGTTCCATGGCAGTAAGGCTTTTCACGGGAACTCCGGTCGGTATGATGGCGTGGTGATCTGTTACCTTACTCGTGTCGAAAACCTTCTTACTTTTGGGTAACTTCTTGCTCATGGCCGCCAAGTTCTTTATCCATGGCATGTATTTTGGCTGACTATCAATCTTACATTGACTCAAACCATTGAGTATCTGTGGGCATTTCGGATAGATATCATCGCTCAGATACTGCGTGTCGACACGTGGATATGTCGTGAATTTCTTTTCGTATAAGCTTTGAATAAGGTTCAAAGTAGTCTCTGCCGAATAGCTGAATTTGCGGTTACAGTCCACTTGAAGCGACGTAAGGTCATAGAGGTGAGGGGGCGCTTCAGTGCCTTTCTTCTTCTGAACGCTCTTGATTGTGAACGGTTTTCCGTCGATAGTGGCAAATGCTTTCTCGCCTTCTTCCTTGCTTGTAAACTTACCTGAGGTGGCCGTGAACTGCGTATCGCGATAGATAGTGGCCAAAACCCAATAAGGTTCTGGCTTGAAATGGTCGATTTCCTTTTGCCGATTGACTATCAAAGCCAATGTAGGTGTCTGCACACGACCTATACTAAGCACTTGTTTATTCTGTCCGTATTTCAGCGTGTAGAGTCGGGTTGCGTTCATTCCCAACAGCCAATCGCCGATAGCTCGGCTCAAACCGGCCATATAAAGCGGTTGATATTGCTGCTGATCCTTAAGATTTTGAAACCCTTGTTGTATGGCTTCGTCGGTCATTGACGATATCCAAAGCCGCTTCACGGGGCATTTCACATTGGCTTTCTGCATTACCCAGCGCTGAATTAGCTCTCCTTCCTGTCCTGCATCACCGCAGTTGATAATCTCATCTGCCCCAGCATAAAGCTTTTCTATGGTGGAAAACTGTTTCTTAATGCCGTCATCGGGAATGAGTTTAATGCCGAAGCGCAGTGGAATCATAGGCAAGGCAGCCAGACTCCAATGCTTCCAGTTCTCGCTATAATCATTGGGTTCCTTCAGTTCGCATAGGTGGCCGAAGGTCCATGTGACCTGATATCCGTTCCCTTCCATGTATCCATCCTTGGCAGTTGTGGCTCCTAAGATGCGTGCTATATCCTTTGCTACACTTGGTTTCTCGGCAATACAGACAATCATTCTTTATAAGTTTAGGAATGCAAAGATACGAATTATTGTTGAAAATGAAATGAAAAAGCACTTCTAAGCCTTTTGAATTGATAAAAAAATGGCATGAATACGTGGTTACTTCGGATTAATTTGTATCTTTGTAAATAGAATAAAACAAGATAAAAGCATCATGAAGAAATTGAAGATAGAAATAGATTATGATTTCTGTCAACTTGATGAATTGAGCGAACAGGACCTAAATCTCATTGAAAGTGCCAAGGCTGCTGTGAAAAACAGCTATGCCAACTATAGTCATTTCCATGTTGGTGCGGCTTTGAGGCTGCATGATGGGCGCGTTGTTATCGGTGCAAACCAGGAGAATGCAGCCTTTCCTTCGGGCTTATGTGCCGAGCGTTCAGCCATATTTGCCGCCCAGTCGCATTATCCCGAGCAGGCTATTGATGCCTTAGCTATCGTTGCCCACAACGAAAAAGGGTTCCTGTCAGATCCTATTACGCCCTGTGGAGCATGCCGACAAGTGATGCTTGAAATGGAAGATCGCTACAAACAGAATGTCCGTGTGTTGCTTTATGGCACATCAGGTGTATATATTTTGAAAAGTGTAAAAGACCTTCTGCCCTTTGCGTTTGTTGATGAAAATATGAGAAAATAGCGCACATTATATATTTACAAAACCATTATGAAAGTTGGATTGTTTGTTCCTTGCTATGTGGATGCACTGTACCCGGAGGCTGGGATTGCTACATATAAGCTGTTAAAGCACTTTGGAATCGACGTCAGTTATCCGGAGAAGCAGACTTGTTGCGGTCAACCTATGGGGAATGCAGGCTTTGAAGGCATGTCAAAACCATTGGCCCGAAAGTTTGATGAGCTGTTCCGTGACTTCGATTATATCGTTGCACCATCGGCTTCATGCGCTGCATATGTGAAGATATATTACCCTCGTTTGCTGAAAGGAGAGCACGAATGCCTGTCTTCAAAGAAGATAATGGACATCGTAGAGTTCCTGCATGACGTGCTCAAAATCACCTCTTTGCCGGGCAGTTTCCCCCATGTGGTGAGCGTACATAACAGTTGTCACGGCGTGAGAGAACTTGGTTTGTCTGCTCCTTCCGAGCGAAACATTCCTCCTTACAATAAGATTATCGACTTGTTGAAGCTGTTAAAGGACATCACTGTAAAGGAACCGGAGCGTAAAGACGAGTGTTGTGGCTTCGGAGGCATGTTCTCTGTGGAGGAAACTGCAGTCTCTATACGCATGGGAGAAGATAAGATTGACCGCCATATTGCCACAGGTGCCGAGTTTGTTACAGGCCCCGACAGCAGTTGTCTGATGCATATGGCGGGCATTGCCAAGCGTGAAAAGAAACCCATAAAATTCGTTCATGTGGCCCAAATACTGGCTGCCGGACTTTAATGTAGCATAAAAGGAAAGGAAATCTATGAGCACAGAACATGCAAAGAAGGCTGCCATATTCAATAAGAACCGCGAGAAAACGACATGGCATGACCAGACTTTCTGGTCAGTTCGCATGAAACATGATGCCGTAGCCCACCAATTGCCTGAATGGGAAGACCTGCGTCAGCATGCAAGTGACATCAAACGGCACACCATAACCCACCTTGCCGACTATCTTGAAGCCTTTACTTCCAACCTCGAGAGTCGTGGAGTCATCGTGCATTGGGCCAATGATGCCGATGAATTCAACGCCATAGTGTATGATATACTCAAGTCGCATGGCGTGAAGAAAATGGTGAAATCAAAGTCGATGCTCACGGAAGAATGCCAGATGAATCCCTATCTCATCGACCGCGGAATAGATGTTGTTGAGACCGATTTAGGTGAGCGTATCATCCAACTTCTTGGTCAGAAACCGAGTCATATCGTGATGCCGGCCATTCATCTGACGCGTGAAGAAGTGGGAAGAATGTTTGAAGAAAAGGGCATTTCGCAAGAGAAAGGAAACTATGACCCTACATATCTCACCCGATGTGCACGTCATCATCTGCGCGAGGAGTTTATAGAAGCCGACGCAGGTATGACGGGTTGCAACTTCGGTGTAGCCAAGACGGGTGATATTGTGGTGTGTACCAATGAGGGAAATGCCGATATGACAACCTCTATCCCGAAGCTGCATATTGTCTCAATGGGCATTGAAAAGCTCGTTCCCGACTATGCTTCATTGGCTGTCTTCCAGCGTTTGCTCTGCCGTTGCGGTACAGGTCAGCCCACAACTACCTATACTTCGCATTTTCGTCAGGCCCGTCCGGGAGGCGAAATGCACGTGGTTTTGGTTGACAACGGACGCAGTAAGATACTCGGAAACCCTGAACATTGGGAAACATTGAAGTGTATCCGCTGTGGAGCCTGCATGAACACGTGCCCCGTTTACCGTCGAAGTGGCGGCTACAGCTATAGCTATTTCATCCCGGGGCCTATCGGGGTGAACCTCGGTATGCTGCATGATGCCCAAAAACATGCGGGTAACGTGAGTGCCTGTTCACTCTGTCTGAGTTGCGATAACGTGTGTCCAGCAGAGGTTGCACCAGGGAGTCAGATCTATGTTTGGCGTCAGATGCTCGACAGTATAGGCAAGGCCGACCCGATGAAGAAGACAATGTCGAAGGGCATGGAGGCGCTCTTTGATGCTCCGACGCTTTATCAGACGACCTTGAAGTTTGCTCCTTTGGCCAATCTTATCCCCGAACGATTGACGCATTTCAGCCGAATTAATCCATGGGGAATAGGTCATGCGAAGCCCGAATTTGCCGAAAAGTCATTCCATCAGCTGTGGAAAGAGGGTGAGGTGAAGTGAAACCATGTAATTTGCAAGTATGGAAAAGAAAGAATTTCTCGATAGATTGCGTGCCAATACGCGTGAGCAATACGATATGCCTGACATGAATATCAATGGCATTACCTATCCCGACACGGTCAAACAGTTTATAGAAATGACTCAATCTGTGGGTGGAAGCGTTGTCGAAGCAAAGCCGACAGATGATTTGAACACACTGATCAGCAAGGCTTATCCCGATGCAAAGGTCATTGCAAGCAATCTTCCGGGCATCAATGCCCAACGAAATCCCGACACAGTTGCCGAAGCAAGCGAACTCAACGGTACCGATGTAGGAGTCGTCAAGGGTGAAATTGGCGTGGCAGAAAACGCATGTGTATGGGTGCCTCAAGTGATGAAAGAGAAGGCTGTGTGCTTTATTTCAGAGCATCTTGTAATTATTCTCGACCGAAAACAAGTGGTTGACAACATGCACCAGGCCTATCAGAAGATACAGATGACTGATTATGGCTTCGGCACTTTCATCAGTGGACCCAGCAAGACGGCCGACATTGAGCAGGCACTTGTCATGGGTGCGCAGGCTGCTCGTTCCGTTACGGTCATCCTTGTGGGTTGAATTCCGTTTTCCCTCATTACTTCTCATGCGTGTTGTGGTTTTATTTCGGTTGCTGTTTCCGCTTGAAATATCCGCGCATGAGCAGCAATCTTTCTTCTTCTCTCCCTTTTCCTGGAAGCTGTTTTGTAAAGTTTATTCTTGAAAAAAGCCCCTCTTTGAGTTTGATGAAATAGGAAAAGAAATTGCATTCTGAAGCTCTTTTTCTTACATTTTGCTCCCTCTGACCATGGTTTCTCGGTGCTCATATTTGTCAATCAGCGTCATGTCAGCCTTCTGTTTGACTTGTTTTGCCCTGTAAGATAGGCCACTTTACGATGTGTTTTGATGCAGATTACACGGTGATTTGACGCAAATTGCAGATCAAACTCCTGTGATTTTGTGTTGTAAACTCAAACAGATGGTTTAATCACCTGATAATCATCAACTTACTTAAAGAGCCGAAAAACGGACGTATTTCCGTCGAGCGACTTGCTCGTTTGAAAACAGGCCCGTTTTCAGAAGGCTTTTGTCAAGTTGTTTGACAGTTATTTCTTGCTCGTATTCACTTGCTTTTCTATGGCTTTGATAATCTCTTTGCGGATGTCTTCATTGGTGCCGTTGACCATATATTGCAGGGTTCCGTCGGTTGCCAAGACAAGCGTCATCGGATAACCTCGGCCACCTACCCATTTCGTGAAGTAGTTGTCGTTGGCCAAGTGCGTCCAGTTGAAATTGCATTTTTCCGTAATCTGCCTGACTTTTTCGGGCTTTTCAAAGTCTGCCGAAAGGAAAGTTACCTGTGGAAAGCGTTCTTTCCATGTGGAGAGTTCAGGCATTTCTTTGCGGCAGGGGCCACATCCTGAATACCAAACATTGATGACCGTCACGTGGCCTTGCAGTGAATCCTGTGTCCATGTGCCACCGTTGATGTCGTGAAGTGTGAATGTTCCCGGCAGTTTCTGGCCTATCTTGGGTGCTGTCAGCTGTTTATCTCCGCTGTGAGTTGCCGCTGCCATTTCATCGAAAAGGCGTGCACCGGCTTCAAACTTGTCGGCATTGACAACGTTTTCCCGTGCGATTTCATATTTCTTCCATGCCTTGGGAATGACAAAATCGACAGGAACGAGTACGCGGAGAACGGAGTGTTGCTCGCCATCATCAAGGCGTTGGAAGCCTTTCTGAACGCTGAATATCTCCTGCATAGGCATCTCTTTTGCGAAGAAATGGTGGTTGATGAGGAGTCCCGGCACTTGTTTCTGGTTTTCCTGTGCCCATGTCTTTGGTGCAAAAAGCAGGAAAAGCAACAGCAATGGGACAAAGATTGTTTTGTAAGATGAATACTTCATGGCTTTTTGTTTTATGTTCTTAATATGTTTCCGACCAATGATTAATCGTCTGTATGACCGTTTCCACCTCTTCATCGTTCATGGCAGGGTGGCACGGCAGGCTCAGTTCGGTCTGCGCAATGTGTTCGGTGAGGGGCAGATGCAGGCTGTTCCATTCAGGATAGCAAGCTTGCTGATGAGGTGGAATGGGGTAGTGGATCATCGTTCCTATGTCTTTCGAAGCGAGATATTCCTGCAATTCATTGCGTCTTTCGCAAAGAATAGGATAGATGTGATACACGGAGTTATCGGGTCGAACAAGCTTTATGCCCCCCTGGTTCAGTCCTTCATCATAGCGCTCGGCAATGGTTTGGCGGCGTTGGTTGTCGTCATCAAGATATTTCAGTTTTACTTTCAAGACGGCTGCCTGCACTTCATCCAAGCGGCTGTTGAGGCCTTGATAGGGGAATACATATTTGCGACTGCTGCCATAATTGCCGAGAGAACAAATGGTCATAGCAAGTGTTTCATCGTCGGTAGTCACGGCACCTGCATCGCCCAAAGCACCGAGATTTTTGCCCGGATAAAAGCTGTGGGCAGCGGCATCTCCTATACTTCCGGTTCGTTTTCCATGCCATATCAGGCCATGCCCTTGGGCATTATCCTCGATAAGCAGCAACGAGTGGCGGTGGCAGATGTCGTTGATGAGGTCGTTCATAGCGCATGTTCCGTAGAGATGTACAAGCAGAACAGCGCGCGTCTTCGGTGTGATGGCAGTTTCAATGCGCGTAGCATCGAGTTGCAGAAAGGCATCAGGCTCCACTAAAATAGGCTTCAGACGGTTTTCAGTGAGTGAGAGAATAGAGGCTATATAGGTGTTGGCCGGCACGATAACCTCGTCACCTTCGTGTAGTTTTCCAAGCACTTTGTAGGCTCTGAAGATGAGTGTCAGCGCATCGAGTCCGTTGCCACAGCCGATGCAATGCTGCGTCCCAATATATTTCGCATAGGAGGTTTCAAAGTCGTTTGTGGCCTCTCCTTGCAGATACCAGCCGCTGTTGACGACTTTCTCCACGGCTTCATGAATTTCAGAAGCGTGTTGTCGCGTGATGCGTTGTAGGTTGAGATAGTCTATTTTCATACGTCCCATTCGTACCAATCATAGCAGACGGCGCGTCCGCCAAAGCTTTCTTTCTGATAAATCAGGCTTTCGTTGAGGATTGTTCCCTGCTGTTCGGTGGATTTTCCAAAATCAAACCATGCCTTGTCTTGATAGACTTCATGTATTAATTTGTCGAAAAGCAGGTCGAGTGCATGTAGCTTCTTGCCTTCCGGAGAGGCTGAAATATACTGCGTATGTGCCACATTTCCATATTCATAAACAACGGTTCCGCCCAGTACTTTGCCGCCCAGTTGTGCTGTGAAAAGACGGATGTTGTGTGGAAATCTGGCTTTAAGCATTTCGATTTCAGATAGCGTATGTACGGGCTGAACATGATATTTGGTTTGTAGATTTGCGGTCAATATGTGCCAGAAATCAGTCCAACGGTTGCTCTCTTCAACCGTAATACCATTTTGATTTGCTTTTTTTATCCCACTTTTTCTTATTTGGTAGCAGGGCAATGGTGCATCAATCTTGACAACGGTTGCTATGTCGCGGGCAACCAATCGGGCTTTGGTTGTGCGGTAAATCGCATAGAGGTCTTCTTCTGAAGGTTGCTGATGATAGAGCCAGGGAATGGCTTTGTAGACAACTTTCTGTAGGCCTTCGTTACGCAGATAGGCATTCATGAGCTGCAAAACCGTGACAGCTTCGGCTGTCGTGAAATGCTGATTGACAATCAATCCACCGAAAGTAAGCCCTTGATGTGAGTAGAGAATGTTTCCTTTTTGATTAGCCGGCAGGAGTGCATAGAGCTTGTTTCGTCTGTAAATGAGCAGCGAATGGTCAGGGAAACGGTCGTGATGATAGTCCATATAATCCCTGTAAAAGAGAAACAATCCGTTCTTTGACGCAGAAACGAAAGCGTCCCATTCGGACTTCAATTCAGGGAGATAAGGCTTTATTTCAAACATTTCAAGTGGTCAAGAAATAGCTGATAGTCGTATATATAGTCTTCTTCGTCGAACTCATCTTCGGCTAATACTAAGCATACTGCACCCGAAGAGAAGTCTTCAAGCGTGCGCCAGATGTTGGTTTCGATGAGTAGTCCCTGATAAGGATGATTGAGATGATAGGTCTTTTTGGCTTGTCCGTTGTCGAGGCTTACATCGAAACTGCCGCTGACGGCAATGACAAACTCACGGCAATGGCGGTGAGCATGACCGCCACGGCTTTCACCTGAGGGCACATCGTAAGTCCAATAAACGCGTCGTATGCCGAAAGGCACTTGCGCATATTGCTGTGCAACCGTCAGATTTCCACGCGGATCGATAATCTTCGGCAGGTCGATAAGCTTTCCTAATGATTGCATCTATCTTTTCTTTCCTTTCTTCTTGATCTCTTTAATCCATGCCATGCGCTCTTCATAGATAGGTCGATATTTGTCAATCTGTGCTTGAAGATCTTTGCTTCTGGCTGCAAGTTGAGCATATTCCTGCGTCTCGGTGCCTTCTTGTTGCTTGAGATTCAGCATGCGGGCAAGTAGGTTTTTCTGCTCTTCTTGAATGTATGAAAGCTGTTCACCAAGTTTCCTGAGGTCTTCAAGAAACTTGGTAATGGTGTCAATATGATTTTCCTTTTCCACGTTTCCCTTATTTGATAATGGTTGCTGCCAAGCGTTTTGCCTTCTCACGGAGGGCATTCATGTCGGCATCAAGACTGCCATAGCACAGCACAACGCCCATTCTGCGACCCTTATGCTGGTCGGGTTTGCCGAATATTCGAACGCGAGTGCGGTCTTCTTTCAGTGCTTCCATGAGGTCATATGTAGGTTCATGGTCTGCATTCTCTTTGGCGAGAACGACAGCTGAACAGCCGTTGTGCTCTAAGTGGATAGCAGGAATGGGCCAACCCATAATGGCACGCAGGTGAAGTTCAAACTCGTTGAGGTTTATAGTGTGTCCCAAAGTGACCATTCCCGTGTCATGTGGCCGTGGACTTAGTTCTGAAAAGATGACTTCCCCCTGCTTGGTCATGAAGAATTCTACACCCCAAAGGCCATATCCTGACAGTGATTTTGTGACTTCATCTGCCATGTGTTGCGCCTGCTTCAAGGCCTCTTCTGTGATGCAATAAGGCTGCCAACTCTCACGATAGTCACCTCCTTTTTGCACGTGACCGATAGGAGGACAGAAGATGGTTGGTGTGTTCTTTTGGGTTACAGTGAGCAAGGTGAATTCGGAATCGAAGTCGATAAACTCTTCAATGATAACCTCTTTAACGTCTCCTCGCCCCTCTTCCATGGCCTCATGAAAGGCAGCCTGCAGTTCATCATCATTGTGAACGTAGCTTTGTCCGTGTCCACTTGAACTCATTAATGGTTTCACCACGCATGGAAAACCTATTTCATCGGCAGCCCGTTTGAACTCTTCAAAGGTCTTGGCATAGAAGTATTTGGCCGTGCGAAGCCCTAATTCGCGCGATGCAAGGTCACGAATGGCGCGCCTGTTCATCGTGAAGTTGACTGCCCGGGCAGAGGGAACGACTTGGATACCTTGCTTTTCAAAGTCGAAAAGTCGCTCTGTTCTGATAGCTTCTATCTCTGGAACGATGATGTCGGGACGGTGCTTTTCGACCGCAGCGGCAAGGGCATCACCGTCTAACATGCTGAAAACTTCGCGCTCATCTGCCACTTGCATGGCCGGCGCATCATTGTAACGGTCACATGCAATGACATGAAGTCCTGCGCGTTTTGCTGCAATCGTAAACTCTTTTCCAAGCTCTCCGGAGCCCAAAAGCATGATTTTCTTTGTCATGGTTGGGGGATATTATCAATTAAATGGTTATCTGTTACCGTACATTTCGGCGTAGTATTTCTGGTAATCTCCGCTGGTCACCTCCTTAATCCATTGCTGGTTGTCGAGGTTCCATTTGATAGTTTTCACGATACCATCGGCAAATTTAGTCTCAGGATACCAGCCAAGCTTTTCCTTTATCTTTGTAGGATCGATGGCATATCGCTTATCATGGCCGAGACGGTCAGTCACATGAGTGATTAAGTCGTTGTTAATCCAGCTGATATCAAGGTCTCCTTGTGCGTCTTCTACTTTCTTCTTGAGCACGGAACGTAGGCTCTTGTCGGCTTCCATCATGTCATGTATGGTCTTAATCGTAAGCTTTACGATGTCAATGTTGGTCATTTCGTTGTGTCCGCCGACGTTGTAAACCTCCCCTTCACGACCTTCACGCACCACTAAGTCTATCGCCTTACAATGGTCTTCCACGTAAAGCCAGTCGCGAACATTGAGTCCTTCGCCATACACAGGAAGCTTCTTACCTTCCAGAATATTATTGATGATGAGTGGAATCAGCTTTTCCGGGAAGTGATAAGGGCCGTAGTTGTTGGAACAACGGGTGATAGTTGTCGGCATATGATAGGTGTCATGATAGGCCATAACAAACATATCTGCACTTGTTTTGCTGGCACTATAGGGGCTATGTGGACACAAAGGAGTCTTTTCAGTGAAGTAACCTTCAGCGCCAAGACTGCCATAAACCTCATCGGTTGACACCTGGTGATAGCGCTTCCCTGGTTTCCATGTGGGATAACCTTGGGCATCTTTGCCCGTAACCCATGCTCTGCGGGCTGCATCAAGCAAGTTCTGAGTGCCTAAGATGTTTACACTTAAGAACAATTGAGGGTCTTCTATGCTGCGGTCTACATGGCTTTCAGCTGCAAAATTGACGAGATAATCGATGTCGTTTTCAGCAAACAGGCGGTCAACAAGCTTGCGGTCGCGGATATCCCCCTTAACGAATATGCAGCGTTTACCGTCAATGTCGTCCTTGATAGTACCGAGATTGCCTGCATAAGTGAGTGCATCAAGAATGATAACCCTTATGTCTTGCTCCTTATACTTACGGTGAAGGAGATACTTAATGTAGTTTGCGCCGATGAAACCAGCGGCACCAGTCACGAGATATGTCTTCATATTGTTTATAATTTTGTTTGTTTCTGTCCTAATGTTATAACTTCGCAATCCGTGAATTTATTGCTTTCTATGGTTAAACGAACTAATGTCCGCTCCTTATGCCAACCCTGCATACCGGCTGCTCCGGGGTTAATGTGGAGCAGGTTGAGGCTTTTATCGGGCATAATCTTAAGGATATGGGAATGCCCCGAGATAAATAGATCGGGCGGAGAAGCCAAGAGTTTCGGTGCAATCGAACGGTCGTAATGTCCGGGATAGCCCCCGATATGTTTCATCATTACATCGATATCTTCACATTTGAAGCGCAGAATTTCGCGATAACGTGCCCGAAGATCATAGCCATCGCAATTGCCGTAGACAGCCCGAAAGACAGGTTTCATGGCTTCAAAGCGGTCGGCCAGTTCTACAGACCCAATGTCACCGGCATGCCATATCTCGTCGCATTCACCGAGATACAGTTCATATTTGTCGTCCCAATAGGCGTGTGTGTCACTGATGATGCCTACTTTTGTCATTTCTCAAAACGCTTTTTAATGAATGAAGTGATGAAAGTTGCGGTTTCATCAAGGCCTAAGATGCTGCTGCTTACGCAGAGATCATAGCTCTCGGCAGCTCCCCAACGCTTGCCTGTATAGTAATTATAATAGGTGGAACGGGCTTCTTCGCGCGCATTGATGTATTTCATGGCTTCATCAGCCGTAAGTTGCTGACGCTCACAAACGCGCTTGATGCGTTCTTCAAACGATGCCGTGATAAAGATGTTCACCGTATTTGGAAAGTCACGCAGCACGTAATCGGCTGTTCTTCCCACGAAAACACAGTTGCCTTCACGGGCAGCTTTGGTGATGGCATCACTCTGAAACTGATACAGTCCCTCTTGAGAGAAGTCGTTCTTATAGAAGTTATTCTCGCCCATCAGCGGCACATTGACATGCAACAACGAATGAAGAAATCCCTTTCGCTCGTCATTCTGTTCGAAGAACTTCTCGCTAAAGCCGCTTTCTTTGGCTGCCAAGTTGAGCAGTTCTCGGTCATAGAACGTGCAATTCAGGTCTTTTGCAAGTTGCTTGGCGATTATTCTTCCACCGCTACCTATCTGTCTTCCTATGTTAATAATCATTTTCTTGTTTTCCATGTTGTATTTCTTTATATTGTTTCTTGAATTTTTTCATATAGCTTATCAACATCAGTGCCGCGATAATTGCTGCGAACCCGTCAGAGAACGGCATGGCATACCACACGCCATCTACGCCTGCAAAGAGTGGAAATATAATCAGACCCGGCAGTAAGAAGATGAGTTGTCGCGACAAAGAAAGGAAGATACTGACCTTCACTTTACCGATACTCTGGAAGAAAAACGCAGTAACCATCTGACTTCCAATCACGGGATAGAGCATCATGCTTAACCGAATGGCTTTCATGCCCAATTGAATGAGCGTGGCATCTTTGGTGAAAGCCCGTGCACAATAATAGGGGGCAAACATTCCGATGAGCCAACCTATGATCACAACCAATGTTGCTGACATGATAGAAAGCTTCACAACACGAATCATTCTGTCTAATTGTTGCGAGCCATAGTTATAACCTACAATCGGTTGCATGCCCTGATTGATGCCCAAGACGAACATCAAGAAGACGAAAGAAACCTTGTTTGCAATGCCATAGGCTCCCACATCAAGGTCGCTGCCATAACGAACGAGCTGCTGATTGATAAAGATAATAATCATGCAGGCACATGCGTTCATGGCGAAAGGCGATATGCCAATGCTGATGATATTCTTCACTAAATCTTTCCGAAGCCCGAAAGTTCCGTGCTCAAAATGCAGCAGTTCTTTCTTGTTGTTAAAGAGATGGAGTTGCCACATGAGTGCCATCACCTGCGCAAGCACCGTGGCATAGGCTGCCCCTTGTATGCCCCAACCAAACTGCATGATGAAGATATAATCGAGAAGCGTGTTCATCACGACCGTGAAAATCGTGGCATACATGGCTTGTTTCGGTTTACTGGCAGCACGAAGCACGGCATTCATGCCGAAATACATATGCGAAAAGACATTTCCGATCAATATAATCAGCATGTAGTCGCGGGCATAAGGCAGTGTGGCTTCACTTGCTCCGAAGAACTTCAAGATAGGGTCAAGGAATAAAAGTGACACTACGGAGAAGGCAATTCCAATGATCAGGTTCAGCGTAACCGTGTTCCCCAAGATGTTTTCGGCAGTCTTGTAGTCCTTTTGTCCGAGTTTCACGGAGATGAGTGTTGATGCTCCTACGCCTACAGCTGCACCGAAAGCACTTGACAGGTTCATGAAAGGGAACGTGATGGCAAGGCCTGAAATGGCCAACGGACCAACGCCCTGACCGATGAAAATGCTGTCAACAATGTTGTAAAGCGACGCTGCTGACATGGCAACTATCGCCGGCATAGCATATTGCAGCAATAGTTTTCCAACGGGTTCCGTACCTAATTTCAGTGTAGCTTCTTTATTATCCATGATGCAAAAATACGAAATTATTTTGATTTCCACCTTATTTAATAAGAGGAAAAACAAGGAAAAAGGCGTAGATGAGACAGGACTCAGCCTTTCATCAGCCGTTATCTGCGCGATGACTTCTGTCAGACCGTCATGCAGAAGAAGTTGGCAAGCATTTTGCTCTCATGGAGATGAATAGGTTAAGTGTCACTTAAAGCAAACAATGATGCAGATAAAACAAGAAGAACAAACAGCAGGTGGCCGTTTCGTTGCGGTTGAAAACGGAGTTGAAATCGGTCATCTTGATTATGAATGGGATGACAAACAGTGTTTCGGCATCACGCATACCGTGGTCGAAAAAGCCTTTGAAGGGCGTGGCGTTGCACGTGCACTGCTTGATGCGTCCGTGGCTTTTGCCCGACATGAAAAGAAGAAAATCCGCGCCATTTGTCCGTATGTAGCTGTTCAGTTTGCCCGTCACAGCAGCTATGATGACGTGAATGCCGAGAAGTGAGATAAGATATTAGAAGGTATTGTGCACTGTGAGAATTGTAAACTAAATTCATTGCAGATTTGCATTCGCCTCTGAAATTGATTATCTTTGCCGTAGGGAAGGCGTGCAGATGCTTTCCCTTTTTTCATGCCTAAGCACAACAAAAGATGTGAAAAGACTGAAAATGCGGATAAAGTCATATGAAATCAGCATGTCATCTGCATCAAATCAGCACGTGAAATGCGTCAGATTGCAAGGTGATATGGCTTGAGTTGCCCGATGATATGATGCAAAAAAGAAAGCCATATCTTAGAAATGATACGACAAGAGAATTTGTTTTGTCAGATATTTTGAGTATTTTGTTAAATAAATATAAAGGTCTTTTCCTTGCCTTTGCTTTGCCTTGACGTGTTCATTCTCAACAGATGAATGCAAAAGACAGGGCAAAGCAAAGGTTGGAAAGACTTTTCTTTACTTCTTTTTCAGGATGATTTGCTGGCTCGTAAACTCGTAGGCACGGTCGAGCATGCTAAGAACTTGCTCCCATTTTGCGACAGGAACACGCTGCTGCTTATACACTTTCTGGAAGATGATGACGAGTTTCCCGTCGCTTATCTCGGCTTTCGTCGTCAATCTTACAGCCTCGTTGTCGATGTGGTTGTTGAGTTTTTGAAGGCTTTCCTGTGCAACTGAGTAGCCCGAAGGAATGTTGAGATTGAGCGTAACACTGTAGGAGCGCGGATAATCGTAAATCAAATCCATGTCACGTTTACGTGCTTTGCCCTCTATGTGGGTCTGTTGTCCGAACAATTGTCCTACGGAAACCACGATGTTTCGACCCGCTTTCTTCACCAATCCGTCCATTTGATAGTCCACAGTATAGGAGAATGGCAAGTTGTTTTCACCGAAGTTAAGCACTTTCGTGCCGTTGATTTTCACGGGAGCCTTGTCATGATAAGCCTTAATCTCCTTGGCGAAGTTCTCCGGAATGTCTTTTTTATCCTGCTCTGCACGCTCTGCAGCCCGTGCTTTTGCTTCGCTTTCCTTATAGCTGTAAGCATCGGAAAAGGTTGTAAATTCATAGGGCTTACCCCACGCCTTGACGAGTTCTTCGGCTGTAGTATATATTGGAATGATATCTTCTTTCTCGCAACCCGACATTGTATTCTGGCGTTGGATATTCATCATTCCACCGTCGATTACCGCGTCTATGTCTACTGTTTCTATGTTGTCTGAAGCATCGCTGCCGGCAATTTTGAATGATGTGAATGGGCCTTTTGCAAACTTTTTAGGCTTATCGGTACGCAAGGCATCTCGGTTCTGATAGATTGACGGAATGATATTTGCACCTACAGACTGCTTCAAAGGGAAGTAACACTTGCCGTTCTTGAGTATGATGAAACGCGTTGCATCGCTGTAATTGATGAGCTGATCAAGCGGTTCATTGTACAAACTGGTTGTGATGCCGCGTCCATATTCCACTTTCAGACGGTCAAGAATGCTTGGAAAGAGCGTTGAAAAGTTATAGGCATTTTCGTAAGGACGCTTGAATAGCAGCGTCTGCATCACCATATAATTATATACATAGTCGGCTTTTTCCTCGTCAGTTTTAAGCTTCTTGGCATCTTTTACCACTTTGTTCAGCTTTTTGTAAAGCGTCCATTTCAGTTTATAGTCAGACCAGGGCTGCCATGCATCCTTTTGAATGACCTTGGCATCAGGGTTGGCCTGCAGTCCTTTCTGCTTTGCACTCTCGGGTGTATAGTACAGTCCGACGTTGGTGTTCGTCACATATAATAAAGTGAAAGGGGCCTGTGCAATAGGATTAAAGGCATAATCCGGCAATGTCTTGTCTATGTTTTTCACGTGTGCATCCAAGGTGATGTTGTCTCCATTCTGACCCGACTTGAAGTCCGGTGCACCGTTCATGGTGCGGTATTGTGTACAGAGTTTCTTGTCAATGGCACAATGAATTTGATAGTCAAGTATCGGGTAGTCGGCACGGAAAATGAATAGCGTTGGATCAAGATTATCCTCTTTAATCACGTCAAAGTCATAGGTGAAGTAGTCTATCAGGTCGCCAACCTGCAGGTCGGGTACGGCTAATTTGGCACGCTTTTCCTGTCCTTTCTTGCCTTCGTTATCATCTTGATATTCGTCACTGCTCACTTCTTTGACGGTTCCATTGGCTTTGATGACGCGCACACCGAGCACGGTTCGATGGTCTTCGCGCAGCATAAATTCGTTGAATGAGCGGTCATATGTGCGGAAATCAAACGTGGAAAACTTGTCAAGAGCAGCCTTGTCATTGATTTTAATGAGGTAACGTTTGAGATAAACTGCCGTGTTCTGCTTCAGATTTCCAAAGGCGAAGACGTTGAACTTCTTGCTTAAGTCGACGGTTAATTCCTCATAGCGTGCCAGAATTACGGCCGATTCATTCTTGTATTGGGCAGGGATTGTGCGGTTGTTGAACTGCGGAAGATTTCTTCCCCATACGTCTTGCTTCACTTCTTTGACGAATTTTTGATAATCGTTGTCGTCAAAAGCCAATGTCGGCAGTGCTATGACGGCCAACAGCAGCAGTGTAAATAGTTTCTTCATAAGTGTAGGTTTGTTTATTTGTTAGTATTTTCTTGTTCTGCATTCTCTATGCTATTTCTTCAGCACTACTTGTTCGTTGCAGGCGTCTTTCCATTTACTTACGGCTTCATTCCATTTCGGAATGTTGGCAAGAGGAATGCGCCGATGGTTGATTTGCATCTTTTGGTGGAAGAGAATAGTGTTTCCTTTTCGGCTGAAATGACACGTGAGGATACCTTCGGGCGTAGAGAATTTGGCCGAAGGGGGCAGATAATCCACCTTATAACCCGTGGGAATAAGCAGTGAAGCCTGGCGGACAATGTTGCAACGCACGGGGAAATAATAGTCGTTACTACGTCCGGTAGTATCTATCCTATTGTCGAAAAGGTTGTTGTGTGGGTTGAGTTCGATGTAGATTTCACCGTCCATCTGTTGCACGGCAGGTTTGTTGACAACGTTTCCCGTAAAGCGTGCCCATTCATGTCGGGCATCCTGATCTGTCCATTTCACGTCATTGACGGTCATGTTGTGCGTGTCGGCATTGAGGTTGTTGGCCAGAATGTCGTCGCTGTTCTTATTGCCTGCGTCATCAATAATGCTCATGAACCACTCTTTCATGTCGCCCCGAAGCTGGTAGGTAGCTTTCCCTGCGAGTGCATCACCCTGCAAGTGGTATTGGTAGGCGAGGCTGTCTATTGAGGCATCAGCCTTCTGTTGGGGCACAATCTGCAACAAAGGTCTGTCTCCGTTCTCTATCATTGCCTCCGAACTCTGTATGTGTTGCGGTGTATAGGTATAGGGAATGTGATTGCAGGTGGCATCAATATAGAACGTTTTTCCTTTATGGAAAAGGGTACAGATAACGTGGTTGGCACTGCCAAGTGTAGGCACTTCGCTCATCTTGAAAGGTATTTCGTTGGTTCCGATATCGGTGAGTCGGGCATCGAAACCTTGTGCTTTGAGCAGTGTCTTCAGCAATAAGGCCATGCCTTTACAGTCACCATAGCGTTTGCGGAGCACCTCCTTGGGCGTATCCGGACGGTGTCCTGCGATGCCAGCTTCAAAGGCAACGTAGCGAATATGGTCTTGAATCCAGTGGTAAGTGTTGCTGATGCGGTCTTCATCTGTTTTGCTCTGTGCATTGATTTCCTGCAATAAAGCCTTTAAATCGGGTATCGTGCAGTCCACATCTGCCATTTCTTTCGACCAGGAATAAAGTGCATTGACATCCGGGAACGAACCTATAATGAGCAGATAAGGGTAGACATTCGATGCAGGAGGCATCATCTTGTCTTCTTTCATGCGGTCAGTATTGTGCAAAGTATAGCTATATACTTCGCCTTCTGAAGTTGTTTTGTGGCTCGACTCAATGCCGAAGCCCTTGAAATTCATTTCTTTGATGCGATAATTTGACAGTTGTTTGGGAATGGTTATCGTCAGTGTCTTGTTTCGAACGAAGTAGTTTTCAAGCAGATATACGCGACAGAAGTACTTCGGATCCTTGAAAGTACGTTCAAAGGAGGCTTTACAGGTTTCGCCTTTCTTGTCGATATACCCCCTGATGATACACGCTTTGGTGTCGTCATAGAATACATTTTCGGGCGTAATGTTCTTGTATAGCTTCGCTCCTCGACCCGAAACATCGTCTAAAGTGATGTATTCGCCGTAGAAGACTGCGGTTTCCGGGGTCACCGTTATGGCCGAATTAGACTCGTAGATGATTTTCTTTGTGTTCTTGACAATAGGCTTTTCATGGTCAAATGTCATGAGATATTGCTCATTGCATTGTGAAATGATAACCTTATCGTCCCATTTCTGGGCATGAGAGAAGGTAGGAAACAAGGTCAGAAGAATGGTTCCGGCCCATAAGCGCATTTGTGTTGTATGGCAATTCATGTTGAGTTATGTATAAAAATAAATCGAATGCCATTGAAAGGCATTTCAATTGCAAAGATAGTTAAAATCTTTTTCCATTGTACTTTCATGTGTAACTATTTTTCAATAAAGGTCGTTTTAAGTTGTTTTTCTTCGCGTTTTCAAGATAAAATATTACTTTTGTAAGCCTGAAAATGAAGTGAAGTGTTGATGCGCAAAACGCTAATTCTGTCCATGTTTATGTTTCTCTGCTGCATGGTTTCCGCCATTGCAGGAGTGAACAGCACCGAGATGATATCTTATCCCGGGGGAAAATGCTACATGTTTCGGGTGACATTGAAAGATAAAGCCCATTCGCGATATTCGCTTAGTGCCCCGTCTGAATACCTTTCGCCACGTGCCATTGAACGGCGAAAACGGCAGCATATCGCTATCGACTCCACCGATCTGCCTGTTAATGACGTTTATCTGAATGCCATTGCTGCCTCGAAAGATCTCTGCATCGTAGGCAAAAGCAAATGGAATAACACCGTACTTGTGCGTTGCAGCAATCCTGGTAAGGTGTACGGATTATTGAAATTGCCTTTTGTGAAGAGTGTTCTTCGCACGTTTTCTTCGCCCGATTCCATTGGAAGTTCAGTCAGAGTGAATTTCAAAAAGGAATTCAATAGTTGGGATACCATTGCAGAAAGCAACCGTTATGGAGTCACCAAGGAACAGATACAGTCGTTGAATGGCATCAAGATGCACGCTGCCGGATATCGTGGAAAGGGCAAGATGATAGCCGTGCTTGATGCAGGTTTCATGAATGTTGACCGCATTCCATGCTTGCAGAAGTGCAGAATTGTGGGACAGAATGACTTTGTCGTGCCTCGTTCGAAGAGCATTTTCTCGGAAGTAGAGCATGGAACTATGGTCTTTTCCACGATGGCAACCGACCTTCCCGGTGTCTTTGTAGGCACTGCTCCCGATGCTTCTTACCTGTTGATACGCTGTGAAGACAGGCAAACAGAAAGCGTTGCAGAAGAAGATTACTGGGCAGAAGCTGTGGAATATGCCGACTCTGTGGGCGTTGATATCATCAATTCGTCGCTTGGCTATCATGATTTTGACGACGCATCGACCAATCATCGTTATGCCGAAATGGACGGATTGTCGACGCTTATCTCGCGAACGGCTTCCATGTTGGCCTCGAAAGGAATTGTCTTAGTCAACAGTGCAGGCAATGACGGCATGGGAACCTGGAAGAAAATCAACTTTCCTGCCGATGCAAAAGACATCATCACGGTGGGTGCTGTTACGCCGTTGGGCATCAATGCAGCCTTCTGTGGAGTCGGCCCTACGCAGGATGGACGTATCAAACCAGATGTGATGGCCTATGGAAGTCCTACATCTGTCATCTCCGGTCGGGGTACTATTGTTGACGAAATGGGCACATCCTTCTCCGCACCACTTGTTGCCGGTATGGTAGCTTGTCTATGGCAGGCGCTGCCAAACAAGACTGCCCGTGAGATTATCGACCTTGTTATATCGAGCGGAAACAATGTAACGACGCCAAATAATATCTATGGTTACGGCATTCCAGACTTTTGGAAAGCCTATAATACAGGTCGGAAATGAAAGCATTGTCACTCTATGAACTGAACAATCTCGTGCGCGAAGTCATCTCAACTACGTTGCATGACGAGTATTGGGTTGAGACTGAACTCTCAGAACTGCGCGAAGTGCGTGGCCATTGCTACATGGAACTGATACAGAAAGACCTGTTCAGCAACACGCCAGTGGCCAAAGCGTCGGCCAAATGCTGGAAGAACAAGTGGTTATTGCTTTCTCCTAAGTTTGAAAAAGTTACCGGACAATCTCTTCGTTCGGGGCTGAAAGTGTTGCTGAAAGTATATCCCGACTTCCACGAAGCCTATGGGTTTTCATGGATTGTGACCGATATCAATCCTGAATTCACAATGGGTGACATGGCTCGCAAGCGTTTGGAGATCGTCAATCAACTGAAGGCCGAGGGTGTTTTCGATTTGCAGAAAGAACTCAAAATGCCACTTTTTGCGCAACGCATAGCCGTGATTTCGAGCGCCAATGCAGCCGGTTATGGTGATTTCTGCAATCAGTTGGCCGACAATTCCTATGGTCTGCAGTTCCATACTCGCCTGTTTTCAGCAGTCATGCAGGGTGAAGGCGTGGAACAAAGTGTGATTGCAGCGCTGAATGAAATTAATAGTAATGTCGATGATTTCGATGTGGTTGTCATCATTCGGGGCGGTGGAGCCACGAGCGATATGAGCGGATTTGACACTCTTTCGTTAGCCGAGAACGTGGCAAACTTCCCACTTCCCATTATCACAGGCATTGGACACGACCGCGATGAGTCGGTACTTGACATGGTTTCTCATACACGAGTGAAGACTCCTACGGCTGCTGCTGCTTTCTTGGTAGACCATTTGGAGCGTGTTTATGAGCGTGTTCTTGATGCACAAAACGAACTTTTATCCACCATTCAGCATCGAATGGAAATGGAAAAAGCACGTCTGCAGCATCTCGGAGAGAAGATACCAATGCTCTTTTCGTTGTATAAAGGACGGCAGGAATCACTGCTCGACCGCATCTTCATCAACATTTCATCGGCTGTTCAGAAGCGCTTGGCACAGGAAAACCGCCTGCTTGACAGCCTCACACAGCGCATAAAGCCGGGGCTGGAGCGTCGGTTGATGCGTGAGAACTATCGGCTCGACCTGCTTTCACAGCGGGCTAAGGCGCTCGATCCAGCCTTGTTGTTGCGACGTGGCTATAGCATGACAACGTTGAATGGGCATGTTGTGAAGGATAAATCGCAGTTGAAACCGGGCGATGAAATCGTGACGAGACTTGAAAAAGGAACAGTAACTTCAATCATTAAATAAAGCGTATGGCAAAGGAAGAATTTAAGTATGAGGAAGCCCTTCGGCAGTTGGAGCATATCGTGGAGCAGATGGAGAACGATGAACTTGATATTGACGTCATGGGAGAACAGTTGAAGAGGGCGCAAAAGCTGATAAAACTCTGCAAAGATAAACTCACGAAAACCGATAACGAAATCAAGAAGATCTTGGGAAAAGAGGGATAATGCACGTTCTTGACCTGTAAACTGCAATACGTGGAGCATGGCTAAGTTTGGCAATATAAGTGTGGAGATGTGCTCGAAAGGACGTAATGGCGGTGTCTTTCAGCATGTTGTCAGGGGCTTGTTCTCATTAATAAATTTTAAGAAAAAACTCAGAAAAGCGGACAAAATCATTTTGTTCGCTTTTTGTTTTGCAGCTTTTAGTCTGCTGATTAGCGTCATGTTGCCGTGCCATTCAAGTTATATAAGCTTGCAATCTGCCGCATTTCACAGGCTGATCTGACGCATGTTGAATGCTGATTTCATATGACTTAGCCAGCACTTTCAGGCTTTTTATGTTCTTGGTTGCGTTTAGGCATGAAAAAAGGGAAAGCATCTGCACACTTTCCCTACGGCAAAGATAATCAATTTGAGAGGCGAATGCAAATCTTGTTTGAAATAAGTTTACAAGTGACTTTTGTCTTTTGAGGCAGACAGTTGTTGCTGATGAGTCGTTGATGACATTGAAATTCAAGGTTTACGAAATGGAGATGATGAGGTTCATTGTGGTTCTCCATGTAATGATGAATGTTTTTATTCGGGGTTTAACGGTGCTTTGTGCGATAAACATAGACCGCAGAAGCGTAAAGTTCAAAGGGGAAATAGTTGCTCATGCGCGTTTTTATTCGTAATTTTGCATTTGATTAAAACGTAGAACATTTAATGAATGATGTTATGAAAGACTTGGATTGGTCTAATTTGTCCTTTGGTTATATGCCAACCGACTACAATGTTCGCTGCTGTTATCGCAACGGAAAGTGGGGCGAAATAGAGGTTTGCTCTGATGAATACATTAAATTACACATGGCGGCTACATGCCTTCACTATGGTCAGGAAGCCTTTGAAGGATTGAAAGCTTACCGTTGTCCCGATGGGAAAGTGCGTGTTTTTCGTGTTGAAGAGAATGCAGCGCGTTTGCAAAGTACCTGCCGTGGCATTCTGATGCCCGAGGTTCCAACCGACCTTTTCGTTGAGATGGTGAAGAAAGTCGTGCGTCTTAATCAGGAATATATCCCTACTTATGAGAGTGGGGCCACGCTTTATGTGCGTCCTTTGCTTTTAGGAACGGGCGCACAAGTTGGTGTTCACCCGGCAAAGGAATACATGTTTCTGATCTTTGTGACGCCGGTTGGCCCGTATTTCAAAGGTGGTTTCTCTGCGAACCCCTATGTCATTATTCGTGATTACGACCGTTCGGCACCCTTGGGTACAGGTAAATACAAGGTGGGGGGCAACTATGCAGCCAGCTTGAAGGCCAATTCCATTGCGCATGAAAAGGGATATGCCAGTGAATTCTATTTGGATGCAAAGGAAAAGAAATATGTAGATGAGTGCGGTGCAGCCAATTTCTTCGGTATCAAAAACAACACTTATGTTACTCCGAAGAGTACTTCCATTCTGCCATCTATTACGAATAAAAGTCTGATGCAGATTGCCGAAGACCTTGGAATGAAAGTTGAACGTCGGCCAATCCCCGAGGATGAGCTTGAAACTTTTGAGGAGGCAGGCGCTTGTGGAACGGCTGCTGTCATCTCACCGATATCACATCTCGACGATATGGATACGGGTAAAGTGTATAGCTTCGGTGAAAAGCCGGGACCATGGTCTACGAAACTCTATGAAACCCTGCGTGGAATACAGTATGGAACGATAGAGGATAAGCATGGTTGGACCACGGTTGTCATCGGATAAACAATTAAATCTAAATACGCATTCGATGGCTTTGTGCCGTCGAATGTAAATTATTTACTCATCAATTAATTTATTTTATACTATGGACAGTATTACAAATTACAAAAACCGAGCACTAAGTGCCTTGGAAAACAAATGGGGAAACTTTGTTCTTATTACCTTAGCTTATGGACTTATCATTGGTATTACCCAAGCTTTTTTAGGAGATAAGGACAGTCCTGCTATCCTGCATCTCATTGGTGTAGTGCTATCTATCTTGGCACTTCCTTTATATTGGGGCTATCAGACACTTTACCTTGGTGCTGTAAGAGGTGGAGAGGCAACAGCAAAAGACTTGTTTGAGGGCTACAACAAAGAGTTGTTCCCAAGAGTGTTGACTACAACCTTGTTGTATTATGTTTATATTTTCCTCTGGTGTTTGCTGTTAATTATTCCTGGTCTCATTAAGTCTTATTCGTATGCAATGACACCTTACATCTTGAAAGATAATCCAGAGATGAAGAACAACGCTGCTATTGAGGAGAGTATGCGCATGATGAATGGCCACAAACTTGAGCTTTTCTTGCTTGATTTGAGTTTCATCGGTTGGGCTTTACTTTCATTCTTGACTTGCGGTATAGGCTTTTTGTGGCTTGCTCCCTATATGAACATGGCTCGTGTTAACTTCTATGAGGACTTGAAGAAGGCTTCAGTAGAAGTGAAAGAGGCTTAAACGAAGATATTCTTTTTGTGGGTATCAAACGTTGAAACCTTTCGTTTATGAAAGGATTTCAGGGTTTGGTGCCCATTTTCTTTGGCATTTGGTTTCATGTTTTCAATTTGATTTGGTTGTATTCTTTTGGATAATGCCTCTGAAAGTTGTGTATATCATACTTTCCTTGTACCTTTGCAATAAATTCATTCTATGGGAAAAGGAAAGTTAGCTAAGTTTGCCGAGATGGAGACATTCAGCAATGTCTTCCAGTATCCGTTTTCAGTTGTCGACAATGTCCCGTTTGAAATGAAAGGACATTGGCGTGAGCTATATTTCAAAAACAATCATCCTGTCGTGTTGGAATTGGGTTGTGGCAAAGGAGAATATACGGTAGAGCTGGCGCGTCTCTATCCAGAAATGAACTTTATCGGCGTTGATATCAAGGGTGCTCGTATGTGGACGGGGGCAAAACAGGCCTTAGAAGCGGGATTGAAGAATGTGGCTTTCCTGCGCACGAATATCGAAATCATCGACCGTTTCTTTGCAGAAAGTGAGGTTCAAGAGATATGGCTTACTTTCAGTGACCCTCAGATGAAGAATGCTCACAAGCGTCTGACGAGCACATTCTTCCTCAATCGCTATCGTAAGTTCCTTGTTGACGGTGGTATTGTGCATCTGAAAACCGACTCAAACTTCCTCTTTACCTATACCACTTGCATGGTGAGGGAGAATAAGTTGCCTGTGGTTTTCTCAACAGAAGACCTTTATCACACGGAAGGATTAGATGAAGAAACACATAAGATATTGTCTATTCAGACCTATTATGAAAGCATGTGGATTGAAAGAGGACTCAATATCCGTTATATGAAATTCCTTCTTCCACAGCAGGGTGAACTTGTTGAGCCTGAAGTTGATATCCCTTTGGATGATTATCGCAGCTATCACCGTCCGAAACGGAGTAGCTTAAAAGTCAGTAAATAAAAAAACTAAATTATTTGTAGTATTCAAATATTTGTTTTACTTTTGTAATCTAATGTCTCATCTGCATCAGGTGACGGCTTAATACCAAGGGAGTAAGGGCCGAAAGGCCTACTGAAGATATGCTTATCTCCGTTGGGAGAAAGTTTTGTTTAATTAGTCGTGTATACTATAGCTCGTGAGAGTGTAGGTATACTAAATCTTAAAAGTTGAGTAAATAGAGAACGCATAGTCGGATGACCATGCGTTTTCGCTTTTTATGGGGTTTCATTCTTTGAAATAAAAAAATATCATTACTTTTGTAGTTAGTAATTGTAGCAAACACAAAAAGATTTTAATTTAAATAAACAGGAAATGACATTATATCCGAAATTGATTACCGACGCATTGGCAACTGTTATCTATCCCGGTACGAAAAAGAACCTTGTGGAGAGTGAGATGGTTGTCATGGACGACATACATATTAGTGGTATGAGCGTGAAAGTAACGCTTATATTCCCTCGTGAGACTGATCCGTTCCTCAAGTCGACTGTAAAAGCAGCCGAAGCTGCTATCCATTACCATGTCAGTAAGGATGTTGAGGTGACGATTGAAACTGAATTTAAATCGGCTCCACGGCCGGAAGTGGGGAAGTTATTGCCCCAAGTGAAGAATATTATCGCTGTTAGTTCGGGCAAGGGTGGCGTTGGAAAGAGCACGGTTTCAGCCAACTTAGCAATTGCCTTGGCCCGGTTGGGCTATAAGGTAGGCTTGCTTGACACGGATATCTTCGGTCCGTCAATGCCTAAGATGTTTGGTGTTGAGGATGTCAGGCCTTATGCTGTGGATAAAGAAGGCCGTCAACTCATCGCTCCTGTAGAGAAGTATGGGGTCAAACTGTTGAGTATCGGTTTCTTTGTCAATCCTGATACCGCGACACTTTGGCGTGGAGGCATGGCAACTTCTGCCTTGAAGCAACTCATTGCTGATGCGGATTGGGGGGAACTCGACTACTTTATTCTCGATACACCTCCCGGTACAAGTGATATTCATCTGACACTGCTTCAAACGCTTGCCATTACAGGAGCGGTCATTGTCAGCACGCCTCAGAAGGTTGCTTTGGCTGATGCTAAGAAGGGGATTGACATGTATGAGAACGACAAAGTGAATGTTCCCATTCTCGGTTTGGTTGAGAATATGGCCTATTTCACACCTGCAGAACTGCCGGAAAACAAGTATTATATCTTTGGAAAAGACGGTGCACGCAATCTCGCCAAGGAGAAAAATATACCTCTGTTGGCACAGATACCAATTGTGCAAAGCATCTGTGAGAGTGGCGATAATGGCGAACCGGCTGCTACAAAGGTAGATACTGTTATGGGACAAGCCTTTCTTAGTTTGGCACAAGCGGTCGTTACCGTGGTCAACCGGCGTAACAAAGAACAGGCTCCGACACAGATTGTCGATGTGAAAAACGAATAGAGATACGGTAATAAGGGCACAGTCTGCTTTCAAGTAGCTTATGCCCTTTTGCTTTTATGACTCACTTTCAAGATTGCATGAACTGAAAAATAAATACGATGAAAAGGATTTCATACATTTTGGGCATAGCCCTTTTTATTCTGTTCACGGCAGGACTGCTTGTGATTGGGTTTCATGCGCCGCAGGGAGAGCCTCCTTATAGCTACTTGGAAGCCCAGAAGGAGAAGGTCAGTGTGGACAGTTTCGAAACTCGTGGCATACGTGGAGTAGAGGGCTTCTGGCTCTACGACATGCCTGATGCAAATATAAATATCATCATACGAACGACAAACGACCCTCGAAAATGCCGTGTCACTTATCCTAAAGACCTTATCCGAATGGTGCGCACGGCTACCGTTTTGCGGTGTGCGGCAACGCCGAAGGGGAAGACCATTGATAGTTGGATGAAACATCGTCTCGTTCATAAATATTCCGATTTTGACGTCCGTGTGTTGGCTGATCCATATGACGATAAAGCAGAATTCACAGAAAAAGAGAGGCGAAATTGTGAATATAACAATCGGGATATATTCATTTATATGACGGTGATGAGTAATTTTGAGGCTATTCGTAACGACAGTCCGGATTGTTACTTCTATTTGTACCATGTCAAGCTCCCGTCATTATATTATACAAACCAGGAAAGAGGATGTTTTTCTTTCTTGGGAAAAACGCAGATAGATGACTTTTGGTGTGCCTGGATTTCGGACAGATTAAATATGGGAGAGGCTCATATTAAGAACATGAAGATAGAATTAGGTTATGACTTTACATATATGGATGATAATTGTAAGGTAGGACATTTATTAGTTACGGGTAAGGGAAACCTCTCTATTTTCAATGAAGAAGCTTATAGAACCATAGAAGTCAAGGAAAAGAAATACGGTGATATTACCTATGGAACAGACTCTATTCCCATGGTAAAACTTATGAATAAAAAGAAATAATATGGAAGAACATCCTGTTTTCAGCCCAAATACATCCGCTTATATGAGTGCTTTATGGGCATCATTTAAAAAGAAAGCACTTTACACAACAGTCATTTTCTTAATCTTGATGGTGCTGTTTGATGGTTTCTTGGCAGCATTGCGTGGTATGGGTTCACCGACGGGACATGTCCCTATGTGCAGTGTGATAGAGGTAATCTATCCACTTGTATTTCTTGTCTGCTGTATCTTTGCCTCTTGGGGAATGAGTACTTCGGAGGAGTTAGACGAATGTCATGTGAATATTCCCCGTGAATGGACCATTCGCTGGGCTTTCTTCGTGGTTTTCCCATTCTTGTTTTTCTTGATATGTGCCTATGTCATAGACGCTGTTATCGCTACTCCTGGAGCTCAACCCATGCCTTGGCAAGTAGATTTTGACTATATTCCGGGCGGCTATGTATTGCCACTTTTCTTCTTTTTTACGTCGTTCTTCTTCCTTGTGTCTACCTATTTTTCACGCTTCACGTTTCTGATAGGCTGTGGACTCCTGTGCCTTGTCTATTTCATTCTGTATGTTTTGTTGCCGAGAGCTGTGTGGTGGTATGATGGCAGGTATGAATTCTCTCTGCCTGTTGCTCTTTTCCTTATCAGTATGTCAGTCTTGGCTTTGGCTCTGTCGTATTATAGAATAATGTGTATCAGGGCAGAAGAAAGTTGATGTGCTTTTCTGTGATGCAACAAGGCATATCAGATGTGTTTCTGATTTGCGTCATATGAGGCTGTAATCTGCATCATATCAGCGTGTAACTTGAGTCACTTTACGTGCTGATTTGACGCAAGTTGGAAAACCATATGGAACATGTTGATAATCAGCATGGTATATCCTATGTTGCAAGGGCGTATGATAAACTTTTTCACTTGGAACAAAACAGACACAGAAACAATACACTTATGGCTATAATTCTTGTTTAATCACTAAGCGAACGCTGTCATCTTGTTTTTTGTTTTTAATGCGTTCGCAGATGTGATTTCTGTTGTTATTCGTCCGTAGGGCTCATTTCTTTTCCTTCGGTTGCGGTCGGAGTAGTCTTCTTGGCAGCCTTAAACATTCTGTTTTCCTTGGCTGTTGCAGCCTTAGCTTTCAGCATAGCCATGCGCTCATAGGCTTGTCTGCGCGTGCGATTAATCTGATAGCGATAGACAGCACAGGTGATAAAGAAATAGATAACGGCTTGAAGCCATAGTGCAATGAACTCGGGTTCGATGTCATCAAGCGTACCCCCCATGCTGCTGATGCGCAAGAAGCCACGCACACCGAAAGTGGAAGGGAATATCTGAGCTATGGACTGCCAAATTCCCGGCATGTTGGGTTGTGGCCACGAAATACCTGTCATGAATAATAAAGGAATAGAGGTGAAGACCACGAGGAGCATCACATTCTCACGGTATCTGACAATACAAGAAAGCGCCATTCCAAAGAAAATAACGGCTAAGAGGAACGGTATCATCAGCCCGATGAGATCGGTTGCACTTGCTAATGCCGTGAAATGGAAGAAGCGGGGCACGCAAAGTGTGAGATAGGCTGCCATGACTGCATAGATCATGAAATAGCACATTGACTTTCCGAGTACGATGCGAAAGATGCCCACGTAATGTTTACTGATTGGGATAAGTTCTTGATATCGGTTGTTCTCACGGGCTGTCCCGGCCGACAGTCCGATGCCGAGCAGCAGGGTTTGTTGTAGGATAAGAATGAGCACTCCGGGGAGTATGGCATTGCCGTAGCCACCTGTTGCATTGAATATGGGCACTTCCTCGAAGTCAAGTGGCTTGGTGGTTATCTCTTCATCTCGGGTTGTAAAGTTTCTCGACTGGCTCACCTGAATGTTGGCATTGATGTCAGAGGCTACGGCTAATGCTGTCTGATAGATAGCCTTATAAGTGAGCATGAGGCTCATATCGCAGTAGACGCCCACATGGGCTTGCTCACCTCGGTAAAGTTTATGGGCGAAATCATCCGGGAAATAGAGTAGTCCGTGAACCACTTGCTTGCCAATAAGGTCTTTCGCTTCCTCAATACTGTTGCAGTAGTAGGCTGCTTTCACATCAGAACCGGCATCGAAACTACGGATGAATTCACGACTTATTTGGCTGTGACTCTGGTCTACAATCGCCACAGGAACATCGCGGACAACCTCGTTGTTGTATATCCATGAATAGAGCAAAGGATAGAGGAGAGGAACAAGGATGAAGAATATCAGCACGCCTTCATCAGTGATGGTGGAGCGCATCTCCTTGGCCCAGATATAGCACATATCCTTGATGCCATTGCGTATCTTTGAAAATAATCCGTCTTCCATTAGGGTATATAAACATATAAGAGCATGGAACGCTTGATGTTCCACATGGTGAAGATGGGCAACAGGCTGAAGAGCACAAGTGCCGCAATATTGAACCACGCATCCATGAGCGGATAACCGTTGAAGATGTTGATTTGATAAATCATGTAATAATGGCGCAATGGAAAGAGTTGGGCAACGCCTTCAATGAATGGGTTCATTGCAAAGGCTGGGTAGGTGGCGCCACTGGTAGAGAAGCTCACTACTGACCAAAGCGAACAGACACTCATCGACATGCGCAGACTGGGCATCAGTCCGAACGTAAAGATGCCGAATCCCTGTGCAGAGGCAATGGCAAGAAAGCCCAAAAGAAGCATAGTGAGAATGCCTCCGGGGTGTGGAAAGCCTAAGACATAATAGATATAGAACTCAAAGGCATAGAAGATTGCAAGGAAAATCATCAGCTGAGGCAGCATCTTTCCGGTCAGGGCAATCCATGTTTTGTTGCCGGCCAAGGCCATCCATTCCTTTGAACGCTTGAACTTCAACTCTGTTCCTATAGAATAAGGTGTAAGGAGGAAGACAAACAACATGAGCAGTCCGGGCACCATGGCCGTGGTAAGATAAACGTTATAGTTGGCCCATGGGTTGCCAATCATGTGCAGATCAATGGCTATGGGCTGTAGGAATGTGCGGATTTCACGGTCTGTCTTTCCGTATGCACTAAGCTTCTGTTGTCCCACAGCAGCTGAACCAAGCGTACAAATGGTTTTCAAATCACGATAGAGCATGGAACCAGCCACGAGAGTTACATTGCTGTAATAGAATGAAACCTTGGGCTGATTGGAAGTCATCAGGCCGCTTGTTGTACCGCGTGGAATATAAAGAAAGGCATAAATCTGATTTTCCTGAATGGCCCGCCGTGCTTCGTTTACATTGTCATAAGAAGCTACAACCTTCGTGGTTTGGAAAGCATCAAGCCGCCGAACCATAGCCCGTGTAGTTGCAGTATTGTCTAAGTCTACCACGCCTACAGGCATATCGGTTGGCACACCGCTTTGCATCAGTGAGGTGAAAAAGTAGATGACAGCAATGGGAAACACCACCATGCAGAACCAGTAGATCGGGTTCTTGATGATGATGCCACATTCGCGGAGGGCAATCTGATATATCTGTCGGAGTGTGTGCATTTATTTCTTAATCAAACTCATACCTGGGCGCAGGCCTTCCAACTTGTCAATGGGGCGTGCTTTCACCTCAAATGTCTTGAGATCATATTGCCCCGTGGTCTTTGTTGCTTTCCAGACAGCATAGCTTCCCTGGTCTTTGATATAGTAGACTTTCATGCGGATGTTTTTGTTGAAGGCCGGAACAAAAACATTGAACGTGTCGCCAATCTTCATCCCTTTAAGCTGGTCTTCGCGGATGTTGAATGCACCCCACTGGTCGCTCAAAATCGAAATGCTCATGATTGGTGAGCCAAGTCCTACAAGTTCGCCTACTTTGGGGTAGACATCGCTCACTTCTCCTTCAACCTGGGATACCTGAACAGTTTCTTTCAACAGTGAACTCACCACGTCAACAGCGCTCTTTGCTGCTTGTGCATTACTTGCTGCAATGCGCTTTTCCTGTGACCTTGCGCCATTCTTTGCCATTTCATACTGACTTTGAGCAGCTTTTACCTGTGCTTCAGATGCCTTGAACGCCGCGAAAGCTTCATCGCGTTTCTGACCGCTGATGACACCTTCATTATAGAGGTTCTGCATGCGGTTATAGGTTTTCTTCGTAATTTCAGCAGCAGCTTTTGCCTGCTGAACGAGTTCAAATGCTCCCTGGATTTGTTCCTTTCTGGCACCGGCATCGGTGAGATCCTGCAGTGCTTGAGTGGCTGCACCAGCTGCCTGAGCTACCTTCTTCTGTGCATCAATCTCAGGAATTTCAAGGATTGCCAATGTGTCTCCTACATGAACGTAGTCGCCTTCTTTGACTCGAAGGTCGACAACTCGGCCTGGAAGTTTGCATGAGATGCGGTATTCAGAAACTTCAACTTCGCCTTGAATGGTGTCGTCTTCCCTGCCAAGTGTGAGGAAACCGATAAGACCTACAATGACAACAACGAGGACAAAGCCGATGATTGCAAGTAGAATGTTGTTATGTTGTGATTTTGCTGACATGATATTTCTTTATTTTCAATATTAATAATTCAATACACCGAGGGCCTTTTGTAGGTTTACCTGAGCTAATTTTACTTCTACTTCGGCATCAATCTGCTGGCTCTGTGCCTGTTGCCATGCCGTCTGTGCCGCCATGACATCAGTTGTTTCCATGACACCTTCCTTGAAACCGACATTGGCACAACGCAGGTTTTCTTCGGCGCTCTTGATGTTTTTACGAGCCATCAAGAGTCGTTTGTGAGCTTCCTTCACTTTGAACTGGCTCTGTGTTATCTGTAAGCCAATCTTCTCTTGAGCATCGGCAAGTTCCATCTGGGCCATGCTTGTGGCTGCTTTTGAAGCACGCACTTTGTAGGCACCTTCAAACCAATTCCACACAGGAACCTGTACGATGACGCCAACGTTCCACGTGCCTGCCAGCTTGCGTTCAAAGCTGTTGAAAAGGTTGGGATTGCTGACAAGGTAGCCACCCGTCAGCAGAACATGTGGAAGATAGGTCGCACGGACAAGTTTCGTGGCCTGTTCGCTGATGTCGACCGCATTCTGAAGCATGCGCAGTTCCGGGCGATTGGTATTGGCCGAGGCCTTATCTGCAACGGTAGCTGATTGTTCATTAAGGTTGACATTCAGCTGTTTGCGGTCTTCATCGGCCAAAGTGATATCTTGATCCATGGGGAGTCCGCAAAGCTGACACAGCAACATCTTGGCCAATGCAAGTCCGTCTTCAACCTGGGTCACTTGCATTTCGGCCTCATTCACTTTCACATCTACCTTCAGACCGGCTGCACGCGTGGCAATTCCCTGCTTAATCATCTTGTGAACATCACTGTCAAGCTTCTTCACCAGCCCGAGATAACTGTCGGCCAAGGCCTTTTTCTGCTTCAGAGAAACCACTAACCAGTAGGCCTGGTCTATGCTGTAGAGGGTTGCCTGTGTCTTTGCATCAGTGTCATTGGCTGTCAATTGTTCGTTGATTTGTGCAATGTTGTTGAGTGCAGTGATAGCCCCACCCATGTAGATAGGCTGGCGAAGCATGACTGCTCCACCCCAAATGTGATGGGTGTTGGTCTCTAATGACTTGGTGATAGAGCTGCCGATTTCGTTTCCGGTCTTTGCAATCGGTGTGCTGATCTGACTCACCATGCTATTGATCCGTTGGGCAACTGCGGGCGTTATCACCCCTTGTTGCACTAATCCAGTAATCATTCCGCTGAGACTTCCGCCTGCCGCAGTAGTGAAATTGGTGCCTAAATTGTTGAGCGCACTCTTCTGATCTTTGCTCAACAAGGAGATAGTTTCACTGAAATACTGGTAGCCTCCCGCTGCATCTACCTTGGGCAGATACTTCGTTCTGGCAGCCTTACGGATGTTCAGTGCCACCTCCTGTTTCAGCTTGGAAACGTTTATCTGCTTGTTGTTGCGCAAAGCAAGTGCACGACAACTGTCAAGGCTCAACACATTCTGAGCCTCGATGGGCAGCATAACGCCACAAAGCATGAATATGGAAAGTATTTTCTTCATCTCTTATGACTATAGAGTTTTTATTTGAAAGAGAAGCTTCGCGAGCCAATCATGTTGCCATCGGTAAAGATACTGACATTGTAGGTGCCTTCCAACAGTGCTTGGTTCACAGTCCAGAACAGTGTGACCGGTGTTTCCTGTCCACCATATTCAATGGTCTTCTGCATGGAGCTTGCCAACGTTTTGTTCTCATATTGGAATGAACCTCCACCGCTAAGCAAAGTACCTGAAGGTGAGGTGATGCGCACATAAATGGTCTTTGTGCCGTTTCCAGCCGTCACGTTTTTGCTTATAGTGAAGTTAAGTTGCAACGCCGTGCATTTTGAAATTTTAGTCGTTGTCTTGCCGTGTTTGTTCTTTCCTTGCAGTGAAATATCAGTCGCATCAAGCTGGGCAGCAATGGCAACTTTCTCTGACAAGGATGCTTTTTCGCTGTTCAAGCCTTCTATCTGGCGGGTGGCTTCTGCATATTGTCCCTTGATCTGAGTATTTTCAGCTGTCAGGTTCTGATTTAATCGATTGAGTGAATCTATCTCTATGACATAGCTTCGCAGTACTTTCCTGACCGTAGCCAACTCTTTTTTCAAGCGGGCAATCTCCGCTGCATCAGTGCTCTTGACATGGCGCAGCTCATCCAACAGTCGCTGTGTGCGCTCCTGTTCCGCAGTCAGTTGCGCCACGATAGAATCATTGGTGATTTGAGTTTTCATCTCACTATATTGATTGGCGAACTGCTGATATTCGTTTTCCATTTCTTTCTTGTCAAGCTCGGCCAGTTCCTGCATGGCTTTATTCTCTTTCTTCTGATTGCTGAGCGTGATTGAGAGATAGATTATTCCTCCTACAAGCAGCAGTCCTACAACAATTACAGAAATCAAAGTATTCTTATTCATATATTATATTGCATCTTCTGTTAATTATCTTCGCAAATTTACCGAATTTATCTTAATTATCAAAATATTTTGATTGATCAAGAGATTTCCGTTGTGTTTTTTTGCATTTTTACCGAGAAAACGGACAATATTCAAAATATTTTCTTAATTTTACAACCGATTTTCTAATGTAAGAGGACTAAATGAGTATAATGAAGTTTGTCAAGAAAGCATTTTATCTTTATTATGATGGCTTCAAACAGATGACACTGGGTAAGACGCTGTGGCTGATTATCCTTGTCAAGTTGTTTGTTATTTTTGCCGTTCTGAAGTTGTTTTTCTTTCCTGATTTCATTGGGACAAGAGTAAAAAACGGCGATAAGGCAGGGTTTGTCAATTCGCAGTTAGAGCGTCGTTTGCCTTGAATAATACCTTAATTTTAACCTTCGTATTTCAACTAAGTTTTAATAATAATCAAAAAAACAACATTATGATGCATCAACTTTTAGATGTCAGTGCGGCTACAATTGATTGGTCACGGGCGCAATTTGCACTTACAGCCATTTATCATTGGCTGTTTGTACCGTTGACACTTGGCCTCGCATTGATTATGGGAATCGTTGAAACCTGTTATTATCGCACGCGGAAACAGTTCTGGAAAGAAGCTTCCATGTTCTGGCAGAAGCTTTTCGGAATCAACTTTGCCATGGGTGTGGCGACAGGTATTATTCTTGAATTCGAGTTTGGAACCAACTGGAGTAACTACTCATGGTTCGTCGGAGACATCTTCGGAGCACCTCTTGCGGTTGAGGGTATCCTTGCTTTCTTCATGGAAAGTACATTCGTTGCAGTGATGTTTTTCGGTTGGAAGAAGGTTTCGGCCGGTTTTCATTTGGCTTCAACATGGCTCACCGGACTCGGTGCAACCATATCAGCTTGGTGGATATTGGTAGCCAATGCGTGGATGCAGTACCCTGTCGGTCAGACCTTTAATCCCGACACCATGCGTTTTGAAATGAATTCTTTCTTTGATGTTGCACTGTCACCTTTTGCTGTAGATAAGTTTTTCCACACCGTTACTTCATCATGGATTATCGGTGCCATCTTTGTGGTTGGCGTCAGCAGTTGGTACCTGCTGAAAGGCCGCGAGAAGCAATTGGCGGTCAAGAGTATGAAGATTGGCACGATCGTAGGTCTTTGTGCATCACTCTTGGCAGCGTTGACCGGCGATAATTCTGCATATCAAGTGGCACAGGTTCAGCCTATGAAACTCGCTGCAATGGAAGCGCTCTATAATGGTGGAAAGACACAGAGTCTGTCGCTTGTAGCCGGTGTCCCGTTTGGTGGTCAGCCTGATTACCGCAGTGTTGACGAGCCACCTTATAAAATAGGTATGCCCAAGGCACTCTCTGTTTTGGCTACACACGACTTCGATGGTTATGTGCCGGGCATTAACAATCTCATTGATGGTTACGTGAAGGAAGACGGTACCAAGGAGCCTTCTGTGGCTGAAAAGATGCAGCGTGGACGCATGGCTATCACGGCTCTGCAGCAGTATCGCGCAGGTAAAAAGGATGAGGCAACACGCAAAACCTTGACAGACAATATCAAATACTTCGGTTATGGTTATGTAAAGTCTGCTGACCAGATTGTGCCGAATATACCACTTAACTTCTGGTCATTCCGTGTTATGGTGGGGTTAGGCATCCTCTTTATTCTCTTCTTCCTGATATCCGGCCATGTCAGCTGGCGCAAAGATATCTCTGAAAGGCGTTGGCGTTGGCTCCATATCTCAGCTATCGTGCTTGTTCCTTTGGCTTATGTTGCCAGTGAAGCAGGCTGGGTTGTTGCAGAAATGGGCCGTCAGCCATGGACTATCCAGGACATGTTGCCTACCTGGGTTGCTGTGAGCGACCTCAATGCAGGCAGTGTCATGATTACTTTCTTCCTGTTCCTTGCGCTCTTTACAACCATGCTTGCGGTTGAAATCAATATTCTTTTCAAACAAATCAAGAAGGGGATGGAGGCCCCGGCAGTATGACATATACATTCTTACAGCACTATTGGTGGTTGCTGGTTTCTGTTTTAGGCGGACTCTTAGTATTTCTGATGTTCGTGCAGGGAGCCAACTCTTTGATATTCAGTTTGGGGCATACACCGGAAGAACGTCGCCTTGTTGTCAACTCCACTGGGCGTAAATGGGAGTTTACCTTTACCACGCTTGTTACCTTTGGCGGTGCTTTTTTCGCATCGTTTCCACTTTTCTACAGTACCAGTTTCGGTGGTGCTTATTGGCTCTGGATGGTCATTCTGTTCACTTTCGTGCTGCAGGCCGTGAGCTATGAGTTCCAGAATAAACTCGGGAATTTGCTCGGAACACGCACTTTCCAGTGGTTTCTTGTCATCAATGGCATTGTAGGCCCGCTGCTCGTGGGCGGTGCTGTTGCAACTTTCTTCAATGGAAGTAACTTTCTTATCGACAAGATGAACATCACAGACTCCATGCAACCTGTCATCAGCCGTTGGGCCAATGCAAGCAATGGTCTTGATGCTTTGCTCGATCCATGGAACCTCATCTTCGGCCTGGCTGTTATGTTCCTGGCACGCGTTCTCGGTTTATTCTATATTATTAACAATGTGGATGACAAAGCAGTCAATGAGCGGTCACGCCGTCATCTGATTTATAATGTGGTGCCATTCCTCGTGCTCTTCCTTTCATTCTTAGTGCGCACGCTGTTGAAAGATGGCTTTGCTTATCATCCCGAAACAGGTGTCATCTTCATGGAACCGATGAAATATCTCCATAATCTCATAGACATGTGGTATGTCACCCTCGTATTCCTTGCAGGTGTTGTGCTGCTGCTTTTTGCTGTGGGACGTACGGTGTTGAAGGCTGCCTACACGCGTGGCATCTGGCCTGCAGGTGTCGGAGTTATCCTTGTTGTCATAGGATTACTGCTTTTTGCAGGCTGGAACAACACGGCTTACTATCCGTCGAATGCTGATCTGCAGAGCAGTCTGACCATTATGAACAGCTGTAGCAGTGAGTTCACGCTTACTACAATGTCGGTGGTTTCATTGTTGATACCGTTTGTGTTTGCCTATATCTTCTATGCATGGCGTGCCATTGATGGAAAGAAAATCAACCGTGCAGAAATTGAAAATGACGAAGCATATTAAAGAATTTTTATAACTCCGACCTTTGTTTTAACTCTGACTGCAGGCCACTGTGGATAGTGGTCTGCAGTTTTCTTTGTGGGGAAAGGATGGTTCCCTATGGATTTGTATATATTCAAAAGAGTTACCTTGTTTGCAATCTGTGTCACATTACAAGATAATCTATGTCATTTTGCATTGCCTTTTGACGCATATTGCATGCCAATATGCCACAAGTTAGAACCTGAGATGACTCATGTTAGAACATCATATTCATTGTGCTGCATCTTATCTCAATAGCGAATAGTCGACTTATTGGATTTAATTTCTGTTATTCGCGATATATATTATTGGCTATATCCCAGCTGCATACCCTTCAAACTAAATGCTTTGATGATGCCTTTTGGCTAATCTTTCACCCGCTCCTAATTCCCACTAAGACCGTTTGTTATCGTTCTCTCCGAAGTCTTTTGTTGCGAGTGGATATAGATGATAGGGTGGATTTACCTGTAAAGTTCTGTCAGGCGTTGCATGATATAGCGTGCCTGGTCAATGTCATTGCCTACAGAAAAACTCTTTTTGCTTTCGTCTTGAAGCGTGATGATTACCTGATAGTCATTGGCAATGTAGGGATTGGCGCTGTTGTTGAAAGTGATGTCGCTGATATCTTCTTGATTGATGCGTTGCTTGTTGATGATGAGAAAGTCTGCATAAAGCACCAAAGGCAACTCCTGTCGGGTATTGGTGAGCGCAGAAATACTGAGTACTTCAACTGGTTCGCCATATTGCTTGATGACCTCGTTTATATATTCTTCTTCGATATTTTCATCGGTCTGCAACTCTTCTTTAGGGCATTTGTTGTTTGCTGAAAAGCTTTTCCATAGGATATAGAGGCAGATGACTGCTACTGCTATCCATAAAATAATCTTAATCATGAGCTTTATTTTTTAGATGAATAATAACATTTACAAAGTTAGTATTTATTTTGAGAAATCTCTTGTGAGCAGAGAAAAAATCATCGGGAAAGTCTTTTTAGCGTTGGCCATGACTTTTGCTGTTGTATTTGTGCGCTGTTGTAATCGCCCATACTGTGCTCTTATAGGCTGTATTTGCATTTTGTAAGCATGAGCAGTTTTAATTTGTTTTATAATAATCTTTATTCCTTTTTCCCCGCTTTTTCCTACTTTTGCGGTATGAATACATTTTGGATGATGGTTTTTCTGCTTCTCCCTTTGTTGGGATGTGGCTATGTTGGTTGGCATGTCTGGCTGATACTACCCTTTGGTTATGCTTTGAAAAGTATCATTTTGGGCCTGATGGTGCTGTCGTTCCTTTGCATGTTCTTCAATTTCCTTGTTGGTCTCGATGGCTTGCCTACGGTTTTTGCCCGTGTGCTTTATGAAGTTGGCTACTCCTCGGTATTCGTGTTGCTCTACCTGTTCATGCTTTTCTTTGTGGCAGATATGGCTCGTTGGATTGGAATTTTACCCCGTGAATATCTCCATGCAAGCGGAGTGGGGAGTCTTATGGTGTTGTTACTGATAGTTGGAGTGTTCGCCTATGGCAATCTTCATTATTATAATAAGGTGAAAGTTCCTATAGATTTGAAGTCGCCAAAGAAGTTGAGGCAGCCTGTAAAAATGGTTATGGTGAGCGATCTGCATTTGGGATGGCATAACACGCGGACTGATTTGGCTAAATGGGTAGACATGATTAATGCTGAAAATCCGGACTATGTGCTCATTGCCGGAGATATTGTTGACTTCAGTGTCGTGCCGTTGTTGCGTGCAGGTATGGTCGAAGAGTTTCGCCGTTTGCAGGCTCCCGTCTATGCTTGCCTTGGAAATCATGATTATTATGCTGGCGAACCAAACAGTGAAAAATTCTATCAGGCTGCGGGTATCAAGCTGTTAAGAGATGCCGCTGTGGACTTGGGGAATGGTGTGGTGTTGATAGGTCGTGATGACCGCACGAACAAACGGCGCAGACCTTTGCATGATTTGATGACGCATATTGATGCTTCAAAATATCTCATTCTGCTTGATCATCAACCTTATCATTTGGAAGAAGCGGAGCGAAACAATGTTGATTTTCAATTCAGTGGGCATACGCATGATGGACAGGTGTGGCCCATCAATTGGATTGTCAGGTCTATGTATGAAAAGAGCTATGGTTCGTTGGTGAAAGGCCGCACGTTTTATTATGTCTCCAGTGGACTCGGTATCTGGGGTGGAAAATTTCGTATTGGCACACAGTCTGAATACTGTGTGGTCACGATTGAATAATCCGTTTACAGCAAATGGGCAGGAGTAGCGATAGAATGCAGGTTTGTTTTTGCTGATAGAGGGCCTTTCTCTATTCTGTATTTGCTGAGGAAGATGCGCTGAAGATATGCTGTGATAGTCTTCCAATCGGGCTTCTGGTTCAGAACTGTATTCTTTTTATTCTTTCAAGAGCTGTTTTTCTATAGCTTTGAAGAATGAAAAAAGAACTTTTTCACGCGTACATTTATTATATAATATGATTATTGGTAGGAATAATTTAGTAAGGGAATGTGATGCTTCATGTGAAAAATAATCTACATAAATGGTTGTAAAACTTTACAAAATACAGCTTTGTTTTGTGTCTTACTTTTATTGGAAGTCTCTTGACTTCTGCTCAACTTTTCTTCATTTGCCTTGAAGTTTAGATTAATTAACATTTCAACCATCTGATAATCAGTGGCTTTCCTTTCCCTAAGAACAAGAACAAAGAACAAGAACA
>SKDY01000005.1_pt1 | contig 216899 bp, 202 predicted proteins | sample 4826591 | NCBI WGS metagenome assembly SKDY01 (sample SAMN11008823, study PRJNA524170) | human gut metagenome | biome: Human fecal sample; material: Feces; isolation source: fecal sample from pouch patient p10, p22 | host: Homo sapiens | place: Israel: Tel-Aviv | collected 2016-06-15 | reverse complement strand
TACACCGTTAGGTGTCTTAGGCCATTCACCTCGATTAAATAATTCAATTGCTTTCTTTTTAAATTCATAACTATATCTCATGAAAATACCCCCTTTACTGGTTGTCCAGTAAAGGGGGTACATATCATTTTTTGAAAGGTGTTTTTAGATTAAACTATATATTATAGGTAACAATAAATAGGAAAAGATTGTAGCATATTAACACTAATGGCTATATCGAAAACAAAACAGGGAACAAATCTATTTTGATTTGTTCCCTATTCTTTTAAGATTTGCATATTATTTATCACGTTTTTGCTTAATTATAGAATAAAGAAGCTCCCAATAGCCTCCTAAAAATGACTTCGGGTCCCGCTTTAGCGCGATAGCGTGTCATTTTTAGGAGGCTGTTGGGAGCACTTTTGCTGTTATTTAAGATTACACGTGATCAATAATATGCAAAGTCGTATCTATATCATTAAGCGGCATGATATGTACGCCTGCAGCGATTTTCTTGATTTGTTCCAAGGTTTCGATGGCGATTTCTGTACCCGCTTCTTTTCCGCCTTTTTCTACGCGGTCTAGAATGTCTTGGGTAAGGTTAATTCCAGGTACTTTTTCATGAAGGTATGTTGCCATTTTAAAGCTTTTAAGAGGAATCAAACCAAGCATAATAGGTACATTGAATTCAGATATTTTGTCGATATAGCGTTTAGCTTGTTCTAAATCATAGATTGGTTGTGTTTGCACAAAATGGGCACCATTTTTGATTTTAGCAGCTAGTTTTTGACGTTCAATTTCTAAATCTGGTGCACCGGGATTACCTGTAGCACCGATGTAGAAATTCGTTGGCTCTTCAAGGTCGTTACCAGCAAGGTCCTTGCCTGCGTTCAATGTTTTTGCAATGTTAAGTAAGCCCATGCAATCCACTTCAAATACGGATTGTGCGAATGGGTGGTCGCCATGGTCCGGCTTATCACCTGTCAGTGTCAAAATGTTATTAACACCAAGTGCTGCAGCACCGAGCAGTTCGGATTGTAAGCCTATGATGTTGCGGTCACGGCATGTGAGATGGAAAATCGTTTCGATGCCTTCGTTATGTTGCAATAAATAGGACAAGGAAATAGGGCTCATGCGCATTTTAGACATAGGGCTGTCCGCAATGTTTATGGCGTCAACCTTGCCTTTTAGGCGCGCTGCTTGTTCAAAAACCTTTTGGGCAGAACTGCTTTTAGGTGGGTCCAATTCAACGGTGATGGTGAACTGGCCATTTTGGTGTTTCTCACGTAATGTCATCATATACCTCTTATCTATTCTATGTATGGTGAAAGCCTCATATGCGTTATGTGAGCATTATTTTAGACTTTCACCATGAATATTATCTATATTATATGCCTAGATTAGCCATTATTTCAAAGTTTCAAAGAAATCGTTCGCGTGGTTTACAGCCGCGATGCCGTCCTTGGCGTAAATATCTGCGCCCGCTTGGTCAGCGTAATCTTGGGATACTACGGCTCCACCAACCATGACCTTCGTTTTAAGGCCGGCTGCACGAATAGCAGCGATAGTATTGTCGATTTGAGGCATTGTGGTCGTCATCAAGGAACAAATGCCTACGAGTGCCGCCTTGTTGTCCTTAATGGCTTGTACGATGGCATCAGGGTCAACATCCTTGCCGAGATCGACGATTTTATAACCATTGTTTTCGAGCAATGCAGCTACGATATTTTTGCCTAAATCGTGAATATCGCCCTTAACAGTGGCTACAACAACGGTTCCTTTATCTAAACTGTCGCTGGCCGGAATGATTTCTTTGATAGTGTTGAAAGCAGCTTGCATCGTTTCCGCAGCGAGCATAACTTGTGGCAAGAATAATTTACCGGAACCGAATTTGTCGCCTACTACATTCATAGCTTCTGAAAGCCCTTTTTTCGTAATATCTAGTGGATCAATGCCGTCAGCTAATGCTTTTTTAACAAGTTCTACGATAGCTTCCTTTTCGCCTTGTTCTACACAAGCGCGGATATTAGCTAATGGGTCGTTGCTATCAAAGGATGCTTTATCTGGACCTTTTGGCGCCGCATTGCCTGGTGCTGTAGTTTCATCTTCGTAACCATATTCTTTTATGAATTCTGCGGAACCTGGGTCCCAACCAAGTAATGTGGTGCTTGATACAAATGCTTTTTTTGCTGCGTAGTTAAGCGGATTCATGATTGGTGTGGTCAAACCGGATGCAAGGGCCATTGTTAGGAATTGACCATTTAGATACGGACGTTGTGGCATGCCGAAGGAAATATTGGATAAGCCCATAACAGTTGGAAAACCAAATTTTTCTTTATATAAACGCAATGTGCTAAGCGTTTGTTGTGCACTATCTTCGCCGCTGGCAAGTGTTAATACCAATGGGTCAAGCAAGAGGTCGTGCGGTTGTAAACCATAGCCATATGCGCGATTTACGATGCTTTCAGCCAAAGCAACGCGATCCTCAGCCTTTTCAGGTAAATCGCCACTGCAGATTGGCAAGCAAAGTAATGCAGCGCCATATCGTTTAGCCAATGGCATAACGTGTGTGATGGACTCTTCTTCTCCATTTACAGAGTTGATAAGTGCACGGCCAGGATAGTTTTTAAGGGCTACCTCCATGGCTTTAGGATCCAATGTATCGATAGATATTGGCATTTCTACAAGCATGGACAATTCGAAGATGGCTTTTTCCATCAAAGGTGTTTGATCCATACCGGCTACACCCATATTTACATCGAGGATATCTGCACCTGCTTCTACTTGGTCTAAGGCATCGCGTTTTACACGGATGAAAGAACCATCCCGTAACTCTTGAGCAAGCACCTTACGGCCTGTTGGATTGATACGTTCGCCGATGATCAATGGTTTAACATTATGACCTAATTCAAGCAATTTTGTACGGCTTGTAATCACCGTTTTAGGCTCAATATGAGTACGTTCTTTAGGTGTATGTGCTTTTACAGCATCAGAAATCGATTGAATATGCGCTGGTGTTGTACCACAGCAGCCACCTACATAACTTGCACCTGCATCAACAATTGGAATCATCAATGGGCCCATGTCTTCTGCTGAAAGTGGAAATACCGTTTGCTTGTTAATGAGTTGTGGCATACCTGCGTTTGGTTGGCAGATGATTGGTAAATTAGTAACACTGGTGATTTTTTCAATGAGCGGAGTGATTTGCTCAGGTCCAAGAGAACAGTTAATACCAATAATATCAGCCCCCATTGCCTCTACGATAGTTGTGGCAACCTCTGGAGGTGTACCGGTGATCGTACGACCGTCTTCGCTGAAAGAAAACTGACAGATAATTTGTACATCTTCTTTTGTCTTGCCTGCTGCTTCGCGAGCATCCAAAGATGCTAATAGAGCGGCACGCATTTCTTGAACATCGATAATCGTTTCGATAATGATGAAATCAACGCCACCTTCAATCAAAGCCTCTGCTTGTTCTCTATATGTATCGTAAATAGAATCAAAGCTCATATTGCCCAAAGGTTGTAAAAAACGTCCTGTAGGACCCATAGAACCAGCTACACGAGCGGATGGCTTGAACTCTGCAATTGCTTTTTTGGCAACCTTTACAGCTGTTATATTTATTTCTTTTACACGATCTTGTAAATTGTAATCTTCTAATTTGAGGCCGCATGCACCAAATGTATTGGTAGTAATTACATCACTACCATGTTGTAAATATTGTGCGTGGATATTTTTTACCACTTCTGGTCGTTCCACGTTAAATAATTCTGGGCAATAGCCCTCTTCTAGGCCTGCTGCTTGGAGCATTGTACCCATAGCGCCGTCAAAAATGTACATGTGAATCATCCTTTATATATTGGAATGTAGGTCACCAAGGACATTCGCCCTCCACCGCCTTAACGGTCGTCGGCCAAGGGCCTAGATCTAGCAAAGTCGGTCTCAGAACCTTGGTGACCTACATTCCAATTATTAATACTATAAATAGATTGTTTCACGTGAAACATTTTTGCTTGCACATGGGTACAATGGTACGGATGTACAAGGTAATGTTTCACGTGAAACATCGTGTGTTAAAATTTTATTCTGTTGGTTGGGCTTTCATAGCTATACCAGATGTTTCGGCTGTTGTTTTGCTTGTTTCTGGTTTTGAAGCCGATGCTTTTTCTGGAAGTTTTCTTGATTGGCAATCTTTTTGCGAGCAGGAGCTACAACCGCGTTTTGTTGTCAAGCATTGGTCTCCTGGCATTAAACCGATAATGGCTGTTACGGATTTTCTTGGAAATAATAAGAAGTTTTCTGTAACTTGTAGACCAATTTGTTCGGTTTTGATGATTTTACCAAGTTGTGGTTGAATTTCTAAAGGCCAGTTGCCATAACCTGGGCTAAAACGCCATGTAGGTGCATAACCTTGTTTCTTAGCAATGTTATTGATTACCTCGTTAACTTGGTCAGCCACTTGTTCAACTGCAGTTGTTGCAGCCGCATCTAGTAAGAGACCTACGGTGTAGTTGCCTTGTTTGAATAGCTGTTCGCTACGTCTTTCAACATCTTCACCAACTGTAACACCTAGTACATATACCTTTGTTGATTTTTCAAGGTGCTTTTCAATAATAGAGCCTTCAATTTTGAGCGGCGGATTGCTTAAAATAACTTTATTTTCCGCATCGTAATCATATTCTTGGTAGACACCCTTTGGCGTCGCTAATAATTGAATTTCTTTACAAGCTTCGTCAACGAATTTTTCTGGAAAATCTTCGGCATGACGAAGTCCTGCATATCGCTTTACTTCGTCCTTGTTGATGACGGGAAGCATTCCGTTATAAATGGGCATGTGAAACGCCTCCTTTAAAAATAAAATAGATTGTATGGTTAAAATGTTAAACCTATTAAAATACTGTCTTTTATAAGTATAAATATATCTATATATACTGTAAAGGCTATAGCTTCATATAATTTATTAGGGTGCGTCCATAGAAAAAAGTTATATGTAATTATTTTATACCTAATGGTGTAAATCTATTTAGTGGTAATACATAATCAAATAAATTTATAAGCTCTTATATCATATTGGTGAACATATGTTTTTTTGAATGTTTCACGTGAAACATTCTTATTTGTTTTTAGATTTTATTTGAAAATGATGGTCATACCTATAAAGTTCTATTTCTTTTGCGTGCCCTATGTTATAATGAAATGAAATATTTTTGAACGTAAAGTCGAGGTGAATTTTGTGGGCAAAGTAATAGCTATTACTAATCAAAAAGGCGGTGTAGGCAAGACTACAACATCTGTTAATCTCAGTGCTTGTTTAGCTGATGCAGGCAAAAAGGTGTTATTAATAGATTTGGATCCGCAGGGCAATGCTAGTTCTGGATTAGGCATTGAAAAAGATGATTTGGAATTATGTATTCACGATGTGTTGATAGATGGCGAAGACATTGCTAATGTTATTCAACCTACAATGCTTAAAAAGCTTTTTGTAGCGCCTGCAACGATTCAATTGGCTGGTGCTGAGGTAGAATTAGTTGGGATTGTTTCACGTGAAACAATTTTGAAAAAAGCCATTGCTTCTGTACGCGATGAGTATGATTTTATCATCATTGATTGCCCGCCATCTCTTGGTTTGCTAACATTGAATGCTTTCACAGCGGCTGACAGTGTTTTGATTCCAATTCAAACTGAATTTTATGCCTTGGAAGGTGTTAGTCAACTTGTTAAGACGATTACAATCGTGCAACAAACATCTAATAAAGAACTTGTAATTGAAGGTGTGCTACTCACCATGTTTGATGGACGTACTAATTTGTCTGTCCAAGTGGCAGATGAGGTAAAATCGTTCTTTGGTACTAAGGTGTATAAAACAATTATTCCTCGAAATGTTCGCCTCAGTGAAGCACCAAGTTATGGGGAACCGATTATTGTATATGATCCGAAATCAAAGGGTGCAGCTGTTTACACTAAATTAGCTAAAGAGGTTATTCGAGATTCTAAGAAAACGAAATAATTGGTATAGAATAGACTAAATAAATATGATTATGTAATGTAAGCACAAACTGTATATTGGTTTGTGCTGCATTTTATATATGCGGTGTGAAAGTACTAATAGATTGGGGTTAATTATGGCGATGAAACAGAAAAAGGAACGAAAAACATTAGCAGCAATGATGGGAGAACAGTCCATAGAGACGGCTTTACCTGAGCGTGAAGTTCACGAGTTGCCTATAGGGGATGTAATGCCTAATGAAGATCAACCACGTAAGAATTTTGATGAACAAAGTTTAGCTACTTTGGCTGAATCTATTAAGAATTTAGGTATCTTTCAACCAATCGTCGTTCGCAAGCAAAAGGATAAATACCAAATCGTAGCCGGTGAGCGCCGTTATCGCGCTGCATTGATGGTGGGCCTAGAGACAGTACCTGTAGTTGTAAAAAATTATAATACAGAGGAAATGACAGAAGTCGCTTTGGTAGAAAATCTCCAACGTGAAGGCTTGGATCCAATTGAAGAAGCTTTAGCCTATCAAGGGTTAATGAATACATATAAACAAACTCAAGAAATGATTTCTGCACGTCTTGGCCGCAGCCGTTCCTATATTGCTAATATGATGCGTTTATTAAAACTAGCTGCATCGGTGCAAAAGGACTTAATTGAAGGCGATTTAACCGTTGGTCAAGCTCGACCTTTGTTGGCTTTACGTAGTGCATCGCAACAAGTTGAGGCAGCAGAGCGCATTAAAGAGGGCGAATTAAGTGCCCGTCAAGCAGAGCAGCTCGTAAAAGCGATGATGTCTAAAAAGACAAAGTTCAAAGAAGCTGCAGAACCTCATAATACGGCTGAGGTTCGCGCATTAGTTGATCGTTTGAAATTGAGCTTAGGGTCTCCAGTATCTATCAAATTCCGAGCTGGTAAAAAGGTACAAGGTAAGATTGAGATTGCCTTTAGATCTGAAACTGAATTAGAACGTCTTATTGCGTATATGGATGCTCAGGAAAGCACAGAACATGAAGAAACAATGGAGTTTCGCGTATAATGGAACAAACACCAAAGTCGAATCGCGTACACATCGGTTTTTTTGGACGTTGTAATGCGGGTAAGTCGACCTTAATTAATATGCTAACGGATCAACCAGTATCCCTTGTGTCTGAGGTGGCAGGTACTACGACCGATCCTGTTAGCAAATCTATGGAAATATTGCCTTTAGGTCCTGTGGTTATTACCGATACGGCGGGAATTGACGATATATCGGAATTGGGCGCTCTTCGCATTGAAAAATCCGAAGAAATTATCAAAAAAATTAATCTCGCTGTCTATGTGTTGCGTAATGATGAAGCGCCCACTGCTGATGATATGATGTGGCTTAATAAGTTGAAACAAAATAATGTGCCTATTGCATTATTTATCAATGAAATTAACTCTTCTGATAGTGAAAGCACTCATGATAACGATAGCAATGGTAATGATACTAACCTAAATTATGTAGATGGGTATCCCGATTTGTCAGCTATTGCCACTGTCGTAGGCTCTACGGATTTTACATCGAATCGTGATCGTCTTACATTGCTCGATTTGCTAGGTGGTTTAACTCCGCTAGATGTAGAAGGCGAGCAATCTCTATTACAAGGGTTAGTTGATCCAGGGGATACTATCATTTTGGTATGTCCTATTGATTCGGCGGCGCCAAAGAGTCGTCTAATCTTGCCTCAGGTTCAGACAATTCGTGAGATTTTGGACCATAAAGGCCTTGCCTTGGTGTGCCAAACAGAAGAGCTACCGACCATGCTCAGTAAGCTTTCACAAAAACCAAAACTCGTCATCACAGATTCGCAAGCCTTTGAAGCGGTGAATGCGTTGACGCCTGCAGATATTCCATTAACATCATTTTCCATCTTAATGGCTCGGTTCAAGGGGAAATTGCAGGATTTAGTAATGGGGGTGAAAGCCCTTGACAACTTGAAACCTGGTGCGCATGTGCTCATCAGTGAGGGCTGTACGCATCGTCGCCAATGCGATGATATTGGAACCGTTAAAATTCCGATGTGGCTTAAAAAGAAGGGGCATACGGATCTACAGCTTGAATTTACCAGCGGTGGTGCGTTCCCTAAGGATGTGAGCAGTTATGATCTTATCATCCATTGCGGAGCGTGTATGTTGATGCGTCGCGAGGTGTTACGGCGTATTGATTGTGCCGTTGTTCAAGGCACGCCTATTGTGAATTATGGTGTACTTATTGCGTCATTACATGGTATACTAGAACGTGCTATTAGTCCGTTTATGGACGAATTAGATAGAAAGGGTTTTGAATGTTAGAATCTATACAACCCTATATCGGTGTATTAGGATGCGCATTAGCCGTTATTTTATTGGTATATTGCATTATCCTACACATTAGATTAGGGAGCTTAACGAAGAAGTTCAATTTCTTCATGCAAGGTGAAAATGGGGCTAGCCTAGAACGTAAACTTTCAGTAGAAATCACTGAAATTCGCGAGGCCGCAAAGGGATTGCAGGATATGATTGAGGAACAAACTCAAATTCGCAATATTCAAGGCAACACATTGCAAAAAATCGGCTTTAAGAAGTATAATGCATTTGATAACATCGGCAACGATTTGTCCTTTGCCCTTACATTGCTTGATGGCAATAATAATGGGGTTTGCATTTCCAGTATCTATGGCCGAAATGACTCTCGTATTTTCAGTAAACCAATTGTGAAAGGTAAAAGTCTCGTTAATCTTTCACAAGAGGAATTAGAAAGTTTAAATGAAGCGCTTGGGGAACGTACGAATGAGGAAGCGTTAGCGAGCGTTATCCATTCTCAATAGGCAAATCGCTTTGTAGTGTTCATATAGAGTGCACATGCATGATGATTTTAGGAATGATTAAAAGTAAGGAAGGCGTTTTGAAAGTACCAAGTATTTTGAGTTCTGTAATGTTTCAGACTGGTGATAATTGCATCATTACATTGAGTCATAAACAAGCGAAGATTGTAGCCGTAGTGGCTGTAATCTTATTTGTAGCAGCACTTGTTTTATCCATTTGGGGCATTGCACGACAAGCAGAAATCGTTCAATTGCGTCAACAAACACAATTGCAAACAGAACAATTAAAACTGTTACAACAAAAAACAGAAGTGTTGGATAAGAAAATCCAAAACTTAAATCAAATTAGTGAAGAAAACAAACAAATGTTGAAGGGGGCTGAGTCTGGCACACCATCTCAAGGTGGTAGCGATGGTTCTGACCCAAAGCAGGAAGCCGCTAGCGATGAGACAAGTCCCACGCTAAGTGCGGCGCAACTTTCAGCAAGACTATCTAAATTAGATAAGGATGCACAAAAATTATTGGTTAGCTTCTACACAATGCGCAACATCTTGCGCGATGGTGGGGCCCAAGACATTGCTGCATTGCAACAATTGAACTACACAACAGGTTCTGGTGGATATACGAATAGTACAACGCCAAGCATCTGGCCAAGCAAAGGCGTTATTACATCCCCTTATGGCAGCCGTGTCGATCCTGTGACCGGTGCTGCTAGCGCATTCCACGAAGGTATCGATATCGCCGATGATTACGGCACACCTATCGTTGCTACCGCAGCGGGTACCGTAACATTTGCAGGTTACACCGAAGGTGGTTATGGCAACCTCGTAGAAATTGATCACGGCAACGGATTTGTGACCCGCTATGGCCACAATAGCGCCGTTCTCGTTACACCGGGCATGACCGTTAAACAAGGCCAAGTTATTGCTGTTATGGGTAGTACTGGTAAAAGTACTGGCGTACACGTACACTATGAAGTGCGGATTAATGGGTCCGCGGTTGATCCTATGGTATTTTTGCCAATTAGTAATTAAATACGCTATAAGACGGGATACCCCCTGTTCGAAAGCCGACACGCTACTGCGCTTACGCGGAGCCCGAAGTCGTTTTCGAACAGGGGGTATACCTTTTGGCGTATTAATAATTACTAAATTGGCGGGAGTGGGGAAACTACTGCGCTTCGCGGAGCCCAAAATCATTTTCCGGAGGGGCTGAAAAAATGACTTTGGCCCTGCGAAGGCCGCAGGCCGTAGTCAGACCCGGCCGGTGGAGTTTTTTCATCCCCCTCAGCCCTTATGTTTATGTATGTAATTGTAATAAGGAACAGATTTTTACGGACTATATTGCATAATAAGGATATCTATTCCTTTTCGTCTATAAATATTGTACAATTATGGTATATGAACGGAGGTATATCTATGAAGGCCTATGTACAAGTTTATACCGGTGAAGGCAAGGGTAAAACGACGGCTGCTATCGGCCTCGCTATACGTGCTATAGGCGCTGGCAAAAAGGTTCTATTTTTACAGTTTATGAAGTCTAAAGTGTATAGTGAACATAATATTTTACCGACCCTCAAAAATATTACATTAGAAACTGTAGGTAAACCGTTTTTTATCATCAAGGAAGGCATGAAGAGCAAGGATGAGCTCGCCAAATGGGGTGATGAGGTGGTTGTATTTGAATCGGGGAATCCGCCTAAGGATTATGTAGCGCTTATTGAAAAGGGCTATGAACGCGCGTTAGAGGCTGTATCTAGCGGCGACTATGATTTGGTGGTTCTCGACGAATATAACATGGCTTTGTTCTTTGAACTCATTGATTGGAAAAAGACGGAGGCTCTATTAGAGGCTCGCAACCCGGAAACCGAAGTGGTGTTTACGGGACGCGGGGCACCGCAAGAACTTCTTGACGCAGCCGATCTTGTGACGGAAATGAAGGAAGTTAAGCATTATTACATGCAAGGTGTAATGGCTCGTAAGGGCATTGAAAATTAGAGCATACTTTCACAAATCCCATAACCTAAGGAGGTGATGTGGTTGAGTATAGTCGCTATTGTGGCACTCGTCGTAGTGCTTTTCATCGTAGCGCTGATCATGATTATCCTACTAACGCCAATCACATATAGCATCGAATGGAACGGTAGGACGCCGTACCGCGTAGAATTGTCGGTCAAATGGCTGTGGCGCGTATTGTCGCTGCATCTCGCATATTTTCAGGGCAAACCATTTTTTAAAGAACTTTATGTATTAGGTATGCAGAAAATAGGCCCTGTGAAAGAATACGACGAGTGGATTCAACAACGGGTTGATGACGAATATCAGAAGGCTGTTGATGAATTTGAAAATGATCCGATGGCTGCGCAAGCGGAAGCAATGATAAAAGCCATGCAAGGCGGCGGTCAGGGCGGTACTGAGCCGACTGAGCCGACGACTGCTGGTGTTTCTGGTGAAAGCCTAGATGCTACGCGCAGTGCAGGGGCATCTTCGGATGAGCCAGGTAAACAAGTTCGCGTTGAGCGTGTTGATGCATCTAAGGATGATAATAAGGGTGCTGAGGCGCGGGCTGCACAATATGATTCAATCCGCGATAACCCGACGATGAAACCCGATGATGAAGTGGTGGAAAAGGTCACTTTCAATGGTGATGGCACCGTAAAAGAGAAGGTATTTACGAAAATAGACGGCTTGAAAGAGAGCGTAAAATCGTGCTTTCAAAAACCAGATCCTAATGATCCAGTGGCTAGCTTTAAATCGAAAATCCCGACCTTTTGGTTCATGAAACATGTGACGAATACGGAATTGTGGCGTCAATTATTGCTTGTTTCTAAGCGGTGTTATGACCATTCTAAACCACGAGATATTGCTGTAGAAGGGCGTATCGGCATCGGTGATCCTTTTAAGGGTGGCATGCTTGTTTCGATGTTGTACAGTATCTGGCCTGAACAGGCTGAACATATTGAGATTGATTATTTGAATTGGCATTTAGAAGGTAGCGGCCACATTAAAGGGCGCATTATTCTAGGCGCATTGGCATGGCACGGCACGCGATTCGTGCTTTCACAACCAATGCGTGCACTCATAGCTGAAACGGTCAAGGTCGTTTGGGTTAAGCGCAAAGAAAAGAAAGAATTAGAACGATTGAAAGCGGAACAGGCCGCTAACGCATAGTTGACATCAGTGGAGGTACTACGATGGAGAACAGTAACGTAAAAGAAAATTTAGAAGTCCTTTTTGAGAAGTTCAAAAATATGATTAAGGTGGAAACTGTAGTAGGTGAAGCGGTGCAAATCGGCGATACTACATTGGTTCCATTTGTGGACGTAACATTTGGTTTCGGCACTGGCACAAACCACAATACATCTGGCAAGAATCATGAATGTGGCGGCGGTGGCGGCGGCGCTCGCATGGAACCAAGCGCTGTGCTCGTGATCAAAGGCGAACGCATCGAGTTATTCAACATTAAAGGCAATCCTTACAGCAACAGCTTTGATCGCCTTATCGGCTTGGTGCCTGACCTCGTGTCCAAATTGAAATCCGATAAATACATTTATCTTAATGACGAACAATAATAGATAGTAAATTTTTAATAAGGGTTCATGATGAATTCATGGGCCCTTATTATTATTTAATAGTATACAATTTAATTATTAGAACTATATCTCATCTATGATTTTTGAGGGTTTTTACTTGTGAAAGCAAGTTAGATTTGATATAGTAAAAATAGTGCATTACATGTTTGTGTAATGAAACTTTACTGTTCAGGAGGATCTCAAATGAAATTAACTAAAAAATTGACAACATTGGCTATCGTTGGTGCTATCTCCGTTACCACTGCTGTGGCAAGCGCTGCTAACATTGGTTTGGTGCAAATGAGTCAAGTTGTAAATAGCTATCCTGGTTACGGTGCACTCGATATGAAAATGCAACAAGTAGATGCACAATACCGTCCACAAATTGAAAAGAAAATGCAAGAAATTGACAAAATTAAAGATCAAGCTCAAGCAGAAGCAGAATTCAATAAATCCGTAGCTCCATTGTTACAAAAAGAAAACGACGAAGTGAATAAAATTGCGCAACCTATGATGCAAAACATTCACAACGCTATCGAATCTGTTCGCGTTGAAAAGAAAATGGATGTTGTATTAGACGACCCATACACAATCCGCGCAGCTGATGCAAATAGTAACGTTGAAAATATTACAGATGAAGTAATTAAACGTCTAAAAAAATAATATTTTAATGTCGCTTTGGCGATAGGTAAAAAGACACCCTCCTAAAAACTCCACCGGCCGGGTCTGTTCCTTCGGAACAGGGCCAAAGTCGTTTTTAGGAGGGTGTCTTTTTTCTCTCTAAATCACATAAAATATTATTTTTTAGATTAAGGGTAAAGGGAGACGTCATTTTTCGAGAGGGGGCTGTTTTCCTCTATCCAAGATAGATATTAATTTTTTTAGACTGTAGAGGAAAGGCCAAAGTCGTTTTCAGAGGGGTATCCCTTTTTTCGTTAATCTCTTTAGATAAAATATTATTCTTTCAGACTGCAGAGAAGAAGGAGACAAGGAGGGTTTAATTATGTCGATTATGCAGGTTTGTTGGAGTTTAATTCGGTATCCGCGGTCTAAGGGGATTCCGTATATTATGGAGAATGGTACGTTTGATGAAGCGCTAGTTTTTATATCGCGTTTGTTTGGCATTATGCTTGGTTTATCGGTGGTGGAAAATGTTATCATATTTTTTATCACGCCTGCGACCATGCTAGATACGATTATATCGATTTTAGGCTTTGTTTTTGCCTGGATTTTCTTAAAAGGTCTTTGGTTGATATTGGCCCATTTTTATGTGAAAGCCACTAGTAATCGTGATCTTACGTTTAAGGACACGTTTATGGCCGTTTCGTATGCGATGGCCTTTGATTTACCTATAACCGTATTGTCCTTACTCGGTGCTGTACTTGTTATTGTATTGAGCCTTGCCGGAGCGGGTATGATTGCGTTTGGCGTTCAATTTATTTTAGGCCTTATTACGTTTGTATTGGCCCTATATTATATACTTTGTTCACTTGGACTATACCGTCAAATGTTAAAGACTACATCAATGCATATTATTATCATTGCTATTGTATATACTGTACTTTTAATAAGTGCATCTATGATGTTACGAGTATAGGTGAAAGTTATTTCATAAACATTAAATTATACAATACATGAAATCATACCTAATTTATCGGTAGTAATGTTCATGACTAGAGCGAACCATTTATGATTGCCCTGATGGCGAAAGACCTTGCAATGGGGAAACTGCGTCCAAGGCGTATTGGTTGTAGTGTCCTCAAATTGATTGTGAATATAGGTTTCTAAATTTTCGGGTGTCATGTCAATCCTTCTTTCTCTCTTACATAATTAGTATATTCTCTTATGAAAGCAACTGCAAGCGATAATACTATATTCTATAGAGATACAGTTATGAAATTAAGATATTAGGATTAAGAATGTAAAAAAACCTATATATGGTAATAGCTACTGTTTTATGTAACTTACCACGTATAGGTGTTTTTTATATATAGACATTAAGGAGAGGAGGAGGTCATATCTATATAATCTTATTCAGGTTTATGAACGAGGTTTACGATGAATTCGCTATCTTCAACAAGCGTTGCTTGAATGTAGTTATCGCCATTAAATTCGAGAACTTCACCCGGTACGAGTACATGTTCTTCTGTTTCGTTAAGGAATACTTGAACTGTGCCCTTAACAACAGTAAAGATAACATTGGCTTCAGGATGATTATGTTTTTCTACCTTTTCACCTGCTTTGCCACCTTTTTTTACGATTACGTAGTTAGGGCCTTGGAATAATAAACCTAGATCTTTTTTTACTGTGCCTGCCATGATGCTGCACCTCCTATATCTGAAAGTATATGAGTAATGATTTATCTTATGGTTCTATTATAACTGATATTTCTTATCAATTCTGTTTCTGTAGCTACACTTTTGTAAGAAATTTTAAAATAGAACAGGCCTGTTCTATTTCATAGGATACACTATATATGTCCAAAAGTATTTGTATTAACAACAATTTTTGTGAATACAAATTTTAGACATGGACAAAAACGAGCGTAAAAGCGAACGAAAAAATTTACGTTCGTTTTTACGCTCGTTTTATGATATATTATATAAAAAGGTGGGTGATAATATGCGAGAAACAAAATCTTTAGAGTTTAAAGAATCAATAACCAATACATTTCTAAAAACGGTAAGTGCTTATGCTAATTATGGAACAGGAAAGATTCAATTTGGTATAAAGGATGATGGAGCGATTATTGGTATAGAAAATCCTAGAGAGGCATGTTTAGCCATTGAAAATAAGATTAATGATACTATTAATCCAATTCCTAATTTTAGATTAGAGATTGATGATAGTACGAATGTTATAACCTTAACAGTAGAAAAAGGAAAAGATACTCCATACTTTTATAATGGAAAATCATATAGACGTAGTGATAGTGCATCCATACCTGTAGATACGATTGAATTGAAGCGATTGGTTATGGAAGGAGAGAACCTTTCCTATGATAGCTTAGTTTCTAAACGTCAGGACTTACAATTTACTGTATTAGAAGAGGCTTGTAAATCTATAATGGGGATTTCTGCTCTAACACGGGATTTACTAATTACGTTAGAATTATATCGTATGAATGAAGGCTATACTATTGCAGGTGAGTTACTAGCTGATGAAAATTCTTTTCATGGTGTAGATATGGCTCGTTTTGGGGAATCTATTAATGTTTTTTTGGAAAGAAATACAATTGAACATACATCGTTATTGAACTATTATAACGAAGCATTAACTATGTATCGTCGTTATTATCAATATAGTGAAATCGAGGGCTCCTTTCGCAAACGATATGAGCGTATACCTGAGACTGCTTTCAGAGAAGCTATTGCTAATGCATTGGTCCATCGTGCTTGGGATATACCAGCTCACACAAAAATTTCTATGTTTGATGATCATATTGAAATTGTATCGCCAGGAGGCTTACCAAAGGGGCTAGGAAAAGATCAATATTTAGAGGGGCAAATTTCTATTCTTAGAAATCCTATTATTGGGAATGTTTTTTTCCGACTGGAAATTATTGAGCGATATGGTACTGGTATACAGCGTATTCAGGAGGCTTATAAAAATAGTGTTAAAAAGCCTCAATTTGATATTTCCGATAGCTCAATAAAAATTATTTTGCCAGTTATTGAAAAAAATATAGATAAACTAACCATTGATGAGAAGAAAATATATAATATTCTACAATTTAAGGCATTATCTTCTGGAAAATTAGTAAAGAATACTGGATTTGGGAAAACAAAGGTATTACAAATTGTTAATAAATTAGTGAAATCTGGTTTTTTAAGGAAACAAGGATCAGGGCGCAGTACCACATATACAGTTGAGTAAATATAAATTATAAATCATGACAAAAAACGCGAGCGTAAAATTTTACGTTCGCGTTTTCGTTCGTTTTTCGTCCGTTTTAGCGAACGAAATGGTATTTATTTTTTAGCGATTGTGTATAAGCGTGTGCCGTTTTCTTCGGTGGTAATGAGTTCGAATGCAGGATCGATAGCTTTCACAAAGGCCTCGAACCATGTTTGGTATGCGAGCATCATGAATTTAGGATCTACGCCTGCTGTGCGCCAGTAGCCAGCTTGTAAGCGGTGGTCGCCAACCCATGTGAAACGGTCTGCGCTGTCCTCAACGATTTGGTCGCCGCCGTCGCAAGGCATGCCGTTTACATAGAAGTTTTGAAGGGCATTGTAGATGGCAGGTGCCGTATGTTCTTCAAGGTTGTCTTGAGCTACCACGCCGCACGCTTGACCTTGTACAGCGAAGGCGTCGAGAATCGCAGTTACTACGTGAATGGCGTTTTCATCAGCATTTGTATCGAGCATGTCTTTGATGAAAGCCGCTTCGCGTACGGATGCCACGTTGATTTGGTTGGAGAGCCAACCGTGAATGTTGTTGTGGTCGATGATGTTTTCCAACGGAATGCTAGGATTGATTGGTTCGCCGTATGTATCTACGGAGATGGAATGCAATTCTTCAGCAAGATCGTCTACAACCTTTGTTGTTTTTTCTAGAATTAAGTTTTCGCGCTCTACGAGCAATTGGATTTTACGGTATAACCAGTAGTGAATGTGACCTAAAAATGCGGACATGTGGAACTCCTTTGTATAAATTTCTATGATAATGGGGAAGGGACCTATGTATTTACATAGGTCCTTGTATATTTCTAATTATGCACCTTTGCGGGCAGTTTCTAGTTTATTAAGTAAATCGTACACGTTGACGCCGTGGATTTCAGCGGCTTGCCATAGTGGTTCCATCGTAGAGGATGGACAACCGAGGCACCCCATGCCGATGCTTTGTAGTACAGGTACTGTATTTGGATAGATGTCCACGATATCGCGGATGATTGTATCCGGTGTAATTGGTTGACCTGGTTCAAGGCGTGGCGCCTCAACCTCTGGATCATTGCCGTGACCTGGCAAGTTAACAATAGGTTCTGCTGCTTTTACTTCTGTAGGAGCCCCTTCAAGGTCGCCTAGTACAGCTTCTTTGAAAGCATCCAAACCGATGCGGTCGATGAATTCACCCATTCGTTCGATTTGTGCATTTGCTTTGTAATATTCGATGATGCGGTCCACAAGTGCAAGGGCTTCTTTTTCTGTTGTTACCTCTGCAATGAGATCGCCAATGCGTGGATGCGCACCGCCGCTACCGCCAGCATAGACGCTCCAGCCCTCAACAGAACCGATAACGCCAACGTCCTTCATGCGGCTTTCAGTACAAGAATTAATGCAGCCGGACACGCCGATTTTCATCTTGCTAGGCATTTCTTGAGACAAATATTTGCGTTCCAATTGCATGCCAAGATGCACGCTGTCTTGTTTAGCCCGTTTACAGAACGTTGTGCCTGGGCAAATCTTGACGCTGCGCACGCGGTTGGACACCATGTACGCCGGTTCCATGCCAAGCATTTCCCAAGCGGCATCTACGTCCTCAGCTTTCAAATTCGTAATCATAATGCGTTGGCTGCCAGTTAGTTTAAGAACAGCGCCAAATTTGTTCGCCACATCAATGTATTTTTGCAATTGATCTGGTTGAATAAAACCCGCTGGAATGCGCGGTGTAATAGCATAACGGCGTTGGCCGTTTTTAATTCGTTGTAAATTTCCTGCGATTTGAGCCATTGTAATCCCCTCTAAATTGTAATGAACTACTTATATTCTATCATATATTTTCACTGTGAAAGTCTCTATTAGCACATGCTAGAGATGATGTGTTTCGACGGTGTACGTCCAAACGATATATATTCTAGAGAGCTAGTAAGAGATCGTTATGAAATGATTGTTATCATCATTTCAAATTACATATACTAGTATAATTCATTTTACAATAAAATAATGTGTCCCAAGCTACAAAAAAGCAAAAATTTTTGGCACTGTTTCACGTGAAACTAAATACAAAAGTACGGCCCTAAACCTTGATTTGGGGTCGTTTTTTCATGGGGAAAAATATTATTCCTCTTTTTGAAACGAATTTGCTTGTCACGAGCCTCCTTTTGGAATGTATATAGGTGAAAGGAGGTGATCAGATGGCTGAACTAAAACGCACAAAGTTAGTGTTACGTTTTAATATCGGTACGGAAGAAAAACCGAAGTACAAAGACGTCACTTTCACACGCGTCGCTGAAGAAGCTACTGATGACGCGGTCAAAATCGTCGGTACCGCATTGGCTGGTCTCTATGAGAACACCATTGCTGACGTAATACGCGTCAACGAAGTATCCCTTGGTCATTAATGTGCTTTCACTCATAATAGTTAGCACATAATGGCTGCGTGAAGGTTCGTAGTAATCCAAACCCTGTGGACCTATCGCGATCATTCCCGTCCTTATGTATATGAATTAGAAAGGAGTGCCCAACATGGCTGATAAACGTGTGGTATATCTTAAATTTGCTACAGTCGATGGTAAAAGCGCATCGATCACAATTAGTGGACCTCGCACTGGCCTTACTTTGGAACAAGCTAAAACGGCAGCTAATGCGCTAGTAGCGAACAAGGTAATCTTAGGCTCTGGCGACGCTCCATTGGCAAGCTTTACCTCTGCCAGTGAAGTATCTACGCAAAGTAAAGATTTGCAATAAAACAATATATCTCTGTTATGCGATGAATATCTTATCCCTGGTCATATGATAGCCTCGGAACCTGTCATATGACGCCTCCCAGCGGGCCGCTCTTCGGAGTGGCCCGTTTTGTTGTATAATGAACCTAGAATTATCTTGATGTAGGAGGAACGATGAAGGTTTTATACGATACAATTTTGAAAGCAACTTATACAGGCCGTCCCAATCGTTTTGTGGTGACATTGGATCTCAATGGTGAAAGCGTACTTGCCCATTTACCAAATCCAGGTCGTATGTGGGAATTGTTATTTACCGGTGTCACGATGTATATCGTGCCTCATGATGAGCCGGATGCGAAGACGAAGTACCGCGTTGTAGGTATTGAGCGGGATGGTGTCGTTATTATGCTCGATACGAACTACAGCAATGATGTGGCTCAGCATTTGATTGAAAACAAACTCATTCCTGGTTGGGAACAATGGCGTGTTGTACGTCGCGAATATACGGTAAAACTACATGGGGCGACATCACGCTTTGATTTACTCCTCACTAACGACGATGGTGAAGAATTCCTGTTAGAGGTTAAATCCTGCACCTTGTTCTCCAAGATCGGTGCCATGTTCCCCGATGCTATTACAGAACGGGGACGCAAGCATTTATTGCACTTACGGGAACTTCAAGATAAAGGTTACCATACGGGCGTGCTATTCCTTGTACAATGGGATCAAGCTAAATGGTTCTTGCCAGACTACCATACGGATTTAGAATTCGCTATAACCTTTAAGGAAGTGGCCCCATTCCTTGACTGGAAAGCTGTTGCTGTAGCGTGGGATGAGACTTTCACAATGCCTACCGTGATACGCGCCTGCACCTATCCGAGCTATGTTCTCGACAGCGAAGCGCACGATAGCGGCGTGTACATCATGGTGATGCACCTTGACCACGATCTGGACCTCGAAATCGGGTCGAAGGGCATGATGTATTTTAATGCAGGTTATTACATGTACGTTGGATCCGCTAAGGCGAACCTTACGAAACGCATTGAGCGCCATAAGAGAAAACGCAAGAAAATGCATTGGCACCTCGATTACTTCCGCGGACACTGCGAAATGATAGCGGCCGTGCCCATTCGCACAAGTGGATTGCCCCTTGAAAGCTGGAGCCTTACTCATGAGCCATACCCATCCATGCCGAGCATGCCAGATTCCGATGTAGACGTGAGCGTCGAATGTGCTTTGGCTGATGCGGTACGCGCCATTGCCGAATGGGACGTGCCCAAATTTGGCTGCTCCGACTGCGATTGCACGAGCCATTTATTTGGTATGACCGAAAATCCAATACATAATAAGGCCTTTATGGATGTGGTAGAAGAATTTAGGATGAATCAGTTGGATTCGATAATTGTTGAGGATTAATAAAGTAGCATATTTAAGATGTGTTAGTAGTTATTTCCAAGATTAGTGCGTGTTGAGGATGATGAAAGTATTGATGAATATTTAGAGAGTATTCTTAATACGATTGTTCTGAAAGATATTGTAACGAGATTAAAAATTACAGATGTTCCTTTATTATTGGATATTATTAAATACTTACTGGCTAATATAGGAAGTCTGATTAATCCAACTAAAATTGCGAATACGCTCACTAGTTATGGTCGCAAAACGGATAATAAGACGGTTGAGAAATATTTACAAGGTCTTAAGGATGGTCTCTTAATCTATGAAGTTGACCGATTTGATGTAAAGGAGAAGGCGTTATTGAAGCGAAATGCTAAATATTATGTTGTAGATAGTGCATTCCGTAAGTTTTTATTAAGTCGTACAGATTCGGATCGAGGTCATATATTAGAGAATATTGTATATTTGGAATTAGTTAGACGTGGATATTGTGTGTATGTGGGGCAGCTACAAAATGGTGAAATAGATTTTGTAGCTAAAAAACCACATCGGTTAGAATATTACCAAGTCAGTTATACTGTAATGGAAGATACTACGTTACGACGTGAATTATCACCGTTAGAGCAACTTGATGATAACTATCCTAAGTATTTACTTACAATGGATGTACTGCATAAAACTGACAATCATAATGGTATAGATCAAAAGAATGTTCTAGATTGGCTGTTAGAATAGGCGGGGCGGCTTTCATAAAAATCCCTATAACAATAGCGCTAAACCCTTAAAAATGCTATAATAATATGATGAATTGTAATCAGTGTTAGTAAAATGAGGTGAGATTGTGGCAGACCAACAATGGTCCCATGGGAATATTCATCCCGTTCAGATTGATAAAGAAATGAAGAACGCCTATATCGATTATGCAATGTCCGTAATCGTAATGCGTGCTCTTCCTGATGTGCGCGATGGCTTGAAACCAGTACATCGTCGTATTTTGTACGCGATGCACGAAACAGGTATGACGCCTAATAAACCGTACAAAAAATCCGCCCGTATCGTCGGCGACGTTCTCGGTAAATATCATCCACATGGTGATAGTTCCGTTTATGACGCAACGGTTCGTTTAGCGCAAGATTTCAATACGCGCTACCTCTTGGTAGACGGCCACGGTAACTTTGGTTCCATCGACGGCGATAGTGCCGCTGCGATGCGTTATACCGAAGTGCGTATGGCAAAAATTACGCAAGAAATGCTCGCTGATATCGACAAGGAAACTGTTGATTTCATGCCGAACTATGATGAAAGCTTGCAAGAACCGACCGTATTGCCAGCGAAGATTCCAAATCTTCTCATCAATGGTTCCAGCGGTATCGCCGTAGGGATGGCGACAAATATTCCGCCGCACAACCTTAACGAGGTGTGTAATGGCCTTGAAATGCTCATCGATAATCCAAATGTAACTGTGGACGAATTGATGACACAAATCAAAGGCCCGGACTTCCCGACTGGGGCGCTCATTTTGGGCCGGGAAGGCATTAAAAAAGCGTACTCCACAGGTCGTGGCAGCGTAAAAATGCGCGCTCGTGCAACCATTGAAGAAATGGCGAAGGGCAAGCATAAAATCGTAGTAACTGAGATTCCATACCAAGTTAACAAGGCTCGCGTTATCGAAACGATTGCGAACTTGAGTCGCGATAAGGTCATCGATGGTATCACAGCACTTCGCGACGAATCTGACCGTCAAGGTTTGCGCATCGTTATCGAATTGCGCGCTGACGTGCAACCAGATATCGTGCTTAACAAATTATATAAACATACTCAATTACAAGAATCGTTCGGCGTGATTATGTTGGCCCTTGTGGATGGTCATCCTCGCGTATTGAATTTGAAAGAAGTATTGGGTTACTACTTAGATCATCGCCTCAATGTCATCGTACGTCGCACTCAATTCGAGCTTAACAAAGCCGAAGCGCGTGCACATATCTTGGAAGGCTTGTTGATTGCCCTTGACCACATCGATGAAGTAATCGCTACAATCCGCAGCTCCCAAACTGACGAAATCGCACGTAACGCATTGATGCAAAAATTCGGGCTTTCAGAAAAACAAGCAGTAGCCATCCTCGACATGCGGTTACGCCGTTTAACAGGATTGGAACGCGAAAAAATCGAAGAAGAATACAAGGAATTGTTGGCATTGATTGAAGATTTGAAAGCTATTTTGGCTAGCGAAGCGCGTCAACGTCAAATCATCAAAGACGAACTGGAAGATATGAAGAAGAAATACGGTGACCCTCGTCGCAGTGAAATCACAATCGACACGTCCGACCTTGATGTAGAAGACCTCATCGCTGACGAAGAAATGGTTATTACCTTGACGAAACAAGGTTATATCAAACGCATGAACGCGAACGTATATCGAAACCAACATAAGGGCGGCGCTGGCGTTATCGGCATGAAGACGAAGGAAGACGATTATGTAACGCAAATTATGCATGTTCGCACGCATAATACATTGTTGTTCTTCACGTCCACTGGCCGTACATATCGCCTCAAAGCGTACGAAGTGCCAGAAGCAGGTTCCCGTAACTCTCGTGGTACCGCTATGGTCAACGTATTGCCACTCGCTGTGGGCGAATCCGTTACGACTATGATCGACCTTGAACGCATCCATGAAAATGTAAACTTATTCATGGTTACTGAATTCGGTGTTGTAAAACGTACGGCTATCGAAGAATACCGCAACATCCGTCGTTCTGGCCTCAATGCGATTAACCTTGACGATGGGGACCGCTTGATTTGTGTTATCGTAACCACAGGCAACCAAGATATCTTGATTGGTACGAAACTTGGCATGGCCATCCGTTGCAACGAAGAGGACGTTCGTCTCATGAAACGTGCGGCTCATGGTGTACGCGGTATAAAATTGAAAACAGGCGACGTTGTTGTAGGCGCTGGTGTTCTTGAGTCTGATGAAAGCGAAGCACAAGTGTTCACCATTTCCGAAGAGGGGTATGGTAAACGCAACGAAGCAGATGCGTACAATGTACAAAAACGCGGCGGTATCGGTACAAAGAACTTCCGCATTAACGACAAAACTGGCGATGTAGTAGCCGTTGAAGTCGTTCACAATGATGACGAAGTGATGTTAATTTCCGAACAAGGCAAAATCATTCGCTTTAACATGAATGATATTGCTGTGAAAAAAGGCAAAGCCATTTCTGGTGTTAAAACACAAAACCTCGACGACGGTGATAAGGTAGCTAGCATTGCTGTGATTCCTGCATCTGAAATTGAAAGCGAAGCATAGGATAGGATGATGAAAAAATGGTTAGCTGCCATCATGGCAGCAGGATGCATATTTTTCGGTAGCTTTGGCGTAGCCCATGCCGCTGATTGGTACTACATTGATGCGGATACAGACGATTCCGCGTGGTTTATCGACAACTCGTCGGTGTTTAAAACAGACTCGATGGCACGTATCTTGGTGAAAGCCAACAATGTAGAAGGTTATACCTATATCTACACCGTTGAAATTAATCGCTCAGATAGCACATGGACAGAAGTCAACGCAACCGTGTATAGCCAATCTGGTGTACCTTTGTTGAGTAGCAATGAAAAACAAAAACCTGTGAAAATTGAGAAAGATACAATAGGGGCAGAAGTAATGCAGGCCCTTTGGGGAAAATAATTTAATATAGATGTTTTGAAACCTCGCTCTGAATATTAGCATTCTGGTGTGGTATGTAGAAATGGATGGTGTCTAAAAATCCTCCACCGGCCGGGTCTGACTTCGGCCTACGGCCTTCGCAGGGCCAAAGTCGGTTTTTAGACACCATCCATTTCCCAGCCTACCCTAGCAGCATATTCAGAGCGAGGTTTCTTTTATTCTACATTAGTATTATTTTCTACAAAGGGCCGGAGAAGAGGATGTAGTCCCTTTTGTCAAATACATGCTTCGCGTTATTTTAGCGGCCTATCGTGATTTTGAAAGCTGTATTGAATTGCTGACTATGTCGTTATCTGCAAAGGATCGTATAAAAATCATAATTAGTGCCACTATTGGTAAGATTACGAAATCTGGAATTCTTGAGAAACAACCAGATATAGCTGTATCTACTGTTGAAAAAGCCTTGAAAGAACTTGTAGAAGAGGGCTTTATTGAACGACATGGCGTAGGACGAAGTACATTTTACGTAAAAGTATCGCAAAAAATTAGCTTTCACGCAAAATACATTTAATATATGGTATAATAAATTAAATTTGATTTTATACGAGGTGAAATATATGAAAAAATTACTAGGTACATGTTTAGCTGCTGCCGCAATTTGCGCATGCGGTTTCGGTTCTGCTAGTGCTGTTAACTGGCAAGTATTTGGTCAAGATAGTGCTGGTATTACTTGGTCCATCGATCAAGATAGCGTTCAAAAAAGCGATAAAACTGCAACTGTTATGATCAAAGCTCAAGATTCTGAAGGTTATCATTTCATCGCAACTGAAGAATTCAATCACAAAAAGAAAACTGTAAAAGACCAAAAGGTTGTATTGTATAATCCACAAGGTTACGCAGAACGGGAAGATAAAGTTGATGGCAAAGACCGTCCAGTTGTTGCTGGTTCCCCATCCGAAGCAGTTTACAACTTCTTATGGCCTCAACAAGCAAAACAAGGTAAAAAATAATATACACCTTATACGACAAAGCAGCTCGAAAGAGCTGCTTTTTTGTGCGTTTAGATGAGGGCTGTATCTTGTTTTACAATTTAGTATAACGTAATATAGTATATCGTAATATACTATATCGTGTTATACTAAAGAAGATATAGATAGGATATTTGTTGCATAGCGTAATTTAGATTAACGAGGAGGTGCGATATGGTATTTGTAGGCCGTGAACATGAATTAGCTTCTCTGGAGGCGCAATATAATTCAAAACGTTTTGAATTGGCTATTGTGTATGGACGCCGTCGTGTGGGTAAGACGTATTTGTTGCACCACTTTTTGGCGTCTCATGATGGCGCGTATATGGTGGGCCTCGAATCTGGTGCGAGTAACAATTTAGAGGTGCTTTCACAAGCTGTATATCGTGCAACGGGGATGATTGAAACCGGTAAATTACAGTCCACGTTACCGAATTTTCCAACGATTACGGCGGCGTTGACCCATTTATTTGAGTATAGCTTAGACCATCGTTGTATATTTATTATCGACGAATATCCGTACTTGGCGGAATCGATTCCGTCCGTTTCGTCTGAGCTGCAGGCCTTGATTGATGCATATAAAAATCGGTCTCAGTTAATGCTCATCTTGTGCGGTTCGTCCATGAGTTTTATGGAAAATCAGGTGCTAGGCCATAAGAGCCCTTTGTATGGTCGCCGCACGGCGCAGTATAAAATTAAACCGTTTACGTATATCGAGGCCCGTCAAATGGTACCCCATCTTTCCTATGAGGATAGTGCTATCGCCTTTGGCCTTACCGGTGGTGTGGCTGAATATTTATCATATTTTAGGGATGATGATTCTCTTGATGAAAGCATTATTTCCTTGTTTTTTACGCCTACAGGACGTCTTGTAGATGAGCCATCGAGTCTATTAAAACAGGAATTACGGGAGCCTCGCCAGTATAATGCAATCCTCAGTGCTATCGCCAAGGGGGCTAGCCGTAATAACGAAATTGCTACTAAGGTAGATATGACGACGGGGGCATTGAATAATTATCTAAAAAGCCTTATTGATTTACAGATCATCGAAAAAATACATCCTGTTGGATCTAAGTCTAATAAAAGTATTTATACCATTAAAGATTCTATGTATACCTTTTGGTATCGTTTTGTAGAACCGAACCAAGGGGCCATTGAAAACTTTAATGGCAAACTTGTATACCATCAATACGTTAAACCTATGCTTTCACATTTCATGGGACCCGTATTTGAAACGATGGCAGCACAATATGTACAGGTGCGCATTCACCGAGGCTCAGTTCCGTTTTTGCCACAACAAATAGGACATTGGTGGGGCTCGGATAGTGCAACGAAAAAGCAAGTTGAAATCGATTTAGTGGCCATGGCGGACATACAAGCGAATCCCAATGCACGGCCAGTACGTCATTTATTAGTGGGCGAGTGCAAATGGAAAAATGAACCGGTTGGCCAAGATGTGCTGGTATCACTCATGGAAAAAGCCCGTGTATTGCACGGTGAATCATACTATTGGCTATTTAGCAAACGAGGGTTGGGATTTGTCTCAGACGATGAACGGGTAGAGCTCATCGATGTACCGATGATGTATGAACTTTAAAGTTTCCTGTTTATGAAGTCCAATAATCTTTCAATTCCTACTAGCCTAGTACGTTGATTGATGGCCTCCTTATTTGTTATGCTAGTAATATAGGAGAAATTAAAACTTTCACAATAGGTATGATTATACAGAACGAGGAGGTCCTCATGTCCCAATTTGAATTTATCGACAAACGCGTGCCAATCGCGCTCGACAACCCGTCCATTTACCACGATATTTCGAAGTGTAAGAATTGCACCTTGTGCCGTCGCGCTTGCGCCGATGTGATGAGTGTGCTCGATTACTACGACCTCGAAGCGACTGGTGATGTACCGGTGTGCATCCACTGCGGTCAATGTGCGGCTGCCTGTCCATTCGATTCCATGCATGCGAAATCTGAGCTTGATAAAGTGAAAGCGGCTATTGCTGACCCTGACAAGATTGTTGTTATCCAAACGGCTCCGGCTGTGCGCGTGGCTATCGGCGAAGGCTTTGGCTACGAACCAGGCACATTCTTAGAAGGAAAAATGGTTAGCGCCCTTCGTAAATTGGGTGCTGATTATGTGGTTGATACAAACTTTGGTGCGGATTTGACTATTATGGAAGAAGCATCTGAGCTTGTAGATCGCCTAAAGAATGGCGGTACTATCCCTCAATTCACATCCTGTTGCCCTGCATGGGTGCGTTTTGCGGAAATCTATTTCCCTGAACTCATTCCAAACTTGTCCAGTACCCGTTCTTGTATCGCTATGGAAGCGGCCATGATCAAGACCTATTTTGCTGAGAAAAAGGGCATTAATCCTGCAAATATTGTGTCTGTCAGCGTTAACCCTTGTACGGCGAAGAAGGCTGAAACTAAGCGGGTTGAGGAAAATGCGGCGGCTCGTTATTACGATGATGAAAGTCTCGGCATGGATACGGATATTTCCATTACCACACGTGAATTCATTCGTTGGCTCAATGACGAAGCTGTTGATTTTGGCAGCTTAGAAGACTCTAAGTTCGATGATTTGATTGGTATGGAAACTGGTGCGTCCATCATCTTCGGTAATACGGGCGGCGTTATGGAAGCAGCTATGCGTACAGCGTACAAGCTCATCACTGACAAGGAACCACCTCCATATGCATTGACCCACCTCGAAGACGTTCGCGGCATGAATGGTGTTAAAGAAGCGACTGTACAACTCGGTGACGACGTAACATTGTCCGTTGCTGTTGTACACGGTGGTAAAAATACACGTGACTTCCTTAACACGTTGAAAGAAAGTGGCAAACACTATGACTTTATCGAAGTTATGGCATGCCCAGGTGGTTGTATTGGTGGTGGTGGTCAACCACGCACTAAATTACCACAAGCTGTGAAAACAAAAGAAGCCCGCATTGGCGGACTTTACAAAGCTGATGAAGAATATAAATATGTGGCATCCTATGAAAACCCAGAAATTCAAGACCTATACAAAAACTTCTTGGGTGAACCATTAGGACATAAAGCACACGAACTACTTCATACACACTATACAGACCGTAGTGCACAACTAGGGGATCGCAAAGATGTGGTGCCTGAAATATGCCCTACATCACCTAAGTACAAAGGGTAGATGGTTAGAACCTATCGGCCCCTAAAAGCCTCCACCGCCTTGACGGCTGGCATAGCCAGCCTAGGCAAAGTCGTTTTTAGGAACCGATAGGTTCTTTTTTTACCTTCGTGTTTAGGTGATGTTAGGGCATTGTTTTGGTGAAGAGAGAAAATCCTCCACTGGCCGGGTCTGACTCAGGCCTACGGCCTCCACAGGGCCAAAGTCGGTTTTGGAATAGATGGGGGCTTTCTCTATGTACGTTTGTATGGAGGTGATGTAGTGGCATTATTTCTGGAGGAGAGAGAAAAGCCGACACGCTACTGCGCTACGCGGAGCCCGAAGTCGTTTTGAGGGGCCGATAGGGTCTTTCTCTATGTACGTTTGTGGTTTAGGTGATGTTAGGGCATAATTTTGCATTTATATGGTACGGAATTTACACGTTTGTGATTGTATACTTGTCTTAAGGATGGTATTGTTATTATAAATTGATCGAGTTTTATGTATCGAGTTTGGTTAGGGTAGTTGTTTGTATTATATCGGGGATACGGAATATGATTGATGAACGGATTGTGGAGAATAATATTTTTAATTTTGCGACGAATGAGTTGTCGCAGGATGCTTTTATTTGTTGGTGTTTGAATTGGATTAATATGCCTGTTCGCGACGATAATGCAAGCGGGCGCCAGTTTGGGGCTCGATTTTTATCTCGTTTGTTGAACGGGGGCTATGATATATCTGGTGTTAACCATATATATATTTTTAGGCAGTTACTTAATATCGATGTGCTTGTATTGGTTCCAGAATTACAAGTAGCTTTAATTATTGAAGATAAAACATCATCACAGGAGCATGGCAATCAGATTAATCGGTATAAATGCTTGCTTTCAAAAACATTTGGATCGAATCAATACAATGGATTGGATATATATCAACATCTTTCAGAGGAGAAAAAGGAAAAACAGAAAAAACATGATGATACTGCTTGTTGGGGGGCTGTGAATAGCATTAGATGGGCGTTACGAGATGAACAGAAGGAATTGGATTTGTCAAAGTATACAATTCATACTGCGTATTTGAAGACAGATTGGTTCAATGATGATGACTGGAATACGGTTTGGGAACTGGAGAAGGATCCAAAGGTTAATACCTATGTGGATGGGCCAGAGTTCTTATCCTTGTTACTGTCTTGTCGTGAGTGGAATAATCCAATTTTAATGAGCTTTGTGGATTATTTGAGCTCTAAAATTAGGGCTACTATAGAGCATAGCTGTTTTTGGGAATACTATAAGGATATTGATGGGCATATTCGTTTTTATATCCAAGATACTGCAATTGCCCAACGGAGATTTTTGCAGACTGTATTTAATCAGCCAAATCATGAAACACTATTTATGACCGACTTGAAACAACACATTGAGAATATTGACGATTCATATGTATATGGTCGCATAGATGATGCGCTTAATACTCATACGATTCAGCATGGTAGCAGCTTTGGTACACCTTGGTCTATGATGCATTTTTGGTCACGTTCTCTAGACCGTACTGTTGATGCCGATTATTGGGGCTTTCAAAATACAAATGAGGATAATTTAACTGTTAAGCCATATATGTTTTGGCGCGTTGATAAAATTAAAGAAGGTCCAGTTTTGAGTTTACGTTACTATACGTGGTGGGAAAAGGGCGCCGGTGATAATGGTGAAAGCAATACCTGCTCATATAAAACCCGTGTGTATAACTATATTAAAGAGCATATATTATCATTAGAGAAGATTTCTGCCAAATTGGAGGCTATTAATAAGCTATATTGTTGTACAGCTGATAAGGGAGATATATACTCTGAAGGTAATTTATATAAGCAATATGAAAACACTCTATTACAATTTAAATTGCATAAGATACTAATTGATTGGAATGATGCGGATAAGCGTGCACAATTTATATCTTTAATGCGTGATTTAAATGCAGAATTAACGCAGGAGATAGAAGACGTGAAATGGGACCTTGTGCGTAAAGGGGTGCTAAAGTAGAGGTGACCTTATGACAGAGGAAGAGTTATATAATCGTTATCATGAAATACAATCAACATATGTAGAGGTTAGATTTATTGATGGAGAGTCATTAATAGGTAAGTTGGACTCTTTTGTTTCTGGTGTAAATAATGAGCCAGATGAGGCCTCGATATATGTTGGTAGTTACGAATTGTACGCTAGTGAAATTAGTGAAATAGTAGAGATCTCATGATGTATGAGTAATAGTAGTTAGTATTTATAATTTTAGGGATAGTAATAGCATAGATTATAAAAGGCTCGTATCACAGTAAATGATACGAGTCTTTTATGTTCTGAATTTTATTCGTAATAGGAATCAGCTAATTGACCATCTTGGTCTTGGATGATCCAGTTATTGTTGTTTTTTACCATAGTTACATTGCCGGTGAATGTTTGATGTTTGATACGGCCGTTAATGAGGTCTTTACTTTCAATGCGATAATTATATACGACGGTGTCTGGTGAGACGGATACAGCTTTTGCTGAAAGTAATGTGGTGGATAAGGTTGATTTATATCCATTGCGCCAGTAGTCGTAGGTACCGAGGCTAGCACGTTGTTCATCAGAGAGGTACGTGTAGGCATTAGCAAAGTCTTTATTGGTTAGGTAGCGATAGTAGTTCTGCAACGCTTTTGTACTTTCTTCAACCGCATTATTTTGTGCCACTGATTGTGTATTTGTTGATGCTGGTTGTGGGGCAGGTGTAGCTTTCACAGACGAATTATTACTGTTAGTATTCGTAGAATAGTGGGTAGGTGTTGTATTGTTTATGGAATTAAAACTAGTAGCGATAGTAGCAGCGCTCAAGCCAATGCTTATGCTTATGAGTACGACATAGGCAATGATATACAACGCGGTAGATGTAGAGGTTGGTGACGGCCGGAGTCCATATTGTCGCTGGATATCTGGGGTAATTTGAATATAGGAGGTTCTTTCACCATAGTTATTAGTATATGTATCACCTTTGGTTAGCATTAAGATTAAGAACCAAATGGGTCCTACGATAGGAATAAAGTTGATAAGGAAGAACCAACCAGATTTATTGGTGTCGTGTAGACGGCGGACGGCAATAGCTAAGCATGGAAGGATTAATGCTAAATCGATAATACCTAGAAGGATATATAAGACGATAACAGTCATGATATTATTAGACACTAATTTAATGATACCCATTATAATAGGGATGATTGTTAGACAAAGAGAAATCATCAAATTATATCTGAAAAATTCGCTACGACTGGCACGACCTTGAAATTCAGTATATTTCTTGGTGAGCACAAATGTAAGTGTGTCTAGTTCATTGAGTTCAAAAGGATCCCAGTCATAAACAGGACTGGTCTTTTGTGTTGGTGGAGTTTTTACTGTTTCTGGTGCAGTTGATGTGTTAGTAACTGGTGTTCCACAATTACTACAAAATAAGGTGTTGGGTTCTAATGGGGTGCCACAATTGTTACATGTTAATTGTGCTTGAGATTGGCCGCAAATACTGCAAAATTTGGCGCCCTTCGGTAAGGGATTACCGCAATGTTGACAAATCATGATTTTCTCCTTGTCTTGCTTTGTATACGATAAGAATATATTTTAATTTTAATCCTATAAATCATAGTGCTTCAAGTGATTTAATTCCTGAATTTTTTCTTAAATGTTTCTGAATTTTTCATCTTATTGAAATAGACTGCTTCTTTTGATTTTATGCAGTGACAAAGAATGTGAATTGGTTTGGCACTTGTTTTTGAATACGCATAATATAATCGATATCCATCAGCGGTTTCCATATGATAAACAGGGAATCCCAATGAAATGATTTTACTATTATGAGTGGCATCAATTTGTGTTGGATCATCGGCTGCATATAGGCGAGTAAGCATTTTTTGGATATAAACACGCACTGTTTGATTAGTACTTGTATAATCCGCTAAGAATTGTTTTTCTAGTTCAAATTTTTCGTAAATTTGTTGTAAATCCTTAGCATCATTTAGACGCTTTGGATCGTTTTCATATGCTTTTTCATCTTCCGCCATCAATTGTAGTTGCGTTTCTAGCTCATGAATTTTTTGTGCCGATTGATTTTCTTGGTCCGTCATCCGTTGTTGGAGTGATTTATTTTTCTCTTCGAATTCATAGCTACATTCTTGGTAATAATTGGATTCCTCTTGATATGTTTTATAAGTAAATTTATTAGTAGCCATTACGTAACCCTTCCCTTATACATTCATAAAACCTTCATATTTTATATAGTATCATACAACAACCTTTCGGAAAATTGTTTATGTGAAAGCTTTAATATCACTTACGATTTATTGTATATAGTTAAAAAGACAGAGTTGATATACGGTGTAATGTAGATATACTATAAGCACAAAAAACTCTACCCTAGATTTCCTAAGGTAGAGTTTTCATCTATAAATCTCTATAATACGATACTTATTGTATCGTATATTTGTTTGATATATAATTAACATAAGATAGTTAGGCGAGGTTGGGCCTCTCTTCGTTATTGAAGGGAGGGGTAAGCCTATGAGTGATTATGAAATCATTATGCTCCTATTACAGGTGATGACCGTGGTTATCGCCTTTGGGGCGTTGATAGCGCTTATTTGTCTAGGAAAAGACAAATAGCCCTTCGTTATCTTTGATAATTTGAGAACTGAAAGGCCATTTCTACATGTATATGTAATTTAGAGATGAGCCTGACGTATCCACTCGTCTGACTATCTTCCTTTATTATAACGGCAATTTCATTCATCGTCAAATATAGATGATATATGGAGTTTTAGTATATAGTTTGTTATATAGGAGGTACTATGCGTCACGTTCCGATTAGTACAACAGGTGTATTTAATGCGATTCGGCCGTCCTTATTCCCACCGATAGAGGGGAAGGAAACGACGACGTTTTTGCTTGGCTTGGATTTTTATACGGGCGGGATTATCCCGTTTCATGATGAGGAGCAAGACGATGTGGTTGTCAATGGTCCTCATGTTGAGCTGGAATGGCAGCGGATTCGCGCGTTCGTCAAGGCCGTGTGTGAGGAAATGGACAAGCCCTTTGAGGAGTGTCGCAATGCGTTCTTGTTTTCTTTGCCCAAGACAAATGGCGCTACTTTGAAGGCAAACATGGTAACATCTGGAACTTACCAATTGCCGTAGACCCAGAGGCGACACAACCTACACTAACCGAATGGTTAACAAACTATACACCGAAATTCTCTACCATTGACGTGTACAAGAAGGCACTGGTGTCTTGGATGAGTTATGTATTCTATTAAATAATATTGTTTGAATAGTATATATGCATGAACATAGCCAGTATCTTTGAAGAGAGGTACTGGCTATATCTATGGATTATATACATTGACTATTGCATTGAAACTTGTGTTGTGTTAAAACAGTTTTAAACATGTTGTGTAGAAAGGTCATACATATGAAACAGTATTTAAAACAATTTGCTACATCAAGATGGTTTGATTTAATCGGCGTGGCACTCGTAGTTGGCATTGCAATCTCTGCAGGGTATCTTAATTCTCGACTTGAGAAATTTGTAGATTGGGGACCATGGACTGCGTTAGTTCCATTTGGCATTATTTCTGTTATCAATGTTGGTATTTCTATGTTATCTACACGATTTACTGGCCAATTGAACAAATGGGGTAACTATCTTGGCATTGTTAATACTGTGTTATCAGGTGTAATTGATTTCATTCTTGGCAATAAAGCCGCGATTATTACATATCCTGTTACCTTTATTATTTATACATTTGCTATAAAAAAATGGAAAGCATCGCATGATGGGATTCCTAATACGATGAGTCCATCACAAAAACGATGGGTAGGATCTATGATTACTGTGATGGCTTTTATTTTTTCTATCATAGCTAACTTTATAGGGTTTAGCGGTCATATTAATTTCTTATCGATTCTTACAACGATTGTATTTGCCTTATCTCTCATCGCTAATCTATTTAACGCTCTAAAATTAAATACGCAATGGCCATTTTGGATGGTCTATAATATTGTTCAGCTTCTAAAAGCATTCACTCAAGGAAACTTTGCCAATGTTGGTAAATATGTATTTTATATTCTTAATGCCATTGGTGCATTGCTAGTTTGGAATGATAAAGAAGCAAAATAAACATTTTGTTTGTATTTAGATTTATAGCCAGTATCTCGACAATGAGGTACTGGCTATTTTATGTATAGACAGGCTATAATATTTATAAAATAAAAGCTTGATGAGGTGCATAGATTGGGGATTAGCATTGATGGTTATTGAAATTACTAAAAAGCATATTATTGCGGCTATTACATGTTTAGCAGTTGGTGTTGCTATAGGTGTTGGTACAGTTATGTTGGTCAATCACGAATCAAAGAATATGAGCCAAACGGAGACAACGAGCGCACAAGTAAAGTCAGTTGAGGCACCAAGACAGGAAACGTCAACACCGACAAATCAAGCTAATACTAACTCGATGGATGTGTTGACGTATCGTAATGCCCGATTCGGCTTTTCTGTTCGTTATCCTAGTACATGGGTAAAGGGGCAGGAACCGACTAATGGTGATGGGTGTATTATATCACCTCAAGATGGAACTATTGAAGTCACCGTATCTGGTTCGAATAATACACTTAATGAAACAACGCAAGCAGCTTATTATCGTGTTCTTAATATGGCTAAGCAACGAGGTATACCTGGATTCCATACCGTAAGTGATGATTGGTATGTTGTAACGTATACTGATGGTACATTCATTTATTATGTGAAAGGCTTTGTTGGTACTGGATCTGAAAATAAATTATACATTAAGTATTTACAATCAAAGAAAGATCAATACCAAGATGTGGTACAACAATTAGAAAATGGATTTAACCATGGCGATTTAGATGCAGGGCACTAACTAATGATATAACTATAATCTATATGTCTAAGAGGTGATTCTATTGAAACATTTGCTTGTAAAACTCTTATTAAGCTCTATTCTTATCCTTAGTTGTATAGGGCAAACTGTGTTTGCCAAAACTGATGATGCAGGTGTCTTAGCTGGATTAGAATCTAATTCGGATATGTACTCTTATTTGAATTATTACCATTATTCTTTATGGCTAGCGGATCATCGTTATTCTAATCATGATATGTATATTTCTGCTGACCAATCAGTTATTATTTCACTATGGGATTATAGTACACCACCGAGTATGATATATATTACAAAATCAGGCTACGCAACTAATAAAGGAGCCATGGTAGGTATGACGCGAAGCGAAGTAGAATCTCTTTATGGGCCGCTTCTTGATGATACTGAATGGGGCCGTCCAGCCGAACCTTATGGGGACATCTATCATGGTTATGATACATATACAGGGTACTATGTGGGCGAATACGTAGGTTACCATAATGAAGGCTTATCTTTTGTATTCAATAAATATACGAATCAGGTTGTATTGATTCGGTACCAACGTGATCGACATGGAAATAGTAACGTATTGAGCGATGTAAAAGAATGTAGCTTATTACCGTATTTACTATAGTGAATCGTAAATAAGAAGGGGCTGCAACTAGAATGCGATAAAATCGCATTCTGTTATAGCCCCAATTTTTTAGTATGAAGATGCTTGGTTATAGAAACTAGATTAACAGCAATAATATATTGTAGTGGTGCATATTTTTGGGACTCTTTTGTTAGGATACATAATCATCAGATTTTTATATATAATGTATAATAAAGTTTAATAAGTTCATATATTATTGAGTGGTTAGTATAGACTATAATGAAGCTTATAATGCAAAAGAGATAAAATAAGTAAAGGTATTCGTATTGATAAAAAAGGTATGTATATGATTAAGAGAGTATGTTTAATAGGTCTTTGTTCGTTGGGCCTTATGGTGACAGCACATGGTGCGAATATAGACATCCCTGGCGGCGATGCTATGGTACCAGATGCTGCTTATGAAAGCTATTTTTATAACAGTGCTGATATGGATCTTGTAGAGACTCAGTTTAGACGTCGTTCAGGTCCTGTTGTAGCACAGACGGTGAAAAATGGCCGTAGGACCGTAGAGCAAGCCAAGGCATATATGGATGGTAATGCTAAGTATTTAAAACGCCAAGCAAATCAGAGTATGGTGTTTATTTTTGACAATGATACACAACATATTCGTTTTTCTATGCCTTATCCAAGTTTAGAAAGTAAGGTGGGCAATGACGGTACTAATCCAGTTGCTAATGTAGTAAATGAAGGCCATCAATATTATATTAAAAGCATGAATGCAGATATCGTAGTAGATGTAGATGATAAGACTACATATACAGATCGTGCTTTCACATATAAAACGGTAAAAAATGGTCAATGGCAGCAGACGTATGGCATTATGACAGCTATTCCTGGAAAAGAGGGGGAAACTGAGCCTCGTACGCGTACGGGGATTGAGTTTTCCTTGCCTAGTGATATGAATCATGTGTATCGTGTTAATATCATAAATCGTGGCAATGGCAATCCAGATCATATTAGGTATGCAGAAGCGGCGTTGGCGAATTATATGATTCCATCGGTAGAGGATACAAAAGCTATCGATCGTTATGCCACTGTTAAAACATGGGGAAACTTTGTATATCGCGTATTCAAGAATAGTGAGCGAAAAGCCGATTATGATCCTACCTCCTATGGTGAGGAAACGCGTGTGTATGAAGGCGCTGGTATAGTGCAGTTAGTTAAGCGTCGTCCGATTCTTCCCAATGATAAAATAAATTTTTATGCAGGTGCTTTTTCTACGATGGATACGGTGAGCCGAAAATATCCATATTCAGTTAATGATAATGCTACTATTTGGAATAATGGTGTGCCTGCTTTCAGTGGTAGTGTAAAATTTGATAATGGTAGTAATTATATCTATTTTACAATCCATGATGATACATACGTGTACAGTATTGAAGTTATTTATAAAGCTGATAAGGTGAAGAAGTCTTACCATGATATTCGTAGTATGGTAGAGATGGCAACACTGGTTAAACGTCCCCATACGCAAGCGTTCCCTGTTTTGAAATATCTTGACGAAGCGTATGTTTTTAAGTTACCCTAAGGCTTAACTAATAGTTTTATCTCTATGAAAGGAGACTTGTATGTCTAAAAAGAAGATTATCATTGCCGTACTTGTAGCCATTGTGGCCATTGCTCTAGGTTGGTATTTCTTGTATTTTACTAAAACCCCTGTCTATTCCTTGAATCTTGCTCGTGAAGCTGTAGAAAAACACGATATGAATGCTTTCAAAAAGCACGTAGATATGGATTCTATTATCGGTTCTGGTTATGATGATGTTGTGGCTATGCAACTGGAAGATCCTGAAATTAAAGATAACCCACTTAAAGGCTTTGCTGAGGTAATGTTCCAAGGTTTGAAACCTAAGATTGTGCCTATTTTGAGTAATGAAATTTACAGTGCCATTGCAAAGCAACCTGAAAGTTCAGACCAAAATGCTCATGAAAAACAAGCAGCTGATGAAATGAAAGAAAAAACTGGTATTAAAGATCTTGAGTTCAAAAGCATTGGTTCTGCCACTGTTGATGGTAATAGCGCTGTTGTGCCTGTTACATTTAATTCCAAAGAACTTAACCAAGACGTAACATTTAATCTTGCTATGAAAAAACTTGATGATGGCACATGGCAAGCCGTTAAAATCAACAACTTTAAAGAATTTCTTGCTCTTGTAGAACAACATGAAAAACAAGGCAAGACAAAATAGAGACCTCAAAAATTCTAAATAGTTGTATAATAACAGAATAGAATACACTACACATACAAACAGCCAGTACTGCGATTGCGTTACTGGCTATTTGTGTATCTTAAGATAGCAGATTAGTTGTATTTAGTTTTCTAGTTAGTGATTCTCTGGAAATACAACATGTTGCTGTAATTTAAATTCTGGATTATTCGTAGAATCAAAGAATTCAATCATATTCCGTAATTTTTGAACTTCATCAGCATTTAAAAAGTTCGGATAAAAGATGGTATAGATAAAATAATAGGTGCCATCATAGGATTCAAAGTTTAGAATGTGATTATCCCTATACGGTTCATAGCTGTATATGGATATCCCAGGAATATTATTATTCCATACAACTGAGTAATTTATATAATCTGGTGTTGGATGGTAACGGTAAATATCCCAAAACGTATGTAACTCTCTATTAAAATTGTAATGACCATCAGTAATAAAAGTATGGACATACGGATTCTTAGCAAGCTCTGTAGTAGAAACAGAAAAAATTATGGACCCTTTTTTGTAATGTCTAATATCTTGATAGGTACCCTTGCTTTCACCATCGAATATGGCATCCTTAGGTACGCGATACTGTATGCCGTTTAAATTTTCTATGCGTGAATATTGATTCAACTCATTGAGATTTTTCACCGATGGAAGCACGTAATTGGCGAGTAGATTGTCAGTAGGCACCTTATTCAACACCGGTTTATTATCGAAATAGGCGATACCTGCGTGATATAGAGGATACCGTATGGCAAAGCCCATATGTTTAAAGTTGATGGTATCGACGGTCATCGTCGTTTTTTGACTGTTTTTGAGGTAAGGCATTTTCATGCTGTCCCAGGTGCTATAGGTAACAGTAGGGTATGAAAATACAGTCGCCTTTATATCAGAAATATGCTTTTCTGGACTCTTCTTTGCTTTATCTTGTAAGAACTTACGAACGTCCTTATCTGTTAGTTTTTCATAGGCAATTTTAGTGTTGCGCCAATCCTGATCTTTGTAATCTGCATAGTCGATTTCTAGATTAAGGCTGCCATTATCGGTTATAACGCGATAATCCTCAATAGTGCGACTTGGATTTTGGTAACGCCCTATATTATATTCGCTTTTTATGCCCCCTACGGGGAATGAAAGCCGGATTTGGCTGTATCGATTGTGAACGGAAATAACCGTATTGTGGTAATGCTCGCCACGATATATGGAGGCCTCTTTGGCATAGGCTAGTTCGTTTCTACTAATACCGTTGGCTTTATCATTACTCTTTAAGGTTTCTATATAATTTGCCACATCCTGTTTAATGGCTTGGTTTGTGGCTTGATAATTTATATACGCATCCTTTGGAATTTTCGCATCCGCACCAGGAATGTTGACGTCGATGGCCGCTACTGGCGACAGTATAGTGCTCATGATGAAAGCACCCATTATGAGTGGTAATTTTGGCATAATAGCTTCTCCTGCTTACATGCTCCTTTTTATAGGAGCTATAACAATACATAGACTCTTTTTGTTAAGTATAATTATATAACTTTCTTATATGTTAAGCAGTAATGAGTTTGCATGCCTCTATGCACTAAATTTTACACATCTACTCATTTATACTAAAGGTGTAAACAGCGTTAGCTTTCATCAAAATTAGTAAGGTAAAAGGGGGATGTCCTATGAATCAAGGTTTAGTGCGCCAAATTAATGATATCGTTAGACCCTATCGAAAAGCGCGGATGGGTCTGCTCATTGTGATTAGCAATCCTGTTGGCCAAAGTGCTCCGACGCCACCGTTGGCATGGCAGTATATGATTGGCCGAAATTGGTATAAGCATACGATTCATGGCACGGCGTCCGTGAATGGTGTACATGGACAGCAGCCGGTGGAAATGACCTTGTTTGCATGGCCTGAAAATCGGATTGCGGATTGGCACAGCGTGGGCGGTTGGTATACGCAGCGGTATGGGTATCCTTGCGTGCTCTGCGTGTCTCCTACGGGGCATACCAAGATGCTTCGTTATGATCATGGCAAGATGCGGTATGGCGATGACTTAGGGGACTGGGATCCTCATCAGATTGAGACCTATGGTAGCACTGTTTTAGGTGAAAGCTACGCTTGTACGGGCATTGACGTTGATTATCGGCGCATGCAATTCCCTGAGTTTAATCGTCAAGATGGCATTCATTTTGGTGCTTTATCTGATTATGTTGGCAGTGAAGATATTTTACTATTCCCCAAAAGGCGTATTAGTTTAGTACGTAGAGGAATATGGCGCCATTCGATTGAAGACCTCGCCAATATATGTAATGTACCCTTTGATGTAGTGGAGCAAACCTATCTCGATACGCCTGATGACCCAACGGAATATAAGGAAACCTTTTATGCTCTGTATGTGCGAAAATCAAGATTACAAGAAGTATTTGGCGTTTTTAAACGAACCCTTATGTCTAGAGCCATTACTTGGATGCTTTGTATCACACCAAGAGGGTATATGTATCATATTTCTCCATGTACAAATAGTGATACAGGGCTAACAACCAGCACCTTGCCTAATATTGCATATGACCCACATGCCGATGAATTTTTGGCCCTTCTCGCTAAAGATAGATGGGAACTATGTGGTAACTATGGACTATTTTCACTTGATACATACAAATCATTTATGGAAACACAAGATTGCTACATCAAAATGATTTTGCCAGATCCAGAATTTACCTATTGCCCTCCGTCAGTCATGACCGTCATAACAGGGCACAATATCATTCAGAACTTACTGAAAACACCATGTGTATGGGCATAAAAAACGCTATCTTAGATTTTCTAAGATAGCGTTATATCTATATATTCATATAATATGATAGTTATTGTTTAGAACAAAAGTTTGATATATAATAGCTGTAGGATAGTTAGACGGGGTTGGGCCTCTCTTCGTTATGAAGGGAGGGGTGTGTATGAGTGGTTATAAAATCATTATGATTATCCTTGGAATATTATCAGTGATGATATCCTTTGGAGCCCTTATAGCGCTTATTTGTCTAGCAATAGCAAAATAGCCCTCCGTTGCCTAGTGTAACTAGATAACTGAAAGGCCATTTCCTAAGATTTTACTATTTTCGAGATGCGCCTGACGTTTCGACTCGTCTGACTATCTTCTTATATTATAGATAGAATTGTATATATCGTCAAATACGAATAAACCATAAAACAATAGGCACAATGCTTTTCAGCATAGTATACTTATGCTAGTAAGGTTGTGCCTTTTTCGTTAGGGTTATTATATTGTTATATCATATAGTTTGTGAGGGTTAGATATTTGTGAAGGTGTGTAAATCAATTATAAAAATTGTTTTAGGCCTCGTTGTAAAGCTATTACTCTTAGTAATTTGGTGTATTTCCATATATGTTTTTTGTGGCTTAATTTATGATCGTTATGTGTTGGAACTATATCCATTAGGTGATAAAGTTCTAGTATTGATTTTTATGTTTGGTAATATATGGATTATACCCTGGCTGATTTTGTGGTGTAAAAAATTGCATCCATTTTTATCTAAACCTAAGATATATTATTCATGTAAATCTTGGATAGCAGAAAAAAGAGAGGCTTCTTTTGCTTTTAAATCTTTATTCTTTATTATTGAATTAATATTGAAAGCCTATGGTATATTGTGGAGTACCCTGTTAGTTGTTATATTGGCCCTAATTCTTACACCCTTATTATTACAACTTAGAAAGCTCCTTTCTTGGATATCTTTATAGAATAAATCATCGTAGTTTAGTTTTATATTTTTACCTGTAAATATGCAGTGATATTGAATTATACCTGTGTAACAGGTATAATGAAGGAGAAATATTCTATGATTATTAGTTTTAAGGATAAGGATACTATATCATTAGCGGAGTTATACTTATGAAAAATTATATTCCTACTCCAACAATTAGTGAGATGTTAAAAGAAGAGTTTATGGAACCACTTGGCTTGACGGCGTATCGACTAGCAAAAGATATTAAAGTACCTGTGTCTAGAATTCAAGAAATTTTATATGATAAACGGAGAATTACTGCTGATACTGATTTACGGCTTTGTAAATATTTTGGTATGTCTAATGGCTTTTTCTTGAAAGTTCAAATGGATCTTGATTTGCGTGAAGCTCAAACAAATAGTCGTTTACTTGAAGCGTTACAGTCGATACAACGGTGTACAGCTATTCCTGTAGACGATATGTAAATAGGCGATATAAAATAATAAATTGAAATTAATCGATATATCTGCTACACTATACATATAAATAATGATTCTTGATGTTATATGTAGATAAAGGAGTTCCTATGTTATTTGTAGAATATCCAAAATGCACAACTTGTAAAAAAGCAAAGAAGTTTTTAGATGATCATCACATTGAATATACGGACCGTGATATTAAATCTGAAAATCCTACAGCTGAGGAAATCGCTGCATGGTATCCTCAATCTGGTAAGGATTTGAAAGCGTTCTTTAACACATCTGGCTTGATTTATCGTGAGCAACAATTAAAGGATAAGTTGCCAGGTCTTAGCGAAGAGGAAAAACTAGCTTTGTTGGCGTCTAATGGTATGCTTGTAAAGCGTCCAATTTTGGTATTAGAAGATAAGGTCTTGGTAGGCTTTAAAGAAAAAGAATGGATGGAAGCACTAAATTTGTAATTAGCTGAATGACATCGTAACCCATATTCTGAATAATGATATGCATACCAATGGTAAAGTATGGATGAATCTAAAAATATCAGCGAATGTTATTAAAAAAGATATAAGTGCGTAGAAGTACACAATTTAAAACGTTAAAAATATGCTATAATTAATATACTATTTATAATTTAAAGAGAGTGTTTATTATGCATATTACAAAGCCTCTACTATGGCTGTTAGAACCGTATATCGTATACAAAGCTTATTTGTGGGGGCTTCGTTTTTATTCGCATCCTGTGACTTGGGAAGGGGAACCTGATTGGTTTTCTTTAACGCTAACCACGTTACTTGCCATTGATGCCATTGTATTACCCCTAGTATTGTTATATTTGCCCGCATGCAATCCAGACAAGGACGTTCCACGATGGATTTTAAAAATCGTTAGCCCTCTAGATCGTTTTGTGGCTTGGGTTGAAAGTAAACAACTTGGGGCCATATGGATGAAAATTATCGGTGCATTATGGGCATTTTTTATATATCTCGTGCCTGTCTATATCGGTGGACAATTAGCTATGGCCGTTGTTGTAGCACTTATTTATGATGTACTCATCTGGGCAACCATGCAAGTATAAACAATCCATATAGGGAATTGTGTAATCCTTATATAAATATAGAAATAGAAAAATCGCGACTAGTTAATTAGTTTCTAATCAACTAGTCGCGATTTTTAATTTATTAGACACCAGTAAGTCCTTTTTAGAATTATAACAGGCCTGTACTAATTTGTAGTACACATATATTTGTCCTTGAAAACATACCCTATAGGATATATAGTGAAGTTAATAAGTTTACAACTATGGGTATATAAATAATAAACAATGAACAAGGATAAACAAGGAATAAGCGAAGAAAAGAATTGATTTATTGATAAGCTTTCACAGGAGGTACATATTATGGTAACGTGGAATGAAGCAAAAGAATGGTTCGCAGATCATAGTGAATAAGTCACATTGGCCATCGTGTCCGATTACACATCTCATCATGAAGCGCCTCATTCCTGATTCTGTGAAAGCTGACGCTGCATCTTATTTAGGCCGTGGTGCATCTATCATTTATGTGGCTGTTAATCATGTGTTAGAGGGCTTTGTGGCCTTGGCGGACCGTGTTCGTTCTGAAAGCCGTGATGTAGTAGACGATTTACATAGTCTTAATGTGACACCTGTATTGCTTACCAGCAATCATGGTACAACGGCTCGACACATTGCAAAACGACTCAATATGAGCCATGTTATAGCAGATTGCTTGCCAGAAGATAAGATGAACACTGTATCTACATTACAACAAGCGGGTCATGTAGTCGCTATGGTTGGAACTCTGCATTATTATTGTCTTATACTCTCAAAAGGAGGTTTATCATGAATACATTAGAATGCATAAAAACACGTCATAGTACACGTAAATTCAAACCTGAACCGGTTGCACAAGAATTGCTCGACACCGTTATCGATGCAGGTCGTCGCGCGCCAACAGGGGGCAATTTACAACCTACACATTTGATGGTCATTACCAATCCGGATGTGTTGAAAGAACTAGTAACCCTTGTCCAAGAAGAGTATGGCAAGACGGAAGTAACGGAACAAACGCCGCCATACATGGTGAACATCATTAAAATGTCCAAAGAGGGCAAATTTGTATTCCACTACAATGCACCGGTGCTCATTGTATTGGCCCATAAACCTGTGTTAGCCAATAATTTCTCTGATACAGCTTGTGCTATGGAAAACATGATGCTTGCCTGCAATGAACTAGACTTGGGATCCTGCTGGGTTAACCAATTGCGTCATCTACAAGACAACGAACGCATAATCAAACGCCTTCGCGAACTCGGAATGGGCGATGATGAAAAAGTATACGCTAGCCTTGCTCTTGGCTATCCAGACTTGCCAAATGGATTAAACCGCAGACAACTCGACATCAAAGGAAATCCGGTAACTTATATTGACTAACAACTACATATTAAAGGGTCGCGTAAGCGGCCCTTTTTGTTTCCCCTTATAATGGATTTTATTCTAAAAGATATTAGGAACTTATAGTAATTGCAAATTTTGTACTTGCTAATATACCTATACTGGTATATAGTATAGGTAAGAATTAATACCTATGGGGGTATAAAAATATTAGTAAAAATGTTATTACTAATATTTTTACTAATATTTTTACTAATGATACGGTTTAGTTGGAGGCAACTATGGTAACGCGAAGTACAATAAAAGACTGGTTTGTAAATCATACGAAACCAATACAAAAGGTAATGAACACACTAGATCATACAGATGTAGTATTTATGCCTGTTATGCCCATCCAATGGAATAGTATATCGCAAGAAGCTTTAACCTGGACCATGCTCGTTGATATGGCTGCGGTAGACAAAGAAACAACTTATACATATCATAACTAAGGATATATTTAGTACCAAACGAACTCAATACAAAAGGGCATATGGGATAGCATATCAAGAATCAGAAATGAATTTTGATGTGCTGTCCCATATGCCCTTTTTTCCTTTCTAATCTTTGTAAATTCTTAAAGCACTTAGTATGTGGAATAGATGAGGGGGTAAAATGACTTCGGGCTCCGCTTGCGCAGTAGCGTGTCATTTTTCCCCCTCATCTATGAGCTTATAAGTTGCTGAAGAATTTACAAAGATGTATTGACCGCTTAATGGAAAATTGTGTACAATTATTTTAAAAATATTAATGTGTGTGTAATGGAGGGTTAGTTAATGGCAAAAATAGGTACATTGGCAAGTTATAATCGCGTTTCAGAGGTTCCAGAAGATGATCATTTAATGTTGGAAAATCAATTGGGATTTCCTTTGTATGTAGTAGCTAAGGAAATCGTAAATGCTTATCGCCCACATTTGGAAACTTTGAATTTGACCTATACGCAATACATCGTCATGATGGCGTTGTGGCAATATGGTGAATTGTCCGTTAAGGAATTGGGCAAGGTGTTACGTCTTGATTCCGGTACATTGACGCCGTTGCTTAAGAAATTAGAACTAAAAGGTTTCTTAAAACGTAAACGTAGTCGTAATGATGAACGTGTTGTCATGGTTACTCTTTCAGAAGAAGGCCAAGCCCTTCGCAAGGAAGCTATCGAAGTACCTAAAAAACTAGTGGCTAGCACGCAAGAAATTTTTACTGTTCATGAAGCTGTTGAATTAAGAAAATTGCTTAATAAATTATTAGATACCATCGATGCAGTTCATGGTGTTATCAATCCTGAAGATATTAAACGCTAAATATGATATAATTTAATTAGATATTGTATTATTGGGTCATAGAGAGTAGACCTAGTGTTACCCGTTTAGGATGGAGGCGAACATTATGAATAAGAAATTAGTTACTACATTTGCTCTTGCAGCAACATTATTAGTTGGTTCTGTGGCGAGTGCTGCTAACTGGAACGGTTTGTCAAATTACCCAGAAGTGCCAAACAGTGCGAACGGTACAGAAACTTACTACTTCGACAAAGCATCTCAATTTGATTTGATCGATGATAGCCGCAACTATGTATTCGGTATTAATGTAGTAAATATGCATAACAACCAATACGGCGAAGCTACATTGTTCAAATATATTGTGCATCCTAGCTTGCATACTGTATATCGCTTCGCTCCAGATGGTCAATTGTACCAAATCAATCCTGGCACAAACGAATTCAACATGTTCAAAGCTGCTTGGAAAGAAGTATATGGCACAGATTTTGCATTCCCTGATGTAAATGCTGTTCCTGCAACTGTAAACGTTCATGCATGATAATTAAATACTTATAATGATACGTATAATGGTGAAAGTTCTTTATAAGGGGCTTTCACCATTGTTGTATATATATGAATGTATAGATATCATATAATTATGATGTTGATAGATTGTATATTAGGTGAAAGCCTATTAATTATATGTTAGGTGAAAGCTTAATAATTATTTTAGGAGGTAAGGATGGCAAAATCTGAATTTGCGCAAGCCTATACGGAACGCATGTTTCCCGATATTGCATCGCCAGCGGGATATATAGATCCTGAGTTTGAAGATTTATTTGAAAACTTTGCCTTTCACGAGGTCATTACGGAGGATGACTGTAATGTAGCAGCCCATAGTCGTTTCCTGGCCATTTTAGCAACCTTAGTTGGGGCAGGCGCTACAGAGGAATATTCGTTGATGATGCCAGCTGCATTAAATTTTGGCGTCATTCCTGATGAAATCGTAGAACTCATTTATCAAGCAGTGCCGTATCTTGGCATTGGTAAGGTGCGTCCGTTCTTTAAGATTACTAATAAGATCCTTGATTACCGAGATGAAGAAATTCAAAATCCTCATCGCAGCACGATCACTAGTGAAAATCGCCTTGAAAAGGGCGTTGAAAAGCAAGTGGAAATCTGGGGCGAAGGGATGCGGAACTTTTACCAATCAGGTCCAGAAGATACGCGTCATATCAATAAATGGTTAGCCAATATGTTCGGTGATTACTATACGCGTAAGGGCCTTAGTACTAAACAACGCGAGCTCATTACCTTTTGTTTTCTCATGGCCCAAGGCGGTTGTGAAGCGCAGCTCAAAGCGCATGTCATTGGTAATTTGAATGTAGGAAATGATAAGAAATTTTTGATTAGCATTGCGTCCCAATGTGTACCGTATATTGGCTATCCTCGTGTGTTGAATGCATTGTCTTGCATTAATGCAGGCTTTGCCGAATGGGAAGCAAATCAATAAATGGAAAATAAATCAATAAATGATGTAGTAGCCAAGTGCTATTAGATAACAAGGAGTAGTATGATTCTTTCTGGATTAAGTTTAATTATGATTATTGCGTCCATTCCGGCGCTGATCATCGCGGCCGCAGGGCATGAGTATGCCCACGCTAAGGTGGCGGATTTACTGGGTGACCCTACACCGCGTATGATGGGACGCCTTACGATGAACCCTTTTGTACACCTTGATCTCATTGGATCCTTGGCCTTGATTATAGGTGGATTTGGCTGGGCCAAACCAGTTGTTGTAAATCCCACCAATTTTAAGGACCCGCGGACCGATGATATGATTGTATCCATCGCAGGGCCTATGGCGAATCTTGTGATGGCCTTTATCGGCTACGTTGTTATGCGATGCCTCGAAGCGGCGAACTTGTTGGGCAATGATTCCTTGTACCTCGTTTTGTTTCTCATTGTCGTGTACAACATTAACTTTGCCATCTTAAATTTAATGCCTGTACCACCCCTCGATGGCAGCCATATTTTGATGAACTTCTTGCCTCTTAAATGGCAAATTCATGTAGCGCGATTTAGCATGGTTTCCTTGCTCATCTTAATCGTTATATTAAATTCACCGATTGCTTTGCATATCTTTGTGCCCTTGCAAAAATCGATTCTCGGTGGTTTTGAAAGCATCGTTAACTTGGTGCTATAACCCAATAAAACAGCCTTTTAAACTAAAAAAAGCTATTAGTTGATAGTAGATGATCAACTAATAGCTTTTGTGTTTTAGGTGAAAGGACCCTATATATGGTCCTGCAAAATAGAACAGGCCTCTTCTATTTTAAAACAAGGGTTATGTTAAATGCGACCTTGTTCTTTTAGTTCAGCTAGTAATTTTACGATGCGTGGGCCACAGCCCTTGCCACCACAGGCACCAGTGCCTGCTCGAGTCGCTTCTTTTACAGCTGGAAATGTATGAGCCCCATTAAAAATGGCCTCTTTAATCGTTTTGCGTGTAATGCTGCGACATGTACACACCTTTGTTAATTTGTCCAGAATTGCCTCTGGTACTTGGTTATTTTCAAATTTCATATATTCCTCTTAGACTCACACGAGTCATTACATATTAAATTACATCGAAACTTTACGATATAGTTTAGTATAGCATAGAAAAGGTTGTTTTGTTAAGTACATATAACATGGTCGAAGATGATATACTATAAGCATTATAAATTATACTTGGAGGTTACTATGTTACGACGTATCTTAGTAGTGACTATGATTGGTGCTTTGGCACTCACATCAGGTTGTACATTTCATAATCCCTTTGCCAAGAAGGCAGAGCCTGTAACCTATGAATCGGTGGTGCAGAGTGAGCTTTCACCAGAAGAAAAAGTAGATAAGCTTGTGGCTAATATGTCCGACGCGGACAAGGTGGGCCAATTGTTGATGATTGGCACTCACGGCATAACCTTGAATGATGATGCGAAATTTATGCTCAACGAATATCGGGTGGGTGGCATTATCTTGTTCGACCGCAACATGGAGAGTAAGGAACAGGTGAAAACGCTCATTACCGATATTAATAATGCCGGTAAAAGTGCGGGACTTATGCCATTGTTCATTGGTATCGACCAAGAGGGAGGTGCTGTGGCGCGTATGGAGGATAAGTTGATTAAGGTGCCCCCTGCAGAAGAGATGGGGCAAAATTCTGTTGATCATGCAGCAAATCTAGCCAAACAAGTAGGGACTGAACTTAAGGATCTTGGATTTAATATTAATTTTGCGCCTGATGCGGACTTGGGATTAACCTATGGTCGCTCATATAGCACGAATCCCGACCAAGTCGTGAAGTTTGCAGGGGCGGTGGGCAAAGCTTATGACGAATCTGGCCTATGGTATTCGTACAAGCATTTCCCTGGCATTGGCAAAACCGATGTAGATTTACATGCAGACACCAGCGTGGTGCCTGTGTCTAAAGATACGTTACTCGCTGAAGATACAAAGGTATTCGTAGACCTTATTAAACAGTCGAAACCGAATACGTATATGATTATGGTATCCCATGCGATGTACCCACAAATTGACCCTGATCATCCTTCTAGCTTATCCAAGAAAATCATCACTGATTGGCTTCGCAAAGATATAGGCTATAACGGCGTCGTTGTTACCGATGATATGGACATGGGCGCCCTTGCCAAACACTATACCTTCGGCGATATGGCTGTTCAATCTATTCAAGCTGGCAGTGATATTTTACTCGTATGCCATGAGTATGAACACATGCAAGAGGCCTATAATGGGCTTATGAAAGCCGTCAAAGATGGCACCATCTCTAAGGAACGTCTTGATGCGTCTGTAAAACGAATTTTGCTCATGAAAATGAATCATGGTGTATAAATACTAGGTTAATCCATAGTATATAGTGTATTCATAACAATATATTTATAACCTCATATAGGACTTTTTGATACCGATAGAGAATTACTTAAGTATAGTTATTCTCTATCGGTTTATTTTTTATTCGTTAGGAGTGAAGTATATGTCTCGGAGAATTATGTTGAACGGCACGTCGTATTTTGGGCAAGGTGCGATTCAGGAGATTGTAAACGAAATTAAGAATCGCCATTTTAAAAAGGTTCTCGTTACATCTACGCCTGATTTATTTGAGTTTAAGGTTGCTACGAAGGTTACGGATTTGCTTGATGCGGCAGGCATTGCTTACGATGTATATGACAATATTAAGCCGAATCCAACCATTGAAAATGTAACATCTGGTGTGGCTGCTTGTAAGGCGGCTGGTGCTGATGTGATTGTTGCTGTAGGCGGTGGCAGTGCTATCGACACGAGTAAGGCTATTGCTACGATTATGACGAATCCTGAATTTAGCGATGTGCGTAGCCTTGAAGGATTGGCGCCTACGAAACATCCATGCTTGCCGATTATCGCAGTGTCTACTACATCCGGTACGGCAGCAGAGGTTACCATCAACTACGTTATCACTGATGTGGAAAAGAACCGTAAATTTGTTTGCGTAGACCCTCATGATATTCCAATTATCGCCATCATTGATCCTGATATGTCTGCGTCTATGCCAACTGGCCTATGTGCTTCTACGGGGATGGATGCCCTCGTTCATGCCATAGAAGGGTATATTACGAAAGGTGCTTGGGAATTAACAGATATGCTTCATTTGAAAGCTATCGAAATCATCGGCCGTTCCTTGCGCAGCGCAGTGGCTGGCGAATATGCAGGTCGCGAAGCCATGTCCTTAGGTCAATATATTGCGGGCATGGGCTTCTCTAACGTAGGCCTTGGCATCGTTCACTCCATGGCCCATCCATTGAGTGCTGTGTACGACATTCCTCATGGTAAGGCTTGTGCCATGCTATTAACAGCAGTATTGAAATTCAACGCTCCTGAAACAGGTGCTAAATACCGTGAAATTGCTCGCGTTATGGGCGTGCCTAATGTGGATGCTATGGATGAAAGCACCTACCGTCAGGCTGCCATCGATGTTATCCAAAAACTAGCCGACGATGTAGGTATTCCTAAATCCCTCAGCGAAGCTGGCGTGAAACGGGAAGATATTCCATTCCTCGCAGAATCTGCTTTCAACGACGCATGCACACCTGGCAATCCACGAGATGTGACCGTTGATGAAATCATTGGTATTTATGAATCTATATTCTAATTAAGTGTAATCAATAACAATATGGTACAGCATCTATAGGGAAAATTATTCCCCAATAGATGCTGTTCTTTATCTTATGAATTCTTCTACAAGGGAATTCTTGAAAAAGTAGGAAACGGCAAGTATACTAGTTATAAATATACTGATGTTCGATATGTTTTCCACGAGGAGGAGAATGCATGAAACTTTGGAAAATGAATAAACGCAGCTCTACCTTGGCAGATATGTCGATGAACCGTATACTACTATCTGAACTTATTGCTAAGGGGGCCTTAGTAGGGATTATCGCAGGATTCTTTGGGGCAGCTTATCGATATTTAATCCTTGAGTCTGAGCATATCCGATGGCATCTAATGGGCGATATTTCATTGGAATGGGCCATTGGTTGGTTTATCGCTATGGTCGTATTTGCCTTTATTGTCGATCGATTGTTAACGTGGGCTCCATTATCTGGTGGTTCCGGTATCCCTCAAATTGAAGGGGAAATGCTTGGCTTATTTGATATGAAGCCATATTGTACGCTCATTTCCAAGATGATTGGCGGCGTACTCACTGGCTTTGCAGGATTTTCTGTGGGCCGTGAAGGACCAGCCGTACAAATCGGTGGTTCTGCCGGTAAAATTGTGTCATACTGGATGAATTCTGGCCTTCGTGAACAGCGCATCCTTACATCGGCTGGTGCTGGTGCGGGCCTAACCGCTGCCTTTAGCGCACCTGTGTCGGGGGCCATGTTCGTATTCGAAGAGGTTCATAAAAGTTTTTATCCGTATCTCGTCATTCCTACTTTTGTGGCTACGCTTATATCGAACTACATTACGGTAACTATTTTTGGCCTCACGCCGGCCCTCGGATTTTCCGTAACTTCAGGAATGCCGCTTGATTATTTTCCGGTTCTACTCGGTGTAGGTATTTTAATGGGGCTCTGCGGTGTATTGTTTTGTCGCATGATATTTGCCTTTAAGCGTTTCTTCGAGTGGCTTAAGTGTTCTCGTTTCTTAAAGCTCGTGCTTACCTTTGTAACCGTCGCCGTTATCGGATTTGATTCGCAGCTTTTGTTGGGCGGTGGCAATGATTTAGTAGGCCAACTGGCCTTTCAGCCTCACGGCGTGATGCTCCTCGGCGGCATTGTGCTGGGCAAAATTTTGCTCACTACCTTCTGCTATGGCAGTGGCGCTCAAGGTGGCATCTTCTTGCCTATGCTCGTCATCGGTGCGTCGGCCGGTGCGTTTTCTGAAAGCCTGCTTTCATCGGTAGGGTTAATATCTCCTGATTTTGTACCGCAATTTGTTATCTGTGCTATGGGCGGTATGCTAGCGGCCGCTATGCGAACACCGATTTTAGCAATTTTGCTCGTTCTAGAGATGACGAATAGTTTTTCTAATATTTATGCTATCGGTATCGTTACCATCGTGGCCTATCTAGTGGCAGAACTCTTAAAAGAACCGCCAATTTACGATTCCCTATTACAAGCCATGACTGGTCAAAGCAATTTGGAAAATGTACAAACCTTCTTCCAAACGAAGGTTCCTGTAGTGGCATCCTATGTGGATACACAACTACAAGACCTCAACTTGCCAGACGGGACATTAATTGTAAGCATTCGCCGGAATGGAACATACATCGTGCCTCTAAACGATGTAAAACTACAACCGGGCGATGAACTACAAGTATCGTGCGAACGAGGACAATTAAAAGCAGCAAAATCGTATTTCCAATCTAATTAGTTTAATTATGCTTGCAAGGTGAGCCACCTCAAAAAAGCCGACACGCTATCGCGCTAAAGCGGGACCCGAAGTCGTTTTTTTGAGGTGGCTCACCTTTTTCATATCCTCAACTATAGATTGAAAATACGATTTCGCTGCTTCTGAGTATTTCTGTTATACTTAGTGTATATATAACAGGAGGTACTGGTATGAAGACGTATTCTTTTCCTTATGATTATAAAAGTGTAGATGTGTCTATTGATGAACGGTTCGTACAGGGGGTTCTTGTGTCTAATGCGGCGGCGTATAAGGCGGAAAAGAGTCCGGATGAGCTTGTTGAGGAGGCGCTTGATCATCCGATTAATAGTCCGTCTCTTGAAGCGTTGGTTGAGGGCAAACGAAATATGGTTATTATAACCAGTGACCATACGCGCCCTATGCCTAGTAAGGTGACGTTGCCGATTTTGCTCCGTCGCATTCGCGCAGTGAATCCGACGATCGATATTACGGTTCTGATTGCTACTGGCTTTCACCGGGCTATGACGCATGAAGAGATGGTGCATCGATTCGGCGAGGATATCGTGAATAACGAAAAACTCATCAATCATGATTCTGAGGATGCGGCTAATATGGTGGAAATCGGCACGTTGCCATCTGGCGGCAAGTGTGTCATCAATCGCTTGGCGGTGGAAACGGAATTGCTCATCGCCGAAGGGCTAATTAATCCTCATTTCTTCGCGGGCTTCTCGGGTGGCCGCAAATCCGTGTTGCCTGGCGTTGCATCCAAGGTGACGGTGTTGGCTAATCATTGTGCCGAATTTATTGAAAGCGAGCATTCCCGGACCGGTAAAATCGATGAAAATCCGATTCACAAGGATATGTTGTACGCTGCACGAAAAGCGAACTTGCAGTTTATCTTGAATGTTATTATCGATAGCAAAAAGGAAATCATCAAAGCCGTAGCAGGTGATTGTGTGGATGCGCATAAGGAAGGGTATGAGTTTATTCGCTCCTTGTCTTCTGTGAAAGCTATCCCTGCAGATATCGTTATCACAAGTAATGGTGGCTATCCATCTGACCAAAATCTCTATCAATCCGTAAAGGGCATGACTGCTGGCGAAGCATCTTGTAAGGATGGCGGTGTTATCATCATTGCTGCTTCCTGTAAAGAAGGACATGGAGGACAAGCATTATATGAGGCTTTCAAAAATATGGAAAGCCCTCAAAAAATCCTAGATGATATTCACAGTGTACCTCGTAATGAAACAAAACCTTATCAATGGAAAATTCAAATTTTAGCGCGTATCTTGAATCACTATAAGGTCATCGTTGTGACTCAAGATTGCGAACATCAAGTCATTCGCGATATGCATATGACGCCGGCGTCTACATTAGATGAAGCATTGAGCATCGCCCGTGGAACTATGGGTCCGGATGCATCGATTACTATTATTCCTAATGGATCTACCGTGATTGTAGAATAAATTTGTTGTGTTTGAATAACTAGGTGTTATTTGCGTGGTAGCGTAGGAGTGTCAGTATGGTTGATAATATAGTTTTATTCTATCTGTTTTTTATCGTAGTCGGATTTTTTATCGCTATGTTAGGTACTATTATTGGTGCTGGCGGTGGTATCGTATTTGTACCTTTGTTTATGTACTGGTTCCCAGAGTGGTCTCCATCCATGATCGTTGGCACATCGCTGTTTTCTGTTATGTGTAATGCTATCTCAGGATCACTGGCATATCTTAAACAGAAAAAGGTATATATTAGCGCTGCTCTAATCTTTAGTGTAGCAACATTTCCGGGGGCTATTATAGGGGCTCAAATGTCTGATTCGTTTTCTGGGCCAGGATTTAAATTTGCCTTTGGCTGTTTTATGCTATGTGCCTCATTCTTAATTGGTTTTAAGAACTTTGGCAAAAAAGGAGAACGTAAGGAAGAATCTTTGACCAAAGAGCAGGTGACGTACAATAAACCAGTCGGCATTGGCATTAGTATTATTGTTGGGTTTATTTCTAGTATTTTGGGTATCGGTGGAGGGCTCGTGCACGTGCCGGCTCTTATCTATATCATGGGCTTTCCAACACATTTAGCGACGGCTACAAGCCATGCTATTTTGGCTGTATCTACGGCGGTTGGTGTTATTACTCATCTTGTAGAGAACCACATCGTATTTAACATAGCCATCCCTGCTAGTATCGGCGCCATATTTGGGGCCCAAGCAGGCGCTCAAATAGCAAAACGCCTCAGAGCTAAGGCTATCTTGGCACTTATGAGCATCGGCGTATTTGCATTGGCTATTAAATTGATTATTGGATCTGGGATATTGTTTTAAAATCTATTCCTAAAACGCATAACTAATTTATATTGATAATTGCTAATGTGTAATATACAGGATACTAGGAAAATTCACATAAATATTCATATATTGGTGTAGATCTGTATTCATGCTATAAAGCGGTTGATTCCCATGGATATGCATATTGATGGGGGATACCCATATGGGCTTTCATAAGTAGTTATCATATATTTTTATTGATGTGTGTTCCTAGGGAAACTGCTTATTTTCTGGGTAAATGAAATCAACTTTCAACTAAAGCGTGTTTTGTATTATGTATCTATAGAATTTATATTTCATATACAATTTATGCATAATGGTAGCGAGCGAAATGAGAACGGCGTATACTAGGTATAAAAGAAATTTTCCTAAGGATAGGATTGGAGGCTTTTCAAGTGAGTATATTAGTTAAAGATTATGATCGTTTTGCCAAAGAGGCGCAAGCGATTTGTAAGGATCGTGTTTATACAGACCGTCTGCGCCGTTATGCGTATGGTGTAGATGCATCTTGTTACAGTTATTTACCTAAAGTAGTGGTAAAAGCAGAAAACGAATCCGAAGTACGTCGTCTTATTCGTTTGTGTCAACAATGCGGCACACCATTTACATTCCGTGCAGCTGGTTCTTCTTTATCTGGTCAATGTTCCAGTGAAGACGTGCTTATTGTATGTAATGATGGCTTCAAAAAAATGGAAGTTATCGACGATGGCAAAGCATTGCGTTGCGAATGTGGTGTTATCGGTTCTGATGCGAATGATTTGTTGAAACCATATAATCGTAAAATCGGTCCAGATCCTGCAACACTTGCAACAGCATTGGTAGGCGGTATTTTGAACAATAACTCCTCCGGTATGTGCTGTGGTACTGCACAAAACTCTTATAAAACAATTCGCTCTATTCGCGTTGTCTTATTAGATGGTTCTATTTTGGATACATCTGATAAAAAGAGCATCGATCAATTCCTCAAAGAAAAACCACAAATGGTTGAAGATATCTTGCAATTGCGCAAAGAAATCTTGGCTGATGAAGAGTTGACTCATTTGATTCATCACAAATACAAAATCAAAAATACTACAGGTTACGGTTTGAACTCTCTTGTAGATTTTGAAGATATCATCGATATTATCAATCACTTGTTCATCGGTTCCGAAGGTACATTGGGCTTTGTATCTGAAATCGTGTACAACACTGTTGAAGATGTACCTCACAAAGGTTGTGGTCTCATGTTCTTCAGCACATTGAACGACGCATCTCTTGCCGTTGTAGCCTTGGCTAATATGGGCCGTGAAAAGGTTGTGGCTGCTGAAATGATGGACTATCAATCCTTAAAAGCAGTTCAAACTCTAGATAATGTACCTGATTTCGTTCGTGAAGTTCCAGAAGGTACAAGTGCTATCTTGTTCCAAACCGAAAGTTACTCCAAAGAAATTGTTGATGAAAACTTGGCTTTCATTAAAGAACAATTGAAAGATATTCCAACAGCTATTCCAAGTCTTTATTCTCAAGATCCTAAAGAATACGATTCCTGGTGGGCAATCCGTAAAGGTATCTTGCCAATCGTTGGTGGTCAACGTAGAAAAGGTACTACTGTTATCACAGAAGATGTTTGTTTCCAAATCGAAGATTTCACTAAGGGCATCGAAATGCTTACTGAATTATTCCACAAATACGATTTCGTTGATGGTGGTGTAATCTTCGGTCATGCGTTGTCCGGTAACGTTCACTTTAACATTACTCCTGATTTCAGCGACCCTAAAGATACTAAGAACTTCGGCGATTTGGTAAAAGAAATGTCCGAACGCGTATCTGGTTTTGGTGGTTCTTTGAAAGCTGAACATGGTACAGGCCGTATGGTGGCACCTTTCATCGAAATGGAATGGGGCCGTAAAGCGTATGAAATCAACCGTCGTATCAAAGCTATTTTTGACCCTACTCGCATCTTGAACCCTGATGTTATAATTACTGACGATCCTGATGTGTACAAGAAAAATCTTAAAGCACAATGTGTTATCGATGATGCTTTCACAATCTGTATGGAATGTGGTTTCTGTGAAAAGAACTGCCCTAGCCGTAATTTGACATTGACACCACGCCAACGTATTGCATTGTTGCGCGAAACCAAACGCCTTGAAAATGAAGGTAATTTCGCTGTTGCAAATGAACTTAAAAAAGGTTACGAATATTTCGGTGTTGAAACTTGTGCTGCATGTTCTATGTGTAAAGGTCTTTGCCCACTTAGCATCGATACTGCACAAATCGCATTATCCATGCGTCGCATTGATCCACCAGCACCTGGTTTGGCTAAGAAAATTTACGATAACTTCTCCAGTACTCTTGAAATGTGCCGTGCCGGCGTAAGCCTTGAAGGCATTGCGGGTGCTATTATTACACAAAAAGCAATTTCCAAAATCACTGAAGGTTTACATGGCGTAACTGGCGTAACACCTTATGTACCTAAAACAACACCTAAGGCTAACCGCTATAAATTGAAAAACCGTATTAAACCTACTAACTTTGAAAAGGTTGTATACTTCAGTACTTGTGCGAACCGTGCGTTCCGTCAAAACCAAGGTTATGATGATCAACGCAGCTTGCAACAAGTTGTTGAAAGCCTTTGCAATAAGGCTCAAATCGATATTATCTATCCTGAACATATCGAAAACCTCTGCTGCGGCTTGAGCTTTGAAAACTACGATGACGTACATGAACGTGCTGTAAAAGATTTACACGATGCGTTGATGAAAGCATCTCAAAATGGTAAATATCCAATCGTTATCGACCATAGTGCATGCTTTAACCATGCATTCAAACATATGCCAGATTTAGAAATCAATGATATTTCTGAATTCTTATGCAAATTCGTAGTACCTCGTCTTGATATTACAAAATGCGATGAACGCGTTATTGTTCATAAACAATGTAAAATCAAAGTATTGGGCAAATCTCAATATATTGAAGACTTGGCACGTCTATGCTCTGACCATGTATTCAATATTAAATCATTCGCATGCGATGGCTTTGCTGGTCAAAAAGGTTTCTTCACACCAGAACTTAATAAAGCAGCTACAAAATACCTTGCTAGTGAAGTTACCGAATATGGTGCTACACTTGGTGTAAGTTCCAGTTCTACATGTGAAATTGGTCTTGGTGAAAGTGGCGGCATCCCATTCGTAAGCGTTGCATACTTATTGGATCGTTGCTCTAAGGCTAAAAAATAATATGTAAAAGCTATAATTGATAGTGTTTACTAGTTGTAGATTTCTATGCTATACTGTGTTCAGGTAGAGTTTATGGAATTACTGACAATATAACGAAAAAGGACGAGTTGCAGCTCGTCCTTTTTTTGTATATAGTTTTAGTATACTTATAATCGTATTTAATACATTACATGATAGTACTTAATAAAAATATAGGGGTTATTATATGAGATATATTCTATTATGTATATGTTTGCTTAGCCTATTAGGTTGTGGCATAGACATTAAGACTCAGCAAGATACTAAACCAACAACAACAGCTAATGAACAAGCTAACACAATTCAAGGTCAAGATGAACATGTAATTGCCGCCAAACAAGCCCTATCGTCTGGCAATTATAATAAGACGATAGAAGAATCGACAATAGCTATTAATGTAAATGCCAATAATGCTGAAGCCTATTCTATACGAGGCTTTGCAACAGCACTTAATGGCGATATAGCTAAAGGTTTGATTGATACGAAGAAGGCTTATGATTTAGATCCTAATAATGTGGCTAACTACTATAATATGGCCATGGTCTATAAGTTGCAAGGTCAGTTAAACGATTCTAAACAATGGTTTGAAAAGGTATTGGAAAAGGACCCTAGTAACACTTGGTCTGTGTATGGTATTGCTACCATTTATGCAGACCAAGGGGATGATACTAAGGCTCTTGATTGGCTAGAAAAGGCTATAAAAATTGATCCTTCTGTAAAGGCGGTTGCAGCCGAACAAGACCATTTTGAACGCTTTCACAATAATGAAAGATTTAAACAACTTGTGGGAAGTAAATGATGTGTATAGGGCTGATCATTGGTCACCCCTGACTCTATTAGTCACTTGACAAATGATAGTTGTATGATTTTTACGCATTGGTTCTATTTATACAAATCATAATGGTATATAATTAGAATGTATAAACTAAGCTGTATATTGATGAAAGGAGAGAATTCATCATGAAACCACTTGGCAAAAGGATTGTAATGGCTGTATTGTGTGCAGTAACGTTGACAGCACCTTTGTTTTTGAGCGGTTGTAGCATGTCAGAGTTATGGCAGGGTACTGAACAGAGCCGTAAGGAAATTGCGCAACGGTCGGAACAGAATCAGGTACAATTATTTAATCAATATGTGAAAGCCATAAGCCGATATAATCGTATGTCCGTTATGTTTGATTATGCGAATACACCGACGATTAATGATTTAAAAGCAGGCAAGCATTTAACTGTATTTAATGCACCGAATTTTAAACAACTACAAAAGTCCTTAGAAGAGGCTAAGCAAGAGGGCATTCCTTATGATGAAATGAAGGAGCCCCTAGATAAGTTGCTTTCAAAATTGAATGAGATTACACCGGTAGCCGAAGAACTCGATGCATATTATAAATCTAAAGGGTATACTACAGATAACTATGCTAAGGAGCAGCAATTAGGTCCAAAATATGTACAGTTGTATGAGCAATTTGTGCCTATCTATGCAGATTTTGATAATCTGATGCATAAAATCAACCTCGATCGATTACAGCAACGGTTACAAGAATTGCGCGATGCAGGTAAGAAAAACGCAGCCGCAGCACAAGAGGTTCATTTGAGACTTACCGCTATTCTTGAAAAGTTAGATAGTGAAAAACAACTGGATGTGAACGCGATTAATCAAGAGTTACAAGCTATTGGTGATTTGTCTAATGGCATTACTAGCTCTAATTATGATACTGTTAAGACCTCTGTAAACTCTACAATCGGTGCTATTCGCACTTATATGGGTTCAAAACAAGATAAGGACTATACTCGTATGGTTGAGGCTTATAACCATTATATTTCTAATATGAATACGACAAATATGAATGAGTTAGATTAATAAGATCTGAGTTTATTTACGTTAGACACGTGTAAAACGAACACATAAAAAGCTGTATTAAATGAGAATTTCATTTGATACAGCTTTTTGGTAATGTATTCTATTTTTTTATCTTAATACGTGTCGTCATTTGATTGGATAGGGTGAACAACACGAGTGCCACCCAGATACAGCCGAAGGCTATGAGTTGGGCTGTACCAAAGCTTTCACCAAAGTAGAAGATGGCCAAGAAGAAGCCCATGGTAGGGGACAGGTATTGTAAAAAGCCGAGTATGTTCAGTGGTAATAGGTGGGCACCGTATGAAAAGAGGATGAGCGGAATCGATGTGGTAAGGCCGGCGCCGATGAGGAGGAGACCGGTCGGTGTTAGGTTTTCGATAAAGGCCCACGAGGTGGTGTCTATAACCGCTAAATACCACAATGCCATCGGTGTGACGAGCCATGCCTCGAAGGCGATGCTCGAAAATGGATGGATGGTGAGTCGTTTCTTAACGGCTCCGTAGAGACTAAAGGAAACGGCTAGGATGATAGAGACGATGGGTAGAGTTCCCATTTGAACAGTCATGATGGCTACACCTAAGAATGCAATGGCAATACTCAGTTTTTGTGGCCATAGCAATCTTTCCTTATAGATTAGGATACCCAGCAATACATTGAGCAATGGATTGATGTAATAGCCAAGGCTCGTGTCGAGTACGTGTTGGTTCGTAACGGCCCAAATGTAGGTGAACCAGTTGATGCTGATAAGTATAGCAGCCAGTAATAGTAGACCTAATTGCGTAAGGTGGGTGCGTAAAAGTTGTATGTCCATACGCAGTTGTTGGCGCCCCGTGGCGATGACGAGAAAGAACATCCAAAATCCGGACCAGATGATGCGGTGCGATAGTACGGAAAAGGATGATACTTGGTTTAAAAGCGCCCAATAGAGGGGCAGTAAACCCCAAATTAAACAGCACAGCAATGTGGTGCTGAGACCTTTTTTATTTATATCATTCATGATGCGACCTCCTACTAGTAGACATATTATATCATGATGGTAGCGTAGCAACTTCAAATAACTTAGTTAATTCTCAAAAATTACATCTATGCATTTTCATCATTTTATATATGTATTAGTTATAACTTAAAATTTACTACTTATGATTAACTGTTATGTTCATTGACTTTGTGTATATTTTTACACTATAGTGGACTTAGAACAACGAATACAGAGAATAGGTGTCGCAAGACTTAATAGAGAAATCGGTACAAGCCGATGCGGTCCCGCCACTGTAAGGATGAGCCTGCTTTCAAAATGTCACTGGAGTAATCTGGGAAGGCGAAAGCGAGGCGTTGACCCCAAGCCAGGAGAACTGCCTATTTGATAATCACCGTTATGTACCTACGAGCGATAGGAAGGGGATTGAGGTATGCTTGCTACAGTCTTTGGCTACAGTGTTTTTAGTGTACCTTTCAATATGTAACCTTACGTGTCACTCTCGGGTGGCACGTTTTTTATTTGCCACGCTAGAGAGTCTGTTTCATATATGGCATAGGCTTAGTATAATTGGAGAAGCATCAGATTGATGAATAGTGTGTGCCTATGTAACTCATGTACAAAGCAACTTACTGGTACGGTGCGCTGTTCCCCTGTATGGTTTCAAGTTGAAAAGGAGGCACATATATGTCTGACAAAAAGACTTCAAAGGACGCTGAACGCGATTTACTGGCGCCTGTATCCTTTGATGAGTTTGAGAAACCTACGTATGAACGATGGCAGGCTGAGGTTGAAAAGGCGTTAAAGGGTGGCGATTTCCATAAAAAAATGTTCACCAAAACTTATGAAGGTATTACGCTTCAACCGATTTATACACCTGCATTGCATCAGGACAAGATTCCTAAGGGCGTTTACCCTGGCGCAGGCGAGTTCCTACGTGGCACAAAAGCAAGCGGCTATATCAAAGATTCTTGGGGCGTATCTCAATATGTTGATGAATCCTTACCGAAGGATGCCAATCATGCAAGTTTATACGAAGTTGTGAAAGGCGGAACTATTCACAATATTCGTCTTGATGAAGCAACACGTCACGATCAAGACGTGCAAGTAGGCGCATCTGTTGGTGTAGGCGGTACATCCTTGTCCACAATGGACGATTGCAGCCAATTAATTGAACGATTTAATCTTAAGGAAAATCCTTTATACATCGAAACTGGCGCATCCGCAGCGATTTTGCTGGGGATGTTGTCGGCTACTGTGAAAGCTTCTAAAAAGCAAACATCCGATTTGAAAGGTCTAGTAGGTGCAGATCCTATCGGTGTGTGGGTTAAAGACGGTGCTTTGCATATGTCATTGGATACTGCTTTTGATGAAATGGCACATACTGTTGTATGGGCTAAGGATCAAGCCCCTGAGCTTAAAACTGTGCTTGTATCCGGTGATGTATACGCTAATGGCGGTGCTAACGATGTGCAAGAGGTTGCCTATGCATTGGCAACAGCTGTTTGCTACGTGCGTCAATTGGCACAACGCAACATCGATATTCATACCATCGCTAAGAGCATGATGTTTACATTCTCCATGGGTGCAAATTTCTTTATGGAAATTGCCAAATTGCGTGCGTTGCGCGTGCTTTGGGCTCGCATTATGGAGGCCTTTGGTGCTGATGAAAGCGACCGTGCCGTTCATGTACACGGCAGAACATCTGCTTTCACAAAAACCGTATACGACCCATATGTAAACTTGTTGCGTAACACAACACAAGCATTCTCCGGCGTTGTAGGTGGTCTCAATAGCCTTGAAGTATCTCCATTTGACCAACCAATCCGCAAATCCGATGAATTCTCTCGTCGTATTGCTCGTAATATCCAAGTTATGTTGCAAACTGAATTTGAATTGCGTCAACCAGTTGACCCTGTAGGCGGTTCTTGGTATGTAGAAACCTTGGCTGCTGAACTCTGCGAAAAGATTTGGGATGAATTCCAAACTATTGAGTCTAAGGGTGGCATCATCGCTGCATTGAAGGAAGGTTATCCTCAAGCGCAAGTTAAAACGATTCTTAATGAACGCTTTAAAAACCTTGCATTCCGTAAGGATGTAGCGGTTGGTAACAACATGTACGCGAACATGACGGAAGAATTGCTTGATCCAAAACCTGAAAATCAAGAAACATTGCGTCAAAAACGGGTGGCTCATCTCGAAGAATACTTGGCAACGGCAAATCCAGAAGCGGTTGTAAAAGCGCAATCTACACTCGAAGCAAGCACAACAGAGCCAGGTGCATTGATTGGACTCATCGAACTTGGGGCATTGCAAAAAATGACAATGCGTCAAATCCGTAAGGCCTTAGATGCTGGCGATATTTCGTCTGAAACAATTGAACCTATCACAGCTCATCGTTGGACTGAACAATTTGAAGCCCTTCGTATGCGTACGGAAAACTATAAACAACGTACAAAAGATAATGTGAAGGTATTCTTAGCGAATATGGGCCCTATTCCTCAACATAAACCTCGTGCGGACTTCTCCACAGGTTTCTTTGAAGTAGCAGCCTTCGAAGTAATCAAGAATGATGGTCATGAAACGACGGCTGATGCGGCAAAAGCGGCTCGTGAAAGTGGCGCTGATGTGGTAGTTATCTGTTCTACAGATGACACATATCCTGAATTAGTACCACCACTCGCTAAAGAATTGAAAGAAACTATGCCTCATGTAACGGTTATCTTGGCAGGTGCACCTTCTAAGGACCTTGAACCTGTATACCGTGAAGCCGGTGTAGATGATTTCATCTCTGTTCGCGCAAATTGCTACGAAATTCTACATGCGTTACAAGATAAGAAAGGGATGTGAGCTCATGTTTAAAAATCCAGACTTCTCCTCTCTTGGCTTGGGATCTCAGACTGCCACATCTCGCGATGCATGGCTTGCTGAGCTTAAAAAAGAAACGGGAAAGAACTTTGAAGAATTATATAACACAACAATGGAGCAAATCCAATTAAAACCTCTCTACACAGAGATGGATTATGAAGGAATGACGCACCTAGACTATATGGCTGGTGTACCTCCATTCTTGCGTGGACCTTACTCTACCATGTACGTAACGCGTCCTTGGACAGTACGTCAGTACGCTGGTTTCTCCACAGCCGAAGAATCCAATGCGTTCTATCGTCGTAACTTGGCAGCGGGCCAAAAAGGTTTGTCTATCGCCTTTGACCTTGCTACTCACCGTGGTTATGATTCCGACCATCCTCGCGTAGTGGGCGACGTTGGTAAAGCGGGCGTTGCGGTAGACTCCATCCTCGATATGGAAATTCTATTCTCCGGTATCCCTCTCGACCAAATGTCCGTATCCATGACAATGAACGGCGCCGTATTGCCTGTAATGGCGTTTTACATCCTAGCTGGTGAAGAACAAGGCGTTGATAAAAAGGTTATGGCTGGTACTATCCAAAATGATATCTTGAAAGAGTTCATGGTACGTAATACCTATATTTACCCTCCAGCTACGTCCATGCGCATTATCGGTGATATCTTTGCGTATACATCCCAGTACATGCCTAAGTTCAATAGTATCTCCATTTCTGGCTACCATATGCAAGAAGCGGGTGCTACAGCAGATATCGAATTGGGTTACACATTGGCTGATGGTCTCGAATATATCCGTACTGGTGTAAATGCAGGCCTCCACGTTGACCAATTCGCACCTCGTTTGTCCTTCTTCTGGGCAATCGGTAAAAACTACTTCATGGAAGTGGCTAAAATGCGTGCTGCTCGTATGTTGTGGGCTAAGATTATTAAGAGCTTCGGTTCTGAAAATCCTAAATCCATGGCTCTTCGTACACATAGCCAAACATCTGGTTGGTCTCTTACAGAACAAGATCCGTTTAACAACGTGGCTCGTACATGTATGGAAGCAATGGGCGCTGCATTAGGCCATACCCAATCTCTACATACCAATGCGCTTGATGAAGCCATCGCATTGCCTACGGACTTCTCTGCACGTATTGCGCGTAATACTCAGCTTTACATCCAAGATGAAACTAAGGTATGTAAGGTTATCGACCCATGGGGCGGTTCCTACTATGTAGAAGCACTAACTGATGAATTGATCCGTCGTGCTTGGGGCCATATCCAAGAAATCGAATCCCTTGGCGGTATGGCGAAAGCGATTGATACAGGTCTTCCTAAGATGCGTATCGAAGAAGCGGCAGCTCGTCGCCAAGCTCGTATCGACTCCGGCCGTGAAGCTATCGTCGGTATCAACAAATACCGTCTAGATAAAGAAGATCCATTAGATATCCTCGACGTAGATAACACAGCTGTACGGGAAGCGCAAATTCGTCGCCTCGAACAATTGCGTGCTAACCGTGACGAAGACAAGGTTCAATCCTGTCTCGAAGCAATTACAAATGCTACAGAATCCGGTGAAGGTAACTTGCTTGCCCTTGCACTTGAAGCCGCTCGTGCTCGTGCATCCTTGGGCGAAATTTCATTTGCTGTTGAAAAAGTTTGTGGTCGTCATAAAGCGGTTATCCGCTCCATTTCTGGCGTATACTCCAGTGAATATGAAGATGACGATGTTATCAAAGAAGTACGTCAAATGGCAGATGACTTCGAAGAACTCGAAGGTCGTCGCCCTCGTATCATGATTGCGAAGATGGGCCAAGACGGTCATGACCGCGGCGCCAAAGTTATCGCTACATCCTTCGCGGATATGGGCTTTGACGTGGATATCGGACCTTTGTTCCAAACTCCAGAAGAAACCGCACAAGACGCTGTGGATAATGACGTTCACATCGTCGGCTTCAGTTCTCTTGCGGCAGGTCACAAAACATTGTTACCTCAACTTGTAGAAGAACTCAAGAAACGTGGACGCGGAGATATTTTGGTTGCCATCGGTGGCGTAATCCCTGCTCAGGACTATGAATTCCTACGCGAACATGGCGCAGTGGCTATCTTTGGCCCTGGTACAGTTTTGCCAGTAGCGGCGAAAAAATTACTAGAAACATTGACTAGTCACGTTCAAGATGAGTCTCATGACTGATAACAAACGGTCTACTCCGGATGAATTGCGCAATACACAGGACGCAACTTTCACCACTGGTGAAGGCAAGGCCCCTGAATTAGGTGTAAAAAACGCAAGCACAGAGGGTAGTACCTATCGTCCCGACTGGGTGCCAGAAGATGCGAAAAAAGATGATACCTTTGCGTGTCACGTCATGAAAGGCGTCAAAGAAATGCATGACGGCCTTTTATCCAGTTCCGCTCATCTGGCTCCGTCGGTACGTCCCGTACAGCGGCGCAAGAAATTAACTGTCGCTGATTATGTACGCGGTATCGAGCAGGGGGACCGCGTTATACTTTCACGGGCTATCACATTAGTAGAAAGTAATAATAAGGAACACTTTAAATTAGCTCAACAAGTGTTACAAGCCATATTGCCTCGTACGGGCAAGGCGTTGCGCATCGGTATTACCGGTGTGCCTGGGGCTGGTAAAAGTACATTTATTGAAGCCTTTGGGAACATGCTCATTGAAGCAGGTTACAAGGTGGCCGTACTTGCTGTAGACCCTACAAGCCAAGTCACCAAGGGCAGTATCTTGGGCGATAAGACGCGGATGGAAACGTTGACGAAACATCCTGAGGCGTATATCCGTCCATCGCCGGCTGGTGGCACACTAGGCGGTGTGGCTCGTAAAAGTAGAGAAACTATGCTACTTTGCGAGGCTGCTGGGTACGATATTATTCTCGTCGAAACCGTTGGGGTAGGGCAAAGCGAAGTTACCGTTCGTTCCATGGTAGACTTCTTTATGCTTATCGTATTAACCGGTGCCGGTGATGAACTACAAGGCATCAAAAAAGGCGTTATGGAATTGGCCGATGCTATTGTGGTCAACAAGGCGGATGGGGATAACCTTAAACGAGCTCTCATTGCCCGTAGCGATTATGATCGGATGTTGCATTATATCCGCCCTGCTACGGAAAAATGGAAAACTCAAGCCTACACATGTTCTGCCGTTACAAAGGACGGCCTCGACGAATTATGGGATGTGGTCCAAGAATTTACGGAACAAGGTAAAGAAAATGGCGTATTCCTCAAACGTCGTCAAGAACAATCCCTTCGTTGGGTACGCGATATGATTGACGAACACTTGCACAACCTATTCTTTAATAATATAGTCATTCAAGGTCGTATGGGCGAAGTCGAAGCGGCTGTTTTAGATGGAGAGATGAGTGAATCGCAAGCCGTCGAAGAACTCATAGGCGTCTTTGACAAGTCCTTAACATAATCTCTATACATACAGGCATAGTATCTATACTACTATCGGTTTGTAATCGATAGGAAATGATAGGTACTATGCCTTTTTTTCATGAAATGCATAAGTATGACTTTTGTAAAAATCATATTTAGTATATAATTTAGTTATAGATGTATACTTTATGGGTTATTTTAAAAGGAGAGATTTATTTTGAATCCATTAGCAAAAAAACTGACAACAGCAGTATTGTGTGTAACTGCTCTTACATCCCCATTATTCATGAGTGGCTGTAGTTTTTCTAAAATTGCCAATGGGGTACAACAAGGCGCTCAAAAGGCATCACAAGAAGACGTTAAAGTGTTTAACAACTACATTAAAGCCGTTGGCGATTTTAACAGTCATACAGTGCGCTTTGGCTATGCTATCGGCCCAGATATTCAAAAACTAAGAGAAGGTCAACATTTAACAAGCTTCATGGCACCACACTTTGATAACTTACAACAAGAGTTGCAAGCTGCTAAAGATGCTGGTGTGCCATATGATGATATGAAGGAACCTTTAGATAACGTATTGGCTGTATTAAAGGATATTGTACCAGTAGCTAGTGAATTGGATACGTACTACCAAACTAATTCATATCAAGCAGATAATTATGCTAAAGAACAGCAATTAGGACCTAAATACGTTCAATTATATGATCAGTTCTATGCAGCGTATAATCAATTAGATGCAGTAATCCATAAACATAATACGGAAAACCAACAAGCGCACTTAAAAGAACTTAAAGATTCTGGTAAGAAAAATGCTGCGGCAGTTCAAGAAGTTCATTTACGCTTAACTGCTCTACTAGATGGCTTTGAAGAAGGCAAACAAATCGATGTAAATGCAGCTAACCAAGAGTTACAAGGCATCATGGATGTATCAAGTACTGTTACTAGTCCAGAATATAACAGTGCTAAGGATTCATTAAATACAACGATTGGTAGAGTTCGTACATTCTTAGGTGACCAATCAGCTGATCATTACAATGATATGATTGAATCTTACAATCGTTTCATTGGCAGTCTGAATCGTTTGGATATGGACAAACTTGATAAATAGTATCTAGCTATGTACGAATAGCATCTATGTACGAATCGATTCTGTGCCATTTATGAAAGCCTGCGCTTCATAGCGTGCACAATATAAATGGTACATATAAAAAATTCATACAAAGGTACATAAAATTGTACTAAAGGGCTACATCAATTAGTATGTCTGTTGATGTAGCCCTTTTTGTGTATTTTCTCATACTAGTTCCAGGCCTTTGTCAACTCGTATGCATCAACTGTACGTGGCGAAGCCGTTGTGCGCGTTAACTTTGACGCGGATGGCAATGTCATCGTCGGCGTTAATACATCGCGTATCGTAGAAGATTCAGTTCCTCCCAATGTACGAGCTGAAGCCATCCGTATCATCAAGACTAGCAGTAGCATTGTTAATAAACGAGGACAAGTTGTATCACTTGCCATTCCTGTCGTACTAGGACAATAAAGAGGCATACCTCACATACAAGAACGTATGTAAGATAGGCCTCTTTTGTTATGTGGATTACTTACTTTTTTAACGCCGTTTTTGTACTGCTAAATACGGCATAGTAAATGATGACGCCACCGATGAACAATGTGACTTGCATTTGTGGAGTGTATTGATCCACGCGCCACAAGGCAAAGGCATAGAAGAACATAGTAATGAGCATAATTAAGAAAGCTACGATGCGACGTACATTTGTATGAACCACATCGGATGTGGTGATGCGGTTTCTGTTGAAAGCCACATAGGTGAGCGATACTAAGATATCGATTACATATACACTTAAAATCCAGTTAATAGGCATATCGTTAAATACGAATAGACCGAGGACGATAAAACTGATGAGGAAAAATAATTTCATCACAGTGCCTGCCGTTTGAGACTCTTTAGGTTGTTGTATACGTTCTTTGTGTTGTTTCTTCGCCATAGTGTACTCCTATATGTGTATAGTATTAGTCTGTTTGTATATACATATTATCAGTCTGTTGATACGATATATAACTTATTTATACATTACTATTATAATAATAAATTACAAATCAATCTATATACAAATACAATGCCAAAATAAAATGCCGAAAGAGAAATACAATGTCGGATAGAAATAATATGTCGAAGTGTATGTGCAGTATGGAATTATCAGTACAATTTTAACTTAATTACATAAAAGGCGAACATTAAGAAATAATAATATATATATTATTCGGGAAATTGCATAAGATTTATTGAACCAAGCTTTTACATATGGTACAATTATTATATAAAAAATCTAGCTTTCACCATGCAAAGGAGACATCATGATACCACGTTATACACGAGAAGAAATGGGCCATATTTGGAGCGAACGCAACGAGTTCGACACAATGTTATTGGTTGAAACATTGGCATCTGAAGCGCAAGCTGAGCTTGGCGTGATTCCGAAGGAAGCGGCAAAAATCATTCGGGAAAAGGGCAATTTTGATGTTGAAAGAATTCATGAAATCGAACGTGAAACAAATCATGACATCATTTCCTTTGTGACTGCTGTGGGCGAATATGTAGGCCCTAAAGCGGCTAAATACATTCATCTTGGCTTGACATCCACAGACGTTAAGGATACGGCACTTGGCTATATGATGAAACAATCTTGCGATATTTTGATCGAAGATTTGAAACAATTACACGCTGTATTGCGCCGTCGCGCTGCAGAATTCAAACATACTCCTATGATTGGTCGTACTCACGGTATTCACGGCGAACCTACTACATTCGGTTTAAAACTTTGCCTTTGGATGGCAGAGGTGGAACGCGATATCGAACGCATGGAACATGCTCGTAAAAGCGTTGCTGTTGGTAAATTGTCCGGTGCTGTTGGTACATACTCCAACATCGACCCATTCGTAGAACAATACGTATGTGAAAAACTAGGCCTTGAACCTGTTAAAATCGCCACACAAGTCGTACAACGTGACCGCCATGCTGAATTATTGTCCACTATTGCTGTTGTAGGCGGTACATTGGATAAAATCGCTTTGGAAATCCGTCACTTGCAACGTACCGAAGTGCGCGAAGCCGAAGAATACTTCAGCCCTAAACAAAAAGGTTCTTCCGCAATGCCTCATAAACGCAATCCTATTACATGTGAAAGAATCTGTGGTATGGCTCGTTTGTTGCGTGGTTACGCACAATCTGCGTACGAAGACCAAGCTTTGTGGCATGAACGCGACATCTCCCATAGCTCTGTAGAACGCGTTATCTTGCCAGATGCAACCATCGCGTTGAACTATATGCTTCATTTAACAATTCGTACCATCGATAAATTGTTGGTATACCCTGAAACAATGCTTAAAAACCTCAATCTTACAGGCGGCCTTGTATTCAGCCAAACAATTTTGACACACCTCGTAGACAAAGGTGCTGTACGTGACGAAGCATACCGTTGGGTACAAAAACACGCTATGGAACGCTGGCTCGAAGGTAAAGATTTCGCTACAGGTCTAAAATCCGATGAAAACATCAAAAAATACATGACCGACGAAGAAATCGATGCATGCTTCGATCCATATAAACTATTGAAACACGTAGATACAATAATGGCTCGTTTCGGCCTATAATCCTTAATGTGTAGGATGGTCCGTCCAGAAAGCCGACACGCTACTGCGCTACGCGGAGCCCGAAGTCGTTTTCTGAACGGACCATCCTTTTTGCATTAAACCTTCTATGCCGAAAACGAGCCATAGAGCAAACAGGGTAAAGTCGTTTTAAGAAGGGTACCCGTCCTTTTTTGTTTATCGTAAGTGCCGTATTTTCTTACGGTGCTTCATAATTATTATTAGTTAGAAAGGGGATAGGGTAAGTAAAAAAACGACTTTGGCCCTGCGAAGCCCAAAGGGCGAAGTCAGACCTGGCCGGTGGAGGCTTTTTTACTTACCCCATCCCCTGCTTACGGAGGAGACATGAAAAACACCATAAGAAAATACGCACCTCCTATCTTTCACTGTATTAACGATTTCGGTCAAGGTTCTCTCGCTGCGTTGATACCGTTTTTTATTGCTAATTTTAATCTCAATTATTATCAATCGGCGGCGATTATTTTCTGTAATACCATTGTGGCGTCTATTGCGCAGCCTGTGCTTGGGTATGTGGCTGACCGGTGGCGTGTGCCGTGGTTTATTCCTGTAGGTTTTGCGGTGACTCTTGTATCGATTAGTGCCATTGCACTGGCTACGAGCTATGAAATGATTTTGGCCTTGGCGCTTATGTCTGGGGTCGGGGCTGCACTATTTCATCCTGAGGCGGCTCTTCTTGTAAATCGTACACAATCTCACGAGATTGGCAATGCCATGGGGCGCTTTGCGGTTGGTGGCAGTGCTGGTTTTGCCTTAGGGCCGCTCATTGCTGGTGGTGTTTATGTCTTTGGCGGACAATTCCTCTGGGTGTTTACGGCTATTGCCGCGCTCGGCGTGTTGCTGTATCTATATGCTTTCACAGGTCATACGACTGAGGCCGAAGATGTGCGTGAATGTGAAAGCCAAATTAAAGGTGAAAATACGGGCATAAACGATTGGGTGAGTTTTACGAAGCTATTTTTCGTTATCGCATCTCGATCAATTCTGTTCTCCGTATTATCGATTTTTATTCCGATTTTGTACATTACCGTTATCAATGGCGAAGCCGGTGCATCGAGCTTGGCACTTACCATGTATTTTGCGATGGGGGCTGTCCTCACCTACATGGGTGGTGCACTATCGGATAAGCTAGGTTTTCTAAAAACAGTGCGCTTAGGTAATATTATATTTTTACCATCCGTATTAGTTTTTATTTTTGTACCAAATGCATGGGGCTTCTTTGGCGCCATGATACCAATGGCCTTTGGTGTATTCTCACAATATGGACCTATTACTGTTTTAGGTCAAAAATACCTTGCTAAAAATGCAGGTTTTGCATCAGGCATTACATTGGGCCTTGGCATTACATTAGGTGGCCTCGTAGCACCATACATTGGACATTTAGCAGATATTTACGATGTAAAAACTGCATTAATGACCTTGATACCTGTTGGTGCATTAGGATTATTAATGAGCTTCTGGTTGAAAGAACCTAAATAAAATAGAATTTGTGGAATTTGCATTTAGTCTTTTCGTGCTTTGCTATTATGTTGTATAATAACTATGGATTAATTTGACTTTCATAATTGGAGGACATAGATATGGCAACAAGTATGGTAATCGGCACTCAATGGGGTGACGAGGGTAAAGGTAAAATCGTTGACTGGATTGCGGAACGTGCAGATGTTGTAGTGCGCAGCCAAGGCGGTAATAATGCGGGTCACACTGTTGTGGTAGATGACAAAGCATTTGCGCTTCGTTTATTGCCAAGTGGTATTTTGTACGATGATAAACAAAATATCGTTGGTACAGGCGTTGTTATTGACCCTAAGGTGTTATTACAAGAAATCGAAGGTCTGGAAAAACAAGGTAAATCTGCAAAATCCCTTCACATTTCTGACCGTGCTCATGTCATCATGCCTTACCATATTGCGCTTGATATGGCTGAAGAAGCATCCAAAGGTGATGCTAAAATCGGTACTACTAAAAACGGTATCGGTCCTTGCTACGCTGATAAGGTAAACCGTGTCGGCATCCGCATTTGCGATTTGTATGACATGGAAACTTTCAAACAAAAATTGGCGTATAATGTTGAGTTTAAAAACAAAATGCTTACTAAGGTATACGATGCTGAACCTGTTAATTACGATGAAATTTTAGCGGATTACATCAAATATGCAGAGGCTTTGAAACCTTATGTAACTGATACAAATAATGCTGTGTTGAAAGCGATTAAAGAGGATAAAAAGGTATTGTTCGAAGGTGCGCAAGCAACTATGCTCGACCTTGATCATGGTACATACCCATTCGTAACCTCCTCCCATCCAATTGCTGGTGGTGCTTCCACAGGTGCTGGTGTAGGCCCTAACTATTTGAAAAATATCTTCGGCGTTGTGAAAGCTTACGCTACACGCGTTGGTGCAGGCCCATTCCCTACAGAACAACTTAATGAAATTGGTGAAGAGCTTCGTACAATCGGTCATGAGTTTGGTACTGTAACAGGTCGTCCTCGCCGTACTGGTTGGTTAGATCTTATGGTTGTAAAATACGCAGCAGGTCTTAGCAGCCTTGATTATTTAGCTATTACACGTTTGGATATTCTTGATTCTTTCAAAGAATTGAAAATCTGTGTAGGTTACAAATTAAACGGCAAAAATGTTGAAGGTTTCCCTGCTAGCTTGAAAGATCTTGAAGCATGTGAACCTGTATATGAAACATTGCCAGGTTGGGAAACAGATATTTCCGGCATCCGTTCTTATGACGAATTGCCTGAAAATGCTCGTAAATACGTAGAACGTATTGCAGAAGTAACAGGTGTACCTTTGGGTATCGTATCTGTTGGTCCTAATCGTAACCAAACGATTGACCTTGTTAACGTATTCTAATTGACATTGCGGTACATCGGGTAACATATCATTAAAATAATAAGCGGAGATTCTCACCTAAGAATCTCCGCTTTTACGCGTATAAAATGCCTCATAAAGCATTTTGATTAGTCAATTAAAATGTTTTAATGAGAATAAAAAGAAAAAAATAGATTTAGTTATTAAAATAGTATATAATAGTATAAAAGTAGATTGATAATTTTTGATGTATATTGAGGAGTTTTCTTATGGTTGAAGTTTCTTATGAACGTTTGGCAACGATTTTTAAAGCGCTCAGTGATGAAACAAGATTGCATATCATAGATATGTTATCCTGCAATGAGTTATGTGCAGCAGATATTTTGGCAAGCTTTAATTTGTCTCAATCCACATTGAGTTACCATATGAAAATCTTAATTGATGCAGGTGTTGTAAATTCTCAACGTAATGGCCTTTGGACTCGTTATTCCATCAATGAAGAAACATTTGGTGACATTTTGGAAATCATTCCGCAATTGTACAAAACAAAAGACGAATGTATTTGTGCTCAAATCAAATATTGCCGTCTTGATGAACACGAAAAAGACGCGTAATCATGAGACGCTGGATTATGCATGTTGATATGGATGCTTTTTTTGCATCCGTAGAACAACTGGATCATCCTGAATACAAAGGCCACCCCGTTATCGTGGGTGGTCTTTCTTCGCGTGGCGTAGTGGCCACTGCGTCCTATGAGGCTAGAAAATTTGGTGTCCATTCGGCTATGCCCATTTCGAGGGCCAAAAAGCTTTGTCCTCACGGCATCTACGTGTATCCGAATATGGCTCGTTATAAGGAGATTTCTCACATCATCCACAAGGTGATGGAGGAATTTACACCTATCATTGAGCCCTTATCTCTGGACGAAGCCTTCTTGGATGTTACGGGCATCACTCATAAATTCACCGGCCCCAAGGCTTTGGGCCGTGCTATTAAGGACCGCGTATTTGAGGAAACGGGGCTCATCATTTCTGCGGGCTTGGCACCAAATAAATTCCTCGCTAAATTGGCGTCCGACCTAGATAAGCCTGATGGACTCGTTGTCATTCCCTATGGTAAGGAATGTGAAAGCCTCGCAAATTTTCCAATAAAACGCATATGGGGTGTAGGCCCTAGCACGGAACGTCGCCTTAAGGACGGTGGTTTTGCCTTGATTAAGGATGTGCAGAACTTGCCGGATGAAAAACCGTTAGTTCCCTATGTGGGCAATCAAGCTCGTCGTATTTGGGAACTAGCACGAGGCATTGACGAACGGCCTGTAGAACCAGATCGTCAAATTCAGTCTGTCGGCAATGAGGAGACCTATGAAAGTGATGTAGAGGACCCCGCTGTTATCGATTTAGAACTTCATTACTTTGCCAATCGCGTAGCGAAACGATTGCGTAAATATGGTTTGATGGGACATACCGTGTCCATTAAGGTGCGGTACAATGATTTTAAAACCGTATCTCGTCAGAAACGCCTTGATTCGTCCACGGATCAAGAACGTGTTATTTATGACACTTCGGTATTGTTATGGAATAAGCTGATTCGTGATGCACTCTCTGTTAAGCAAGAAGAGCAAGAGGTGATGGGTGCTACACCTAGGCCTAAGTTTGATAATTCTATTCTTGAAGTGCCCGTTAAACCAATTCGCCTCTTAGGTGTTACCGTTAGTGGACTTTCAACAGAAGGCATTGTACAAGATGATTTATTCTCCATTGAAGCGGATGAGAAAGATGAGAAGCTTTCAATAGTGCTCGATTCATTAGCATCTAAATTCGGTGAAGGGGCTATCATGAGTGGCGCCCTTTGGCGACGTGCTCATGGAGATGGTGGAGAACGGCGAAAACGGTCGGAATTAAAGGCCGAAATTGATTTAGATAATGAAGAATAAAAATCTTTCATGAATAGAATCATTCGTGATACAATGTACGTATACAGCAATGTGTATATGCAAGAAAATATCTGCAAGAGAGGTATAAATATGAGTATATTTCGTGTGGCCATTCATTATGGCGTAAACAGCAATGGGTTTTTAGCTTATGATACAGATACAAAAACTGTGACTATAGACCTACCTGAACAAGAATGGATTGACAAGGTACGTGCATACTTAAATGAAGACCATGCTATCGAGCATGCTACAGGTCTTGATACGTATGAGCGGTTGAATGTAAAACCATTAGAATCTTTGGATAACTTTAAATTAGCTCTTACACGCATGTGGGAAGCCATCGACGTACAAGTCGATTGGAGCCGCCCAGCGTAATGACAATGATACCCCTTTATGGCTGTGGTGATGCTATAAAGGGGTTCTCTTATTGTGGCTATAATTGTTGTGAGATAATAAATCTATAATATGTTATGGCATAACAAAAATGCGTGAAGTGTTACCAAAACAGGACGGATTTGCCTCCGATGATACTGGTAAATAACCATATCTTACTCTATGTTCGAGAATCATAATAAAATCATGTTAATTGGCAATAGTGATTCAAACGTAGCAGACGAAGGCAAATTACATGTGACGTTACATCATAATTATTTCCATAATGTAGTACAACGTACACCAAGAGTACGGTTTGGACAGATTCATATGTATAACAATTACTTTGCATCAGATACTACCAATGGTAAATATGCGTATGCTTACTCCCTAGGCGTCGGCAAAAACTCTCAAATCTATGCTGAAAATAATGTGGCGGACATAGCAGGTAAAGACTATACATCGTTTGTGAAAGTATTTGGAGGAAAACAACTTACCGCCGTTAACAACATGTTTAACGGAAAAGTTATTGATACATTTAACGATACGTTAACACCTGTAGATTGGAAACCTGAACTGTTCACTACAATAGATCCTGTGAACGAAGTAAAAGAAAATGTTTTGCGTGATGCAGGTGCGCATGCGCATAAGATTAATAAATAAGATATTTACTCCATACATGGATAGCATATATTAGTATCTGTGTATAATAGTGATGTAGTAAGCCTATAGGATTGATTTCTTATAGGCTTTTTTCATGTATTGTTTTTTTTGAGAACATGTATACATAATTTATTGTAATTTTGGGTTGTGATTCGTATTGATATGTGTTACTATTTATTTGTAGTTATGGATAATGGTTATCCATTAGTAAAAATTATTGATTTTATAGAAATAATTCACTCAAAAGGTTTTTGAGTTGGGTAATCATTATATATTTTATTTTCTAAGTAGGAGTATGATTATGAGTGATGAAAAGAAATTAACAACAGCTTTTGGCGCTCCCGTGCCGGACAATCGCAACTCTGTAACAGCAGGTAAACGCGGTCCTGTATTGATGCAAGATGTTTGGTTGATGGAGAAATTAGCTCATTTTGAGCGCGAAGTGATTCCTGAACGCCGCATGCATGCTAAAGGATCCGGTGCATTTGGTACTTTCACAGTCACTAACGATATTACAAAATATACGAAAGCAAAAATTTTCTCTGAAGTAGGCAAGCAAACGCCGTTATTCGTGCGTTTCTCCACCGTAGCCGGTGAGCGTGGTGCGGCCGATGCAGAACGCGATATTCGTGGCTTTGCCGTAAAATTTTATACGGAAGAAGGAAACTGGGACCTCGTAGGTAACAATACACCGGTATTCTTTATCCGCGATCCATTGCAATTCCCTGATTTGAACCGTGCTGTAAAACGGAATCCGAAAACAAATCTTCGTGATGCGACAGCAAACTGGGATTTCTGGACTAGCTTGCCAGAGGCGATCCACCAAGTAACAATCGTCATGAGTGACCGTGGTATTCCTAAATCCTACCGCACAATGCATGGTTTCGGCAGTCATACATACAGTCTTATCAACGAAAAGGATGAGCGCGTATGGGTTAAATTCCATTGGGTTTGCCAACAACCGATTGAAAACCTTTCCGATGCTGAGGCTGCTAATGTGGTAGCTAGTGACCGTGAAAGTCACCAACGTGATCTCTTTGAGGCTATTGAAAAAGGCGATTTCCCTAAATGGAAATTATGCATTCAAGTGATGACAGAAGAACAAGCTAACAATATGCCATACAATCCATTCGATTTAACAAAAGTATGGTATCATGACGAATTCCCATTGATTGAAGTTGGTGTGATGGAACTTAATCGCAACCCAGAAAATTATTTCCAAGATGTAGAACAAGCTGCATTTGCACCAACAACCATCGTTCCTGGTATCTCTTTTTCTCCTGATAGAATGCTTCAAGGTCGTTTGTTCTCTTATGCCGATGCGCAACGCTATCGTCTAGGGGCAAATTATTATCAAATCCCTGTGAATGCCGCTAAATGCCCTGTAAATATCTATCATCGTGATGGTCAAGGTCGTATAGATGGCAATCATGGTTCTACAATTGGCTATGCTCCTAATAGCTTCGGAGAATGGGCTGAACAACCAGAATTTAAAAATCCTCCTCTCGACGTATCTGGTCCAGCCTACCAATATGACTTCTATGAAGACGACTCTGACTTCTTTACACAACCAGGTAAATTGTTCCGCCTCATGAGCCCTGAACAACAACAAGCCTTGTTTGACAATACGGCGGCAGCTATGAATGGCGTACCTGATTTTATTAAGGAACGTCATGCAAAACATTGCTACCAATGTGATCCAGCTTATGGTGAAGGCGTTGCAAAAGCCTTGGGCATGAACATTGATTTCAGCGATGTAAAATAGATAGTAGTATAGATGCTATTTACATAATATAGATACTCTATCTAAATAACACAAACGATTAAAAGAACTTCCTTAAATTAAGACAAAGTCCCTCCTTGCTATGTAACTCATAGTAAGGAGGGGCTTTTGTCGTGGTGAGTGTATTTAAATATCGCTAATCAAATTTCTTATTTGTTAAGTACTGATACATAAGCTTAGCAATTTCATATTGTGGATCACCGGCTTGTAGTTGGTGTGAAGGTAGTTTAAATACGGCCTCAGCTATTTCGTTTTTCTTGATCTCGATGACCTTTGCATCCTCTGAACGACTTATGGAAATGGTATGGGTTGTTGGATTTATGAAGTACGTATCTACATCGATGCTGAAAGCTTTATTTTCGTCCTTTCTCATGATTGTACGAAGAATCATAGCTGAAATAGCAGTAGTACCATCCTTTTCACCTAATAGCTGTTTAGATGTGTAGTCTACATAATCTGCATAGACATAAATGTCGCCTGGTTTTGCCTTGTCATAATCTTGTATGTAGGCCTCAACCAAACGCAAATCGAGTTGTCTCCCAAATGGTCTAGAGAACATTTGGCTTTGCAATTCGCGTGTTTCACTCACAGGTGGATAGAATGGTATTGGTGTTAACCCCTTTAGCATATCCGCGCGAGTTTCGTTTTTCCGTTTAGCTTGATGTTCTGCAGTGACCTTGTTTAGGTGTTTGCGTTCTTTTAACATGGCCTTTTCTTGGTCTTCTTTTGATTTATAGGTTTTTACACCTACAACACGGTTACCAGACATAGTGACTGTCGAATAAATTGGTTTACCGTTAGTAGGTTTTCCCTCAGAAGCATCAAGCGTAGATTGTACTATGGCTGGTGTTGCGCTTTCAATAGATTTTTTTAACTCTGGAATATTGGCATAATCCATATCAACCACAGAAGTATCTGTGCTTTCACTTGGCTGCATAGGGGAAGCCCCATACGCAGATGATATGGCTAATATTGCTAATAATGAACCGGTGATAATCAATCGTTTACATAGTTTCATTACATATACCTCTTTTAATAAGAAATCTCTAATACTATCAACAGTCGTATTATAGCATAGTTCTTGCATAGATAGATTTAAAAACGATATAATAAAGTATACATGCGTCTATAGCTCAGTAGGATAGAGCAGCAGTTTCCTAAACTGCGTGTCACTGGTTCGATTCCGGTTAGGCGCACCAGTATAAGCGAATGGGTATAAGGGTTTGATAGACCTTATACCCATTTTTATTATTATAAAAATTGTTCCATGGCGATATAATTAAATTTAGGTTTTAAAGCCTAAATTATAGCATAAAAACATAATAATTAGGCTTTGAAACCTTAAAATGATATAATGAATATAGAATTAGGTTTTAAAACTAATTTGGAAAGGAGGCGAGTGTATGTCATTAGTATCGCGACCATATTATTTAGATTTTCTTCGAAGACATAAAGATAGACCTATCATTAAGGTTGTTTCTGGTATACGGCGTTGTGGTAAATCTACGTTGTTTAAGCTGTTTCAAGATGAGTTATTAGCCGATAATGTAACAGCCGAACAAATTATTGATATTAATTTTGAGTTGATGGAGTATGACAAACTAAGAGATTATCGGGCTTTATATGAGTACATTAATAAACGGATTATTCCAAGTAAAAAAATGTATTTATTCCTCGATGAAATTCAGCATGTACCATCGTTTGAGCGTGTAGTAGATAACTTCTTTGTACAAGATAATATTGATATATATATTACAGGTTCTAATGCTTATTTTATGTCCTCTGATATGGCTACTCTTCTCACAGGTCGCTATGTACAAATTGAGATGCTTCCCTTATCTTATAAGGAATATGTCGATGCCTATAGTGAAAGTGGGCTTTCACGAATGGTCTTATATGAAAAATATGTAAGCGAAGGCTCATTCCCAGGGCTTTTACATATGTCGGAAAATTGGCAAGGACGGCAGGATTATTTACAAGGTTTATTTAATACCGTTGTTTTAAAAGATATTGTTGATCGATTAAAAATTGCAGATATTAAATTACTTGAAAGTATTGTGAGATATATTTTCGCCAATATTGGTAGCTTGATTAATCCCACAAAGATTGCGAATTCATTAACAAGCGCAGGTCGAAAGGTAGATAACAAAACTGTAGAACGTTATCTTAGGGGCTTAGAAGATAGTTTACTGTTATATAATACAGAACGATTTGATGTGCGTGGCAAAAAAATATTAAGATTACGTCCTAAGTATTATGTAGTGGATATGGCTTTTAAGCAACTATTACTACCTGATATTAACCGTGATAGGGGTCATGTATTAGAAAATATTGTATACCTTGAGTTGCGGCGTCGAGGATATACAGTATATGTTGGACAATTAACAAAGGGAGAAATAGATTTCGTTGCTCAAAAGCCTGGTGGCATATTAGAGTACTACCAAGTATCAGAAAGTGTATTGGATCCAACTATTAGAGACAGAGAGTTAGCACCATTAGAAGCGGTTAAAGATCAGTACCCTAAATTTTTACTCACTATGGATGAGCTCTATAAACCTCATAATTATAATGGAATTCAGCAATGTAATGTATTAGACTGGTTATTAGGGAGGTGATAATTCACATCCCTATTTTTGTATCTATATGTTGTTATTTAATATACTTATAAATCATGCTATTTAATTTATAAATAATGCTATAATAAGATAAAATAGGATATTTGTATACAGTTGTTAAGTAAAGGTGCATCCTTATGAGTTTTTCCAATTGGATTCAAGAAAAATTATTCGACAATTACGAAGAGTGGCGCATGAAGAGCCCCGATTATAATCGGAATGGTTTTAACATAGTCGGCATAGATAATACTCTACAGGCTATGCGTGATGGGTATTTCATGTACGTGGAGCTATATCCACCTCATGCTATTGATGGTTGTACTGCCATGAAAGCACGTGTAGGTAAAACGCAGGATGCAGTAGATTTATTCTTAGATATAGATAGCAAGACCTATCGTATGGCTGATGTAAGTTATCCTGACGCAGTGAAGATGATGCGGGCTTTTGTGAAAAAACGCAGAGTACCTGATTGTAGTTTGTGTGTAGAAGTAGCGTATCTAGATATCGATCAGATGCGATCTACATTTACAGAGTTAGCAACGTTGTTGCTAGGTGATGCCAAACAAGCTAAATCACTCATGTCCAAAGCAAAGTTAAACTCCATGGAAAATCTAGAAGATAGCTGGTGGAATCTCTATGAGAAATTGTTATCTACTGGTCGTGCTGTAGAGCTATCTTTGAAAATTGAATTAGAGGATTTTCTTCATAATGTGCAGAAGTTAATCCATAATAAAGATCTATCTACTGGTGAAAATTTAACTGGAGATATATTTATTGATACGGCTGCATTCGATGATAGTCAATGTATTGGGGACTGGTGTGCACATCTTAATTCCACTTGGAAAAATCATAAGTTAGTAGGTATGGACATCGGTACAGATAGTTTGGTGCTTATGGTGCTTTCAAATGAAGAATTCGAAACAGCCCAAGAACTAGCAAAAGAGCTATTACATCGAATCGATGTAGCTGAACGTTTGTGATGTAACGAAAATTATAATGTAGTGGCACGATTATAATGTGGCCGTATCTATAAAAAGGTTGTAATTCTTAACTGTAAACAATTTGCACTGTATAAATGTGATGAATAGGAGAGAATCATATGAGTATTGTACGTCTACCAGAATATGAAGCCGAGTTTGAGCCGGAAGTGTTTGAAATCTATGCATTGCCGCGTAGTGATGCAAATGGGGCTAGTCCTTATTTAGATAAGTACCATAGACCATTAGTGTTTACCGATGCTATTCTAGATACTCGAACTGGCGTGCTTGACCGTAGCGAAGGTATTTTGACGTGGATTATTGAGGGCCTTGATGATAGATGGGGCTATTCTTTTGAGCCGCACGGTGTCTATAAATTATTAGTTAAGAAAGCAAAATCTGTAGAGGATATAGGCTATATGCGTCCCTCTTGGAATAATCGCTATTATGTACTTGAGGTGTTAGAGGAGCACGCTAAACATAGCGAATTAGAGGCGTTGTCGGCTTATTTGAAAACTCCTAAATACCTTCATACTGACAGAGGTGACTTCCTGTTAAATCGAGAGTATCAATATTACACAGCGAGAATTGATGATTATGCATTCACCCTTGATGTGGACGAGGGTTCTGATGAAAGCTGCACTGTGGCATTGGCTGCATTCAATACAATCGAGAATTTCAAAGCATTTGAACAACGAATTAGTGCATATATTAGTGAAATATTGCTAGACCTCGCTAATGATTGGCTCGACAATGACGACCAGGACCCGATTACGGCTGACGTATTTGCTAAGCGTATTACGATGGGCGAATTGGCGTTTCGTAACGATGGCACCATAGAGGTCTATTATGACGATGACGATATTTTCTGGGGGCACTGTATCATAGCTCATATTGATGCGGATGGGAACCCTGTTGATGCGGATATTGCAGGATAATATTTTAACGGAGAAAGACAATGGAAGATATGTATAATCAAGTAAGAAGTTGCTTTGCCAATGATATGGATCTAACTGATTTGTTTGATTCCGAAGCTATCATCTGGATTGATTGGCGCGAGTATGACGAAGATGTGCTGCATTATTTCAATGATATGATGGATGAGCCTATCGATATTAAAACGGTTAGTAATGGCAAGGCTTATGGTGACGATATTGTGCTAAAAAAGGGCGATAAAGAACTGCTAATTCCTTACGTAGATAAGCAAGACCGAGATGTAACAATCAAATATTTCAACGATTTTGTTAAGCCTGATTATGAGGTGCGTTGGTTTGTTGAAAGCCTTGGCGACGATACACTTGGATTTACCGTGCTTTCAGGGGCAGAATGGGCCAATTTAGACGATGAATTTGGGGCGGATACGGTTCGCTATTATTTTGAACCTATCGATTTTGAAAGCGACATGTTTAATCTCGGCATGGATGAAGTCTTTGCGTTGCTTGCATTACGAGAAAATAGTGAAGGCGTTAATACTCAATTTAGTACACAATTAGACTGGATTAGAATCATAAATAAAGAAAAGACCTTGGCTGAACAAAAAGAGAACGGACAAATTGACTTGAAACAATACATGGTCGCTAAAAAAGAACTACAACAGAGTAAGGATGATTTTATTGCCGCTCATGGTCCGATGAAATAACCGGTAATGAGTCGATAGAATAAGAGGTTATCAATATGGACTATTTAGAAACATTACGAAATGGCGCTAAACTAGCTGAAGATTTTGATACGCTATTCGATTTTCGCTTGCTAGATGCGTTGGAGGAACGTGATACCGCTGAGGGTCGCTGCACGTTCTCTGTGCCGGGGATGGCATTTGCTGTAGATGGTGCTGGCGGTGAATATCATTTATTGGAGGACGGATCCATAGGTTATTGGAGTAGCGAGGGTGCTGCGGGTCGTTTGGCTGAAAGTATGGACGATTTGTTTTATTTGATCGTTTTTAGTATTTGTTGGCATGATTACTGTGACTCAAGTAAGTATGCTGATGCGGCAACACTTGAAGAATATGGTCAGAATAAGCAGTTGGACATTATCTCTTATTCGCCGATGGAACTTTGGGAACCCATTGTGAAAGCTTTACATATGCCTATAGACATGAAACTTTCACCTGTTTTACAGAAATTCTATGATGCGGCGCATCGTGAACCTGTATATGCTTGCTATTTCCATGAAGAGGATGGAACCGTTACAGAATCACATAATCTGTTTTTCTAGACGTATTGCTTAAAAGGAGAATTATATGGCTATTGATGGAGTAAAAATCATAGATAGTGATGATGGCCATGATATTTATAATTTTATTGTTGAGCGCTATAGAGATGGCACTAGTATTGATATAATTGTTTCAGAAATTTTGGGTGAAGAGCAGAATTTTTGCACTGACGAATTCTATACAGAAATTTATTGGACTGCTGTAGCCTATTCGCTGTGGAAGATAGGTCATTTGTCGCAGGATATCAAAGAGAAAGCATTAGACATAATCGCGAAGGGTGCTCATGAGTTTTGGCTAGAAATTGATAGTAAGGCGCTCAAACAACGTCAAAAGGTATTGGATAAGTTAGCCGTACAACTACAAAGCGAAAATCCAAAGCCTCTTAAGGTTCGTAAATCTAAAACAAAGCGAGAACCTCATGTTAAGGTGGGCGACGTATTAGCTGTTAAGTTTGAAAACAAGTATGGAGCTATTTTTGTATCTGACGTGGATCAATCATCGAGGAAAATCGAGTACCATTTGGCCTGTACGCGGCTTTTACAAAAAGAAAAACCTACAATGGAGCAGTTTTTAAATAGTAAAATCGCCTGCCGGAAAGACAATACAAATTTCGGTATCGATACCGACTGTTGGTTTAATCATAAAGACCTAGGCCTATTGCTAGACCATTTAGAAATCATTGGGGCTGTTGAACTATATCCGTGTAAATTGTGGAAACTAGCACCAGCAGGCACGTTGGAAGATATCTATGAGGAGATTACAGATGAGCCTAGAACAGGTAGACTTCGCCTGATAGATACTAATGAATTGGTGAAAGATATTGTTCATCAATAATTATTACGTCAAAAAAGGGAGTAGATGCGATGAATGCAACAACTCAAACATATATAGAAACTGTGAAAGTCAGTGATATACCCTGGCATCGTTTGACCACAACTTACGGCCGTGCCACAGATTTTCCTGCTCATCTTAAGGTGTTGTGGGATATGAAGAACGTTGATGCCATTGATGCGGCAGGTGAAGAGCTGGCCCAAAACATTGAGCATCAATCGACTTTATGGCATGCTACGCCCTTTGCATTGATTTTTCTATTACGTATTTTTAATAAAGCCGTTGAAGAACAAGGTCATAATGAGGTCGCAAGACATTTAGTAAAAGAATTAGCTGAATTATTCATAATTATTGCTGAGTGCATTAGAGATGGTCTTATGTTAGAACATGCAGATCAATTACCGAACTTTGAGGATATGCTCAATGAAGAATATCTTTGGTCTGAAGAGTATGATGAAGACGAAGATATTCTCAGATATGAGGAAGAAGAGGTATTTCCAGATGACCTATTCTTTAGTTTTTACTACTATTCTTTACAAGTACTTCTATTATGTAAGCCATTGTTAGACAAAAATAACAAATATGAGGCTACATTGCTAGAATTATTGACAGAGATAGAGTGCTAACTATCTATGAAGACTTTGCATTATTTATCATTTATGGAGCTTATAGATTCTTAATTATCATTGAAATTTTTAGACTACTAAGTATCTATGGAGGTTTTGGGTTATGGGACTCATTGCAAATTATAATTGTGTAAGTGATAAACATTTAAAAGAACTCAAGGGATTAGGTTCATCAGAGGAAGATCTTTTTGAAACCGTTGAAGAGTGGAGTGATGAGGACGAGTTATTGCTCGACATCGATAAAATGTGGGATGTCCTTCACTTCGTGCTTACTGGTGTGAGCGCTAATCATATAATAGATGATAATCCACTTAGCCAAGCTGTCCTTGGTGTAACGTCGATTGAGGACTTATCAGAGTATATGGCTTATACGGAATATTCTCAAATAGCTGATATCATAGCAGCTCTAGAGCAGTTTGATATGGAACAAGCACTCGAATCTTTCGATATGAAAGCCTGCAAAGAAGCAGAACTATACCCAAATATTTGGGACTACGATGAGGAAGAGGAGGAAATCAAAGATGAAATTCTCCACGATTTCGAGCAGATGAAAGTGTTCTATAAAAAAGTGCTAGAAACAAAGGGCCATGCAATAGTTACGATTTGTTAAGATGCATATGTGTATGGCGTAGATAAGGAATACAAAATGGCAGTATTAAATGAAAAGCAGATCAGAGATGGCTTTAATTATTTCTATAGGGATGAGGAGCATCCAAAGTCTGTGGTAGAAGTCTCCGAATATGATGGCGAAGATAAATTAATTATTAATTGCACACAGTTAGATGAAGGGTATTCTGCTAAAGATAAGAAACGTATTTGGCTAGAATGGTGTAATTTTCTGGTACATAATCCAGACACTTTTACAGAACTTGTTTTTTGTACGAGAATGCCACAGGAACTGTTTAATGCGGTTTGCGCCCAACAAAAGCTCAAGAAATTACATATAAAATGGGGTGTCTATCCAGATATTTCAAAACTAGAAAATTTACAAGCACTAGAGTATTTAAGTATTGGCTCAGGTAGGAGTGTGGCAAGCATCGAACCTATTTCAAAATTAGAGAATTTGGTTGCTCTTTCTATTGAAAACTTTCAAAAAATTGATGATTATAGTCCATTAGCTAATTTGAAAAAGCTTGAAAGTCTTTCTTTAGAAGGTGATTTTAAATCTCCTAAAATTTTGAACGTTCAATCATTAGGGCTTTTACGGCATATGCAGCAGTTGCGGTTTTTTAGTTTCATTACTGCTAGAGTGAAGGATAAAGACTATTCTCCAATTTTAGAACTTAATAATTTAGAACATCTTACGTTAAAACCTTGTAAAGAGGTTAAGCAGTTGTATCCTCAATTAATTAAACTACCAAAGTTGAAGTATGGCACTGTATTAGAACGACCGGAATTATATGAGTAATAAATTATGAAAAGGCAATAATTACAATGGATAAAGCGCGTAAAAAGGAATTATTGAAAGACTATAAAGCTAAAGAGAAACAGAGTTTTCTAGAGAGCTTGCCTACGGATGAAGATGTGTTCTGGGAGCTGTTTGATTATTTAGATGAGTACCTTGAGGAACAAGATGGCTGCAATCACAGCTTATCTCTTACACGAGCTTTTTTAGAAACTAAAGGTGTAGAAGTAGAACGTATTCTTGAATGGATTGTAGATAATGGTGGCGGCTGTGATTGCGAGGTTCTCTACAATGTAGAGGAACGTTTTGAAGAATACTGTTAATAGTATTTTCTATAGTTAACTCCTTTTATTTGCAGATGTTACCATAAAGGTATATAGTATAGGCATGTGATGGATATAATCACATGTCTATTTTTTATAAGGAGGACGCTATGCAACACGTTCAAACCCGCAGTACTACATTCGCGTTAGTACTCACAGCCGTATTGATTGCCCTCGCTACATTGCTTACAATGTATACGAAAATTCCAGTACCTGGCATACGCGGCTATTTCAATGTTGGAGATGTCGTCATCATGACATCCGCTTTATTATTAGGTCGAAAATATGGTGCCTATATCGGTGCTATCGGACCAGCGTTAGCTGATTTGTTTCTCGGTTACGCAGTCTTTGTACCAATCACCTTTGTGGTGAAAGGCATTGAAGGCTATCTTGTCGGTACTGTCTATAACCATAAGACAACTACCTCAGCCTTGGCGGCAACTATCATAGGTGGTGTTATCATCGTAGCTGGCTACTTCATCGCTGAATACTTTGTATTCGACCCAGGCGTAGCCATTGCAAGTATTTTAACTAATACTATTCAAGCTGTTATGAGCGTTATTATTAGCATGATTCTCTATGCAATTTTGCGTAAACGATTGGGATAGGATTACTGATTCACAATTCATATACAAATTATGATATAATTTGTATATGAGGAAGTGCTTTTATGGGGTTATTACGTGAAAGTATCCGACCATCGTCGAATTTAAGAAATAAATATAATGAAATCTCTACAGTTTTGAAAACAAGGGATGAAGCTTGTATTATGACAGTGAATGGCCGTGGTGATACGGTATGTATGGGATATGAAACCTATAATAAATTGAAAGCACAGATAGAATTATTAGAGGCTATTGCATTGGCTGAGGAAGACGAACGAAAAGGTAGAATGGGTCCTATTGAGGATACTTTTATCAGCATAGAACAGTTGTTAGCTGAGGCCGAATAGTCATGGTATAGATGAATAAAGGGAGACTCCGTTCTGAGTCTCCCTTTTGTAGTTATTTCCTTTGGATCATTGATAGTGCTGATTTGTCGTAATAACGACAAATAGCCCTTCGTTACCAACTGGTAGCTGAAAACGAAAGGTCATTTCTGCATGTTTTATAATGTTTTGGGATGAGCCTGACGGAATCACTCGTTGGTCATCTATCAATTAAATTATAGAGGAATTGTCACATATAGTCAGTTCGAACTAGATAAGTAAATATGATATCATTGTCAATTGATTGGCACTTGGACTAAATGGACATATTTTATTGGTTTTGTTAATATAAAATCTGATAGAAATTTTTATGTTGTGTGTTATGATTGGTGAAATTTTATGGTTAGAGCTTTATTCTTATTTTTATTGATAGTTGTTTTGAGTCCTATTAATGCCTTTGCAGATGATGGGAAAACTATGATGGATATAGAGCGTTCTCTTAATAATCAAATAGCATCTCAGTTACAGGTTCCTGCTAAAGTACTTAGAACAAAGATTGATAGAGATTATAGTTTTGACTTACAGATAAAAACAGATATTAAAGGGCGTATTACTTCTGTTGAGTTAGATCCTAATGAGCATACCTTTAATGATGAAATATATTTAGAGTTAGTACAGACTGCAAAGAATACTGTTTGGAATATAGGTTATATTGATGTTAAAGAAGAAGTTGTTATTTCTATTCCTTTTCATTTTATAATATCCGCTAAGGAGGATGTAAATTGACAGTCTTTAGAATTCAGACTATACTATAAGTACAAAAGAGCCAGTTAACGTGTTCTAGGCGTTAGGCTCATCAAAGAATTGAGAAATTTAATAAACCTAACGTGTCTAAGTATTGCAGTACTTAGTCGCGTTAGGTTTATTTTTTTGCTTAATTTGTATTAATATTATTTGTTGAATAAAACATAAGTTCGATATATAATATAATTAAGGTAGTCGACGAGGTTGGGTAGCCCTTTTTCTTTGAAGGGGGTGAAGCCTATGAGTGCCTACGAAATCATTATGATTGCCCTTGGGATTTTAACTGTAGTTATTTCCTTTGGAGCATTGATAGTGCTGATTTGTCGTAATAACGACAAATAGCCCTTCGTTACCAACTGGTAGCTGAAAACGAAAGGCCATTTCTGCATGTTTTATAATGTTTTGGGATGAGCCTGACGGAACCACTCGTCGACTATCTCTTTATTACATTATAAAGGGGTTGACATATATAGTCAATTCGAACTAGAGATGTAAATTGACAGTCTCTAGAATATATCTTATAGAAATTATTGTGTTGTGTGTTATGATTGGTGAACGTTTATGCTTAGAGTTATATGTTTGTTTTTATTGTTAGTTGTTTTAAGTCCTTTTCCTGTTTTTGCAGATGATATGGAACTAGATAGCAATGATCTTTCTTCATTTGTGGGTAAAATAGAAGAACAGAAATTCATTCCAGTTGAGACGATGAAAAAGATGAGGCTTAGACCGTATAGTGTTCCATTGACTATTACTACAGATGCTCAAGGAAATGTTATTTCTGTTGAATTAGCGCCTAATCAGGACCTATCTGATGACACGGCTTATTTGGAATTAGTTCAGGTTGCTAAAAATATAGTATGGAATGTAGGTAATATTGGTGTCGAGAAAGCGATAACTGTATCGGTATTTTTTGAATTCGGTTTACAATAGTGTTGTGAATAATTAAATGAATCATCGAGGCCCCATCTATAAGGCTTTCATACTCATAGATATAATATGGTATAATACTTTCATTATGTAGTGAAAAAAGGAGATCTAAATGGCAAATTTACCTAACTGCCCTAAGTGTGGCGACGAATACACATACGAAGACGGTCATATGTTTATCTGCCCTATGTGTGGCAATGAATGGACAGCGGCTGACGCACAAGCTGCAGCTGAAGCAGGTATCATTCGCGATGCTAATGGCAACGAATTAGCTGATGGCGATACTGTTGTTGTTGTAAAAGACCTCAAAGTAAAAGGCGCTGGCGTATTGAAACAAGGTACGCGCGTTAAAAACATTCGCCTCATTTCTGATGCGAGCGACGGACACGATATCGATTGCAAAATTGATGGTTTTGGTGCGATGGCATTGAAATCTGAAATAGTTAAGAAAATCTAATCATGGAATCCCTACCGATAGAACGTCGGCGGGGATTTTTTCGTGCTATAATCAAGGTATAATGTGTTACGTAAATTTGTATAATTTTGAGGAGCAATTATGATATCTCAGGAGGAATTATGATATCTCAGGAGGAATTAAAGGCGTGTACGTATAATTTATTAAAGGAACGAGGCGTTACCGTTCAGGATATTGCAGATATTGTGATGATAATTCAACAACCGTATATTCCTGATTTGACGATGGACGAGTGTGTAGAGAGTGTTCAGGCTGTACTTGAAAAACGAGAAACACAAAATGCCATCATTACGGGCATAGAATTGGATAGATTGGCAGAGCAGAAGAAATTATCTGAGCCACTACAAAGTATCATGACTCGTGATGAAGCGTTATTTGGGATTGATGAAATTCTCGCTTTATCCATTGTGAATTTATACGGATCTATTGGGTTTACGAACTATGGTTATATTGATAAGGTAAAACCTAGCATCGTTAAAAAACTAGATAGCCAAGTTGATAGTCATTGCAACACATTTCTTGATGATTTGGTAGGTGCTGTGGCGGCCGCTGCGGCAGGTCGCATTGCGCATAATACGCCAAATCGAGTGCATCATGTCATTGTGGAGGAATAAAAAATGAATGTATTAGTCGTAATTGATATGCAACATGATTTTGTGGACGGTGCTCTTGGTTCTCCAGAGGCTCAAGCCATTGTAGACAATGTGCGTCAAAAAATAGCATCCTTCGATGGTCCTGTTATCTTTACACGGGATACTCACGATAATGATTATCTTGAAAGCCAAGAAGGTCAACATTTACCTGTTGTACATTGTGTAAAAGATACAGATGGTTGGCAAATAGTAGATGGGCTTTTAGAAGCGGCAGAAAAACGCAACACTATTCATCCGTCTTTTATTATTGATAAGCCTAACTTTGGATCCTCTGAATTAGTAACGCGATTGCAAGGTATGCATAGAGCAGAGCCTATTGAAAGTATAACCTTAGTGGGTCTTTGCACAGATATTTGTGTTGTATCGAATGCAGTATTATTAAAAACTGGCTTGCCAGAGGTGCCTGTTCACATAGACGCAAAGTGTTGTGCTGGTGTGACACCAGAGTCTCATGAAGCAGCATTGGCTACGATGAAAATGTGCCAATGTATTGTTGAGTAAATGTAAAGGAATACAATTACTACTGTTCACTTACAAGTGTAAACTTTACATGGCAATTTTAATATCCTATTGAACTATTCTTTGAATAGTGATATGCTGAGAAAGAATTACATAGCAGAGTATGCAAGGGAGCCTATGAGATAGGCTGAGAAAGGGCTGTTAGCACCTGACCTTTGACCTGATCGGGATCATGCCCGCGTAGGAAGCACGCAAAACCATTCAAGGGTATCGATCATATTTTATCGATACCCTTTTTCTTGTGTACAAAGCTAAATGGTTTTATTCAATAGGAGGACATACATTATGTTTTACACTCAATTGGAAGCCGCACAAAAAGGCTTTGTTACGGATGCGATGAAAATCGTGGCAGAAAAGGAACACATGGATGAAGAGGAATTACGAGCACTAGTTGCACTAGGACAAGTTGTTATTCCTTGTAATAAGAATCATACTTGTATCGATCCAGAAGGCATCGGTAAAGCGTTACGTACAAAAATTAATGTGAATCTTGGTACATCTAGAGATGTTACTGATTATGATAGTGAAATAGAAAAGGTAAATTGGGCGATTCAACTTGGTGCTGAATCGATTATGGATTTATCCACTCATGGTGATACTCGTATTTTTAGACGGAAATTAACTAGCGAATGTAAAGCCATGATTGGCACGGTACCCGTATATGATAGCGTTATTCATCATCAACGAGATTTGGCAGAACTTACTGCTGAGGATTTCTTAGATACTATCCGACTCCATGCAGAGGATGGCGTTGATTTTGTAACCTTACATTGTGGTATTACGCGTCAAACTATTGAGCAAATTAAAAAGCATAAACGTAGACTAAATATCGTTAGCCGTGGTGGCAGCCTTATCTTTGCTTGGATGAGCATGACTGGTAAGGAAAACCCATTCTATGAACACTTTGATGATATTTTAGACATTTGCCGAGAATATGATGTAACCATTTCTTTAGGCGATGCATGTCGACCAGGTTGTTTGGCAGATGCTACAGATGTATGTCAAATTGAGGAACTGGTACGTCTTGGAGAATTGACTAAACGCGCTCGAGCTAAAGGCGTGCAAGTGATTATTGAAGGCCCAGGTCATGTGCCACTCAACCAAATTCAAGCGAATATGGAAATCGAGGAAACCTTATGTGGCGGGGCTCCGTTCTATGTACTAGGCCCACTAGTAACAGATATTGCACCTGGCTATGATCATATAACAGCTGCTATTGGCGGTGCCGTGGCGGGCATGTATGGGGCGTCCTTTCTTTGTTATGTAACGCCAGCAGAGCATTTAGCATTGCCTAATGCAGACGATGTGAAAGAAGGCATTATGGCTTTCAAAATAGCAGCTCATGCAGCGGATATAGCGCGTGGTATTGCAGGTGCTCGTGATAAGGATGATGCGATGGCTGATGCTAGACGCATACTAGATTGGGAGGCGCAATATGCTTGTGCGCTTGATCCTGAAAAAGCTCGTAATATTCGTGAAAGCCGAGCTCCAGAGGAGGGCCATAGTGAAACTTGTAGCATGTGTGGTAAATTCTGTGCTGTTCGTAGCATGAATAAGGCTTTAAATAGCGAATATATTGATATTCTATAATAAATGTTGGTCATATATTGACGTTTATCTATATAGATAGTACAATATATAAAAAATGATAATTTATATCAATTAGAAACCTTTCGAACTCGCACCATTACCATATGCCTATGATTATCTTGAACCTGTTATTGATGCAGAAACAATGAAACTGCATCATGACAAGCATCACCAAGCGTATGTTAATAATTTGAATGCAGCTATCGCGAAATATCCTGATCTTGGTGGTTATGATGCCTTTGTTGAAAGCTTTTCCCAAGCGGCAGCAACACGTTTTGGTTCCGGTTGGGCTTGGCTTGTTGTTAATAAGGATGGCAAATTAGAAGTAACATCTACGGCTAACCAAGATAACCCTCTTTTGGAAGGTAAAACGGCTATTCTTTGTTTAGACGTATGGGAACATGCATACTACTTGCATTACCAAAATCGTCGCCCAGACTATATCAAGGAATTCTTCCGTGTTATCAACTGGGATAAGGTAGCTGAAAACTACGAAAAAGCATTACAACCACATCATCAATAAGATGATTGTTAACGGATAGATGATGAATCTATGTCCAACTGATGGATTGATTTGTCATCTATTCGTCATTTTTTTGAATAACTTTCAAAAATATTGCCATGGATACAGATTTTCTAATCGATATCTTTTATCATAGAGGTATAAGATATATAAACGACATAGTTACTATTAGATAGATATTTAATAATACGAGGTACTGTAGATGGAAAAGAAATTAGATTTATCCAAATCCGTTTATGATTTGGTACAAGAATATCCAGAGGTTATAGACATTATGAAAGGATTGGGCTTCACAGAAATTACGAACAAGGTGATGCTCCACTCCGTTGGCAAAATTATGACCATTCCTAAAGGGGCCAAGATGAAGGGCATCTCTATGATGGATATCGTAGGGGCCTTTATGAAAGCTGGCTTTACCTTGGAAGGCAACATGCCTAACCCACACGGTGATGATGCAGCATCTGCTAAGGATACTCCTGTTGAGAAGACTGCTATTCAAGCAGAGGAACCTAAGGTAATTGAAAGTGCAGAAGCTAACGCAGAGGGTACTGTACCAAACAGTGAACGGGTAGAGCAGTTAAAAGGCTTTTTGAAACGCTTAGGCACAGGCGAAGCGCTTGGCGATGTGCGCAAAGATTTTGCCAGCCAATTTAAGCATGTTGAAGCTAGTGAAATCATGAAAGCCGAACAAGGGCTTATGCGCGAAGGTACACCTCTAGAAGAGGTGCAACAACTATGTGACCTTCACTCTGCCTTATTCCACGGTTCTACCATCCATGAAAAAATGGAAGAAGAACATGCGAAGGTTGAGGCTGCCTTAGAAGCACAAGATAAGAAACAAACGGTAACAATACTTGTAGAAATGATAGGCCATCCGCTTAACCAAATGACGGAAGAAAATAAGGGGCTTAATGATTTGATTGAAGAGCTTCGTCCTAAAGTGGCAGATAAAACGGCAACTGTTGATGATGTAAATAGAGTGCGTCAATTATCCGTTCATTATGCTAAAAAAGGCGATTTGTTATATCCAAAACTAAAGGTAGATTATGCTATCGGTGGCCCATCCATGGTTATGTGGACCGTTGACGGTGATATTCGGGACCAACTAGGCGATTTAGCGAAATCTAGCCAAAGCGTAGATGATTGGTATAGACGCTTTGACGAGCTTCTCACCCGCGCTCAAGAAATGATTTATAAGGAACAAAATATTTTGTTCCCTATCTGTGCGGAAAACTTTACAGTTCAAGACTGGTACCAAATTTATAAGGATACTGCACAATATGAGGAAATCTTTGGTGTAAAACGCCTTGCTTGGACAGAGGCTGAGCATGCCTTAGCTGAAAGTCCTGCACCAGCTGGAACAGCAGATAATACAATTGCCCTCATTGGTGGTACTTTCACCCTTGACCAATTGGACGCGATGCTCAACACAATGCCGATGGAGGTAACCTTCGTTGACCATGAAGACATTAACCGTTACTTTAACGACGGCGAAAAGGTCTTTAAACGGCCAACTACAGCAATCGGTCGCGATGTGTTCTCCTGCCATCCACCAAAGGTAGAACCAATTGTGCGCGGCATCATCGATTCCTTCCGTAAAGGGGACCGCGATAATGTGGCCGTATGGCTTGAAAAACAGGGCCGTCCATTTTATGTAAACTACATGGCAGTTCGTGATAAAAATAAGAAATACCTTGGCACATTGGAACTCGTACAAGACATGCAATTTGCTAAGGACCATTTCGGAAGATCTAAATAAGAAAGCCTATACCATGAAAATATGATAAAAGGCTGCTCTAGAACTGATGCTAGAGCAGCCTCTTTATATGTATTACTAAAGTCGTATATGTTTAAGTATACTGTGCGTAGCAACCTTGATATTAGCTAGGCTCGTGGCTAAGTTAACTCGTACAAAGGTGGCGTAGCTTTCACCGCCAAACCATTCGCCAAAGCTTGGCGCGATGTAGTGTTCATAGGAATACCTCATTTATGTTGCCTTATGTATGTATTATAGCAATAAATGTATATAAAATAAGCATATTGTATATGACCTCCTTGACGGAGTTCGCTTTCACAATTTAAAATGTACTATAGAATAGTGTGTGTCTCACCAGTGACCACACTCGTATCGAATGGTTACAAATGATAAATTCTTGGCCGTATATAGTGGGCGATGTTCACATGTGAGTTTGTCTCATCGAACTGTGCCGCTATATGGGAAGGCTAATATAAGTATAGTACTGGATCCTGTTAAGGAGGCATGTGCCATGAGTAATGAATTGAAACCCCTTCATTTTGATGCGGATTATACGATGGAGGAGGCGCTCGCTGAGGCGAAACGTTGTCTAAATTGTCCGAAACCTTTGTGCCGCATGGGTTGTCCTATTGAAAACGAAATTCCTCGTTTTATCCAAGCCATCGCGCATGGTAATTTTGGCTTAGCCAACGATATTTTGGCGGAGCGTACAAATTTGCCAGCTATCTGTGGTCGCGTGTGCCCTCGTGAAAATCAATGCGAAGGTAACTGCATCATGAACAAGGCTAAGAAACCACCTATCAACATCGGTAAATTGGAACGTTTTGCTGCCGATTTTGAAAGCATCAATGAATTGCGCAAACCTAAGAAAATCAAACAAGATCTCGGTAAAGTAGCTGTTGTCGGTTCTGGCCCTGCAGGCCTGTCCGTTGCAGGCGACGTAGCGAAACTCGGCTATGATGTCACTGTATTTGAAGGCCAATCCGAACCGGGTGGTGTACTCTTATTCGGTATTCCTGAATTCCGTTTGTCCAAATCTGTTGTACGCCGTGAAATCGCCCGCCTTGAAGGCTTAGGCGTTAAATTCGTATGTAATACATTCATCGGTCAAGACAAATCCTTGGATGAATTGTTTGCAGAAGGCTTTGATACCATCTTCATCGGTACAGGTACACATATTCCTCAAGAAGTACGTATGGAAAATGATGAAGTACATGGCGTATTCCAAGCGATGTATCTATTAACAAATGTACAATTGGTAGAAAATGGTGAACTTGAAGAAAAAGCGATTCCTGTGAAAAAAGGGGACCGCGTTGTTATCATCGGCGGTGGTAACGTAGCGATGGATGCGGCTCGTACATGCGTACGTTTAGGCTGTGAATCTGTAACCGTAGCATACCGTCGTAGCCAAGAACAAATGCCTGCCTTGTTATCCGAATACGAAGAAGCGCGTGCTGAAGGCGTTCAATTCCAATGGTTCGCTTCTCCAGTAGGCGTAGAAGGTACAGATAAGGTAGAAGGCTTTAAATACGAAGTGATGGTCCTTAACGACGATGGTGCTGGTATCCACGGCACAGGCAAATACCAAGTTATGCCTGTCGATAAAATCATCATCGCTGCTGGTCATAAACCAAATGCCCGTCTTGTTGGGGAAGGTAATAACCTTCGCGTAGACGAAAAAGGCTATATCATTACATCCGAAGAACCATACGGTATGACAAGCCGTGAAGGCGTATTCGCTGGCGGTGACGTAGTGCATAAACCAGCTACTGTAGTACTCGCTATGCGCGAAGCTAAAAAAGCTGTTGATGGCATGGTTAAATACATGGAAATCAAACGTGCTATGGCCATTGCAGAGGAGCATAAATAAGAATTTTATGTACAAGAATATACATGTATATGTATTTAAGCATAATTTTATAACATAATATGAATAAAAATCCCTTGCGATATGAATATACCGCAAGGGATTTTCCATTATATGTCATCATAAATCAAGTTAGTATGGCTCCTCTTAGTTGGTTGTCGTATTGTGGAGCCGAAGAGTTGCTATTAAGGGATAGTATAGAAAGTGAGGTTTCTATGACGTATGATATCGTATGTAGTGAAACACAGTCAGAAAAGGCTATCCAACACTTAGGCGTTCTCATTCTCTTATGGCGCCGCCACTATCACATAACTCAACAAGAGTTAGCCAAACGGACCGGATTATTACAGTCCTATATTAGTGGACTGGAAAAGGGGAATATAGACCCTCGCATATCTACGTTGTGTAGGGTAGTCAATGGCTTTGATAATATGTCCTTATATACATTTTTTGGAGGCCCTGACTTAGGCTTTATCGACTTTCACGGCATAGAACATCGACATATAGAATTTCATTAAAACCCTAAATCCTCGTTGATGATAATCACCTCCATAGTTTGCATGTTACGCATTTTCTTGTAGTAAATCGTTAAGGCATTGCAAATTCTGTCTGGTGAACCACAGTCGTAACATTTTTCTTCTAATGTAGCACAAGGGTTGAGGGAACTTTTCTTATTCTTTTTGCTATTTAGTGGTGCTGCCACATTGCGTGCTCGATAAATGGCAGAGGCTAAGTCCGGGGTAATTTTATTGCGACCTAGCACAAAGAACACCTCTTGCGATCCGAATAGGGATGCTGCTACTCGGTTGCCGGTACCATCGATATTGACCATTTCACCTGTTTGCGCCAAGGCGTTAACAGAGGTGAGAAATACATCGCGTCCCATGGTGCGTAATGCGGTGTCGCGGAAGCTTTCACCAGGAAGAGGACGCTGAATATCCGTGATGTCATCATTGACCTTGGACAAAGCATCATGAACCTTTAGCTCTAATAAGGTGCGAGAATCGCCGATGGCTACTCGTTTATGTTGAATACGAGACTGTAAATAATCAACAGCCTCAACGCCTGTTTCAAAATAATGGACTACAAATTTGTTGCGCTCTAAGGCTTTGATGGTTTTCTCTATATCGATGGGGGCATCGTTGATTTGAGGATTGATAACTCCATTGATTGTTGTTTCTGTATTGGCCATGAGTCCTCCTAATAACACATTAGTAAAAATGTTTTTGTTGCCGTTATAACTATAATGATGGGGCTAGATTGGTTTATTAACACTATTGTATCGTTTTGTTTGTAAATCATTCAATAAGATAAAACCTAATTTAGGGATAAATTAGATGAATTAAATAAAAATGCAAATTATGACGGAATTCAACAACGAAATGTTTTAGAATGGTTGTTAGAGAGCTATTAAATTGCTATAATAATAGTATTGATATGGCATAAGCCAATGTTAAGGAGGCAAAAATCGTGGACTTAATTCAAAAATTAAAAGACCAAGTAAAACCATTAGGTAAAAAAATCGTGTTGCCAGAATACAAAGATGAACGCGTATTGAAAGCAACTGAAATTATTTTAAAAGAAGGTTTCGTAACACCTGTTCTTGTTGGTAACCCTGCTGAAATCGCTACGGCTGCTAAAGCTGCTGGCGTATCCGTAGAAGGTGCTGAAATCATCGATCCAGCTAACTACGATCGTTACCAAGAAATGGTTGATACATTCGTAGAATTGCGTGCTAAAAAAGGTATGACTCCTGAAAAAGCTGACGCAACTATGAAAGGTGACTGCTTATTCTTCGGTGCTATGCTCGTTCGTCTTGGCGCAGTAGATGGTATGGTTGCTGGTTCCGGTTGCCCAACTGCAAACGTATTGCGCGCTGCATTACAAGTTGTTGGTACAAAACCAGGCCTTAAAACTGTATCTTCCTCCATGTTCATGTTCACAAGCAAAAAAGAATATGGGGACGACGGTATGCTTGTATTCTCCGATTGCGGCGTATTACCTAACCCAACTAGCGAACAATTGGCTGATATTGCAGAATCCACTGTAGAAAAAGCTCGTAAAGTTGTTGGTATGGCTGATCCTCGCGTATCCATGTTGTCCTTCTCCACTAAAGGTTCCGCTTCCACTCCAGAAGTAGATAAAGTGGTTGAAGCTGTTAACATCTTGAAAGAACGTAATGTTGACTTCAAATTTGATGGCGAATTACAATTGGATGCTTCCATCGTTCCTTCCGTAGCAGAAAAGAAAGCTCCTGGCTCCAATGTAGCTGGTAAAGCTAACATCTTGATCTTCCCTGATCTTCAAGCTGCTAACATCGGTTACAAATTGGTACAACGCTTCTCCGGTGCTGACGCTCTTGGTCCATTGATTCAAGGTTTGGCTAAACCAGTTCATGACCTTTCCCGCGGTTGCTCTGCTCAAGACGTTGTAGACGTTGCGGCTATCGCTGCTGTTGAAAGCATTTAATAGTTACTCACACAATTTTATATATAAACATATGTCATATATGTTTTGATATGCTGAAAGCTGGCTCTATAGGGCCAGCTTTTTGTATGTTCAATATATATCCATATATTTTTATATTCATTACTTTATGTTATTTCCTACAGCATTACCATTATTGTCATGTTACTTTCAAATTCGTAGCCACTGCGACAGACAGAATCCATGGTTGATCGTATAGTATAACTATAAGAATATAGATCGGCGTAAACCATTGGAGGTGTATCTTATGAGTTTTGGAACTATTAATAAATCCATGACCGTAGCTGATGCGGTTAAAGTAAATCCAGAGTTAATGGATGTATTAGCAAAAGATGGAATTGATTTTTGCTGTGGTGGTGGACATCCTTTAGCAGAGGCTATTGCAGAAATAGGTAAAGCTGTGGATGCATACATTGCTATGTTAAATAATGTACAAGTTGCTAAGAAATCTTCTCGTGTAGAGGTGCTTAGTTATTCTAAAGACCAATTGATTGATTATATCGTTCATACCTATCATCGAGAACAATTGAATATGATTGATGAAATTGACCAAGGGTTGGCAAAACTACTAAATGTACATTATGACTATCATGGTGAGGAATTGACAAAGATTTATCAAACCTTTTTGCAACTCAAATCCGCTCTTGTACCTCATTTCCGGCATGAAGAACATGTGGACTTTCCTGAGTTTAAAGCGGGTAAACCCGTAGACTTTGATGAACTTCGGGCTGAACACGAAGCTGCAGGTGTACTTTTGGAATCCTTAAGTGCATTGACCAACCAGTACACAGCACCAGCAGATGGTTGTGCTACTTATGTGTATGTATTTAAGACTATGAAAGCCTTAGAAGAAGGTCTTCATGAACATATTTTCTTAGAAAATTCTGTTTTGTTTGACATGAAATAGATTATAATATCATCTGTATAACGACAAGGCTCTATTACAAAATGGTTCCTTGTATGTAGTAAAGACACCAATCGAATGGTTGGTGTCTTTTGTTTTCTTAAAAATTATGAGTTTGTAGCTATATTAGTTTGTAGTTATATTATGGTGAAATATGCGGTTTGCGTAAATACATATAGAAGGTGTATAATCGAATTAATTGTATTTGCTTAATATACTTAATCAATTTGTACATGTAGTTGTGTATGACGTAATAAAAAGGAGAGGGCTATGATTTCTGTATTCGAGACAAATCCTGTTGTTTTTGAAAATGATGATCGTACTTTAACAATTAGTTACAATGGAGTGCTCTGTAAAGATGCAAATGGTACTGTTACAACTGATATTAATTTTGAGGACGTAAATGAGTTATATCTTACAAGATATTTAAATTCAAATAGTAACTATACGATTATGTTTAGAGACCACAATTGGAAAAATATGGAAGGTCAAGATTTAGATACGGACCGTACAGAATCTAATGCTGGTCATAATATTCACGAAATAAAAGCTATTATTGCCGCTTTTGCTCGTCATAAATTGACAGCGGACTTCCCTGCGAATTTAGATACTCTTCAATTACCATTGGATTATTCCATTATGGGGAAACGAGAAATTACCATTAAGAACGGCGTTATCTCTAATGGCAAGGTAGATATTCCTATTAAAGATATCCGTCGCGTAGTATGTGCATCTAATGGCACGATTAGCAAGCTTTTAGTGTACAAGGAAGAAAAGCCTAACTCATTCCTTAAAAAGATTTTTGATTCTCCTGATATGAAAATCACTTTGAATGCCATTACGTTGCCGTTATTGGAAGCTATCGTAACGCGCAATACAGGTCATGGCATTGATTTTACTCGTGGTAATGGATTTGATCAAAAAGATTCTAAGTATATCATTATTCGCTATCTTGACTCTGGATTCTTCCTTGAAAAGGATGGTACAGCACCGACAGAATGGCAAAAAACAGCTGCTGAAACAACGGCAAAATTTGGCTATGATGTGAAAACATTATTGGGATAACATCTGCTAACATAGAGGCTTTTGTTAAGGTACTATGTAGTGTAAAAGACTGTATCACTAATACAGTAAATATGAAATAAGATACTAAAAGAACCGTTAGTTTTTACTAGCGGTTCTTTCGTGTATCTAAATAATAGCTTAGTTTTGCACTGCAGTAAAACGTTGACGACCAAACTTGTGGTTGTTGATTTCATCAACTAAGATTTGAGCATATGTTTTATAAGAAATGTATGGTTCACCTTCTTTGTTTACAATCACTTCTTCTGTACCGATAGTATAGTCGTTAGACTCAGGCCCTTCTGCATCAAAGATTGGGGCTGGGCTAAAGAATGTCCAGTCTACAGTACTGAATTTACGCAAGATTTCAATAGCTTTCCCTTGTGCTTTTGCAAGACCGAGGTAATCTGCAGGAAAGTCTGGCGTATCGTATAGTTGTACTGTGTGATCTTCGTCTACATATAGGCTGCCTGCACCACCTACTATGATGAGGCGAGTATTTGTATGAGCTAATGCTTTTACTAATAATAAGGTTAAATCTGTTTGTAAATAGTATGTTTCTGGCGTGAAAGCACTTATAGCGTTTACGACAACATCGAATTGAGTTAATTCGTCTTTTGTTAATTGTAATGCGTCTTTTACGATAGTTGGAATGCCTTCGATAGCGCCTTCACGACGAACAACGCCTGTTACTTGATGACCTGCTTTGAGTGCCTTTTCGACAATAAGACGACCTGCGTTACCATTTGCACCGATTACTAAGATATTCATGATGATTCTCCTTTTTGTGAAAGTCTCTTTAATGAGACATAAGTTTTTAGATGATTTGATTTCGTTTAGTCTGGTGAATCGAAACACTTTACTCTGTAGTTCTAGTGTTGTTCACCTAATGATCTCATTATATAGGTGTGCCTCTATTTTGAATAGTAGAATTATTTTTGATAGGTACTATTAAAAGTGATAGAATTATGATGTTTTCTGACTAAAATTTTTTCAAAATAATTTGTACCCTAAAAAAAGATACTGTAAAATGCTTGCAATACGATAAATTTGTGATATGATTTGAATAACGTAATATAAATAGAACAGGAGAATTACAATGGCAGAGCAACTCGTAAATGTTCATGATTTAGTGGGCCGCTGTCCTTTTGCAACGAGTCAAAAGTTATTAGCCGGCAAATGGTCTTTGTTGATTATGCACGAATTATCTGAAGGTCCTGTGCGCTTCCGTGAGTTAGAGCGTCGATTGCATCCAATTACGCAAGCCACACTCACTAGAGCGTTACGTCAATTAGAGAATGATGGCCTTGTACACCGTGAAGTATACGGTACCATTCCACCAAAGGTAGAGTATAGCCTTACCGAAGTAGGTGCCGGATTTAAAATCGTTTTAGCATCCCTCGAACAATGGGGAAACCAATACATTGAGTATATGAAAGCCGCTGGCTGCATTTAAGAAATGCCAGCGGCATTTCTTATTTTTTCCAAAATCAATTCGTATTCTTCATTATACCTAAATTCGGATAGAGCTTTATGTAGACGAACCTACTCCCTAAAAATCGACTTTTGTCGCTAAACAAAATTCGTATTCTTTATTATACCTAAATGTCTCTAATGTACTGAGTGTAGGAAGGCCCTGTTTTCAAAAAACGACTTTGGCCCTGTCCCGTAGGGGCAGACCCGGCCGGTGGAGGCTTTTTGGAAATAGGGCCTTCCTCTACACAAACGTATATAGAAAAATATGGTATAATAAAGAATACGAATGATATAAATTCTCAGTAATATAGAGGTATTGATAACGATGTTAGATGTAACATTTCTCGCACACAGCGGCTTTCTCGTAGATGATGGCAAGCGCTGCTATGTGTTTGATTATTATAAGGATCCAAACAATATTGTTTGGCAATTGGCAAAGCGTGGTCGTGAGTTATGGTTTTTTATTAGCCACAGCCATGCAGATCATTTTAATCCGTCTATTACGGAGTTTGATGGTCCTCAAACGCGTTATATTTGCCATCAAGATGTGCCATTAGAAGGTAAGGTAAAAAAGTGTATTACCATGCGCCCAGGGCAAGATGCTAACCTTGATGATGTAGGGATTCATATGTACGGTAGCACCGACGAAGGCGGTTCTTTCTATGTAAAAACGGATACTGCAAATATCGACTCTGACTCCATGTTCCATGCAGGTGACCTTAACTGGTGGCATTGGCTTGGCGATACGCCGGAGAATAATGCGGATGCAAAACGCATGGCTTGGCGTGAATTTAAGGAACTAGAAGGTCTATCTGCAGATGTGGCGATGTTCCCTGTAGATAATCGCTTAGAAGATGCTATGGAATGGGGGGCTATTGAATTCTTACGCCGCGTACAGGTGAAAAAGGCGTTTATTCCTATGCATCTAAATGGCCCACTATGGACGCCATCCGTGTATTTTAAAGCTCTCTTTGGCGATGTTCCTGTGTGGGAACCTCAAAAAGAAGGCGATGAATGCATATTTTAAAGTGACCCACGCGGTCACTGCGTTATATGGGGAGAGTCTATATACGTAATTGAGTAAGTTAGGATCAAGTGATGATGAAAACTAAACCAGTGGCAACCACACTGTTGATTGTCATGGCTATCATATTTTTAATTTCATACCCACATAGGTACGATGCACTTTGGGCGTTTATCATGCACGTTTCGGGGGCCGCGATGATTGGCGGTTTGGCGGATTGGTATGCAGTGACAGCGCTTTTTACAAAGCCTTTAGGTATTCCTTTCAAAACGGCTATCTTGCCGCGTAGTAAAGAACGGCTAATACAGATTGGCCGGACTATGCTCAGCGAAGAATTGCTTCGGGTGCCACAAATGTATTATGCCATCAAACGGGAACGCGTTATGGTGCGTATCATCGAATATGGCATGAGTGATGTAGGGCAAAAACAGATGAAAGAACTCTTATACGGTGTTGGCAATCAGGTATTATCCCATATGGATATTGAGCCGATGCGTAAGGAGATTAATAAGGCTGTTTATAAAGGTGTATCTAATTGGAAGGCCACACCTCTCGTTATTCTGTTCGGTCGTTGCATGTTAGAACGCCATACAGCTAGCGTATTTTGGCTTTATTTTAATCGCACTTGTCAGCGTGTTATTGCATCAAATCAAGTATATCCCTATTTATATCGCGTCATGCTAGATATTATGAAAACCTATACTAAGGATTCATTTATGCGTGAGCTAGCCATTGCCTTTGGCGGTGATGGGCTTTCACCTGAACGATTAGTTGATACGGTACAGAAAAAAGCAGTTCAATTCTTGCAAGATAACGAAGATATCGACTCGCCATTGGGACGCTATATATGGGGCCAGGCCATAAGATTTTTCAACAATTTGGAAACGAATGAGGAATGGCAGGCTTTCATCGAAGAACATAAGGACCAATGGGTTAAAATGGTCCTTGAAGAATGGGAAGGTAAGCTCATCAATGGGGATACGCTTGATTGGGTGCGCCTCATGGATATTGTGCGCGAACGATTTAATGTGCTCGGCAGTGAAGTACTTTTAAACCCCGAGAAACAAGCGCCATTTGAACGATTCTTTTTGTTGCGCAGCATTCCGTGGCTACAAAAATTGAACCCTCTTATTGATCGTGTGGTAGGCGAAGAACTATCTCGTTACTCACCGGATGAGATTACGCACATTATACGCGGTAAAATGTATTATGATTTACAAATGGTTCGTATCAATGGTTCACTCGTAGGAGCTGTTCTCGGTGGGCTGTTCTATGGTGTTACCCTCCTCATTAAGGGGGTGATTGGATGATACGATATATTAAATCTCTTACCTTGAAACAGCGGGCCAATGGTATCTTCGGCTTAATGGTCGTGCTCTATGGTTTTGTCTTTGTCGGCCAGTTTTTCTATGATGATGAAAGCTGGTACCAGCCGCTTTATTGGGCGGTGCAGTCGGCTCTTATCGGCAGTGTGGCAGACTGGTTTGCTGTGACTGCATTATTCCGTAAGCCTTTAGGATTTTCGTATCATACGGCCTTGATTCCTCGCAATAAGGAACGCCTCATCAATGGTGTAATTAAGCTTGTAGAAACGAAGATGCTAACGCGTGATCGTTGCCAAGTGCTATTAGGAAAGGTGCAATTTGTACCTTTATTTGAAAAATTCCTATTATCTCCAGAGGGGCAACGGGCCGCACGACTTGTCATTCATCAGGGATTACATTTGTTATGGAAATCTCAAACAACTGAAGAATGGTCACGATGGGGTGCTAAACGCATTCGTACGTTGTTAGAAAAACATTCTCTTGTACCTGTGTTAAAGCATGTCTTGCTCGATTTATGTGAACATAATCGCTATGAAGGCATGGTAGTACAGGTTCTGAATGTCATTCAGGAACGTATTAACCATCCGGCTATGGTTACGTGGCTAACGGCTGTTGTTGCAGAGGAAGCTCATAAGAAAAAACGAAAGGGCTTTTTTTCAGATTTCTTGATTTCCTTATCCGAGGCTACCGATGTTGTCAACTATCGTGAAATGGCAGAGGCTATTGTGACAGAAGCGTATGCTATGTTGGAAAACTGGAAACGTCCGAATAGCCCTGAGCGGACAGCATGGCTCCGTCAGTGGGTAGATCCGATTCGACACATTGAGGAAAACAATGTGGTCTGTGATGCTCTAGAGGAGGCCTGGGAGCGTTGGATACGAGAACAAGATTGGGAATCTATCATCGAGAATCATCTATGCCCATACGTTGAAGAGTTACTTGTTGAAGGTGATGAAAATGGTGAAACACCAGCTCAAGTGCTTGTAAATATCGCCCTTGAACTTTGGAGTGTATATGGTCAATCCGAAGATCTTTGCAATCGCATTGAAACGACTCTCCACGATATTGCACGGTATGTGTTAGAACAAGGGTATGATCTCATTGAAACCATTATACGCCAAGTATTGGGAGGTCTTAGCACCGATAAATTTATCTACTTTATTGAGTCCAAGGTAGAGGATGACCTCAGCTGGATTCGTATTAATGGTGCCATTGTAGGTGCCGTGGCAGGCCTTGTGGTATGGAGCTTCCTTGAGTACATCTATGTACCATTATTAGCTTTACTCGGTTAAATGCCTTGTATAGCTTACAAGTAAATTACAGTATTTATATATACGAAAACACCCTTCTATATGACGAGTGGTTCTCATAGTTGAGACCTGTCATGTAGAGGGGTGTTTTTTATGTACAACGTGTTACATTATTCTATTAATTTTTCCGATAGAGGAAGGGTAATGGAGAAGGTCGTAAATACACCTAGCTCACTCTTTGCCGTGATTGTACCGTGATGTAAATGAACAACCTTGTCTACGAAATAGAGGCCTAAGCCTATACCGTGATTAGACTTTTTATTCCGCGATTGCTCTGTTTGATACATGCGGTTGAATATTTGTGATAGATTATCTGGCTCGATACCAATTCCGTTATCGGTAACTTCAATAATCAAGTATAAGTTATTGCGCTTAGCCGTGATATTGATGGTCGATTTTGTGAATTTTATCGCATTATCGATAAGATTTGTTACGGCACGACGTAACGATACTTCGTGACCCGTAATGATTAAATCACTATCGATATCAGCATTGATGATGATATGCTTTTCTGCACAAAGTCGAGTGTAATCATGTATCATGTTTCTTAACATGGTACTTACATCCACAGGGGCTACATTCATTTCATAGTTATTTTCTAACCGTGCTACATCCAATAATTGTGCTACCAGGGATGACATGAATTTGGCTTGCTCTAAGATATGGGTCAAGCCTTCTTGCATCTCCTCTGGTGTGCGCGCATATTTGATGGCGTATTCACTTTCAGCTTGAATAACGGCAATAGGGGTGCGCAATTCATGAGATACGTCGGAATTGAATTGCTTTTCCCGATTGGACGAATCTTCGAGGCCGGATAACATGCGGTTGAATGTGGTCGTCAACTCATAGACCTCATCCTTTGCAATTTCCGGCAATTCAATACGACGACTCAAATCGTTGTTTTTACCGATAACTTTGGCTGTGTGAGTAAGTTTACGCAACGGTTTTAGACCTTGTTTTATGAAGAGATAACCGCCGATAGAGGATATGAGCAACGCTACTAAATTGACAAGCAATAAGGCGTACAGGATATCCCCGTTTTTATCCGTAATCTTTTGGCTCGTAATAGCCCGTAAGAAACCTCGGTAATTTGGTGCATTAATCGGTACGTCATAATAGTAGAATGTCATACCATTAGCTTCGATTTCACCAACTTGACCAAGGGATAGACTCGATTGATTTGGGAATCCATCCGGTAAATAGCCTTTTGTAATTAATCCATCTTGTGTGTAAACTAGATAGAATGTACCATCCTCATAAGGCTTGAACTTGCGGATGTCCGTAGACATGATGAGCGTTTGTTGTTGTAATCGATCTCTGATTTCCGTGCTGCGTGTCGTGCCCATATAGTTATAGTAGAAAATGGACATGGAAATTAAAAGGGTAATCAGAAATAACGTATACCATAACATGATTTTAAAGGTTAGTGGTATGCGATTCCACAGCTGTTTAAATGCACCGGACATAGAATTAAGGTCGTGACCTTGTTCCTTAGTTTTCTGTTTTGAGGACATATCCTACTCCACGAACGGTTTGAATCAATTTCACATTTTCATCCGTGTCAATCTTTTTACGTAAATCCTTAATATATACATCAATTAGATTAGAGTAGCTTTCATAATCGTATTCCCAAACATGATCTAGAATTTGTTGACGGGACAAAACGATGTTTTCGTTGCTTGCTAAATAATACAATAAATCAAATTCTTTTGCTGTTAATGTAATCGCTTCGCCATCGCGTTTTACCGTACGTTGCGGAACGTTGATTGTCAAAGGACCAACCTTGATATTGTTTTGTGCATGACGTGCGTTACGACGTGCTAACGCATAGATACGAGCTGTTAATTCTTCAAGATCAAATGGTTTTACAAGGTAATCATCGGCCCCTGTATTGAGACCTGTAACCTTATCTTGTAAGGAATCCTTCGCCGTTAATAATAGAACAGGTGTTGTATTACCTTCATTACGCATTTGGGCCAATGCGCTAATGCCATCCAATACAGGCATCATGATATCCATAACGATGACATCATAACTAGATGTATTTACATAATCAATAGCTTGTTGACCGTTGAAACATGTATCGACAGTCATATTTTCAGCACGTAAATATTTGGCCGTAATACCATTCAGCATTTCTTCGTCTTCTACAAGTAAAATCTTCATATGTTTGTTCTCCTTATGTATGATTAAATTATATAACTCTCTCTTAATACAACTTAATTACTAATCAGATCCCATTTTGTAAAAGCTGCAACACATTAGTAATTAAATTAATATTAACATATTTAAGTTATATTATATAACCAATTTATCTATTATCATACCTTATACAAACGGAATGAGTGAAAAATGAATGTAATAAATGGTAAAACCTTATATATTCATATATATAGCATGTAAACACCTCTATATAAGTTTTGCCTAGCGTAATTAGATTTCATAAAATGAAGTATATCGAAGATTGCTATTTATGCATAGATAAGGGTGATTTTACTAATTTTGAAAGATGTAAGGAAAATCACAATAAAAACTTATGATAATGATTATCAAAAGTTAAAAGTATACTAAAATCGAGAGGTTTTAATATATACAAGCCGTTTAAATTCCGTGTATTTTTAGTAGGAATTTAAAAATTTTAATAGCAATAAATGACCTTATTGGGGTGGTATAGTCGGTAAAACATAGTATTTATTGGTCTCATATGATTATCTATAAAGTAAAAAATTCGGAACCGAATCAATATAAATGATATACATAAAAATAAATAGAATTTCTATTTAATATAATCGGAATGTTCAAGATTCATCTACAAAAATATGAAATGATATAGAATATCAATTAAAATCATCGAAATTAATTATGCATAATAAGGTTTAGACATAGGGGGCAATGCTCTCTATAATTATAAGTAAAGCTATAAGAAAAATCGCACAAGTGTGAGGCTTTTCTTTAAGGAAAAATGATTAGGTTATCAAAAATTTTTATAAGGTTTTTGAATCTAGATAGTCTAAGAAATTTTCTTTTTATAGGTAGTTATGAGGAGGTCATTATGGAACAGTTTGATGTTCTAGTAGTAGGTAGCGGTGGCGCTGGTATGCGTGCGGCTCTTGAAGTTGGTCGTCGCAAAGGCTTAAATGTAGCACTTATTACTAAAATTTTCCCAACCCGTTCAGCAACAGCAATGGCGCAAGGCGGTGTAAATGCTTGTTTGAATAACGTAGCAGCTGAAGACACAATCGAAACACATACTTTCGACACAGTAAAAGGTTCTGACTATCTTGGTGACCAAGATGCAATCGAATTCTTCTGCTCTCGTTGTCCAGAAGGCGTACTTGAAATGGACCACATGGGTGCTCCATTCTCCCGTACAGAACAAAACAAAATTGCGCAACGTAATTTCGGTGGTCAATCCTATCCACGTACTTGCTACTCTGCGGATAAAACTGGTCACATTATTTTGCACACAACTTACGAACAATGCTTGAAAGAAGGCGTACACTTCTTACAAGAATGGTACCTTTTAGATCTTGTTAAATCTGCAGATGGTCATGTTGGTGGCGCTGTAGTTTGGAACATGAAAGAAGGTCGCGTAGAACAAATTAAAGCGAAAGCTATCATCTTGTCCACTGGTGGTGCAGGTCGTATTTTCTGGACTCGTACTACAAACCCATTCCTTTCCACAGGCGATGGTATGGCAGCAGCTTTCCGTGCTGGTAACGGCTTGAAAGATATGGAAATGATTCAATTCCATCCAACTGGTCTTGGTCGTACTGGTATCTTGATGTCTGAAGCGGTTCGTGGTGAAGGTGGTTACCTTCTTAACTCTGAAGGCGAACGTTTCATGAAAAAATATGCGCCAAATAAAATGGAATTGGCATCCCGTGACGTTGTAGCGAAAGCAATCGAAGATGAAATCGCTGCAGGTCGTGGTTTCGGTTCTGGTCTTAACGCATACGTAGTAGCTGACCTTCGTCACTTAGGACCTGAAGTTATCATCGAAAAACTTCATGGTATCCGTGACTTGGCTATGTGCTTCGAACATTGCGATCCATTGACTCAACCAGTACCTATTCGTCCTACATGTCACTACACAATGGGCGGTATCGACGTAGTGGACTACAAAACTTGTGCATGTGAATTGCCTGGTTTGTTCGCTTCCGGCGAAGCTTCTTGTATCTCCATCCACGGTGCTAACCGCTTAGGTGGTAACTCCTTGGCTGATGGCGTAGTATTCGGTAAAGTATCCGGTGCTGGTGCAGCTGACTATGCTGAAACACATGAACAACCAAATGTAGATGCAGAATTAGCTGCAGCTGCTAAACGCTGGGAAGAAAAATTCACTGAAGTAACAACTCGTGAAGGTGGTCGCCCAGTTGTAGAAATCCGCGATGCATTGGCTGATGCAATGTGGAATAAAGTAGGTATCTTCCGTAATGAAGATGGTATTACTGAAGCATTAAAAGAAATCGATCAATTGATCGAAGATTACAAAACTTGTTATGTAGGTGACCCTGAACGTACTTACAACATGGCATTCGTAAACTACTGTGAAATTGGTTCTATGTTAACAGTAGCAAAAGCTATTGCAATGGGCGCTTTACACCGCCGTGAATCCCGTGGCGCTCATATTCGTGAAGACCATCCTAAACGTAATGATGAAAAATACTTAAAACATTCCTTGATTAAGTTAGGCGCTGACGGTCAATACGAATTAACAGAACGCGACGTAGTGTTCACTAAATACGAACCACAAGAAAGGAAGTACTAAGATGAGACAAATCACCTATCATATTCACCGTTACCAACAAGGTCGCGCGTTTGTACAAACTTTCAAATTCGATTACGAACCTGACCGTACAATTCTTTGGGGCCTTCAAAAAATTAAAGATACTCAAGATCCAACATTAACATTCTTGGCAGCTTGCCGTTCCGCAGTTTGTGGCGCTTGCTCCATTCGCGTAAATGGCGAAGCAATGCTTGGTTGTGAATCTAAAATTGACGAATTGACAGAACGTTACGGTACAGATGAATTAACAATTGCACCTATCGGTAACTTCCGCGTAATCCGTGACTTAGTTGTTGACTGGGAATCTAAAGTTGATCGTTTGAAAACAGTTGCTCCTTGGATTTTCCTTAAAGCAGAATTTAACGAAGGCGATAAAATCGTTCGTCAAACTCCTGCTGACTTTAAAAAATTCGTTGCTGGTACAGAATGTATCCTTTGCGGTTGCTGCGCATCTGAATGTAATAAATTGACTGCACGTCAAGATGATTTCTTAGAACCATATGTATTTACAAAAGCTAACCGTTTCGTATTGGATAGCCGTGATGATGCACCTATGGCTCACATTCAACCTGCTTATGACAATGGTCTTTGGAAATGTGTTCACTGCATGAACTGTATCTCCCGTTGTCCTAAACACTTAAAACCTGCTCAAGATATTTCCAACATGCGTAAAGAAGCTACAAAAGCTGGCCTTACAAACAACAAAGGCGTTCGCCATGCAGTTGCTTTCAAAGAAGACCTTTACAAAACTGGTCGCTTGAAAGAAGTTTCTATGAGCTTGAAATCTGACGGTGTTGTAGATTCCGCTAAACAAGCATTCTATGCATTACGTTTGTGGAAACACAGCAAAATTAATCCTTTCGAACTTGTAGTACCTCAAAAACCAGTTAACGGTATTGATGGTGTTCGCAGACTTATGAAAGCAGCTGAGGAGGTAAGCAAATAATGAAATACGCATTTTTCCCAGGTTGCGTTCTTGAAAGCGCTGCCAAAGAAGATTACATGGCAACTGTTGCAGTAGCTAAAAAACTCGGCATCGAATTAGAAGAACTTGACGGTTGGACTTGTTGTGGCGCGTCCCACGTTCAAGATATCGCTCCAGAAATTACATTAGCTACAAATGCACGTAACATTGCATTGGCAGAAGAAAAAGGTTTGAACCTTTTAACTGTATGTAACACTTGTACTTTGATGCTTCGTGAAGCTAAAAATGAATTAGACAATAACGAAAAAGAAAAAGAAGAAGTGAACAAAAAATTAGCTCAAATCGGTAAACAATACCGCGGTACAACTGATATCACTCATTTCTTATGGGTATTGATTCGCGATTACGGTTTGGACAAATTGAAAGAAAAAGTTGTTAAACCTTTAACTGGTTTACGTGTAGCTGAATACTATGGCTGCCATATTCTTCGCCCTCAAACTGAAATGGGCTTCGAAGATTATCAAATGCCTACATCCTTAGCAGATTTAATCTCCGCTATCGGTGCTACACCAATCGACTTCTCCCGTAAACTTGATTGCTGCGGTTTCCATGCTGTATACCCTGCACATGATTCTGTAATGCAAATGACTGGCTCCATTAACAAAGATGCAGCTACAGAAGGCGCAGATTGCGTAGTAACTCCTTGCCCACTTTGCCAAATGCAACTTGATATGTTCCAAAAAGAAGCAAAAGAAGTTGTTGGCGGTGGCAAAGATATGCCAATCTTGCATATGTCCCAATTAGTAGGCCTTGCTCTTGGTATTACTCCTGAAGAAATGGGCATGCCTAGACGTCACTTAACTGATACTGCAGCAGTGACAAAATTTGTAGGTTAATTTGTTTTAATTTAGATTGCCTCAGTTGGCTTATAAAAACCTAAATTAAACCTATTATCATAATTACCGTAAAGACCCCCTGGCCTTGGCTAGGGGGTCTTTATTTGATACATATATGGTATTTATTATATAATAAATAGGTAAGCATTGATGACATTAGGAGGTCTCATGAACGAAGCCTTATTAGAATATATAGACCATAAATTGAATAACGAAGATTTGGGGCGCGTATTCCCAGTCACTTTTCAAGGTAATGAGTATTTTGTAAAACGCGCTATAGGTAATAACCGGTCATCATGGATTAAACCATCCCCTCGTGCATCCTTTGATCATGAGTTTTATATGATGAACTTTGTGCGTACACAAATACCATTAGCTCCGGAAATTGTAGGCTTTCGAGAAAATTATTTCGTGACACCGAATTATGGTAAGAACTTGACCTACTATGGCCATTTACCGCAGGAGCATCCAGAAGATAGTTCCCTAGAAGATATGGCTGTTCATATTTTTTATGTTTTTGGTAAAGCTCTCGGAATGCTCCACGATTACGGTATCGCTCATGGCCGTCCTGCGTTGCGTGATATCGTATATGATCCAGATGCGGATAGCGTGATGCTCCTCGATTGGGAAAACGCACGCCGCTGGCCAGAATTCACGCCTGCTGGATGGGATTTGTTGATTTTTATTCATAGCTTCATCCGCGAAGGAGATTTACCAAATACCTACCTATATGCAGCTATGAATGGTTATAGATCTGCACGCTGTGCACGGGATACTGTTCTTCATGTGAAAGAAGTTTTAAAAAAACGTGACTATCTTTTTAAATTCTGTCGCCTGTTGGAACCGTTCCATTTTGTAGATACAGAAGCAGCCGTAAAATCATTTGATTTTATACAAGGACTAAAAACTGAATAACTGTGTATGACTAGTTGATTCTTGCAAAAACAGAATGCTAAGGATGCCGCAAATGGCCCTCCCGTATGGTGAGGGTCATTTTATTATGGTAAAATAGATTGTATACACGGTGATACTTTCACCAGCATCAGTTAGCATTAGAAAATCATAAGTCCAGTATAGGGGAGTTATGACGAGGTATAATAAGTGGAATATATTATTTCGTTCATGGAAACATATGGCTATGTAGCTATGTTTATTGCGATGGTTCTAGAGAATGCAAATGTGCCAATTCCTAGTGAAATTGTGCTTGGATTTGCAGGTTATTTGATTGCTCAAGGGATATTTGATTTGCATACGACAATGGTCGTTGGTACATTAGCTGGTATCGTTGGATCTATTTTATCGTATTGGATGGGGGAATATGGCGGTCGTCCATTGTTATTGAAATACGGTAAATATGTATTCTTTAATGAGCATAAATTTGAACTCGCTGAAAAGATGTTTAATAAATACGGTGGTGCAGCTATATTCTTTGGTCGCTTATTACCTGGTGTTCGTACATTTATTTCCTTTCCGGCTGGTATGGCGCGCTATCCATTGTGGCACTTTATTGTTTGGACTGTGCTCGGTACTATTCCTTGGACGATTTTACTCGTATATTTAGGAAAAGTGCTTGGGGAAAACTGGAAAGATCTTATTCAGTATAATCATGAGTTTTTGCTAGTTGTGATTGTCATCTTTGCCGTTGTGGCTGCCGTGCTTGGATTTAAATACTATAAGAATCACCGTAAATCATAAGGAGGTCACAATGAAATTATCTCGTTTGACGCCTGTGTTGTTTGTTGTTTGGTTGGTATTCTTTATGGTAGCTAATAATATACTACCTGTAACCGATCCAGTAGAATCGAATTATGCGTTAACTGCTAAGGAAATGGTGCTGTCTGGCAATTGGTTATCGCCACAGATTTATGGGACATATTGGTATGACAAGCCGATTATGATATATTGGCTGATTGCATTAGCTTTTAAAATCTTTGGCATTGCCGACTGGGTTGTTCGTTTACCAAGCGCTATATTTGGTGCCTTGTCAGTAGCTGCCATGTTCCAATCTTTACGGACCTTCAGTCGACGGTGGCTCGTTGGTTTGGTAGGCTCCTCTATTCTTGGTACATCTCTTATGTTCTGGGCTGTCGCTCATGGTGTTATCACCGACATGGTATTGTTATATACGACCTTGATGGTTATGATGTATGCATACAAAGGGTTGAATGAAAATTCCAGTACGGCTATGATCGTAGCTTACGTATTTTCCGGATTAGGCGTTTTGACAAAGGGGCCTGTGGCGCTCGTTTTGCCGGGCTTGATTTTGCTTATTTACGTTGCGCTTTGCCGCTCAAAACAAATGCTGTTCCGTCTCTTTGATTGGAAGGGGATTCTGGCCTTTCTTATCGTTGCCATGCCTTGGTATGTCTATATGTATAGTGCCCATGGACAAGCCTTTTTGGATGGGTTCTTAGGTCTTAATAATGTGACACGTGCGACTCAGTCTGAACATCCGGAAGATAATGTGTGGTGGTATTATATCGCTATCTTCTTAGGGGCCTCTTTACCGTGGACTGGCGCTGTCATTTATGGAGTGATAACGGGCTTTAAACAACGCCATAAGTGGTATATATATTGTATGTGTTGGGGCGTGGGTACTGTTCTATTCTATTCCTTGATGGCCACTAAGTATCCTCTATATACATTTATTAGCCTTGTGCCTTTCAGTATTCTTGGTACATTAGGAGCTATGAAAGCACTGCGTCCTGGGCGCCCTCGTTATGTCCCGTGGATTGTAGTAGGTCCAACACTCTTGTTATGGATCGCTTATGTAGTGGCTTCCTTCTTTGCTCCTTGGGGCTACTATGGATTGCTCTACGTTTTTGCAGGGGTATCCTTATTAGGTCTATTCTGGTTTTGGTGGACTCGCCAACGTTATCGTTTGCTGAGCATTGTCGTAATCGGTACGATGCTCATTTCCTCGATTGTGGTACTCGAAGGCTTGGTGCCTCTTGTTAAGCAACGTAGTTCTATCAATCTTATCCCTGTTGTAGATAAGTATAATGGCGATGTGTATTATTACAATGGGTATAGTACATCTGTCGTATACTATACAGGACATGAGGTCATTCGTATCAAGGGTGACAGCAGTCGTTGGGATGACAAGGATAAATTAAAACATCGGAGTGCTGAATGGGATAAGAAATACCTTATGGAACAAGTGACGGAGGACGAGTTTATCAAGCGTTTGGCTGAAGGTAAGCAAATCATGGTCATCGTTCCAAAGGGCGAAATTAACCACTTTAAACAGTCTAGTATTGCACCGTATGTTGGTGAGTACAGTGAGGCTGGTAGCTCTGAGATCTATATTTTGAATAAACGACAAGCTTATATTGAAGAATAATATATTGTAAATTTTATTTGTGAAAGTAGCATCAACCGCTCAATGCGGTTGGTGCTTTTTTGTGTATATAATCAAGACAATTAATGTATATATTATGTCCTAATTACTATGTATACATTTTTGAGATTAAAACCTATTGTAGTCATATGCATTATTGACATATTAAAAACATATTGATATAGTAGGTTATATAATTTTTTTAGAACGAGGTGTTCTGAAACCTTATTTCATCTAGGTTTTAGAAAAGTGCGGAAATGACATGTGTCAAAAACGTCCCTTGTTGTGAGGCAGAAAGAGGGGAAGATATGAAGAAAACTTGGTATCTAATCATTGCGGTGGTCCTCTTGGTTATCGGTGGTATAGCCTATGGCTATCATGAACACCATAAACCAAAGACGGCTCAAGAATTAAAGATTGTACGCGTAGCCTATTTACCAATTACGCATGCATTACCGGTATTTGCTACGAAAGAACTGGAAACTCCAGATGGTCCGGTTCATGTAGAACTTGTTAAGTATGGATCTTGGCCAGAGCTTATGGATGCCTTGAATACAGGTAAGGTAGATGCAGCAGCAGTTCTTGTTGAGCTTGGTGTAAAGGCCCGTGAACAAGGCATTGATGTGCGTGCTGCCGCACTTGGTCATACAGAAGGTAATATCATCATCGTCAACAATGATATTAATTCTGTGCAAGACTTAAAAGGTAAATCCTTTGCTATCCCTCATAAACAATCCACACAAAAAATCCTCGTAGATTTTATGCTTGAACGGGCTGGTCTTAGTGAAAAAGATGTACAAATCGTAGAGATGAGCCCTCCTGAAATGCCATCTGCTTTGGCGGTAGGTCAAATTGCAGGCTATAGTGTAGCAGAACCTTTTGGTTCTCTCGCATTGGAAATGGGGATAGGTAAGGTCTTTGAAGACCCTGACCACCTCTGGCACGACAATATTTGCTGTGCCCTCGTGTTTAATGGAAAATTTGTGGATGAACACCACGATATAGCGAAAGCTTTCACCAAGGCCTATCTTGATGCAGGTAAATACCTAGATGAGCATCCAGAGGCACAAAAAGAGATTTCCTTAAAATATATGAAGTTTAAGGATCCTGTTATCGAACGTTCTTTACAAGTGATTGGGTTTGGAGATTTAGCCCTTACAGAGGACCGTTATAATGCGCTCGTGCATCATATGACACATATTGATTTAATCAAAAACGTGCCGACCTATTCCGAGTTTGTAGACCAATCATTGTTACCATAGGAGGGGACCATGAAGAAATATACATATGTGCCGGGCGCATTTATTGCAGTCTGGCTGATTTGGGAATTAATCGTTCGCCTCGGCGGATTTAACGAAGCCTTATTTCCAACGCCATATAAGGTGTTGCTCGGCTTTGGAGAACTCATCGGAGACGGTGTTCTCTTTAAGGATATTGGAGACAGTTTAGTACGCTTCTTCATCGGTTACATCATTTCCGTTGTAGCCGGCGTCTTCTTGGGCCTCATCTTGGGTTGGTATAAGGGGATTTGGAACTACATCAACCCTATCGTCCAAGTGATTCGACCAATTTCTCCAGTGGCTTGGTTGCCATTTATCGTTCTATTCTTTGGCATCGGTCAAGCACCAGCTATTGTTATCATCTTTATTGCAGCGTTCTTTCCTGTACTATTATCTACAGTATCCGCTATCCAAAATATCGATCCTGTATATATTAAGGTAGCGCACAACTTTGGTATTAAACAGCCAGAACTATTATTTAAAATCGTATTACCTGCCGTATTCCCAGGCATTGCATCGGGACTTCACATCGCTCTCGGTACGGCGTGGATCTTCCTTGTAACAGGGGAAATGGTAGGCTCCCAAACAGGCCTTGGCTTCCTCATCATCGATATGAGAAATAATTTGCGTAACGATCTCTTGATGGTAGCCATCTTGACCATCGGTTTCGTTGGGCTTTTACTCGATTGGGGCGTGTCCCTCATCGAAAAATGGATTTACAAACGTTGGGGTATTGAGAAATAGGAGGTGGCCTCATGGGTTACATTTCGGTGCGCAATGCACACAAGGAATTTATGAAAGATGGGGAACCACTCACCATTCTTGAAGATATTAACTTAGACATTGAAAAGGGCGAGTTTATTTGCCTCTTAGGTCCTTCTGGTTCCGGTAAAAGTACATTATTAAATGCAATGGCGGGCTTTGAGCTTGTTACATCTGGTTCTATTACTATCGACGGCGAAGAGGTGAAAGCACCTCAACTCAGATACGTAACGGTATTTCAAAACTATGGCTTGTTGCCATGGCGTACGGTAGAAAGTAATATTGAACTAGGCCTTGAAAGTAAAAAGGTACCCAAAGAGGAACGCCCTACTATTATCGATAAATACGTTAAGATGGTAGGCCTCGATCATGCTCGCAATCGCTACCCTGCAGAATTATCTGGGGGGATGCAACAACGTGTATCCATTGCCCGTGCACTAGCTGTAGATCCGGATATTATCTTCATGGACGAACCGCTAGGTGCCCTCGATGCATTAACACGTATCAACTTACAAGACGAAATCTCTCGCATCTGTCGCGAAGAAGGTAAAACTGTGGTATTCGTTACCCACGATATTGAAGAGGCCGTAGTTTTAGCAGACCGCGTTGTAGTACTAGCGGCAAATCCAGGACGTGTACAAACTATCATCCCTGTAAATATCATCGATAGAACGGACCGCACATCGGCATCCTTTGTTAATATTCGAAACCATATCTTTGAACAATTCCAATTGGCAAAAGAAGACAAAATCGAGTTCTATATTTAGTTGTATATGTTCCAAAAGAAGTACCCAAGAATTTCTATGCTTGGGTATTTTTATATTTCTTATGCAATTCGTGTCATTATCATGTATAGTAGATATATATTATTTATTACCTATAAAATTTAAATTGGAGGCTGTATGTCTTTATTTGAGTTAGAGAAGACCTTGTCTTTTGATGAATATATAGCAACCTTTGATGCGGAGCGTGTGGCGAAGGTGCACGATTTTGTAGATTGGCTCGCTCAGTATCAAGGTGGTCTCGTCCATAATCCTTGGGGTGAGGTAAATTCTGATTTAGAGATTGTTACAGATGGTTTTGATGCGGCCCAAGTGCGTCGAGATAATTTGGTAGCCTATTTATTACCGCGCTTAGGTCGAGCTAAGGTATTTGTAGTGGCTGAGGCAGTAGGATATCAAGGCGGACGTTTTAGTGGCATTGCTATTACTTGTGAAAGAATGCTATTAGATAAGCACAAAACCATTCGTGCGAAGGATGTAACGCCGATTCGGTTGGAACGCACTAGTTCGCCTACTAGCTCTTTATTAAAAGGAACACAGCAGAAGGACGGTTTTAACGAACCAACCGATACGGTGGTGTGGAGTGCTATCGTTGAAAAGGGGATAGATCCATATGATACGTTGTTGTGGAATATATTCCCCTTCCATCCTCATAAGGATGGAAATCCATTGACGAACCGTACGCCTACGGATAAAGAGCAACAATTAGGTTGGGAATACACAAAACGCTTGTTAGATTTACAAATAGAATTAGGTGGCGTAGAACCTCTTGTGCTCGCAGTAGGCCAAAAGTCTGCAGATACAATGGGAAATTTTGGATTGTCTGCTATTGTGTTGCGTCATCCTGCAAACGGCGGTGCCAATTTATATCGTCAGGGCTTTGCGGAGGCTATAGATACATACTTAAAATAGTTAACAACGAGAGTTTTAATTGTTGTGCTTGTAAGTATAGTATGTATATTTGGATTTTCTTTACGAACTATGGGAACGGAAAATGAAGTGTTCCCTTCAGGGTGGTTTACAAATGCCATTGTTGGCGAAGGCATGGTAGAGTCTAAACCGATTTAATCAATACAAGATTAATAGCATAGCGTTAACATAGGGGGCCTCTTTTGTTAACGCTATTTTTATGTTACAATAATAATAACGTATGAAAGCAAGGCTTTCATCAGAACGATCGGATTATAATGAACATTAAACGGTAACGAAGAGAACGTAACGTCGCGGCTGACGCGTTTAATGGTACACTATACTCATTTGCACGAGGCGAATGGATAAAAGGACTTGAACGGTAACAATTGAGTTGCGCTATTTTTGCGCCCATTTGAGAGACGCTGCTGGATAGCGCCTTTTTCGTTTGTCCGTTCCTCTGTAAAGATCAAATTTTAATGATAGGTGAAAATATATGTTAAACAAATTAATGAACAAAATTTTAGGAGGAACTGTGAATACAACAGATAATCAACATACTGCACAAGTGACTGCAGTAGAGACGGCTCCGTCTGCTCAAGGTGAGCAAAAAACAACGCGCCGTCGTACCAACACACGTCGATCTGTGGAAGAACACCGCAATACAGAAGGTCGTCGCACTGGTGAACGCCGTCATACAGGCGAAACTAGTCAAAATGGCGAAGGACGCCAACGACGTACGACACATACAAGAACGAACACACGTCGTCAACGTCCAACAGCAGAGCAAGGCGAACAACAAGGTACAGAACGTAAACCTCGCCAACCTCGTCAAACCCGTACAACTCGAAGCGGTGAAAATACACATCGTACTGAACGAAATGGCGAGAATACTCGTAATATAAGAAATACACGTAATACGCGTACACGTAATATGAATGATAATAATCGTAATGAAAATACTAACAACCGTCGTACGCGCACTAACAATCGGCCGATGACTCGCAACCAAGAGGTTCAATCCGATTTAATTGGTCGTCAACCATCGGGCTCCAATAAGGGTAAATTTCAAATTATCCCTCTTGGTGGCCTTGGTGAAATCGGTAAAAATATGACCATTTTTCAATACGAGGATGAAATCATCGTTCTTGATGCAGGTCTTGCGTTCCCTAGTGAAGATATGCTTGGCGTAGATATCGTTATTCCTGATATGAGCTATATCATTGAGAATAAGGACCGCGTGAAAGCAGTCGTTATTACCCATGGTCACGAGGACCATATCGGTTCCTTAGCGTACCTTATGAAGGAAATTAACTGCCCTGTATATGCTACAAATCTTGTTTGTGGCTTGATTGAAGGTAAGTTTAAAGAGCATAAAGTATCTCCAAAATGTCTTCGCACGATTGCAGCAGGCGATGAAGTGCAAATCGGTCAAGTGAAGGTTGGTTTTATTCAAACTAATCACTCCATTCCTGACTCCGTTGCGGTGTACTTCGATACACCTATCGGTACTGTACTTCATACAGGGGATTTTAAAATCGACCAAACACCAGTTGATGGCAAATTGATGGATATTCATAAATTTGCAGAACTTGGCAACAAGGGCGTACTAGCATTGATGTCCGATTCTACAAATGTAGAAAAACCTGGTTTTACTGGTTCTGAAAGCTCCGTTGGACCTGCTATTAAACAAGCTGTAGGTGCTGCAAAAGGCCGCGTTGTATTGGCTACATTCGCATCTAACGTATCTCGTATCCAACAAGCAATCGATGCGGCGGTTATGTTCAACCGTAAGGTTGTCGTTATGGGTCGCAGCATGGTAAATGTTACAGAAATCGCACAAGAACGCGGTTATTTGAATATTCCACCAAATACGATTATCGACGTAGATGTAATGCACAACTATACAGATGACCAAATCATGATTTTAACAACTGGTTCTCAAGGTGAACCGATGGCGGGCTTATCCCGTATGGCTACAAGCAACCACCGCACTGTAGAATTGGCACCAAATGATACTGTTATTATCTCTGCTACACCAATTCCAGGCAATGAAGGTGCTGTTGGTAGAACTATCGATAACTTACTTCGTCTAGGTTGCCATGTTGTATATGGTAAAGATCGTGGCATCCACGTATCTGGTCATGCGAGCCAAGAAGAGCTTAAAACAATGCTCAACCTTGTGCGTCCAGAATACTTTATCCCGGTTCATGGTGAGTACCGTATGTTACGTCGTCATGGTGAACTTGGTGTGGCTATGGGCGTAGACCCTAAGAAGGTCCTCATCGGTGATAATGGTCAAATCTTTGAATTTGATAAAGACGGTGGCCGTAAAGGTGGCCGTGTACAAGCGGGTGCTATCTTCGTTGATGGTCTTGGTGTTGGCGATGTTGGTAATATCGTTATTCGCGATCGTCAACAATTGGCACAAGAAGGCATGGTTATCGTTGTTATGGCCATGGATACTGCTTCCGGTACCATCATTGCAGGCCCAGATCTTGTATCTCGTGGCTTCGTATATGTACGTGATGCAGAAGAACTTATGCTTGAAGCAGAACGTCGCGTTCATCAAGTATTAGATGATTGTGAAGCACAACGTATCAAGGACTGGACTACAATTAAACAAAACGTGCGCGATGCATTGGGTAAATTCTTCTATGACAAAACACGTCGTAGACCTATGATTTTACCAATCATCCAAGACGTACACTAAATAAAATATCCCTCTCAAGCAGAATGCCGTGATTACATGGCGAACAGTCTTGAGGGGGATATCTTTATTATTTTGAGACACCATAAGTAGCGTAGTTGCTGTAGTTATCTACTATATAGGGTATTTGAAGTTACTCCATTAAACTGCTATAATTAAAAGATAACTGGTATCCTTTTAGTGTTGAATGGAGTATTATGAAACAAACAAATACAAGAGCTATGGTGGAAACGGCGTTTTTAGCGGCCATCGTAGTTGCATTAACCGTTATAGGCGCTAGTCTTCCTGTTTTATCTTTGTTGGCTACTATCGTAGCTCCTGCGGCGATTGCTACAGTAGGTATCAGGAGGGGCGTTCGTTATAGTTGCTCAGCAGCTGTAGTAGCCTTTGTTATTGTTTCCATTTTATTGGGACCATTGACCGCTGTAGGAACAATCCTGATGTATGCAGTACCAAGCATTTTTATTGGACTCGGTTTTCGTAAACGTTGGTCCCCTTTAAAATTGATCTTGGTGCCTACACTAGCATTAGCGGTGACTACTATTATTACTCTCTTAGCATCAATGTCGATGATGTCCGTTGATTTACAGACATCCATTCAAAATATTGGTGATGAAGTACAAAATACATTTATAGACACAGTGAAACAACAATCGCTGCCACCAGAACAGACAGAGCTTTATATACAACAAATACAAGCGAGCTTAGTACAGATTAAAAGGATGCTTATCACTTATGCGTTTTGTGCGTTTGCTGTTACGTCCTATATCTTGGCACGGTTTACAGCATATATTGCAAAACGTACTAATAATCCTGTACAACCATTGCCTGCCATTTCATCCTGGCAAATACCTGTTTGGGCGGCTGGTGTATTGGCTATAGGTCTTATTATTATTTATGGCTCATCCTTTGTTGGTATCAATAATGAGCTGCTTACAACTGTTGGGATGAACATTGCTTTATTTGGCGCCTTTGCTTGTGGCCTTAACGGTATCGCTTCTTTGCTTGGCGTTTTAGAAGGTTATGGTGTATCAAGGGTATTAAAAATTGTTATTATAGCTCTTTTATATGTCATGATGCCAATATCTCTAGTAACGTTTGGTGTTATGGATATGTTTTTAGATTTACGATCTCGTTTCAATCAACGAGGTTATTAATAGAAAGGAGGTTGCTATGAAATCCTTTCAACGAAGATGGGAAGCAATGGAATGGACCTTTATTGGTGTCATCGTTCTATTAATCTTAATCATCGCTTATTTAAATTGGCTATTAGCCATATTATCACTTATCGTGGTGGTTGCTGTATACTTGATTAATTACAATACCATCCACAATCGTCGTCGCTTAGCACGCGAACAATTTGGTGCTATGATGAAGAATGTGACGCAGGCGGCTAACTTTGCATTACAAAACTTACCGACCGCTATTGTACTTGTCAATAAGCAAGGTACATTGGTATGGAATAATAGTGTATTTGCCGATTGGGTTCCGGTGGACTGGAATAAATTGCAAAAAATGTCCGCTTTGATTCCTGGATTTAGAATTGATAAGATTTGGGGCAAATCGGGGTTCTTGAAAGAGCAATACGGGGATCGCTATTTCCAAGTGGTGTACAAGTTCATCGACCCTCGCGATACAAGACCTGATGCAGATCCTAATGATGAATTAACGGAACATGCGGTTATGGCCTTGTATTTTAAGGATATTACAGCCATTGAAAAGGAACGTATTAAGGCGCAAGAAGAACAGCCTGTATGGGGCATGATTCAAATCGATAATATCGAAGAATTGACGAAGGGCCTCAGCGATAGAGAATATACAAATCTATGGGCGGAAATCAATAATATCGTCGTTGATGAAATTGATAAACACGAAGGTTTCATTCGGAACTTCCAAGATGATATGTACACATTTGCTATTTCTCGGGGCGCTTTGCAAGACATGGAAAACAACGGCTTTAGTGTGCTTGAACGTATCCGTAAATTGCCTTCTCCTCGTCAAGTGCCTGCTACGATTAGTATCGGGATTGGCGAAAATGCAGGCTCTGTTAAGGATGTGTCCGAACGTGCTCGCGCAGCCCTCGATATTGCCTTAGGGCGCGGTGGTGATCAGGTTTGCATTATGGATGGTGAAAGCACCCGCTTCTTCGGCGGCAATACAGCAGGTATTGAAAAGAACACGCGCGTTCGTGCTCGTGTGGTTAGTCAAGCCATTCATGAATTGATGAATGATTCTGATAAAATCCTTGTTATGGGTCATCAACGTGAGGACTATGATGCATTAGGCGGTGCTATTGGCGTCGTATCAATTGCACGTACTCTTGGTAAAGAGGTGCGATTAGTACTTTCAAAAGAAACAAATGCCATTGATAAAATGGTACATGTTCTTGTGGAAGACGAATTTTGGAAAACTCATATCTTAACGCCTGCAGAAGCAAAATTGTGGGCTGATGCGAATACATTGGCCATCGTTTGTGACACGCATAGAACACCGATGGTAGCAGCGCCAGAGGCTCTTGAAGTATCTGAGCGACGCATTGTCATCGATCATCATCGTCGAGCAGCAGATTTTATTGAAAATCCATTGCTTACGTATTTAGAACCAGCTGCATCATCTACGAGTGAGCTCGTAACAGAACTTGTACAATATGCAGGAGTTCCTGTGAAACTTTCAAAAGCGGAATCCACAGGCATTTACGCAGGCATCGTTCTAGATACGAAGAACTTCGTTCAACAAACGGGGGCACGTACCTTTGAGGCGGCAGCGTTCTTGCGCCGTGCAGGGGCGGATATTGAAAAGGTTAAACAATTATTTATTGAAACCTTCGATTCTATCCAATTGCGTGCTAAAATGGTATTTGAAGCCAGTCGTACTGAAGGGATTGCTATTTCTGTAGCACCTGAAGGTTTGAAGGATATGATGGCATTGGCTGCACAAAGTGCGGATATGCTCATCAGTAATGAAGATATTGAAGCAGCCTTTGTACTTTATCCCCTCAATGACGGTGGCATTGGCGTTAGCGCTCGATCCAAAGGCAAGGTAAATGTACAGGTTGTAATGGAATCCTTAGGTGGTGGTGGTCACAGAACAGTGGCTGGTGCCCAACTACAAGGTATGACGATAGAGGAAGGGAAGGCGGCTATTCTAGATAAAGCGCTAGAAGCCCTTCATTCCGCTGAAAAAGAGGAGGCATAATAATGAAAGTAGTATTGTTAGAAGATGTAAAAAAAGTTGGTAAAAAAGGCGAAATCGTTGAAGTAAGTGACGCATATGGTCGTAATGTATTGATTAAAAAAGGTCTTGGTCTTGAAGGTACAGCTACGAATGTAAACAATGCACGTCAAAAACAAGAATCCATTGCACATAACAAAGCAGTAGCAAATGATGAAGCTAAAATCTTAGCAGCTCAATTGACTAAGGTTGAAGTTACTGTTAAGGTTCGCATGGGTGAAGAAGGCCGCGTATTCGGTTCTGTTACTGCTAAAGATATTTCCGATGCAGCGAAAGCTCAATACAAGGTAGATATCGACAAAAAGAAAATCGAAATTAAAGAACCGTTGAAAACATTAGGTGTTCATGATGTAGTGGTTCGTGTACATCCAGAAATTACGAGCACTATCAAGGTTAACGTAGTCGCTGAATAATTTTCGAATCACCATGCTCACAGAGTGTGGTGATTCTTTTTGTGCATAGAAGAGGCGTGACGCACGCTTTCATAGGGAAGATATTCATATTCTAGTTAAGGGGAGAAGGACATGGACGTACGCATACCACCGCATAATGAGGACGCGGAAAAGGCCGTATTAGGGGCGTTGTTAACCGATGGCTCATCATCTGGCGAAGCCGTTGATCTGGTAACAAGTATCGTAGATCGTAATGATTTTTATCGTGATACGCATCGAATCATTTATGATGCTATTTTAAATCTTGTAAAAAGCAACAAGACGGTAGATTTTATTACGTTAAGTGAAGAACTAGAACGACGTAAAAAATTGGATACCGTAGGTGGCATTGCTTATATTACATCTCTTGCGAATGAAGCGACAGGCTATAATATTGAAGAGCATGCGCGCATTATTGTAGAAAAAGCGCAAATGCGCCGTCTCATAGATGCAGGTAATAAGATTGTCGGTATGACTTATGCTGGCGAGGATGAGCCATCCGTCATTATGAATAAGGCGGAACAACTCGTTCTTGATGTAGGCGGTCAAACACAATCAGAATCGACATTTTCTCCCATTGGTGATGTAGTTCTTACGAATATTGATAGACTTAGTAAACTGCAACAACATAAGGGTTCTATTACAGGTGTACCAACTGGATTTAGAGATTTAGACTTCATGTTGAATGGTTTACAACGATCAGATCTTATTCTCGTAGCGGCTCGTCCGGCGATGGGTAAGACGGCTTTCACATTGAACATTGCTCAAAATGTAGCGATGGGGATTAAGCGGACTGTAGCATTCTTCTCCCTAGAAATGTCCAAGGAACAGTTGGTAGGACGTATTTTGTCCTCCGTGGCCGGTATTGAATCAGACAAGTTGCGCAAGGCTGACATGGACCCTAATGATTGGGGGAAGGTGATGGCTGCAGCGGATGAGATGAGCCAAGCTAACCTGTTCATCGATGATACGCCAGGCCTTACGGTGCAGGATATGCGCGCTAAGTTGCGCCGCCTCAAGGTAGAACATGGCCTTGATCTTGTCATTGTCGATTATATTCAGCTTATGCAGGGACGTAGCTCCGGTAAGGGCAGCGAAAATCGACAACAAGAGGTATCTGAAATCTCTCGTAATCTAAAACTGATTGCTCGTGAATTTAATGTGCCTGTTATTGCTTTGTCTCAGTTGTCTCGTAGTGTTGAAAGCCGCCCAGACAAGCGTCCGGTATTATCTGACCTTCGTGAATCTGGTTCCCTTGAACAAGATGCGGATATCGTTATCTTCTTGTATCGCGATAAATATTACGATGAAAACTCTGAAATGGGTGATAAGGCAGAGGTTCTTATCCGTAAACACCGTAATGGTGCAGTGGGTAGTGTAAAACTTCTATTTATTGGCGAGTTAACACGATTCTTAGATACGGTAGACGAAAATCGGGTTGGACCGGAACAATAAATGTAATCTGTCGTTGTGTTATATACTTAGAATTAAAAAATTCAAAGCACAAAGGTATCTATTATTAGAAATATGTCTAATGATAGATACCTTTTTTTATAGTTAAAATTATCCACATAATAACAAACATACGTTTGAAAATATTGAGTATTTTTGTTATACTAATGATAGAAATTATGGAAATACTAATTTTTGTAAAAGTCGATACATTAGCGTTTTAAGGAGGTGTTGGTATGGGGTCAGCTGATACAGATCGGATGTATATGTGTATTGATTTAAAGAGCTTTTACGCATCTGTAGAATGTGCCGATTTGGGTGTGGATCCCTTTACAACACCGTTAGTGGTGTCCGACAATTCGCGTGGCAATGGGGCGATTACATTGGCCATCTCTCCAGCGCTTAAAAAGCTAGGCGTTAAAAATCGGTCTCGCTTATTTCAAATTCCTTCACATATTGAATACATCACGGTAAAGCCTCATATGAAACGGTATATGCAGGCGTCGGCGCAGATTTATGGGACGCTACTAAATTACATATCCCCTGAGGATATTCATGTGTATTCTATTGATGAATACTTTATAGACATCACGCCATATACGAATTTGTACAAGAAAATGCCTCGTCAGTTGGCTCAACTCCTGCTTGATGCGGTGCTCGAGGCTACTCATATTTACGCTACTGTTGGCATTGGGACTAACTTATTCCTCGCTAAAATTGCCCTCGATATACTGGCCAAGCATGCGCCGGATTTTATAGGGTATCTTGATGAAAACCTTTTTAAAGAGCAAATTTGGCATCATCAGCCGATTACAGATATTTGGCAAATCGGCAGCGGTATCGCCAATCGTTTGCGTAAATTTGGCGCCTTTGATTTGTATGGCATCACCCAAGTACCGGAACATAAATTGTATAAGGAATTTGGTGTGAATGCAGAGCTGTTAATCGATCATGCGTGGGGCCGTGAAAGCTGTACCATTGCCGATATTCACGCCTATAGACCGTCTAAACATTCCCTTTCACAAAGCCAAATTCTATTGCGCAATTATACGGCTGATGAGGCGCGATTGCCCATGCGTGAAATGGTAGAGTCCTTAGTCCTTGAACTGCTACAGATTAAGGCGGTTACAAAATGTATTCATGTTCATATTGGCTATGCGGCAGAGGATCTAAAGTCCACTGGTGGATCTAGGACCTTAGCGCATTATACGGACTCATTTCAAGAGTTATGTCCAGCTGTACTAGCCTTGTTTGATAAAAATAAACGGCCTCATGAGTTGATACGACGCATTGCCGTTAGCTTTGAAGATTTAGTTAATAAGGCCGCTGTACCGACTGAAATGGACCTGTTTAGTAATGCATTAACGGATATAGCAGAGCAAGAGGAACATATACAGAAAACCATGCTGAATATTAAAGGACGTTTTGGTAAAAATGCTATCCTTCGTGCATCTAGCTTGCAAGAAGAAGGGACCATGCAGTTTAGAAATACATTGGTAGGCGGTCATAATGGAGAGTAGATTTTACAATAGGAATTGATGTATTGCGTGAGGGAAGGTATACATTCATGAAACATCGGATGTCGCGCTTGCAACGGGCTAAACAATTTATGCCTTTTGCGGCGTTAAAGGGGTTTGAAACATTGCTGGCAGCCGTAGCACGGCCTAAGGAGGTTCGTGTAGAGTTATCTGAGGACCAACTAGAGGAACTAAATCGTACAATCCAATCATTGACAGACGGGAATTTTGTGCGAGTCCTATATTACAACGGTCATTGTTATACGGAACTAGTGGGTGCTATAGAGCTGATAAACAAGACGGCTCATACTATGTCTATAGAGGGGATTGTCATTACCTTTAAAGATATAAAAGAAATCAATCTTTATGAATGAAAATAGTAAATACTATAATGTAAGAATATAGAATTAGCCCATGCGTATAGGTGATACGTATGGGCTGTTTTACATCTTATTAATTTTGATAATTTTTCTTGACATATAGTATAGATTCTATTAAAATAACATATGAACGAACATTCATATGTTGCTTTAATTCATATAGGATGAAAGCTTTCTGTGCTTTCAAATATAGATAAAGGAGATATCATGGAAGAAACATTACTTCTAAAGAATTTAAACTGTCCGAACTGTGGAGCGAAAATCGAAGATCGTATCCGTAAAATGGATGTGGTAGAAACAGCTAACTTTACACTTGCTACCCATCAATTAAAATTAACTGGGTCTTGGGAGGACCGTGAGGCTCTTAAGCGTGACATTCAAGATATCTGTGATGCTATCGAAGAGGGCGTAACAGTAGCTGATTACGAACGTAAATCTAAAGCGGCTGTGGATGATGGCCGTGAAAACAATCAGGACAATGACTCTGTAACAATTGTAGTTATCGTAGTAGGTCTATTATTTATGATCTATGATGCATTGACTTCCTTTGTTCCATCCATCGGATTGCCAGAATCTATTGAAACTCCGATTTACTACGTTGCTTATGTACTCCTTGCATTTCCTGTATTGCGTACAGCCGCGCGTAATATCTTAAAGGGTGAAATATTTGATGAAAACTTCTTGATGTCCATCGCTACATTAGGTGCCATCGCTATCGATGCATTGCCTGAAGCGGTTGGTGTTATTTTATTCTACCGTATCGGTGAATTCTTTGAAGAAAAAGCAACAGATCGTAGCCGTACAGAAATCATGAATGCTGTAGATATGCGTCCTCAAGAGGTGCGCGTTGTAGATACATGCGGCGGTGGCGAAATTGTAGTTATGTCCCCTGAAAAGGTTGAGGTGGGCTGGACTATTGAAGTTCGTCCTGGCGATTTGATTCCTCTAGACGGTACGATTCTTGAAGGTGAAACTCGCGTCAATACGGCTCCTGTAACCGGCGAACCAGTACCTGTTCGCGCAGAACCAGGTACACAATTGATGTCTGGCTGTATCAATGAAACTGGCCGTATTACGATGCGCGTCGATAAGGTTCTAGAAGAATCCATGGTTACTAAAATTCTTGATGCTGTTGAAAATGCGGCTGCATCGAAACCTAAAATCGATAAATTCATTACGCGCTTTGCTCGTGTATACACTCCAATCGTAGTAGCCCTTGCCCTTGCTGTTGCGATTATTCCATCCCTCATTACTGGCGAATGGCATAGATGGATTTATACAGCCTTAACATTCCTTGTTATTTCTTGTCCATGTGCATTGGTGCTAAGCGTGCCACTTGCATTCTTCTCCGGTATTGGTAACGCATCCAAACATGGCATCTTGCTTAAAGGTGGTCGTGTTATCGAAGCATTGGCTAATGTGAAAGCAGTAGCTCTTGATAAAACAGGTACTATTACATCTGGTGAGTTCAAAGTTCACAACGTAGAAACTGTAGGCTCCCATGTAAGTTCTGGTCAATTATTATCCATGGCGGCAGCTATCGAAGCTGTATCTACACATCCAATTGCAACAAGCATTGTTTCTGAAGCAAAAGATCAAGGCCTTACAGTGGAACCTTCCGATTTCGTTCAGGAATTAGCTGGCGAAGGCATGGTAGGTATGGCAGATGGTCAACAAGTACTTGTTGGTAACCGTCGCCTTATGGAACGCTATGATGTACAAGGCTATCCAACAGAACCTGCTGAATACGGTACAGAAGTTCTTGTAGCCGAAGGTAATACATACCTTGGCCGTATTATCATCGCCGATGAAGCTCGTCCAGATTCTGCTGAAGCGATTGCTGATCTTAATCGTCAAGATATTAAAACTGTTATGCTTACTGGTGATGCTGAAGCAAGCGCTAACTATATCGCCAAAGAAACGGGTGTAAGCGCAGTACGTGCCCAACTATTGCCTCAAGATAAATTGTCCGTTGTTCAAGATATTCGCTCTGAATATGGGCCCACTATGTTCGTAGGCGATGGCATCAATGATGCGCCAGTTCTTGCTGGTGCTGACGTAGGTGGTGCGATGGGTAGCGGCGCTGATGCGGCTATCGAAGCAGCCGACGTAGTGTTCATGCGTCCATCTTTGACCGCTATTGCACATATTCTTGATTTGTCCAAATCAACATTGCGCGTGGCTTGGCAAAACGTTGTATTCGCCATTGCTGTTAAAATCCTTATCATGTTGCTTGGCATCTTAGGCTATGCATCCATGTGGTGGGCTGTATTTGGCGATACAGGTGTATCCATCCTTTGTATCTTAAATTCTGTCCGCATCTTGAGTAGAAAATAATACTGATAGATAATAAACTGCTCCTACATTGTATTAGGCAATGAGGAGCAGTTTTTCTATGTAAAACTTTCACAAGAGAATTGAATAGTACACCTAAATAGTATATAATTTTAAAGATGAGATACAGTATTTTCGCTCGGAAGGAGGGATAACATGATTACGGTGTACAAGCACATAGAAGAAGAATTAGTAGCCGATTACACGGTATCAGATGCCACAAAAGGTTCATGGGTAAATTTGGTGAACCCAGACCCCGATGAGTTATCCCTTATCAATATCCTGACGGAAATTCCTACAGACGTATTAAAGACCGCTCTCGATATGGAAGAACGTTCTCACGTGGAGTTAGAGGACAATTATATCTTTGTTGTTATCAACATTCCTGTTGTTCGCGGCAATGATATGTACGATACGGTGCCACTTGGTATCTTTTTGACGCCAGATTTCTTTATTACCATCTGTTTAGAAGAATCTGAAGTGCTCTATCCATTTATTTCCAATCAGATTTCTACGTTCTATACGTATAAAAAGACCCGTTTCTTGTTCCAAATTTTGTATCGCACGGCGACCATGTTCTTGCGTTACTTGCAACAAATCAACCGTCGTACCGACGATATCGAAGTCCAATTGCGTCATACTACAAAGAACAAGGACTTCTTTCAATTGTTGGAATTACAGAAATCCATGACATACTTTACGTCCGCTTTGCGTACGAATGGTACCGTTATGGAGCGTTTATTGCGCTTGCGTGGTCACAGTTCCTATAAACACCTTCTCAAGATGTATGAGGAAGATGAGGATCTATTAGAGGACGTTATCATCGAGAATAAACAGGCCATAGAAATGGTTGAAATGTATTCTAATATCTTGATGAACATGATGAACGCCTTTACATCCATCATTTCAAACAACCTTAATATGGTTATGAAAATGTTGGCAGCCTTGACGATTACCTTGGCCGTACCGACCATTATCTTTAGCTTGTGGGGGACCAACGTGCCATTGCCGTTTCAAAACGATGAAAATGGATTCTTCGAGGTGGTAGGCATCTCCGTAGCCTGTTCCATCGTGGCCATCATTGGCATGTGGAAAAAAGATCTTTTCTAAGATACTAATTATAATAGATATACTGAAAGCTGGCTTTAGGCCAGCTTTTTTGTCTCTAGTATAAGTAGTTCTACATGGGAGATATCTGAGGTTACCTCTATTCAATTGTTGCACACTTCAATATAAATCTGCTATAATATACCATTATGGAGAGGTGTCCGAGTGGTTTAAGGAGCTGGTCTTGAAAACCAGTGACTCCGCAAGGGGCCGTGGGTTCGAATCCCACCCTCTCCGCCATTCAATTTTATGAATCTTTAGAGATCAGTTGGGCCATTTGTTGCCTGTTGCTCGTTTCTTTTGATATATTACTATACTTGGTAAGGCAATTGGAGCCCGTGCCTTGTATAGTACTATAGAGAACCTTTTATCGTTTTGGTAAAGGGTTCTTTTTTTAGTTTGAAAAACTCTTTCTATTTATAGTATGATAGCCCTATATGTTATTTTTCTATAGAAAGGAGCTCGTATGAGTAGAATTGGTTTCTCGCGAACTCAGATTTTAATTCTCGTCAGCGTTTGGCTAACGTTTTTGATTAGCTTTGTTATGCGTCTATCTTGGGCGTCGTTGATGCCGATTGTCAATGAAGCATTGAATTTTACACCACAAATGGGGACGACCTATTTATCCGCCTTTTACATGGGCTATGCCATTATGGTATTACCGGGTGGTATCTTAGCGGATAGAATCGGTTATCGATATACTATATTGGTTAGTTTACTTGCTATGGCAGTCATCACCGCATTGATGAGTACCATTGATAATTATACCTATGGATGGGTGTTGCGTTTCTTATTGGGTATCGTATCCGGTCCTATACAGGCCTCTTGCTTGAGTGCCATTGGGGACTACTTTGATCCTAATCAACGTGGCGCAGCTGTTGGTATTTTTATGTCTTGTACATCGCTTGGGGTGGCGACTGTAAATTTATATGCCCCTTATGTAGCAACGAATTATGGTTGGCAAAATGCATTCCTCTTAACTGCTTTGTTGCCAGTTCTTATCTTTATACTTAGCTACTTTACAGTTCGTAAGCCAAGTGCTGAAATCTTAGCTAAACGTGAAGCAGAGGCCCATGTCGAAGCAGTTCCTGTAGGGGAAAAGCCATCCATAAAAGAAAATTTGTTTCACGTGTTAAAAAATCGCAATATTCGTTGCCTTGCGTTTGCCGGCTTTTTCGCTACCGGTGCTACATGGGCGGTGGCTCAATGGTCAAACTTGTACATGGTAAAACAACTAGGTGTTAACGCCATCTATGCAGGTCATGTTATGTCCGCTTTTGGCTTGGCTGCACTTATTGCAAAGCCAACCATCGGTATTCTATCCGATATTTTGCCGATTAAGAAAAATCATTTAACAGCACTCGTTATGTTCTTATTTGGACCGGCTTTAATACTCTTTGCAAGCACCACAAACCCAGATATGCTCTTTATTACAGGTCCAATTCTTGGTATTGGTGCATTCATGCACAGTGCGTTGACGAATGCTCTCGTTGTACAATCAGCAGAACCTCACTTGCGAGGTACTACGGCAGGCTTTGTAAACTTATTTAATCAAATCGGCGTTATGTTGGCGCCTATGATTTTAGGTAGTATGCTAACTGCAACTGGTAGCTATAAATCTGCATTGATGACCCTTGCTATTGCACCAGTTATCGGTGCCGTTGCCTTGTTCTTTGTAAGACTAAAAAAATAAATTTCCCAATGCGTTGTGATGGGCTATTTAGCGCCGCCACGTGTTGACCGTAATCCTTTGCTAACCGTTGCTGCGGTAATGTATCGCTAGAATAGGCTAGCTGATATTGAGTGGGCTTTTGCTCTATTTCATATTGTGATATGGCAAATCCTGATTGCGAGGTACATAATAGGGTTCACACGAGAGCTAAAAAATATTTCATTCTAATTCTCCTCTCCATGTGAAAAAAGTGTACCATGTTGTACTTAAGAATACATGAAGATGAGTAATATATTGTACTTTATACATATATACTTTACAAAGTAGATGAATTAATGTACAGGGAGGAATTTATGAATATAATATGTTTTGGAGATAGCATCACCCGTGGATATGATGTGAGAGAAGGTCTCGGTTGGATTGAATTATGTAGTGCCGCACTACCCGCATATCATATAGAAAATCACGGCATCGATGGACTATCTGTGCAAGGTTTAATCAATTATTTAGAATCCTGGTGTATCGACAAGTCCTATGAGGAGGATCGATATATATGCATTATGTGCGGTACAAATGATATTTTGCAAAACCGCGATAGTGATTATGTATATAACAAGCTCATTAAAGCCGCTACAATAGCCGGTGAAAAGGGGCATGTTATCATGGGCCTTGAAACACAAATCGATAGTGAAATGGATGGCCTTAATCATGTGGTAGTGGACGTAAACCGTCGTTTACAAGAATATGCCTTAGAACATGGTTTACAAACTATCGATTTTTATACCGTTCTTCATGAAGCCGATCAAATTGGTCAAATTGTATTTGCTGGAGAGGTTCATCCAAATGAGCGAGGCTATCGCTTGATGGCCTATAAGGCATTGGAAACATTTACACAATTATAGTAAAAAAGAGCACATTCCCGTAGGATGTGCTCTTTTCATTATAAGCGAACAATGTGGAAACTTCGCCCAATGTTACTTGGCCAGATTGTTGCATAGCGCGTAATTTAGATGCTGCTACGGATGTAGGTTGTGTCATATTAACAGTAACGCTTAAGGATGTGTTGTTTACGATGGCTTCTGTAATAACATTTGTTGTAAATACATTAGCGATGCCATTATACAGTTTTGATATTCCATGGTGTACAATAGTATATATATTTATATGTCGTATAAATTATCCGTGCTATATATTTTATTTTAGGGATGATGAAATATAAGCAGAATTACTAAATATAAGCATCGTTGTGGGAGGTAGTATGAGTATTACCATGTATTATGGTCGTGCTGGTTCCGGTAAGACCCGTGCCGTATATGAACGCATTCGGCAGGTTATCACCGAATGTCCAGGTGACCCTATTATTTTGCTCGTTCCAGAGCCAGCGACCTATCGCGTGGAACGGGAACTTGCGGAATTTATGCCTCAAGGAGGCTTTACGACGGTCCGCGTCGTTGGCTTTGGCCGATTGGCCTATCAGGTATATCAATCAATCGGTAATGTAAAGGCTCAGCAACAGAGCATATCTCAATTGGGTAGAACCATGTTACTAAGCCTTGTGATGAAGCGTAAAGGGGCTGAATTAGGCCTGTTATCGCAAGCCGCTAAACGGCCAGAGTTTTCATCTGTCTTGCAAGGATTATTTTCCGAATTTCGCTCATTTCGCATTGGACCTGATGAATTAGAATCTGGTGCACAGCGCGTATCAAATGGTGTATTACAGAAAAAATTACGGGAATTGGCACTATGCATGTCGGCCTACGAAGAGGAATTGCAGCTTCATGGGCAAATTGATGGGGACCCTATCATGGATCTTGTTCATGCATTGCCACAGTCTCCATTGATGGAAAACTGCCATGTCTTTGTCGATGGATTCCACTGGTTTACACCGGTTCATTTTGAGCTGTTATACATGCTCTTTGATCTTGCTGTAGAATCGGTAATCACCGTCGATTTACCAGCTGATCCTAAACGTATATTGGCTAATAAAGGTCATCATGGCATCTTTAATCGCTCCGTTGAAATCTTGGAAAATCTCCATAAGGAATATGGAACGAAATTGTCCTTTCAGTCCTTTACAGGACATAGAGGGACACCTGTATTGCAATCCTTGGAGGAAAACTTCTTTCATGGTAAGCGCAATACTACGGATGAACATATACCGCTTGTAAGCGCCTATAATCGGGAACGCGAGGCGGATTGGGTGGCTCGTGATATTCTTTCCTATATTGAAAGCAGTCCTAATGCACGTTACCGCGATGTGTGTATTATGCTTCGTGAATCCGAAACCTATGGCGATACGTTGGAAAAGGTATTTACTCGTTATGGGATACCTCATTTTGGAGATCGTCAACGACCTATGAACAATCATCCGCTCGGAGAATTGATGACGGATTTGCTCGGTATCGTTAAGCATAGCTATAGTCGTGATATTATGTTCCGTCTGTTGAAAACGGATTTAACACCTCTTACTCGTGAGATGGTGGATGAATTAGAAAACTACGTGCTCGAATTTGGCATTGATCATCTACAGTGGGAACGAGATAACTGGTCTTATATGCGCCGTATAACGGGGCTTTCAGACGAAGAACAACCGGACGCACCGAGACATGCGCGCGTGAATGCATCGAGACAGGCCATCATGGATATTTTGATACCTTGGTTTGATTTTTCTACGTCTAGCGACGCGCATACAGGGGCGGAATGGTGTAAACATATCTATAGAGTCCTCGAAGAATTACAAGTGCCTCAACGCCTCTATGAATGGTCCTTAGAGGCTGAACGAGATGGCGATTTAGAATCCAAGGCCAGTCACGAGCAAATGTACAATGCGGTCATCGGATTTCTTGATGAAATGATGGTCCTCACCGATACGGAAACATTGACGTTGGATGAAATGATAGCCCTCTTAGAAGAGGTCCTCGACAATGTTCATTACTCCATGATTCCTCCGTCCCTTGATCACGTAGCGATTACCACCATAGAACGGGCGTACAGCCAATCGTGGCCTCGGGTCTATGTGATGGGCCTTAATCAAGGTGTGTTCCCACAAAACATGGGCGATGAAGGTTTGATTAAGGATAGAGAACGGGAAGCATTGGCTGAGGCGGGTATCGTTCTTGCCGAAGGCGCTTTGCCGAAGGCGTTTAATGAAAATTTCCTCTTCTATTTAGCGATGACGCGGACCGAGCAGCATTTAACTATATCTTATGCAGGTTCCAATGATGAAGGGGAAGGACTTGAAAGTTCCCTCGTTATTAAACGGTTACAATCTCTCGGCTTCTGTACATCCCCTATAGAGGTTCCCTTCACCATTCAAGATGGTACTGAAGATAATTATTTATGGCGTCCATACCAAAGTCTATCCCTATTATCTGAACGTTGGGGCGCTTTGTTTAGTGGCGTACCAGTGTCACCATTATGGTGGGGCCTCTATAACTGGGCTCGCCATGATGGAGCTTACAGACCACGCTTGGAGGACGTGAGCCGTGGTATTCGCGACAATAATGATGTACCTGTTATTGCACCAGAGATAGTAACTGGTCTGTTCCTCAAACGGGGTTATATGTCTGGGTCGGTAACGCGTCTTGAAAAATATCGTCAATGTCCGTTTAAATTCTATGCTCAATATGGGTTGAAATTAGAGCATCGTAAGGTTCGTTCCTTTGGGGCCCCTGAAATTGGTACTTTTTTACATGCCAATTTGGAGCGGTTGGGAACGCAACTATTATCTGAGCATAAGCAATGGCGTGATTTGGATGAAACGGCGCAACAGGAATTATGTGCTCGCGTAGCAGCGGATATATTAGAAGAAAACCGTTATGATGAGGATGAAAAGACAGCCTATGATAAGGCCATTGAAGAGCGCGTTGTGAGAACGTTACAGAAAACGGTATCGCGCCTTGTCGATTGGTCTAGTCGGTCCTCCTTTGATACGATGTATTTGGAGCAGGACTTTGGACGTCCCAATGGATGGGACTCCATTAAGGTATCCCTTGGAGAGGACCGTTATTTACGTTTAGTAGGGCAAATTGACCGTATCGATGAATACAAACGCGATGGACATACGTATGGCATGGTTATCGATTATAAATCGGGGAGTACATCGGTTAATGCACAGGAAATTTACTATGGTCTAAAATTACAATTGATGACTTATCTGTTGGCATTAGAATCGGCTTATAAGAAACACCATGATCAACCGATGACACCGGCCGCTGTGGTGTATACGTATGTAAAAAATCCACGAACACCAGCGGGTGAGCCTGTGTCTTATGAAGAGGCCAAAGTCTTGGCGGATACAAATGGGGCCCTTAATAATAAAGGGTATTTTACAGATGATATCGACATGTTGGAAAAGATGGATAAAAATTTGCTCACTTATAAGAGCAAGGGCCCTTATGTGCCCGTTCGTATTACGGGAAAGGGAACCATTCATTCTGGGGATATGAAAATTGTTAAATCCTTCGGTGATTTTGATATCATGTGCCGCTATACGGAATCGATTATGGCGGATACCGGTTCTGCTATCGGCAAGGGCGAATTCCCCATTGCTCCGTATCAGTTGAACAAGACCATTCCTTGTTCCTACTGCGATTACAAGACCGTGTGTCGCTTTGATAATGAGCGCAATCAATACAATTATTTGAGTGCTCTAAATGAGGCGAACGCCCTTGAAAAAATGCGCGATGCCCTCAATGGTTCATCGAATCAGGCAGAGTCTGACGCTAGTTTTGGTGAAAGTTCTAATACCGATAGTTCTATGACAGGAGGTGACGACAATGGGCGTTAAATGGACACCGGAGCAGGAATCTGCCATCATGTCCCCGAAGGACAGTAATTTAGGGGCTCAAACCTTGCTTGTCGCCGCTGCCGCTGGTTCTGGTAAAACGGCAGTTCTCGTAGAACGCATTATTACGCGGTTAAAAGATATGGAGAATCCTTTATCCGTACAAGAACTGATGGTCGTTACCTTTACGAAGGCCGCCGCCGCTGAAATGAGTGCTCGTATTGGCGTCGCCTTAGCTAAGGCCATGGAATCCACCGATGATAAAGCATTACAAGCGTGCCTAGAGCGACAACTTAATTTATTGCCGTCGGCCCATATTTCGACATTGCACTCCTTCTGTCAGTGGGTGATTCGCTCTTATTTTTATAAACTAGATATACCTCCGACGGCCCGCATTGGCAATGAAGCGGAAATGGCCCTCTTAAAACAAGAGGTGTTAGAGAATCTGTTGAAAGAGGCTTATGAACATAATGCGTATGGCATCTTCGATTTGTCCGACTTCTTTAGTGATGATAAATCTGATGCTGGATTGCAAGATAAGGTGCTCAGTCTCTATGAGTTCGCTATGTCTCAATCGAATCCTGACGGGTGGATGCGGTGTGCCGTAGAACCATATAAGGCCGCTCAAGAGCAGGATTTACGAGATACCTTATGGGGCCGTGCTATGTGGGACGACCAACAGGCCGAAATCGACCGCATTGTAGACCGCATCGAACAGATGGAACCTTTACTTGAAAGTCCTGTAGGACCTAAGAAATGGGACAAGGTTTACCAAGAACAATTAGCCGCATTAGCCCAATTAAAAGGGGCCCAGACCTGGTCCGATATGGTCGACGTATGCCGTAATTTAGATACCTTTACAAAAGCAAGTTTTACAAGCCTTGGCAAAGCTTTAGAAAAGGGCGAAGTCGATGGTGCGTTAGCAGACGAATTTAAATCGCTAGGCTCTCAAAACAAGGATAGTTTAAAGGGCATGAAAAACGGTCTATTCCATATTGATGAATCCGTTCTGCAACAGCAATTTAAAGACCAATATCCGCTCATTCATAACCTTGTAGAATTGACTATCGCTTTTCACAAAGCCTATGACGAGGCTAAAAAAGAGCAAGGCATCATGGACTTTAGCGATTTGGAACATCTCTGCTTGGCACTCCTTGTGGAACCAGGCACAGAAGATGATCCAAAACCATCCGAAGTCGCCCTTGAATTACAGGATACGTTCAAAGAAATCATGGTGGACGAATACCAAGATACGAATGGTGTACAGGAAACCATTATTAACCTCATTTCCCGCGTGGATAATCGTTTTTACGTAGGCGATGTGAAGCAAGCCATTTATAGTTTTCGTATGGCGGATAGTTCGTTATTTATGAACAAGTATAATACGTATGGGCTCATGAATGACGCCGTTGAGCGCCGCATCGATTTGGCAAAGAATTTCCGGTCTCACGAAAATATTTTGACTACTACGAATTTTATTTTCTACCAAATTATGACCCAAGAGGCAGCGGAGCTTGATTATGGCGAAAAAGAATCGCTTATACCGGGCCGTATTGTAGAAGATGCGCCATCCGATTGGGTGGGCGGCGCTGTAGAATTACATCTCTTGGATACGAGCGATACGAATCGTTCTGAAGAGACCGATGGTGATTCCGAAACCGCAGGCGATGAACCGGAGAACAATGGGCGAGAATTGGATTTTATCATCCAAAAAATCAAGGAATTGCACGCCTCGAGGAAACAGGTGCAAAATGCGGATGGCTCGTTCCGTCAAATTCAATGGCGCGACTTTGCCGTATTGCGTAGGTCCCTTGCTGGTTGGGGTACGCGGGCCGTAGCAGCTATGCGCCAAGCCGGTATTCCAGCCGTTGTTAATGAACGAGATGGCTACTTTGAAGCGCAAGAAATCCAATTGCTCTTGTCCTTGTTACAAATTATCGATAATCCAGAGCAGGATTTACCAATGGCCGCCGTATTGCATTCAGGACTCGTAGGCCTCGATGCGAATGAATTAGGGGCGTTGCGCCTTACCGGCGACGGCTCTTTATGGTCTGTTATGCCTCTCTATGCAGAACAGGCTCAAGATGAACGTTTGCTCCAATTCATCGCTCATATCGAGCGTTGGCGCACATTATCTCGCCGTCATGGTGTAGCTGATTTGTTGTGGGATGTTTACGAAATATTGGACTACGTGAACTACGTAGGCGCCATGCCGAATGGCCTCGTGCGGCGCGCTAATGTGATGGCCCTCTATGAACGAGCTAAGGGGTTTGAATCCTCTGGGTTCCGAGGTCTTTTTAGGTTCCTTCGTTTTGTGGAAAGTTTACGCGATAGCAATCAAGACATGGCCGTTGCCAATGTAGTTACCGAAGCAGATGATGTGGTGCGCCTTATGACCATCCATAAAAGTAAGGGCCTTGAATTCCCTGTTGTATTCCTGTCTGGTGTACAAAAGAAATTCAATACCATGGACTTCAATTCACCATTATTGGTCGATAAAAATGGCGGTATCGGATTAAAGGGCTATTACCCAGACATTCGCGTATCCTATCCATCCATGCCGTGGCTCTATTGTAAATCCATCAAATCGGATGCTATGAAAGCCGAAGAACAACGTATCCTCTACGTTGCATTGACACGGGCACGGGATAAACTATTCTTGACCGGATATATTAACAAGGAAATCAAAAAGGAAAAGGGCGTTGGTGCTCATATAAAACATGCGGTTTTGACGCAAACCCAAGCATTAGGTGCTGATCTAATCAAAGCTGGTAATTCCTATTTGCATTGGCTACTCATCGCCTTCGCCCGTCACCTAGATGGGGGTGCACCACTTCGCAATATCATTGAACTCGAAGGGGAAACGAATTTTGATTTGCTGGACCGTCAATGTCAGGTAAAGGTAGAGATTCATGATGGTTCTCTTTATGGAGATTTAGATTATAAGGCTGATGTGGATGAAACGACCATCAATACGGTTCGCGTATTAGGTAAGGTAAATGATGTAGAATTGCCTGAGGAAATCGTACAGCGCTTTGCTTTCACCTATCCAAATCTCGTAGCGTCTAAGACGACGGCTAAGATTTCTGTTAGCGAATTGAAACGACGATTTGCTGAACGTGATGCGGAGGCGGTATCGGCTACGGTATTAGATACAAGCACTCCTGCTATTAGTGAAACAGAAATTGCTGATTCCGTATTTGGCCGTAAACCTATGGCCATTGCTGATGCTGAGGAAATCGTGACGGGTGCGCAATGGGGTACATTGATGCATGAAGCGATGCAATGGCTACCTGTTAAAAAGTATACACAAACATCTATGACAGATATGCTCGATTCTTTGCAAGCAGAAGGCAAATTTAGTGATGAGGAACGCAGTCTATTAAGTGATCGTAGCTTATATGGATTCTTTAACTCTGATCTAGGTCGGCGTCTCATTGCATCAAAACGAGTAGAGCGGGAATTGCCGTTTAGTATGCTCTTTGACGGTAATCGGGTATATCCTGATGTAGAGAATGGTGAGCGTCTATTCTTACAAGGTATCATCGATACGGCCTTTGTAGAAGATGATCAATGGGTCCTCGTGGACTATAAGACAGACCGCGTTAAGAGTGGAGACGAGCTCATTCGTCGCTATAAAATACAAATGGACCTCTACAAAGAGGCCCTAGAACGATTGACAAACATGCCTGTGAAAGCAAGTTATATTTATAGCTTCCGCTTACATGAAGCGGTTCTATTGTAAGCACATATAAGACAATCGACTTAGCATAATACGAACCCCCTTTACTGGTTTGCCAGCAAAGGGGGTTCGTATCGCTTAGAGAAGCGGTTTTTTCTTTTGATGTTTTGTCGGTGCAAATACTTTGAGAATCCGTGGTAATACCTCAAGGTCTACAGGCATGTAAGGACCTGCATCACCATCCATGTTGGTTGGTAGATTATCTGTATTGCTCAATAATTCAATATGAGCTTTCTTGACTGTCAATGTAGTAGTATTGCTAGAGTTATATATAGCACCACTTAAGATAAGCGGTAACACCTTGAAGATATCGAGGATAAAGTATTCTTTAAAGATAACGAGGCGCATATACCCATCATCTACGGAGGCCTCTGGCATAAAGCGTTCAAAACTAGAAACTACATTGGTAAGTAGAGCTAGTACAAGCGGCGATTTACAGATGAAATCATCATCTTCCGTTTGAATGCGGTATGTATAGTCCTTTGTGGTGAAGAGGGCTTGACCGGCGCGCAAGAAGTAGGCTAATGGACCTAAGATACGCTTTTCCTTTGGCGTTACCTCTTCGATAACCTTTGGAATGACACCAGCTGCAATGTTATTGCAGAAGTATTTATCATTGCAGCGACCAATATCGATGGAGCGAACTTGGTTGATATCGAGGCGGCGAATTGCCTCTAAAGGTCGTTGTGGAATGCCGAGAGCACGAGACATATCGTTGACGGTGCCTACCGGAATAAAGCCAAAGGTTGCTTTGAAACCGCCTTGGGCAATACCATTTACCGTTTCGTTAACGGTACCATCGCCACCCATGCAGAAAACGGCGTCAAAACCATCCTCACAAGCGGCTTTTGCAAAACGGGTTGCATCGTTGGCACCGGTGGTAAATTTAACTTCAATTGTGTCAAAAAGGGTGCTCAATTTCCACTGTAAATCAAGGGCGTATCGGCGTGCTGCACCGCCGCCAGATACAGGGTTAATGATAACCAAACAACGACTCATAGGGATAACTTCCTCACTTTTTAACTGTGACTATCTTGAAATTGACAGTCATATGTACGGGACTTATAATTATAGAGTATACAATTATTATATATACATGTGTTCGTATATAAAAATGCTTACATTCTATTATACTCATTTTAGGCGTTCATTGAAAGTATGAAAGCGTGTAAACATTAGAGGGGACCTAAGGCTAGAAATATGACAAAAGACGTGAAGGGTACAAAAGAACCAAAAGATGTGTATCATTTTTCCGCTGTAGATTCAATTGAACGATTGCCTTTAAGTGAACAAGTTTATGTGACCTTGAAACAGGCTATTTTAACAGGGGAGCTATTACCGCAAGAAAAACTAAATGAAGTTAAGATCGCAGAACAGCTCAAAGTCAGTGCAACGCCAGTTCGCGAAGCTTTCAGAAAATTAGCAAAAGATAATCTTGTTGTTATCGTACCATGGAAGGGTGTTACCGTTAAGGAGGATACACCAGAAGAAATCGTGGCGCTATATCAATGTCGCGAAGTTATGGAAGGTTTGGGGGCGCGTTTGTGTGCTCGTCACGCTACGCCAAAACAAGTGGAAGAGCTTAAGGAATTATGCAAGGAAATGCATGCCATTGAGGATGCTACGGCACGCGTAGAGGTTAATAGCCGATTCCATAGCATGATTGCTCAATTCTCTGGCAATGATCGCGTTGTTGATTACTTAGCAGATTTCCGTGAACGAGTAAATCGCGATATGTATTTGAGTTCCTTCAATGCAGTGCGCACACACGATTGTGACGATGAACATGATCATATTGTAGATGCGATTGAACGTCACGATGAAGTAGCTGCAGAAAATGCAATGCGTCAACACATTAATAATGCATTTATCTTTAAACGTGCTAATGCGGAATTACAAGATAAGAAGTTGAACGAAGTATAAAAACTATATAGACATAGTAAAAAGGACCCTAGATAGGGTCCTTTGTTTTGCAAAGTCATATATAAGATATTGTAAGGGGTTATCTTTTATATATGTTGTATGTGTTAAGTAGGAATTACTTTATCTCGTTAATCTAATTTTTGAAAGGTTATATAATGTTGTTTTTATTGAATATAAGAGAGTGTAATAAAGAATCAATTCTGTCCCTATTCATATGAGGTCTATTGATTAGAGACGTTTTTTTAGTTCCAAAAAGCGCTGGTGTGCTAGTCGGAAAAATTCGACTCTTTCATAATGTTTTGAAAGATGTCTATTACAGGATTTATAGTCTTGCGTACGAAGATGTAGCAATTGACTAGTAGAAATATTGAGGCAATAGGCGATTTTAAAAACCACCTCGATGGACACGCCTGAAATACCATGTCCACATTCTAATTTACTCAAATAGCTGCGGCTAATGCCTACGACATCGGCCAATTGTCGTTGTGAAATGCCCATCGACGTTCGCAGCGTAGAGATTTTGTGACCCAAGCACATATACTGTTGTTGAAATTTTGGGTCCTGATAATGATTTCGTCGGTAGGCTGGCATTGTAAGTGTAGGATCCTTCATAAGACCTCCTTTCCGATCCCTACCTTGTGATTTTAGTATACTTAGCAAATACATTGTTGACTAATAGGTAATATGTGATAATTATTATGTATATATGATAATTACACGAAATGTTAATTTTATGGAGGCCTTTTATGGAAAAATATATAGCTATCGCCTGTGGCGGTGCTCTTGGTGCACTAGCGCGAACAGTGGTAGGAGAATGGGTAATGGCCAGATTGGGACCTTATCCTTTTGGTACGATAACGGTCAATTTAATCGGGTGTTTAATCATCGGTATCATCTTAGGTGCCTATCTTTGTAGACCCGACTGGCCTCAATGGGTTCGGTTCTTCTTAGTCATTGGTGGACTGGGTGCCTTTACCACATTTTCTACATTTGCCTTTGAGCTTTTACAGCTCTTAACATCTGGTGATGTTACAGATGTTCTATTCTATGGGGTGGTACAAATTCTTGGTGGTTTAGCCCTTTGTGCCATCGGTATGTGGATTGCTAAACTCGTATGTGCATAATTGCATATTAGGCGCTATCATTCATGTGATATAGTAAATGTATTGTTACATATTATGTTTGATATACATGGAATAGAATATATGTTGAAAGGTTAGATTATGAAAGAAATAAGAGTACAAGATGCCGTAGGACATGCCTTGGTACACGATATTGTACGCATCGTCATCGGTGAGGTGAAAGATACACCATTCCGCCGCGGTCATGTGATTACAGAAGAGGACATTCCTAAACTGCTCGATTTAGGAAAGGAACATATTTATGTAATGGAACCAGAAGATGAAGGGTTCTTACACGAAGAAGATGTAGCGCGCGCCTTGTATGCTATTGCCAAGGGAAACTATATGCATGATGGTCCTATGGCACAAGGTAAAATTGAGGCCATTGCTGATGTAGATGGTCTACTCAAGGTCGATGTAGATAAACTATACGCTATCAATAGCATCGGCGAATTGACTATCGTTACAAAATTGAATAATATGCCTGTAAAAGCAGGTGATAAAATCGCTGGTATGCGTTGTATTCCATTGTTATTGGAAGAGCAACAGGTTGTGGATGCTCAAAAAATTGGTGGTCCTATCTTAAACATAAAACCATTTGTACGTAAAACAATGGGGATTGTAACAACTGGTTCTGAAGTATTTGAAGGGCGCATTAAGGATGCTTTCACACCTATTATCGAGGAGCGTTGCGCAGAATTTGGTGTCAAAAAAATCGCCCATGAAATCGTAACAGATAACACAGACGATATTGTGGCGGCCATCGACAATGTGAAAGCAGCTGGTGCAGATATCATATTCTGTACAGGTGGCATGAGTGTCGATCCTGATGATTTAACACCAGGGGCCATTAAACGTTACGCGGACCGTGTTGTAACCTATGGTCTTCCTGTCTTGCCAGGTTCTATGGTGTGCATTGCATACTGTGCTGATGGTACACCAATTTTAGGCGTACCAGGCGGTGTTCTATTTAGCAAACCAACAGCCTTTGATGAAATCGTGCCACGCCTCATTGCAGATGATGAAATTACAAAAGAAGATTGTATCTGTATGGGGCATGGTGGGTTCTTAGGATAAGAAGTTACAATGATCAATGAAATGCTTATAGAAAAATGGGTATTTACAAATGAATTTATGATTATTTATTATTATTAAAAACAGTATGTAACAGTATGCAATATAAAGGACTTTTAGTGATGAAGTTAAAAACAATTTACTCTGTTTTTTGGTACTTATTTTTAGGCTGCTCTTTTATATGGCTAATTTGTGGATTAAGCTACAATTTTTTTTATAATGATAAAGTTGAGCAGTCTAGAGTAGAACTGACGAAAGCTTTAAATGCATATTTTCCTCGAGAACAATATCTGAATGCTAGTGAAGTATATGAGTCGAACAGAAGAACTCTTTTCTCAAAAGGTATAGCAAGAAATATAAGGAAAGATTCATTACATCAAGATATAAAATCAATAAAACCCATAAGTGGGAATTGGGAGTTAGTTGACCAAGCTAAGACACGTTATGTATATGAAAATGAATTATATAGAGTATATGTAACAAAGGATCCATTAAATGATGGATATATTGTAGTGTTAGCATGTAATAATTGGTTAGAACTATTGCATTTATAATTAAATTGGTTTTGAATAATATACCCTTTATTTAGTAGATTACTTTTAACTAGAGGGCCTACTATAAAAAAGAAAGAATGTCGTGTCTGTAGCAATAGAGGTCATTAGAATTGGCGACAAACGACCATCTGGATTTGGGTTTTCCTATAGTATAAATGGAGAACATTCAGTTAAAAAATATTCCTAAAAATTAATGTGAGGATATATGGATAGAAATTATTTTAAATTGAATAGGATACCTTTTGCAGTTAAACTCTATGTTGGTTTTGCCTTATTTGTATTTCTACTAATGGGACTTATTCAGCTTCATTCGTATATTAATAGGCCGGAGCAGATGCAAAGTCTTCAATTATATGAACAAAAGTTAGAAACTATATCCTCAAAAAAAATAAATGAGAAGTATTATGCATCTGGTAGAGCATCTCAAAATAATAATCTTGAAATTACATATGACTCTGTTACAATTGACGATGTTAAAGAGATACTTTCAAAACAAAATATAGGTTGGAACGAGATAAGCAAAAATCGTATAGTTGGACACGATTATGATACTAATGTTTATATTGAACTATTTAAAGAACGAGGTTCTAATAAAGTGGTTTTAATATTACAAAAAAGAAACTAGAATTTTCTTACGATAACAAATGATTTGTATTACTTATTGATATTTATACTAGTCATATATGTTTAGTATAGGGAGATTTTTATATTAGATATAATTTCCGTGTATGCTAAGAAAATATCGTTAATGAAAAGGGCACCAATTCAATTATTGGTGTCCTTTCGAGTTATTCATTATAATTTTGTTTCCATAGCATTAGAAGATATTCTTTAGGCTGTAGTTAATTACGATGAGTGAAACCAGGGTGATACTCTTGTTAGCGATAGTACTGTACATATTATAGCTCGTGATGCCAAGGATAGTGGTATTAATGTAACTGGTGAAACAGTACAAGCCAAAAATTTAGTATTAGATAGTGCTAGTGATATTAATCTTGCAGCGGGTAAAAACACTGTAGATGTTAAGAATACTTATAAAAACTCTGGTTGGAGTGTCGGTGCGGATATTAGCTTAACTGGTGGTGGTCTTCTCGACATTAATGCGAGTGGACATATGGTGCGTCAAGATGGCGATACGCACCAAGAAAGTTATGTACCAACGACGATTAAAGCAGCACAATTAGCACAACTTAAAGCAAAGCAAGATACTACTATTATTGGTTCTACTGTATCTGGTAAGAAAGTTGAAGTTGATACAGGTCGTGATTTACATATGCAAAGTTTACAAGATGTAGATAATTTTAAAGAACACAGTAAGTCTGGCGGGTTTTTGGTATCATCCAAACCAAATATCAAGAATCCAACAGGTACTATCGGGATTAGCATAGGGCGTATAGACAGTAAATGGAAAAGCGTGACTCACCAGGCAGGTATTTATGCTGGTGAAGATGGCTATGATATTAATGTAGGGAATGGTACTACATTAGAAGGTGCTGTTATTAAAAGTGAAGCTCCAAAAGCTAAGAATACATTGACTACCAAATCTCTCGAAATGAAAGATATCCAAAACGAAGCCGAGTATACGTATAGCAATAATGGGATAGGCTATAACTACTATGGTAGTAAAAAGAAACTCGAAGAGATGAAGCGCAATGATAAAAAAGGCTATGATAAGATTTATAACAGTATTGGTTTAGTTCCAATTTTAGGTGTAGGCTCTAAAGGTAAAGCAAGTTCGACTACTCAATCTGCTATTTCTGATGGTATACTAACAGTAGATGGTAAACAAATTGATACTAAAACCATTAATACCAATACCGAAAATACCTTACATCAATTAGATAAAATTTTTGATAAAAAGAAGATAGAAGAACGTCAGGAGTTGGCACGTTTATTCGCTAAGAATGCTTATGAGCAATTACATAACTGGCAACCTACCACAAAAGAAGGCAAGATTGCTAAAGCGTTTGCTCATGGTGTGATTGGCGAGTGGGCTGCACGTATGGCAGGTAATGCACCAGGTAGTGGTTTTAAGGCTACAATGACCAATGAAATGCTCATGGAAAAGATTAAGCAAATTGCAGATAATGATCCTGCATTAGCACAATGGTTGAGTGCCGCAGTAGGTGGTGTAGTTAATAAGGCCAGTGGAAAAAATGTAAATGCTGGATCGGCAGTGGCATCTTATGCTACTAAGTGGAATTCGTATTCATTTGAAGATGTGCCATATTCAAATTATTATCTAAGTACTAAAAAAGATAAAGAAATTAGAGATTATAATTCTGGATATACTGATGCTGATGTTGAGTATGCTCGGCAAGAAGGTACATTAAAAGAAAAAGATTATTTTATTAATCTTGCAAATATAGCTACAGCTGTAGGGGGCCCTGGAATGGCTTTAAAAATGGCTGCAATGGATGAAGATGAGATTATTGAAAATTATGCAGATGATATTACCGTAGTTGGTTATAGGGACTATATAATTAATCCTGATACTACATTCGGTAGAGCGATTACTGGTTCTATTCTCTATCAACAGGCTGTGAATGAGGCCATCGAAAAAACAGTGGAGTCAGGTATCAGAAATCGTAAAGTTGAATATACAGTAACATTTAAGCATGATAGTCTTTTAACTAAGCTTCTTAACTTGGGAAGTTTTGTATCAGCAGGTAAACATACAAGTAATATTGATGTAATGATAGATGATTCAGGTATACATGTTGATACCTATATGTCGGATGTCTTTAATTTTGAACGAGGTGCTGGTGGTAGTGATCCGATAAGAGAAAAGAATGATAATGCTGCTTTATCTATGCAGGCCGGAATACTGAAACAGTATAAATGGCATTTATATAATCATTTAGATTATTAATAGGTGGAATTTATGAAAAAAGCGTTTGGTTTACTACTTATTATTCTTATAACGGTCATTTTTGCCTTCTATCAGTTTTATTATCATGAGGGTTCATTAAACAATATAGTTATTATGGATGAATCCCATGAATTAGTTGACAGCTCAATTAATGAATCGATTTCTAATCGTATTTTGGCAACATATCCTGATGGAGATTACTATTACTATTTAGGTTATGATGGGATAGGTAGATATGATATTAAAAATCATATATTAGATGTTTTTGAGTTTGAAATCTATGGAGATGAGACTGATAAGTATAAACTTTACTATCCGAGATCCAAGATGATTGTTAATAAGAAAACTAAGTTAGAAGATTTCTCAGAAAATGATTTAGATAATTTTGAAAAGATGTTATTAAATTCTGATAGAGGTGCAAGTTATTTTAATAAACGGTGGTATTCTTCAGGATATGAAGCTACATTTCTTGATTTAGATAAGCATCTAATTATTACGAATGATGTGAGAGGCGTAAAAGATACTCCTGCAAAAATTTTGATATTTAATGTGAGCGGTTTTATTCTTATTGATAAAAAAACAAATATTATGCAAGTATACTTTGATGAAAGTATTGCTGGTAAAAAGGTTAGAGACTCTTTAATTACTATGTTGAAATATACTTATGGGGATCATCTCATTATGTTGAATAGTTTAGACGAAATTGGAGAAGAAGAACGAACTATTTTATTACAATTACGAGATAACTATGTTAGTAAAAATTAGAAATACGCTATATTTATTTTTATGGCTTAATTGTAGAATGAAATTGAACACATAAAAAATCCATAGTGAACCTTGTGTTATGATTTAGGTGTCTAAACAAAATATAACCGAGGTAATCACTATGGACTACAATAATCATAACACGACATTACGCACAAACAAACGCTTAAACTTCGAAGAACGATTTTATTTAGAAAAGAGAATCGTTCTAGGAGATAGTATTGCTGCAATTTCACGTGCACTGGGCCGTTCTAGAACAACTATTTATACAGAATTAAAACGTGGTACTGTAATTCAAATTCGACAAGGTAAATCTCAACTTGTATATTTAGCTGATTCTGAACAAGCAACATATGAAAGACAACGTGTTGGCTCCTTTAATACCATGAGAATTGGTGCTATAGAATCTTTTATAAATTGGATTAAAAGCAAGACTCTAATTGAGACGCGCTAGGAATTCGGACATTGGGAATTAGATACCGTCCGTGGAACAAAAGATAAGACAGACCATGTTTTAATCTCTTTACTTGAGCGTAAAAGCAGATTGTATGTGGCTTTACGGTGTCCATCGGTGCGTGCTACTGATGTAAAAGAAACACTGCATACATGGTTAAATACGTTTAAAGATGTTAATCTAGCTTGCTTATGTAAAACAATAACTGCAGATAACGGTTTAGAGTTTTCAGAGATATCTAATTTAGGAAATGAAACTTTGTCTATTTATTTTGTTCGACCTTATTCTGCTTGGGAACGTGGATCGAACGAAAGGCATAATGGTTTACTTCGTAGATGTATACTGTTCAATTTCATATTGTAATTTGAGTTTAATATTAGATGTTAAGGTGGTGCCCTTTTGCTATTAAAATGATTTTTTCCCCAATGTAGGATGGCTACACCGTTTTAGTGTTAGCGTATCAATCATATGGACCGCTTCGTCCAATGTGAGGTCCTCTCGTTTTGTAGGCGTTTCGAGGACCGCCAATGGATGGTCTGTGCCTACCTCGCCGGATGGCAAATAGATATATTCTTGATTGATTGTATCGCCAAAGATATAGCCTGCTTGTAAATGCTCTTTATGGATGCGACTCATAATGCTCCTTTATCAATGTATGATGCACGTTTGAATATTGTATCAATCATGCGCTCATATAAATTTAGATTACAGTATTTTTTGTATTTTAAATTCTGCATAGTCTGCAGAAACGAGTTCTAATTTAGTATTTCCGAATGTAGTTGGGATTCGTTTGAATGAAATTTGGTCATGTAAATGGCCAAATATACATATATCTACATGATAGCGCTCCATAAGGTCTGTAAAGCCTGATGGGGCGTTATTTTCATTAAATGGAGGATAATGCAGCAATAGAATGCGCTTTACAGGTAGTGGTTCGCTGGTATTCTCTGTTTCAGCATATTTTTTTTGTAATGCTTGGATTGATTGCTCCATTTCCTGTAATGCCGCTTCGGTACGCAAGATTTCTCTATCATAGATAGATTGATCTGTATTCGGTTCAAAGCTAGCATCATCAGGGCAAATATATCCGCGGGTGCCACCAAAGGCTAAGATGCATTGATATTCGGTGGACTGGCTTTCACCAGTAAGCGTATTAACCTGAGTGGTGAGATTGATGATACGGGCCGTACCATGACCTTGTATAAAGGTAATAGCATCGCCCATTGCTTGTTTCATTTTATTTGCCGATGACCACCAATAATCGTGATTGCCACGAATCATAAATTTTTGACCTGGAAGGCTAGCGATTTCGTTGAGGTCGTATAGCGCATCATTGAGGCGCAAAGCCCAGCTCATATCACCTACAAGAAAGATAATGTCCTCATCGGTGACGGTGGACAGCCAATGTTCTTTTATACGTTGCCAATGATTGTCCCAGTGGGGGCCGAATATGTTCATTGGCTTCGTAGGTGGATTGCCTGATAGATGAAGGTCTCCAATGGCGTAAATGTTCATATATATCCTTACTAGAGTTCTCTCACGTACGGAACTCGTAGTAGAGAACTCTTATTTTAATTCAAAATAGGGGGTAATATTCCGCAAAATCTTAGCAGCTCGTTCATCATTGCATGTTTGTGGAATTTTATAACCCACGTAGAGCGGCGTTGTAATATAGCGAGGAATTACCTTGATATATTCGTAACCGTCCTCTAGTTGGTAGAAGAAATAGTTATAAGACTGGGAATATTTTGCTAAGCTATCTAGTACGTAGCGCACAGTTTGTTGTAAACGCATGGTAATAGATTTAGCAGGTGTATCTGGTTTAAAACGTAAATTATATTCAAAGAACCCTATAATAGGATGTTTGGATAAGGTAATACGAATATCTTGATTTTCGTGTAACAACCAGCCGTTCATGTTTTCAACGGTAATATCCTCGTGATAATCGTAGTTGCGTAGGCCTATAATCTGGCTATGTGGGTGGCGTATGGAACCGCCCGACATGGGGCCGTGATTTTTAAAGAATAGAACGGATTCAAATTCTTTGGTGCTAATTGTTTCATGCCATTTATCCATGCCAAATTGAATAATACGTGTTGCTTCGTCGAGAGAGAGGGTAGATAATTCCCCTTGATCGCCTTCTGTTTCGATAATAACCGTAGGCCATGTATCCTTGAGAACTGGATATTTATTCATGAGCCAAATGATGTGACCATCTTGTGCCAGAATATCTGTTAAATTTAACCGGTCGCAGAATGGACAGCGCACACTTGCGTCACGCATATTTACAGGCTTTGTACGCCCTAGTGCAATGTCAAATATAAGTGGTTCGTTCATGGTGCGCCTCCTTTCATCTGATACCTTTAATCATACCATAAATGACAGTATTACACATGAAATAATGGTATAATATATTAATAATCTTTACCAAATTATAGGAGGTCTTATGAAACCGACAACCTTGGTATTTCCCATAGATGAACAACATAGAATTTTGCTGGGCCGTAAAAAACGCGGCTTTGGTGCTGATAAATATAATGGCTTTGGCGGTAAAATCAATGATGGTGAAAGCTTTCGCCAATGCGCCGTTCGTGAACTATATGAGGAATCGGGCATACGCGTTGATGCGTCTAATCTGGAATGCGTCGCCCTTTTTGACTTTCAGTTTCCTTATGATGAAAGTCTAACTCATGTGGGTTATGTATATTTTGTGCGCGTTACCGATGTAAACCCCATTGAATCAGACGAGATGGAGCCGCATTGGTTTACATTGGCCGATGTCCCTTATGAGCATATGTGGGAAGGGGACCGTACGTGGCTTCCTATGCTGTTAGAGGGCAAGTTGCTAAAGGGACCTATCCGATTTGCTCCAGATAACAGTCATGTAGAGAACATGCGTTTAACAGAGGTCGACACAGTCATGGAAAGTGAATTGTTGGCCCGTATCGATGTATATATTAATGAATAGAGTGTAGTGAAAGTATAGGATGTGCTTTCACATATACCTATATTGAGGAACTATGAAAGAGATAAATAACCCCAAGTGGGTGCCACAGTTGTTGGCGTGGTATGATGTAAATAAACGGGATTTGCCGTGGCGTGACTGCGGTGACCCTTATAAGGTGTGGGTATCTGAGGTGATGAGCCAACAGACTCGCATTGAGGCGATGAAGCCTTATTATGATAATTGGATGCGTTTGTTTCCTACATTAGAAGAGTTGGCAAAGGCATCCGAAGATGAAGTGGTCCACGCTTGGCAAGGCCTCGGTTATTATAGCCGTGCTCGAAACCTACGTCTAGGCGTGCAAGATGTGGTGAATAATTATGGCGGCGTAGTGCCTCATAATCGCAAGGATATGGAATCCTTGAAGGGCGTCGGTTCCTATACGGCTGGCGCTGTGCTATCCATGGCGTATGGTGAGCCAGAGGTGGCCGTTGATGGTAATGTGTTGCGTATCTATGCCCGTTTGTACGGCATATTCGATGATATTTTGAGCACAAAGGGCAAGAAGGCGATTACTGCTATTGTAGAGGACACCTTGCCTCATGATAGACCAGGCGATTTTAACCAAGCCTTGATGGATTTTGGTTCAGCCGTATGTATCCCTAAGACGCCACGCTGCAGTGAGTGCCCTATCGTCAATATGTGTCATGCGTACCAACATAATGTAACAGATCAATTGCCTGTGCGCATCAAGAAAACAAAGGTTGTTGATGTACCTGTACTTGTAGGTATTCTCCGCTATGGCGACTATTATTTGCTACATAAGCGCCCTAATCGAGGCCTTTTGCGTTCCATGTGGGAATTTCCATCTGTAGAAAATGCAGATTCCTATGATGCGGCAGAATCTGGTTTAACTGAGCTCGTAGGGGCATTGGGCTTTGGTTTATCCTTGCAACCAGTTATTGTGAAAGAATTAACTCATGTATTTTCTCATCGTAAATGGTTTATGAAGGCCTTTCGAGGCGATTTGCTATATACTGGATCCCATACATCAATAGAATCGATACAAAAGCAATTACCTAAGGATTGGATGCTCATCAAACGGGAGGAATTCGCCGATTATGCTTGGGCGGGACCTCATGGTAAATTGACAGAATTATGTCCTATTGTAGAATAAATTTATGAGACGAACACTGATTTTGTCTCAATGTATTAGCAATTACTTGATATACAGTTAGGAGCGTATATGCAATTAATTATAAATATTGTGTTTCTCGTGGTGCTAGCCATAGCCTTTTTAGGCTTTTGGGGCTTGTACCTCTATTTATGGAAACCGACAAAACTATGGCCTGCATGGCTGGCCTATATTTTGGTAGTCGCTGGTTGGTTCTGTGCGGTGCGATACTATTTCTTATACCAAGTTGATCTATACGGCACGCCTTGGTATGAATGGCTTAACTTATTTAGAACGGAAAGCTATGGCGTAGTATTCGCCATATTCTTGTGTATACCAGTTTTTATCATATTGGCCTTGATCTATGCACTGGTAAACCGTATCTCCCATAAGGTTCCCGTCGAAGAACGGACTGGGCGCCGAGCTTTCTTTAGAACCGTAGGTACCCTTGTACCTTTGGCTGCCATGGGTGGGGCTGGCTATGCTGCCTATGAAGGACAACGAGAGATCGTTGTAACCCATGAAAGCTTTGGTTATACCAATCTACCGCCAGGGCTTGCAGACTATAAGATTGTACAACTCAGTGATATCCATATTGGGCCAAGCATCGACCTAGATGACTTTGACGAAATCTTGCGATTAGCACTATTAGAACACCCAAACCGTGTTGTCATCACCGGTGACCTTATCGACAAAATACAATGGTTACCTGAAGTTTGTGATCGCTTAAAGGTATTTGCAAAACAAATTCCCAATGGCGTAGATTATATCCTTGGCAATCATGAATTCCATCACGATGTAAATAAAATCGTCGATGATATTAAAACAAAAACGCCATTAAACGTATTGATTAATGACAACATCCAAATCATGGGTGGTAAACAACCGGTCTATATAGCTGGCGTATCCTATGACAATGAACGTCGCAAAGAAAATCGTGAAGCCATGATTGATAAGGCCTTATCCGGTATCCCTAATAATGCTTTTGTTATTCTATTGGCTCACCATCCAGAATTCTTTGATGAAGCCATTGAACGCAATGTGCCACTTACATTGTCCGGACATACTCATGGTGGACAAATTATCCTCTTTGGCATGCCTTGGGTACCGATTGGTACACCATATGTAAAAGGACGCTATACAGAGAAAAATAGCGTATGCTACGTAAACAACGGATCTGGACACTGGTTCCCTATTCGTATTAACTGTCCGAGAGAAATTACGGTCATTACGTTCTTTGACGGAGTGGCTTAGGTAGTGGCTTTGCTATATTAATAGCTATAATATTTAAACAATTTTAGATGATTAAAGTTCATAATATAAACGAGGTATTGTATTTTGCATACGATACCTCGTTTTATTATATGAAGTTATATAAGAGTTGTGATATATTAGAAATGAACTTTTAATAATGTTGAGTGCAGAAGCGAGTGTGTTAACAGATGATTCCGTTGTCTATTTATAAAATTGGGGTTCCTGTAGGTTTATTTGCTTATTATATATTTAGGTTGTTCAGAATTTATATTTTAAAAAGTAATATGGAGTTGAAATTCCCCACTCTATATACTCTTTTTTTAGGCTTAGGGATTCCGGCAAGTCTTTTTCTCATAGTGCAAACATTTTTTATTCCTGATTTAGTTGATTACCTTAGTTTACTCTATGTAAATGTAGGTATTTTATTTATTGTTGAAATTATTTCAACATTCAAACATAAATCCTCAAAAAGCTATTCTAATGCAAAGGTTTTTCGGTATTATTTATATTTCATGACAGCCATATTATTGTGGATGATATTTAATTGAATGATTGACTAGATTGAAGCGTTTGTTATTGTAGGGCTATTTTATAGGTGTAGATTAATGTATAGTAAATTTTTTATCTACAAGGTTATTATATGTACTATTCCGCTTATTCTTATGGATATAGCCTTTATCTACTCAATGATCACTGGTGGATATGAAGGAAATCTAAAAGCAACAATACTAGCGGTGATAGTATTCCACATACTTTTATATCTGTTAAGTCATAAACAAGTAAAGCTATTAATACAAGCGTTTAAGCGAAATGGATTTAGAGAGATTAATAATCTATTCGATATGAAATATGTTTTTCTAATCGTATTTTTTATGATATTAATAGCTATAAAACTTATGAGATATTAGAGCTAAAGTTTTAAGGTTGGTGTGAGAATATGTTTTTAAAAATCTATAATTATTTTGTGCGAGGCTTAGTACTTTTTTTACTTATATGTATTCCATATAGTCTTGTCACAAACCCAGAGTTGATTGAAGATGAAGTAGACTTTTATTTCTTTGTTATCGCATATGTCATAATACTTTTGTTCTATGTGGTATGGAACTATATTTATAACTACTTAAGACGTAAAAGAGGTTAGCATTTGTGCATATACATTTACCATTAGTTTTAGGAGCTATCATTTTTTCGTGGATTGCTTTATATTGGCTTATTTATAAAATCTTATTAAGGAAAAAGCTTTCACCATTATTAGAATCTTTAATTGCTAATTCTGATTATGGTTTTATGAAAGTTCTTTCATGGTCGGCAATTATTACATACCCGGTTATGCTGTTTAGCATGCTTTATTTCTTAGATTACATCGCTGTGCCAATTGTATTGGTGTGGTTCCTGCAGCCTGTTTTTGTGTTAGCTGTATTATTAAAACAGCCACTTCATAGTCGCTATTATGAATGGGCTAGAAAAAAACAGATGTATGTAGTTCTTTTTATGTTTGCTTACATAATGTCTGCGCTAATTTTGTTAAAAGTTAATAAGCTAATATAAGATTAAAGATAGAAAGCCCTGATACGAAAACGTATCGGGGCTTTTTCCGTTCATTTGAGGTATGAGAGGCTGTTATAGATATGTCAAAGAGATGTGAGAGGCTTATTTCATGCGAACTGCTTCGGCAAATTCGTCTTCGGTCATGAGTTTTTCTTCCAAGATGATTTCTTTGATAGAGCAACCGCGTTTGTACGCTTCTTTTACGACCTTAGCACTCTTATCGTAGCCGATGTATGGTGTTAAGGATGTAGCAATCATAAGGGATTGTTCTACAAAGAATTTAAGTTTTTCCGGTACGAATTCTACGCCGTCGATGCAGTGTGTAGTGAAGGAATTCATCGCATCTGCGAGGAGGCGACAGCTTTCAACAAAATCATAAATCATGATAGGCATGTACACATTCAATTGGAATGCGCCGCTACCTGCACAAAGCGTCATAGTTGTATTGATTCCGAATACTTGGGCACATACCATAGCAAGGGCTTCGCATTGGGTAGGGTTAACCTTACCTGGCATGATGGAGGAGCCCGGTTCGTTTTCAGGAAGATGCCATTCGCCATATCCACAGCGCGGGCCGGAACCTAAGAAACGTACGTCGTTAGCGATTTTGAATAGTGTAGTAGCCAATGTGTTAAGTGCGCCGTGAGCCATCATGAACGCATCTTTCAAGGATAGGCCTTGGAATTTATTATTCTTAACGCGGAATGGAGCGCCTGTTACCTCTGGCAATACGGTTTCCATAACGTCTAGATATCCCTTAGGTGTGTTTACACCTGTACCAACGGCAGTGCCGCCAAGAGCAACGTCGAGTAGGTAGTCAGCGTTTTGAAGAAGCATAGTTTTGGCAGTTTTTAGGCCCTCTACAAAGGCGCTAATTTCTTGATCCACCATGATGAAAGTAGCATCTTGTAGGTGAGTACGACCAACTTTTTGCAAGCCTTTGCCTTTTTCTTGCAATTTTTCGAAAGATTTAATAAGGCCGTCCAATGCAGGAATTACGCGTTTTGTAATTTCAAAGTACGCGCAGATATGCATTGCTGTTGGGAATGTATCGTTTGTACTTTGGCCGCGGTTTACATCGTCGTTAGGATGAAGTGGATTAGATTCATCTAACTGTTTAGCTCGGTGAGCGATAACTTCGTTCACATTCATGTTTGTTTGTGTGCCAGAACCCGTTTGGAATACGGTCAATGGGAATTCATCATCCCATTTGCCATCTACGATTTCATCTACTACTTGAGCGATGAGTTTCGCTTTTTCTTCAGTTACTGCGCCACATTTTGCATTGGTTAAAGCACATGCTTTTTTGACAAGCGCAAGCGCTTTGATTTGTTCAATAGGGATGCGGTGGTCACCGATCTTAAAGTTATTGAACGAGCGTTGCGTTTGAGGTCCGTAAATTCGTCTAGCGTCGACTTCGACTGGTCCCATTGAATCATATTCAATTCTTGTTTCCATAATGTTTACAACCTCCTTAAAAGACATGCCGACCTTATCGTCGGTTCCTCTTTATTATATACAGAAAAACGAAAAAATATAATAGAAAATGATAATAAATACCGATTAGATATAATGCGTGCATGGCTATTACCTTTATACATATTTGATTTATATCTATAAATTTGTGTATACATAGCACATATATGGTTATATTTATTGTCAACATCGCTTTAACACGATAAAATGAATATAGCTTATAGTTAGTTTTATTTAATTTATAAGAGGAGGTAAGTACTTATGAAACATGATTTTATGAGCCATGACCTTCACTTGCCGGAACTTACGTTGCGTGGGATGTTATTAGGTGCATTAATCACTCTAATATTTACGGCATCTAACGTATACTTGGGTTTGAAGGTCGGTTTGACATTCTCGTCATCCATCCCGGCAGCCATTATCTCAATGGCAATTTTACGTTTCTTCAAGGATTCTAACGTTCTTGAAAACAACATGGTACAAACGCAGGCATCTGCAGCTGGTACCTTATCTGCAATTATCTTTATTTTGCCAGGTCTTTTAATGCTTGGTTATTGGCAAGGATTTCCATTCTGGCAAACATTCTTGATTTGCGCATGCGGTGGTTCCCTCGGTGTGTTATTCACCATTCCATTGCGCCGTGCCATGGTAGTGAATAGTGACCTACCATATCCAGAAGGCCGTGCAGCAGCTGAAATCTTGAAGGTCGGCTCTCATAATGGTAGTGAAGTTGCTAAATCTGGTTCCGGTATGGCAGACATCGTTTCCGGTGGTGCTGTAGCGGGTATCATCAGCCTTTGCGCTAACGGCTTCAAAGTTCTTGGCGATAGCATGAGCTTCTGGTTCACAGTTGGTAAAGGTACAACTCAAATTCCGTTGGGATTCTCCACAGCGTTGTTGGGTGCTGGTTACCTTATCGGTATTGCATCTGGTATCGCTATCCTCGTTGGTGTCCTAATCGCATGGGCTGGTTTTGTACCTTACTTGACTAATGTGTTTGCTCCAGATGGTGGTGCGACTGCTAAATTTGCTATGGGTATCTGGAAAGAGAAAGTTCGTTTCATCGGTGCCGGTGCTATTGGTATCGCGGCGATTTGGACGTTGATTACCTTGATTAAACCTATCATCGAAGGCATGAAAATTTCCTTACAATCCATGAGTGGCAGTTCTGCTGAACGTGAATTGCATCGGATGGATACTGATATGAGTACAAAATCTGTATTGATCGTATTTGCCATCATCCTTATTGGTTTGGTTGTTACGTTCTGGGATTTTGTATCCGCTGTACCTATCAGTGCAGGCTTGATGTGGACACTTGTTGTAGTAGGCGTTATCGTAGCCTTGTTAATCGGCTTCTTCGTAGCTGCAGCATGTGGTTACATGGCAGGTCTTATCGGTACATCTGCATCTCCAATCTCCGGTATTGGTATCTTAGCAACTATTATTTCTTCTCTAGTGGTATACTTCATCGCTTCTGAAAATAATTTGTTTGCTACCGAAGCAGGCGTTCAATTCGCTACAGCTATGGCTATCTTCATGACATCCGTAGTTATTGCTATTGCATCTATCTCTAACGATAACTTGCAAGACTTGAAAACTGGTCAACTCGTTGGTGCTACACCTTGGCGTCAACAAATTGCATTGTTACTTGGTTCCGTAGCCGGTGCTATTGCGATTGCTCCAGTTCTTAACTTGTTATACCAAGCATATGGTTTCACAGGTGCGTTGCCTCGTGCTGAAATGGATCCAAATGCAGCATTATCTGCTCCACAAGCAACATTGATGACTACAATCGCTCAAGGTATTTTCAATGCTAGTATGGATTGGAATTACATCTTGATCGGCGTTGGTGTTGGCGTAGTAGCAATCATTGTTAACTTGATTCTTAAGAGCACAACTGCTTCCTTAACATTGCCTCCATTGGCTGTTGGTATGGGTATCTACTTGCCTCCAACATTGGAAGTACCTCTTATTGTCGGTTCTTTCTTGAGCTATTTCGTAGGTCGTTACCTCATTGCTCGCGCTAAAATGCGTGCTGGTGAATTGGCTGAATACGATGTAGAACAATCTAACCGTCGTGGCGTTCTATTTGCGTCTGGCTTGATTGTTGGTGAAAGCTTGATTGGTGTAATCATAGCTGTTATTATTGTATTGTCAGTTACAACTGGTGGTGGTGAATCTCCACTTGAATTAGTTGGCCCTGAATTTGAAAGTACAGCTGGTTGGTTAGGTCTACTTGCTTTCATCTTCGCTGGATTCTATCTAGTTCGTCGTGTTGTAACTCACAAATTTGATAAAGCAGAAGCTCTCGCTATGAAAGCAGAGCAAGAACAAGCAAAGTAAGAGGCTAACCATGAAATTAAAACAGACTGTTCTCATCATGATGGCTGCAGCATTGCCACTCACATCTATGGCAGCCGATAGTGAAACGATTTCTGTAACAAAGGATACTGGTGCTGTAGTAGCACAAAATAATCGTCACGATGTGACATATCGTCTCTCTAGCACGGCTACGCCAGAGCAAAACAAAAAATTACGTTCCGTAGCGAATAAAACTGATCGTGGTACTATCGAAGTGCTAGCACCAAATGCAGATCGTTATATGGATTGTAAAGAGGTAGGCGTATCTCCTGTAGATGCGACTACAGATCATTTGAATCTCGTATTCCCAGAGGTTAAATCTGTTAGTCCTATCGTTGAAAAAGCCATTAATACAACGATTAAGAAATACGTGTCCAAGGTTCAAAATGACACTCAAAAATTGAACGAAAAAGAATCTAATAAAACAAATGTCATCATGTACTATGATGTAAAAACGGATAAAAATGGTATCTTTAGTGTTTTGATTCACACCTATACAATGCGTGATGGCGATGCAAATGGTGTAAATTATGTAAAAGGCTTTACATTCAATACTACAACAGGCCGTCAATTATCCTTGTATGATCTTGGTGGTTTGAATAAGAAGGAACTCGTTAATGCTATCAATAATAATCAACAAGTGAAGGATGCAGTTGGTGTGAATGCTACATTCGACAAAATGCCATCTGAATTCTACACAACTGAAGATTATTCGGTAGTGATGATTCTTCAACAAGATGTGGATACAATCCATAGTGCTGGTACCGTGTATGTACCAGTTGGCAATCTGCGCGACCGTCAAAACGATGTGACCAAATAACAAAACTAACTATATGTGTCTGTATTGTTAAACAATGCAAGGTGCGTAGCACCAAAAAGGGTACACAGACTGTTTTATGTGGTATAGAACTTAATACTTACTAGAAAGCCCCTCCGCGATGTGCGGAGGGGCTTTTGTGTGTATTGTCCTGTATGAAGAATAGGGGGATAGGACAAAAAAGACAGCCCCGAAGGGCTGCCTAATGAATTATTTGGTTGGTTTTAATGGTAATGGGAATTGGATTGTCGTAGTCGGAGTTTCATCAGACGGTGTTTGAACCATTACCTTCTTACCAAATTTCTTTTTAAATGCCTTTACTGTTCCAGGTTGTACAGAATCAGCCGTAATAACTAATACAGATGCATCGTCTGTTGGTAAAATACTAATGATTTTACCTTGAGGTTCTATATTTTGATAAAGCGCCAATGCATCGGATTGGAGGCCTTCTAATTGGGCTTGTGTCAATTTGCCTTGGCTTACAATTAATGCATTATCGAGTTGTGGATCGTGAGCGTCAGCTAGTGCTGTATGAACTGTATCAAAGTGTTTTTTGTCCACTACAGAAACGTGCAATTTACCTTCCTTCCAAAAGAGAGCACCGTCGTTTCTAAATTGTGTGAAGTCTTGACCATAGTGAAGGGCGTGGCTGATGACATTGGATGTTTTTCGTTCCACTTGTTGACGGTAGAGCACATTGTGGAATTCCAATGCTTGTGGTGTTTGTGTCATACGGTAGGAAATTTCAGCCGCCTCTGCACGGGTTACGTATTTTTCTGGGTTAAACATCGTGCCTGGTGCATAGTTGGTAAATCCTAAGTATGCTAATTCACGCACTGCGTCTTGTGCCCAAGGGGCTACGAATTTTTGGTCCCCATACGCTATTTGATCGAGTACAGTAGGGTCATCTGTTGTATAGCCTAGATAATGTAGGTAGTTATCTGCTACCACAGCAAATTCTTGGCGGGACATATATTTTTCAGGTTTATATGTAGTGTCGCCATAGCCAGAGATGATATTCTTGCGCGCTACTGATTCAATAGCGAGGGCAGACCAACGGTCGGATGTAATATCTTTAAAGTGACTAGAGATGAACGCTGCTTGGCCATCATCGGTAATGTTGTTGAATAGGGAGGCCACTTCTTCGCGTGTCATTGGTTGATTAGGACGGAATGTGCCATCCGCATAGCCTTTCATCAATTTAGCCTTTGCTACGGCACTAATTGATTTAGAAGCCCAAAAATCACTTGGTACATCGGAGAAGATGTATGGTCGCACATCTTGGATATCCTTTGGAGACGTAACAACGCCGGAGCGAAGTTGTTGGTTAACAACAGTATTAGCAGGTACAGCAGTTTTGTCTTGTGCAGTCGCTGTTGTATCTTGAACTGTTGCCGTTGTTGTTACAGTATGTTGTGCTGGATTTGCGCTTGGTGTTTGTGCCGGTGTAGCGGCACATGCCATACCGGATGTAGTAAGTAAAGCGGACAGGATGAGGGCCCGTAATGTGTGTGTTGATACCTGTTGCATACATATCCTTCCTAATCATGTGGTAAATATATCAAAAACAGCGTTAGATAACGCTGTTTTTGAAGTCCCCTTAAGGACTAAAGTATATCGGGGTTTTGTCGCTATTAGCGTTTTACAGTCATTTTAACTTTGGAACCAAATACCTTGGAAATACCTTGTTGTGTTTCTATGCTTGCAGTGCTAACTACAGCGTATAATTGATTGTTTTCAACGTCTGGGAATACGGCGATAATATTGCCACCTTTTTCGTTTTTGCTGTAGTAGTTACGGAAATTAGATTCGATAACATCGTATTCAGTTTGGCTGTATTGAGATGGTTCAACTACTACATAGTTGTTGATAGTAGCATTGCCTTGGCTTGCCAAATTAGCTTTTACTGTATCCAAATCGGAATTAGATTTCAAAGCCACATGCAATTGATTGTCTCTCCAGTACATAACACCATAGTCTTGGAACGCTTCTGGTGTTTTATATGTTTTGTTGAGTTGAGTGAATACATTGTTTTCCAATGTTTCTTGTTGTTTTTGATCGAGTGGTTTTAATGTGTTACGACGTACAGGTCGAACGATGCGTGGAGATTGTTCTGCTTTAGACTCAGAAACCTTGTCAGATTTTTTAGCCTTAGCTTCTTTTTCTACCTTTTTCGCATCAGCATCAACTTTTTTAGCATCAGATTTCACAGCAGCATCAGCTTTTTTTGCATCTGCCTTTGCAGCAGTATCTACTTTCTTAGCATCCGCTTTTACGTCTTTAGCGACTTCTTTTTCAACGGTTTTAGTTTTGTTTTCAATCTTTTCAGCGTCTTGTTTTGCATCTTCTTTAATAGCGGTAGCCTTGCTAGTAGTAGGAGCTGTTTCACCGTTTAAGATGCGGTTTAAGATTGTTGCCGCTTGTGCGCGTGTTACAGGTTGTGTTGGGTTGAAATCTGTTGTTGCACCGGATGCTACATAGCCACGTTGTGCCATGTATTCGATATCCGCTACATATGCTTTGGAAATGCTAGCACTGTCTTTGAAGGTAACCTTTTCGGATTTTACAGGTGCATCAGGTTTTATTTTCTTTACTAAATTACCTGCGGAAGCAACGAATTCTTCGCGGTTCATCGCTTTAGCAGGGGAAAATGTAGATTTTGTTGTACCTTCCATAACGCCAGCAGCACCAACTAGTTTAATTGCTGTGTTGGACCAACGGTCGCTTTCAACATCCGAATAGGAAACGCCATTTTCTTTTGTTACTAGGTCAGCAAGTTCTTGCTCATTCATATTGTGTTGCAATACTTTGCCGTAAATAGCAGCTGCTTGTTCACGAGTAATGCTTTTATCAGGGCGGAATGTGTTATCTGCATAGCCGGATAAGTAGCCAGCCTCTGTCATTGCTTGGATAGCATCGCGGGCCCAGTTATCCTTTGTATCTGGGTATACTCCCGCTGGCAATGTTTCTTTAGCCTTTGCAGGAGCCTCAGAGTTTTGTGTTGCTTTTGCAGTTGTTGTAGTTTTATCTGTAGTTGTAGTAGATTTAGCTGTCGCTGCTGGTGTAGTTTTCGCAGCAGTTGTTTTTGCATGTGTTGTCTTAGCAGTTGTTTTGGCAGTAGTTGTAGTATGTGTAGACGCTTTTGCATTCGTTACAACTGGTGTTTTCGTAGTTGTTGTAGTTTCTGCATGAGCCATGCCGAATGTAGATCCTAGCGCCAATGTAATCGCTAGAGATAAGGACAATTTATTGAGTTTCATGAGAAAGCTCCTTTCAAATTACGTTTATATACATAAATTATAGCACTTTTATGAAATAACCACTACTATAAGAAAATGTAATATATAAGGATAAAAATTAGATGAATAATGGTGAAAGTTACATTTTCATTATAGCAAATGAGAATGGTGCAATTTTGGGACTAAAAAATATCTACTTGATAAACATTCGCAGATAAAGAAAAGACGGGAGTTATAGAAAAAAATATAAAGCAGTAAGTGAGTGTGATAAAAATCAATTTTGATTATTACTTTTAGTCATAAGAATATGATTTATACAACCCTAAATACGAATATAGCAATTGCTTGGACATTTATGGTGCCCTTATTTATAATTATATCGAAATGTTCTTTAAATATAACACTTTAAAGATCGTCAATTTATTGTATAGGCTGATAATTTGTGAAATTTTATCGACCTAAATGAATACATATCAAAAATTTTTTTGAGTTAAGTACTAGAAAAGTTGAGGACGAAAATATGAAAATTCATCTTTTCCAACAGTGTTTGATTGATATGTTCTACCCTCATGTTGGCATGGCTGGCGTAGAAGTACTTGAGAGACTAGGTTGCGACCTCGTAGTGCCTAAGAAACAAGTATGCTGTGGACAAATGTTCACTAACTCCGGTTACAATGATGCCGCTATGGATGCTATTAAGAATACAATCGAATGCTTCGAAAACGCTGACTATGTAGTCAGCATGTCTGGCTCTTGTGCCTTTGCTATTCGCGATGAATACCAACACTTCTTGGAAGGTCAACCTGAATGGCAACAACGCGCAGAAAAATTGAGCGGAAAAATTTATGAATTCACAGAATTCATTACTGATGTATTGGGTGTAGAAGACGTTGGCGCACGCTTTGACGAAACTGTTACATACCATACATCTTGCCACGTAACTCGCTTGATGGGTGTAAAAGAACCACCTTTCAAACTCCTTCGCAATGTAAAAAACCTTAAGTTGATCGAATTACCTCGTGCAGACCGTTGCTGCGGTTTCGGCGGTACATTCTCCGTTAAAAACCCAGAAATCAGTGAAGTAATGACACGCGAAAAAGCTTTGGAAATCGCTAGTACTGGTGCTAACGTAATTTCCGGCTCCGACCAAGCTTGCTTGATGAATATTGCAGGTATGCTTGACCGTCTTCATAAAGATGGTGAAATCGATCGCCGTATCAAAGTAATGCATATTGCTGAAATCTTAAACTGCCGCTAAGGAGGAGACGACATGGCACTTATATATGACAATCGCCCCTATAAAACACGTATAAAAGAATGTTTGGCTGACGATTTCAAAGTTGCAGCTATTAAAAAAGCACAAGACGTGTTTTATGATAAACGTAATACAGTAGTTGCGGACGTTCCTGAATGGTTAGATTTCCGCGCAGAAGCAGCTAAACTTCGCGACCACGTGCTTAATAATTTGGATTATTATGTAAACCAATTTGCTGAAAACGCTGAAAAAGCTGGTTCTAAAGTTCACTTTGCATTCGACGATAAAGAAGCGACTCAAATCGCTTTGGATATCCTTCGTGAACGCGAAGCTAAAATGATTGTTAAATCCAAAACTATCTTAACTGAAGAAATTGGTTTGAACGAAGTTCTTGAAGAAGCTGGTATCGAAGTAAACGAAACTGACTTGGCGGAATTCATTTTGCAAACAGCAGTGAGTCCTCCATCTCACATCGTAGTACCAGGCCTTCACTTTGAACGTAACAAAATTCGCGAAATTTTCGCTGAAAAATTAGGTTATACTGGCACTGAAAACCCTACAGAAATGACGCATTTCGTGCGTGGTTATGTACGTGAACGCTTCTTGAAAGCTGACGTAGGTGTTAACGGCTGTAACTTTGCGGTTGCTGCATCCGGTACATGTACAATTGTTTCCAACGAAGGTAACGGTCGTATGTCTAGTTCTATTCCTAAGACTCAAGTAATCTTCTTGGGTACAGAACGTATCGTTCCTGACTTCAAGGCTCTTGACATTATGATGGAAATGTTGAACCGCTCCGCAGTAGGTGCTAAAATTTCCAACTACTTCTCCATGATGACTGGCCCTGGTCGCGCTGGTGAAGCTGACGGTCCTGAAGAAACACATATCATTATTATCGATAACGGTCGTTCCGGTATTTTAGGTGGTACATTCCAAGAAATGCTACGTTGTATCCGTTGTGGTGCATGTATGAATATCTGTCCTGTATACCGTCACATCTCTGGTCACGGCTACGGCTCCGTATATCCAGGTCCAATGGGTGCTGTATTGACTCCATTGTTCAAAGGTTACGAAGTAGCAGGCGATCTTCCATATGCTTCTACATTGTGCGGTGCATGTACAGAAAACTGTCCAGTTGCAATTCCATTACATGAATTATTAATGGAACACCGTCACATTATGGCAGACATCGAAAAAACTCGTCCAAAAGCAGAAGAAGCAATTTTCACAGCAGCTGCTAAGATGTTCGGTAATGCTACATTATTCGACCTTGGTACAAAAGCTGGTGCTATCGGCATGAACTTGATTAGTAATAAAGAAGGTAATATGCCTGCATGGACTCAAGCGGTGCCTGTGATGAATGGCTGGACTAAGTCTAAAGAATTGGGTTCCTTGAAATTCAAGAAATTCCGCGATTTATATGCTGAACATGAAAAGAACAAGAAGAAGGAGAAAAAATAATGGATGAAGCTAAACGTAAACAATTTATTGCACGTTTATCTCGTGCATTAGGCCGTGATCAAGAAATGTGCCCTGCATATGTAGAGGATTTTGATTATAGCCATGGTCCTCAAGAAACTATGTTCAAAGATTTGAATAACGATCAAATTTTGGCAATGTTTAAGGAACAATGTCAACGTGTTGGCACAAAATTCGTTGAAACTACACCTGATAAATTAGGTGAAACAATTTTGGCAGCTATCGACGACTGGGGCAATGGTAAGGTTGTATTCCCAAGCTCTCCAGAAGTAGAAGAATATAAATTAAAAGAATTGTTCGAACAAGATGCTGCTAATAATGGTGGTACACGTACATACTTCCAATGGGATCCAGCTAAAGGTCGTGAAGAATGTATTTCTAATACTGCAAATGCAGATATCGGTATTACATTCCCATACTGTGGTATTGCTGAAACAGCTACTGTAGTACAAGCATCTGGCGAAGAATCTGGTCGCGCTATTAGCTTGTTGCCTACAACTCACATTGCTGTATTATACACTGATACAATCAACCCACGCATGACACAAACAATGGAACATTTGGCTGAACGTTACCACAATGATCCAGCTAATTTCCCTACAAATATCTGCTTGATTTCCGGCCCGTCTCGTACGGCTGATATCGAGCTCGTTACTGTAGATGGTGCTCATGGTCCTATCCAAGTAACGTATGTCCTAGTTAACAGATAATCTTAATAGTAAAATCTAGTATAACAAAAGACTATATAAGGCGATCTTCCGATGGAAGGTCGCCTTTTTGCATGTCCCTATAGAATGCAAAATGGGTATGCATCAACTTATAAAAAATCCGATATAGCACTTGTAAATTTTTCGATATATGATATACTATGTCTATAACCTATTATTTTAATATGAATTAACGAGGTGTATTATGAATATTCCATTCTTTACAGATTACCTCATGCTAAGCAATTCATTGAGTATTGGTATTATCGCAGTGTTTGTACTTGCCTTAATCGGTATTTATGTATTGCAACGCAAGGGTACATCCTTTGGTAATCTTGTTATTATTGGCACTATTATTGGTGCCGTATTAGGCGTAGCAATTCAAGTTATTGCTGGATTCCCTGATGATCCATCTAAGGTGGTCTACATCAAGGAAAGTACGAAGTGGTTCTCCCTTGTAGGTGGCGGTTTCATCGACTTAATCCGCATGCTTGTTATTCCTATTGTATTTATCTCCATCGTCCATGTTATTTTGCACATGGAGGCAGGGGCTAATCTTAAGAAGTTGGTCGTTGCCATGGTGTCGACTAACCTTGGGATGGTGGCTGTAGCCGCTATTGTAGGCCTTATTTTAGGTAATGCTTTTGGATTGGGTCAAGGTTTTGATATCGTTGAGTCCGGTAAAAAAATCCGTGAAATCAAACCGATGGTTGATACATTCCGTGCTTTGATTCCTAGCAATCCTATTCAAGCCGCTGCAGAAACAAATGTTATCGGCATCGTAGTATTTGCCATCATCTTGGGCAGCGTAGCTCGCCTGTTAAAACAAACGGGCACCAATAGCATGGAAATCTTCACAAAACTATTTGATGAGCTTCATCAGTTGATTTCTTGGGTAGCCGATTTCATTATTGGTCTTATGCCATACGGCGTAGTTGCTTTATTGGCATCTACATTGGCAACACGTGGCTTGCAAGCCATCCTCGACATGGGTTTGTTCGTAGTATTGCTTTACGTAGGTCTTTTGATTATGTTCGTTGTTCAAGCTATCTTAATTGCTAGCTTTGGCTACAATCCGATTACATATTTCAAAAAAGCGAAGGCTCCATTATTGTTGGCATTCACATCCCGTTCCTCTATGGGCGTATTGCCATTGACTGTTGAAACTTTGACAAAACGTCTTGGCGTAAATGCTACAACAGCTAATACAGTAGCATCCTTTGGTACTACGGCGGGTATGCAAGGTTGTGCCGGTGTGTTCCCAGCTCTTGTAGTGGTCTACATTTCCAATGTGGCGGGTATTCCGTTTGATTTAACAATGTACATCATGAGCGTTATCGTTATCGCTATTGGTTCCGTTGGTATTGCAGGTGTTCCAGGTACTGCTACAATGGCCGCATCCGTTTCCCTTAGTGGTACAGGCCTTGGCGCATACTTTACATCCATTAGCCCGATTCTTGCTATCGATCCATTAATCGACATGGGCCGTACATGCTTGAACGTATCCGGTTCCTTAACCAATGCTCTAGTTGTCGATAAAATTATGGGTACCATTGATAAAGATGCGTATAACAATCCTACATAAGGTGAGGAATAATAGTTAAATACTCATATTGATTGTGAAAGCAGCAGATATTAAATCTGCTGCTTTTTTGCGTAGTTGGATTATGCGTTGTAGTAGAATTCATAGATTGTAATGCAATTGAATTTGTATCCTTCTTCGGTGAAATCGAAAACAATTATTATTATATTTTGTAATATCAAGATACAAATATTTGTATATATAATTGTGACTATGGATACGTTTTCAAGTATTACATAAGCGTATAATGTACATATAAAAGTTTCTATATATGCTTAATAAATATAAGCCAAGAGGTAGTACTATGATTACAGAAGAAGTAAAAGAACGTTTAATTGCAGATTATCCAAAGTTTGAAGATATGACACGCAAGTTTTATAAGAAAGAAATGTCCATTGCGGATTATAAGGGCCAGTCCGGTGCATATGGTAGCTATGCTGAACGTGGCGCTGCTACGGGCATGAGCCGTTGGCGCTTTAATTGTGGTTGCATCAAACAAGAACAAATGCGGTTCTTAGCGGATACCATTCGTAAGTACAATCTTACACATATTCATTTCACAACGGGGCAGTGTTTACAAATGCATGGTCTGGATGGAGATACTATTTTACAACTCTTCAAAGAATGCTATGACCATGGTATTTATAATCGCGGTGCCGGCGGGGATAGTCCTAATGTTGTAGCCAGTATCTTGCGCGGCATTGATACTCGCGAGACCTTTGACCTTTCACCATATGCGGTAGCCATTAGCGAATTTCTTATGGAGCAAATGTTTTATATCAAGATTCCTCGTAAATTTAAGATGGGTATTGATAATGGATTTGATAGCACACCACATGCTACCTTTAAGGATCTGGGGTTCAATTTAACAAAATATCATACCTTTGATGTATATGCGTGTGGCGGTATTGGTCCTAATCCCCGCATCGGTATTCCCGTAGCTCGTGATGTGCAACCTGAAGATGTTTTGTATCATGTGAAAGCCATGCTCATGGTATTTGCTAATCATGGTAACTTTAAAAATCGCGGCAAAGCACGTACCCGTTATATGCCTGCAGAAATGGGGGGCGCGGAAGCTTTCATCAAAACCTATGAAGAAACATTGGCAATGGTGAAAGAGGTTGAAAAATTGACCATTAATCCTGCAGATTATGCCTATGAAATTACGAAGACGGGCAAGCGCGATGATTCGGTAGAAAATTATCGTATTCATCGTCAAAAACAAGAAGGTTTGTACTATGTAGAATACCATCCAGTTGGTGGCGATGCGAATGTTGAACATCTATTGGCGGCCCTTGATTATGCCGTTACATTAGACCAAGTGGAGGCTCGTATTGCACCGGATGAAGCCTTGTTTTTCATCAATTTGACAGCTGATGAAGCTAGAAAAATTGCGGAGTTAACAGATGATAGCGCACGCGATGATTTTCGTCGTTCTGTATCCTGTGTGGGCTCTACAGTCTGCCAAATCGGTATGCAAGATTCTAATGGCTTGCTAAAGGCTATCTTTGATCATCTTGAAGAAAAAGGTATCGATACGAAAAAATTACCGAGAGTACATATTTCTGGCTGTCCACATTCTTGTGGGACTCATCAAATTGGGGAAATTGGCTTTCACGGCGCTGTAAAACTCGTAGATAAGAAACCCCAACCTGCTTTCATTATCGTAGATGGCGGTTCAGAACATATGGGTTCTGAAAGCTTTGGTAAAATGGCTGGGAATATTGTAGCTGCAAACATTCCCTCATTTATGGCGGCATTAGCCAATATTCTTAATGAGGCACCAGAAGCGGATTTTGGTTCTTGGCGATTGACTCATAAGGCCCAATATATGGACTTAATTAAATCCTTCGAATAGAAATGATATGACTAGATAACACATATGTTTATGCGTAAAGATTAACTCATTAACATATGTGTTATATTTTTTTGTCATCCTACGAATTGATTTTATATGGTATAATAGGCTTTATAGTATGTGTTTGGAGGTTCATTACTATGTTATTTACCGTGAATACAGAAGTCTGTACTCGTTGTGGTCTATGCGTAGCCGATTGTCCAACAGGCCTTCTTGTTATGACTGATGATGGTCCTAAAACAGGTAAGGGCGGTTGTATTTCCTGTGGTCATTGTGTTGCAGTATGCCCTACGCTTGCTCTAGATAGCGACCTAACACCGCGTGCTGAACAAGTGGATATTACAAAAGAAACTAAATTTACGCCGGAACAAGCAGAGTTATTTTTACGCAGCCGTCGTTCCATTCGTAATTATCAAAATAAACCAGTTCCTGCTGAATTGATTCGCAAGGTATTGAATGTGGCTCGCATGGCACCGACTGCGACAAATACGCAAGGTATTTCCTATATCGTAATTCGAGATAAACAAAAATTACGCCGTATTGCAGATCTTGTTCTCGAATGGATGCATATTGCCGCGAAGACCGTGCCGATTATGCGTCTTTATGCCCGTGCAGCTCAGGCAGAAGTAGATAAGGGGAAAGAATATATTCTCCGCGATGCACCAGCTCTCGTGGTTGCCATTGGATCCAAAAAAGATATTCATCGCACTCATGATTCAGGCCATTCTTGTTTATCCTATGCGGAATTATATGCACCGACAGTAGGTCTTGGAACATGCTGGGCAGGGTTCTTTGAACATGCAGGTGAAGCTGAATATAAACCATTATTAGACATATTAGGTGTGCCAGACGATAAAATCATCGCTGGTGGCATCTTGATGGGCTATCCAAAAGTTCGTTATCGCAATATTGTGGAACGTCAACCGTTGGATGTTACATTTGATACAGAAGAATAATTAGACATTATGCACAACGCTCTATCTATAAATGTGGGGCGTTGTTTTATTTATATATGGCTATAACAAAAAAATCTCCATCCTAAACAGAATGGAGATTTTGTTTATTAATTGGCCGATGTAATGGATCCTTTAAATGTTTCATCAATGAATTGTTTGATGGCTTCAGATTTATAAATATCGGCAATTTTCTTGTATGTTTCGTTATCCTTATCTTGGCTGCGTACAGCGAGAATCATAACAGCTAATGGTTCATCCTTTGGCTCTAAGAAGAATCCTTGTTTTTCTACGTTAAGGCCTGCGCTTTGAACATAGTTCATAGGGATAGCTGCTACGGCTACATCGTCAAGACTGCGAGGCAATTGTGCTGCTTCTAGTTCTTGAATTTGTAGGTTTTTAGGGTTAGATGTAATATCTGCAACAGTTGCTTTGAAACCAACGCCTTCTTTCAATGTAATAAGGCCGGCTTTAGCAAGTAATGCAAGACCGCGACCACCATTGGTTGGATCGTTAGGAATAGCTACGATAGCGCCATTTGGTACATCTTGTGCACTATGTACAGAGTTACTATACAACCCCATAGGCATTAAAATCGTTTTGCCAATAGCTACAAGCTCGGAACCATTTTGTTTGTTAAAGTTTTCCATAAATGGAACGTGTTGGTATGCGTTGAGTTGGATATCTCCATCAGCCAATGCTTTGTCCGGTGTTACATAATCGGAAAATTCCACTACCTTGAGGTTAATACCTTGCTTTTGAGCCTCTTTCGCAACAGCTTCTGCTACTTGAGCATGAGGGCCTGCAGTAGCACCAATTTTAATTTCTTTTGGCGTATTATTCGTTTGTGTATTGCTGCCACAACCTGCGATGGCGAATGCGAGAACGCCAATGAGAAGAGGGGCAATAAATTTCTTTAATTTCATGATAACATCCCTTTCTAAATACATATAATATAGATATCCTATCATGTGAATGGGGTTTTGTATATAGAGTAAAATATATTGGTTATCTATAGATTAAAACTATGGCTTTTCCGATAGTGGTAAAGTTAGTTATTAATATACATCTAAAAAAATCGAAATATGATATAATACAGATACCTTTGTACATACTACAGAACAATATTTAACATATCCTGTAGAGGGCCGTATTCAAGACCGTTTCAGCGAAGGTATTTTGAAAACTATGATTGAAATCGGCAAAGAAACAGTAGAAAATCCAGAAAACTACGACATTCGTGCTAACCACGTGTGGGCCTCTACCTTGGCGTTAAATGGTTTAATCGGTGCTGGCGTACCACAAGACTGGGCCACACATCTTATCGGTCATGAATTGACTGCGGCTTACCATCTTGACCATGGTATTCTACGCATTTAAAAGATTATGGTCTTGGCGTTGAAGCAGTGGATAAAATTGTGAAGCAATTAGAAGATCATGGTATGACACAAATTGGTGAAAAAGGTGATGTAACACCAGAAGTGGCTCGCGAAATTTTAATACGTGCTTTATAATAAATGACATTAACACTTTAAATGTATGTGATTTGGAAAGGAGGCGATCCCTATGAATGAAATAAAACATCGAAGTGCATTTTCTTTTGCATTTCCTATTATGGCTCCTATGGGTATAAGCTTATTTGTTATTGGTTTAGGTTTTGGTTTATATGCTACCAGTCAGGGGTTGCCTTGGTGGACGGCACCAGTTTTGGCGGCTACTATTTTTGCAGGCTCCATGGAGTTTGTGACGATTGGCATGTTGGTGGCCGGATTTGATCCCATTAATGCGTTTATACTGACCATGCTCGTTAATGGCCGCCATTTCTTCTACGGTTTGTCTGCGCTCCAACGTTATATTCATATGGGGTGGAAATGGTTCCCGACCGTTGCTTGGATGTGTGATGAAAGCTTTGCCATCAATATGGGGACTAAATTACCTGAAGATGTGGATGAGAAGTGGTTTTATTTCCACGTGTCTTGGCTTAACTATATATTTTGGGTATTTAGCACCTTTATAGGTGGTCTGTTTGGCAATCTATTGGCTGCCGTAGATTTACGGGGCATCGATTTTGTATTACCTGGGCTATTTATTGTGGTATTCCTTGAAATGCTACTCAATGCGAAGAATAATAAAATCAGAGTTTTTGGCGTAGCTGGGGTAGTAATGGCATTAATCATGCTTGTATTGGTTGGTAAATCACTCTTTATGCTACTGTCTATGACATGTATGCTTTTCGTCTGTTATGTAGCGTACAAGTGGGGAGGTGTACATCTTGACTAGTACAGAAATGGTCATTACCGTTGCCATTGTAGTGGCAGGTACATTACTCACTCGTTTTGGTGCCTTCCTCGTATTTCCACCAGGAAAAAAGGGGCCAGATTTTGTACTCTTTTTAGGCAAAGCATTACCAGCTGCCGTTATGGGCATGCTCGTCGTATATACCTTTAAGGAAACCGTCGTTTTAGCATACCCATATGGTATCCCTGAATTGATAGCATTACTGATTACAGTAGGTTTACACCTATGGAAACGGAACATGCTCGTATCCATTGCTGTAGGTACTATAGTGTATATGCTTATCGTACAAAATATTTAATATTTTCTTAAATCAAAGAGCATTTTTGGAAAAGTTCTCTATTGTCTGTTGCTTGAAAGAATTTTAAAATGATATGACACTGATTTTGAATTGCTTCTTTAGAAGAATTTGCTGATGGTGTGATGAAGAAATCCCCCTTTCGTCAAACGACTTTGGCCCTGCGGAGCCCGCAGGGCGGAGTCAGACCTGGCCGGTGGAGGCTTGACGGAAGGGGGATTTCTTTATAATGCAATGAATGATTTCTTAGAAGCAATTCAGCAAGTTATTTTAGTTTTAAAATTCTTTCAAGCCCCGCAGCAGTATGATGATTTTCCAAAAATGCTCTTTGATCAAGTAGCTCCATGAGATCCATATCTGTAATGGATAATTTAAAGTCAAAGACATCAAAGTTGGACTTCATATGTTCTAAGCTTGTTGCTTTTGGCAATGGAATGAGGCCTCGTTGGATGTGCCAACGTAAGATAATTTGGTGTTTACTAACGCCGTACTTTTCAGCCAAGCTCTTGATGATAGGGTGGTCAAATATAGGTTGACGATTGCGTGTGAATGGGGACCACGCCATGCCTACTACTTGATGTTTTCTCATCAATTGAATAAGAGCTTGGCGTTGATTGAATGGATGGCACTCGATTTGGTTGACAACAGGTTTTACATTGCAGTGGTATAGCAAGTCGATTAAACGGTCCTCGTAGAAATTAGACAGACCCAAACCGCGCAGCACGTTTTGGGCGTATAATTCCTCCATGGCGCGCCAAGAGCCGTAGTAATCACCTAGTGGTTGGTGAATAAGCATGATATCTATATAATTAGTATTTAACTTCTTTAGAGAACTTTCAACAGCGCGCATCGTAGCATCGTAACCGGCATTGGTATGCCAAATTTTAGTGGTTACAATGATATCGGACCGATTAATACCAGATGCACTCATGCCCTTGCCGACGGCTTCTTCGTTATCATAATAAGCTGCCGTATCGAGTAAACGGTATCCAGCCTGTAAGGCATTCATTACAGCTTGCTCCGTTTCCTCCGACGTTCCTGTTTTGTAGGTGCCAAATCCGATGGATGGCACAAAGCTACCATTATTTAAAATTCTAAAATCCATACGTTCTTCCATGAGAAACCTCCATGTGTATATTTGTTTATATATATTATAGCAGATATTATTTCTGCCCAGTAATATCTAATCATATAGGGAATTAGCTTTCATATAATTCTTATTGATTTTGTGATATACTAAGGTATTGACAAAAATCAATACAATGGATAGAGATAAGGTGAAAGTATGAACAAATTTCGACTTGGTGCCGTAATGGTTCTGTTGGTCATTGTTGTATGTGCGATTGCAGGTTGTGGTACATCTACGGTATCCGTCGCCGATGTTACTTATAAAGATATGCCGTTACAAATTCATAATGAAGCAAATGTAACAGCTCTTAATAAGTCCACTATTACGCCCGCTGTATCAGGTGCTGCTACGTATGCTGTGAAGGTAGGCGATAAGGTAACACAAGGTCAAGTGGTGGCGACAATTGATACGTCTGCGCTTCAACAACAATTAGCGTCCTTACAAGGTCAGTTTAGTGCGGCCCAATCCTATACGCCTGGTGTTGAAACAACAACGACAACGACGGCGCCTACGGTTAGCAGTGCACAACTTGAAAGTGCACGTCAGATGCGTGAAGCTGGTAATATTACAGAAAAGGAATATAATCGTATTTTAGAACGGTCTCGACCTCAAACTGTGACAAACACAAGTGGTGGTGGCGGTGGTGGCAATGGCGCAAGCGTTGCTACTATTGAAGCACAAATTGCTCAAGTATCCGCACAGATAGCAGCTGCTAATATTACGGCTCCTATAGCCGGTGTGGTGACTGCTATTTATAATGAAGATCGTCAAATGGCGATTGCAGATCGTCCATTTATGTTGATACAACAAGAAACGCCTATGGTGGCATCCTTGAGTATTCCTCGTGATGCGGCTATGAAATTAGCTAGCCCAGAGGCAAAATCAAGCATTAAAGTGTCTTTACATGTCGGTGATTCAGATATTCCAGGTGAGTTGACCTATATAGATACAAATCAGCCTGAAAATGTACCAAGTGTACTAGTTAAGGCTACTTTCAACAACGAAAAAGGAGCTATTAAGGCCGGTGAATTTTATAGTTTGACCATCGAATCTAGTGCTCAAGCTAAGATGCTCGTTGTTCCTGCTGCGGCAGTACGTGAAAATCAAGATGGTAAATATGTATATGTATTAACCGCTGATAATACGGTAGACGTACGTGTCGTTGAAGTAGGGGATGAACAAGAGGGGTATGTGTCCATCATGACAGGCCTTAATGAAGGTGAACAAGTTGTTACAACCAAGGGAACCTTTGAACTAGGTGAAAAGGTGAAGGTTCAATAAATATCTTATGTGTAGTTAGAAACTAGCAACCATGAGTGTTGAAAAGGAGGAGATTATTATTTTAGAATTTAAACGTTTTGAATTAAGAGATAAACCATTAATCGATAAATATTTTGAACAACATCATTACGAAGCGTCGGATAATTGTTTTACTACATTGTATATGTGGCAAGAAGCCTATGGCATTCGTTGGGCTGAGGAAAATGGCGTATTGTACATTCAAGGTGGTGGTAAGCGCGATCCATTCCTATTACCTCCATTTGCTGGTAAGGATGCGAAGTTCCTCGATGGTTTATTGCGTGCAAAAGAATGGTTTGTAGAAAATAAATTACCATTCATTTTCAAAGGTGTTAGCAAGGTTGTGAAAGAACGGATGGAGGAACTATGCCCAGGCCGTTACGTATTCACAACTGACCGTGATAACTACGAATATATTTATAAGTCTGAAGATCTTATCAATTTGTCTGGTAAGAAATTCCGTCAAAAGAAAAATCACTTGAATCAATTCCGTATGCAATATTCCAACTATGAATATGTGCCAATTACAGAAGACATCATTCCATTGTGCCGTGAAACAGCAGCGTCTTGGGTGGAAACCCATCACGAAGAAGGTATTGAAGATGAATTAGTGGCTATTAATTTACTCTTTGATCATTGGGATGTATTGGGTCTAAAAGGCGGCGCTATTAAGTTGTTTGGCCGCGTAGAGGCTTTCAGTATCGGCGAATTAATGAATGATAGAATGGCTTTAATTCACATCGAAAAAGCCAATCCGGATATTCGCGGTTTGTATCAAGCAATTAATAATGAATTCATCCGCCATGAATTTAGTAATGTAGAGTTTATCAATCGTGAAGAAGATATGGGCTTGCCTGGTCTTCGTCAAGCGAAGGAATCTTATAATCCTGATCATTTTGCAGAAAAATATGATGCTGTATATGCTAATGAAGCAGATAATGCAACGGGCGGTAAATAATCTGGTCAATCTATAACGAATATGAGAGTGGTACTGTATGGTGCCACTCTTTTCCGTTATAATAAAGGGTAGAGTGTATGAAATACATTCTACCCTATGAAATACATTCTACTATATGAAATATATAGCCTAGATCTGTTTGGATAGAAAGGAACTAGTATGGATTTTAGAATTGCTACATCACAAGATACGCCACAAGTTGAAGCACTTTGGGCGTATTGCTTTGAACCAAAAGAAGATCCGTTCTTTCAATATTATTTTTCTAACTGTTATGAACCAGAGAATACTGTTGTAGGTATTCAAGAGGGACAATTGCTCTCCACTGTTCATTTGCGCCAATACAACATCAATGTGCGCGGAGCTATCTTACCTACTAGCTACATGGTTGGTGTTGCCACTCATCCAGCCGCACGTCGTGGCGGTGTAGGTGGTGCGTTATTGTTGCACTCCTTAGAGGAATTGCGCCGTCGTGGTCAAGGTATTACCATTTTAATGCCTTCAAAGGCCGGTTTTTACCAACAATATGGCTGGGACTTGTATGCTCATCAATGGGTACAGACCATGTCATTAGAAAATTTGCGTCCTTTGACGGATAAAACAGTATCCTTTGGATTGTTAAATGATGTAGAACAATGGACATTGCTTGATCCTGTTTACAAAGCGTATACAAAGGACTTGTGCGGCTATGCAGAGCGCGGCGAGAAGGAGTGGAAACGCCTATTGGGAAGCTTCTTTGCTGAAGGTGTGAATATTGCGGTCGTAAAAAATGATGAAGGCCAAATCGAGGGCTACGCCGTATATCGTTTGGGTGCCCCTGAAATTCCAGTTACGGAATTTGTATATACAACACGTCGTGCTCAACGTGGTTTGCTTAATTATTTTTATAATCATCGCTCTCAAGGTGAAAGCATCCGATGGAATGAGGGGTTGCATGATACCGGTTATAGATTTGTTCCTGATGGAAAAACAGGTCATACAACGATGCCGTATATGATGGTGCGTATTGTAGACCTAGAAACAGCGTTGACTACGGTACCTGTTAATCCAGAAGCCGTTATGATGCCAATTACACTAAATATTAAGGTTACCGATACATTATGCGATTGGAATGATGGTGTATTTGTCCTTACCCTAGGTGAAAGCACTTTACCTAACGTAAAACGCTTTTCTCATGAATCTGTGGATGAAATCGATATCACTATAGACATTGGCGGTCTAGCAGCTTTGTTGATGGGCGCTGTTTCAGCTAAAGATCTTGTGTTTGAAGGAAAATTGCAAGGCGAATCTCATTGGATTGATTATTTAGATATGGTATATCCTAAACAAAATACATATATCAACGAATGGTGGTAATATGAGCTGGAAAACATATACAGTAAAAGAAGAGATAGATACAACCGTATCTGCTTATGTAAAAGAGCGATTTTCTTTATCCTCTCGAAATGTGCAGATGATATTCCGTAAGAAACGGGTGAAGGTAAATAGCCGTGTTGCTCATTCCGAGCGTACGCTAAAAAAAGGGGATGTTATTACTATTGAGTTACCACAAGATAAGGATTATGGTGTAGAGGTTGAAAAAGGACCTATAGAGGTTCTCTATGAGGATGGACACACGCTTGTGGTGTATAAGTCTCCATTTATGCTAGTTCATCCAGCAGGTCAAACGAAATATCATACATTGAGTAATCTGGTGGCTGGCTATTATGCTAAACGCGGCGAAGTTCATAAAATTCGGCCTGTTCATCGCTTGGATCGAGATACAACAGGTGTTATTATGTTTGGCAAAACCCGTGAGGCAGAGCAATATTACACTAAACAGCTACAAGAAGGTCGAATTCACCGTATCTATCGCGGTCTCGTAGAAGGAAAGATTACATCTGATGGTGTGGTGAATGAACCTATCGGTGTGGATCCGGTATTTGATAATCGCCGCTGTGTTGATGAATTTGGTCAAGATGCTGTAACTGAATATCGTGTGATTGAACATGATGGTGTACAATCGTTGTTAGAGTTTACATTACTAACTGGACGAACGCATCAAATTCGAGTTCATATGGCCCATATTGGTCACCCTATCATCGGTGATGCTATGTATGGTACGCGGAATAACCCGTATACGAGACAGGCCTTACATGCCTATTCGTTGACATTTATACCATATGGACAATCTGAGCAGGTGACTGTTATCGCACCTGTACCTTCTGATTTAGGTCGTGAATTGCAAAACAAAAAGCTGCCCTAGGGCAGCTTTGTTTGTATAAGTGTATAGATTTGGCAACGCAAAAAAGGACTCCATATTGAGTCCTTTTTCATGTAAGGGGAGTGTTAGTATTAACATCAAATGACCTATGTATTTAAACAAGTAGTAGGTTTGGGGTTAGTATTACTTGTCGGGAGATAAATACATCAAGTAATCAGGGAATATTTACTTATAATTATCATTTGATATGGTAATTATAAGTAAATACTATGAAGGTAAAATGAACTTCTAAAAAATATTTTATGAAATTTAGATGAAATGTAAAATTCGTTTATTAAATGTTGATAAATGCCATACTTCTTGATATGATAATAGAGGAGGATAATATCTTCTCTTTATTTTTTTTAAAAATATTTAAAAAAATCGTTCTAGTTATAAGACTTTTGTTGTTGGGTTAGAAAGGGGGCCACTATGAAGTTGCTTATAGCTTTGATGGCCTTTTTTTGCCTCATAACATATTCGAATACAGCACAAGCGACTGATTGGTACTATGTAAGTCCTGATGACAAAGATCCTGAACCAATTGAGGGCAATACGAATGGTCAAGCCATTTATAGATTGTTATGGTAATAGAATAGTTTAAATTTAATATTTTAGATATAAATATAAATTTAAAATTTTGAATATAAAAATCCCTAGCTAGACAGCAACTAGCTAGGGATTTTTTATGTGTAAATGTATTGTAAACACGCAGAGGTGTTACCGTCTTTGTAGACTGGTAAAATGTAAGATATCCACTAGTGATTGGAAACAACCGTTAGTTTATAGCTGAGCGGTTGTACGGGTTAATTCCAAGTCATTAATCATTTGTAAATCGTCTTGAGGGGATCTACCGCCGGTTGTTAAGTAACCACCTACCATGATGCCATTAAGACCACCTTTTAGTGCGTACGATTGTAAATCACGTAGATTTACTTCTCGACCGCCAGCGGTACGAATTAATGCATGAGGTAAAATGAAGCGGAATACAGCGAAGGTACGTAAAATTTCCATAGGTTTTAACGCTTTGTTATGTTCGAATGGAGTACCCTTAATCGGATTTAATATGTTTAATGGAATGGAATCAATGTTAAGGCGTTTAAGTTCAAACGCCATTTCTACGCGTTGTTCTAGCGTTTCGTTTAGACCTAAGATACCACCAGAGCAAACGCGAATGCCAGCTTTTTTGGCATTTTCTATGGTAGACATCTTGTCCTCATAGGAATGTGTGGAGCAGATGTCAGGGAAATGACTTGGTGCCGTTTCGATATTGGAGTGATAGCGAGTAACACCAACTTCTTTTAACTGAAGGGCTTGTTCATAGGTTAACAAACCAAGAGAACAACAAATTTCTAAACCCATTTTTTCGCGAATTTCTTTTAACACACGTAAGATTTGGTCGAATTCATTAGGGTTAGAAGTATTTCGGCCACTTGTAACAATGGAGAAGCGAATAGCGCCGGATTCTTTTGCTTTTCTAGCAGCTTCTAAAATCGATTTATCATCCATAAATGGGTATTCTTGAACGCCTGTATTGTGGTGTGCAGATTGTGCACAGAATTTACAGTTTTCAGGACACTTACCAGAACGAGCATTTACGATTGCGCAAATATCGACGGAATTGTCATTGAAATGTTGTTTTATTTTATCTGCCATAGCTAATAAAATCATGGTGTCTTCATCGGATGTATGGATTAAATCAATTGCTTCTTCTTTAGTAATTTCCCCACCATGTAAAATGCGATTGGCAATGGTTAATATTTTTTCATAAGAACCCACCTGGGTTTCTTGCTCTACTGGAAGTGCCATTATAGCCTCCTTGCTATTGTTAACTTATAAAAAACGAATATATTTACAATGTAATTGTAGTATTCTTAAATACGAATTGTCAACAATATAAATAAATTAGTTTACAATATGATATTTTACATATTATATAGAAATATATAGTATAATTAGATGTTAGTATTCTATAAGTTAGGAAAGGAGACAATATGCAACCCTTTCGTTTTATACATTGTGGAGACCTTCATTTAGGGGCTCCTTTTCAATATGCTATGGGGATGAGTCGGTATGTAGATCGTGCCGTTGCAGAAGCAACATACGAAGCTTTCAATAATATCATTGAAATCGCCGTGCGAGAACGCGTTAATGCCGTTGTGATCAGTGGCGATGTGTATAATAGTGAAGATCATAACTTAGAGGCTCAGGTCCGATTTGTACGCGCCATGTATCGCTTGTGGGAGGCGCATATTCCAGTATATATGGTGCAAGGTAATCATGACCCTGCTGAAAGCTGGCGCGCTGGCTTATCTATGCCTGATAATGTACATGTGTTTTCGGATACACAGGTACAACGATTTCCGTTGATGGTTAATAATATTGAAGTTGGTGGTGTTTACGGCATCAGCTGTGGTCATGGCAATGAACCAACTAATTTTGCTGCCCAATATAAAGCCTTTGAACGGGATGAATTTTCCCTCGCTGTCATGCATGGAACGGTCGGATCTAGTGCGGGCAGTGAACATCATGATGTAACAGGGCCCTGTAATTTGACGGATATCATGCAAGGCGCCATGGACTATTGGGCATTAGGCCATATCCATAAATCACAGGTGCTTTCAGAAGACCCTATGGTCGTATATGCAGGCAATCCCCAAGGATTACATCGCAAGGAATTTGGTGCTAAAGGCTGTTATATGGTCAATGTATCACACAATGGACATTGTGAACTAGAATTTATTGAGACCAGTGCCATTCGTTTTGAAGATATTAAGATTGATATTGCAGGCATACAAACTGAACGTGAGTTATTAGATTTATTGAGCCATAAAAAGCAGTCCTTGCGTAAGAAATATAATAAGAACACCTTGGTATCTGTACATTTAGTTGGAACGGGCGCAATTCATCGTTTGTGTGTTGATGAAGCGGTTCGGAAATTATGGTTGCGAGAATCACAATCAGAGGAAAAAAGTAAATCTATTTTTGTTATGCCTTATCGCATGATTAATAAGACGCGATCTGCTGTCAACTTGGCGGAACGCCGCTTATTATCCGACATGGTAGGCGATTATCTACGCGCCTATGATGAAACCGTTACTGATGTTGAGGCAGTACGTCAAATCTTGGTCAATCGTCCTGAGTCTAAACGACTTGGCAGTTATTTAGATTTGTTATCAGATGATGTATTGAAACGAGTTATGGAACGCAGTGAAATGGAAGGGGTTACGGTGTTAATGGGGGTAAACGATGAACATTAAACAGATTCGACTCGACTCATTTGGACCGTATGAAAACTGGACATTTAAATCCGGTCCTAACGGTGTACAGCTTGTATATGGCGCTAATGAAAGTGGTAAGACCTCTTTGCTAGAAGGCATGCGGTCTCTTTTGTTTGGTGGTAAACATAAAAAATATGGTTATGTAAGTGGATCTCTTGAGCTCGATAAAGAAGGGACGACTTATCATTTAGGCCGACAAAACAAGAATCTGGATTTTTATTCTCCTGGTGATCCTAGCATAAAGGACGAGCCGAATCAATTGTGGTGGCATGGGCTTGATAAAAAAACGTATAACCGCATATTCGGCCTTACGTTAGAGGACCTTCAAGGCGTAGATATACTCAATGAAGTAGATGTACGAGCTAGATTCTTTGGCGCTGAAGGGGGCGAGCAACTCGGTGGTATAGTAAAAAGCATTGAAACCAATGCTAATAACTTACTGGTTGCGTCTGCATCAGGCAAACGCCGCATCAATGTTTTGATAGATCAATTACAGGAAAATAAGGCTCGTTTATCTGCACTTGGTGAACATGAAGCGCAGTATGTAGAATTACAACAAGCGTTAAGGGCTTCCGAGGATACAGAAGCAGAAATTCAGAATCAAATCAAAGAATGGCAAGATTATCGTGAAGGTGTAGAGATGGTGCTTCGTGCATGGGATACGTATCGACGTAGCGAAGAAGCGCGTCGTCGTATGCAACAGTTTACCTCTCCTGATACACTAGACCGCGATGCGTTTTTAAGTATCGATGAGGGCCTTCGTGAAGCTCGTCAAAATATGCAGCTGTGGCTTGATAAAGAAGAAGCATTAAAACCGGAAAATTTTGACCCTAATAGTCCGTTTACTACCTATGGTCAAGATATAGAGGATTTAATTCAACAAGGTGCGAAGTGGGAACAATTACGTCGCGAGTGTGAAGAAGGCGAAGCCTACATTGCTAAGGTTAAGGAACAACTTGATTTCTCAAGAGGTTTACAATCTTCGTGGCGCAAGGATGAATCAGTTCCAACTGATGTGAATTGGTTTGAAGGAGAACGCTTATCTAAACGTCTCCGCACTGCAAAGGACCAATTGTTATATTGGCAAAGCCAAGCATCGTCCTTGCAAAAAGAAACAAAAATCAGTGAAGCTTGCACATCCGTTAAAACTGGCGATAATGGTCCGATTAATGAGTGGGCTCACCAAGAATTACAAGCGGTCATGTCTGATATAACAGAGCTAGAGTCCCGCATAGGAGATAACGGTTCTGCTCGTATGGCCTCCATGCCGATTTGGTTGCAACGTATTGGCGGAATCGGTGCCATTATTGGTGTGTTGATGTCCTTGGCAGGCCTCATTGCGCTAGAATCTGTACTATATAGTATAGGTGGTATTATTCTACTAATACTGGGACTCGGATTATTCTGGTATGGATGGCGTCTTCGTCATGTAGATGATTCTGATATAGCGCGATGCATGCGTGAATTAGAACGATTACAACAACGTAAAGCGTATTTAGAAACACAATTAGATGTGCCTTTACCTGTGGCAACATCTGATGTGCCGAACTTGGAAACCGCTGCTATTGAGCAACGTTACAATGATGAAGGTAAACAACTACAAGCTAATTATGAAAAAGCCTTGGCTGAATGGCAAGCGTGGATTCCTGAAGGGGCTGCCAAGAGTCTCGATGAAGATGATTTCTTTAGTATGAAGCATGAATATGACCAGTATTATGAACAATTGCGGACCATTGAAGGATATGAGAAACGCTTAGATGAACATAAGGAATCGTTGCGCGTTATTGAGGACCAAGCCGTTACCTTGTGGTATAACCTTGGTGTTGAAACCCCTGTGTCCCCTACTGAGCTAAAACGCATTTATAACCAATATAAAAACTTTCAACAACAAATGATTCGTTGGGAGCAAAAAGAGTCACAGCGTAAAAGCTATCGTATGGAGTATGATAATTGGCATCGCAAGGAAAAGGAACTTTTACTTGAACAAAAAGCATTGCTTGAAAAAAGTGGATTGTCCGGCGCCAATGAATATCGTCAAAAACTCATTGATGAAGATCAGTTTAAGCAATGGGAAACGATTTACAAACAAAGCCAAGTACAGCTTGATTTGTTAACTCCAGATGGTGAAAATAAAGATTTATTCTATCGCCGCTTACGTGAGGGTAATAAAGACAACTGGACCGATGAGTTAGCTCATGCAGACCAAGAGTTACATGCTCGCAAAGATGCGATGGCTAATCTCTACGAAAAGAGAGGCCAAATTGTGGAAGCTATGCGTGCGTTGGGATCTGACCAAGAGCAACGGGAAGCTATTCAACAACGACAAGAGTTAGAATCTGAATTGGAATCTGCCTTGGAAGATTGGGCCACTCAAGTTGTCATCGCTCATTGTATGGAACGAGCGCAACAATCATACGAAGAAGAGTCACAACCAAAGATGTTAGAATTAGCATCTCAGTATATTAAACGTTTAACGAATGGTGCTTATATATTTGATATGTGGGGATTGCAAGACGGTTTAGCCCTTTTGAATGAACGGGGTGAACGATTACCGATTCATCATTGGTCTAGTGGTTTAGCGGATCAGGTATATCTCGCGTTGCGTTTGGCACTAGCAAAGGTCTTTTCGTACCAAGTGGATGCATTGCCAATCATATTAGATGATATCTTAGTCCGCTTTGATGAAGATCGCCAAAAGAGTGCACTTGAGTTGTTAGCTGAACTTGGTGAACATCAACAAATTTGGTTGTTTACGTGTCAGCAACAAGTGTATTACATGGGCCAAGCTATTGCTGGTATAGATACGCATATATTACAACGTGCATAAATTTCTATCCCTAAAAATATAGATAATAAGTGGCTTTGCATATTCATCACTTTTGGGGTACACTTTTAATATAAGCGTGACATTCTAATATAAAATCTTATATACATGTATGGGTGTGTTTTGTAGAAAGGGGTGGAAGTTTGAATACTGCTTATTTAGATATGATTCAGGGCAAGAACCCTGGCATAACACCGGTATGGTATATGCGCCAAGCAGGGCGCAGTCAGGCTGCATATCGTAAGATAAAAGAGAAGTACACATTGTTTGAAATTACCAAACAACCAGAACTGTGTGCACAAGTGACAGAACTGCCTGTTAAAGAATACGGTGTTGATGCGGCTATTCTTTATAAGGATATTATGAGCCCTATGGTGGCCATTGGCGTGAATGTGGATATTAAACCTGGTGTAGGACCTGTATTTGATACTCCGATTCGCCGTATAGAAGATATTGAACGATTACATACATTTGATGCAACAAAGGTAGAGTATATTGCCAAGACTATTGAGTTGTTGACTACCGAGGTGCTTGATGTACCTCTTATTGGCTTTTGTGGTGCACCATTCACCATCGCGTCTTACCTTATTGAAGGAGGCCCTACGAAAAATTATAATAAAACTCGTGGGATGTTAATCAGCGAACCCGAAATTTGGAATGGACTCATGGAAAAACTAGCGGATATGTCCATCGAGTATTTGTCAATGCAAGCGCGCGCTGGTGCTAATGCTTTACAAATCTTTGACTCTTGGGTGGGTGCCGTTAATAGTACAGAATATGAGCAAGCTATTTTTCCTCATATGAAACGTATTATTTCCACAGTAAAATCTAGATTCCCTAACTTATCGCTCGCTATGAATGGTGTCGGTACAGACCACCTTGTTTCTACTTGGGCTAAATTACCTCTCGATGTCATCGCCTTAGATTGGCGAAGCTCTCTTGGAGCAGCTAAGGATAGAGGTGTTACACAAACAGTACAGGGGAACCTTGATCCTGCTTATTTATACGGGGATACAAAAACGATAGCCAAGGTAGTAGATGAAATTTTAATGGATGGTGTTCGTCATGGTAAACATGTATTTAACTTAGGGCATGGTGTATTCCCTGAGGCGGATCCAGCAAAATTACATTGGTTGACAGACTATGTTCATGAAAAGAGCCGTGAATTGTGGGCTCGTGAAAGCCGATAATATGAAGCAGGCTATACTGTTATTATCTTTTGGTACACCTCGTCAACCATCTGATTTATTACCTTATTTGACGAGTATACGACGCGGAAAAATTCCGACAGAACGAGAATTGGAGGTTCTAACCGCTCGTTATGATGCTATTGGACAATGGGATAATAAGCTGTTGCAGACGATGGGGGAAGAGCAAAAGAAAACTCTAGAATCACTATTGAAGATAGACGCGATGTATTTGGCCTATCTTCATATGCCTAATAGTATGGAACAAGCTGTAGAATCCATAGCAGCTGCAGGGTATACTTCTATTTTATGCATTGTCACATCGCCGTTTTATTCTATGGTTGGAACGGGCGCATATGAACGGAAATTACATTCTATATTACGAGCGTATCCGGATATATCTTGTGAAATTATCAAATCTTGGTGGAATAGACCGCAGTTTTTTGAATACTGGCGTTCACAGTTGATGGCAGCTAATCCATTACAAGCTGATACAGCCAGTATTTTCTCTGCCCATAGTGTACCTACTTCAACGGTTGGAAACTATGAAGATGAAGTTATATCTGCATCAAACCAACTTGCGAAAAAAGTAGGCTTAAACCATTGGCATCAGGCATGGCAAAGTGCGGCGCCCTATGGTGAATGGTTAGGTCCTACTATTGAAAGTGTCATTGAACGGGCTCTTGCAGATGGAGCAAAACGCATTATATGTATCCCTTTTGGATTTGTTAGCGATCATGTAGAAATTTTGTATGATAATGATATTATTTGTCGTGACATCGTCGAGAACGCAGGGGCCACATATGAACGTCTGCCTATGCCTAATGGAAATCTCCTATTTATGGAGGCCATGGCAAAGGCTATACAAGAAAGGATTAATAAGTGAAGGTAACGATTGTTGGCGGTGGTCTTACGGGGCTTACTGCAGCCTATTATTTAGGTCATGCCAAACCAGATTGGCAGATACAATTATATGAACAGGCCCCTCGATTTGGCGGTAAAATTCAAACGCAACAAGTAGATGATTTTGTTGTTGAGTTAGGACCGGATTCCTATTTGGGCCGCAAAACAGAAATGACTGCTCTCATTACAGATCTTGGTTTAGCAGATACGCTTGTATCTAATGAAACGGGTCAGGCTTATGTGTATGACCGCGGTAACATTCATCCAATCCCAGGTGGTTCCATCATGGGGATCCCTACGGAAATGATGCCTTTTGTGAAAGCGACTTTAATTTCCTGGGCTGGTAAATTGCGTGCTGGTCTTGATTATTTTAAGAAACCATATCCTTTAGATACTCATGGCGATGTATCGATTGGTCATTTCTTCCGTTATCATTTAGGTCAAGAAATGATGGATAAACTAATTGAGCCATTATTGGCGGGCATTTATGGTGGGGATATTTATAAAATCAGCCTATTATCTACATTTCCTCATTTTATTCAAGTAGAACAAAAATACGGGAATATGGTTAAGGGCATGATTGCGGCTAAGATGAGCCATCAAAAGGCTGGTGTCTCTAAGGCTGCTAAAGGTGCTGTTAATGAAGGCGATGTTCCTCGTGCTGGTAAAGGAACTATGACGGATGCTCAATTTGATAAGAAACAATCTAGTACTCAGCAAACGAATGGAAATCTAAAAGCATCAAAAGGAACCGCATCACAATCCGGTATGTTTAGACAATTAACGGGTGGTCTTGAAAGCGTGGTAAGTGCAATCGTGGAACAAATGCCATCCAATGTTATATTAACTACAAATGCCCTCGTACGAGATATATCGTATGATGATGCTGTGTATCGTTATAATGTGAATGGTCGAGAAGAAACCTCTGATATGTTGGTTATCTCAACACCACCGGCTACGTATAAAGATTGGTTTATCGGAGATGCTGGATTTGATGGCGTACGCAATATGGAACAATCCAGTTGTGCTATTGCAATTATGGCCTTTGATAAAACAGCCTTTGATGGCGAACTAAAAGGCTCTGGTTTGTTAATTACTCGTAAAACAGACACACCATTAACGGCGTGTACCATATTGAATCAAAAATGGCCGCAAACAACACCGGACGATAAAATCGTTCTTCGCGTCTTTATCGGTAAACCTGGTAATGATGTGGTGGAACGCTATAGTGATGAAGAACTTTCTGCGTTAGCTCTTAAAGAAATTCAACGGATTATGAACTTTAAAGCTAATCCAGAATGGATTAAAATCAACCGTTTAATACATTGTATGCCTCAATACAATGTGGGACATCGTGCTGCTATTGCAACCGTTCGTGAGCATGTGAAAGAACATTATCCTAACTTGTATCTCATTGGGACACCGTTTGATGGGATTGGGATACCTGATGGGGTAAAACAGGCTAAGGAACTTGTGCAACGGTTGTAATTCTACGTGACCGGTTCAGTATGGGCGTCAATAGGCTCCAGCTAGCTTAACGGTCTTCGGCCTAGGGCCTTGATCTATTAAAGTGTTTTGATTTGTAAATGTTATTTTTATATATTTTATGTGAAAAGGAGTGATTTTATGGGTAAGGCTATTCCTACAGTAGAGGGTTGGCATAGTCAACATATGGTGTTTTCCATGGATTTTAGTGCTTGGAATTGTTTTGATGCAGAGGAGAAGGCTGAGGCTCGCGGTGAGTTAAAGGCGTTTTTGGCTGAGTTGGAGTCTATGCATCAAGCTAAAGCGGGCAGTTATGCATTCTATGATGTGAATGGGTATAAGGGCGATCTTTTGTTGTGGATTTTGGCACCATCTCTTGAGGATTTGGCGAAATGGGAACGTAAATTCCGTCGTCTAACAATTGCGTCTGTGCTTGTTCAAACGTATTCTTATACGTCTGTAACAGAGGTTAGTGCATATGTGAAAGCTAAGCTTGATACGCCTGAAGTAGATGCGAAATTGTATCCAACTGTACCAAAGGATAAATATATTTGTTTTTATAATATGACGAAGAAACGTGAAGGCAATGATAATTGGTATATGTTGCCTCAAGAAGAACGTGGTAGAATGATGCGTGAACATGGCATCACTGGTAGACCATATTTAGAAGTACTATCTGAGTACACTACAGGTGGTGTTGGTCTTGATGATTGGGAATGGGGCGTTACTATTTTTAGTAATGATGATATCCAATTCAAGAAAATTGTTTATGATATGCGCTTTGAAGAAGCGAGTGCAAGATATGGTATCTTCAGCGATTTCTATGTAGGAACGTTGATTGATGAAGCACACTTTGATGAAGTATTTGCTTAATCGATAACTACCAGTAGTAGTACTGTAAAGGGAAGGGGTTAAAATTTTGACGCTAGCCATACGAAGCCTTGAGGGCCAAGTGGAATCGGCTGGTGGAAAAATTTTCCCCTTTTTATTTTCGAATAATGAATCATGTATACAAAATACGCATATGGCTATGATTTTACCGCAAGTTAGATTGCGGTTTTTATATTATCAATTTACAGTGGACTTTGGTATACTGTGTATAGACATTAAATTCTATAGAATCTAAATTTTATATGAATATTGAAATGGAAGTAACTTTCACAAGGCTTATATATAATGATTATAAAGGTTGTGAAACATCAAGTGATATGAGAAGGAGTACAAAAGCTATGGAGATGAATGATAGCGTTATTAAACAACAACGTTTAGATCAGGCTAGACTCGAAGCAAATGGCATGTATAGTAGCCAATTTGAAAAAGATGCCTGTGGTATGGGTTTTGTCGTAAATATTAAGGGCAAAAAATCCCATGATATCATCGATGATGGCTTGCGTATTTTAGAGCGCCTTGAACATCGTGGTGGTGCTGGTGCAGATAAGGATACAGGCGATGGTGCTGGTATCTTGGTACAAATCCCACATGAATTTTTTAAACGTGAATGCGAAGTATTGGGCATCAATTTACCTGCAGCAGGCGAATATGGTGTGGGCATGATTTTTGCGCATAAATATGAAAGTCTTCGCAATGAGCAAAAACGTATTTTTGAAGAAGTAGTACGCGAAGAGGGACAAGTCGTTCTCGGTTGGCGTGAAGTGCCTGTAGATGGTACTAAAGTTGGTAAGGAAGCAGCTGCTATTCGTCCTTGGATGATTCAAATTCTTATTGGCAAGGGCCCTGATGTAACGAATAATGCGGAATTTGAACGTAAATTATATATTATCCGTAAATTGGCGGAAAAGCGTATCATTCCATTGAGTAAGGAACTATCTAGCGACTTTTATATTGCATCTTTGTCCTCTAAAACAATTGTATATAAAGGTATGTTGACTCCTGGTCAATTGCGTGACTTTTATCTTGATTTGAGCGACCTTGATTTCACATCTGCATTAGCAATGGTTCACTCCCGTTTCAGTACGAATACATTCCCAAGCTGGGCTCGGGCGCATCCTAACCGTTTTTTAGTTCATAATGGTGAAATTAATACAATTCGCGGTAACGTAAACTGGATTAATGCTCGTGAAGGTAAAGCTGAGTCTCCATTGTTCCCTGATATTAAAAAGGTATTCCCTGTAGTAGATGATAGCGGTTCTGACTCTGCTATGTTCGATAACACATTGGAATTCTTGCACATGACAGGTCGTTCCTTGCCTCATGCAATCATGATGATGATTCCTGAACCTTGGGAACGAAATAAGCTCATGAGCCAAGAAAAACATGACTTCTACGAATTCAATAGCTTTATGATGGAACCATGGGATGGTCCTGCTGCTATGGGCTTCACTGATGGTACTGTTATCGGCGGTGTTCTCGACCGTAATGGTTTGCGCCCTGCTCGTTACTATGTAACAACAGATGACCGCGTTATCATGGCATCCGAAGTGGGTGTTGTGAATGAAAATGCGGAAAATATTCGCGCAAAAGGTCGGTTGGAACCAGGTAAAATGCTTCTTATCGATACGGCGGAACAACGTATCATTTCCGATGATGAAATCAAACAACGCATTGCAACTGAATTGCCATATGATGAATGGGTAAAAGAACATGTTATTCATTTGTCCGAAATCACACAAGCTGATGAAAGCGATGTGCCAGCTGTAGAGGATTTATTCAAACAACAACAAGCCTTTGGTTATACTCAAGAAGATTTGGTACGTATGATTGTGCCTATGGCAAAGGATGGTAAAGATCCTGTAGGTGCCATGGGTGCCGATGCGCCTTTGGCAATCCTCTCTGAAAAACCACAATTACTATACAACTACTTCAAGCAAATGTTCGCGCAAGTAACAAATCCTCCAATCGATTCGATTCGTGAAGAAATGGTTACATCTACACGCGTAATGCTTGGCAACTCCGGCAACTTAACAGATCCTAATAAGACTGGTACATATGCATTGTCTATGCGTACACCAATCCTTACAAACCAAGAATTGGCATCCATCAAAGCTCTTGCTTGCCGTCGTATGAAATCTGTGACATTGCCAATCCTTTTTGACCCATCTAAGGGTGTAGACGGAATGCGCGAAGCGCTTAAAGAATTGTGTGAAAAAGCAGAAGAAGTAGCACGTACAGATCAAAACGTATTGATTTTATCTGACCGTGGTGTTGATGCGAACCATGCGCCAATTCCTGCATTGTTAGCTGTGGCAGCCGTTCATAATCACTTGATTCGCAAAGTATTGCGTACAGAAATTGGCTTGATTCTTGAATCCGGTGAACCTCGCGAGGTACATCATTTCTGTACATTAATTGGTTATGGTGTAACTGCTATCAACCCTTATTTGGCATTTGAAACAGTCAAAGATTTACATGCGCGCAAACGCCTTGGCAATATTACATTAGAAAAGGCGGAACAAAACTACATTAAGGCTGCCGTCGGTGGTATTATGAAGGTTATGTCCAAAATGGGTATTTCTACAGTGCGTTCCTATCATGGTGCTCAAATCTTTGAAGCAATAGGTCTTAACTCTGATTTCATTAAAAAATATTTCGTAAATACACCTACACGTATCGGTGGTATTGGTTTGTATGGTGTTACTACCGAAGCATTAGCTCGTTTTGATCGAGCTTTCAAAAAAGACGAATCCGTTCTCGAACCAGGCGGTTGGTACGGTCCTGTAAAAGACGGGGAAGAACATTTATTCAACCCTAAAACAATTGATCTTTTACAAGAATCTCTTATCAACGGCGACTATGCTAAATATAAAGAATACTCTAAAGCTATCCGCAATGATTACCATGTAACATTGCGTTCCTTGATGGAATTGAACTACCCTGTAGGCGGCGGTATTCCTATTGAAGAGGTTGAACCTGAAGAATCTATCGTAAAACGCTTTAAAGCAGGCGCTATGAGTTATGGTGCGATTAGTAAAGAAGCGCATGAAACAATTGCTATTGCGATGAATCGTCTTGGATCTACATCTAACTCCGGTGAAGGTGGCGAAGATTCTGCACGCTTTAAACCATTGCCTAATGGGGATAGCATGAACTCTGAAGTAAAACAAATTGCATCCGGTCGTTTCGGTGTAACTGCTAATTACTTGATTCATGCAAAAGAATTGCAAATCAAATGTGCACAAGGTGCTAAACCAGGTGAAGGTGGTCAATTACCAGGTAAAAAGGTATATCCTGAAATCGGTAAGGCACGTCACTCCACACCAGGTGTAGAACTTGTTTCTCCTCCACCACATCATGATATTTACTCTATAGAAGATTTAGCGGAATTGATTTACGATTTGAAATGCGTCAATAAAGATGCTCGCATTTCCGTTAAATTGACTTCCGAAGCTGGCGTTGGTACTATCGCAGCTGGTGTGGCGAAAGCAAAAGCAGATAATATCTTGATTTCCGGTTATGACGGCGGTACAGGTGCGGCAGGTCGTACGTCTGTAAAACATGCTGGTGTGCCTTGGGAACTTGGTTTATCTGAAACTCATCAAACATTGATGCTCAACCGTTTGCGTGACCGCGTTCAATTAGAGGTAGACTCTAAATTGATGACTGGTTTCGATGTAGCTGTTGCGGCTATGCTTGGCGCTGAGTTATTCGGTTTCGGTACATTACCACTTGTAGCTGTAGGCTGTAAAATGGCTCGTGTATGTAACCTCAACACATGCCCTTATGGCGTGGCTACACAAGATGAAAAATTGCGTGCTCGTTTTAACGGCAAACCTGAATATGTAGAAAACTTGATGATTTTCATTGCACGTGAATTGCGTGAAATTATGGCTCGCTTAGGCATCCGTTCCGTAGCTGAACTTGTTGGCCGTATCGATCTTGTTCGTCAAAAATCTCAAGACGATAACTTCAAATTGTCTCGTGTCGATTTGAAACGTATCTTGTTCCATCCATACATCGATGCGTCTGTTGGTCATATGCATACCATCGATCAAGACCATGAATTGGAACGCACATTGGATATGTCCAAACTCTTGCGCATGTGCCGTCCTGCTATCGAAGATCAAAAACCTATTCGCGCTAAATTGGCTATCAACAACATTAACCGTGTAGTAGGTACACTAGTTGGTTCTGAGGTAACACGTCGTTATGGTGAAAGCGGACTTCCAGATAACACAATCAAGTTGAACTTTGAAGGTTCTGCAGGTCAATCCTTTGGTGCTTTCATTCCAAAAGGCATGACATTAGAACTCGAAGGGGATGCGAATGACTACCTCGGTAAAGGTTTATCTGGCGGTACCATCGTTGTTTACCCTCCTAAGAAATCTATTTTTGAAGCTGATGAAAACATCCTTATCGGCAACGTTGCATTCTACGGTGCCACATCTGGTAAATCCTTTATCAATGGTGTAGCTGGTGAACGTTTCGCCGTTCGTAACAGTGGTATTACAGCTGTTGTGGAAGGTGTAGGCGACCATGGTTGTGAATACATGACTGGTGGCGAAGTACTCGTACTCGGTAAAATCGGTCGTAACTTCGCAGCAGGTATGTCCGGTGGCTATGCGTACATCCTCGATTGCGATGAACGTTATGTAAATACAGGTCTTGTAGAATTACGTCCTGCCAATAATGATGATCTTAAACGCATTAAAGAATTAGTAGAACAACATGTATTGCATACTAATTCCACAAAAGGCCGTCATATTCTTGAAAACTGGAATAACTTTGCAAACAGATTTACTAAGGTTGTTCCTGTAGCATACGAAGAAATGCATGCTGCTATTGAACGATTCAAAGAACAAGGTTTGTCCTTAGAAGAGGCTCAATTAGCTGCATTCAAAGAAAAATATGCAAAATAAGTTCTAATCTAACATAACTTAGAGAGAATGTAATGTAGAATGCCTCTATAGTTTTGACTATAGAGGCATTTTCATGTATAATATTTGTATTGCAATATTGGATCATGGCAGTCCTCGGGCCCGTGCAATGGGGGCCTGTGAATCGTGTCAGGACTGAGAGGTAGCAGCACTAAGCGGTAACCTTCATGTGCCACGGGGAACCCGGGGGCTGTCGTGATCGAATATTGCAAATCGGCCTTTGAGGCCGTTTTTTATTTGCTTGTTTGAACCGAATAAGGTACTAGTTATACTCAAAGAGGACGTGAAAGGACGCCCTCTTTTTTGCGTAATATGGTATAATAAAGTATTGCTAATTACGGACTGTTTACAGGGAAAAGGGGGTGTTCCGATGGCATATATGGCGCTGTATCGTAAGTATCGGCCGCAGACGTTTACCGATGTGGTTGGACAACATCAAGTATCAGATACATTGATGCGTGCTATTCGCGAGGATAAGGTGGCTCATGCCTATTTGTTTGCCGGCCCTCGTGGGACAGGTAAGACGAGTATGGCTAAGATTTTTGCACGTGCCATTAATTGTGAACATGGCCCTACAGACCATCCTTGTAATGAATGTAGCGTATGTAAATCGATTTTGAGTGGTCAGTCTATGGACGTCCTCGAAATTGATGCGGCGTCGAATCGTGGTATCGATGAAATTCGAGCTTTACGTGAAAGCGTAAAGTTTATGCCTGTAGAGGGGCGTAAAAAGGTATTTATCATCGACGAAGCGCATATGCTTACCAATGAAGCGTGGAATGCTCTATTAAAGACGATAGAGGAACCACCAGATCACGTCATGTTCATCTTTGCTACCACTGAGATTGAAAAATTGCCTGTTACCATCGTATCCCGTTGTCAACGATACACCTTTAGACGTATCACATCTGATGATATTGCACAGCGATTACAATACGTTGCAGATAAAGAAGGCTTTGCTTTAGAGGATAATGCGGCGCGGCTCATCGCAGTCCACGCGGATGGTGGCTTGCGCGATGCGTTAAGTATTCTAGATCAATGTGTGGGAATGGCTAGTGGCGAGATTACGCCAGCCGTTGTAGAGGACCTCATTGGCCTCGTTAGTAAGGAATGGATTATCAAATTCCTATCTGCTTTGCATAATGGAGATGGCCCAGCCGTATTGAAATATATTCAAAATGCACTCAGTGAAGGACGTGATGGGGCTCAAATCATGGAGGCTCTTACGCAACACTTACGGGCTCTATTGATTGCTAAGGTCGCTCCTGATGCGGAGGAATTAAAGATATATGATTCGTTTCGCACTGAATTCTTAGAACAAGCACAAGAAATTGAGTTTGGTACCATTAATCAATATATCAAACAGCTACAATCCATCATGAGCGATGCGAAACAGGTAGATAACCCACGCACGGTTATTGAAATGGGCCTATTGGTTTTATGTGCAGGTGTATCCAAGGCTCATGACGATGTGGAAGAGCGTTTGGCTGCATTAGAACAGTCTGAACGCGAGTCACGCGAAGGCGTACTCAATCGGCTAGCCAAATTAGAACAACAAGGCCCACCGATGGTGGCGCCATCTATTAATTTTGTGGCTACCCCACAGGCATCGAGTTCAAACGTGGTAGATGATGATTGTATTCCACCACCTATACATGGTGTGGGTATGACTCCACCACCGATGAAGACTCCGGGTGCAGTACCACCTAAGACAGGTACATCTCAAACGACGAGAAACACGGGCGGTCAGAAGAATACAGGTATTAGTCAAGTTGCTGTTATCGGTGAAACCATGGTGGACTCCAGAGAATATAGAACCATTCAGACTACTGTGATAAAATATCTAAAGGACAACGATAAGGGATTAGCATATAATATTATTGGTCAAGGCCAAGTTATTTATGTAGATCGTGAAAAAGCAGTGGTAGCTTTTAAAAAGGGGATATCCCTTACTTTGGCTACTAATGAAGCAAATCGCAAGGAAATTGCATTAGCGTTCCAATATGCGTTGGGCTATTCTGTGTCTTTAGAGATTGTCGATATAGAGACAGATGTCTATAAAGAATATATGATGGCTAGCGGGGCACGGTCTAATCGAGCTATACAACCTAAGAGATCACAGACTGCACCGGTTATTGGGGCTCCACCATCACCGATAGAAGCAGATTTGCTGGATAGTAGAACTCCATCTGGTGCGGAAACAGTTCCAGAGACTGTAAGTTCTGAAGCTCGTAATGATGCTAAACAGGCTGCGCTAGCTGCTCTTGCGGCACGAGGAATTAAACCACCAAGCAGCAAGGAAGATGCGGAGTCTTCTACTAAGAAACCGACGACTCATGATGACGGTGGTATACCTGTTATGAGTCTAGATGGAACACAGGTGATGACCGATGATGGTGAAGTTATCAATCGGCCTATGGATAGCGGTGCCACCGTGGAGGTAGAAGCCGTCCCAAAGCGTGAATACCAGTGGGACCCTGAACATATGGGCGTTGAAGAACAACAAAACCCACTGTTGGCTAAAACATTAGAGAAACTTTCAGAAGACCATGACATTTATGTAGAGGTCATAGAAGAGTAAATTATAATTTTCAGTATATAGTTAATTTATTTTGCAAGGACTTTCATAGTCCTATAAGGAGGAAATACAATGTTCGGTAAAGGTATGGGCAATATGGCAGGCATGATGAAAAAAGTTCAAAAAATGCAAGCTGACATGAAAAAAATGCAAGAAGAGTTAAAAACTCGTACAGTAGAAGCATCTGTAGGTGGCGGTGCTGTTACCGTTGTTATGAATGGTGAAAAGATGATTGAATCTTTGAAATTGAATCCGTCTGCAGTTGATCCTGAAGATGTGGAAATGCTTGAGGATTTGGTAATGGCTGCTGTTAATGAAGCAAGCAAAAAGGTAGATGATCTATTGTCTCAAGAAATGGGCAAGGTAACAGGTGGTCTTAACTTGCCAACAGGTTTATTCTAAATGACAAACGCATTAGAACGGCTCGTAGAACAGTTGCGCAGATTGCCAGGTATCGGCTCTAAATCGGCTCGTCGCTTGGCATACCATCTTGTGGAAATGCCTCAAGAAGAGGTGGACCGATTGGTCAATACCATTGTTGAAGCAAAGGGGGCAACCCGCCATTGTTCTATCTGTTTTAATTTATCTGCACAGGACCCTTGTGAATTTTGCTCGAATCCAAATCGAGATCAAACGACGATTATGGTCGTAGAGACCTCTCGCGATGTGATTGCCATAGAACGCAGCGGTGATTACAAGGGGCTCTACCATGTCTTAGAAGGGGCATTGTCACCTTTAGAGGGCATCGGTGCTGAAGACATTCGCGTTAAAGAGCTGATTGCTCGTTTGCGTGATGGCGTCGTACAAGAAGTTATTCTCGCAACGGACCCTGATGTAGAAGGAGAGGCGACGGCCTTATATTTGGCACGTCTACTAGCACAGACTGGCATCAAGGTGACCCGTATTGCCCGCGGTGTTCCTGTAGGTGGAGATATCGAATATGCCGATGAATTGACCTTGGGCGGTGCCGTTGTAAACCGCCAGGAGATGAAAGGATAATATGAACGTATTACTCGTGCCATTATTGGCAGCGCCTATGACTGAGGCGATTATATCTGTATTGGTCATTGTTATCGCCTTGAAACTTGCTTTTTTTACTATTAAAAAGGTAGCTCTAAATGTAGTATTAGGCATTGTGACATACATGGTATGCATTCATGTATTGCATATACCAATGGATATTGGCTTTGGGGTGTGGGCTTTGACCGTATTATTTGGCCCTATTCCAATGGCTCTGGCCGCTCTATACTACGGCTTATAAAATAAGGAGAGGATATCATGGTTATCAATAGCGAACAACAACGCGTCATCGATGAACTAGATAGAAATATCCTCTTGTTGGCGTCCGCTGGGACCGGAAAAACGAATACATTGGCTTATCGAGTGGCTCATATTATTGAAAGTGGCCGCTGCGATGCCCATCAAATTTTGTGCATGACCTTTACGAACAAGGCAGCGCAGGAGATGAAGTCGCGCATCGAATCCCTCGTTGGCCAACCTGCAAAGGCTGTGGAGATTAGTACGTTCCACAGCTTTTGTTTTTACGTTCTTCAACAAGAGGGCAAACGAGATGAGTCGCTCTATACGGATGTGACCATATTTGATGAAGAGGATTGTAAAGAACTGTATTTGCCGTATAAACCAAAGAATATGCGGGATGTGAATTTTGCTAGTCTTATTAGTATGGTAAAGGAATATCGTTCTGTGTATGAATTCTATTCTGAATCGTTGATAGATGATTATAAACGAACGATACAACGTTTAGAGCAGGATCAATCTAAGCAAATAGAGAAATTATTTTACAATTACAATACTCTTGCTACTGAGGAATTTTCGGACTTTTGGGCGCATGGTCATGAATGGATTGCTCGTTATGATGAAAGTTTACAATCTGTTCACGGCGTAGATTTTACTGATTTAATTTGTGGTGTTCATCGACTATTTCAAAATCCTGATATTCGAGAACGGTGGTGTAGTCGCTATCAGTACATTTCCGTTGATGAAATGCAAGATACGGGCTCACTAGAATATAAGGTTATGGAAATGCTATGGGAAGGCAATCACGTTCTTTTATGTGGGGACTATTTCCAAACTATCTACGAATGGCGCGGCTCAGATCCATTCCGATTACTCGAAGCATTTACTCGAGATTTTAATCCTCTAAAAATCATATTCTATAAAAACTATCGCTCTAATCGCACCTTGTTTACAATGGCTTTTAAAACATTGCAGAACATGTTTCCTCGACTCGTTGGAACTGTGTACGATGAAATGCCAGAGACAAACAGTGCTAGTGATGGGGCACCTATTCTTGTGAAAGGTTGTCGTAATGAATATACGGAGGCAAAGTTTATTTATGACCGTATTTGTGCGCTTCCAAAGGATGTATCTATTGGTGTGTTGGTTCGCGATAACCGGAAGGCACAGCGTTTAAGTGAGCAGTTTGAACGATATAATCAAGATAAACCAGAATCTGAACGTCGTCCGTTCATGATTATTGATGAATATAAGTTCTTCCGACGTCAGGAGATTAAAGATGTTATGGCATACTTTAAGCTCTTGATGAATCCTAATGATGCGGTCAGTGCGAAACGCATTATTAAACGCTATGTATCGGGCATTGGCGACGCGCGTATTCGCGATATTGAAAGTCCAAAAAATCGTAGTGTAGGGCTAAAATTGACGGATTTTATGGATATGCCCATCTTTGAAGCTGAGCCATATGCCAAATTGGTAGCGGGTCTTTCGGTGGGTGAAGTCGTAGTATACGATGTAGAAAGCACTGGTACTGATACGACACAAGACAGAATTATACAAATTGCGGCAATGCGCATTGATAAAGATGGCAATGAAATAGAACGGTTTGAACGGTTTATCAATCCTGGTAAATCGGTGGGCACATCCCAACTCGTTCATGGCTTTACAGATGAATATTTAGCAGAGCATGGTGAAAGCCCTGAGGTTGTATTAGAGTCTTTCAAAGAATTTTCTAACAATCGTATCATTGTAGGTCATAATGTAAATTACGACATTAGCATTTTGAGCCACGAATTAGCGCGCCATAATTTAGGAGAGCCTCAATTTAAGGCCGCATATGATACACTAGATATCTTTAGACGGTTCTATCCAACACTGGAAAATCATAAGTTAGGATTTTTATCAAAATATTTTCCTATCAATCATACGCCTACCCATAATGCGATGGATGATATTATCGCTACGGGCCAATTATTAATCTACGCAGTCCGTGAAAATATTGTGCCCACAACGACGGATCGCATGGTAGCCATTAATCAATATAAGGCTGCTTTCACAACCATTGCATCCCAAATGGCAACCTTGCGCAGAAAGATGCATACCGATAATCCTACGGAATTATTGGCCTATATTATGAATCAAATGGGCGTACTAGACTATTATAAGAGTCATGGCGAAATGGCCAAGGTTGAACATATACGAGATTTGTATCGTATTATGGAATCATTAGATAAGGAATATGAAGGCACAACGGGATTAGCTCGTCTAAATCATATTTTGCAATTGGCTGCCTTGACGGCTGGTGAGCCACAACAGATGAGTAAACAATCTAAGATACCGATTATTACGGTTCATCAAGCAAAGGGTAGTGAGTTTGACCATGTATTTTTGGCGGGTATGAATCAAGGGATCTTCCCTAGTTTTATGTCCTTACGCGAGGGCAATGAGGATGAAGAAAAACGCTTGTTCTATGTGGCCATTACGCGACCAAAACAGGAGCTGGTTATTACCTATACCAATGAATCACAACGGGGCCAAGGCACAGCGCCAAGTGCATTCCTCGATTATATGCCAAGGGATGTAAAACTCGTAGAAAGGAGTATGTAATGGCACGAAAAACGCATAGACCAGATGATATTTTTTGGTCAGTTACTACCCAGGATATAGAATCCATACAACATGCAACTACAGATGCTATAACATTAGGGAAACTGTTAGATACTAAATATCCAAGAAAAGCGATGGTAAAGTTATTTGATGAGAAATTAATCCATGTAAATGGTCATAAAGCAACACCTCATACAGAGGTTGCCGTAGATGATGAAATTTGGATAGCTATGGCCAAAGAGAAGATTGATCATGAGCCAATTGTAATGGATTTACATGTACTCTATGAAGATGACGATTTGCTCATTGTAGATAAGCCTGCCGGTGTTACGGTAAACTCAAAGGATCAAGTATCCCTTGCTAATGGCATAGCTTATTATTTTAAGGACCGAGGTATTAAGAGAAAGATTCGCTTCTTAAATCGCCTTGATCGTGATACGACGGGGTGTATAGTGATGGCCAAAAGTGGTTTAGCCCAAAGTTTATATCAACAACAAATGGATGATAATAGCTTTGAGAAGTGGTACATGGCAATCGTTGAAGGCATTGTTGAAGCAGATTCGGATTCGTTGGTGTTTCCTATGGATAGAAGTATTGATGGCATTCACTACGAAGTAAATTCTAAGGGGATAGAAACACGGACCGATTTTACCGTTTTACACCGCTATCCGAATGGGGTTGTGGATAACTCTGTGCATAACCTACAAAATATTGTGGATATATCCCATGAAAATGTGGACAGTACAGTGAATACTGTGGATAAACAGGGTGGAATTGTGGATAATTCTGTGCATAACTTAGGAAATCAGCCTTGTACAGCAGTGGCAGTTCGCTTATATACAGGTAAAACACATCAAATTCGAGTGGCCTTTAGTCATATAGGTCATCCTTTGTTAGGGGATACATTGTATGGGGCGAAATGTACAGGAGAACCATTTGCACTACGCGCAATGAAGGTTGTTTTTACACATATGCGTTCTGGAGACAGTATAACCGTTCAAGCTTAACTAGAATGGGCATTTAGTAGTAGAATGAATTCTTAAATATATAAAAGTTTCTAATTGAGAAATGAGAATGACTGATAAGTTCAGTAAAATCAATGGGTTTCATAGAAATATATAGAAATTTATAGTGACAAATGATAATCCATAAGCTATAATACAAATAAACGTACACATATAAATTATTTAATATTGTACATATAGTATGTAAGAGGTGTAATAGTATGATTTTACAAGAAAATGGTGCTGAACGTAATCGGGGGATTACGCTCGCCAGTATCAAGGGCATTATAGGTAATGTAGTGCTTGTCATTTTTAAAATGATAATAGGATTGGCATCGAATTCTATCGCCATAATCCTTGATGCGGTAAATAACTTAACAGATGTTCTTTCTTCGGTATTGACAATTGCCGGTACAAAACTGGCTGCAAAAGGAGCCGATAAGGAACATCCATTTGGACATGGCCGTATAGAATATATGACTACCATGTCTATTGCTTTCATCATTCTCGGTGCAGGCATTGGGTCCCTTAAGGAATCGATAGATAAAATTCTTCATCCAGAGGTATCCACATTTGATATTCCAAGTCTTGCCATCATCGCTGTTGCCATTATCGTAAAGGTTGTGATGGGGCGATACATTAAGTCTCAAGGTGAGAAATATAAATCTGATGCCCTCGTAGCATCTGGTATTGATGCTCTTTTTGATGCGGTGATTACCTTTGCCACATTAGTATCTGCTGGCCTTGTATATTTCTTTAATGTAGATATTCAAGGCTATGTAGGGGCTTTAATTTCCCTCTTAATTTTGAAAGCAGCCTATGAGATTCTTCGCGATATGTATAATCATTTGCTTGGTGTTCGTGCCGATGACGATCTCATCCGGAATATTAAGGAAACCATTGCACAACATCCAAATGTAGGCGGTGTATATGACTTAGTACTAAATAACTATGGACCAGGCGAAGTGATTGGTTCTGTTCATATTTCGTTGCCAGATACGATGACAGTAGGCGAGGTCCATCCTTTAACTAAAGGAATTGCAGTTCATCTTTATAAAAAGTTTGGCATTAATATGACTGTTGGCGTATACGCAGAAAATCAACCAAGCGTAGAAGTTCTTGAAATCAAAAAAGCGCTTGATCAAGTTATTAGCTTGTATACTAATGTAGTCCAAATCCATGCTTTCTACGTACGAGAAGATAAAAAGATTATCTATTATGATATTATCTTTAACTTTGACGAAGAAGATCCACATGGTACATTAGAAAAAATTAAGGCGGAACTTCATAACCGTTATCCAGATTATACACAATTTGCTATTGTTGATACGGATTTTAGTAATTAGTTTTATATAAAGAATAACCGATATGTATCCTTGTATGAGGAACATGTCGGTTATTTTTTTGAGACCTGTAGTTACTTGATAAATGTATTTTTTATGCCTATAATAAATTGTATAAAATATGGTTGATATCATATATTGCAAATAGTATGGAGAGAGATATGAATAAATTTATGTTATCCACATTAGCAGTTATGACTGCGCTTAGTATCTGTGGCATGCAACCTGTAGATGCTAAACAAGTTAAACCAGACCCAACCATGACTATGCTTCAAATGCCGACGAATGATGAAATCTCGGTAGGAAATGGTACTACAAAAGAAATCAATAAACAAACACAGACATTAGTGAATAATGTGGCCGTGTCTACTAAGTCGATGATCAAAAAGAATTGGAAAATCATATATATTAAGGCTATACCATCTGACAATACAGTTCGTTTTAATTTCCCAAATTTGAAATAGTTTGGATATAGTGAAAGCCCCTACCTCGGTGAGGTAGAGGCTTTGTGTTAAATTACATAATCATCGTGATCATTTGTTATTTGTTTTTTTGCTTGCTTTTTAGCACCTGCTAGGTCTAATAGTTCTTCTTCAAGTGTATCTTCATCCCCTGTATTGAGCATGGAATAGAAGGCCCATAAGATAATAAACCAAACTGGTGTAAAGAATAAGGCAACTCTTGTGTCATCATTCAAGGCCAAGATAATAAGAATGAAAGCAAAGAACGCAAGAATTAAATAGTTCATCACTGGATATAGAGGCATTTTAAATTTAGATTTTGCCGCTAATTCAGGATTTTTTTTGCGATATTTTAAATGGCAAATAACCATGATAGCCCAGATAAAGATGAAGCAGAATGTAGAGATAGATGTAATCATAACGAAGACTGCTTCTGGCATTACATAGTTAAGTACAACCGTAATAAGTAGTACGGCAGCAGAGAAAATAGTCGCTTGATATGGCACGCTACTATGTGTTAAGCGACGCATTGATTTAGGTGCGTGACCGCGTTTTGCAAGGGCATAAATCATACGACCTGTACTAAAAATACCAGAGTTTGTAGCTGATGCGGCAGAGGTAAGCACAACAAAGTTGACGATACCTGCTGCTGCGGTAATACCAACTGCTGTAAATACGGCCACAAATGGGCTCGCTGCAGGGTTAACGGCTGTCCATGGGTAAATACTCATGATGATGGTCAAGGAACCAATATAGAACAAAATAATACGCAATGGAATATTATTGATGGCCATTGGAATAACCTTTTCAGGATTTTCAGTTTCACCTGCTGTCAAACCTACAAGTTCAATACCTGTGAAAGCAAATACAACCATTTGGAAGGATAAGATAAATCCCATCGTTCCATTCGGGAACCATCCGCCGTAATTCCATAAATTACTAAAGGCGGCAGCAACACCAGCATCGGTACTAAATCCAGAGAAAATCATAATTAAGCCGATGATGATAAGGGATACAATGGCAATAACCTTGATCATGGCAAACCAGAATTCCATTTCACCAAAGTGCTTTACAGCTGTTAAGTTCATGAGTAATAGAGCTATTAAGACGACGAGGGCTGGTACCCATTGAGGAAGCCATGGTATCCAGTATTGCATATACAGTCCGACGGCCGTTAAATCGGCCATGGCTAGTGATAGCCAACAGAACCAATATGTCCATCCTGTGATGAACGCAGCGCGATCACCTAGATAATCCTCTACAAAATCGATAAAGGAATGATGATTAAGATTAGATAATAATAATTCCCCTAACGCTCTCATTACAAAGAAACAAATAAGACCAGTAATGAGATAAGCAAAAAGAATGGATGGACCTGCCAAATGGATAGCCCGACCGGAACCTAAGAATAAGCCTGTACCAATGGCACCGCCGATGGCGAGCAATTGTACGTGGCGATTCTTAAGGCCCCGCTCTAACTGATTCGTATCAGACATAGTAAAGACCTCTTTTCTACAAACTACCTATAAATACAAAAAGCCATGGATGACCATAACTTTCATAATCTATAGAATATATAAAACTATTTTCTTATAATACAGTATCTATTATAAAAAGTCAAATGTATTTTTACAGTAGACATATTCTGTAAATAGTATTATTAACATACGAATAAAAGAAAGCGTATTCATACTTTTAAAAGCATACTATGCGTTAAAAGGTTTTCATAATTTGCTATAATAATTGATAGATTATCTTTTACGTAAAGTCGTGGAGGTTATTATGAGACGACAAGACAGAAGAGTTACAGATATAGAAGAAATTAAGGGCATTTTAAATAGCACTCGCATCATTCACCTAGGCATGATGGATGGTGACTACCCTTACGTAGTACCCTTACATTTTGGTTTTGAATTTATAGATGAGGTGCTTTATATCTATGTGCATGGGCATCATGAGGGAAAGAAGTTTGACTTGATTAAAGCAAATCCTCATGTATTTATCGAAATTGATGGCAGTGATGAAGCCCTTGTTTCAGGTGGTGATATTCCTTGTGCATATAGTTCAGTTTATTCCAGTGTGATGGGGCGTGGAGAGGCTACTTATCTAGAGAATATTGATGAAAAGGCTCATGGTCTACAAGTGTTGATGAACCATCAAACAAATCGGGAATTTACTTTTACCGAAGCCATGGTAAACTCTGTAGGTGTAGTTCAAATTAAAGTGTTAAACTATTCCGCAAAGAGACGAAGACAACTTGAGGAAGATATTATTATGTCTCCCTTAACTAAATAATGATTCGACATCCTATTGAACTCTATTATGATATAGCGTTCAGTAGGATTTTTTATATCGAACCTAAGCATTAGATACATTATTTGGTTGTGACGATGCTTTCACAAAAGGAAAGATAAAAGTTTTATGAAGTAGCTAGAGCTACAGAATCGGTTTTGATTTTGATATAGATAAGAAAATATATCATTATATGTGAGAACTATATTATAAATTTTTATAATAGGAGAGAATATGAAGAAAACTATAGGTAAATTAATTTTAGCTGCTATAGCTGTTGGGTTAGTATCTATAAGCTATGTATTCTCAGATACTGTTAATCAGGCCGGGAAAAAATTTATTAGTAATGTTATGGCCTGAAGAATATATTCCAAGGGAGTACCATGATGTTCAGTGGACTGACTCTACCCCAATTGGTGATGTGCACTATACAGGGGATGTAGATAAGGGCTTAGTACGCAGTGTTACGTGGTATGATGAGGATAATATGGCGTATTTCTTGTTCTTCCAAGTGCCTGTGAAAGCATCTGAAATAGAGTTTTATAAAGATCATGTAGTGCCGTTAAAAGATATCGATTTTAGTCGTACAGACTTAATTGGTGTAAAAACGATTCGTTAATAAAAAAGAACCTATCCCTAAAGATATTAGTAAAATATCTAAGAGATAGGTTCTTTATGTATTAATTAGAAGAATACGTAGCGTATGATAACGAGTAGTGCTAATACGTACATAATCCAGTTAACTTCTTTTGCACGGCCTGCAATAATTTTGAGTAGAGGGTATGCAATAAGACCTGCAGAGATACCATTAGCGATGCTGTATGTGAACGGCATCAAAACGATAACGAGGAATGCAGGAAATCCTTCTGTCCAATCATCGAAGTCGATATTGCGAATGGCACCTAACATGAGGGCACCAACGATGATAAGAACAGGAGATGTGGCTGCATTTGGTACCAAGGATACCAATGGAGCCAAGAATAAGCAGATTAAGAATAGTACACCTGTTGTGACAGCTGTTAAGCCTGTACGGCCACCAGCACCAACACCTGCCGCACTTTCAACAAAAGCAGTAATCGTAGATGTACCGAGTAATGCGCCAGCACTAACGCCGATAGCATCAACAGTCATCGCTTTACCAAGACCTGGGAATTTACCAGATTTAGGATCCGCAATTTTCGCCTCTGTAGCAGTACCGATTAAAGTACCCATAGAGTCAAACAATTCTACGAAGGTGAAGGAGAAGATAATCGTAATCAAGCCCATGTGGAGCGCACTAGGAATATCTAATTGAAGAAATGCGGCTTTTGAGAAGTCAGGCACTGCCAATACTGTGAAGTTCTCAGGCATTGTAGATAGTCCCGTTACATAGGACACAATTGTTGTTACCAACACACCAATCAAGAGTGAACCTTGAATCTTACGAGCCATCAATAGAGCGGTAAAGATGAGGCTGAATAGGGCTAACAATGTTTCGCCACTGTGCAAGTTACCTAGTGTTAACAATGCTTCAGATGCTGGAGGTACTAGATTGCCATGTGTTTGTACAACTTGGCCTAAGGTGTTAGGAGACAAACTGATGGAAATCGCCATCAAACCGGATAGTTTTAAACCGATAATGGAGATAAATAGCCCAATACCAACGGTAATAGCGACTTTCATAGAAGCCGGTATACCTACAACAATCATTTGTCGTATCGATGTCAGCGTTAAGACGAGGAATACGAGACCGGAAATGAACACCGCACCTAGTGCCGTTTGCCATGATACACCCATACCGAGAACTACGGTAAAGGAATAAAAGGCTAAGAGGCCAACCCCTGGAGCCAGTGCGATTGGATAGTTAACAAATAAACCCATAGCAATCGTTACGAGGCCACCACCTAAAGCTGTAGCGATGAGGACGGCATCCTTGTCCATGCCAGCAAGACTCAAGATGTTTGGAGCCAAAAATAGGATGTACGCCATCGTGATAAACGTGGTAATACCCGCTAAAATCTCGGTTTTAACGGAGGTACCTCGTTCATTGAGTTTAAATAGTTTATCTAACATTAGATAAATCCTCCCTGTATGAAATTATAAATCATATCAAATAAAAATATTTTGATATACCTATAGTGTATCATATTTCCCACCATTTTTTGTATGAAGTTATGTTATACTATACATATATTGTGAATGACTTAGAGGTTAACTTATGAAAATATCTACAAAAGGGCGGTATGCCTTGCGAATCCTAGCGGATATTGCAGAACACGGGACGGAAAAAAATGTGCCTATCCGTGAAATCGCAGAACGCCAAGGGTTTTCAGATAAATACTTAGAAGGAATTGTATCTCGCTTGTCCTCTGCGGGCCTCGTTAAAAGTGGCCGTGGTAAATACGGTGGATATCGCTTGGTTAAAGATCCTGCTGAATATAATGTATATGAAATCTTATATGCTGCAGAGGACTCTATTGCTCTTGTGTCCTGTTTAGAGGATGATGTAGAGCCATGTCCTATGTTTAATGATTGTTTGACTGCTCCTCTATGGCAGTATTTACAAGATGAGTTTCGCCATGTAATGGAGCGCGTTTCATTGCAAGATGTAATGGACCACAAGTTTCCAGCAGAATAATTGAGAGAGTCGTGTTTTATATGCGACTCTTCTTTATATAATTTTGTAAAAGCATATGTTTATACACTTTTATATGTGGAAAGAAGGCGAAAGATGAGTACAATCGCAGATGATACTCGCGGTGGCATGAGAAATGTATGGATTATTACGGCTGCCATGACTGTATTAGCTATATGCTACACCATGATTATTCCTTTTTTGCCTATATATCTCTTGGAATTAGGTGTTCTAAAAGCTGATGTAGCCCTTTGGTCGGGTCTTGTTTTTGGGATTACATTCCTCATTGCAGGCATTATGGCTCCGATTTGGGGGAAAATCGCTGATAATAAAGGAAAAAAACGGATGGCCTTGCGCGCTGGCTTTGGCATTGCTGTCTGTTATGTATTAATTGGTTTAGCTACAGACCAATATCAATTACTCATGGCGCGGGCCCTCGTTGGATTTGCCAATGGGTTCTATCCCGCGGCAATGACTATGGTATCCCTCAGTGTCGATGAGAAACAGGTTGGTCGAGCTCTAGGTATCTTCCAGACGGGGCTTATCTTGGGGAATGTCATCGGTCCATTTTTAGGTGGTGCTGTTGAAAGTGTAGTAGGGATGCGTCCTGTATTCTATGTATCTGGTGTTGCTGTACTTATTGCGACATTGGCTGTATTGTTCTTTGTAAAAGAACCAAAATTACATGTTTCAGGTACTGATGGAAAAGAACAGCCGGCTCAACCTACTAAATCTACATCTTTACGTGAAGACTTTAAGGCCGTTCAACAACAACCTGTACTGGTACGGTTGCTTGGGATTTTCTTCTTTATGCAATGTGTTATCATGATGCTACAGCCTATCTTGGCCCTTTATGTGGGTGATATGCAAGGCACCATGGAAGGGGCCGCCATTATTTCAGGCACTATCCTAAGTATCGGCGGTTTAGCAGGCTCCTTAACGACTAATCTATGGGTTCGCCTTGGTGAACGTCGTGGTTATTTTAAGACCATTTCCTACTGTATGATGGGTAGTGGTATCGTTCTTTTGCTGCAAAGCTTACCAGTGGGTATATGGTGGTTTGGTGTTTTACAGGTTCTAATTGGTTCATGCATTGTAGGGATTAACCCATCCTTGAGTGCAGCAGTAACCCTTAATACAGATCCAAGCTTTAGAGGTCGTATGTTTGGTATGACGACGACAGCTCAACAATTTGGTTCTATGGTAGGTCCTGTATTTGCTAGTATTGTATCGACCTATGTGGGCATATCCTACGTATTTAGTATTACTGGGTTGTTATTGTTATATATGGGCTTTCAGTCTAGAAAATTATCTAAAAAACATGAATAGCACTATGATGAGTCATAGATAGTATTAAAGGAATCATTTGTTTCGTATGAGATGCAAAGGAGTTGTTATGATCCGTATCGGCCAAACTGTACTTGGAGAAAAGGGTACAAAGATATGCGTGCCTATTGTGGGCACAACGGTAAAAGAAATTCTAGATGCTACTGCGGTGGCATGCAATACACCTTGTGATGTGGTGGAGCTACGCATTGACTATTACGAACGAGCTCATTCCATTGATGCTATTATTGAACTATTGATGCTCATGAAACCTCAATTAAAAGGTCGTGGGCTGCTGTTTACGTGGCGCACGAAGGGTGAGGGGGGCGAGAAATCTATCTCCTCACAAGATTACTTTACAATGTTAGAACGCCTTATCCCCACGGGCTTGATAGATGCTATTGATATTGAGTTATTCTTTGATCAAGATAGAATGGTCAAAACTATAGAATTTGCCAAGGTTCATGGTGTAACAATCGTCATGAGCAATCATGATTTTAATGGTACACCAAGTAGAGATGTTATTGTAAATCGCCTTATTCAAATGAAAGGATTTTTAGTGGATGTGCCAAAGATAGCCGTTATGCCTCATACAACAGGTGATGTATTAACACTTCTTGAAGCGACGGCTGAGGTGAAATCCTTATATCCATCTGACCCAATCATTACGATGGCCATGGGGCCATTGGGGGCTGTTACACGCGCTGCAGGAGCTCTATTTGGCAATGCTATGACCTTTGCCTCCGCTGGCAAAGCATCGGCACCAGGTCAAATCGATGTACATGAATTAAAACGAATCCTCGATGCCATCGACGTAGATGGTGTATTTGATGAACAACAACATAAACGCGTAAAAGTACATTAAAAAAAGTCGGCGAGAGCCGACTTTTTTATATAGTTTATAATAAGTTTGCTTCAAAATCTTCTAGGATAGCAGACACTGTTTCTGGTGCATTACGGTTATGTTCTACGATGCATTGGGCAAAGCTTTCATACATTGGTGTACGCGTTGCTTCTAGTTCGCGTAATCGTTCGATGCCACCACTAGAGAGAACACGACCAGAAGTAGATAGGTTTTCTACTGGTTGTGTTAATTGGTAGATACGACCGTTTTGGCGTAGGTGTGCGAAGTTTTTAGGAACTGTTACACAGCCGCCGCCAGTGGAAATAATAAGACCCGTTTGGGTACCGAATTTTGCAATCATTTCCGCTTCTTTTTCACGGAATGCTGGTTCCCCTTGTTCTGTAATGTATGTGGAAATGTCTCCAATTTCTTTTTCTAACTCATGATCCACATCAACGCAGGTACGGCCCATTTCTTCACCGAGCGCTTTACCAACTGTTGTTTTGCCTACACCAGGCATGCCGATGAGGATAATGTTTTCCTTTTCACGACGCATATCGCGCAAGATTTGTTCAATCTCCTCTGTACCAAAGCTTTCACCTTGGAAATGTTTAGCCGCCTCAACGCCTTGAGCCGCAAGGAATGGCAAGCCATCACAATGAGGAATCTCCATCATTTCTGCTTGTAACAGCAAAATTGTACGGCGTGGATTGTAGATGAGGTCTACAACGCCTTCTAGCTTGGAGAATTGCGTAATATCGATGAGGTTAGCTGGATTATGAGGATACATACCGATAGGTGTGCAGTTAATAATAATCTGTGCTGTTTCGTAGTAATTAGGCGCATCACCATAGAATGGTGCCGTCTTACGAGAGAGGTGAACTATGTTCTTAGCTCCTAAGTCTTCAAGAGCTACGTGAACGGTAGCGGAGGAAGCGCCATCGCCAAGGATAATACATTCCTTGCCAGATACATCAATGCCAGCATGTTGTAGAGTAAACACGA